>Ga0209417_1000023_pt1 | contig 420635 bp, 350 predicted proteins | sample RifGroF2_FD_184002 | JGI IMG/M metagenome (GOLD analysis project Ga0209417, IMG submission 184002) | Groundwater microbial communities from Rifle, Colorado, USA - Groundwater F2 (SPAdes) (version 2) | ecosystem: Environmental > Aquatic > Deep subsurface > Groundwater | place: Rifle, Colorado...
AATATCTGACTAATCTGTATTTTTTTTATGAAATAACCAACTCAATGCACCATAAAACCTAATAGCGAAAAAATATCTTTGAAAGTTATAATCTCATCTTAAAAAAGAATAATCCAGAAAATGCACCAAAATCAAATTTTCACACAGCCTGTTCATTCCGGGGATTTTTGAAAACTAAACTAAAAAACTGATCATATCTTTTTAAGAAAGTACTTCAGGTGAAATCTTTGGCAGTGGCTATATCAGATTTTCCTTGCGTGCTTCCTCGATGATGGTGATTAACTTGTTGCTGTTAAATTTTTTAAACAAATTTTTACAGTGGAAGTCCACTGCATTTTCACTTGTGCCCAGCATTTCGGCAACTATTTTCCTGGTATTCCCCAGCGCCAGGAGGTTGAGAACCCTCTGTTCACTTTGGGTAAGACGTGGTTTGGCTCCGGTGGGAACTCCAATATGTTCATGAAACTCAGGGACATTCTCACCCAGTACTCTTCTGCCGGCCAGCACATCATGGATGGTATCGACCAATTCCCTTTTTCCACAATATTTCATTAAAATGGCATCTACCTGATTCATCCACGTATTGTAAAGGAGTGCCGGGTTTAATTCTCCGGTCAGGGCAATGATCTTTTTATCAGGGAATTGATTCTTCAGGATTAGTGAGAATTCCACTCCCCTCATCTCCGGCATAATGAGATCAAGAAGAATGACTTTTGCCCTGGATTTTTTAAGCATTGGCAGTGCTTCACCGGCGGAGTTAGCAGATCCTGACACCTTAATCTGATCCTTTCCATCTGCGAACAGCGAACGAATTCCATCAATAAATACCGGGTGATCGTCAATAACAAATATATGTATCATGGTTCCCTTTTTACTTCCTTATCCTGTTATAATTGACGGTAAAAATAAAGCATTATTCAGTATTGGACAAGGGAGGACAACAGGAGGTTTCTCTCTACACTTTAGGGTAGCAACAGGCAACAAATCCTCGTTAATTGGGAAAGGATCATTCGGCATTTGTATTGATTGCATAATTTAAATGATTCTTCTTCTTCTGGCTTCGGCAATTATAGTGTTGATTTTGTTGCTGTTAAACTTTCTGAAAATGTTTTTGCAATGGAATTCGACTGAATACATGGAGGAGTTCATTTTGTCTGCCACTTCTTTTCTTAAAAGTCCGGTTCCCAGAAGTTTTAGTACTTCTAGTTCTGTTCTGGTAAGCTGAGGTACTTTTCCTTCGGGCAGATCACTGTGGATTAAAAAATCAGGAACCCCATTCCCAATGATCATCCTGTTTCTCATTACTCCTTCAATGGTGGAGACCAACTCATCTAAACCACAGGTTTTAAGCAGGATGGCATTTGCTTTTTGAAGCCACATTTCCAGCAATATTTTGGGGTCGATTTCGCCAGTAAGGGCAATTACCTTCATATGCGGAAATTGTTCTTTTATATGACGACAGCATTCTATTCCATTCATTTCGGGCATAAGGATGTCGAGCAATACCACATCCACATCAAGCATCTCAAGTTGTTGAAGGGTCTCACGACAAGTAGTGGAGCTACCTGAAATACCAATGGTTTCATCGTATCGTTTTAGTGAATCTATAACACCTTGAATAAAAAAGGAATGGTCGTCAACCAGAAATACATTTATCATGATTTTGTTGCAGGTATTTCAATTAAAAACAGCGTTACTATATCATCCGCATTGATCTCAAATTTACCACCCAGGTATTCAATTCGTGTTTTTATATTCTTTAATCCCAGGCCTTCACTTCTTTTTTGAGAGTTAAAACCACCACCATTGTCCTCCACAGAGAGGTTGATGCAGTCATCCAGCTCGATTAACTGTACAAAAACAGTATTTCCACCCGAATGCTTGATGGCATTGTTGATGAGTTCATAAATGAGGTAATAGATATTGAGTTCGAGTTTTTCCGAAAGTCGATGGACAAGGTTGGATTCAAACACCACCTCAAATTTCCCCGATTTATTGATGGAGGAAGCCATATTCTGAATGGTGAGCACAAGACCCTGTTCTTCCAAGTGAGCCGGTAACATGCGGTGCGAAATTTCACGTACATTCTGGCTAATGGTTACAATGGAGTTGTTTACCTCGTGATATTTAATATGATCACTAAAAAAGCCGTCCACCAAAAACCTCAAAGCTCCGAGCCGAGCTCCCAGTCCGTCGTGCAGGTCCATGGCGAGGCGTTTTCGTTCAGCATCCTGACCATGGATAAGGGCATCGGCTAATTCAAGTGCCTTTCCTTTTTTCATGATTTCCATGTTCGATTTACTAAGCAGGAATTTCTGCCTGAAATAGAATCCCAAGCCAATGGCTGCCACCAGGAAAGCCAGGGTGCTTAAGATAAAAACCCACAAACGGGAAATTTGGCTTTCTTTGGCTAATAACTCATTATCCTTTTGTTCGGTTTCAAACACAGCACTTAGAAAGAGGGTTTCCTGGATACGTTGCTGATTGCGGTATTCGTTTCGCTTTTCAATAGAGGAATCCTGGTAGGCAAAGCCTGTTTTATAATTCCCAATGGCTGAAAAGTAATCGCTGTAGGAATCGTATACGGTAGCCTGCAAGTCAATATCATTTATGTTCTGTGCAATTTTTAGTGCCTTACCCAAAACGATCCTTACGCTATCGTAATTATTCTCTGCCATTAATTGATAACCATAGTTATTATAAAGGGTTGAAAGATAATTTTGATAATTTTGGTCTTCTGCAATATCAATAGCCATAAGATATTGAGCTTTACTTAACAGCAAGTTACCAATAGCCTTATTAAAAATTGCCTGATTATTAAGTAACACAACTTTCTCAAATATCATGGTCGGAAATTTGTCAATTATTTGTTTAGAAAGATCAAGAAAATTGCTAATTGAATCAAGTGAGGAGAACGAATTAGAAAGTAATAAATATGAAGTGAATAGGTCGCTCTCTAAATTATTAACCTTAGCTGTTTTTATACTAAGTCTTAGAAATTTCTTTGAATTTTCTATTTCCCCTATCTCATCATAAGAGCAGGCAATATAGTAGTATAAATCTCCAGACATTGGGCTCGAGCTATTTAATCCAAGAATTTTATTAGATTCAAAAAAGTAATTTAACGCTTCTTCAATCAACCCCATGGACTGATAAACATTGCCAAAATAAATTAGTCCTTCTGCCTTTCTTTGATCAAGACCTTCGTTATTTATTAACTTGTTTGCTTCACTACAAAAATTCAAGGCTTTTACCAGATCTCCAGTTTTTATGTATGACTTAACCAGTAAAAACAAAGCACTTACTCTTTGGTCAGGATTAGCATTACTTTCTGCAACTAAACTGAACAGATGAGCATAATAATTTACAGAATCTGCGTTTACATTATTAAAATGTTCTGCCTTTTCAATCAGTTCATTATAGTTCAAACTTTGACAAAACAGAGAGTTGTAAGCCGAGATATCTAAAAAAAATACCAGAAAAAAAGTAATGACAATTCTCAAATGTTTACACATCATAATACCTACCTGTTTGCATTAACCATTTGTTGTACAAATGTAGTATTTATGAGGTATAATCGACGATAAGGAAGGAATTAACTATTCAAACCACACATCCATTTGGCATTCTTCTGAAGCATTTAATACGCGAATACCCCACAATTCTGCTGTTGAAACTGCTAACTCAAAAGGAACCCCTTCGTAAATAGAAAATGGACCGTATATGAGATTTCCACTAAGGGAATATACTTCAATTGATGCCCAGGCTGATGTTAAAATACTTTGGTCTTTAATTTCTATTTTTAATTTCTTCTCCTCCCTGGAACCTGGCTGTCCAAATGAAAAGCCCAAATTGTTAAAGGTTGTTCCAGAAGAAGGATTAATTTCTTCAAAAATCGTTGGATCTATAATCACGGGAACATTAAAAGATGGGATGGGGTATTGGGCAAACAGGTTGTGGGAGAATATCGTTCCGGCAACAACCAGCAAAACATTTAATAATAACTTTTTCATAATTTTTTCTGGTAAAAGTCCAAAGGAAAAAGGTTTGGGTCAAGGGAGTAAATCAGTAGGTTCCTTTCTACCCTTTTGGGTAGTTTGAGTGGATAATAAACTGTTTAAGCGTGGGTTATCTGTTATATTAAATTTTAATTTGGAGAAACAATTCATTCCTGCCTGCAGACGATAGGTTTACCTACCCCTGGTAGGCATATTCGTTGTCGCTACGCGCACTTGATGACCGGCAGGTTCACCTACCGAAGGCAGGTTCACCTACCGAAGGCAGGTTCACCTACCGAAGGCAGGTTCACCTACCTATTTATCTGCTGGTATGAAGTCAGGTTCACCTACCGGGTAGGTAAACCTGCGGCACCAAAATAAATCACCAAAATAATGAAGCTAAAAATCAAACCATTAAAATAAATCCCTAGATTTACCCGACCAAACACCTGATGATCCATTTACAAGAAGGAAGAAGAAACCGATTTGACAAAATATAAACGGTTATGATTGTATAATATATTGATAATGCGATTAATTGAATACCTGAATGAATTTTAACAACAAAGACTATATAATTGGCATAGCGACAATTGGCGGTATGCTAACGTTGTGCCGCCTGTAAAGTAACCGAAGTCTTACAAAATAAGGATTAAGGATAAGTGGAAAATAAAAGGAAGAAAAAGGTTCAAAGAGATTAAAACGGATGTGAATTTATAAAGGAGGCCTACTTTGTCGGTGGGAAAATGAAATTCCATAGAAATTATGTAATTGATGGCATTCCTGCCAATGAATTCTACGAGAAATATGCAACTGATTTGGATTTCTATATGAATGGAGACTAGGAATTAATAAGTAGCGAAAAAGATTCTAAAATGCTTCAAAAATCGACAATCGCATTTTAAATCAGTATCTTTGTCCAAAACAATTTGATATGGAACTTACAATTAATATAAAGGAGCAGAGTAAAATAGCGGCATTTCTTAATCTAATCAAAGAAATTGATTACATTGAGATTGTTAATGTGAAAGAAGTATTGCATGAACTTCCAACCGAACATAAAGATTTGCTTGATAAAAGGCTGCAAAGAATAGAAAACGGTGAAACGACTTTTAAAAAATGGGACTTGATTAAAAAGAAATATGACGACAAAGCCGTTTAGTATAGAATTATCAGACGAAGCAGAAGTTGACTTTGATAAATCATATGAATTTTATTTCGAAGACAGCCCTAAAGTTGCCGATATTTACTTTAAGCAAATTAACCTTGGTTTTGAGAATATCAGGCAAAACCCAAAATCTTTTCCAATTGCTCACAAACATGTAAGAAAATATGTAGTAAAAAAGTTCCCGTTTGTGATTTACTATCGAATTGTCGATGCAATAATATAGGTAATTGCAATTTTCCATACAAGTAGGAATCCTGAAATATGGAATGAACGGATATAAAGCACGACGGCACAACATTCTGTATAAGTAATATCATGTAAAGTGCAAAATATCAAGGTTTGTAACACGCTCAGACTGCGAAGCGGTTTGACAGGAAAGTACCACGCAATCTGCCAATACTCATACAAACTACCGCGACAAACACAACCAGAAAAATCACCACCCCCAATCGAGTGTATGATTCTATCTGTATCTTTATGATTTGAAAATACCAAATGAAGTCGATTGCGTTTATAGATACAGAGATTGAACCGAAAAGCCAAATGATTCTTGACATTGGAAGTGTCAAGGGCGACGGCCATTCTTTTCATTCCGGTTCAGTAACCGGCTTTATTGATTTTCTTAAAGGAACACAGTTCATCTGCGGACATAACATCATTAATCATGATTTAAAATACCTTCAGAAAGCCGTTCGTGATGCGGACTTAATACCTTCAAACGTCATCGATACTTTGTTTCTTTCGCCCCTGCTATTTCCGGCAAAGCCATATCATGCCTTGTTAAAAGACGATAAACTGCAATCAGACGACAACAACAACCCGCTGAACGATTCAATAAAAGCCAAAGACCTTTTCTTTGATGAGGTGGCAGCCTTCCATCAAACAGACGAAACACTTCAACAAATTTTGTATTTGTTGTTAAATGACAAAAAGGAGTTCCATTCCTTTTTCCGTTTCATTGAATACTCAAGCAGCAACACAAACCTTGAAAATCTGATTCGTGAAAAATTTCAGGATGAAATTTGCGAACACGCCGACCTCACAAAAATAATTTCAGGCCACCCGATTGAATTGGCTTACTGCCTGGCTTTAATCAATTGTCGCAATCGCTATTCAATCACACCGCCCTGGGTGCTAAAGACTTATCCTGAAGTTGAAAACGTAATGATTGCCTTAAGAAACAAACCGTGCTTACCGGGTTGTGGGTATTGCAATCAGGCATTGGATATTCACAAAGGCTTGAAAACCTATTTCGGTTTTGATTTTTACAGAACATACGCAGGTGAGCCATTGCAAGAGAATGCGGTAAAAGCCGCCATCGACAATAAATCACTTGTGGCTGTTTTTCCTACCGGTGGAGGCAAATCCATTACATTTCAGGTTCCGGCTTTCATGAGTGGCGTTGCAACAAAAGGATTGACGGTTGTAATCTCTCCCTTGCAATCGCTGATGAAAGACCAGGTTGATAACCTTGAAAAAATTGGAATCACGGAGGCGGTTACCATCAACGGTTTGCTCGACCCCATTGAAAGAGGAAAATCCTTTGAAAGAGTTGAGGATGGTTCTGCCTCCATCCTTTACATCTCGCCGGAATCGTTGCGTTCAAAAACCATTGAACGACTTTTGCTGGGAAGAAAGATTGTCAGGTTTGTAATTGATGAAGCGCACTGCTTTTCGTCGTGGGGTCAGGATTTTAGGGTTGATTATTTATATATCGGTGATTTTATCAAACAAATTCAGGAGAAGAAAAACCTGGAAGAAACCATTCCCATTTCCTGCTTTACCGCGACAGCCAAGAAAAAAGTGATTGAAGATATTTGTACCTACTTCAAAGAAAAACTTGCTCTTGATTTGGAAATTTTCAGCACTAATGCTACGAGAACAAACTTACATTACAAAGTTTTTGAGAAGAGCGATGAAGAACAAAAGTACAATTCAGTCAGGGATTTGATTGAAGAAAAAAATTGTCCGACCATCATTTATGTTTCAAGAACAAGAAAAGCGTATTCACTTGCTGCGAGGTTAACCGAAGATGGCTTCAATGCGAAGCCCTATCATGGCAAAATGGAGGTGAAAGAAAAAACCGCCAATCAGGATGCATTTATTCATGGAGAGGTTCAGATTATGGTTGCAACTTCTGCTTTCGGGATGGGAGTCGACAAAAAAGACATTGGAATGGTCATTCACTATGAGATTTCCGATTCGTTGGAGAATTACATTCAGGAAGCAGGCCGGGCAGGCCGGGATGAAAACCTCACCGCCGATTGTTTTGTGTTGTTCAACGAAGAGGACCTCGGCAAACATTTCATCCTGCTGAACCAAACCAAACTTTCAATCAAAGAAATTCAACAGGTTTGGAAAGCGATAAAAGACATCACCAGATTTCGCTCATCGGTTTCAAATTCAGCTTTGGAAATTGCCCGAAAAGCAGGCTGGGACGACAATGTAGTTGAGATTGAAACAAGGGTTACCACCGCTATTGCAGCCCTCGAAGATGCCGGTTATTTGAAACGGGGGCAGAACATGCCAAGGGTTTTTGCAAACAGCATTCTTTCGAAGAATGCGCAGGCAGCCATTGAAAAAATAAATGCTTCCTATCGGTTTGAGGAGAAGCAAAAAGTTCAGGGAATCAGAATTATCAAGAAACTTTTTTCGAGCAAGAGCCGGAAGCCATCAAACGATGAGGTGGCAGAATCAAGAATAGACTACATCAGCGACCATTTGGGAATTGTAAAAGAAGAAGTCATCAACATTGTGAACCTTCTTCGTGAAGAAAAGATTCTGGCTGACGCAAAAGATTTAACGGCATTCATCAAAAAAGGCGAGCACATAAACCGTTCATTAAAAATTGTTGAAACTTACAGTCAGATTGAGAATTTTCTGTTGCCTTTGTTTGAAGAGAAAGAAAAGACTTTCCACCTAAAGGAACTGAATGAAGGGGCTGAAGAGAACGGTTGCAAAGAGGTTACACCAAACAAGATAAAGACCATCATCAATTTTTGGGCCATCAAGAATTGGATTAAGCGGCACAACGAAGAGTATTCGAGGAATCATGTAGTGATTCTTTGTGTTCAACCCAAAGATTCGTTGAAAGAAAAGTTGGAAAAGCGACATGAGTTGGCTAGGTTTATTGTGGAATTGCTTTATGAGAAAAGCAACCTGGACAAGGCGAAAGGTGAAAAGGAAAAAGAAGAAGTGTTGGTTGAGTTTTCGGTTCACGAACTGAAAGACGCCTATGAAAAAAGGCCGCAACTTTTTCAAATGAACGTTTCAATTGAAGACATTGAGGACACCCTTTTTTATCTCTCAAGAATTGATGCCATAAAAATTGAAGGTGGGTTTTTGGTGGTGTACAATCGCTTAACCATCGACAGAGTTGAGCCTGACAACAAGCGGAGATACAAAAATGACGATTACCAAAAGCTAAATCAGTTTTACGAAAACAAGGTTCAGCAAATTCATATTGTGGGAGAGTATGCCAAAAAAATGATTGGCGACTACAAAGGAGCCTTGCAGTTTGTTGACGATTATTTCCAGTTGAACTACACCTCGTTTTTGAATAAATATTTCAAGGGTAGCCGTCAAAATGAAATCAAAAGAAATTTAACTCCTGCAAAGTTCCGGCAGTTGTTTGGTTCCTTATCGCCTGCGCAATTAGAAATCATCAAAGACAATGAATCCAGGAACATGGCCGTTTTGGCCGGGCCAGGCAGTGGAAAAACAAGGGTGTTGGTTCATAAATTGGCCTCGCTGCTTTTAATGGAAGATGTAAAGCATGAGCAATTGCTGATGCTGACCTTTTCGAGGGCTGCGGCAACCGAATTTAAAAAAAGATTGCTGGCGCTCATCGGCAATGCAGCCCACTACATCGAAATAAAAACGTTTCATTCCTACTGTTTTGATTTGTTGGGCAAGGTTGGAAGTCTGGATAAATCGGATACCATTTTGAAAACCACCATTGTAAAAATAAAGAACAGCGAAGTGGAGGCAAACCGAATTACGAAAACGGTTTTGGTAATTGATGAAGCACAAGACATGAATGCCGATGAGTTTGCCCTGATAACTACTTTGATGGAACAGAACGAAGAAATGAGGGTGATTGCCGTAGGAGATGATGACCAGAATATTTATGAGTTCAGAGGGTCAAGCTCAGGATATTTGAAGCAGTTTATGACAGAAAGCAAGGCCGCCAGGCATAAACTCATCGAAAATTACAGAAGCAAAAACAACCTGGTTGAATTTACTAACGGGTTTGTAAAAAAGATTCGCCACCGTTTGAAAGAAACTCCCATTTCAGCAAAACAAACTGACAACGGACATATAAAATTGGTGCATTACCAAAACGGAAATCTCATTTCAGCGTTGGTACAAGACATCCTATCAACAGGACTTTCCGGAACTACCTGTGTACTGACAAAAACTAACGATGAAGCATTACAAGTCACGGGTTTACTTTTAAAAAGCGGAATGCAGGCAAAGTTGATTCAAAGCAACGACGGTTTTGGTTTACAGAACCTTGCAGAAGTTCGTTTTCTGTTGAATGAGATTAACATGGGTGATGATGTGAAAATGGTGAGTGATGAAGTGTGGGCGGATGCAAAAAGTGAAATGCGAAAAAAATTCCAACTTAGTTCAAAGTTGGATGTATGTAACAACCTTATTAAACAGTTTGAGGAAAGCAACTCTCAAAAAAAATATAAATCCGATTTTGAGGTTTTCGTCAGAGAATCAAAACTTGAAGATTTCTACAGTGGAAACGGAGAAACCATTTTTGTTTCCACCATTCACAAAGCCAAAGGAAAAGAGTTTGAAAATGTTTTCATCATGCTCGAATTTTTCAACGCTGCAACTGATGAAGCCAAACGCCAGCTGTATGTTGCCATGACAAGAGCAAAACGTAACCTGACGATTCACTTAAACGGAAATTTTCTTGACAACATCACAGCCGAAAATCTGGAACTAATTGAAGATAGAGAAGAACGTTTATTGCCAAAAGAAATGGCCATGCACTTGTCGTTCAGGGATGTTTGGTTAGATTATTTTATCTCAAGGCAACACCTTGTTTCGCAACTGACCAGCGGAGATACTTTAACAATAAATGGTGATGAATGCATGAATTCCAAAGGACAATCTATTTTGAAATTTTCGAGGCAGTTTCTCAATACAATTGAAACACAAAAGCAAAAAGGATATCACTTGAAACAAGCAAAAGTGAACTTCATTGTTTACTGGAAAAAAGAAGATGCTGCACAGGAATCAAAGGTTATTTTACCTGAATTGATTTTTGAAAGACAAGACAATTGAAGTTTCAGGTTTTAAGATAAAACTTTTCCAAATTAAAGAATATTCACAAAACAGAATCAAAGTAAGGCACGCGAGACATTCGCGCGCCAGAGAGGGTTTCTTTCAAAATACGAATTCATTTACTGTTTTCAGCGACAGCGCAATGACACGTTATGAAAAATAACTTTTTACTGAAGGCTGATTAGACTAAAGCCCTTTGTTGGCGAGGCATTCATTGCTCATGGCTTAAGCCGGGGGCAAAGAGACAAAACGAACTAAAGATCTCTACCTGCAATTTACTTTTTACTACTTTCATCGTATCAATAACAGGACGATCAATTTTGCCGATGAAGGTTTGATAGAACCCTGTTTTCCATAAGTGGAAAAACCTGAAACCTCGCAAACAACCAATGGAACAAAAACATATATTTGCTGGCAATAGAGAAATAAACATGTACCCATTACCTATTGAAATAGTAGAACATGATAAACCCAAAGAACACCTTTTTTGCAAAGTTTGCTATCCTGCTTATTGTCGTATTTTTTGCCAATAATCTGCAGGCCCAAAAAAGTATCACATACTTTACGGACATCAATGGAAAGGAATGTGGAGAAAGCGATGCATCATTCAAAAGAACCGTTAATAAATCGGCAGGTCGTTGGTTGGTGCATGATTACTATATGAACGATACCATGCAAATGAGAGGAACCTACCTAAACAAAAAGCTAACCATTGAAACGGATACTTTTAACTACTATCGTATAAACGGAAGATTATATTATTCAGTTGTTTACGTAAACGGCTTAAGAGATGGTGATAGCAAAATCTACTATCCCACAGGGGTTTTAGAGCAATCCATTCATTACAGCAAAGGAAAAATATCAGGAAAAACCACATTTTACGACCGAAATGGGTATGTAGAAAAGGAATGGCTTAATGCAGACGAATCCACTTTCAATGCGTTTAATTCGCAGGCTACTTATCACAAGGGACCACAAGACTTTTTATACTATATGGAAAGAATGGAATATCCGAAAAATGACCTAACCAACGACAGTATAGCCCGAATGCTGGTATCCTTTGAAATTACCGAAACCGGAAAAGTGAACGATGCAGAAATCATCCTGCATGGCACAAAAGAAATGGATGCAGCCGTTTTGAACCAGTTGTATAATTCACCATTGTGGAAACCGGCAATTAAAAAGGGTCAGCCCGCCAGTTCCAGGTTTATCATGCCGCTACATTTCAATATTCCGGATAATGATGGCTTTATTAAAACTGACATCAATATAAGCAATACCAAAATTGCCAACCTGTTATACAACAGTGGATTAAATGATTACAATGAAGGTAATTACGACAAAGCAATCTTTAAACTAAACTCAGCCATCTCAAGAAATTCCATCGAATCCCGGTTCTATTACCTGCTGGGGCTTTGCTACTACAAGCAAAAACAAAATGATATGGCCTGCGAATACTGGGATATCGCCGGCAGCATCGACAAAGAAATAATTGATGATAAAATCAGAGAATTATGTAAGTAATGACGGAGACATCCTCGCTCCCGCTTTCCAATGGCCATAGGATGGCGGGAGATGAGAATAAAAACCCTGATTTTGGTTGACTGGTATGAAGTGTTTCTAATTTTGCAGGCTAAATTTATGGATTTATGTTTATCATCGACCTGCCTTATGTTTCGGATCTGCTCAGGCAAACCCTGCTGTCCAATCAATTTCCGGTATTGAAAACCCCGGATGCCGTTATGCTCTTACCCAAAGAGGGCATCCATTTTATTTCCGAAAAAGAGGCCATCGAAAAATACAAAACAGGCGAAATCCCAACCATTTATACCTCTTCCGAGAATTCCATCGGCTGGATAGCCAAAAATTTATCTTTCTCTGAACTCCCAGAAAAGGTGGAGCTTTTCAAAAACAAATTGAAATTCAGAATGCAGGTTTCTGCACTTTATCCGGATTTTTATTTCAGGGAAGTCGATCCTGATAAAATTGAAGATATTGAATACGGTGAGTTGCCCAAGCCATTTATCATCAAACCCAACGTTGGGTTTTTCAGTCTGGGAGTGCACCAGGTCAGCTCGCCCGAAAGTTGGGAAAAGGTTAAAATCAAGATCCGGGAAGAGGCTGAGGTGATCCAGGATACCTACCCCAAAGAGGTGCTCGACACAGCCAAATTCATTATCGAAGAAATAATTGAAGGGGAGGAGTACACCATTGATGCTTTTTATGATAAAAATGGTGAGCCTGTGATTTTAGGCATGATGCACCACCTTTTTTCGGGAGAGGCCGATACCAGCGACCGGCTGTACACCACTTCTTCAAAAGTACTCAGTGAAAACATGGACAGGTTCATGGATTTCCTCAGGCAACTGGGGAATTTGGTGGGTCTTAAAAATTTCCCAATCCATCTTGAAGTTCGGGTTGACCACAGTGGCAGAATTATGCCCATCGAAGGAAACCCGTTGCGCTATGGCGGATGGTGCACGTCAGCCGAACTTACCCGTTACGCCTTTGGGTTTAACCCTTACGAATATGTGATGCTTGACAAAAAACCGGATTGGAATACTATCCTCGAACATCATTCCGGAAACTCATTCAGCATCATTATCCTCAACAACAATTCGGGTATTGCGGCGAGGAAAATTACCCGTTTCGACTATGAAAAACTTACAGGGAGACTTGGAAAAGTCCTGGAACTGCGTAAAACAGATGTGGTCAAGTTTCACGTCTTTGGATTTGTATTTGCAGAAACCACACCCGATCACTTTGACGAGCTTAGGCAGTTGCTGCATGCTGATTTGAGGGAATTTATCATTCAATGATCGGTCAGAGGTTTTACAGAGTCTTGCACAAATAGCATTCACCTGTCAACCCGGGAACTTTCAGCTATGAATCGAAGCCCTTTAAACAATGCCGTAGGCAAGACCGACAGTGTAACCTGAAATTTCAATCTCAGGCAAGCAAGCCTGACACACACCAAACCCATCCAATGAATCATAAAAAAAGACCCCTGAAATTCAAGGGTCTTGTTGCCTGACTAGGGGTCGAACCTAGACTCTTCTGATTCAGAGTCAGACGTGTTGCCAGTTACACCATCAGGCAATAAGGGCGCAAAGGTAAAATTTTTGCTCAATATCGATCAAGTTTAACACCTGATTTTTTCTGAAAAAATTTAATGTTTTTATCGACCGGAATATGAGCATTATGCATTGCTCTTTGCCCAGTTATCGCGCAACCCAACGGTACGATTAAAGATTAAATGTCCGGGAGTGCTGCTCTTGTCAGCGCAGAAATATCCAAGGCGCTGAAACTGGAATTTGTCGCCTGCCATGGCTTTTTGCAGCCAGGGTTCCAGTTTGGCCTTTGAAATGGTCTTCAATGAATCGGGATTGATAAATTCCTTAAAATCTACTTCTTTATGTCCGGCAGGATCTTCGTCTACGAAAAGACGGTCGTACAGCCTGACCTCAGCATCTACCGCATGAGGCGCCGAAACCCAATGCAGGGTTCCTTTTACTTTGCGTTGTGAGCCTACTTCCCCGCTCTTCGATTCCGGGTCGTACGTGCAATAGATTTCGGTAATGCGTCCGTTGGCATCCTTCTTAAAATCTTCGCATTTGATGATGTAAGCACCTTTTAAGCGGACTTCCTGGTCAGGAGCAAGACGAAAGAACTTCTTGGGGGCGTCTTCCATAAAATCGTCCTGTTCGATGTAAATTTCCCGGCTAAAGGGCACTTCGTGGCTGGCACTATCCGGGTTTTCGGGATTGTCTACCAGCATCATATTTTCTGTTTTGCCTTCGGGATAGTTGGTGATGATCACCTTTAACGGGTCGAGCACGGCCATCACCCGATCGGTTATTTTGTTGAGGTGTTCGCGCACGGTGAATTCCAACAAACCCATATCAATCACGTTGTCGCGTTTAGCCACACCAATGCGTTCCGAAAAGTTTCGCAACGTTTCAGGAGTGTAACCTCTGCGACGCAGACCTGAGATGGTGGGCATTCGCGGATCGTCCCATCCATTTACAAGCCCCATCTGCACCAGTTCGAGCAGTTTGCGCTTGCTCATCACCGTGTAACTCAGGTTAAGCCGTGCAAATTCAATCTGTCGCGGGCGGTAACTGCTGTCGGTGATCTGATCCAAAAACCAGTCGTATAAAGGGCGGTGGATTTCAAATTCAAGCGTGCACACCGAGTGGGTGATTCCTTCGATGTAGTCGGATTGTCCGTGGGCATAATCGTACATGGGATAGATGCACCAATCGTTACCTGTGCGGTGGTGTTCCTGGTGCAGGATGCGGTACATAATCGGGTCGCGCATGTGCATGTTGGGTGAACTCATGTCAATTTTTGCACGGAGGATCATTTGTCCGTTTTTGAACTCCCCGGCACGCATGCGGCGGAACAGATCCAGGCTTTCGGCAACAGGTCGGTTTCGGTAAGGACTTTCCGTTCCGGGTCGTGTAGGAACGCCCCGTTGTTGACTGATCAATTCCTGCGGTTGTTCATCCACGTATGCTTTTCCCTGCTCTATCAGCATTTTGGCCCACTTGTAGAGTTGCTCAAAATAATCGGAAGCAAAATAAGGATTTTGATCCCAGCTAAAACCAAGCCACTCGATGTCTTCTTTAATCGAATCAACATATTCTACATCTTCCTTTTCGGGATTGGTGTCGTCGAAGCGAAGGTTGCAAAGACCATGATAATCCTGCGCCAGACCAAAGTTAAGGCAGATAGATTTGGCATGACCAATGTGCAGGTATCCATTTGGTTCGGGCGGAAAACGAAGGTGTACACGCCCTTCATTCTTGTTGTTCTGCAAATCTTCCTCAATGATAGATTCGATAAAATTCAATGACTTCTTTTCGTTTTCAGGAAATTCCATGGTTGTGATTGCTAGCGGTTGAAAAACAGCTGCAAACTTAGTGAGAAAATAAATAGGAGCATCTGTAAATTGTGTGAATCACTCATTTCATGAATCTTCCCGATGGAAGAAAACGGTATGATGTGTTTGAGTGACTTTCGGATAATACCTTTCTTCTCCAAATAATGAACACCCATTTTGCCCAATGGAAGCTCATTTGTTAAAATTCGTTAACAGATTGCTAATCAAAAATATATAAGATGTTCGTATATGTACAGGTCTGTTTCAGTGTCGTACAGTATTTTGGTGAAAACAGCTGGCGAATGAAAAGATGTGGTATTTAAAATTCTATAAATCAACCATTAACCAACTTTGGCACAGGATTAGTAAAGTGGTTAGTGCAACCATTAATGTAAACTTAAAAAAATTAAAGTCATGAAATCAAGAATTGCAACCATCCTCACCCTGTGTTTGTTTATTACAGCCACAGCCTTTGCCAGCGAACCCGTTCCAGCTTCCAAAGCCGTCAGGGCTTCGGTAGTTGATTTAGTTAAAAAGAGTTTAGATTATCCTGAATTTGCCATTAAGAATAAAATGCAATGTTGCGTGTTAGTCAGCATGGTTATCCAGGATAACGGTACATTAAAAGTAGATGCTTCGAATAGTATTTCACCCAAATTGCAAAATTATGTGGTAAACACCATTGAAAAGGTGCAAGATAAAAACCTGGTCAATTACGCCGGACAAAAAGTATTGATCAAGGTGAAATTTGAATTGATTTCCTAGCAGGCAATCATAACTCCACATACTTTCAGGGCTTCGGCCTGTGTTTTAAAAAACCGCTTTTATAAGGCGGTTTTTTTATGAAGTAAAAGATGTTTGTCAGAGGATCTTTCTTGTAAATCGGAGCATCATGAAATCTATCCGTACTAAAACTCATCCTATTGTATATCACTTTAACCAAATGAGACAAATCAAGAGATTCATTGGTAAAACATCCTATCGGTAGAAAAAAGCAGTAATTTCGTAAAAATATTTCTTTGCTGCCATGGATCAATATAGATATATACTGTTTTTGTTATTATTTACCTGGATTTCGGTTTCTGCACAGACACCACTTTTGATTAAAGAATTGCCTTTGGGAAATACACCTGCAGGATACAATGAAGACACGTTGAAAATGTGGGTGGTCAAATATTTACACGGTGGAGGAGGAATTGTCGATACTAATAGCATCAAGTTCATAGGCGATCATCGGGCATGTGGTTTATTTGGCAATGGCACTGATATTGGAATATATGCGGGTATGATACTTTCGAATGGTAAAGTAACCAGTGCAGCCGGGCCAAATAATAGTGGGTTTAAAGGGGATTCGCTGGGTACGCCCGGTGATGAAGACCTACTTAGCATGTACAATCTGTTGTTTGCTACCATGGGAGCCGGACGTGTTAATATTGACACGACCGGGGATGCCGCCGTTCTGGAGTTTTATTACAAACCTTACGGAGATGAAATCGTTTTGGATTATGCCTTTGCATCCGAAGAATATTATTACAACAAACAACCCGACGTTGACCTTACGGGATTTCCTACAGCAACCTCTCAAACCCCTGACCTGTTTGCCATTTCAATTGAGAGAACAGGATTTTTCGAAAATTCGGCCATACTTCCTGAAACAGCACCTCCTCCCGGTACTCCTAAACCGCAACGTTGGGTAAATGTTGTCACCGTCAATCCAAACACCTTGTTCTCGGGTCATTTTGTTTCCAACCCGACACCGCCGCCAAATTCGCAACAACTTGGAACTCAATTTGACGGATTTACAAAAAGAACAGGCAACCAGGACCAGATTTATATCCGGCGCAAGGATTTAGTACCGTGTACTAATTATAAAGTAAAAATTGCCATTGAAGATTTTTGGATGGAAGCCCCATATCCCGTAAAGGGATTTAAAGTCAACTCAGCGGTGTTTTTAAAAGCTCAGAGTCTGCGTGGTGGAGCAAATCATCCGGGTTGGAAAGCCACTTATGAGTTTACCAACCCTAACCCTGATTTTAGTGGTTGTTTAATCGAAGGGGGGTGCAATAATATTGAGGTCACTTTTACTTTGGATGAACCTGCACCTGGTGACTACTATATTCCGTTCAGGGTACTTGCCGATGCCAACCGCAATAAAATCCGGGTGAGCAATCTGGCCACAGGGATGGTTATCGCAGAAGATTCCATTCGCTTTATTCAGGACGAAACCGAAATCACCATTTTACTGGAAGCCATCAATCTGACAGCGGACGTCCCCAATGTAACGTTTCAATATGCTACCAATCCTTGCGAAGGACGTCCAACTCCATTTGGCGGTCCAATATATTCCGGACGCATTCCCATGACCCTCCGCAACAATGAGCCTTTTACTTTTACTCAAAATCCAAAAACCTACCAGGCTTACTGCAAAGAAACGCTTGATATTACCATTACCGATATAACCCAGGGAGGCGTTACCCCAATAAATTTCCTATGGGACGGGCAGTTGCCAGCCATGGATACTTTAACTTATCAGGTGAATGCAAGTCCTGATTATGTACCTGTTAATGTGGGCGATGGATGTGGTAACGATTCAACAATTCAAGTGAAGATCATTAACAAACCCATAGTACTGGAACCGGTTTTAGATGCCTTTTTGTGTGGCCCCGGGCAATCGATCGTGATTCAAATAAACGCTGAAACGCCCTCTCTTTCCGATTACACCATCGATCATGTGCGTTGGTACAAATTGCCGGGCAATACGCCTCTTGGCGATCAAAATGGGAATGAAATCACGGTGGTTTATGATGACGTGGTGGGTGCTGACCTCTGGACCTGCGGTTTTGAAATCACCGATGTTTGTGGAGGAACACAAACCGGGAGTTTCCTGGTCAATCAATCGGAACTTACCCTGGGTAACGATGTTTGGATTTGCAATGGTGAATCAAAAACACTGACTGCCAATGCGCAAGCCCAGCAATTCGAATGGTATGCCACCAATAATCCGGGAGTTATTTTGTCGACTACCAACAATGTTACTGTCAGCCCTTCGGTTACCACTGAATACGCGTTGCGTATCCTGGATTTATGCGACCATATTCAAACAGCCACCATCACCGTTTATGTCGATTTATTTGTGCCTGCCATTACCATCGATCCGGCCAGTGCCGAAATTTGCCCCGGAACAACCATTACACTTACTGCCAACGATGCTGAATCCTGGGAATGGCAGCCTGGTGGACAAACCACACAAACCATTATACTCAACCCTGTTACGCCTGACACCTACACGTATACCTTAAACGCATCTTCGTTGTACTGTATTGATAAAGAGGCTACTCAGAGTTTTACCGTATTTCCAATACCCTCTGCTAACTTTTTATTTACACCACCTACTGAAGCTTGTACTGGCGAAAATATCACGTTTATATACAGTGACGATCCTGCCGGAAAAGTTTTTGACTGGGATTTTGGAGATTTAACCACCAGTGATCTTCCAAACCCAACACATACTTATCAGAATGCTGGTACTTATACCATCAGCCTGCATGTGGATCAATATATCTGTAGCAACGATTTTACAAATGTAATGACCATCAACCCCTTGCCTGTTCCTGATTTTCAGGCCGATTTGGTGGAGGGGTGTTTGCCTGTGACGGTTCAGTTTACCGATTTTACCGCCGATGCCTTCCCCAATGCCACCTATGTTTGGGATTTTGGCGACGGAAACAGTTCTTCTTTAAAAAACCCGCAACATGAATATACTACCGCCGGGTTATTTTCGGTTAGTTTAAGTGTAAACAACACCGACCGCTGTGCCGGAAGCATACTCCAATCCAACCTGATTCAGGTAAATCCCAACCCGGAAGCCAATGCCTCCGCCGATCCTTACCTGACCACCCTCGACACACCCGAAATCAACTTTTTCAACCAAAGCATCAGCGATTCAACCATTCAATACTATATTTGGACTTTTGGGGACGGCGATACCAGCCACCTGGAAAACCCTTCACATATTTATCAGGCAGCAGGCGATTATACGGTCCAATTGTTTATTGAAACAGTGAATGGTTGTTTGGGCGACACTACCCTGTATGTAGCCTTAACCGAGGAAGTCAGGTTGTTTATACCCAACGCGTTTACGCCCAATGGAGATGGATTAAACGATGTTTTCGAAATCAAGGGAACGCCGGTTGCCGATTTCAACCTCTATATTTTTGACCGTTGGGGAGGCCAGATTTTTAGCACGCACAACTACGAAGAAAAGTGGGACGGTAACAATACTGTGGGCGATCCGGTGCCTGCAGGAACATACGTGTATCAAATTTCAGGAACAGATTACTTGTTGAGGCCACTCAGCTTTAAGGGAATAGTAACCGTGGTGCGTTAGTCCTGGAATTCTTTTGGTTTTTTCAAGACGAAGTTCCTGGAGATATTAAATCCAAAATGGATGTCCCCATTTAACCATTTTCCGGTAGTTTTTGGTATGAAATGTTCTTCAATAATGCCCTGGGAATTGGTGAAGATTAACTGAAAAACATGGCCTCCTGTTTCAATGTCAAACCCTAAGGTCAGCGAATTGTTGTAATCTTTGGCTGTTTGGGCCGACAACACGTAATAATATTCCACATTCAAACTGACGCGGTTGTTGAGTTTTACCCTGCCACCTGCACCCAAGGCAAGCACATCGTTGTCGTCCGTGGTTTTTTCAACCAGATTGCGGTGAATATAGGTAGGGCTTAATTGAACTGAAAGTGCATTGCTCAGTTTCCGCGCAATGAGTACCTGACTGGCATACGACAACCTGGACGAAAAATAATTAGTCCTCACAGGGTCGGCCCATTTAAGGGTACTCAATGCAGCATCTCCGAAATAACTGACAGAAACAGGACTGTTTACTTCGCCGGTGCTTTGTCTCAGCAATTTTATTTTTACCCATCCATTCACCGTTTTTTCAAGTGTCGATCGGCCAATCCCAACGGCTAACCAATCGGTAATCCCATATTGAAGTCCAAGCCGCGTGATGGCCTGGTCAAGTCCAAAAAAGTCATTGAACCCAATATTTGCCGGTCCAAAATGATGTTGGACATCGAAAATTAAATTTCCTTCCGGCGGATTTTCCACCGATTGTCCCAGTGAAATACGCGTTGATTTGAAGGTCGCATAGGTGTATTCAGTGGTGGGTTTGGTATCGCCAATGAGATCCATCAAATCTTCTTGTCCGGTCAAACGGAATGAACTAACAAAAAAGGTGAGCAAGAGTACGGCAACAGTGGTTTTCATTATTTTGGGATGTATTGGTTTGGAGAAAAGCATGATCGAACTGGTTAAAATTTAAGAGGGTCGAGACGAACATCCACCCTGATTTCAATTTCTTCGGCAATTTTTCCGGTAACTGCCCCCGGGATACTGATGTGGTAGTCGGCCAATTTTATTTTAAACACCGATTTGCCAACAATAGCTTCCGTTGAAACTTGAAATGTACCCTGTTCTTTCACCGGTTTTGTTACCCCGTGGATGGTCAGTTTGCCTTCTACGATGGCATCGTAAGTGCCTGGTTTGGTAAAATCGATGGCTTCCGGGTTGGTAATTTTCCCTACAAAGGTAGCATTGGGAAATTGATCACTTTCGACGTAATTTTCATTGAAATGCTCCTGCATAAGGGCTTTCTCAAAGAGAAACGACTTCATCAACACTTTATAAACAAAATCCCCTGATTTTACGTCCAGTACCGAGTTCACCTGGTTGTTTTGGGCCTCGATTTTTTCAAGCGGCCCGTCAGAAAAAAAAGAAATTTGTCCGTTTTTAGTGAGATATCGTTGTGCATTCCCATATTGGAAAAAGGTGAGCGAAATTATTAAAAGCAGTGTGAGTTTTTTCATGGTTAGTTATTATTAGTTAATGATTGAACATTGCTGCAGAATGATGTCTGTTCCATTATAACCGGAACAAAAGCCTTTTATGGTAATGGGTTGATCAGGGATTAAATCGGGAATGTTTTTGTTGTGCCATGGTAACAGGGTGCAGCGAATGCCTTCATCACCAAACACCCCTTCATTAAACACAAAAACAAGCACTTTCAGCGAATCAACAGATTCAATTTTGGTAACTTTCCCCGAAAACCGGATGATTGCACCATCATAGTTCTTCGTCTCTGTATTTAAGCCATTGGCGTAATGCGCATATAAATTTTCTGCCGTTTCTGTATAATCTGGTAACGCTTGTTCAATGTCGCGATGAGGTTTGTTAACCATGAAGAACCAAACATAGATTCCGGCAATAATTCCTATTGACAAAGTGGTTATCAGGAATATTTTCCATTTTTTCATAACCCGGAGATATTAGTTGTTTGGAGTACCATTGGCCACCCATATTTCCAGCTTCCTGATGGTACAATCGTCCAGTTGATTCGTGTTTTTTGGCATTGGCGACCAACCTGATTCATGCCTGATAGCTCCCAACAAGCTCCCATTGTTAACTGCTGATACAATATTTTCGTAACTGTCGAGCTGAACATTTCCATTGGCTCCGAACCCCGAATGACATCCGACACATTGTGCCGAAAGAATTGGGAAAACGGTTGTAGAATAACTTACATTGGTTGTGTCGCAGAGGCTATTCTGGGGATAAAGCGCTTCTTCGCTGTCGTAATAACATGCATTCATTAAAACCAGGGTAATAAATGCGATGGTCAGGGTGATTGTTCTTTTCATTTTAGTTAGTTGGTGTACCGTTTTCAATCCAAATTTCAATGGTTCTGATTTCACAGCGGGTAAGGGGATCGCTGCCTTTTGGCATGGGGTAATTACCGGGTTCGCGATTGATTGCACCCACCAAAACCCCATTCTCAATAAAAGCGGAGAGCTGTGCAAAATTACTCAAGTCCAGGTAATAAGAGGGGTTTGGGCCACTATGGCAAGGGTAACAGTATTTTTCAAAAATGGGCACCACACTTCCTGTATAGGTAATATTTGTCGTGTCGCAGTAAGGCAGGTTTAAGCATTTATTATTCTTAGCCCCTTGCGAAATCCAGGTGAGTAGCAGGTTTTTTTGCAGGTTTGTCCATTGAGGCTTGGGTGAAGGAGGCATGCGCTCGTCCGAGCCATTTACTGCCTCATAAATATCGCTTGATGCGGGATTGCCCGTGTTGATCCCTCCTGTTCGCATGACTGATAGGTAATCAATTAGCACAACGCCTTTTTTTGCTGTACCTATATTATGACATCCGGCGGTTCCACAAGTGGACGAAAGCATGGGCAGAATGTCGTTTTGAAAATACACCGTATCTTCGTAACACACATCACTTATAATAATGGTATCATCAATGATAGGATCAGGCTCGTTTTTACAACCTGAAAAAACAGCAAAAATCAGAGCCAGGAAAAGAAATCCTCCCATTCTGGTTGTTAACTCCCTCATAATTTAGATTGAATTTTAATGATTGCAAATTAACGCCAATAAAATATACATGTTGCAACAAGAATAATATTAACAAAATATTAACACCATGGTTTTTTCCCCCAAATTTACAACCCATCCATAAAAAGTTTACAAATCGGGGAATGTTTGTAACAATAGGAATGTCTAAACTGAAAATCTTAAAACTTTGAACTATGAATAATCGAATTTTATGGGTAACCACTTTGATGTTACTTTTCTCTTCCCTGCTGATCGGGCAGAATGCTCAAAGACAACAAACACGCGAAGAAGTTAAAAAATATTTTGATGAACAGGTGAAACCTTTGCTTGTTGAGCAACAAAATATTTATGTACAATCGCTGTCTGCACAGGAAAAAGCCCGGTTAGAGGAAATTCAGACGACCTTTGGCAATGGCAGGTTCGCACAGAATGGTAAACGCGGCAGAAACGCAAATGACGGTAACTTCAATTGTGTTGTCCGGGCCGAAGAAATTACGGCCAATCATCCCGATCAAAACAAAGCGTATAGGCAGTTTATCGACGACCACAAATCGAAATGGGGGGAAGATATACAAGCCATTCATGAAAAAAACGGGGTCACTCAAATGAAAAATGCGGATGGGAATACAGGTCCTGAATTTTGGATCGACCGGCTTGAAAATCCTCAGACTTTATTGCTGATGAATCCTGAGCGACCCTTCCCCGGATTTGGACAGGGTGCAGGACGTGGCATGGGCAGAAATGGAAATGTGGGGAAAGGCAATTGTCCTAACGGGAGAAATGGAATGCAGTCGGGAGTTAATCCGATGATTAACAATGAAATGATTCCGGTAGTTGCCAAAGAACGGCTTGCTTTCGACAGCAACCTTTCCAATGCCGAAAAAGAAACCATTGATCTGGCCCGCCAAAAGATACAGGTGCGCAAGGCGATGTTTAAAGCCTGGCGCGAGAGCGAAGATTTTGTGCCCGGAGCACGCCGGGACGATCCCAACTTCGATGCCATGCGGGCCGATATGCAGGAAAGCATGCAGGCTGTGAGAGATATCGCTTTGAATCACAGCAGCGAAATCAGGCAATCGCTTGACGAAATCAGAGGCCTGAATCCTGATTTGATTGATTGCCCAAAATACGGAATGAACAACCACCGCAAAGGCAGAGGTTTTAAAGGAAACCAGCCCGGACACGGCAACAAATGGAATACGCCCATGGGGTTTCTGCTTTTTGATCCTGCAAACGCAGAGGAATCAGCTTCAACAGGTTTGGAAAATGAAGCGTTGATTTCGGTTTACCCCAATCCTGTGAAGAAAACAGGAACAGTGAAAATTGGAAATGCCAATGGAAAAAATATAGAGGTGTTGCTGTTAAATCAGGATGGAAGCCAACGCGAAAAACTATTTAGCGGTCAGGTAAACGACGATTTGTTTGAAGTAACCATTCAGGCTTCCGGTTTGGACGAAGGCATTTATTTTGTTCAGGTTATTCTGGACGGTAAAACGACCACAAAAAAGATGGTTGTAAAAAGATAGTTTTTTGTTGATTTGTAATTATTTATCAGCAGTATTAATTTAATCCGCAAATCAACCTTTCCCTGAATCACCCTTTAGGGTAAGGGGTAAAATTCAGGGAAAGGTTGATTTGATTAATAGGTTGATGATGACCAGGTGGCTTTCGTTGAGAGCCACCTTTTTTTAGTGTTCATCACCATAGATTTTTACTTCAGCATTTTTTTCAGAAGTGATTGTTCCTCTGTACATGCCGGCTGTGTTAAAAGGCATGGATATATTTCCCAATGTATCGAGCGCAATCACGCCCCCCTCTCCACCCATTGGTTTTAATACCTCAAAAATCATGTATCGGGCTGCTTCATCCAGCGACAGGTGTTTGTATTTCATCAAAGCATCTATTTGAAAGGCCACCACATTGCGAATAAAGAATTCTCCATGTCCGGTGGCAGAAATGGCGCAACCATTGTTGTCAGCATAAGTCCCAGCTCCGATAATGGGAGAATCGCCCACACGTCCTTTCATTTTGTAGGTCATTCCCCCGGTGGAGGTTCCTGCAGCCAGATTTCCGTGCTTGTCGAGCGCCACGGCTCCGCAGGTTCCGAATTTTTCTTTGGTCGCTTTTTCCCGCGCTTTTAAGTAGCTGTTCCATCGGCTTTCAGTAAAAAAGTAGCTGCTGTCGACAAGTTCGATGCCCTGTTCTTCAGCGAATTTCTCGGCACCATCACCCATGAGCATCACATGGGGACTTTTTTCCATCACCGCCCGGGCAGCTAAAATGGGGTTCTTGATGTGTTTTACACCGGCCACGGCACCGGCCATCAGGTTTTCACCATTCATAATGGAAGCATCCATTTCGTTTACGCCTTCGGCTGTAAAAACAGCCCCTTTTCCGGCATTAAAAAGCGGAGAGTCTTCCATCACATTAATGGCTGCGCAAACCGCCTCCAGGCTGGTGCCACCGTTTTTGAGGATTCCCGATCCTGCCTGTAGGGCTTCACCCAGTTTTTCCTGATATTGTTGTTCCAGTTCGGGAGTCATACTTTCTTTGGTGATGGTGCCGGCACCTCCATGGATGGCCAGTGCCCAGGTGGGATGTTTTGGGGCAGGGGAAGGAGTACAGCCAAATAGAATCAAGGCAAGAAAGAGGAAAGATAATTTCTTCATGTTGGGAGTATTAAACCCCAAATGTAGGAAAAAGCGATTAATCAGATCGGATTCGGCAGTCAGGCTGTATTTTAGTGAAGTTGTGGCAATAATCCGCTAACGACGCTTTTAAAATCGTAAATTCCGAACATGTCGGCGGCAGTGATGAGGATGATCACTACTATAACCCATTTCACAAAATCAACGCCTTTGCTTACGGCTAACCGCGATGCAATCAGGGCTCCGGTTACATTGCCAATGGCCAGGATAAGGCCATAAACCCAGTTCACCTGGTTATACCACAGGAAAACCAACAAGGTAAAGGGCGAATACGCCAGCACGATAAATACCTTGATGGCGTTGGCTTTTACCAGGTTGAAACCAGCACCGGCCACAATGCCCGCAAGCAAAAAGTAACCTACGCCCAGGTGAATAAATCCGCCATAAATACCGATCAGGAAGAAGATGAGTAAGAGTTTCCAGCTAAGGGGTTTGCTTGAAATTTCAGCCCTGCCATAAATGTATTTCTGAGGTTTGTAAAAGATAAACACCAACATCACCAGCATGATAACGCCGATGGCTTTTTCAAAAATGTCCTCCCGAATATCAACGGCCAGCCAGGCACCGATAAGCGAACCTAAAACAGTTGGAATTGACAGGTAGATTGCTTTTCGCAATTCAAGTGCTTTTTGCTGATGGAAACTGCTGGTGGCCGCGAGGGTTTGAATGGTGATGGCAATGCGGTTGGTTCCATTGGCCATGCCTGCCGGCAAACCCATGAGCATAAGTACTGACAGAGAGATAATGCTGCCACCCCCTGCCAGCGTATTGATGAACCCAACCATCAAACCCGCCGTAATAAGAATGATAATTTCAACTGTGGTCATGCTGCTAAAGATAAATAGGTTGCGAAAGGTTATTCCCTGCCCGGAAACAGATCTCTGCTCTTTAAGGCATCCCAACCCTGCGCCCGGAGTGGAATGGATTGGTTGTCGTTGGTAATCAGTCGTTCGCCTTCACTGGCGTCTGTCATGTATCCGATAATGGAGAGGCCTTCCATCAATTTTACTTTTTCAAAGTCGGTCTGTTTGATGGTAAACAGCAGCTCATAATCATCACCTCCGTTTAAAGCAGCAACCGAAGGTACGATGTTAAACTCTTTAGCAGTGTCGAAAGTCAACTGGTCGATGGGAATTTTATCTTCGTAAATGGCACAACCTGTCCCGGAAGCCTTGCACAGATGCATGGCTTCTGAAGCCAGTCCGTCCGAAATGTCGATCATCGAAGTAGGCTTTACACCGGCTTCTTCAAGCATTTTCAGGACATTAATCCTGGCTTCCGGTTTTAATTGACGCTCAAGCAGATATTCTTTGTCCGACAAATCGGGTTGCATATTCGGATCGGCCAGGAACACGGTTTTTTCTCTTTCCAATAATAACAATCCCATGTAGGCGGCTCCCAAATCGCCGCTCACGCATAGCAAATCATTTGGTGAAGCCCCTTTGCGGTATACAACCTTTTCAGGATCGGCTTCGCCGATGATGGTGAGGCTTAAAAACAACCCGGCAGGACTTGAAGTGGTGTCACCACCAATTAAATCTACCCGATAAACTTCGCAGGCTTTTTTTATCCCGTCATAAATCTCTTTTATGGCTTCGGCAGAATACTTTGAAGAAACGCCCAATCCCACCAGCAGTTGTTTTGGCGCACCGTTCATGGCCACAATATCTGAAATATTCACCACCGCAGCCTTATAGCCCAGGTGCTTTAAAGGCATATAAACCATGTCGAAGTGAATGCCTTCGATGAGCAAATCCTTTGAAACAAGCATCACTTTTCCGGTTTCCGGCTGAATTACCGCGGCATCGTCGCCCACGCCCATTTTGGTGGAAGCATGAAGGATAACGATACCTTTTGTAAGTTCATCGATGAGTCCAAATTCTCCTAGTGCGGATAAGTCGGTGAGTTTTTCTGTTGAATCAGACATAGGGATATTTTTGCGCAAAAATAAGCTAAAATCATGGTTTAAGGGGGGTGTGTTTTTTGTTACTTTGGAGTCGGTAAATTGTGGTTAATTAAATTTGGCATGGTACGGCGGTTATTGATTCTTCTAATTTTTTTTCTCCTGTTCGGGTGTGTTCCCAATTCGGAAGAGGCTCTTCTTCAGATGAAGACCCTTGAAGGGAACTGGTCTTCGTCCGGTAACGTGTTGATTAACCTGCAATGGAAATCCATTGGCGATTCTGCCTTTAAAGGTCGGTTGTACACCTTATTGGTTGCCGACACCACCTGCGTTGAGCAATTTGTTATTTTTAAACGCAATGATTCCGTATTTACACAATTGGGGAATTGTGAAGGCTATTTACACCCTCAATTGCTTTTGTTAAGTAAAAGCAGGGGGAATTTGTTTCGGTTTGAAAACATGGATCGGCCTTATCCAAACCGGATTGTATTTGAATTAGAAGGTGATTCTTTGTTTGTATTCAGGAAAGAGAACAGCCGCGGCAACAAACCCATCGAGTTTTTGATGAAGAGGAATTAGCCTGACCCGCAGGGTTTTTTCCAATCCGGCGGGTCGAAAGTGTTTCGCAACGTATGTTTTTATTTGGCTTGCGGTAAATCATTACCTCCAGAAGGGAGCGCGCTTGGTTTGACAATACAGTAACTGGCTACCTTGTAGAATAGGCCAATGCTGAATTAATACCCCACCTCCCTGCTCCTCCCCAAAGGGGAGGAGTGATAAAACATTGTTAATTAGAGTTATAAGTATTAATTAATAAAGTTTTGTGGTTATATAGGACCAATCTATCACCTTTCCCTTTTGGGGAAAGGCAGGGGATAGGGGTAAGCCGTAAAAAATTTAAAAAAATGTCAAAATACTTCCCCCTGTTTTTATTAATTTAAATTGTTGTAATCGATTGAATAAGTACACAATATGATATTTATAAAATTAAAAAAGTAGGGGATGTTTTTTAAAAAAGCAAAAAATTTTTAACAACTTGGGGAAAGGGGTCTTACTCGTAGAAAAGCAAATGCCTCATTGGCAAAAGGAAATTGCCTAAAATACATAATATCAATAATTTGCCAAATAGTTATCCGAGGTAAACCAGCCTCAAGCAGATGAGAAACGTATGTTCGTCTAGCCAAATCCGCCAGGCATAGGATAATCTCCATTTCTACATCAATCTAATATAAAGTGTTTTAACGTAATTTATCAGAGGCAAGGTGATTCATTTATTGTTCCTAAAGAAGCGACTCAATAATTTCAGGGAAGTACCTATATTCCAGTTGATGGATTTTTTCGGCCAGGCTTTCGGGTGTATCATATGGCGTGATGAGGGTATCGGCTTGAAACAGGATATCTCCCTGGTCGTATTTTTCGTTTACAAAATGGATGGTAATTCCTGACTTTTCTTCTTTTGCCGCAATCACGGCCTCATGCACATGATGTCCGTACATTCCTCTTCCACCATAGGCAGGTAATAAGGCGGGATGAATGTTGATAATCCTGTCACGAAAAGCCCGGATGATTTCGGCAGGGATCAACCAAAGAAACCCTGCCAGCACGATGAGGTCAGGTTGTTCATCCTTTAGCCAGTCAAGTACCTGGTGTCGGGTATAAAAATCGTCGCGGGAAGCGATTTTTGATTTAACACCAAGGCGCTGACATCGTTCCAACACGCCTGCCTTTGGGTTGTTTGTAATTACCAAAGTTACTTCGGCAAGTCCGTTTTCCCTGAAAAAGGTGATGATTCGTTCGGCATTGGACCCATTTCCTGAGGCCAGGATGACTATTTTTTTCTTCATTGGCTGCTTCCCCCTTTAAATTGGGACAAAAATAGGATTTATTGAAAGTCGAAAAGTTAACACAAAGGTTAATTATTCGCTCTACCAACAGGTTATCCAATAAGTGTTTACTATCCAATCGCTTAAAAAGTTATCATGACTATTGTTTTTTATTGCATTAATGCCGTTCTTTGCACTGAGTTTAACCAAAAAATACACATATGTCAGACGTACGTTCAAAAGTTGTAAGCATTATTGTTGACAAGCTTGGAGTAGAAGAAAGTGAAGTAACTAATGAAGCAAGCTTCACCAATGATTTAGGTGCAGATTCTCTTGACACTGTAGAGTTGATCATGGAATTTGAAAAAGAATTTAACTTGTCAATTCCTGATGAAGAAGCTGAAAAGATTGAAACTGTAGGTAACGCCGTTGCTTACATCGAAGCACATCAGTAAAATAAGTTGTTATGGAGTTAAAGCGAGTTGTAGTAACAGGTCTTGGTGCAATAACTCCTATTGGCAATAATGTAAGAGATTATTGGACCGCTTTGCTTGCTGGTGTGAGCGGAGCCGGTCCAATAACCCTTTTTGATGTAACAAACTTTAAAACCAAGTTTGCTTGCGAAGTAAAGGGCTTTAATGCACAGGAGTTTTTTGACCGAAAGGAAGTTCGAAAACATGACCGGTATGCACAGTTTGGATTAATTGCCGCCGATCAGGCCATCGAAGATTCCGGTTTGCTTCAGGACGAAAGTCTTGACAAAAACCGTGTTGGGGTTATTTGGGCCTCAGGTATCGGGGGATTAGGCACTTTTTTTGAAGAGGTGTCCGGTTTTATCAAGGGTGATGGAACTCCCCGGTTTAATCCTTTTTTTATCCCAAAGATGATTGCCGACATTGCCGCCGGCCATATCAGTATTAAGTATGGATTCAGGGGACCTAATTTTGCCACTGTTTCTGCATGTGCTTCTTCTGCCAATGCTTTGGCGGATGCCTTGATGTATATCCGTCTTGGAAAAGCCAATGCTTTTGTTGCCGGAGGTTCTGAAGCTGCGGTAAACGAGACCGGCGTGGGTGGTTTTAATGCCATGCATGCCATTTCAACCCGAAATGAAGATCCCCAAACGGCCTCGCGTCCTTTTGATAAAGACCGTGATGGATTTGTCATTGGCGAAGGGGGTGGAGGTGTTGTTTTCGAAGAAATGGAACATGCCCTTGCACGCGGCGCCCATATATACGCCGAAATTGCCGGAGCAGGTTTGTCGGGTGATGCCTATCACATGACCTCTCCCCATCCCGAGGGACTGGGTGCCTACCTGTGTATGAAAGCCGCACTGGAAGATGCAGGAATGCAAACTACCGATATTGATTATGTGAACACCCACGGAACCTCAACACCAGCAGGTGATATAGTTGAACCAAAGGCCATCGTGAACCTTTTTGGAGATCATGCCTTTAAGCTGAATATCAACTCGACCAAATCGATGACAGGTCATTTACTCGGTGGAGCCGGCGTTGTAGAAGCAATTGCTACCGTGCTTTCAGTGAAACATGATATAGTTCCTCCTACCATCAACCACTTTACCGATGATCCGGAAATAGACAATAAGTTGAATTTCACTTTTCATAAAGCACAACCCCGTGTGATCCGTGCTGCTGTGACGAATACTTTTGGATTTGGTGGACACAATGCTTCGATTATCTTTAAGAAATTTGTAAAATAAAGCGGCTGATTTGCTATTAGGCAATAAATTACGATCGTATTTTTCGTCTGACAGGGCACTGCATCAGGCCATAAGAAATGTTTTTGGGTATTATCCCGGAAACATTTCTTTGTTTAAGCTGGCATTGCGTCATAAATCAGCTTCAAAAAAAATAATACACGGCCTAAAGGTTAACAACGAACGGCTTGAATACCTGGGTGATGCCATTCTGAGCGCAGTGGTAGCCGACTACCTTTTCAGACTGTTTCCATATAAAGACGAGGGTTTTTTAACCGAGATGCGTTCAAAAATCGTAAGCCGGGTTTCATTGAATAAGCTTGCTCAAAAACTGGGATTGACCAAATTAATCAGTATCGGCGGTGATCACCAGCAGAAAGGGAAATCAAGCGGGGGTGATGCTTTTGAGGCAGTCGTGGGAGCCATTTATATTGATAAAGGGTATGATTTCACTTACAAAATACTGGTAAAGAGAATTATCAAAATACATTTCGATATCGACCAGCTCGTCGACACAGAAATTAGCTTCAAAAGCAGCCTTCTGGAGTGGGCGCAAAAAGAAAAGCATGAACTATCCTTTCCGGTGCTTAGTGAAATGGGACAAAGAAACGATAAACTTTACGTGGTAGCTGTAGAAATCGATGGCGAAATCAAGGCCAGGGCTCATGATTACACGATAAAAGGCGCTGAAAAGCTGGCCGCCGAGAAAGCATGGTATGCAATTATTGATAACACGAATAAAGCCTAACTCTTCTGTTCAAAACAGGTACCTGATAAATTAAGCTTGCCAACTGAATTCACAAGGCTAATTGTGTACCTTTGTGAAAGGAGAATTAAACACCAATACCATGCCCCGAAAACATACACTTGCTTACGTTTCACAGGAAGAGTACAGGGTGATAGCGATTATAAGCAGCCTCAAAGACTACCGGTTTACTTTTTTTCTAAATCAGGTTTTGGGAATTGATTTGATTCATTACGATGACATCGCTTATGCCCGGTCAGGTGATGTGATGTGCACCTATTCCTGGTTCTGTTTTCATGATGCCCAATTGCATACAAATTACTACCTGATAAGCAATAAACACAGCGGAGGTGCGTTATTGGCTACAGTGAAAGAGGCTGATTATTTGTTGCTTATAAAAAATCTGACAGACCCTGATCGGGTGAAGCAGCTAGTTAGTGACATCCGTACCATTACCAATGTGGTGACAGCTTTTGAAGTTCAACCGCAATCTGTTAAAGACATGAATGCCCTATTGGATACGAATGAAAACCATGAGATGGAACAATTAATGAAGAAATGAACTTCCGGCAAGCATAAATAAAAAGTTATAATAACATGATACCGATATTATCAACATTTAAAAAATATACAGCTTATTTTAACGACCATGCCCTGATGGAAAAAATAAGGTTTGTTGCCGAAAAAGCAGGGGCTATCTTGATTTACTATGCCCTCATTCTTTTTTATTTGCTAAAGGATAAAAATGTACCTGCCAGAAACAAGATGGTAATGGTAGCTGCTTTGGGTTATTTTATCCTGCCAACCGATCTGTTGGCAGACATCATTCCCGTGCTGGGTTTTACTGATGACATCGCATTTTTAAGCTTTGCAGTAAGCACAGTTTCAAGTTTTCTGACTCCTGAAATCAAGAAAAAAGCCATGCAAAAGTTGAGCAGAACCCAACTTAAAGAATTAACAGAATAATTGAAGTTGATTGCTGTTCAATTATTTGTAGATGCATTGGCTCATCGCCGACCTACCTCAATATTTGATTATTTTGATAATAGGGTTGAACCAATATTCCATACGTTCCGATTTTTTTTAGCGAAGCGATTCTGAAGAAAGCTACCGATTTCAAACAATGAACTACCCCAAGGTAGAGCTATAGGGGTATCAAATGCCTTGTCGTCAGACAGATTCGTCGCAGCGAAGGCGAAGGACGCTAAAACTCTTCTTCCTCAGTAAAATTATCAGCTAAATAGTCCAGATCTGAATATTTATCCTCATAATCGTCCCTTGCATCGTCTTTTAAATGACCATTGTCGTCATAGTCATCGTCTTCGCTAATAATTTCTTCTGCTTTTTCGGAAGTCATCCGAACAAGATAATATATTTCATCTGTTTCGAAAGGCAACGCACTGACAAATTTGCCTTCTTTGTTGGTAAATCGAATCAGATGTTGGCTAAATCCGTAGGGATAAACGAGTTTGATCTGCTCCTGAATTTCCGGGGTTAGTTTCTCAAAATCTTTAATTACCCTGGTTTTATGATCTTTCATTTTGATATAGATTATTACTTTTCAATTCTTAATTTTCGTGTTGAGCGCATTGATTGGTAGAAAAAATTAATTTAATATTGTATTTTAACCATTACAAAAGCCAATTCAAATGCTGATTCCAAGCGGGCTAAATTATTTATTTTTTTATACGTGGTACCCTGTTTAATATTTTTTTTTAATTTTTTATTCTGCTATGAACCAATCTGATAAACTAGCTACCTTTAATTTTATTGCACAGGGTAAACAAATATAGGTAAGATCGTTTAAAAGTAAGCGCCTCACCAGAGACGAAACCTTAGAACAATAACTTCATCGTGTATTCAGGAAGATTTAGTTATTGATTGGATTACCTCCGGCTTAGATGGCGATAGCTAAGTTTTTTCCAAAGATGTTCCAGTGGCCCCTGTTCAAATTTTTGCAACCAAAAATAGCTCGTCAACACTTCTGACAGAAATATTAAAATAGCGTAGATCTCAATTTGCGCCGGCTTCTGCCAACCAAAGAATCCCAAGCCCCATCCATAAAAAAGAAATCCAAAGAGAACCGATTGCATCAGGTAATTGGTAAGCGACATCCTGCCGGGATAGCTTAGAGGTTTAAGGATTAATCGGGACGGTTTAAATGAACACATAAGCAAGATCGCAAGGATGTAACCTGAAGCTAAAAAAAGATTCATGATTTCATATCCAAGCATATACGCAGCAGTAAGAAATTCACTTTCAGGTGAAATTATGGTCATCACCAGGTTTTCATAATACAGGTAAGCCAAACAACCTACTGCAAGAATTACACATGTTACCCATAACCACACCTTTCTTTGTTGTTCGAATTTCAGGTGCAATTGCAGTCTTGAAGCAACAAATCCAAAAAGTGTGATGCTCATGATTTTTGGAAAATAGTAAATCAGGTTCACCGGAATGAAAGTTGAGTACTCTGTTAACCGGAGATTGAGAACGGACAGATAGTTACCATGGGCATAAACATCCATTGCCTGACCCATGCATTCCGGACAAGTGGATGAAAGAGCATTGGGAAGTGGAATCCATACCGAAATAGTTAACCAGAAAATAACGAAGAAATAAAAGAAAGCGGCCAGGGTGAGCAAGATGGTATTTGAAAATTTGCGAAGTGCCAACACAACCATCCCGGCAATGGCATAGGGTATAAGGATATCGCCTGCCCATAAAAACAGAACATGAGCCATTCCAAACAACAACAGAACACCCATTCTCCTGATAAAGAATGCGGAAAAGTGACCCTGCCTGACTGGAAATCGGTGGTATTGCATCCAGATACCATATCCAAATAAAAAGCTGAACAAAAAAATGAATTTATCGGCGCAAAGTCCAATGAATACCTCATAAAAGTATACTTGTGAAGGGTCGGGTAGCTGGCTATAGAACCCTCCAAAATCAAAAAAAGAAGCGTTAAATCCCAGTATATTGACCATTGCAATCCCCAACAAGGCAAAACCACGAAGAATATCGAGAGACACAATCCTGTTTTGAGGCTTTACTGCTGTTATTGCGATGTTCGGGCTTATCATGAACGATCATTTTTATCGTGGCGTCGAATGGCGAAAATCAGTTCATCCTCGTACCGGTTATTTTTCCAAATTGTGTGTTCAAGTTTGGCTTCCAGCTTCATTCCGTTTCTTTTTAGCACCAGCTGTGATGCCATGTTCGACCCAAAAGGACGGGCAAATATCCGGTCAATGTCCCAGGTGGCAAAACCATACTCAATCATCTTACCCACAAGTTTGGTGATTATCCCCTGTCCCCAAAATGGTTCGGCAAGCCAATAGCCCATTTCAGCATTCTTTTTGTGGATATCACCCTGAGGGAATATACCAATGGCCCCGCAAGCCTCACCATTGATTTCAATAGCAAATGCTTTAACCGGGTTGTCCTTGCTTACGGTGTTGATAAAATTCAGGCCATCAGATTCACTGTATGGATGAGGAAAAGCATCCGTCAGGTTATTGGCAATGTTGGCATTATTTGCATACTTAACCAATGATTCAAGATCAGATAAATTCCAGGCCCTGAGATTGACATTGAGAGATTTCATTAGCGCAGGTGTTTACTGCACAAATGTAACAAGCCTTTTAGTTAATTAAAAATGGCAAACGCTGAAAAATTTGTTATTATTTCAAGTCTCGCTTTGAAAGAATGGTGATAATCATCGTGAGATAAAAAACCAACCAACCACTTGCAATGGCGATGGTTTTTAGAGGAATATTGTCCTGGATTTCCATAAAAACATACCTGCCAAAAGGAACGGTAATCAGGTTGTTGAGCGATTGAATGGGAAAGAAAGCTACCAGCCCGGACCAAAAGCTGTCTTTAAAATAAGGGGCGTTGGTTAAAATGGCACTGGCCACCGGCTCAAACATCATGGTATACAGAAATAACACCACGATAACAAAACCTGCTTTTTTGATTATGAGTGACAGCAAAAAGGCCAGCGAACAATAAACTATGATATCAAAAAAGTAAGCACCAAGGAATTCCATCTCGTCAAAAATAAAGCGCCCCTCCCATACATGCGAATAAATGGTTCCGGTAATCATTCCCGTGAAAAATAAAAATAAGGTACTGATACCCGCCAGAACAATGATAAAAATGAGTTTACTGAGGAGGTACTTTTTTTTACTGATGCCATCCACAATATTCTGTCGCAACGTGTTGTATGTGATATCGTTGTTCACTGAAATAATGACTACAAAAGCCAGCAGGATCTTAACAAAACTACCCAGGTAGGTCATGTTTTGCCAAATGTCGGGGAAATCATAAATGGGTACGATGGTGGGATCAATGCCATTAAAATCAGCACCCAGGCTTTTAAGCCATTCAAGAAAAAACACCCCGCCTGCGGCAATAATAGTCAGTGCCAACAAATACATGCCCAATAAAATCCAGAATACACGGTAGTTTCTGATTTTTAACCATTCAAGTTTTATAGCATCAATCATGTTCTTTGAGGATTTTAAGAAATTCTTTTTCCAGCGTATTGGTCTGGGTGAGCAGTCTTTTTAAGATGACATGGTTGTCAAAACAATGGCTGTTGATTTCGTGAGATGTAAATCCGGGTTTAAGGGTTACCAGCAAGGCACCGTTGCCATTGGCTTTTATTTCTTCCGTGCCTGCAAAATCATACAGGATATTCGTGAGTTGTTCCTGGTCGAAATCTGCTGATATTTCTACTTTGTTCAGCTCTTCCAGGGTTTCTTTTACCAGACCTTCATGTATTTTCACCCCTTTGCGCAGCACACAGAAATGAGTGCATACTTTTTGTACTTCATCGAGCAAATGGCTGGCCATGATGATGGTTTTTCCCTGTTGGGCTACCCGGGTAATGAGGTCCCTGACTTCGGCAATTCCTTCAGGATCAAGTCCGTTGGTAGGTTCATCCAGAATGAGCACCGGTGGATTGCTGAGTAACGCGGCTGCAATGCTGAGTCGTTGTTTCATTCCCAGGCTGTAGGTCTTAAATTTGTCGTTTCTACGTTCGTACAGGTTCACCTGTTTCAGTACCTCCTCAATATTTGAGGTTCCGCATTGTTTGATGTGTGCCGTGATTTTCAGGTTTTGAACTGCGGTGAGATAGGGATAGAAACAGGGCGATTCGAGGATGGAGCCTATTTTTTTTCTGGCCTCTTCGTTGGGTGTGTTGTTAAACCAACTATAATGACCATCGGTTGGGGCCACGACATCGAGAATCATGCCCAAAGTGGTGGTTTTTCCACTTCCGTTGGGGCCAAGTATCCCAAAAATCTGTCCGCTTTCGATGGTCAGCGACAGTTTATCGACGGCAGTTAAACGTCCAAATTTCTTGGTCAGGTTGTTAATCGTGAGGGTTGTGGCCACGTTGTTGGGATTTTATTTGAAAGATATTGATCAGGTCGCCTTTTTGCAGATTTTGGATCAACGTTGGAATTTTACTCCATTCGACTTGCCCGCTCAGGTAAAAGGCTTGCATTTGATCTTCCTGCTGAAAGACGCCTACATAGTTTCCTCCCTGGTTTTTTTCGCGACCATAAAGAAAAAACTGATTCTTCCCGCCATACATGGCTGCAAATTCCTCATATCCTGATGCCTGGTAACCTTGCAACATTTTCAGGTATGATTTATCCGCAACAGCGGTGGAGTCGAGCGTGTAAATCACCAGTTTTTCGATGTTGTTCACCACCTGATAGAAGTTGGGGTTTCGGGTGGGATCGAGCATGCGAAGTGTGCTGGGATAAAGACAATAAGTGCGTGTTTTGGTTGAATCGGCATATTCCTTAATGGATTCTTGTTGCGCCCAAAGGGGTTGAATCAACCCCGTCAGGAACAACAGAAATATGATTTTGTAATTACTCATGGTGCATTCTGCCAAGGTTCTCAAGTCCTTCTACTTTCATTTGCTGTGCGATCTTCGAAATGTTCTTTAAATCAATTTCGCCATACAGGCTTAAAAGTACAAATTTATTTCCACCACCAACTACCATGATGAGTTCTTCGATAATGCCTTTGTTTTCTTTTATCGAGAACAACATGCTTTGGTCCGGATCGCTTACTGTCATGAGTTCATCATAACCCGCTTTCCCGACATCTGCTATCGCTTTTTTGTAAAGTTGCAAGGCATCAGGAAGGCTGTCGGCCATCACAATTTTCAACCCTTTCAGTTTGCTTACAGCCGTCATAAATTCCTTTTCAGATTCGCTGCCGGCTTCCATTTCGGTAAACATCGAGAACATTTTACTGCTGACAGAAACTTTGGTGAAGTTGTCGTTGTCGGCATACTGATTAAAGTAAGAAGTAATTACGTTTCCCTGTGCAAAAACTCCGACTGCAAGAAACGCGAACGTGATGATTAAGATTGATTTTTTCATGTTTTTAGTTTTATTAATAGTTTATGAATGTTATTTATTGTTGTTTCCGCTTAAAATCTCTTTTGGTTTGTTTAGCTGTTGTAATTGGACTGTTGAGTAATTTTTTCCTTCGTTTAATCCGTCGGAGACCATCATCAGGGCCTGGCGTGTTATTTCGAACGCTTTATCCGGATCGTTAACATTGTAAGCCGCTTGGGTGTAGTTATAGCGAAAAAGCCCACTCACAACCACAATACCAATGATTAGCGATGCGGCGACCGTGTACCACATCATGCGAATTTGTTTGCCGGGGTGTTGAAACGCAAATTCGGGTTTTTGTTGTTTTAATTTCGAAATGGCTTCAAAGTAATGTGTTTGATCCGATGAATCATGGGCCGAAGACATGAGTTCTTTCAAGAGTTTTTCTTCTTCCGGGGTGGTTTCGGCCCGCCAGTACTTTTCGAGTAGTTGATTAGTTTGCGAGTCCATATGCATCTATTTTAGTGATTTGGTCTTTGATTTTTACCCTGGTTCTGAAGAGTGAAATCTTTACCTCCGACAGAGTTAACGAAAGAATGTCGGCAATTTCCTGGTACGAAAGTTCTTCCACTTCACGCAAGTGAAACACTTCGCGGTGCTTTGGCGGAAGTTCATTGATAATCCGGCTTAACCACCTCTGGCGATCGCTTGTCAGCAGACCTTCATCGGTTTGTTGGGTGTCGGCCTGATCCATCGGAGGCACATTGAGTAAACTGAATCGGTTTACCTTCACCCAGTCGTAGCATTGGTTCCGTGTGATGCGCATGGCCCAGGATTCAGGATTGTCGATGGTTGCAATCATGTGTCGTTTTTTCCAGATTTTCATTAAACATTCCTGTACCACATCGTGTGCATTGTCGGGCGTTTTAAGTATCGACAGCGCGTATCGGTACATTTTATTTTGTACCGGAATGATGTGTGTATCGAAAAGTTCTTTTGACATATTTGCAAGGAGACGACAGGAATAGAACAAAGTTACAAAGTTGGTGTTTTTTTATCGATGATTTCCGGATTGAAGAGAAAGTGATCGTGATGGTCCCTGATGGACTAAAACATGATAGTTAATACCCCATGCATCCTTTTCCTGTTTATTCTTGTCATGCTGGGGCAAAAGGACTCGATTAATATTATCTGGAACGATTAAACTATCTTTAACATTTCATTAACAGAGGTATAAAGAATTATGCTGTTTCTTAGCAAAATCTCTTTTTACTAAGTTGCGTATTAGGCACTTTAACCAATACCGGATGAATGCAAAAAGTTGCCTTTTGCCTGTTAGTCAATTTTAACGCCATAACTTAATTAAAACACATGAAAATACGATTTACAACCATGATGCTGATGTTACTGGCATTGGGTGCGTTTACCTTAAATTTGCCCGGTCAGGAAATTCATCCTGAAAAAGTAACCAAGGCAGTCCATTTTGATATGTCTGGACCCCTGGGACAAGTGGATCCCATACCCATGGGTGTTCGCAAAAGAGCCTGGAAAGAGAAAGTGGTTCCCAATAAACTTCACCTGACAAATGAACTTGAGAACACACCACTTCCTACCGGACCAGACCCTGTTTTACAGGATGAAACACGTTGGTTTTCGGGAACACCACAGGTAAATCAAAACTTTAGCGGAATTACCAATACTTACGGTGTGGCTCCTCCCGACACTGATGGCGATGTAGGACCTGACCATTATTTCCAGATGGTAAACAGCGGATTCGCCATTTGGGACAAACAGGGAAATCTCATGTATGGCCCTGCCGATAACATCACGCTGTGGGATGGCTTTCCTGGCCCTTGGTCGAGTACAAATGATGGAGACCCCATTGTATTGTATGATGAGTACAGCGACCGATGGATTGCCACGCAATTTTCACTTCCAAATTATCCTTCCGGACCTTTTTATGAACTGGTGGCTGTTTCCGAAACCGGTGATCCATTGGGAGCCTGGTATCGTTATGCTTTTGAGTTTGATGCCATGCCCGACTATCCAAAATTTGGTGTTTGGCCCGATGGTTACTATTTTACCACCAATTTATTTAGCAATGGCGCGTTTTCAGGAGGTGGTATCAGCATCTTAGATCGCGATGCCATGCTGACAGGCGATCCTGATGCACAAATGATCTTTTTTGTGATAGGCACTAACTGGTCGAACCACAGCAGTTTTTTACCGGCTGATGCCGATGGCGAGATGCTTCCCCCTGAAGGATCACCCTCCTACATGGTTAACATGGGAAACAATGTACTGCGTGTTTACGAGGTGGATGTTGATTGGGTTAATACCACCAATTCTTTTATTCTACAGGTGAATACATTGCCAACACAGCCGTTTTCGACCAATGGACTTAATATACAGCAACCCGGCACGAGCCAGTCGTTGAGTACTTTGGCCGGAAGACTGATGTATCGGTTGCAATACCGCAATTTTGGCGATTATCAGGTGATGTTGACCAATCACACCGTGAATGCCGGAAATGGCAAGGCCGGAGTAAGATGGTACGAATTACGCAACTATGGCAGTGGCTGGTCAATATACCAACAAGGAACCTTTGCCCCTGCCGATGGTGAAAACCGATGGATGGCATCTGTGGCCATGAACCAGGGTGGCGATATCGCCGTTGGATATTCCGTGTCTAGTGCCACTACTTATCCCTCTATTCGCATCGCGGGCCAATCTTCCGGTGCTCCTGCCGGATTGGGTATACTGGATATTGACGAGGTGTCTATTTTCGATGGTACCAAATCTCAATCAGGTGTAGACAGGTGGGGCGATTATTCCATGATGTCGGTCGATCCTTCGGATGATAATTCATTTTGGTACACTACCGAATATTCAAACGGAGGCTGGGGATGGAAAACACAAATTGCAAGTGTTTCGTTTGCAGCTCAACCCATGTGTGATTTCGAGTCGGATGAAACCCTGATCCCTGTGGGTGAAACAGTTAACTTTGCCGATCTCACCGAAGGTATCCCAACCCATTGGAACTGGACCTTTGAAGGAGGTTCTCCTGCAACCTCTGCCGAGGAAAACCCACAAAACATTCAATACAGTGCCGAAGGTGTTTATCCTGTAAAGCTCGTGGCTTACAATGCCATCGGTATCGATAGCATCACCAAAGAATCATTCATAACGGTGAGTGCAACCATATTGCCACTGGTAGACTTTGTTGCCGATAAAAAGGCCATCTGTTTGGGCGAGCCGGTGCAGTTTACTGACTCGACGCAATACAGTCCCAATCAATGGAGTTGGGAATTTGTTCCTACAGACATTACCTACGTGAATGGAACCAGTGCCAATAGTCAAAATCCGGAAGTCGTATTTAATTTATCCGGCGATTATCAGGTGACACTTACCGCCAACAACCTCAATGGCAGCTCTACCACTACAAAAGACGACATGATTAAAGCGGGAGGGAACACACCGTATTTTCTGGAAGATTTTGAGACTGAGGGTGTGAAAGCCAACGAATGGACCATTGAAAATCCTGATGCCGGCGTTACCTGGGAAGTTTTTGAAACCGAAGGTACTGCACCGGGAAATCATTCTGTGGGCATTAATTTTAGAGAATATTTCGCCATTGGGCAGCGCGACTTTTTAATCTCGCCACCTTTTAATTTAGCCAATACCTCTACTCCTTCACTGGAGTTTCAACATGCCTATGCCCAATACTATGCTGAGGCAGGCGACTCATTGATCGTTTCGGTTTCAGCCGATTGTGGCACTACATGGAACCGCATTTATGCCAATGCCGAAAATGGAACCGGAAACTTTGCGACGCACGAATTAACCACCGATGATTGGTGGCCGGCTGTGGCTTCTGACTGGTGCCTGGAAGGATGGGGAGCAAGTTGTATTACCCTCGATTTGTCTGCTTTCGCAGGAAACGATCAGGTACGTATTCGATTCGAAACCTTTAGCTTTGCAGGTCATCCCATATTTATCGACAATGTTGCAGTAAGCAGCTTGGTCGGAATACCCGGGAACTCGTTGGGATTAAGCAAAATGAGGGTATACCCCAACCCTTCCGATGGAAATTTCCATGTTGCTTTGCCCGAAGGTCATCAATTCGATAAAATTCAGGTGATGAACAACCTGGGACAAATTGTGAAAGAAATACCGGTATCTGCAAAGACTGAAACATGGGTGGTGGAGCGTGAAATTACCTGGCAACCAGGAATTTACTTCTTAAAGGGAATTGGACAGACCAACAGTGAAACAGTTAAAGTGATTATCTATTAATTGTGTTTATTAAAATAATCCGAAAGTGGATATAATTTATTTGGTAATTGGAAATTGTTCAAAACCGGATGAATTATATCCACTTTTTGTATGCTGAATAAGCAGATTATCTATCTTTGCGACTCATTTATCCAATTGAATAAATGTACCTTATATTATTAACAGGATCAAAATCATGAAAAAATTTATTACCGCATTTTTAATTTGTACCTTGCTACTTTTCATCCCGATGACGGGTATGTTTGGTCAAAGCATTCATCCAACCAAAATTGTTAAAGCCGTTCATTTCGACAAATCGCAACCTTTACGGGATGTTACTCTCATTCCACTCGGACAGCGTGAGCGCACCTGGAAAAACAAAGTGGTGCCCAATATCTTCGACTTTGCCAAATTCAACATGAAAGCTTCCTGGCATAACGGAGCTGATCCTGTCTTACAAAAAGTACCGGGGCATCCCATGAGTTCCGATGCCGTGATTGATGTAAATGTTGCGGGGATTACCAATACTTACGGCATTGCACCTCCTGATACTGATGGTGATGTTGGTCCAAATGAATTTTTCCAAATGGTAAACAATGGCTTTGCCATCTATAACAAAACAGGTGTTAAAATCTATGGCCCGGCGGATAATATTACCCTTTGGAGTGGTTTCCCTGGTCCTTGGTCGAGTACCAATGATGGGGACCCGGTGGTGTTATACGATGAATATTCCGACCGGTGGATTGCCACCCAATTTTCACTTCCCAATTACCCGAACGGTCCATTTTATGAATTGGTAGCTGTTTCGGAAACCGGTGACCCGACAGGTTCCTGGTATCGTTATGCATTCCAGTTCGACAACATGCCTGACTATCCAAAGTTTGGCATCTGGACCAATGGTTATTATTTTACAAGCAACCAGTTCAATCAAGGAAACTGGGTCGGCGCTGCCGTAAGCATCCTTGATCGCGATGCCATGCTGTTGGGTGATCCTGATGCAGAAATGTTGTTCTTCGAGATGGGTTCCAGCAATGGAAGCATCCTGCCTGCTGATGCCGACGGTCCTGCACCCCCTGATGGTGCTCCTTGTTACTTTGTTTCACTTAAAAGCACATTACTTAAATTGTGGTCGGCTAATGTTGACTGGAGCAATCCAAACAATGCAACAGTAGATTATATTGGTATTGTTCCTGTTGCAGCTTATTCTGATGCGAGTATTAGTATTTCACAGAAGGGAACCTCTCAGAAACTTGATGACCTTGCAGGAAGGTTAATGTATCGTTTACAATACCGCAATTTTGGTGATTACGAAGTCATGGTTACCAACCATACTGTAAATGCCAACGGTGCTGGTCAGGCAGGTGTTCGCTGGTATGAATTAAGAAAATATGGTTCCGGCAATTGGGAAATGTATCAACAAGGTACGTTTGCTCCTTTTGACGGTGCCTCAAGGTGGATGGCTAGTGTGGCCATGAATGACATTGGTGACATTGCCATTGGATATTCTATCTCTTCTTCAACAAAATTCCCCTCCATCATGATTGCCGGACAATCTGCCGGAGCGCCAATGGGACTTGGCATACTGGATATTGATGAAATAACAATCAAGGCAGGAACAGGTTCGCAAACCGGTGTTGACCGCTGGGGCGATTACTCTGCAATGACTGTTGACCCAACTGATGGCACCACTTTTTGGTATACTCAACAGTATTCCAATGGCGGTTGGAACTGGCGTACTCAAATAGCAGCCCTCAACTTTGCTGTAGCACCGGTTTCCGATTTTACCGCAGACAATGTAATTATACCTGTGGGTGAAACTGTCAACTTTTTTGACCTGAGCCTTAATATACCTACCGGATGGTCCTGGGTATTTGATGGTGGAGAACCTGATAACTCACTTGAAAAAAATCCTGAAAATATTCTGTACAGCACCGAAGGCAGCTTTTCCGTTGAACTTACCACATCCAACGTTGCCGGCAACAATACGGTGGTGAAAGAGGGATATATCACAACTAGCTCTACCATTCTTCCTGAAGTAGCATTTGGCATAAGTGCGTTGGATGGATGTATTTCAGATACCATTTCGTTTAGTGATTCAACTCAATTTCTGCCACGTCAGTGGAATTGGGAATTCAGTCCATCAACAGTTACATTTGTGCAGGGTACAGATGCTTCAAGTCAGAACCCCGTAGTAGTATTTAATCAGCCAGGAGTTTATTCGGTCACTCTTACCGCTACCAACCTCAATGGATCATCCGTTCTTTCAAAACCTGAATTGTATTCTGCTGGCGGGAAAACACCCTATTTTCTTGAAACATTTGAAGACGGACTTGCTCAAAACAATTGGACCATTGAAAGATCAGCGAGTGAATTCACATGGGAAATTCAGGAGATTGGTGGCACAACACCAGGAAATCTGGCGGCTGGCATACTTTTACGCGACAAACCTCAAGGAGAACGCGACAGGCTAATCTCACCAGCATTTAACCTTTCAGGCCTTTCGAATGCATCACTTGAATTCCAATATGCTTATGCACAGCGTAATTCGCACCTTTACGATTCGTTGATTGTATATATTTCGGTGGATTGTGGCAATAATTGGATCCGGATATTTGCCGGTGGCGAAAACGGAACTGGTAATTTTGCTACTCATGAACTGACCAGTGGTTTTTGGCCTGAAACTGATGGCGACTGGTGTATGACAGGATGGGGAGCACAATGTGTTAACATTAATCTAACTAATTGGACAGGCAACTCAGATGTAAAACTGGCTTTTGAATCATACAGTGATCTGGGAAACCCATTATTTATAGATAACATCGCGGTTAGCCAATACTTAAGTGTTGATGAAATCAACAGCAATGCCATCAAGGTATATCCCAATCCTACCAACGGATCGCTTCATGTTTTGATAGGAGATTCCCCATATACACAAATTCAACTGCTGAATCAGTATGGGCAAGTGGTTTATCAAACCCGGGTGGATAAAAAATCTGCTACCGTCATTATTCCTGATCTGGGATTAAGCACCGGAATGTATTTTGTGGTTGCCCGGGGTGCACAGGGTATGAGCACCGTGAAACTGATAGCTTATTAGACACTTACATCAATCCTACTGAAAAGAGCGGCCGGATAAACCGGCCGCTCTTTTTATTATGATTTAGCCCCGACTCATCGTGGCACTGCGCAACTCACAGAGTCCAATATATTTTGATTCGTTAATATTTGTCATTTCTTGTCAATCCAAAAGGGATTTTCAAATTAAATGAAATATTTCTACCCGGATTATATAAGTTTACTTCTTTTAATGTCGATAAATGGTCAATGTATTTTTTGTCGAATAGATTATTTACACTGATGCTTAATGAAATAAACTGATCTTTAATTTGGATATTTCCTCCAATACTTAAATCAATCAGTGTGTAACCCGCTGTTGTTGTTTCGTCGGGTGCAGCGTTGTTTTGATCAAATGCAGTGAGTGAGTTTACTGAAACGAATGCCTTTTTAAAAAACAGCAACTGTTCTTTTTCACTCCTTACTTCGAAACGCAATTTATGAGCCGGCACAAACGGCAGGTAGTCGCCATTCTGCTGTTTACCAACTACCGATGAATAGGTGGTTTCAAAATGCAACCATTTTAATGTTTTGGGATGAACATGTAAGCCTGCTTCACCTCCAAACAAAGTAGAATTCGACTGTTTATATCTGAATATTTCAATCCCCGAAGCCGTCGTGTCGCCGGTTGGTGAAATATAGATATAATTATTGACGATGTTGTAGTACCCCGCAATATCAAAAGTGAGATTATCTACATGGTAATGAAGGCTCAAATCCGTTTCATAGGCATTTTCGGGAACAAGATTTTGGTCTCCGATTTCGTATCGCAATTCGTGTTGACCGTTTGAGGTAAGTTCAGCCAGGTTAGGAGTCCGGTATGCTGCGGCAAAGTTTGTTCTAAACAATAGTTTTTCTGATAAGTGATAAGTAGCTCCAAGCGACCCACTGAAACTACCATAGGACTTGTCGAGTGGTGCACGATATGTCATTGAATCTGTTGCTGATCCAATTGCCCGGGTGTAAATCGATTTATTATCATAACGAATGCCCGTTTGAAGTTTTAATTTTTTGAAAAAAGTGTATTGTAACAAACCAAAGACAGAATAATTATTCGTCGTAGCATCAGGCAATAATTTAGTTTCTCTGTCATTCAGATTTGTATTTATTTGATTATAACCCTGAAAACCGATGATGTATTCTGAGTTTTCCTCCGATGACAAATGAAGTTTGACATCATAAGTTAATGTTGCAAGTTCCATTTGCAATTCATATACACCAACATCGCCAAAATGAATTAATTCCGTATTCTGAAATCCTGAATTAATGTCAAGTTTAAATGGACCTAAATACAACTTGTTTTGAGAGGAAAGTAAATGTGTGTTCAATTCCTGAAACCAAATCTTGTTTTCCCTTCCCCTTTTTGTGATGGCTTCAATTGCTTCGTCTTCAACCAATCCAAGTTTTTGATTGTTGAAGTCATAAAACAATTTGAAAGTGCCAACTTTATCTGTAAATCCGGCATTTGCCTTCATTGACATTTCGTTGAAACGTGAGTTTGGAACAAAAGCTCCTCCTCCTTGAAGAAAATCGGAATTTGTTTTTTGTCCAACCCTTAAACCTCCGAAGAACTTTCGTGATGCTCCTTTTATACCAAAATTATTGGTCATGCCCAGCGTGTTTGAATAAAGATGCAAATTGTAATCGCCCATAATACTACCAATCGGAGCAGGTTTTTCTTTTATAAAATTAATAACTCCACCAATGGCATCCGATCCATAAAGCAATGATGCAGGCCCTTTGATGATTTCGACATGATCAATACCAAATTCGTCAATCCCGAGAGGATGATGACTCGAATACTGGTAATTCTCAAACCGTACTCCATTATTTAATACTAAAATGTCATTCATTGATAGTCCACGAATTACGGGCTTTGAAACGCCACTTCCTTTCGAAATCATATCAACGCCAGGCACTTTTGTAAGTATTTCAGTAAAGTTTGGTGTATTCGTAATTTTTATTGGATCGAGTTTGAGTATTTCAATCTTTACAACATTTTCATGTTGCGTTGAGTTGTATCCACCGGAAACAACTATTTCTTCCATTTCTATCGCTATTTGTCGTAGTGAGATATTCAATTCCAAACTTTCTCCATTTAACTCAACGTTTTCAATTCGATTGGTGTACCCAAGGGTTGAGAATTGAATTTTAATTTTGCCATTCGGCAAATTTGATAAAGCATAAGTTCCATTGGAATTTGAAACGGTACCCTTATTCATATCATGAACAAAAATGCTTGCGCCGATCAACGGCAAATTGTCCTGGTCGGTAATTTTTCCTGTTATTTGATTCTGCGCATTTGATATAAAATACGACATTACCACCATGCAAATGATCATTATTCTTTTCATTTTATTACGTTTTAATTGATAGGCAAAATTTTATTCAACACCAAAAATGGTGCGTATGATTAAATCTGACTATCTGGTGGCGCACGTAATAAAAATGAATATGTGGAGAGTGTAGAATAATTAACAGACTTGTAATGATTGCGATATTTGGCCAGGGGTTGTCTTTTCTGTAAAACGATATTTTCAAAGTCTGAAGAAAAAACAGAGAATTCAAAATTACAAATGGCGCATTTTTCCTGAAATGAATGGTAATGCGTCCCGCTCCCTGACTTGCATTCAAAGCGTTTATGATGATGCTCAAGCTTAACCAGTGAAGGTAAAAGAAATACCAAAAAGAGTAATAAAGAAGCAATATTTTTCACATTTCCAACCATCAAGCTATCTGATCTATTGTGTCGGTTTGTTAAAATGCATGGCCGTTATATGGATGATACTTTGGGGAGTCGGGTTTTATCACAATTAGATGACACTAACGTTGATGCGGGCAGAATATTGCATAACTATCTACACTCCACTGTTATCAACATGATATTGAACCTGATTTTCCGGCTTGCGAGCTAACACCGCCTCCACAGATAATTTTTCGCAAAAGTAGGGGATTCTTTCAATTCCTCATTATTTTTCAAAAATTGATTAAGACAGGGGAAAAATATTGTTTTACAATGGTTACGTCGAAGAAAAGCAATTATTATACCACCGGGTTTTGCACCTTATCCATCTTGCCGGAATAGAACTCAAAACAGATCTCCCAAAAAACAGGAATCCCCTTTCCTTACAAATAATCCAATTCCTTCGGTAGTACAACAACCTCAAACCGGAACATCGCCAGGTGCTGTTTGGTACTCAGATCCTTTGGTTATTGTGTGATGCTTTTTTCTACCACTTACCACTTTTTCAATCTGAGAACGTCAATATAAAACTGCTTGATTTGATATGGGTAGGTAACATAAACCGCATTATCCTCATTTATTGTATAGCCCTTCTTAAAGTCAACTTCACATTCTGTTAGGGTTTCTTCGGCCAGGTTTAGTTGGCCTGTTCGAAATAGTGACAAGGCCTTATAATATTTGGCGTCCGAAAAGGCCGGGTAGTTCGTTAATGCTTTGTCGAAATACAGAATAGCCTCTTGATGCCGGTTTAATTCCTGCGTCGCGATTCCTGCATAAAAAAGGTCCAGAAAATGTATCCAATTTTCTCCATTTGCTTTTCTTGCCTGATCAATACTATTTTCCAGAAAGTGCAATGATTTTGAGAAGTCGCCCAACTGTAAGTAGCATAGTCCAATGTAAAAATCGTATGTGTGGTCCATCACAACACCGTTTTCAACTTTTAATTTTTTTGCCGTTTTAAAGTCCTGAATAGATTCATGATATGTCCGGGCAAAAATACACTTTATAAAAGCTCTGTAATCAATATATGATTGAGGGTCAAGTTCTACGGCTCTGTCCAGCGACTTAAGTCCCAGTTCGTGTTTGCCTTGTTTAAAGTAAGGCATGGCTTTCTGTTGGTACAGATAGGCCAAATTAAGGTTGACGGCTATTGCAGAGTCGAGATACAATTGATACTCAGGTGAAAAATATCTGATTTTCCAGGCTCCATTCTCCAAATACCTTTTAACTATTTGATCGTCCGTTAATTCACGCATTTTAGTATCTGAATTATTCTGTTCTGAAGTCGAACATGAAGTCAAAAGGATTATCAGGTAAATAAAATATCTCATTTTTTATTTCGCTTATACTACACTGACCAAAAAGAGTTGCATTCGACTGATGAGTGTATGAAGTTTTCAGTATTTTTCATTTTTTTCAGCTCAAAATAATACCATAAATCGGGCAACAGTTTTTTGTTATGGTTAAAATTTATGGTTTGTCGCGGCCAACAAACCTGTTTTTGCCGGTTAAAAAACCCATTGCTTTCTGCACATTCCTTGTTACGCTATCCGCCGATTTTAGAAACGAAATGTAGCGAATAATTTCTTTTTGCCTCGAAGCCGGTAAGCTTTCAAATACTTGTTTTGCTTCCTTGTTTTGGTCAAGGGCTTTTAAAAATTCGGGGTGAGGCATGATGGACCTGTCTGCCGGGTCGAATTCAATTGCAATATCAATTGTTTCGCCAATTCGTTTTGGCGAATTTTTAAGTATTGTGGTATTAATGTACAACCTCCAATCACCACTGAATTTCACTAAAGTTTGTTTATGTTGATTATTGTTTATCACAATACGCACGGGTATATGCCCTTTGTCTTTACCGGCTTGGGTAAATAGATCTTTCAGGATTTGCTCTGGCACATAAACGAAAGGGTTTATTCCTATAATATCCAATGTGGCTTTAAATTGATGTATCATGGTTGCTGTATGATTTTACGGATGTACCTTACTTTGTGTATACCGGTTAAAGTGTATGACGCGTGCCTCATTAGGACTACTATTTTTCTTAATTTGCGCTTATTTTCAAATAGGTAACTTCCTTTTTTTGAATCACTTTCCGGGGCATGTACAATGAGCCGGTGTTTCAAGCTGGTGTTTCTTCAGTTTAGTCTTTTTTCAGTTTATATTTAATTCCAATATTAAAATTCAAGCATCTAATAAAAGTAGGAGCATGTCCTCCTGTCATTCCAACTTTTTCATAATAAATAAATTCAGGATGGATGGATGAAGAAATCGACATTCATTCTGTTATTATTTCTTTTAACTCGAACTCAATTAAAAACCCAAAACTAATTTCATGACCGATATGCATCATTGATAATACGTTGGTTTCATGAGCCTAAATCACACTGCTTCCATCAGGTAATAATTCTAATCACATACAAGTTCCTTTATTTCGTCTATGGTTGGATTTACCATGTTATAATGAACCACATAACCCTGGAAAATACCAAACACAACCAAATGCTTTAAAAAACAAAATGAGTTTAGTTGATAATTAAAAACAACCGAGATTTGACCACCAACAATTTGTAGTTTATCAAACGCATCAATTGTTGTCAATGCCTTATTGGTATTAAAAACAAGATTGTTGTCAATTGACTCCAATCGATTTAGCCCTGAAATAGTTTTGAGTACAGCGTTATTTTCGACAATAAATGCCCCTCTAATGGTTTTTAGGTTTTCGAAACCTGCAACGGTGGCTAACGACCAATTCCAATCAATCTTAAATGACCCGCCAATGACTTCCAAATTATTCATTCCCGGTATCGAAGTTAATAAATTACTTTCCCCAATTTCAAAGTCACCATTGATGGTGATTAGGTTTTCAAAGCCAGTAAAAACATTTAAATGATCATTATTGTCTACTCTAAAATTACCTCCAATTGAGTTTACTTTATTAAATTCAGGAATTTCCGATAATTGACCATTGTCCCTGATTTCAAGCCCTTTAGCAATGTGATAAACTTGATCTCCTATTAAATTTACATTTTCAAATCCCTTAACAGAAGTTAAACGATTATGTCCGGAAATCCCCAACTTTCCACTTATGTAGCTCAGGTTATGGAAACCGTTTATGGTTTCAAGTAAATCGTTATAACCGATTGTTAGTTCCCCAAAAACACTATCTAACTGATTAAAATTATCAATGGAGGTTAAACTGTTGTTTATGGTAATTACCAGATCTGATTGAACTGATTTTAGTTTAGAAAATTCATCCAGCATGACCAACTGGTTATTCCCACTTAAAAAAAAGACACCTCCGATAAGTTCCAGATTTTTGAAGCCTTGTATTTCTGTCAATAATTCATTGTCTTTAATCTCCAGATTTCCAGCAACAAACTCCAAATTCGTAAATCCGGCTAAAATGGTTAAATTCGTATTGTTTATAATTACATCCCCCTTAATATTAGTGATTTCTGATAAAGGTGAGAGGTTCGAAACAGGATCAATATCTGAATTTAGGATGGTAAGATCTCCACCGATAATTCTATAATCACCACCAGCAAAAGCGTCAACTTCACTCTGGGTAGAGAACGTAATATTTCCTTTGTACATTTTTGGTTCCGTAGTAAATTCCCAAATGTTGCTTTCGATCAGGATTCTTTCATTCGCCCATGCGACAACTTTCCACTGATAGGTTGTTGATCCTTCTGCACCAATCAGGGCAAAATGGTTTACGTCGAGCTTTTCATGCAGAATGGTGTCATTGGTTACTTTTTTCCACAAATAAACTTCGTAATAGGGGGATGCCCAAATCGTTAAATTGCTATAACGCATCTCAAAATAGCCGGAAGGAAGTGTAGACCAATCCAATGGAACATAATCCGGATTTTGGTCGTTGGTATAATTTAAAGGATTTCTTAACGTAAACGTCTTTAATGCATCAATAGAATTGTCTTCTTTAGTACATCCCATAAGTATCAACAGACCCATGATTGCCAGGAAAAAAACATGCTTAACCAAAGGGGCTCTTTCTATTTTCATTTTCATGTTGAAGTCGTTTAATAAATCACATTAATCCTTTTTAGCCTGTTTGTTACCTCCTAACATCACCATGATTCCCATTTCAAAACCAAACGAATGTATTGCCGTTCCAACTTTTTGTCCATAATAGGTTTTATTGGAAACTTCCCTTACGTAATCATAGCCAGCTATAAAATCAATGATGATTTTTTTACCCAATGGAACTGCCAAACCAACACCAGTACCGAAGTTATAAAAGTTAGATTTAGATTCCGAATCGGCATAGTAATAGTAAGGATTGGACCCCGGGCTTTTATACTTGGACGAAGCCTGACCCATGCCTGCATTCAATTCAAAAAATGAATACACTTTTGATACGGGTATATAATATCTGCCAAAAGCACCAAGGCCACCAAAAAAAGTGGTTTGTGATTCCCGGGAATTGTTGATCTTCATTGAACTGTACGACAGATTTATATCCAGCCCAACGGCAACATTGTCCAACACAAAGTATCCAACTTTTGGAACCAGGTTTAAGCCAAATGTTTTCGTTTGCCCTTCTGTCTTACCTCCTATTTTTGAATTAATCGTTGAGTATCCGGTCCCAAACATTTCGGGTCCGGTACCAATCGAGCTTAAGGTGGTTGACATTCCGATTAGGAAATTACCTTTACTTAACTGAGAATATGCTGTGCTGTAGTATAATACTGAAATGATAATAACTATCGCTTTTTTCATGTTGAATAGGTAAAGTTAAAATGTTAGATTTCTGATGATCAAAATGAAATATTCCTGCAAAGTCTCAGCATCGAATTGCATGGCATAACCCTTCTTAAAACAGGCTATGACAGAACTCCCCAAACAGAAATGTTTTTCTCCAGTTATTTATTCATTTTGCTTTCTAATTCGTCCAATCGGTCGTTGGCAGAATGTACCATCATCATTACACGAACGAATGGCAAGGCCAGCAACAACAAAGCCAGTGAAGTAATCAACTCAAACCAGTTGAAGTGAATGATGTTGACAATCACTCCGGTCAAGCCAATCAATGCAGCTAAAATTCCACCGGGAACCCCAAGCGGGCATCTTAATTTTTTCTTTGCTTCCATTTTCTCTTTTGTTTTGATTAATAACTACTTAATATATTGATTAATTCTTCTCTCGTTGGAACACTTCTGAAAACAATTTTCTGGTCAACCAGCAGTGCCGGAACAGCATGAATGCCCAACTTCATTGTTTTTATCATACCCACAGGCATATTTGCATTCGTTTTCTTCAAAACAAACTTTCTCCCAAACTGTGGCAGTACGTCATCGAGCATGCGGCTCAGCACTTTACAATTTGGACAAGTAAATGTGTAGTACATCTCTATTGAAATGGATTTGTTTTCATTCATTTTTCAAAAATAGAAAAAATAGCTTCCCATAAAGGACATCATGATGATAGTTACAACTAAACAGTTCACGGCTTTTATATGATGTTTGTTCATGCACTGAAGTGTGTTTCCTCAATCCTTCCGAAAGGATAACACTTTATAAAAACAACCCCATTCTGGAGTATCAAAGGTAAGATTCGGATTCAAATAGTGTAAAATGATACCGTTATGATGATGAATAGACCTTCAAGGCCACTTCATTGACGAAATTATTTACCTGTTGTTGTACCTCTTTCTGGCTTAAAATGGGTGTTCCTTTAGATGCAGTGCCAGAGAGTTTGTCCGCTGATTTCCGGGGTTTTCCTGTAATTTGGTTCAGCACCTGAATCAGGATATCCACATCCTCTTCGGTGTTCTCAATGCCCAGGCTCACCCGGATGACACCCAGAAACCTGAACTTCGGGAATAAGGTTTGAATCAGGCGCTGGAATTGTTCAAGAAAAGGAGTGATGTGAAGAATGTGTTTGACCATGATATGCGCGCAATGACATCCGTAGCTCACACCTATTCCTCCCTGCAAGGCCAATTGTTTAGCCACCCGGTTAGGCATCTTGTTCTTTATGTTGAAAACAATGACGCCAACCTTGTGGTTAAATCCGGGAGAGTCCGGATTTTTTGTGCCATAAATTTCGAGACCGGGGATGTGCGTCATGCCTTGCATAGCCCTCCTGGTCAAAGCCTGTTCTTCCTCCCTGATCAGGTCCATTCCAATCCGTTGCAGTAGCACCAATGCCTTGCCCAGCGCAGCGATGCCTCCTGCATTTTCTTCGCCGGATAATTGAATCAGTTCCAGTTCTTCGGTGTTAAAATGAAGCAAACCCTTCCCCGCGACCAGAGCACCCGTACCGAATGGCGCGTACACCTTGTGAGCAGAGAAAACGAGATAATCTATCCCGCATTTTTCCATGTCGACCTTTCGGTGAGCGACCAGTTGTGCTGCATCTACCAGCAGTTGTGCTCCAAACTGGTGAACGATCCTGCCGATCTCTTCTAAATTATTGCAGATGCCCAGCACATTAGATGCACCACTTATGGCTACCAACCTGATTCGCTTTTTACCATACAGGCCTTTTTGATTATAATCAATCAGCATAGTTTCCAATTCATTTAAATCCAAAAAGCCTTCGGGGTCTACCGACAACCGGATCAGTGAATGGCCGGGAACCATGCGCCAGGGCAGGTCATTCGAGGAATGTTCGAGCAGTGTATTGAGGACAACAGGCTCAATGTTTACTTTGGATTCATGGCCCAGACTTTCAGCCACCAGGTTGATGGCTTCTGTGGTATTGGAAGTGAAAATCACCTCGTAGTCAGACAAGGGCGCCCCCAGCATGTTGGCGCAGATGGACTTCACTTCTCGAATAATTTCCTGCTTTACCTGTGCAGATTGACACCATGTTTGCCGAAAGGCGTTCCAGACAGGAGTAAAGGTGGGCGTGCTGGCGCTATTATCCAGATTGATGAAAGATCTCCCCCCTTCCATTGTCGGAACCCGTACATCACGTCCTATCAGGGTTTGCCTGAGTTCATGCAGCAATTCCTTTCCCGAGTAACTCTCCAGTGGATCCTGATACAGAATTTCGGCGGCAGTCAGCATTTCAACCGCGGGATTCAGAAAAATGTCTTTCCCCTTTTGTTGTACCAGATGTAGTGCTTTGGCAAAGGCTATAACATTCATTATAGCGGGCGTACCAGCCTCGAACTTCTCCGGCGCATCCGCCCATATCACCCAATCTTTGGAAACAAGTTTGGTGGTTCCTCCACCTGAAAACAAAGGTGCGCCCTGAGGTAAGGCTTTTTTGTTAACGGCTAATGCCCACACTCCCAGCGAAAGACCTATGTCCTCACCTGAAATACTTTTATAAGATCCCGGGGCAAGTTGTGTCATTAATAAAGCGATACTTCTGCGTGTGCAAAAGATCACCACGAATTTGTTTTTGTTCAAAGCCAGGTATTCAAGGACTATATCCCTGGCCTGATCATATAAACGGGTGGACACCATGGAGTTGTGTCCGCTGCCCCGATGAACATTGGCATAGGTATTGAGTGCCAGCTGCACTCCTTGTTCGAGTGCTGAATATGCGTCAAACTGGTCAATTTTTCCGGAAATACCTTTCCCATTCTGTTCTGATTCAGTAGCTTTAAGGATTTTCTTTTTTGTGTTTTTAACAGTTTCCATTTTTCCAATTTCCGTTAACGTATGTGATCTTTAGGTAAGTGGGATTTCGGTCCATCCCGTTACTGACTGAAATTGAAAGATGTCCCATATTAAATCTGAAATAACAGTTTCCTGTCACCCGACTTTCTTTATACAAAACTAAAAATTTAAGTTTTAATTACCTGGATTACAGGGGTAAAATATTTAATGTATATTATTGAAGGGAAGTCTACTCTGACAAATACCACTGCCGGAAAACATTTATCGCAGCAGAGTGCAGGGCAGGATTTAATCGATGGATTTCCTGTTTAAATCCCTGACGATCCAATAGATCACCAAACTGATGATCGCTGCAAAAAAGCACCACACCGAAGTGAGGTATTGTGTATAGAAAATGGCTGTTACCAAGCACGAAAAAAACATCAATGCCCCGAAATACCGGAGTCCCTTTATGGTCGAAATAAACAACGGAGCAAGCGTAGAAATCAGGTAAATGGCAAGTACCGGATTGTTTAAAAATTTTGGGAAACCCTTATAATAGCGAATATGGTAATGTTCAATCTGCGGGTAGACATCAAAGTAAATCAAACAAAAAGTATAATACAAAAACACCACAATCCCGGTAACTAGAAATACCTTTAAAATTCGTTTTCTCTTTTGATTTTCTTCCATAAGCAGTACCGAAAGAGGAATGTAGGCAGGCCAAAAAACCTGTGCGAATATTAAATAGGCCAAGGTACTCGCCTTTTGAATCTGAAAATATTCAGGATTTTGCAACGATACCCACACGAATCCCTCAGCCAATTGCTGAAGTCCAAAGAAAATCGGAATCAAGGCAAACAACAACTGAGAGGGTTTTTGTATGCGCCTGACAGTAGCAACACCTATGGAAATAAGTACAACGCCCCCTGCGAAACTGGCTTCCGGTGAAAAACACATGCTTTTTCTTTCTTCTGATAATCAATTAAATAACCACAATCAACCCGTATTCCAGATGTTGGTCAGAATGTTGCAATATACAATTATTAAGTTAGCCGGTAGACCTGCACATCACTCTTAGTGCTAAACAGGAGCAACTCCTCATTGGTTTCAGGATATAGAATGGTGCCGGATAATTTCAGTCCGATTTTCTCCAAAAGCCGTATTGAACGAACATTTTCCGGAGTTGTAATGGCACAAAGGTGCGGGATTTTTAAAGTGTCGGTGGCATATTTCATTGTTGCACCGGCACTTTCATAAGCATAGCCCATACCATTGAATTCAGGTAGAAAGGCAAATCCGATATCGGGAACTTCCAGAAAATCACGTTTCAGTATACCACAAAGACCCACCCCCAGGTGGTCCGATTTTCTTTCCACCAAATACAATCCAAAGCCATTTTCTCTGTAGCTTCTCAGTGGACCGTGCTCAAGGTAGGCCATGGACTGGGTTTCTGTCCGAACATTCCGGTCACCAATAAATTGCAACCAACCGGGACTGTTGAGCAATTCGATCATAAATTGAGAATCATTCAAATTCAATTCCCGTAGCAGCAATCTTTCTGTTTCTAATATTACGTTCATTTGGTTTTAGTTAATGATCTGAATCCTACTATTTGACATCAGTTTACTATGATTGAATAAACCAACTAAACATCATTTCAATATTTGTACTTGTCAGATATAACCTAAATTCTTTCTTTTCTGTGATAAACCAAAAATAGGAATTATTTTAATGAACAGAGGTCGTGAAAATCCAGGAAGAAAATTTGCAATGAGAATATGAAGCTATATCTCTTTATAAAAAAAATAAGTGTAACTCTGTCCCATTTCAAATCGTGACAGTAATGTTTTCTTAAAGATTTTTAAAATATCCAGGCTTCCTATCACCACTTTATTTCTTCACTCATCCTCCACAGCTCCATTTTGAGTAACTTTGGGCCTCATAACTGAAGAACCATTTTGCTCCACATTGAAAATCTACATATCGCATTTAAAAACAGAACGGAAGAAACCACGGCCGTCAGCGGAATTGATTTGACCCTAAAAAAAGGTGAATCTATCGGACTGGTGGGTGAATCTGGTTCCGGCAAGTCGCTCACGGCACTGGCCATCATGGGACTGCTCCCGAAGCAAGCACTACTTCGTTCCGGGAAAATTGTTTTCAAAAACACCAATTTGCTGGCTTTATCGTCAAAAGAAATGAACCTGTTTCGGGGACAACAAATCGCCATGATTTTCCAGGAACCCATGACTTCGCTCAATCCGGTGATGCGCTGCGGCAATCAGGTGGCAGAAAGTATTCTCCGTCATCAAAAAGTATCCTCCAAAGAGGCCAATGCACAGGTGATTTCTCTTTTTAAACAGGTAAACCTTCCCAGACCCGAACAAATGCTCCGTTCCTATCCCCACGAACTTTCGGGTGGACAGAAACAACGTGTGATGATTGCCATCGCCATCGCCAACAACCCTTCGCTGCTGATTGCTGACGAACCTACCACAGCATTGGATGTAACGGTGCAAAAGGAGATTCTTGAACTGCTCGACCACCTGCGTAAAACCAAGGGCATGAGTCTGGTGTTTATCAGCCACGATCTGGGTGTGGTATCCAGGGTAGCCGACCGGGTTGCGGTGATGTACAAAGGAAGTATTGTGGAACAAGGTCTTTGCTCCGACGTTTTTACCCATCCGCAACATCCCTATACAAAAGGACTTCTGGCATGCCGTCCACCCCTGGATTCCAGGCCCGAACACCTTCCGGTAATCGAAGATTTTTTACATGGAACCACTGAACTGAAACCCACCAATGAAATACTGACCAGAAATCCGGTCGATTATCAGTTAAAAGGATTGAAACCTGCGTTGGATGTAACAAATCTCACCAAAAGTTATCCTGTGGAACGCAATTTATTGGGAAAGGTTACCCGCGAAATGAAAGCGGTAAATGAAGTATCTTTTCAGGTTTTCCCGGGTGAAACACTGGGTCTGGTAGGTGAATCCGGATGTGGTAAGTCGACGCTCGGGCGAGCCATACTGCAACTTATACAACCCGATGAAGGCACTATTTTATTTGAAGGCAACGACCTGATGCACATTTCGCGCCAGGCGCTTAAAGCCACCCGTCGGAACCTGAATATTGTTTTCCAGGATCCCTATTCGTCGCTTAATCCACGGATGAGCATCGGCAAAGCCATTATGGAACCCATGAAGGTGCACAAGTTAATCAAAAACAGGAAAGAACGGTTGACTAAAGCTGCTGAGTTGCTGGAACGTGTTGGGTTAACGGCTCAACAGATGAACCGCTATCCGCATGAGTTCTCGGGAGGTCAGCGGCAACGCATCGTCATCGCCAGGGCCCTGGCACTTAACCCCCGCTTTATTATCTGCGACGAAGCCGTTTCGGCACTGGATGTCTCGGTTCAGGCAAAAGTGTTAAATTTGCTGAATGAACTAAAACGAGAATTTGGATTTACTTATATATTTATTTCACACGACCTGTCGGTAGTTAAATACATGTCCGACAGAATTATGGTGATGAAGGACGGAAAAATAGTGGAAATCGGAAATGCCGATGAGATTTATTATCATCCCAAATCGGAGTACACCGGTAAACTGATTTCATCTCTTCCTTCACTAACCTCAACAATTTAATAACCAATCAAATGTCAAAAAAATCAAACTATCCAAAAAATGCCATGGCAGGGGTAGTACTCAGCATCTTTGCAGAGAACCCTTTTAAAAAATATAACTACAAACAAATTGGCCACCTGATCGGTATTACCGACAAGGCTGGTCGCAGTAACCTACTCAATCTACTGGACGAATTAACTACCAACAAGGACTTGCTGGTAGTGAAAACCGGGAAATACATGCTTAACCCCGAGAGGTTGCAGGCTTTGGCCAACAAGAAAAAGTATGTAACAGGAACTGTGGACATGAAAAATACCGGCAAAGCCTATATTATTTCGGAGGAAGGAGGCGATGACATTTTTGTTGCCTCAAGCAATGTTGGCCATGCACTGCATGGTGATCTGGTCAAGGTATTTCTTTTTCCAAAAAGAAAGGACCACAAGACCGAAGGTCAGATTACAGAGGTGATCGAGAGACGTAAAGACACCTATGTGGGTATTCTTGAAACCAACAAAAACTTTGGTTTCGTCATTGCCGACAGCCAGAATATGCCTTACGACATTTTTATTCAACCCGATCACCTGAAGAACGCTAAAAATGGAGAAAAGGTGATTGTAAAAATCATCGAATGGCCCGAGCATGCCAATAACCCGTTTGGTGAAATCACCGAAGTATTGGGGATGCCGGGGAATAACGATGTAGAGATGAAGTCCATTCTCGCCGACAACGACTTTCCTCTTTCCTTTTCCAGGGAGGTGGAGCAGGCCGCCGAGAAATTGGATGCCAGCATAAGCAAAGAAGAAATAGCGCTTCGGAAAGATTTCAGGAACACCTTTACCATGACTATTGACCCCTACGATGCCAAAGACTTTGATGACGCCATCTCCATTAAAAAGCAGGACGACAATTCGTGGGAAGTAGGAATACACATTGCCGATGTGAGTCATTTTGTACGTCAGGGAACCTCTCTCGACAAAGAAGCTTTTGAACGTGGTACTTCCATTTATCTGGTCGACCGGGTGATTCCCATGTTGCCCGAGAAACTATCGAACAATGTCTGTTCGCTGCGCCCCGATGAGGATAAGCTCACTTTTTCAGCGGTGTTTTCCATGAACCAAAAGGCAGAGGTAACCCATCGTTGGTTTGGAAAGACCATCATCCATTCCGACAGGCGATTTACCTATGAAGAGGCCCAGGAGATAATCGAAACCGGGAAAGGTGAATTCAATACGGAAATCCAGGTATTGCATGCCTTGGCCTCGCAATTGCGCAAAAAGCGGTTTAACAGCGGTGCCATCAATTTCAATTCGGAAGAAATTAAATTTAAACTGGATGACAAAGGAAAGCCCATTGAAACTTATATCAAGGAACAAAAGGAATCGAATCACCTGGTTGAAGAGTTTATGCTGCTGGCGAATAAACACGTGGCCGAATACATAGGGAAACCGGAACCTGGTAAAAAAAACAAGACGTTTGTTTACCGGATTCATGACGAACCAAACCCTGAAAAGCTAAATACCTTTGTTCAATTTCTTAAAAAATTGGGTTATTCGCTCAACGTGAACTCGAGAGAAGCACTGGCGTCCTCCTATAATGCTTTGTTTGAAAAGATTCACGGGAAAGGGGAGGAGAGCATGATCGAAACCATTGCCGTTCGCACGATGGCCAAAGCCGAGTATTCAACTGACAACATTGGGCATTATGGACTGGCGTTTCCTTTCTATTCACATTTTACCTCGCCCATCAGGCGTTATCCCGATTTGATGGTACATCGTCTGCTCGAAATTTATTTGCATGGTGGCCCTTCGGCCAATAAGGAGGTTTATGAGGAGATGTGCAAACATTCATCCGACATGGAACGTAAAGCCGTGCAGGCCGAACGCGATTCTATTAAATATAAACAAGTGGAATTTCTACTCGATAAGATGGGTAAAGTTTTTGATGGTAAGATCTCTGGCGTTAGCAAATGGGGCATTTTCGTGGAACTCAATATTTCGAGAAGCGAAGGCCTGATCCGTTTTGCCGATTTTGATGATGATTACTACTATTTGGACGAAGACAATTATAGGATTATCGGACGTAACAGCAATAAAATATATCGATTAGGCGATCAGGTTAAAGTACTGGTTAAGAATGTGGATCTGGAACACCGAAAGCTGGATTTCAAGTTAATTGAATAAAAAAAAGCCTTCATCATCGATGAAGGCTTTTTTTTTATCGCGTTTTTTATCTCTTTTCTTTTTTCCCTTTGCGGGTTGAGTAGTTAATTTTTAAAGCTCCTGCTTTACGCAGTTCCTGTTTAACATCGGAAACAATACCCATTTTTGTTAATCCGTCCACTTTAAGTGAGGTGGTGATGAATTTCTTGTCGGCCTCATCGCGGTCTTCGCGTTCCTTGGTCACAAATTCCTGAATATTATCTATTGTTGCAAAGGTATCGTTCAACTGAATACGTGAGTTGGTACCATAAAGGGCAGATTTCACGGGGGGGCCGATGTAAATATAGCTCACCAACGATTTCTTTTCGAGTTTCTGAATTTCGGTAGCCTGAGGTAATTTTGTCTTCACCTTCAGTGTAACTTCACGCATGACGGTAGTTACCATGAAGAAGAACAGCAACATGAAAATGATGTCGGGCAACGAAGACGTGTTAATGGCAGGTGACCCTTTACTTTTTTTGGATTTAAATCTTGACATATTATTTTCCTCCTATATCTTCAGGTTCTGCTTCCGAAATGGCTACAGGTACCGCGGCATTTACCGCGTCGATTTTATCATTGTCGATAAGGGCACTATACTTCTGCCCATACATTTCCATGGAGAACCGGTCTTTCAACTCATTAAAACCAGCCGCCAACTCATTCTGGACTTGAATATACATGTCATACGAGGTTCCCCTGTCATTTTTCAACGACACGATACCCTTTGAAATAGTGATATCCCGGTTCAATTGATCGATGTGTTTAGTTGTAACTTCAGGATATTCGTCATTGCCCGGATGTGGTGTAATAAAGTCAATTACCTTAAATTTTAGTTGACTGATGTCTCCCGGTCTTCCATCAACGAGCAACCTGTCCTGGCTATTGACTAATATTTTCAATACATTTCGATCTTTAACATCTATATCTTCTTCATTGTTTTCGACTGGTGGTGGCAACTTCCTGGTGATCCCCGTGTCGACGTCCATGGTTGTAGTCACAAGGAAGAAGATCAGCAGGAGGAAGGCGATGTCTGCCATCGATCCGGCGTTTATTTCCGGGGATGCTTTTATAGCCATAATGCGATTATTTAAACAATTTTACCACGGATGCGTATATAATTGAAAGCACTGTGATACCAAAAGTGATGTAGGTGGTATAGAGTCCCATACCTACATAAGTGGAGACTTCAGCGGTGGTTTTCAATTTTTCCAGTTCATATTCAGAAAACTCATTATCGGCAAGGGCATAACCTATTAAAATAACAACGGCAAAAGCGCCTATACTAAAAAGTATGGCTTTCCCGTCTTTGGGATTGAGGATAATGTTATAAATAGGTGAGAGTATTGTGATGAGCACAATAATACCCAATAATATAGCCGACCAGTAAAAGATTTCATTCATATAAGGGTTATTCAGATCGTCCATCATCATGTCGAGGGTTCTGTTGAAATCAAACAGGCCATAGAAAATCAAGCCTGAAACAACAGACAACGCCAGCAGAACGATCAAAATCACTTTTGTTATTGAGTGAATACTATCTTTCATGATCTTTATTTTTTAATGTGTTGCGACAGGATATCAATAAAGGCAATGGAGCTGTCTTCCATATCGTTGACGAGGCTTTCAATTTTGGAAACAATGTAATTGTAAAAAATTTGAAGTATGATAGCTACGATCAAACCGAAAACGGTAGTCAACAAAGCCACTTTAATACCGTCAGCAACAACCGTTGGAGAGATATCTCCGGCGGCTGCAATAGCATCAAAGGCCTGAATCATCCCAATTACAGTTCCCATAAACCCGAGCATAGGAGCCAGGGCAATGAAAAGTGAAATCCAACTAACGCCGGCCTCGAGGCGTCCGGTCACTACGCTTCCGTATGATATAACGGCTTTTTCAACTTCGCCCAGGCCATCGTCGAAACGGTTGAGCCCTTCGCTAAAGATACTGGCAACAGGCCCGCGTGTGTCGCGAAGAACTTCTTTTGCTTTTTCGATGCCACCTTTATCCAGTGCTGCCTCAATGTTTTTGAGGAGTTTGCCTGTGTTAATGGAAGCCATGCTGAGGTAAATGATACGCTCGATGCTGATGGCCAAGCCAAAAATAAGGGCAAGCAAAACAATTCCCATAAAACCGGGGCCACCTTCAATAAATTTTTCTTTCAACACCTGGTGAAATGATTTCTGAACTTCAGGTTCAGCAACTGTTGCTACAGCCTGCACTATTTCTTCAGAAGGTGTAACAGCATCACCAGCAGCGGCTGCTTCAACCGGAGTAGCGCTCTCTGTGTTGGTGGCCTGTGCATAACTGTAGTTTGATAAGCCCGAGGTTATCAAAACAACGATGGTAAGAAACGCGATTAATTTTCTCATGTTTGTAAAAATTGATGATCAGTTTTTAGTTAACTTTTACGATTGGACAAAGTTAAAAATTTATTTTAGTTTAATGCAATTTATTTTTCTACCTCATTGCGGAGAAAGCGGGATTCGAACCCGCGATACCCTTTTGGGGTATACCCGCTTTCCAGGCGAGCCTCTTCAGCCACTCGAGCACCTCTCCAATTTCTTTTATCAAAAAAAGAACGGCAAATGTATATAAATATTACTTATCAAAACCTAATCCTGTTCATTGATTACGATTTAGAAAGATTTCAATTAATCATCTTGTGACGGACTCCAACCCAAATGACAACTATTTTTGATCACATTACCTGTCAAAACCCGGAAACACATCGGGCGGCTAAAAAAAACCGCCCGAAAACTTAGACTAACCTGTACTTACCTTTCGGGCATACCCTAGCTGCATTTTGAGTGACCGCAAGATTTACAAATTAAGCAGCCATCTTCATAAATTACTGAATTTTCGCCACAGGCTCCACAACGTGTATCAACAGCATTGGTGCCATCCGGTATATACCGTTTTAACGACCTGACCACCCCATTTCGCCATGTGTTGATGTTGTCGTCGGGAAAATTCAGGTTCGAAATCAAGTTGATAACATAATGCAAGGGCATGCCGTGGCGAAGTACTCCGGAAATTAATTTGGCGTAATTCCAAAATTCCTGTTCAAAACTTCGCGACAAAGCGGGAACGGTAATTTTATAGCCCTGGCGGTCTTCAAACTGAAAATCGTAGCGGGTGCGTTCTCCCTTGTTTTTTATTTTAACCACCCATCCTGATTCAACGTAAGGAGGCAGATAAAAATCTTCTGCTTTCCCTGTAAACACTTCATAGGGTTTGCCGTTGATTTTTCCGATGACAGCCATCCATTTTTCATAATTGTTCTGGAACCGAATCACATCTGCTTCCAGGGTCTTTGGTCGTGAGGGCGCTTTGGTTTCGTTAAAGTCGTCTTTTGAAAGGTCGTTTTTCTTTTCGTTACTGACCAGTACACCCGAACGCGACCCCTCACGGTAGATGGTCATCCCCTTGCAACCACTTTCCCATGCTTTCATATAGATTTCGCTCACCAGTTCTTCGGTTGCAGATTCTGGTACATTTACCGTAACGCTGATGCTGTGGTCGACCCATTTTTGAATTTCGCCTTGCATGGTCACTTTGCTTACCCAGTTGATATCGGCTGAGGAAGATTGATAATAAGGTGATTTTGCAATAATTTTATTTAGGTCTTCATCGTTCATGTGTTTCACTTCATCCACATCATATTCGTTTATATGAAGCCAGGTTTCAAATTTGGGATGAAACACCAGGTACTCTTCCCAGGCGTCTCCCACCTCATCAACAAAATTGACCAGTACATTTCTGTCGTTGGGGTTAACTTTGCGCCTGCGTTTGTACGAAACCATAAAAACAGGTTCGATGCCGGAGGTTGTTTGGGTACAGATACTGATACTTCCGGTGGGGGCGATGGTCAACGAAGCAATATTCCGGCGGCCAACTCTGGTCATCTTTTCGTATACCTTGGGAGCGTTTTCTCTTATACGCGCAATAAATGGGTTGTTTTTTTCAAGTTCGGCGCTATACAAGGGAAACGATCCACGTTGTTCAGCCAATTCAACTGACGAACGGTATACTTCGATGGCCAGTAATTTATGTACTTCGGTTGAAAATGTGATGCCATCTGCCGATCCATATCGCAAACCAAGGGCCGCCAGCATATCTCCTTCGGCAGTAATACCTATACCGGTACGCCTGCCCTGAATTGATTTTTCACGTATTTTCTCCCATAACCTCTTTTCAACCTGTTTCACTTCATCGGTTTCCGGATCGGCTATAATTTTACTCAGGATAGCATCTACCTTTTCTATTTCAAGGTCGATGATGTCATCCATCATTCTTTGGGCAATGTGGGTATGTTTGGTAAAAAGATCACCATTAAAATAGGCTTCCGGTGTAAATGGGTTTTCCACATAGCTATAGAGATTGATTGCCAACAACCGGCAACTGTCGTAAGGGCAAAGCGGAATTTCGCCGCAAGGGTTGGTGGAAACGGTTTTAAAACCACTATCGGCATAGCAATCGGGAATCGACTCTTTGATGATGGTGTCCCAGAACAGCACACCGGGTTCGGCCGAAGCCCATGCGTTGTGAATGATTTTATTCCACAAATCTTTCGGATCGATTTCTTTTTGAACCCATGGATTTTTACTGTTTATCGGGAATTGCTGCATGTAGGATGTGTCATCTTTTAAAGCACGCATAAACTCGTCGTCCACTTTTACTGAAACATTGGCCCCGGTTACTTTACCCTGTTCAAGCTTGGCATCGATAAAATGTTCGGCATCAGGATGTTTAATGCCAATGCTTAGCATCAGGGCACCGCGGCGACCATCCTGCGCCACTTCGCGGGTTGAGTTGGAATACCGTTCCATAAAGGGGACAACACCTGTGGAAGTAAGGGCCGTGTTTTTAACCGGGCTTCCTGCCGGGCGGATATGGGTGAGATCGTGGCCCACGCCACCTCTGCGTTTCATTAGCTGAACCTGCTCCTGATCGATTTTAAGAATTCCACCATAACTATCGGAGGCACCATCGTTACCGATGACGAAGCAATTGGATAATGATGATATTTGCTCTTCGTTACCAATTCCTGCCATGGGGCTTCCTGCCGGAATGATGTATTTAAACCGGTCGAGTACCTCAAAAATTTCGGATTCGGTAAGCGGGTTTTTGTACTTCTTCTCTATGCGTTCAATTTCTTTGGCCAGTCTGTGGTGCATATCCGCAGGAGTGAGTTCATATAAATGACCTTTGCTGTCTTTTAGCGCGTATTTATTAATCCAAACGTTGGCCGCCAGGGCATCACCATCAAAGTAGGCCACACTCGCTTCAAAAACCTCTTCATGCGTATAAGGATGCCTTAGCCCGGCCGGGGGTTCATGTTTCATGGCAGGTTTTTTAATCAAGTCTTCAGCGGCCTGAGGTTCTGATGATGGTACATTTTCTAGATTTTCTTCTGATATTTCCAATTTCGCTCTTTCTTCTAAAACTCGTTCATAAAAACTCTTCTCTTTCTTCTGCTCTACGTCTTGTCCTACTGGATCAATGTTGATTTTTTCGTCAAAATTTAAGTACAAATTGTTCTCCATAGCGATGATCTGGTTGATTGATGATGCTTTAACAAATGCTTGTAAGCCAGCGTTTTTATAAAAAAAAGAGCCTGACTTTTAAGTGAGGCAATATACAACACAAATCTTCAATCACCCTCGATTATTTATTCACAGGCTATGTTGATAAAAAATAATCAGCGGGAAATTAGCCGATTATCGCACCTTTTTTAAAAAATATTTTTTTTAAGAATTTTTGGCACAGTTTTATTTTGAAAAGGGTTTTACTTGCTAAAAAACATCTTAACAGCGATCACCAAAAGGATTGCAGCGAAAACTTTCCGGAGGATGACCTCGGGAATGCCGAGTGCGAATTTTGAACCAAAATAGCCGCCGATAAAAAATGCGCCGGCAATAATCATGGCATATCTTAAATCGAGGGCACCGGCTTTGTAATAATTCCATGCAGCCATCAATCCAATGGGTGGCAACATGATAGCCAGGCTGGTACCCTGAGCGCTGTATTGATCCATTCCTAAAATAAAAACCAGGGCAGGTATCATAATGATGGCACCTCCTATCCCGATTAATCCGCTAAACACTCCTGCCAGTAAACCAATTAATATCAGGATGATTACAATTGAAAGAGTCATTTTCATTTAGTGTGTCATGTGTGTTATTAAAAATCGAGACTAAGCGAAAGATAATAAACAGGACTTGTAACTTTATAATCGTCCACACCCCACGATACATCTCCCCGCACAAAATAACCAAAAACGGTGGTTCTGGCTCCCAGACCAAATCCGGCCACGATGGGTTCCTTTTGAACTTCAACCGAAATGTGCATCGGACCACTATCGATATAATTGGTGTACAAGGCATTTTGGCGCGAATAGGGGTTGACACCTGTCCAGGCAGTTCCAACATCGCCGAAACCAACCAATTGAAACGACCTTAAAAATCCGGAGCTGATGGGAGTACGCGAAAAATATTGAAAAACAGGAAACCGAAGCTCGGTATTGATTACCACAAAACTGTTTCCGTTGCGTATGTTTTGGTTAAAGCCGCGCATATTGGTGGCCAGTGTTTGGTAGGCGTAGTTTTGATTATAATCAATAGGTGTATTGGTATTGAACACAGGCATTAGCCAATTATCAACGCCACCCATGTAATAAATCAACGGGCTTGCGCCGAAAGAAGTGCTGACGGCCAGGCGGTTGGCCCAAATAAAGTTGCGGTGAATTTTGGTATAGTGCCTGTAATCGGCACCGATGACGAACAGGTTATATTTTTGCTCAAAATGTAAAACTTTATTGTCCTGTACGGCGGCGAACAATTGATTGTATTCGGCAAACACTTTATACCTGGTACCCAGCAGCAGGTTCGTGCCCAACGACCGGGTGTTGTCAAAGACCAATTCTGCTTTCAAACCTCCCCAGTTAGAATAACCATTTGGAATTTTCAGGTTAATCTGGTCGGTGGCCATAAAAACGTACATCTCATTCCTGTATTGGAGTGTACCCTTTAAACTCAGTGCCTCACTAAAGGGCCATTTCAGCGAATAAAACACCTCATGTGAATTGACCCTCCATTGGGAGTACCCATCAGTATATTCAATTGTATTGCGATGAAATACGATTTCTTTATCGAGTTGTTTCGACAGGTCGGCATAACTAAACAGGTATTCATTGTTTATCAAACTCGTATTCAACCGGATGCCACCGATAAACCGATGGTCTTCCATCAAATCAGTAAGCCCGACCTGAAAGAACACATTAAATCCCGGGTTCAGATAAATGGGGCTACCTCCTCCTGTAAATGGTTGATATCCATAATTGATGTAATTAAAATCCACCTGAGAGGTCAGGTCATTAATAAAATAGGATACGTTGTAATTTAACCGTTTTGGTATCACCAGTTCACTGCCCGAGGGTGGCCCATTCAACCCGGGCAAAGTGCCAGAACCTACCGATACTTCTCCACCTTCTGCTGGCTGAATTCCCAGAATTTCGTTGCCATCGGCATCACGATATACCATGACAAAGCGTTTTATATTGGGTCTTGCCATTGGAGGGGGTTTGGCTACAATGCTGTCATTCAACAAAAGTTCGACGGGTAATTTTGGCGAAGGTTCATGCTTTTGCCCCTTTACATCAGTTTCGTAGGATGCCCTCAAACCCTGGAAATATTTAGTGTCGGTGAGCTTTAATCCGGGAATCGCGTCATAGGGAAGGGCTTCTTCCACGTAAAGTTGATATCGGTTTTCATGATAAATGGTCATGGCCTGCTTACCTGCTTTTGGAACTACCTGGTGATCGATGATGTTTCGGGAATAATCGGTAATTGCTTTTACATGTGTATAGTACCGGTAATGAATGGCTGTATCTACCGAAGAGACCGTGCTGTCGATTACGGCCAGGTAATTGTTGGTAATGCCATTGTCATCGCTTAGATAGGAGAGGGTGTTAACCCCATAGGCTTTAGGCTGAGATTCATCCGCTAAGGGAGTGTTGGTAATTCGTTTTAGGATGCGGCTGTGGGTTGCACGATCGTAAACAAATAAATCAAAATGGTCGGGGACATCCACCACAAGCCCCGGTTCTTTGCCCAAAGTATCGTTTTCACGGTTGGAGCTAAACACAATTTGTGACGAATGGTTGATAAACGCGGGTGATAAATCCGAGTATATGTCATCGGTAATTTTAAGCCAGGAACTCGCTGCAATGTCGAAAATAAAAATATCCGACTGGCCTTTCTGGGTAGCCGAAACGGCTAACAACCGTCCGTCATCAGAATATGCAAAGTCATTTACCTTTTGAACATTATAAAGTATCTGACGTGTAAAATGCTTTTCTTCCAGGTTGTATAAATACAACCAGGGCATTCCTTTGTCCTCAATTACGACGGCCAGCAACTTTCCGGTGGGATGCCACGACAACAATGGATAGCTGTAATCTGTCTTGGTGTCGATCATCACGCCTTTTCTCAGGATTTTTTTCTGTTTCCCGGTTTTTAAATCTTTAATAAAAACTTTGTATTTGCCCATTTCATTGGTGGTGTAGGCCAGCATTTCCCCGTCGGGGCTCAGTGTTGGACGATTAAAGACTACGTCAGATTTATACCTGGCTTTCACCAGATGATCAGGCAGGTTCGTGTTTCCTAAAAACTGACTATATTCATTATCGTAATATTCCTTCCATTCTTTAACAATCATTTTAAAAGATCTTCCTGTTACATACATAAAACCTTTGTCGATGCTATTGCTCATGCTGGTCATGTGGATGATGTTGCTTACGGCAGCAATACCATATTGGCTGGCAATAAACCTCCAGAGCGAATGACCGGCAAAAGTGGCGTCCTGTCCAACCAGGTTATTGAGTTTGGTGTATCTGCCCGATAGGATTCCATCACGGACCACATTGTCCAGCTCGACACCCCAATCTTTTCCAAGCCATGAGATAAGACCTATCCTGTACCATTCGGGCAGGCTGAAAAAGGTAGCCGTTTTTACCTGCTGGGTGAGTGTTCCACCAAACATCATCTGGTTAAAAAGCACTTCAGCTATGCCTGTCCTGATTTGTTCTTCAAAGTTCACATGGTTTCCATCGAAGTACAAAAACACCTTGGATCCGATGATGTGGGTAACGCCGCCCACGTTGTATTTATCATCCGTCATCAAACCAATATTGCTTTGTTTCAGGTCGGTGAGGTTATTAAAAACGATAAACTGAATGCGCTTATCGAGGATGGTTTCCATTTTCGCTTCAATCACCGGGATTTGTTCCGTGGCATACCGGGCTGCATATTGTGCCAGCTCTTTTCCATTCAGGTTGAAATAGGTATCGAGGTCATCGAATTTGTAATAAGTCCATAAAAAATCGTTGTATTGTACCCGGTTTTTTCCAAACGACTGGTTCGATCCATTATAAAACTGCGCCGATGTTGGGTTATGAATGAACAATATCAAAACGATAACAACCGCATATACACTAAGAAACACCCGCCTTGGTTGTAATTTATTTTGTTGAATCGACATAATCATTTCAAATGGAATCGCTAAAGTATAACAAATATTAAACCAAAATATTATTTCAGCCGGCTACCATCTTGTCTGTTTACACTATTTTTGACCCAACCAATTATTTGAGTTTATGACTACTGTAAAGCAGTTTGCTTTTAATCCTTTTCAGGTAAACACCTATATATTAAGCGACAGCACGGGCGAATGTGCCATCATTGACCCGGGAATGAATGACCCGTCGGAGGAGGAAGAATTCTCATCGTACATTAAAGCACAAGGTCTTAAACCGGTATTGCTGCTCAACACCCATACCCATATCGACCACATCGCGGGAAACGATTACGTACAAAAAACCTACCATTTGCCCTTGCATGCCCATGTTGAGTCAGAAGTTTTTTTGCGTGAAGCCATGACCCATGCCACGATTTTTGGCATCAACCTGAAACAGGTGACCCCCATTAAACATTTTCTTTCCGAAGGCGGGCAAATTGCTTTTGGGGAAACCGTTTTGCAAGTACTTTACACTCCTGGTCATGCGGCAGGAAGTGTTTGTTTTTATGTGCCGGAATCCAATTTTGTTATTTCAGGGGATGTTTTGTTTTATCAAAGCATTGGCCGCACCGATCTGGCTACGGGCGATTACGATCTGCTTCAGGAGAGTATTTGGAAAAAACTTTTTACCTTGCCCGATAGCACGTTGGTGTATCCCGGACATGGCCGGCACACTACCATTGGTGCTGAAAAATCAGACAACCCATTTGTGGCCATCGGACACGATGAGCTTTATTAGTTTTACGAAAGAGATGCGCAGTCAGGAATTCAATTAGTTAATGTAATTTTTTAATATCCATTTGATCGACCAGACCACCATACAAAGTATTCTCGAAACTGCTCACGTTGAAGAAGTAATCGGCGATTTTGTTTCACTCAAGAAAAGAGGCGCCAATTATCTGGGATTGTGCCCGTTCCACAACGAAAAAACACCTTCATTCAGCGTGTCGCCCACCAGAGGGATTTATAAATGTTTTGGTTGCGGGAAAGCCGGAAACGTGGTCAACTTCGTGATGGAACACGAGCATTACAGTTATCCTGAAGCACTGAAATACCTGGCCAAACGCTATAGTATCGATATTGAAGAAGAGGAAATGACGCCCGAAAAGCAGCAGGAACTCGATGAAAGGGAGAGCTTGTTTGCCGCCAATACATTTGTAAATCAATATTTTATCAGGAACCTGTTCGAGAGTGAAGAAGGAAAAGCCATCGGGCTGAGCTATTTTAAACAACGCGATTTCAGGGAATCCACCATACGTGAATTTGGACTCGGGTATGCGCACGAAAGTTGGGACGACTATACCAAAGAAGCACTGAAAAACGGTTTCAAGAAAGAAGTGCTGATTAAGACAGGGTTGACCATTGAAAAGGACGGAAAGTTATTCGACCGTTTTCGGGGACGGGTCATGTTCCCCATACATAACCTAACGGGGACAGTTATTGGATTTGGCGCCAGAATTTTATCTTCCGACAAATCGAAAGCAAAATACCTCAATTCCCCCGAATCGGAAATCTATTTCAAAAGCAAGGTGCTGTATGGTATCTACTTTGCCCGGACAGCTATTGTAAAGCAAAACAACTGTTATTTGGTAGAAGGTTATACCGATGTGATTTCCCTGCACCAGGCCGGCATTCAAAACGTGGTCTCGTCTTCGGGAACCTCGCTCACCATCGATCAAATCAAGCTAATCAAACGGTACACTCCCAACATCACCATCTTGTATGATGGCGACCCGGCAGGTATCAAAGCTTCCTTTCGTGGTATCGATTTGATTTTGGAGCAAGGCCTGAATGTAAAAGTAGTCCTTTTCCCGGAAGGGGAGGATCCTGACTCGTATGCCAAGTCGCACAGGACCAGTGAAACAGAGGAATTCATCACCAAAACCGCCGTTGACTTTCTTACATTTAAAACCAACCTGCTACTCAACGAAACATCTGGTGATCCGTCAGGGCGTGCAACCTTAATCAAGGAAATTGTGCAGTCGATTTCGTTGATCCCCGATCCCATCAACCGCACCGTGTACATTCAGGAATGCAGTGTTGTGATGGGCATGCCGGAACAAACCCTGATGAACGAGCTCAACAAACTCGTGCGCAATCGGTTTGGTAAAAAAAATGACATCGAGCCTGAAAACCTCATTCATGAAGAGCCTAAACAACTGCTTGAGAGCCAACTTGAAGCCGACCCGTTGAGTATCAGGTTTCAGGAAAACGAAATCATGCGTTGGGTGCTGACCTATGGAAACCACTTGATTACTTTTAAAGATGAAGAGAATGGCAACGAGGAAACCATTAGCGTGGCCGCGTATTTTGTGAGTGACTTAGAGGAAGATCAGCTCAAATTTGAAAACCCGATATACAACAAGATTTTTGACGAGTACAAAAAAGCAACCCTGAACGGCCAAACCGTAAGTGAATCTTTTTTTGCAAATCATCCTGACAAAGAAATAGCACAAACAACGATTCTGTTGATTACTTCTCCCTATCACCTAAGTGAAAACTGGGAGAAGAACCAGATCTTCGTGAAACTGGAATCGGACGAGTTGAAGCAAAATGCCATCGAAATTTTAATGGCCTTTAAACTCCGTCTAATAGGTAAACAGCTCAAGGAAATAGCCAAAAAGATGCAGCATGTTACCGATGAGGCCGAAATTTTCGTGCTTCAACAGCAACATTTTGAACTAAAAAAGCTGGAAATCCTCATTGCCAAAGAACTTAACAGACCCCTGAATTACTAGTTGATATGTCAAACAAAGATTTCAATACCTGGAAATTTATAGCCGAAAAATTGAGCCGTGGCCTCCACTGCTATTTGATGGTAATTGTTGAAAGTAATGGAAGCAGCCCCGGTAGAAAAGGGTTTAAAATGGCAGTTAGTCAGGACCAGGAGTTGGTGGGTTCCGTTGGGGGCGGATCGATGGAGCACAGGTTGGTTGAAGAGTGTAAAATGCTGCTTCAACAACCGGGAAACCACATTTTCCTAAAAAAAGAAATTCACCACGACAACAGCTCCAGTCCTTCGGGCATGATCTGTTCAGGCAATCAAACCATCGCGTTTTTTCCATTGATGGTGCAACATCTGGAGTTGGTCCAAAACATCCTGTCGGCCATCAAAAACAAAGAACAGTGTAGCCTCATTTACCATCAGGAAGGAATTTCACTTCAAAACCAACCGACTGATTACCTGCACAAGCGACCCATGTCATCGACCGATGAAAAATGGGTATTTACGGAGATGCCCGGGTATCGGCACCATGTTTTTATCGTGGGGGGAGGGCATGTGGGCCTGGCGCTTTCGCGAATTTTATTGATCCTCGATTTTCAAATCACCATTTTTGATGAACGGGAACATGTGAACACTTTTGAAGATAACGTGTTTGCCCACGAAAAAAAGCGCATCAATTATAGCGAGGCAGGGCAGCACATCCCGGAAGGTTCAAATAATATGGTGGTGATTATGACTCAATTCCACACCAGTGATTCAATTGTACTTAAACAATTGATTGGGAAAAGACTGGGTTATTTAGGCATGATGGGCAGCAAGGCCAAAGTAAAAACGATTTTTCGGCAGCTTGAGAATGAAGGAATTAGTCGCGAATTGTTGCAAAGGGTACATTCACCCATCGGCATAGAAATCCTGAGCCAAACGCCGGAAGAAATTGCCATCAGCATCGCGGCAGAGTTGATTGCTGTAAAAAATAGTTAACACGATTGAAACAGCGAATTGGCATAATCCATTGAAAACAGATGCTTTTTATGATCATGTAAAGTAATCACGGGTTCATTACATTTGTCCGCTGATGTCGTGAAGCGATCAGGAAAATGGTTCTTACCATCAGGGCTTTTATTACTTTTGCCGAACAATGTGGACTGTAATTGGTAAAAGATGAAAAAAGACATAATAACAAAACAATTGAAGAACCATCCGGGCCGTTTCCTCCTATTTCTGGTTGTTATGTTAAGCATCACCCATATAACGGCACAAACAAAATCGAAGGTTTTTATTGAACAGGCTGACGCTTTCAAATTCAATGAAAAAATCGGCAAAGATATGCAGCGGCTGATAGGGCATGTGATCATCCGTCAGGATTCTACCTTGTTTTATTGTGATAGTGCCTGGTTAAATAGTAAAACCAATAGCTTTGAGGCCTTTAACAATGTGCACATCAGGGTAAACGATACGGTTAGCGTGTACAGCGACCGGTTAATATACAATGGTGACACCAAAATAGCCGAACTTTTCGATCATGTGAAACTGTTGGACAGGAACACCATTTTAACCACCGAACACCTGATTTATAACCGGATTACAAAAACGGCTCTGTACGATACCGGTGGAAAAATCGTCAACAAGGAAAACACCCTCACCAGCGTCATCGGTTTGTATTTTACGCCCATACGAACGTTTCATTTCAGGAAAGATGTGGTTTTAATAAACCCTGATCAGGAAACGTATTCCGACACCCTGATTTACAATACCAACACCGAAATCGCATACTTCGTTGGCCCAACAGTTATCCGCAGCGAAGAAAACACGATTTATTGCGAAAACGGATGGTACGACACCAAGAACGATTTATCGAAACTAAACCGGCGACCCCGGATCAGCAACACGGAACAAATCATTGTGGCCGACAGCCTGGATTACGACAATGCACTTTCTTCAGGAAAAGCCTATGGTCGGGTTGAAATAACCGATACCGTTCACAACCTGATCATTCAGGGCAATTATGGCGAATTCTGGGATAAAAGGGGAAAGGCTTTTGTTACGGACAGCGTAGTGGCCATCACCTTTGATGAAAAGGATTCACTGTTCATTCATGCAGATACTTTTTGGGTGCATTTCGACAAGGAACGCCAGGCAAAAATGATGAGCGCTTATTATGGTGTTCGCTTTTTCCGCACCAATTTGCAGGGAAAATGCGATTCGCTGGTGTACCGTATGAGCGATTCAACGATACGACTTTATGAAGCTCCGGTACTGTGGTCAGGCAAAAACCAACTCACCGCCGATTCTATCAGCATCGCCATCGTTAGCAACCAGGTCGATTCGCTGGTGATGTACAACACCGCCTTCATCATATCAAAGGACAGCACCGACACTTTTAATCAAATAAAAGGAAAGAACATGGTCGCTTACTTCAAACGCAACGAGCTTACCTCCATTGATGTAGATGGAAACGCGCAAACCGTGTACTTTGTCCGTGAAGACGATGGTTTTTTGATAGGAATTAATCTGGCGGAAGCCAGCACCATGCAAATCAGGGTAAGTAACAATGAGGTTCAAAACATCGTTTACCATAGCTCACCCACCGAAACCATGTACCCGCAGGATAAAGTCTCCAATAAACAAACCATTTTAAAAGGTTTCATCTGGCAGGAATACCTCAGACCCAGGAAGAAGCAGGATATCTTCCTCACACCTAAAGTACTCAAATAGGATGATTTCAGTATTATTCTTCCGAGAACTCCTTTAGCAGCTTGCGATAAGAAGAGAAGATACGTGCACGCGAAACAAATCCCATGTATTTCCCATCTTTTATTACAGGCAAATTGTAATGGATTGTTTCCTGAAATTTCCTGGCAACTTCTTCCATGCTTTCGGAAGGATCGACAAGGGTATCGGGCATGTACATAATTTCCGACACCAGGATGGTATCATACAATTCAGGTTGGAACATAATGGTGCGGATATCATTGATAAAAACTACTCCGTAAAACACATTTTCTTCATCAACCACAGGTATCACATTTCGCTCCGATTGTGCAATAACCTTGACCAAATCGCCCAAAGTAGCCTCAAGACCAATGGTTTTAAAATTTGTTTCCAAATGGTTCTTGATGTGCATCATTTGTAACACCGATTTATCTTTGTGGTGGGTAAACAACTCTCCGCGTTCTGCCAAACGTTTTGTATAGATGCTGTGAGGCTCAAAATAGGTGATGGTGATGTACGAGATGGTGGCTGTAATGATTAATGGAGTTAATAATTCGTAACCACCTGTAAATTCAGCAATTAAAAAGATACCTGTTAAAGGGGCATGCATCACCCCTGCCATGACCCCTGCCATGCCCACCAGGGCCATGTTTTTTTCAGGAACGGAGATCATGGTATAAAGGTTGATAAATTTGGCATAAAAAATTCCCAAAACACCACCCATAAACAAAGAAGGAGCAAAAACACCACCCACTCCGCCACTGCCATTGGTTATAGCCATGGCCACCACTTTAAAAATAAGGATGAGAACCAGGAATAACAGCAGGAGAGATGCATTGGTGGTATGCCCCAACAGGTTTTCGTTTACCAGGGCATCCACTTTATGGTTGATTAGCTGGTGCAAAAACTCATATCCTTCACCATAAAGGGAAGGCAGCATAAAGATCATTGCCCCAAGTGCCACACCACCAATGAGTACTTTTACAAACCAGTTGTTAATTTTTTTCATTTGTGCCTCAATGTACATGGAGAAACGTGAAAAGTACAGGCTAACCATTCCGGCCAACAGGCCAAGTCCAACATAATAAGGCAAATGGCGAAGATAAAACCCTTCGGACAAATCGAAAGAAAACAGCACCCCACTTCCCATAAGGAAATAAGCGACCATGGCTCCCGTAGCCGAAGAAATCAACAGAGGTATCAACGCACTCATGGTGAGGTCGATCATCAACACTTCCAGTGAAAAAATAACGGCGGCAATAGGAGCTTTAAAAATGGCGGCGATGGCACCTGAAGCGCCTGCACCCACCAAAACCATCATGGTTTTACGATTGAGGTGAAATAGCTGGCCAAAGTAAGATCCTACCGAGCTGCCCGTGAGCACGATGGGTGCTTCAAGCCCTACAGAGCCCCCAAAAGCAACGGTTAATGTACTGGCCACCATGGATGAATACATGTTGTGTTTTTTCAATTTTCCATTGTTCCTGGAAATGGCATGCAAGATACGGCTTACACCATGCCCGATGTTATCGCGTATCATATATGTGGCGAAGATAACTGTCAGGAATATACCGATAAAAGGAAAGGCAAGGTAAAGATAGTTGGAATCGGTAAAATTAAAACCATGGGTAATCAAAAGGTGGGTATTAAAAACCGTGTTTTTTAACACGACGGCTGCCAAACCGCTCACGATACCGATGATCAGACTTAAAACAAGTACCAGCTGGCGTTGTTGCCGGGAATTGGAGAGCAACTTTGCAATGAGACTGGCGCGTAGATCCGTGAACATAATCAATAATAAGAAAAACAGCCGCAAAAGTAATTAATAATGAAGTCGGAATCGGAGAAGATTGAGTTTGAAGGTGAGTTTGGAAATATAATCCTCAAGTGATTAAGGGTTTTTCAGGAATAAAATATAAAAAGTTAATCATCTTCAATCATTTGCTTATCCTGCTTTAAAACTCACCTCGTCCATGAGCGACTGCACCACGTAGCGCATTTCGGTAAGTTCAAGCGCCACCAGGTTTCCATAGCCGGTCCTGTCATTAAAATACACCCCGTTGTCCAGGTCGATGAATTTATACCCGGGCTGATTGATACACATGTCGATAAATTCCAGATTAACAGGTACATGGCCATGTATTACTCTCCGGTTACGGATTTTTGAGCTGTCGACCCTGTAATCGCGTATCCAGATCATCGAACGGGTATCAGTAAAAGGATCTTCTACTTTAAAATTTAAACCGGCATGTACAATAACATAATCATCAGTCAGCACAAAATACTCCAGTTTACGCATCCAGTCGATGTATTTTTCAGGAATCTCCCGGGGTGATTCTACACCAAAACTTTCCATGGCTTGCTCGCCACCATAAATTTCCCATTCTTTCTGAATTTTCGTTTTAGAACGAAGACCCAAAAAACCCTTGTGTTTTTTATCCTCTTCCCATGCCTTGATGCAATAATCCTCGTGGTTGCCCATAAGCAGTCTCATATGATGACCGGCAGCCTGCATGCTCATCAAATAATCGATAACTCCTTTGCTATCAGGGCCACGGTCGATATAATCGCCTAAAAAATACAATTCATCTCCGATTTCCGGTTTAATCTGATTTTCTATCAGGAATTTCAACGTTCGCAGGCATCCATGTATGTCGGGTATGATCCATTTTTTTGACATGAGTTAATTTTTCATTTAGATTAGTACAAAACTAAACATATTTTGTCGTCTAACACTACGATTTAAGCGGTAGTTATCAAAATTATTTACCTGTTGCCTGGTTGGCCACTTGTTCCATCAGTTTTTTAACTTCTTCCGGATCGCCCAAAAAGTAATCTTTTACCAGGTTCATATCATCATCAAATTCAAATACATAAGGTATTCCTGTTGGGATGTTGAATTCCAGAATTTCTTCACGGCTCATGTTTTTAAGCTTCATTACCAACGCCCTGAGGCTGTTTCCGTGAGCAGCTATTAGCAAATCATTTTGTTGTTTTAATGCCGGAAACAATTCTATTTCCCAATAGGGGGTTAGTCTTTCGATTACTTCTTTAAGCGACTCGGTCATGGGTAATTCAGCCGGGGTAAGCGCTGCATAACGGGCTTCGAATCGTGGATTGCGTTCATCATCGGCAGCCAGAGGCTGGGGAGGTGTGTCGAAGCTGCGGCGCCAAAGTTGGACCATTTCCGGCCCATATTGTTTGGCAGTTTCTATTTTATTTAATCCTTGCAGCGCTCCATAATGCTTTTCGTTCAAGCGCCAGCTGTTTTTTACTTCAATCCACATCAAATCCATCTCTTCGAGGGTGAGCCATAAGGTTTTGATGGCTCTGGAGAGATACGAAGTGTAAGCTAACCGAAAATCAAAACCAGCCTCTTTCAACACCTTACCGGCCTTGCGAGCCTCCTCTATTCCCTGCTCCGACAAAGGTACATCGGTCCATCCCGTAAAACGGTTTTCTTTATTCCAGGCACTCTGCCCATGACGTAACAGCACTAAACGTTTCATTTTAAAGTCTTTTAAGAATTAATAACAAAAAACAAAATTACTAAAATACGGTGCACATGATGCAGACAATCGTACTTTTGCCTGATGCAAGTTAAGCCTCCACTCGTTTTACGTTTTTTGTTACCTGGTGTAACATGGAAAGTAAACACCTCCGAAAAGGTGATTTTCCTGACCTTTGACGATGGTCCGCATCCTGAAATCACCCGGCAGGTACTGGACATTCTGGATCGTTTTCAGGCCAAAGCTACTTTTTTTTGTGTGGGCGAAAATGTACAGAAATACCCCACAACCTACGCTGAAATCCTTCATCGTGGACACCATACCGGAAACCACACTTACAACCACCTAAAAGGCTGGAAAACAAATAATAAAGTCTATTTTAATAACATCAATAAAGCCTCGCAGTTGATCGAAAGCAAGTTGTTTCGGCCACCTTTTGGAAAAATTTCCCCATTACAGGCGCTGCATTTAAAACGACATTATCGCATTGTGATGTGGTCGGTTATTTCGTATGATTTTGATGCCTGCGTTTCTCCTGAACAATGTCTCGACAATGTGATGAAACATAGTTTTCCGGGAACGATTGCAGTTTTTCACGACAGTGTGAAATCTGTAAAAAATTTGTTAACGGTCCTCCCTTTGTACCTGGAGGCCATGAGCAAAAAAGGATACACGTTTAAAGCTTTAGAGGAACAATCCTCATAACCACCGCATGCCAATATTTTGCATCTTTGTAAATCAAACAACTTTTGAATGGCAAAACGAATTTTATTATTTACCGCAATTTTGTGGATGGCCTTTTATCTTTCGCAATGTGCTCATCCCGTGATGCCTTCAGGAGGGGAGAAGGATGTTACTCCTCCACGGATACTTTACTCTACTCCGCCAAATGGCAGTGCCAATTTCGAAGGAAACAGATTTACACTCAATACAAGCGAATATGTTGTATTGAAAAACGTGATGGAAGCCGCCTTGATTTCTCCTCCCATGAAAAAATTTCCGGATTTTAGTACCCGGGGTAAATCCATTCAAGTCAAGTTCAACGAAGACCTCAAACCCAACACCACCTATTCTGTCTATTTTGGCGATGCCATTGCCGATCTTACTGAAACCAACCCCTTGCTTAACTACTCTTATATTTTCTCCACAGGGACTTATGTCGATTCGCTCAGCTTGTATGGAACCGTGCAAAACGCTCAAAACCTTCTCCCTGAGGAACAAGTATTCGTGATGTTGTATAAGGATGATAACGACACCATTCCACTTGACAGCCTGCCTTTTTTTGTGCCCCCTTATTACGTGAGCAAAAGTGATGCAAGCGGAAAATTTTCGCTGAACGGCCTGGCCGAAGACAGGTACCTGATTTTCGCCCTAAAGGATCAAAACGCCAATTTTATATTTGACCAGCCCGGTGAAGAAATAGCTTATCTCGACTCACTGGTTCATCCATATTACGATAATACGTTGCTTTTTAAGAAAGACATCATTGTATTTGACTCGATAGATGACCTACAGATTGATACCGCCCGGGCCCGGCTTGATTCGATTTATCAGGATTCTGTTAGCAATGCAAAATACAGCGGGTTGACCTTGTTGATGTTTATGCAATACGATAGCACCCAGCGGTTGCTGAAAGCAGAGTTGTCGCGCCGAAACACCATTATGTTTTCCTTTTCACAGCCTGCTGAGGGAGTGGACATTATTCCCCTGAATTTTAACCCGGACACGCTTTGGCATCTGGAAGTATTCTCTGCTAAAAAAGACACCGTAACCTGGTATTTAAAAACTTTACCACTCGATACGCTGGAAATATTAATAAAAAACCTGGACGACACCCTCGGACTGGTATCCCTTCGCCTCGACCCGGACAAAACCACCGGCAGGGCACGACAGAATAAAAAGAAGAATCCAACCAGGGAATACCTTGAATGGACCTCTAACATCAAAGGCGGCAATCTCATGCCGAACAGAAAGCCTGAACTTTCTTTTCTACAGCCAATGGTGAGCTGCATTACCGATTCGGCTTACCTGGTGGAAGGCACCGACACCATAGCCAACCCTCCGTTTATTTACATCGATAGCATACACCAATCGGTCCGGTTCCCGATGGAGATGTCGGACGAAGTCCGGTACAAGATTTATTACCCCGACTCATCATTCATCGACTGGAATGGTTTCTTCAACAAGGAAATATCCCTCTCGTTTACGCCCAGACCATTAAAAGAATATGGAGTTTTCACATTTGGTTTGCATCCCGAATACAGGCAGAGTTACTTACTGCAGATGCTAACAGTAAAAGAAGTGGTTGTTAAACAAATTGAATTTACAGGCGACACCACTGTTGTTTTAGAATTTCTTACACCCGGTAAATATTTGTTTAAAGTGATTTTTGACAACAATCAAAACCATCAGTGGGATGCAGGCCATTATGGTGCCAGGCGCCAACCTGAAGAGGTAATTTACTTTGACAAAGAGATAGACATCAGGGCCAATTGGGAGATTGAGGAGGAATGGGGGTGGTGAGAAGAGCATGGTAGATTGGCACTCATTTCGAAAAGAGTACCAACTATGAAAATTAAGCAAGAAATTACCTCAAGGTAAAACCATTAATAATCATTACACCTGTTAACGCACTCAACAATTTCGGTTAAAATCAGGCTGTGCAATGAATAATAAATTTTCTTTCCTTCCCTTTTTGAATTAAGGACTCCTTTATTTTTCAATATATTCAAATGATGAGAGGCAGTGGCCTGTTCGATATCAAGGTGCTCATATATTTCGGTGACACTTAACCGTTTTCCATCTGCTAATAAGTCGATGATAGCAATACGCATGGGGTGCGAAATGGCCCTAAGCTTGCTGGCAGCAGATTCTAATTTTAATATGTCGATTTCTATTGTACGCATTCCAGAAATTTTTACAAAAATATGATTAATCGTCTCTGGAAAACAAACAATCAACTACATATATTGCTCATTTTCATATTTTTTACCAGTTCTAAATAAGGGCTAGTTGACGAATAAATCGGTAAAGGCGAACGACTTTCCATCGAACAAACCTTTATCACTTAATTTAAGTTCTGGTATCACCAACAATGCCATGAATGATAAGGTCATAAATGGAGCCCGGAGGGTAGATCCCATTTTATGTGCCTCCAGATCAATCTGATAATAATGATGTGCCACCTTGTAACCATCGCATGTCGACATCAAACCTGCAACAGGAAGGGGCAGTGTGTTTTCTACGCGTTTGTTTACCACCGTCACACCGCCTTTCTCTGCAATCACCTGGTTTATTGCACGGGCAATGTATTCATCAGAAGTGCCTACCGCTACAATGTTATGGCTGTCGTGGGCAACGCTTGACGCGATGGCCCCCTCTTTCAGGTTAAAATTTTTAATAAAAGCGATGGCCGGTTTTGCTTTTCGCTCGTAGCGATTTAGTACCACCATTTTCAATAGATCACGCTCGGTATCGCTTACTACATTGTTGTCGACCACTTTGGGGTTGGCGAATATTGCACCGGTAATCAGTTGCCCATCGTAAGCTTCTATTACACGAAGTTTATTCCCTTTCGGCAAAACCTGTAAGTCTTTGGCCAGGATAGGCTCCGCTGTAAAATTATTGGGTTGGTCTTCAAATACAGAATCGATTAATGATTTTCCTTTGTCAGCTACCAATTGACCGTTGATGTAGGTTTGCAAAACATTAAAATCCTCCAGGTTATCCACCACAATCATATCGGCAGGATCACCGATCTGCAAGGTGCCCACTTCCAACCCATAGTGCTTGATGGGATTAAGAATGGCACTTCTGAGCACCTTTATTGGATCGTAGCCTTTATGTATGGCACGCACCACCATCTGGTTGATATGTCCTCTTACCAGATCGTCCGGATGTTTGTCATCGGAACAAAACAATACCTTGTCAGGATAATCTTTCAGTAAGTCGACCAATGCTTCAAAGTTTTTAGCGGCACTGCCTTCGCGGATTTGAATTTTCATCCCACAATGAATCTTATCCAACGCTTCTTCCATGGTAAAACATTCGTGGTCGGTGGTGACGCCTGCAGAGGCATATTGTTTGGCGGCATCGCCTTTTACTCCCGGCGCATGTCCATCCACGGGTTTATTATGCCTTTGGGCGATGGCAATTTTTTCCATTTCCCATGCATCGCGGTTGATCACTCCCGGAAAGTTCATCATCTCCGAGAGGTATTTTATCTCTTCCATGCCCAGGAGTTCTTCAATCTCCTCCGTTTTAAACTTGAAACCGGCAGTTTCGAACGGTGTGGCAGGAACACAGGCCGAAGCACCGAAATAAAACTTGAAAGGAACCCGTTTGCCATTGGCGATCATATATTTAATTCCATCTATCCCGAGCACGTTGGCAATTTCGTGCGGATCGGAAACCGTGGCCACTGTGCCATGCACAACAGCTATTTTGGCAAATTCCGAAGGAATCAGCATGGAACTTTCTATGTGGATGTGGGCATCGATCAACCCTGGAAGGATGTACTGATCGCCAGCCACCTTTCCGGGAACAATGTTTTTTATTTTCCCGTCCTCAACATGAACGGTTCCGGGAAATATTTTTTGATTATGCAAATCAATGATTTGACCGCTTAATGAGTATCTGTGGTTTTTTGACATGGCGTTAGATTAATCATAAAAGACAAAAATAAGAGATAATCGTGGATATGGTATCATGAGAAGTTAAATAAAAACAAAACAGAGTACCTCTCTTTATAAATGAATTACTTCCATTCCCGAAGCATTAAAATACCGATTTACGGCATTCAGGTTCCTGGTAAATCCCAGCAAAAAGCCTCCTCCTCCCGAACCACATAGTTTTAGGTAATAATCTCCTGTATCCAATCCGTTTTGCCATGCAGGCCTGTATGACTCAGGAATCATGGGGGCAAAATGCCCGATAAAAAAACGGGACAACAGGGCTAAGTTATCGAACAACGATGTAGTATCTCTATTAACGATGGCCTTGATGCAGTGGTTATTGGCAGGGATCAATTCGTTGACAAAACGACTGTAAAAATGGTGCTGCCGACATTGATCAAAAAACCGGTTCACCAATGGGCCGGTTTTTCCAACGACTCTGGTGTTGATTAAAAAAACAGAAAAATCGTTAAAGTGCAGTTCATCAGGCAAGTTGGCAAAACCAATCTCATGTTTATTTTTGATAAGTAATGGTTGCTGTAGATAGCAGAGTAGGGGATCGAGGCCGGAACTTACTCCATGAAAAAACGACTCCATCTGTGCCAACTGTTTTTTTAACCCAATCAGCATACCTTCATTACCGGGGCTAATATCCACGGCATCAATCGCATAACGTTCATAAACCGCGGCACATAGGGCACCTGAACTCCCCACGCCAAATCCCTGGGGAATCGTCGAATCGAAATATAAACCCTGTTTTATTTCTGCTTCGAGCCTGTCCAGGTTTAAATCTGCCAACAGCTCTCCTTTGTCGTTTAACCCTGTTAAAAAGGCATGAAGTCGAGTGAGTTCCGAATTGGAGTCGATGGCTTTAGCCCCCTTCGGTGGGGTAGGCATAAATCGCCATTGTGCGGTAAACATTCTTAACGGGATGGTTAAGCCCATGGAATCGCACATCACGCTGTACTCGCCAAACAACAATAATTTTGAATAATACGCTTTTTCTTCCGTCATTCCTGATTCGTTACTTTTGCAGGACCTGGTCCAATTCCATCATCCAGAAAATAATTGGAGGTGCAAAATAACAACAATTCCCGGTCAATCAGGTCAACAATTTCAGTTTTATAAGCATCCGGATACAGTAGATGTACGTTGGGCCCTGCATCAAGCGTAAAACAAAAGGGAATTTTCGTATCGTTCCGAAACTGCCGGATGAGATTGATAATGGCTAAAGTTCCTCCTTCCATTAACATATAGCCCGGTTGCGAAGCCATCATCAGCGCATGGAGGGTGAGCGCTTCCTGCTCCACAATTTCAATAAACCGGTCCATGTTGCCGCTGGCTAGAACATCGTGCAGTTCAATCACATGTTGGTGTGCCTGATGGTATCTGGCTGATGCATACGGATTTGTCTCCATCAATGCATGGCCTGCGCTGCTGCCTGTTTTTTTTGTTTTGGCATTCACAATTAAAATGGCATCGTTCATTTTCTGAAATACGGGGTGAATGGCTGTGCTAACGGGTATGGCTGCCAGGTTGTTGTATTGATGAAAGTGATCCGTTTTACCCCACACCACATACCCGCCATAGATTGATCGGGAGGCGCTTCCTGAACCCAGACGAGCCATTTCCGAAGCCTCCCTGTAAAATGATTCATGCGTTCTTTTTTCACCTGACAGCTCTTCTATAACCGATAACAAACCCAACGCCAGCGCGCTAAAGGCAGAAGCCGAAGAGGCGATGCCCGATGAATGGGGAAAGGTATTGGCGGATATGATCTCCAATTCCAGAGATGATATGACCGGGAATCTCCCGGTTAATCGAACAAGATATTTCCGCAACCGTTTTTCGAAATCAGGATTTGGGATGCCTTCAAACAAGAACCTTAACTTGGTTGTTTTTTGATTGGAGTTGAATTGATAATTGATGGTGGTTATAGTGAGAGACTGACGCAACGTCATGCTTAAAGAGGGGTTCTGTGGCAGTTGATCTCCATACTTCCCCCAATACTTAACCAAGGCTATATTCGACGGGCTTTCCCAGGTAATTCTTCCATGCATGTTGCGAAATTAAACTATTTTGGATGATCGGGATAACACCAATTCAGCGAAAGGATACACTACTTCAAAGCCCGATTGTTTCATCTCATCGACAAAACTATTTTTGTCTTTACGTGTAGTGGCCATCACAAAATCGCCACCCCAGGCACCTAGCGATTTAACGACACCTTGATAATTCTTAAAACGTTCCTGTTTGATCACGGGTCTTTTTAGGATGACGGATAAGAGTGCTTCGTGTTCCATTAACGCGAGCTCCATCTCATCCAGGTTAGTTGCCTGACAAACGGCTTCTGTAAGTGAATTAACACTTTCAATATCCGTCTGTTTAAATTTTGATTGCTCCTTAAATCTGGCAATTTCACGGGAAGAATGTTGCTTGTTCCCTAAATAAACGAAATAGAGATGCTGGTGGAAGGGAGGAAAAAAATGTGTGGGCGTAATCAATGGGTGCTCGTTTTCGATGGAATATATAATCGGGCCGAAAGCGGTGGCACAAGCAACGTCATAACCAGATCCGCCAAATAGTTTGTGGTGCAACTTAAATGCATCCAAACCAAACCATTGCGCCAATAATGACACCAGAGTGGCACTTGAACCAAAACCATGTGACGGATTAAAGTCCAACCTTGTAATAATGTGAAAACCCTGGTTTTTTTGAAATAAAAAGGCAGAAAACACTTCTGACAGAATTTCATGTAATTTTTCCGCCAGGGCCGGATCAGAAGTTGATATGATGTTGAGATCAGGCAGGCTGAAGGTGGCCTCAAACCACAAGCCTCCGGGCGAAAAAGCTTCCCATCGGAGGATTTTACCAGCAAGGGTATTTACCTGCATGTGTTGGCCTTTTTTTAACGGTAAAGCCAAGCCACGTGCGCCTTCCAACACCAGGTACTCACCAGTTATCAACAGCTTGCCATTTGCATGAAAAATCCACTGATCGCTCATTAGTTGTTGCGAATTTCTGCAATAAACTGGCTCACGTTGCTGAAGGTAACCTTGTTGTCGATAAAAAATTCAACTGCTTTCTCCTTCTCTTCGTTGGTAGCCTCAAAATGATTGAGAATGTTGAGCAAATGCATTTTCATGTGACCGATTTGTATTCCTTTGGTGACCAACGATCGTACCGCTGCAAAATTATTCGCTAACCCAACTGCGGCTGCAATCATCATCAGTTCCTGGGCTGTTGGATTGCCCAGCATTTTAAGCGAGTGTTTTGCCAGGGGATGCAGCGAGGTTAAACCCCCAACCGTTCCGATAGCCATAGGCAGGGTAAGTTCATACTTAAAGAATCCTTGAGACAGGTCGACCGAAGTCAGGCTCTTGTAAAATCCGTCTTTTGAAGCATAGGCATGTCCGGCCGCTTCAATGGCCCGAAAATCGTTTCCTGTTGCAATGGCTACTGCATCGATGCCATTAAAAATACCTTTGTTATGCGTGGTGGCACGAAACACGTCGATTTCTGCAATCCGGACGGCCAATTCGAACTTCTTTGCAAACTGCTCCCCGGTGAGACTTTCATCGAGTCCGGCCAAATCAGAAAAAGGACATTCAACCCAGGCCTTAACTAAACAATTGGGCGTATAATTCGACAAGATGGACATCACAATTTCACATTCCCGCTCGTCGGCTTTAAATGATTCCTGTTCTTTAAAGAAATGTTGCATTACCTGCGCAAATTCCTCTAAACAAGAATTAATAAAGTTGGCTCCCATAGAGTCAACTGTGTTAAATGCCACTTTGAGTTGATAATAATAAGGAATTTCAAGGGTCAGATCCACTAGCTCGAAACCCACAATACCGCCACCTCTCGCCTCCATATTGGAGGTAAGATGTTTGGTGGATTCGCGCAAGCTAGCATATAAATCGTCTAGAACTTTTAACAACCTCCTTTTTTTACCTTTCCACAGAAAATGAACTTGTCCGATTTTTTCCACGTTCACCACCTCAGCATGAAATCCGCCATGTTCCGACCAATACCTGGCACTTGAAGAGGCGGCGGCCACAACCGAACTTTCTTCAATAACCAGTGGAACCAGGTAGTTGATATCATTTATAATCACATTGGGAGCTACTCCGTAAGGGATATAAAAATTCGAGATGGTATTTTCACTAAACTCGTCAAATATTTTTTGTTTACTCTTGTCGCTATGCCAAAAACTTTTTAGCAGCTCTATGGTTTCAAGTTGGTTATCCATCAGTTCGGCAACAATCTTCAGCTTATCTTCTTTCAGGAGTTTTGAAAAACCCCTGATGATCAGATCACGTTTTCTTCTTCTAGGCATAAGAGATTTTCAATAACTCATTATTTGATCGATCCTACCAGGTATCTTCTACCTTTTGACGTTCGGGTTTCATTTTTTCTTCTAAAATTTCGCCCCAATTATTTACATAATCGGCAATTTGTCTCAGATAACCATCCCATCGGGGATCGTAAGCCGGGTCATTTTTATCAAGCCATTTTTCAACCGGAATATTGGTTTGAGATTTTAACACCAATTCATCAATGGTATAACGGTACCGATTGTCTTTCATTTCAATGGTAAACGTGTAATTAATCTGGCCGCCAACTTTTTTAATGCTGTCCTTATCATAAAAGTAAATGCGGAATCGGTGGTGGCCAATTATTTTACCTGTTGCTTTGTCGCGCACCGAGGTTACCCTTACAGGATCTTTATAATAATCATTAAGCCAATAAATACATCGCTTAAAAAGTTCGTATTGATCGCCCGGCTCCTCTACCACGCCCTGAAATTTAATCAACTGCGTAACACTGTCAACCGGGATAAACAAGTCACGCTCCTGTGCATTCACATGGAAGCCGACAAACGCGAAAAAAAGCACTACTAGCTTATTCATGATACATTGAGCATTGGTTAGTTGAGCAAATTTATAGTAAATTGTTGTAAAAAGACCAAATGAGGGTCTGATTAATTCATTTAAGGGGTCAGCCTCTTAACGAACTAAATCATTTAATATTTCTACGACCACTTAAAAATGTATTTTTGTGGTCAAATAATTTTAGCATGATATATATTACCCGGCGCGAACGGTTTAACGCTGCCCATCGGCTTTTCAGGGAGGATTATACCGAGGAAAGGAACAACGAGGTCTTTGGGAAATGTTCAAATCCGAACTGGCATGGACACAATTATGAGGTATTTGTCACTGCTAAAGGAGAAATCAACCCCGAAACCGGGTTTTTAATTAACCTAAAACAGTTGAGTTCAATCATTCAAAACGAAGTTATTTGTAAAATCGATCACAAAAATATCAATCTGGAGGTTGATTTTATGTACGATAAATTGGCTTCAACGGAAAATCTGGCAGTAAGTATCTGGGAGGTTTTGGATCCACATATTAAGCTTCTAGGTGCTAAGCTTCATTGTGTTAAGGTTACGGAGTCGGAAAATAATTTTATTGAATACTACGGAAACGAATCCAATGCCAATGGTTAATTCTGCCAATATGCCCTGGCATCTTTTTTGAAGGGCTGTTTGGCCATAAATATCATTTTCATGGAAAAGATAAAACATTTACTGGGTTACGAAAAGATGGAATCCTATGACCCTGAAAATTTAAAAAAGCTACAATACCATTACCACGAGATATTAAAATTGATTGGGGAAGATCCTTTGCGCGAAGGGCTGCTCGACACACCACTTCGTGTTGCCAAATCGATTCAGTTTTTAACACAAGGCTACGATCACAATCCGGAAGAAATTTTGCTTTCGGCTAAATTTAAGGAAGACTACCGTGAGATGGTCATAGTTAAGGACATCGAAATCTTCAGTTTATGCGAACACCACATGATTCCCTTTATAGGTAAAGCGCATGTGGCTTATATTCCAAACGGTTATATCACAGGATTGAGTAAAATAGCACGTGTAGTAGAAGCGTATTCGCGCCGGTTGCAAGTGCAGGAACGCCTGACCTCACAAATTAAAGAAGCCATTCAAAACACCCTGAACCCTTTGGGAGTAGCTGTGGTAATTGAGGCGAGACACCTTTGTATGTCGATGCGTGGAGTACAGAAGCAAAGTTCAGTAACTACCACCAGTGATTTTACAGGCGCGTTTAATCGTGCAGAAACCAGGGCCGAATTCATAAGCCTGCTTTCGTCCAAACTATCTTAATTGTTTTATGAATTAACCAGAATTTCAATTATCTGATTAAGAATATTTTTAATAATTTTCCGTTTAATAAAAAAAATTGATCAAAATGAACCAAATAAATCCTATTAACTATACTAACTCACGCGAGGAAACCATTTCTGTTTCTCAAACATTTCTTTCCGGGGTTTTCATGTGGATGGGCATCGCTCTGGGTATTACCGCACTTACCTCCTGGTTTTTTGCCACCAGCCCGGAACTGATGAGCGTACTATATCATGCCGAAACGGGCGGGATGACCATGATGGGATGGGTGGTTATGCTAGCCCCGCTGGGTCTGGTATTGTGGATGTCGGCAGGCTTTAACCGCATGTCGGCTTCAACCCTGCTCCTGGTGTTTGTTGTTTACTCCATTCTGATGGGTATGAGCCTAAGCTTTATCTTCTTTATGTATACCCTCCCCTCCATTGCCAAAACCTTTTTAATTACTACCGGCATGTTTGGCTTTATGGCGGTTTTGGGATACACCACAAAAACTGATTTAACAAAGTTTGGCAGCATTATGATGATGGGACTGGTTGGTATTATTATTGCCTCCGTGGTCAATATTTTCATGCAGAGCTCGCAGATGGATTACATCATCAGCTTTATCGGGGTGCTTGTTTTTACAGGCCTTACCGCTTATGACGTTCAAAAGCTAAAACGAATTGGAAGCAGTGCCGGGGCTGATAGCGAGAACATGCGCAAAATGACCATTTTCGGGGCACTCACATTATATCTTGATTTCATTAATTTATTCTTATTTTTGCTGAGGTTTTTTGGCAACAGAAAATAATGACAACAGTACCTTACTTAACAACGAAATTCAGAAATATCTGATGATTGAAAACTTAATTAACTTATAAAACCCCGAAGTTGACAGTCATCATGATAATAGATTGATATATAAATCCCTTTTTTATGAACGCGTATGTTTTTCCCGGTCAGGGAGCTCAGTATGTCGGTATGGGCAAAGACCTTTTTGAAAAGTCGCCCAAAGCCAAAGAAATGTTTCAAAAGGCCAACAGCCTTTTAAAATTTAAAATTACTGACATCATGTTTGATGGTACTGAAGACGAACTGAAGCAGACCAATGTAACTCAGCCTGCCATCTTTCTTCATTCGGTTATTTTAGCTGCTGTGATGGGCGAAGATTTTAAACCAGATATGGTTGCAGGCCACTCGTTGGGTGAGTTTAGCGCGCTGGTAGCTATTGGGGTTCTCACATTTGAAGATGGCCTGAAACTGGTGGCCAAAAGAGCCGCAGCCATGCAAAAAGCTTGTGAGGCTGAGCCATCGACCATGGCTGCCATACTGGGGTTGCCTGATGAAGAGGTTGAGCGAATTTGTGGAGGCATTCATGATGTTGTTGTCCCTGCAAATTATAACAGTCCGGGGCAGTTGGTGATTTCAGGTTCGGTTGCCGGTATTGAACAAGCCATTGAAAAATGTACCGCCGCAGGTGCCAAAAGAGCCATGATTCTTAAAGTGGGAGGGGCATTTCATTCTCCGTTGATGGAGCCTGCCCGCATTGAATTGGGTGAAGCTATCAACACTACAAAATTCAATAAAGGAATTTGTTCTATTTATCAGAATGTAACCGGACAATCGGTAACCGACCCGGAGATTATAAAAAACAACCTGATAAAACAGTTGACTTCGCCCGTTAGATGGACGAAGACCATGCAAAATATGATTGCTGACGGCGCAAACAATATTGTTGAAGTGGGTCCGGGAACTGTGCTTCAGGGGCTATTTAAGAAGATTGACCGTAAGGTGGTAACAATGAGTGCAGGAATATAAAACAAAAAAGCCGGTAGATGCCGGCTTTTTTGTTTTAACATAATTTTTATTCCCCCGTTTGTCTCAATTTCAGCTCAAGCCGTAACATATTGAGGGCCGAAAGGGCTGACCTTCGAATATTTCGACCCCGATGTTCCCCATAATGAAACAGTCGGGATGTTATCCCATTGGATGAAGCCATTGCAATCCAAACCGTTCCTACGGGTTTGTCCGGTGTGCCTCCATCCGGTCCGGCTATGCCACTGATGGCAAGTGCATAATCCGAAGAAAACCGGTTTAAGGCCCCCAGTGCCATGGCTTCGGCAACCTCCTGGCTTACAGCGCCATATTTAATAATATTTTGCTCGGGAACACCCAAGAGTTCAATTTTTGCTTCGTTGGTATAACTTACCACCGAGCCTTTAAAATAAGCCGAACTTCCTGGTATGCTGGTAATCAGGTGCGAAAGATAACCTCCTGTACAACTTTCTGCTGCCGAAAGCGTCTTGCCTGATTTTTTCAAATAATTCCCTACCACTTCCTCCATTGTGAGATCGTCATAGCCAAATATCAAATCTGGTATGATGGTGCCTAATTGCCTGCATTGCTCATCAACAGCTTCCTTTAGTTTACTATCCTGATCGCCTGAAACAGAGAGTCGTAACCGCACAATCCCGGGTTGAGGAAGGTAAGCCAGTTTTATAGTTTCAGGCAAAGCCGATTCCCAATCACTGATCAACTCTGCCAATGCTGATTCCCCCATTCCATGGGTCATCGTTGTTTTATGATAGATGGTTCCCAGAGCCAATTTTTGTTTCAGGCGGGGAATTACTTCATCAGTGATCAGGGATTTCATCTCAAATGGGACACCCGGCAAGGAGACTACTATTTTGCCTTCCTTTTCGAACCACATACCGGGAGCAGTTCCATGCGGATTTACCAAAGGGATACATTTCTCCGGGATTTCTGCCTGAAGACGATTGACATCCGTCACAGGATAGTTGCGTTCCGCGAACAACTTTTTAATGTGCTCATAGGTAGGTTGATGGAAGACCATTTTTGAATCAAAATAGGAAGCCAGTGCAGGTTTGGTGATATCATCTTTCGTGGGGCCAAGTCCGCCTGTCAGTATAACAATCTGCCCACGTTCAAGGGCTTCATCAAGCGCTTTCCAAATATGTTCCTTCCGATCGCTGATGGCCGTTATCTGAACAACGTTGATGCCATTTTTATTGAGTTCCGAAGCCATCCAACTGGCATTGGTGTTCACAACCTGTCCGATCAGCAATTCATCTCCAATGCTGATAATTTCGGTAAATACCATGATAAAAAGGGTTATTGATTTAGAATTAGAAAGTTAACTCGAAAGTTCCCAATTCAAATGGTGTGATCGACATCACCGCCACTTTCGACATGCGGATAATGGACTGGGCGGCCGATCCGAGGAAATATTCTATCAGTTTGTTCTCTTGTTGTGTCATGATCATAATTAAATCCACATCACCTTGTTCGTCAACATATTGCAACAAACCGGGCACCAGCATCTTCTGTCCACCTTCTGTCTCTATCAACTGGCTGGTGCACCTGATATTTTCATTTTCAATAAATCGTTGCACCTGATCCATCTGAAGAACCAATTCGCTTTTAATTTCCTTGTCGTGCTTAGACCAAAGCACAGAAACCACTTTTATACCTGCACCAAAACGTCTCGCAAGTTCAATAGCATAGGTCACTTTCTGCCTGGTTTCTTTGGTTAAATCAAGTGGAAGGAGTATATTATGACAGAACCGAAACTTCTCTTTGCCATTTATGGTTATCACAGGAATGGGTGATTGACGGATAATTTTTGATGTGTTGCTGCCCAATTGGTTTTTATCCATTCGCAGATTTTCAGAGGCACTGTTTGTCCCCATCAAAATATACCTGGAATTCACTTCCCTGGCGGTTTTCAGCACTTCTTCGTACACTTTACCCGTCTTGAGTTGTGTAGTCACTTTAAGCCCTATTTTTTCATGAACTTCGTTTGCTGTTTGGGTAAGCTGGCCTGTTATTTTGCTTACCAATTCATCCTTTGTAAAAAAAGAATCGGCATATTCTTGGTTTTCAAATACATATAGAAGTACTATTTCAAGTCCTAAAAAACGGGCGAAGTCGTATGATCGATTCATGGCATGCATCGACTGCTCGTTAAAATCTATGGGCACAAGTATGGTTTCAGGTAAAGTTAGCATAAACATTGAGGTTTAACGTTATCTTTGCAAACTTACTTATTTCTTTTTTTGATTTACACACTATGAAGAAGATAAATCACGCTGAACTGGTTCGGAATAATGATGGCTCCATTTATCATATCCACCTGCACCCTGGCGAATTGGCTGAAAACATTTTCCTGGTCGGTGATCCCGGAAGGGCAAAGACGATTTCCGACTATTTCGATACGGTTGAGCTACACCGTCAAAACCGTGAAATGATCACTTACACAGGGGTCTACAAAGGAAAGCGAATGAGCGTGATGTCAACCGGCATGGGGCCTGACAACATCGAAATTGTTTTAAACGAAGTTGATGCCTTGTTTAACATTGATATTGATCAATTAAAACCGAAAGAACACCTGACATCGTTGAACCTCATCCGGATTGGCACATCCGGGGCGCTTCAGGAGGACATTCCGGTAGTAGATTCTTTTCTTGTTTCGGCTGCTGCCATTGGTCTGGACGGACTGGCTTATTTTTATGAAAAAGGACCGGAAACCATCAACATGGACATGACCGCCAGTTTTATTTCACAGGTGAGTGCAGACCCTGATCTCCCACGACCCTACGGCATTGAAGCATCTCCCGTATTGTTGTCAAAACTGGGAGCAGGTATGAAAAAGGGTATTACATTGACGGCACCGGGATTTTATGCTCCTCAGGGAAGGGAGCTTCGGTTAGCCGTTTTGGACAAAACATTTATTCCAAGAGCCACTCAATTCTCATGGAATGGATACCGGGTATCGAATTTTGAAATGGAAACTTCGGCACTTTATGTTATCTCAGCCATGCTGGGACATCAGGCACTTACCGTTTGCGACGTCATCGCCAATAGGACAACCAACCAATTCAATCCCAATTACAAAGAAAGCATGAAACACCTGATTGTTGAAATGCTCGACAGAGTGGCTGCAATGTAAATAAGGAAACAATCGGGATGAGAAACCTTGAGGAGCTATTCGCTAATATTTTATTATGGTTCCTCCCCACGAAAAGCCCACACCAAATCCGGCAAGTAACAAGGTCATGCCTCGTTTGAGGAGCCCTTTTTGCTCGAGCTTTTTTAAAGCAATGGGTATGGTGGACGAAACCGTATTGCCCGTATCCTGAATTTCGATAATTAATTTATTTTCAGGGATTTTAAGCTTACGGCCAATGGTTTCTAAGATGATTCGATTGGCCTGATGAAAAATAAACAAATCCACCTCATCAAATGTCATCTGATATCGGGACAACAACCCATCGACCAGTTCAGGAGCCTTGGCTACTGAAAAATTAAATACCTCCGAACCATTCATATAAAAGTTGCGGTGATTGCGTATATTGCCCTGTTTATCGACAAAATCACGAGCATCATTGTTAAACAACGGGTTACGTTCCCTGCCTTCTCTGATGATGATGTGCTCATGTCTGCTGCCATCGGTACCAAAAATGAAATCACCTGACAAAACACTTGTATCTCGCGCCGAAATTAAAGTGGCGGCAGCTGCATCTCCAAAAATAGAGTGGTTGGCTTTGTCCTTGGGATGAATGGTCTTGGTAATGGCCTCCGAGGTAACGAGCAGAACTTTTTTTGTCTGTCCCGCGCCAATTAAACTGTCTGCCAGATTTAATCCATATAAAAATCCCGTACACCCCTGGTTAAAATCCAAGGCCCCGCAATGGGCAGGCAAGTCAACTCTGTCGTGCAGGATGCAGGCCGATGGGGGCGTAATATAATCACCTCCGGCTGAACAAAACAAAAGGTAGCCAATTTCATCCGTATCCACGTTAAATTCAGCAAATAGCCGTTCCACCGCTTTGGCTCCCATGTCAACGGAAGTTTCGTTTTTTGCAGTAATATGCCGGTTTGAAACACCCGTTAACCGGGTCATTTCCTGTATTTTAAATTCAGGAAACTCTTCCTGAAGGCTTGCATTGGTCAATACATGTAAGGGGTAATAAGTGGCAATATGTTCAATTTGTGAATATTTCATTTTTTGTTTTTTACGGCTTTAGTTGAGATATCCTGATAATAGGCCGCGTTTTTAGTGTCTCCAATGTTGTGATAATACGATGCTAAAAACCCGGACACTTCACCGCCTGCACCTAATTTTACTGCCTTTTCAAAATGTGACAACATGGCGGTGGTATCATTTGCCACAAAAGCATAGTTGCCTAAATTGATATAGGGCTGATAGCTATCAGGGAACAACTGAATCAATTTTTCATTTTCCTGAATAGCCCCCTGGATATCCCCCGACTTATAATACATATTTGATAATCTGGACATACTCACGACTGTTGGGCCATCTGCTTCAATTTCCTTTTGATAGTAGTAAGTGGCCGAATCCCATTGTTGTTGCATTTCATAGGTATTGCCCAAATTGTAAAATGAGCTCCCGTTTTTTGGATCAAATTTCAGGGCATTTTGAAAATAGCCAATGGCTTTTTTGAAATAGTCCACACTTTCCTGATGTGCCTTTTCGGCTTCCTCCAAACGATCCTGCTTTATATACCCTTTTTCTCTAATCAAAGCCTGATTTCCGTGTATCCTGGAATAAATTACACCCAAACTATTGATAGAAGCTACGTGACTTGAATCAAGCGCAACAGCTTTGAGAAAATGCTCCTCCGCTTTGTTAATCATCTTAATTACAAATTTGTATGGATTTACCGGTTTGGCCAGTTCTTTATTTACCCGCGTAATGATATCTGAAGCATATAGGTTATTGGCCTTCACTGAATTATCGAGGCGAATCATGTCAGCTTCATACAAGGTTTTTAGCGTTTTCCATTGCGTATTTCGATAATGTACATAATAACCATAGGGTATCAATATGGCCAATACAACCAAAACAAGACCCGTAATTTTCCCGGATCCAACTATGCCCCGGGTTGGTTTTACTTTAAATAATATGAAAAGCAACCAAACAAGTGCCATAGCAAATGACAGAGAGGCGAAAAACACAAACCGATCGGCCACAATTCCGGGAACAGGTTTCACGAAATTGGCATACATTGACATGTGAACCAGATAGAACAATATAATAAAGGAGATGAGTTTTTTTTCCTTCAGCTTCATTATCGCAATAATGAACAATCCAACATAAACAATCGCCGAAAAAATCACCCAGACATTATTAAAACCCACAATGGGAATCATATTATATCCATAATAATACAGAAGGGGGAATGGGATAATCAATAACTTGAGATAAAACCCCAAACCGTAAAAACCAGTAGCAATGCGCTTTACGAAATTTGTTTCAAAAACCAACGGGTTCTCCATAAAGGAATACACCCGGTTTGTAGCCGGCAAGAGCAACATCCTCAAACCAAAAACCAACACGATGATCCCCAAAGAAATACCCACGAAAGCGATGAGTCTCTTTTTTGAAATATCGGTAAAGAAATAGAGCACCAAAGGGAAAACAGCGATCTCAACAATGGCTGTTTCTTTCGATATCAATGCCAATAAAAAATAAAACATCCCAATGATCAAATGGATCATTTTATCGCGATCAACCCACCTGATAAATTGCATAATGGCTAAGAAAGCAAAAAGAAAATGCAGGAGGATATCCCGGTTTTTAATGCTCGCAACTACTTCTGTATGCGTAGGATGAGCTATAAATAGGACGACTATCAGAAAAGCAAACCAGGGATTATATTCCCTGAGTAACCGATTAAGCACCCTGAATAGAATCAGTGCCGCCAAAATATACAACAGCAGGTTGATGCCATGACTGATATATGGATTGTACGGGCTGTTGGCAGTAAACTGGTACTCCAGGGCGAAGGTGGCCCGTGTCAGTGCCCGGTAACCATAGGCCTGTTCCCCATTATCTGAATACAGGGTGGTAAATATTTCCGGTATTGCCTTGATACCTTGAACATTTTGTTCGTTGGAAATATTGATGTAATTATCATCCAGCGAAAAATAATTAAAAATAGTATTGTAATAGAGTAGCATGGCCAGGATAACCAAAATCCAGTTGAAAATGAGGCGCTGTTTTTTTTCTGCCTCAACTCTCCTGAGTGAATTGGCAGCAATTGTTCCTTTAATTTTCCCCATGTAAATTTTTTTGGCAAAGATAATTGGAATTCTATGAGGCAAAAAAATAAAAAGCACGATCAAAAACTTACTTTTGCATTTTCGCAAACCAAATAACATGTACGATTTTCTTAAAGGTTATAATGACCCCCTCGTCAGGCAGTCTGCCACCTACCTGGAGGTGATTGTACGAAGAACCATAGAAACACCCGAACATGTGGTTTATAGGTTTCTGGAAGATGGCATCAATGAATCGGAAATATTTACCTATGGAGGGTTAGCTAATCAGGCAAAGGCTGTTGGTCACGCGCTTCAGCAGAATGGAAAAAAAGGAGAGCGGGCACTTTTGTTGTTTCCTGCCGGACTTTCCTATGTGGCTGCATTATTCGGATGCTTTTATAGCGGATTAATTGCTGTTCCGGCATACCCGCCCCGAAAAAACAGGGGCGTAAAACGGCTCTTATCGATTGTAGCGGATGCCGATGCAAAAATTTGTCTGGTTACCCGTCAGATTTTTGATGATATAGAGCGTAACTTCCAGGACGAGCCCTTACTTAGAAACATGAAGTGGATTATTTACGAGGATGTTAAACCCGAGGAAGCTGCACGATTCACACCAACCGAAATCTATCCTGAAGACATCGCCTTATTGCAATATACCTCCGGCTCCACAGGCCACCCCAAAGGAGTGATGATCACGCAGTTGAACCTGCTTTATAACTCTGAGTATATCCGCCAGTCATTTGGTTTAGGCAAACACACGATTGGGATGCACTGGTTACCTGTTTTTCACGACATGGGTCTGATTGGCGGTATTTTACAAGTGGCTTACATTGGAGCCATTAATATTGGAATGCCACCTGCTGTCTTTCTAAAAAATCCGGTGAGTTGGCTTCAGGCAATAACTAAATATCGGGCCACCACCGGGGGAGGGCCAAATTTTACCTATGACTTTTGTGTTCAGAAAACTACTGAAGAAGAAGTTGCCAAACTCGACTTAAGCAGTATGACGGTATTTTATTGCGGTGCCGAACCCATCCGACAATCTACCTACCAGTCGTTTACGACTCATTTTGCAAAATCCAACGTCAGTCCAAAACAGCTATATTCTTGTTATGGTATGGCTGAAACTACCTTAATCGTTACAGGAAACCATCCCGATGAAGAACCTGTTTTTTTAAACCTGGATACAGAAGCCCTATCGAATAACAAGGTCATTATTAGCGAAAACCATAAAAAATCAGTAAAGATTGCTGGTTGTGGACATACCTGGATGGAAACCGTGGTCAAGATTGTTAACCCTGATACTTTCATTCCTTCGGCGCTAAATGAGATTGGCGAAGTTTGGGTGAAAGGACCCACGGTAGCCAAAGGTTATTGGAACAAGGCCGAGGAAACCCATCGTACTTTCCATGCCGTGACTAATGAAGGAGAGGGACCCTTTTTGCGTACCGGCGATTTGGGTTTTTTTCACGAAGGTGAATTGTATATTACAGGGCGACTTAAGGACCTGATTATCATAAGGGGAGCCAACCATTACCCCGGCGACATAGAGTTTACTGTGCAAAAAGCTCATTCCGCTTTACGTGAAAACAGTGGCGCAGCCTTTCCAATTACCCATAACAACCAGGAAGTTCTGGTGATTGTGCAGGAGTTGGAGCGAACAGCTTTGAGGAATACCGATCATGAAGCCGTGATCGCTGCCATCAGGACAGCCATCGCGGAAGAGCATGAAATTGAAGCACATGCAGTGGTCCTGATAAAAACAGGTAGTGTCCCACTTACTTCCAGCGGAAAAATACAACGCCGGCAAACCAGGTACGAATACCTGAACAATGAGCTTCAGGTGGTAGCATCGTGGGCAAAAGAAACCGCCGTGCAGACCGGGATGGTAGAAAAAGAAATCCCGACGGAGGAAATCCTGAAGGAATGGCTGATCAACTGGATCATCAGAAATCAACAGTTCAGAAGGCAGGATGTGGATCCCGACAAAAACATCATCCATTATGGCATCGATTCGCTGGCAGCGGTGACCCTTGAATCGGAAATCAGTGATCGGTTCGGATTTAAATGGCACGTATCCTCTTTTATGCTAAACCCAACCATTAATGGATTGGCAAAGGAAGGAATGATACTTTTTGAAGAAGAAAACAGGTAAGGTAAAAGTGAAACAAGCCGTTAATTGAACACTTATTAAACATAGAATTTCCACTAACGGATTTTGAATTCAGAAAGTTAATTTTTCATGCCCGCGAATTGTTCTTGCTTCAGGGTCCCTTATCCCATCTTCAATCAAAATAAGCCATAATGGCATATTTATTTTTATATAGAAACATATAAACGGCCATAATGGCATAATATTAATGCCTTTTTTACTTTTTTTAGGTTTGGAATGGGAGTTGAAAGTTTGAGGTTGTAATATTAATAACACATGTTTAACAAAAAAAATAACAACCATGAACTTAGTTAGATTTAACCCCGGCCTGTTAAGCCTGTTTGATGACCTGGAAAAGTCTCGTTTTGGCTTAAACAAAGAATTTAGTGGCGATGTACCATCCGTCAACATCATCGAAAACGACCAGAATTTTATTCTGGAGTTGGCTGCACCCGGAAAACGCAAGGAGGATTTCAGGATTAATCTTGAAAACCAGGCACTCACCATCTCCAGCGAGGTGAAAGACGAAAAGCAGGAAAACCAAAAGAACTACACCCGCAGGGAGTTTGTTTATAGTAGTTTTAGCCGTTCGTTTAATTTACCAAAAAATATTTTTTTGGACAAAGTAACGGCCGATTACAAAGACGGCATTCTTTTAATCACCCTTCCCAAAAAGGAAGAACCCAAACTTAGCCGGGAAATCAGCATCAGCTAAAATAGTTTACCGGAAAAAAAGCCGACGTTTATAAACGCCGGCTTTTTTTTGTTTGATAATTGAAGGGGTTAGATCAATTTATAAGCGGTTGCTCCAATTATTTTGGGAGGTTTTTCCTATTGCTGCTTTTGTATCGCTTTCGTGTTTCAATTTTTTGCAACTCGCGGTCAATCACCAGACCGGCTATTGCCTGAGCTTGCTTCTCAATGCCTTGTTCCCCGAGTGCACGGTTGAAACTGGCTTCGTTTACATCATGCCGGTAAATCAGGAGGACTAACCTGGAAACATCATGCTCAAGCAAGTCCTTGATAAACAAACCAAGACGTTCTTCCAATGTCTGGCGGTTAAGCGTTTCATATTCACCCGGCGAGGGTTCCCCCAGTTTCTTTATTTCTTCATTCATGATTAAATATCCCTAAAGTCTTTTTTCTTGTTCAGTTTCAGGTCTTGCAGGATGCTGGCTTTTACATTAATGCTAAAATTCCAGCTCTGACGGGCTCCTGTTGGAATCCAGCTGAAACGCATTTCCCAGCAGTGTAAATCACGGTATAGATTGATGGAGGTATAGGAAAGTTTGTTCTGGGTAAAATCCCATCCGGAGTTAAAGGTAAATTTCCACTTGGGCGTGATATTCACCTGGCCCGAAAACCCAAGCGTTTGTACGATGGTTTCGGTAGGGACTTTCATGTAGTTGATATAGTTAAACTTGTTGGTATAGGTAAAATTGTAGTTGAGCGAAAGCGACCAGGGGATTTTCCAATCCACGAAGTCATCAGGATTGTTTTCAATTTCATCCATTTCTGCCTCTGTGGCATTGGGTGGGGTTTCGGGAGAAGATTCAGTTTCCTTCTTACCTTTATTTTTCCCCAACTCCTTATCGCTGATGCTATAGCTCATGCTTAATCTCCATGAAGTATTATCAATGCGCAACAATTTACGGTTGATGTCCCATTCGTACTTATTGTATCTGTATCCTGCTGAGTCGGCGGCGTACGGATCCCACAACGAGTTGTATTGAATAGAAAAACCCTTCCACAAGGTGGTACGTCCACTCATGGAGATCATCGACATTTTTAAGGAGTCGGCAGCCAGGTTATAACTTCCCGAGATATTGAAACTTTCGATCAGCACCACCTTCCTAAGTCCGGTAATGGTATCTTTTCTCGAGGGAATTTTCATCTCCAGGTTATTCCCCAAGCTAAAGGTAATGCTTCCCGATTTTTGGCCCGGTGGCGAGCCAAACAACGATTCCTTAAATTGGGAATATTGTACTTCGTTGCCATCTTTATCCAGGTAATTGCCATAATACCCATAGCTATTTGTACTAAAATCGGGTGTATAGGAGAACCCCAAACTTGGGGTAAGAACGTGCCTGATGGCGCGGATGGGGCCCTTTTTAAAACGGGCCATTCCAAATAATTTGGTCGAAAGGCTGGTACTTAAACTATAATCATAAGCATTTCGAAAACCGGGAATAGTATCTTTTGGATTGAAACCAATGATGGTGTCGTTACCTGAAATAACGGTGTCTACCCAATCGTGAATGCGGATGGTTTGGCTGGCCATGCGGTCGGTAAAATTGATGGAATTACTTAACGTGAAAAACTGAAGTACTTTTATTGGAAGTGCAATGGGAATTTTGTGAACGGCTCCCCACTGCATCTCATTGTCCCACATGGTTTGTGTAAAAATTGTTGAGTCGGAGGTACTCGCGGTATTTCGGGCATTGGTCGAATAGGTCACGCTCAGGTCTTCGTAGAACTTCTTTTTGCCACTACCTTCTCTTCGTAAAGGATAAAATCTATTTACTGAAAAATTAAGCTCAGGGAGAGTCATATCCACCACATGTGTTTTGGTGTTTTGCCTGTGGCTGGCATTCAGGGTCAGAAAATATTGGCTGTTCCAGTTGCGTTGGTAGGCCACACTCGACTGAAATTCATTGCTCAGGTAATCTTCTGCGGAAACCACGTTGTATTTTACATAATTGGAACTCACGATATTCACATTGGCTGTAAAAGTACTATTAGGCCTGGCTTTTGGATCCTGCTGATGCGACCATCGGATGCGGAAGTCACGTGTGTCCGAATAATCAGGTGAATCTTTTGTGCCTACAATATTTTGGGCATAACCCAGGTTGAAATCACCACCATAACGGTACCTTTTTTTGTAGCGGTAACGCGGTTTTACGCCCCAACTCCCCCTTGAATAAACATCTGCCAGCACCTGTAAATCCATGTAATCGTTGATAGCCCAGTAGTATCCTCCGTTTTCAAGAAAAAAGCCACGTGTATTCGATTCACCGTAAGTGGGGATGACAATTCCGGAAGTTTGGCCCGATTTGTTTGGGAAAAATCCAAAAGGAAGTGCAAGAGGGGTTGGCATGCCTTCAATTTCGAGATAAGCAGGACCTGTTACAATTTTTGAATCAGGGATTACCCGTGCTTTGTTAAATTTGAAAGCATAATGCGGATGCTCTTCTAAATTACAGGTAGTATACGACCCATGAAAAATGTTTACAGTATTGTCCTTGAGTTTTTTAACTTGTTGACCATGCAAAAATCCCTGATCATCTTCAGTGATGACACCCGAAATGATCCCTTTTTGTGTGTCGAAGTTATAAGTCATGGTTTTCGACTTAAACGTTTGTCCAGCCTGCGTAAATTCAGGATTTCCTATCATGTTTCCCGATGAATCGGCAACCCCGGCAGCGTAAACCGTATTGGTCGACATATCTACTTCTATGTAAGCGGCTTTTAAAGTGATGTCTTTATAAGTAACCACCGCTTCGCCATAAAGAAATATTTTGCGGTGTATGATATTTTCAACAATACTATCTCGCGCTGTCCGTTTAACCTCTGCGTCAATTTTGTTGGACTTTTTCTTTTGAATCGTATCGTTTGTATTGCTTGTATTTATTAAAGTGTCGTTGGTTATGGCTTCATTAAAATTGAGGGTGTCCGCATGAACTGACTGATTTGTATCAGGAGGCATCAAATCTGCCCCCGGCATTGAATTAGAATATAATTTATCGCAGTATAAAACGATGAGTATTAACCAAAACCATGTTAATAATTTGCCCGAAGAGTGAACTTTCAACAAAATCGTTTGGTTTACTTTTGTTTAATAATGGAAATTTTTCTTAAAGTTGCAAATATAGTACCAAAAAATCAGAACCTGATCAACTTGAAACGAATCTGGATCATAACAATTGTGTTGCTGGCTATCTTCTTGCCAAATCAATGGATAATAGCCCAAAAGGGTACCAAAATCAGTACGGTGGTTATTGATGCAGGACATGGGGGAAAAGATCCGGGTGCCTCAACGAAAAGGGTGAAAGAAAAAGACATCGCGTTGTCGGTGGCCCTAAAAGTGGGCGGGTATATTGAAGCACAATTTAAAGATGTCAACGTAATTTACACCCGAAAAACGGATCGGTTTATTCCGCTTTACGAGCGTGGTGAAATAGCCAACAAAAACAATGCTGATTTATTTATTTCCATTCATTGCAATGCCAACAACAGTTCATCCATCTTTGGTTCGGAAACCTATGTACTTGGTATTGAGGAGAAAAGAACCAGGTTAAATATGAATGTGGCGATGATGGAGAACGCGGCTATTTTACTCGAAGAAGATGCTTCGGAAAAATATGACGATTTCGACCCAACATCACAGGAAGCCATTATTGGTTTATCTCTTTTTCAAAATATCTACCTCGATCAGAGTTTGTCGTTTGCCTCCAACGTTCAACAGCAGTTCACCGAACGGGTGGGCAGGAAAGACCGCAGTGTGCATCAGGCCGGATTTTTAGTATTATGGAGAACCGCTATGCCTTCGGTGTTAATAGAGCTGGGATACCTTTCGAACCCCAATGAGGAATCCTTTCTTGCCTCTGAAAAGGGGCAAGTATACCTGGCATCAGCCATTTACAGGGCTTTTAAAGACTATAAACTTGAATTTGAAAAGGAAAACAAAGCCTATGCCTATCGGGCTGAAGCACTTAAGCAAAATCAACCTGAGCAGGAACAAGAAAAAGAAGTGATTACGGATACAAGTCCCGCACCAAGGGAATTAGAATTTCTTGTGCAATTCTATACAAGTCCGCGACAGTTGCCGTTGAGCGATCCGCGTTTTAAGCAACTCCCCGAAATATCCTATTATGAACACAATGGTTTGTATAAATATACAAGTGGACATTTTAGCAGGATGGAAGAGGCATCGAAGCATCAAACAAAAGTGCGAAAGCAGGGATTTGGAGATGCTTTTGTCATCGCGGTTTATCAGGGGAAGCGCATCCCTATTAGTGAGGCAAGGCAAATCCAGTTGTCTGAAAATTAGAACTGCATATTATTTAGTGGCTTTTTTCGATACAATAAAACAAAATATGTACCTTAGCGTTTTTAAAAAACAATGGCAGAAAAAAAAGTGAACCGATATAAAGCCTATGGTATTGGCCTAAGTTTTATTGTTGCACTCGTACTTTTTATATGGGGCTTCAACTTCTTAAAAGGCAATGATATTTTTGGCAAAGAAACCGTTTATTTTTCTGAGTATTATCAGGTGAACGGGTTAGTGAATGCGAACCCGGTGATGATAAATGGTTTGCGTGTTGGCAAAGTAAAAGATATCTATTTTAACCCGGACATGTCGGGTCGTATCATCGTTTCGTTTACACTTAGCAACGACTTCCCTGTACCCGTAAATTCAGTAGCGCGGATTTTTAGTTCGGATTTAATGGGCTCCAAAGCCATCGACCTGGTTTTGGGCGATTCAAAGCAATTTGCACACGATGGTGACACGGTGAAGTCGCAGGTGGAGGCAGGTTTGATGGCCGAGGTAAACGCACAGGTGCAGCCCATAAAAAAGAAGGCGGAAGATTTGCTGGCTTCGATGGATACGCTGGTAGTGGCTTTTCAGTCCATATTTAATGAGTCGGCGCGAGATAACCTGAAGGAAAGTTTTAACAATATCAGGATGACCTTTGAAAATCTGGAAAATGCCACAGGAAATATTGATAACCTGGTAGTTACCGAATCTGGTCGGATTTCTTCCATTTTAATCAGGTTGGATTCACTTGCACTGATATTGAGTCAAAACAAGCAAAATTTTGATCAGATCATCTCAAATTTCAGGTCGATCAGCGATTCGCTTGCCCAATCAGACATCCCCGCTACTTTTTCCAATATCAATACCACCGTGGCCGACATGCAGAAGTTGTTAAGTTCTATTGAACAGGGAAAAGGTACCCTGGGTCAGTTGATGGTAAACGACAGTCTGTACAATCAATTAAATAACTCCGCGGCCAGCCTCGACTCACTGCTGCGGGATATACGCGAGAACCCGAAGAGGTATGTTAAATTCGCGGTTTTTTAAGTTGTTCATTCGTCCACCCACAAAAAAAAAGACGGTTCAGATGAGCCGTCTTTTTTTTTTGCAAAAAAAGCAATCGTTAAATTACTTTTACATTTACTGCATTAAGTCCTTTTTTACCTTGTTGTAATTCAAACTCAACGTTATCACCTTCGCGAATTTTGTCGATTAACCCAGAAATGTGTACAAAGTGTTCTTTGTTGTTTCCTTCTTCACTGATGAATCCAAATCCCTTGGCTTCATTGAAGAATTTTACTGTTCCTTTACTCATTGTAGATAATTAAAATATTAAAATACAAAGATATTGTTATTTAATAACTTAAAGGCATTTTTATAAAAAAATTTATGGAAACACAATTTTTTTTGTGGATATCCACTTTTCGTGATCGAAAATGGTAGTGATAATAATTCCCTTAAAGGCTCGCTCAGGCTTCCATGTGGCACGTAAACCAGTGCAAAAGAATACTCCCAGTTCATGGCCAGCCTCGTCAGTCAGTCTGACTTTATAATCGCTTTTATGGGGAAATTCAAAATTGATCACGCCCCGCGATGGGTTTGGGTAAACTAAAATATTCAGATCGTTAAGTGTATGATTTGATGTCGATACAATCGTTTTGTCCCACACCGCAAGGGTATATTCACCCAATTGCAGATCATTCACAAAAATATACCCTATCATCCACGTTCCCAATACTTCCTGGGGAACCATGCGCCATTCTTCAGCCGAATTGACCCGGTACAACAATACGATAGAGTCGTTGTCGGAAAGAATCAAACTGTCGTCCAAATATCCTCCCCGACTATAGTAAAACCTTCCGCGTGCTTTAAAACTATCCGAAAGCAATCCCTCTGTTTGCCAATAGCGATAAGGCGATAACCGCAAGCCTTCTATGGGTACTTTCAAGGGGTCGGGGGTTGCCCAGTGATGTGTAACCCGTAACAATGATGAATCGGTACAGGCATCCAGATAAAGTTTAAAATAAGTATCGGGATAGGTGTATTCCTGAGGAGACGAAAAAACCTTAAAATTGTCGGAAGTGGCATCACAAGCGGTTTCAAAAGGATCGATCATAACGGCAACAGGATTAAAATCGATCATCTTAACCGAATGACCCGAGGCGCCGGAAAAGTGAATGGTATCGGTTTGAAATCGAAAATGATTGTCCATAAATCCAACTTGAACTATCACATCCATGGCCAGGAAGTCGGCTCCTTTGAATTTCTGTTGAGGGTAAATATCCACCCGAAATTCATTCCCAAGAGGAGTTACACGGCTTGAGTCAATTGAAAAATGGGGAGTTCCGGGGGTGAATACCCAGGCATCAAAAAAACCACTCAGGTCGATCCCGGTATAGGAAGTTAAAAAATCACGCATTTCTTCGGATGAAACCGACTGGTATGCAAAATGATTCAAATAAGCTGTTACTGACTCAAAAAATAGTGAATCCCCCAAATAAGCCCGTAACGCGTTTACCACGGTTCCCCCTTTGTCATAAGCTGTTTTTCCATACGTAACATCTTGGGGAATATTGTTTAATGGCCAATAGCCACCATCAATGATATGCGCTTTCAAAAGCATCTCTTTATGCTTGGCGCGCATGGTCTGAACAAAACTTTCGTGGCTGTATAATTCTTCCAGATAGTACAATTCGCAAAAAGTAGCCCAGCCTTCATTCAACCACATGTCTTCAGCAGAAGAGCAGGTTACTTCATCACCGAACCACATGTGCGACAATTCGTGGGTATATAACGCTTCATAAGAAGTGCCGCCATTGAAGGCAAAATGTGGTAAGGCAATATTTCCGGCATGCTCCATGGCGCCAATGGCTGTAGAGGTGTAGCCTATTTTTTCAAAGGGATAAGGTCCAAAATGAGATTCAAAAAAATCCATGATTGCATCCAGGTTAACGAATGTTCCTGCCACTTTAGCTGAATCTGCCGGACGAGTATATATCTCAATTGGAATAGTATCTTCCAAACCGGGATATGTGTCGTAATAGGCGTGGTAATCTCCGGTGGCCACCGACACCAGATAGGTAGGAATTTCATGTACCATCTGCCAATGCCAGGTTGTGGTTCCATCGCCATTGTCAATGGTTTCGGTAAGGATGCCGCCACCGGTGGCCATCAAACCACTCTCCAGGGTGGTATATACATCATAGGTGGCACGGTCGGTAAAATCATCCACACACGGAAACCATGTTTTCCCCAGATTGTGTGGTATCGAAACGAATCCAACTCCTAAATTAAATGTGTAATCACCTGAAAAATGATACCCTCCCCAATCTTCATGAAAGGGTTGTCCATGATAATAGATGGTGGCGGTGATGGTATCATTCATAGCCAAAGGATTAGCAAAGAGAATATGCATTGTTTTTTCAGCCTGATTGAAGAAATGCTGTAGTCCGTCAACAACCACCGAATCAACCGTAAGAGACTCCAAATTAAGCGGAACCTGAAATAATCCCCCAATTCTGGTTACAAAGGTGATTTCGGTATATCCTGAAATGGTTTTGGAGGTGGTGTTCACATCCCGCAAATGCAGGTTGTAATGCAAGGCATTCAGGGTGTCGCCAATGGATTGAGCTGTGATAAATCCAAAGGAAAAACAGGATACAATGACAAGAAGAAAATATTTTCTCATTTCCGGGTATTTAAAAAGTTAAAAGTAGTGATAAAATGATTGATTTTTGTAGAAATGTAAAATAGGATGCGGCAAATTTCGTTTATTCTGCAATACGCTGCAAGGGTAACCGGAATTGGATTCGTGACTGTTCGTTACTGAACAATTTCTGTTGTGCAATGAACAACCAAATAGTTTGTTTTTTAACGTTTATTAAACAGTAGTTTGGGGTTCAAATACTTATATTTGTGGCACATTTTTAGTGTATACATTTGGATATTTAAAAATAAAGGCATGAATAAAAAAACGATGACTCTGATATTCGGAGTTTTACTGTTTATCTCCGTTAATCCCCTTTTAGCCCAGAAAGAATGGACCCTGGAAGAATGTATCAATTATGCATTCGAAAACAACATTGCAATAAAGAAGAGTATCATCAGCGTTGAATCGGCTGATGCTGATTTACTTCAAAGCAAGTTAAACCTGTTGCCGACAGCTAACGGAAGTGCTTCTCAGAGCTATCGTTGGGGTAGAAACCTAAATCCACAATCAAACCTTTATGTAACCGAACAAACAGATCAAACCAATTTTGGATTAAGCTCGGATATAACCTTGTTTAATGGTTTACAGCAAATAAATAACGTTCGTAAAACGCAATTTGACTATTTGGCTGTTAAATACGATTCTGATAAAATCAGGAATGATATATCTTTGAATGTCGCAGCAGGTTATTTGTTAATCCTGTTTAATATTGAACTGGTTAAAAACGCGGAACGTCAGGTGCAAACATCACAGGACCAGGTAAATAGAACGACAAAACAAGTTGAGGCAGGTGCATTGGCACGTGGTAACCTTTTTGACATTCAGGCACAGGGTGCCAGTGAAGAAGCCAATTTGGTAAGTGCCCAAAACAATTTGATGCTTGCTTACCTTGACCTGATGCAATTACTCGATTTGGAAGCAAATACAGAGTTTGATGTTGAAAAGCCCCTGTTGGAAATTATCGGAACTCCCACACTTTTACCGGCGGAAATGATTTATAATAAGGCGGTTACATTGATGCCTGAAATAAAAAGTGCAGAATACAGGGTACAAAGTGCCGACCGCAGTTTGGCCATGGCAAAGGGAATGCGCAGCCCACGTCTATCTGCTTCTGGTTCTTACGGAAGCGGTTTTTCACGGCAAATACTTGAAATAACCGGATATACTCCTGAAGGAGCGCCCATTTTCGGCGACATAAAAGCTTTTAATCTGCAGCTTAAAGACAACCGTTCAGGAAGCGTTTATTTTGGGTTAAACATACCTATATTCAATGGATATCAGGTTACTACCAATATCAACCAATCGAAGATGTACCAGGAAACAGTGGATTTGAACCTTCAATCTGAAAAACTGCTTCTTCGTAAAAACATTGAATCATCCTACGCTGATGCCATTGCAGCCTATCAAACTTACCTGGCGCGCAAAAAAAGTGTAGATGCTTTTATTGAGGCATTCAAGTATACCGAAGAAAAATTTAATGTGGGCATGGTGAATTCAACTGACTACAATGTGGCAAAAATTCAGCTCGCCAATGCCGAATCGGATCTGGCTTCTTCAAAATTTGATTACATCTTCAAAACCAAAATCCTTGACTTTTATCTGGGTAAAACCCTTTCGTTAAATGATATTGCCAACGTTAAGGTGAATTAAAAACATCCTATCGATTTTAACTATAAAGTAGTACTTTTACCGTTGAAACCTCAACAATATAAACCGCTTTAAAAATGGCAAAGACAAAGAAAAATAAAATCTGGATAGGCATTGCCGTTGTTGCTGTATTGGCCATCATTGTCGTCCTGGCGATTAAAAAGGGAAAGAATTCGGGGAGTGTGAAAGTGGCTACAGAACAAGTTGAAATCAGAAAAATAATTGAAACGGTGGCCGCCAACGGAAAAATCCAACCAGCGAAAGATGTTAAGATAAGTCCTTATATCTCGGGTGAAGTAATTGATCTGTTTGTTAAAGAAGGTGAGTTTGTTGTAAAGGGACAGAAACTAGCCAAAATTGATCCGGAGATCTACATTTCAGCCTATCAGAAAATGGAGGCTGCTGTCAATACTTCTAAAGCCAATGAAGCCAATTCAAAAGCACGGTTGGTTCAAAGTGAATCGCAATTTAATAAATCGACCCTGGATTTTGAACGGGCTAAAACGCTTTTTGAGAAAGATGTGGTGTCGCAGGCAGATTTTGATGCAGCCAAATCAACCTTTGAAGTAGCCAAGGCCGATGTTTCAGCAGCCAAGGAGAGTTATAAATCAAGTCAGTTTCAGGTGAGCAGTGCGGAGGCCAGCCTTAGGGAATCAAGGGAAAACCTGGATAGGACTACCATTTTCTCTCCCAACGACGGAACCGTTTCTAAATTAAATGTAGAGGCAGGAGAAAGGGTAACAGGTGCCTCCCAGTTTTCTGCCGGTACAGAAATTATGCGCATTGCCAACCTCGACATACTGGAAGTAAATGTGGAAGTCAACGAAAACGACATCGTTCGGGTGAAACTTTTTGATACAGCCACCATTGAAGTCGATGCTTATTTAAACAGAAAATTTAAGGGGTTGGTCACCGAAATTGCTACCTCGGCTAACACTTCTGGTGTGAGCGCCGACCAGGTTACGAATTTCGATGTGAAGATCAGTATGTTGAAGCAGTCGTACGAAGATTTGATTCGTCCCGAAAACCTGATTGCCTCCCCATTCCGTCCCGGGATGTCAGCAACGGTAGAGATTGAAACCGAAACAGCTGTTAATATCCTGACCATCCCTATTCAGGCCGTCACCACACGCGCCGACAGCACCGGCAGAACTAAATCTGAACGTGAAAAACGTGAAGAAACCCAGGGCAAGGACGAGGATGACAGCCAGGTAAACACGAAGCCTGAGCAGGTAGATGAATATGTATTCCTATATGCAAATGGCAAGGCAAAACTACAAAAGGTGACAACAGGTATACAGGACAATACCTATATTCAAATACTTACCGGGCTGCAAAAAGGGGATGAGGTCATCACGGCTCCTTATCGTGCTGTTTCCAAAACCCTGAAAAATGACGATGAGGTTGAAAAAGTACCTTTGGAGGAACTTTTTAAATCAGATAAAGATTAACCCCCATTCTTGGCAAATATACTTAGTATAGAAACCTCTACCCGTGTTTGTTCAGTGGCCATTTCCATGAACGAACACGTCGTGGTTGTGAAAGAAACCCACGTGTCCAATTCGCACGCCGAGTTGATCACACTGTTATGTCAGCAGGCCTTGCTGGAAGCAGGACTTGAATTTTCGGAGTTGGATGCTGTTGCTGTTAGTCAGGGGCCAGGCTCGTATACCGGTTTGCGTATTGGCGTTTCTACCGCGAAAGGTTTATGTTATGGGCTGGATATTCCACTCATTGCAGTGTCTACTTTAGAGGCAATGGCGTTGGGCATGATGACTACCACACCTCATCCTGAGAACGCAGTTTTCTGTCCTATGATTGATGCCCGTCGCATGGAAGTTTACAATGCTGTTTTCTCATCACATTTGATGTTAATCAATCCGGTTGAAGCTACTGTTGTGAATGAGGACTCTTTTGATAACTTTCTGGCCAATCATCCTGTCTATTTTGCCGGGGATGGCGCAGCTAAATGTGCTCAAGTATTAGCACATCATAGCCATGCGCGGTTTTTATCTGATTTCAACCCTTCTGCCAGGTGGGTTGCCACATTGGCCGATCGGCATTTTAAAGATTCCGTTTTTGCCGATACCGCTTATTTCGAACCCTATTATTTAAAAGACTTTATTGCCGGAATTCCCAGGATTAAAGGATTAACATAAAAAAAGCGGGTGTTGCCTACCTTTTTATTAATGAACTAATTTCGTAGGTGGAGAGTTTTCTTTATCAAAATGCACATCCATTTGAGGGAACGGAATGCTAAGGCCATGATTGCCAGCTTCTTTATAAAATCTTTCGTTCATATCGAAAAACACATCCCAATAATCAGCGGTAATAACCCAGGCGCGGGCAGCAATATTTACTGAACTATCACCCAACTCCTCCAACCCGACAAATGGTTCGGGGTCAGAAAGAATCCTTGAATCTTTATTAAAAAAACCAAGAATCATCGACTTGGCATCTTCAAAACTATCGCCATATGAAACGCCAAAGACCCAGTCAACCCGGCGGTTTGTTTGTTTGCTGAAATTCACCAATGGGTTGTTCGACAAGCCACCGTTGGGGAGAAGGATGGTTTTATTATCAGGAGTAGTTAAAACAGTAAAAAAGATCTGTATCTCTATCACAGTTCCTGAAAAGCTGGAGGCCGAAATAAAGTCGCCAACCTCAAAAGGCTTAAAGGAAAGTATCATAGCACCACCAAAAAAATTTGAAAGTGTGCCGTTCATGGCAAAGGCAAAACCGGCCGAAATAGCGGTCATGATGGCAATAAAAATGGTCATCTCCACGCCCGCGATGCTCAGGGCAGATATGATCAACAGAATCTTTAGAACAATCCCGGTAAAACTTCTGAGAAAGGTTTTGAGAGAGGCATTCATGTTGTTTTTCTCCATCAGATGACTCATTTTCTTCAGGACGAAGCTGATAAGCCGAAATCCGACAACAAGTACAACAATGGCCAACAACAATTTCAATCCATATTCAACTCCTTTTTCATTTAACCATTCCATGATACCAGTACCATGTGTTGTAATTTTATCAATTGGATTCATACTCTTTATTTTCTTATTTTAATCAAATATACTAGGTCTTACTTGGCCAGGGTTAAATACCTCCAACATATAAGCTTCCCGAATTCAAATTACGATTAATATCCCAAACAAATTCCCAATCCTTTTGCCGTTCTGATTAGCGCATTGTCCAAAGTTACTAAATTTGGTTTAGCGATGGCTTTGGCCAAAGGAACAGCTACAAATTTAGGATGGTGGTAGGCCACCATCTTTCCAAAATCACCTGCAATAGCCATTTCCATGGCTTTCACTCCAAATTGGGCAGAGAGCACCCGATCGTAAGCGATAGGTACACCACCACGTTGCAGATGGCCCAGAACAGTTTCTCGCATGTCATGCCGGAAACCCAGTTCTTCCAATTGTTGTATCAGCACCCTGCTTATTCCTCCTAATTTTACGTTCTCGTAACCGATCTCATTGTTCACTTTAGTTACCAAGCCTTGCCCTTTGGCGTGGGCACCTTCAGAAACGACAAGAACAGCGAATCCGCGATCGTTGGTAAAGCGTTTGTCAAGTGCATCTTTCACCTTATGGATATCATATGGAATTTCCGGAATTAAACACACTTCCGCTCCACCTGCAACTGCTGCATTCAAAGCGATCCATCCTGTATCCCTTCCCATCACCTCAAGCACGAAAACCCGGTTGTGGCTGGCAGCTGTAGTAACCAATTTGTCAACGGCCTCGGTGGCAATTTCTACTGCTGTCTGAAATCCAAAAGTGCTGTCCGTACTCGATAAATCATTGTCAATTGTTTTAGGCACACCTATGATATTCAAGCCTTTTTCAAATAATCTTTGGGAGATACGTTGTGAACCATCGCCCCCGATATTAATCACTGCATCAATGTGCATGTGCCGAATTTTTCTGATCATTTCATCTGATCTGTCATCGGTTGTCCATACACCATTGTTGTCTTTCACGGGCCATGCAAATGGACCACCTTTATTGGTGGTTTCGATGATTGTTCCACCCTGGAAATGAATACCGGCTACTCTTTTATTGTCGAGTACGACAATTTCGGTAGGCTCGCGCAATATTCCGTTAAAAGCCTGGATGCTTCCCAGTACTTCCCAATCTCCTTCTTGTGATGCACGGTGTACGATTGCACGAATAACGGCGTTTAATCCCGGGCAATCGCCTCCACCAGTTGCTATCAATACTCTTTTCATTTTGTTCCAAATATAATATTGGTGCAAAACTACTGATAATTCAATTGGCAGGTTCTCAATGGTGATTAACTGTAACGAAACCGGATGGAAAGGTTAAATAAATTGAAGAAAACAATGGATTTCGCCATTCTAAAACGATTGCTTGCTAAATTGTTGGTTTTAAAAATATAAAAAAAAACCGGCATTGAATTCGGTGCCGGTTTACTTTTATAATAAGATAAATCTTTTTTTTACAGAGCTTTGCGAATACTTTCGGTGAGCTCCTTGAATTCCTGATTGGTCAATTTAAGTTTGGGTTGTTTAAAATCCATATCATAAATCGAATTAATCGGGATGAGGTGTATGTGTGTATGAGGTACTTCCAGACCAATTACGGTAAGCCCCATGCGTTTACACGGCACCACTTTTTCAATTGCCTTCCCCACTCTTTTGGCAAAAACAATCAGCCCCTGCAGTTCAACATCTTCCATGTTAAACAGGTAGTCCGATTCTTTTTTTGGTATCACCAGGGTATGACCTACGGCCAGTGGATTAATATCCAGAAATGCCAGGTACTGGTCGTCTTCAGCAATTTTCCACGAAGGAATTTCGCCTGAAATAATTTTTGAAAAAATGGTAGGCATATTCTTTAAATTATCTGTCGATTTCAATGATTTCGAAAAACATTTTCCCTGCCGGGACAGAAATTTCAACTTTATCGCCGACTTCTTTTCCGAGTAAACCCTTGGCGATTGGAGAAGAAACCGAGATTCTTCCTTTTTTAAGGTCTGATTCTTCTTCCGGAACAATGGTATATTTCATGGTGGTACCGCTCTTTGTGTTTTTAATAACTACTTTGCTCAAGAGGTACACTTTGCTGGAATCCATTTTCGATTCATCAATTATACGGGTATTTCGAATGACTTCCTGAAGTTTAGAAATCCTCAATTCGAGCATACCCTGTGCTTCTTTGGCAGCATCATATTCCGCGTTTTCCGACAAATCTCCTTTATCGCGTGCTTCGCTAATCTGTTGCGAAATTTTTGGCCGTTCTTTTCTGATAAGCTGATCAAGTTCATCGCGCAGCCTCTGTAAACCTTCTTCGGTAAAGTACCTTGATTCAGACATATTGATGATTTTTGTGAGTTGATAATAAGATAAAAAGACCCTTAATCTACATTAAGGGTCTGCGATAATTGCAAAGATAATAAAATCGTTTTTTACAAATAAGGATTTTAGAAATTAAAAATAATTCCTACCGTATGGTTTCCATTAAAGGCTTTTGATTCCCTGTAAGCATAATCGATTCCGAAATAACTTCCTTTTTCTTTATTGAGAGGAACCTGTACAGATAAACCTGCACTAAAACCATTGTTGATGTTGGTATTTTCTGCATCCAAGATGTCATTGAACATACCGTTTTCGTAGGTATAGCCACTTCGTAGCATGACATAATCTTTCAGGCTTAATTCCAGTCCAAATGAAAACTGATCTTTACTAAATGAATTTGAAATAAAATTTCCTGCGGTGGTTAACCGATAGTCCTTTGGAAAAATAAAGTCATAGGCTGCGCCAATATTCAACTGGGCCGGTATCTCGAATGAGGCGGAACGTTGTTCAACTGTTGATTGGTCACCCTGACCTGTGATATAGGTACGAATGGAAAGTCCATCACCGGAATATTGCATTTTTGGCCCCACATTCTTCAATGCGATACCGAATGAAATTTGTTCTTCAGCACCTGTAACATATTGAATACCTGCGTCAATTGCCACTCCAACCGCGCTAACGTCCGCGATGGATTCTGAAATAACCTTAAGCAAGACCCCTGCATAAATACTACTTGAAAAGGCCTTGGCATAGGAAATGCCAAAATTCATTAAATTGGGTTTAAAAGTACCCTGGGGATCATCGGGATTAGGCACTGTTGTAATGTCCACCTCCCCAAAGGACATCGACATGATCTGAATACCTAATGTTCCGGTTTCTCCCACATGTTGAGTTAACCCAAAAGACATGATATTCGTGCCTGTTCCTTTAAGCCATTGTGTATTTGAAAATATTAGCTGAGTCCCGCCGGTAAAGGCCGTACCTGCAACATTTCCCCACATGGCTTCAAGTCCTTTGACTTTCGACATGTTGGCACTTCCCCATCCACTACTTCTGGCCCAGGGATTTATTAAAAGTTCGGTGGCGCCAGCCTGTCCGGTTCTGTCTTTATTACCCGCTTTAAGCGTAACAGACATGGTAAAAACAAAAGTTGCTATCAGGACGATGCTCAGGTATTTATAAAGAGTTTTCATGTTCAATAAACTTTAATTCTCGATTCTATCAGATTTATCAATTACTAGAAAGTATTAAGGTCAGGTATTCTTGTAATACAGAACCATTTAACTACTCTCTCACCTTGTGCAGATTTAATATGTACATAATAAACACCACCAGCAATAGGCACAGACGCGAAGTTTTTCAAATCCCATTCAATGGTTGTTTCAGGTGAATCTTTGGTAAATTGTTTGAGTTTCAGTCCGCTAACAGTATAAATCGTGATTGTACATTCTTTCGGAAGGTTCGTAATTTTTACCCTGTTATCCAGTGCATTTTTTTCATATTCTGAATAAGCATAATAGGGGTTCGGCACCACCGTTATCAAGTCCAGGTCGTTTTGGAATTTTTCAGGATCATGATACTCTGTTTGTAATCCTTTGGTGGAAAACTCAAACATGGGATAAAAATTGTTCACATCCATCCCGGGATAGATGGTATCAAGTGGTTGCGTACTATATCCTTTTTGATAGGGTTTACTTATCCTGATTTTAATGGTGGCTTCATTTGATAACCATTCCTGTCCTCGAACACCCATTGGAATACCGGCGTACATGGTTAATGCATAGAAACTGTTTGTAACATATGTTAATGGAGTCTTAAAGATGGTATCCAGTACAACAGCAGAATAGGCTCCGGCATCATAAGCCGGCATATCATATCTGAAAATACCACCAAAATCAATGGAACGGTGATCCATCACATAAACGTAATGCTTTCCTCCAAATACAGGCTCGAAGTAAGTACCTTTAAAAATACTGGTATCTAGTAACTGTTGCTGTCCGCTAAAAGCTAAATCACGTTTTGTCGGGTTTAAAATCATATCTCTGCCATTTTGAGCCACCAGATAAGAGTCCTCGGCAAACATCATATTTAAACGCTCACCTGTTTCCAGGTTAATGGCATAGCCCGGGAACCATCCCATACCATGGTCACTAATGTAGTTTGGATCATTGGGATCGGAACTTGGACCTGAACCGGGTGTTGCAAAATTACCATCCTTATCAACGGAGGGGGAAGCTCTCAAAGCAAACCGATCGGCTTCTCCCTCTGCCAATTCGGGATAAATACCTGCCTCCAAAACAGGACAACGAGACCACTTGGATTTATCTGGTGTAAATACAATATCCACACTGGCCAGATTTTCCATTGCTGAATTAGATTTAGCAATACTACTGAATGCTGGCCCTACCGAGCTTTCCGCATCCCCCTGCTGCCCAATACTATTACCCGAAGTTACCAGGCTGTATGGAGCCCATGTTCCATTAAGAATTTTCTCATAAGCTGAATTTGGATCCCATGGATTGTCAGGGTTGGCTGAAGTATTCCAATCGTTTGAACTTGCATTTTCAGCATCTTTATAAGTTCCTGATCTGATCCAGTCCAGAGCGAAGCCTGGCAAGTCAAAATCTTCAACACCACTTAACCATTGCTGTGAACTATCAGCATATTCGATAGTGGCTGTTATTAATCCGTTGTTCGAGGCAAGTACATCATACGAAGTATATAATGCATTAGAAATCGAAACTTTCCCTACCGGAATTGGTCCTGGGTTGTATGGTTGTTCTACATTAATGGAAAAACCTTTGTCCACAAATAATTGCTCATATTCAATTAAAATGGTGGTATCACTTTCCCACTGATCTCCACTAGCTTTATCCATCAAGGTCCATTTACTTACCATCTTGTGAGTTGTATCACCAATCAACTCACCACGATTAGTGACATTATATATGCGCACATAACTTAATGTGTCCATCCACCAAACATAGTCGGCATCCACAACACTTAATGGGTCAACAATTTTAACATTTAATGGTCCTGCATTGACTTTATATACAGGATTATAAGCTATCGGATAGTCAGGCGATCCAAATGGATTATCAGGACCGGCAGGTAATTTGGACATGATTTCATCCACTGTTTCCTCTGTTAATTCTATACTCATACCACCATTACCATTTCCGGCAATACGTGTAATTTGCGGTCCATCTCCATATCCACCATTAATAACAGTTCCATTAACAGTTTTATGAGGCATGCCAATATAAGTTTTGATATTTTTTCTGCCTGAAAGGTAGGGTCTCGTTTGGCCCAGGTAAGTAACAGGCCCGGGTGCATATTGCAGATAGTTATTATAGGCATAAGCAAGTGCCATATAATAATACTGTTTGTTATTTACCAAGGCGACATCACCTGTGGCAAATGCATCTTGTGTAATTTCAAAAGAGTGCTGAATTCCATTGTCGCCTCCATCTACTTCAACCACAGGTACATTGCCACCGATGTAATCATCTAAAACGTAATTAACCAGTTTGGTTACCCCGTTTTTCACATCGAACTGTGCCACCAAACGTGCCTGGTCGGCATCGTGAAGATTGTCAACACTAACGGTAGGCCCGGCCAACTGAAAAATCTGGTATCCTTCAAAACGATAAATAGAGTCGCTCCGTATTGGATCTTTCCCAGGTTCTTGAGGCAACGGTTGTATAATATTGGGGTCATATTCCTGATACAATTCACGATAATTGTTTGAAGACGGGGAATTAGTAATATAAATGATCAATTTTTGATCTAACTCCACGCCAGCTAAATCCGGAGCTGAAGGACCATCTATTACTTTAAAACAGTTGTCGAAGAGTTTCTGGCATTTATCATCTACCACACGCAACAATTCAACTGAAGCAAACGGACCGCCAGAGGTAGCGCGAGCCCATGGAATTCCAACGGTAATATAGTTCACTGCACCCGATTTAAGTGTAAAAGGGCCTGCTGACTGCATAAAACGCCTGTCTCCCGCCGGATTTGGGCTGCCATTGGCGCCAGTTTCTTCAGTCCAGTAAAACCCATCTACATTATACCCGCCGTTTGGAGGTAATCCTCCGGTTCCCCAATTACACGGGTCGCTATTACCGGGAAACATAAAATCACATTCGGGGCCAACTGTACCATCACCAGGTATGTGAGCTGTGCCACCATATTGCATCTTTGTATTATCCTTCCAAATACCTTTGAGATAATTATAATATTGTGGCGCGATACTTGGGTCAGTCTGGTAAGATGGTCCTGTATTGCTATGATATACAAAACGTCGCATCCCAAAACGCTCATCGTCTTTGATACCGTTTCCAAAATTCACTCCGTTTATTGCCGCTGCCCGAACTAAGTTTGGCTCGGTAACATGCACACCATTTCGAATAAATGTCATATTTCTTTGTGAACCATCCTGACTTACAATTTCACAATTACCACTAAATGTAGGGCCATTAGCACTGTCACCAAGATAGGAAGGATTGTCATATCCATCAGGATCCATATAAGGTCCCTGAAAAAAGTCAACACCAATTGCAGGTGGTTGATCACCATAGGCTTCAGGCTCACCACTGCCATCTATCGCTTTACCATTATAACAATAACCCAAACCACGGCCTACATCACAACCTACAAAATCATCCCACGCATAACCCAAATCTGTATCTACCCATGGTGAGAAATAAGTTTGGGTCAGTTCAAACGTGGACCGGTTAATAATTTCATAACTATAAAAGGTCATGTTGTTGATTACATCATTGGTGGCAAAGGCAAAAGCTTGGGCCCGAATTTCTAAACCGATGGCGGAACCCGTTGTTTCTGTGTGAATATTTCCTTTGTCGTTGAATACCCACCACAAAGTCTGGTCACCTTTAATTACCTGGTCGGCCAGTATACTTCCTTGAATGGTCCCATCAATTTCTTCTTCCATGGCTTTTACGTCTGTATGGCAGAGTTCATTTGGAATATCATAGTAGGGGTAGTCACCCGATAAGGGATCATATTCACCATCTCCAAGCACATCATAAAATGGTGCCAGATAATAACTCTGCCCGGCGGCTACATCTCCATGTGCAGGCCAGTTTAAAATAGATGGCGGTATTTGGTAATCGTCACTTGAGATATAGGCACCTGTGATAGGATCGCAATGCCCCAGGAATTCATCCACTTCAGCTCGGGTTATTTTAAAAAACTGGTCGTACTGTGCGCAGACCGCATTATCAATAGCAGCTGTTCCATCAATGGTTAACGGGCCAGTCCAATAATCAATCCCTACCTGCCTGTAACGCTGCGCTGCAAGTTTTAACTGGTTGTTAATATCCAAGCCACCAACCCACAGCGATCCAGAAAACATGGAGGTTGCAGCTCCCCCTTTGGGGATATAATACTTCGACCCCACACCTCCGGGCAGGTCCCACCACATATCGCCACCTGTATTGATGCGGGCGAGTACATTGTTAATATCCAGCCAATCATAAGCAGACGCCGGGGAACATCCTGCAGTCGTCTGCTTGATATTAGTTGTTTGCTTTGTATCCCCTTTGTACTCTTCAGCTCGTAACTGACTCGTAAATATGGTCGAAATAAAAACGATCACTAAAAGTCGAGATATATTCTTCATGATGATAATAGTTTACTTTTTAATTTTTTCTTCTAAGGTAATCAATATTAAAAATTCAGTGTGAGCCCAAGCCGTATTTGACGAGGAGCGCTGTAATTTGAAGGATTATCAACAAATATACTGTACAATTCCCTAAAGGAGGTTGGGTCAATCTGGTTATTGATTTGTCGTTGCCATTCAGGGGCAGTAAGATATCCATCATCACCTGCATTCCCGGTGTAAGGATATACATTGACTACATTCTTTGTGTTGAGTAGGTTTAATACTTGCAAGTAAACGTTCAGATAGGCTTTCTTACTATTGTCACCCTTTGCTTTATTCAGGTTGAAATGAATGTCTTTATCTACCCTTAAATCCAGCCGGAACTGCCAAGGTAATCTAGAACCACCGTATGTACCCTTTAACTTGTTAGCACCACCACCAAGAGGTGAAGTCACATTATCTGAAGCGGTATAAGGAGTTCCTGATCCACCATTGACTGTTAGACTAAATCCAAAATTTTCGAGGATATTTAGGGGAGCTTTTCCCGATTTTTCTCTTCCAATGCGAGGACCTGTATAATTTTTACCAGAGCTATAGCGATAATCAAGGACAATATTAATTCCATGACGCCTGTCCCACGGCATGGGGAAGGTAGAACGCAGGTTTGGCAAACCGGCTGCAAGCAATGAGGCGGCTGTAGTTGTGGTGGAACCCGTAGCATCGGCAAATTGTAAAGTGTAGGAAGCCCTTACCCGCACATTATTCGTTCTGCGAAGGTCGTACTCGGCAGTTAGTCCTTTAACTGTTCCAAAGTCCAGGTTATTGTATGAGGTGTAATCTTTGGGATAGGCTCCATTAAACCGATAAATTTGAATCATATTGCGCATCTCGCGATAGAAGGTGGTTAGTGTAATGGAGGAGGTATTGGACAGTTTTTGAGTAAATCCAAGCTCATAATCGATTGACTTGGTTGGTTCAAGTGAAGGGTTACTAATTCTTTGATTGGGGCTCAGGATTCCTCCTAAATTCTGAAAGAAAAGGTAATTGGCGGGATTTGAAAAAATATTACTGGTTGGACGTTGTGTAAGCACATCATAGTGGGCAAAAAACAATGCCTCATCCGAAATAGGGAACGAGAACGAAATTCTGGGCATCACGTTCACCTGAGGTTCGTAATCCTTGAAGGAATTAATTTTAACCTCACTCTGCTCGGGATTCTCTAGAGCAGGGGAAATTCCACTACCGACATCCAGGATAGTTGGATCCTGAATTTCAATACCATCAGAATTGTACCAGATGTACCCGTCACGGTAACCTACCACTCTGGTGGGATCCTTTACTCTATCAACATATACCACAAAGTCCGATCCCATATTTCCCGGATGGGTCACATTTTTAAAACCATCTACATCACTCAGGTTTCCAACAGTGTGGGCCGGATAAAGTAAAAATGGATCCGATAGTACTTTTTGATTGGCATCAAAGCGGTCGACCCGTACACCCACATTAAAAATCAAATCTTTAAAAGCAAATTGATCCTGTAGATAACCTGCCATGTATATAGGGCGGAACGCTCCAATATCACGTGTTTCATTATTAAAGAAATCCTCGAAAGCAGGCTGGGAGGTTAGCACATTGCCTTCGTAATCGAATCCGGCATAATCTATATATGATAGCCCGCTATTCCATAATTCATCGGGGGCAAACAGTCCCACGTTTAGGTCTGAGGCATCAAGGTTGGCCGTATGCATTGATCCATTCCTGTCGTAATATTCGATGGTGCCATCATTGTAGTCATAGGAGTCCATCAAGATATAATCTAGCCCATCAACGGGTAAACCGAGAATCTCCCTCAGGTTTTTATCAAATGTACTCTGTGAAGCTGCATCGTATTTACGATAATACATAATGGTATCAGGGTACCCATCCCAAGAAATAACTTCCGGGTTGTCTTTATCCAGCTGAATGATGTGCGAGTCCGTTAGACCTTTTCCTCCATCGCGAATAAGACCCCAAAAATCTGTTGGGTTATAGTTGATATATCTGTTTATACGCTGTTCATACTGGAACCCCAATTTAAAGGCATGGTTTCCAATGTCCAACGAAGCATCGAGGCGCATGTTGTATTGGTCGTTGTTCCATTTCCCGTATCCACTCTGGTTTTCACCCGGGGCTTGATATAAAGAATAAAATCTTTCAGGAGTACTTCCATTCATTAAACCGCCACCAGAAAGAATGTCATCAACATTCCGATAGTGCCCTTCCGGTATGCCTTGGTAAATATCATAATAATCTGTTGTGTATTGTGCCACCAAAGGATTGATATCACGTGCACTCCATTCAACCAATGTATCGAAATCCCAGGAGTTGAGTACCCATACATCTGAATAAGGGTGTCCATCCACCGTATCGCTACCTAACTCAAAGGTGGGGGTTTTATAGGTGCTGAATTTACCAATGTAGCCATACTTAAACAGCTCATCCCAATGTTCAGCATCACCATATTCCCCTTTGTCTTTTGTATAGTCGAACTGTAAGGCGTAGTAAAAGTTCTTAAATTTGGATCTGCTTTCAGGATCAATGGGGAACCGTTGGCTAAACCTAATAAATCCTCTATAGTTGGTGTTTGTTTGAAGCGTGTTTTTATCGGAGTTGGCAAGGGTAGCACGGTAATCATATTGTCGGCCACTGGTGTAATAATAGCTGCCACCTATGGTCAGGTTGATGGTTTCGGTAGTTCTGATATTGATGTTACCAATGAAGTTATAAGTTTGGCTGGCGGTATTTGGTGCAATTTTTATGTGTGTTAAATCGCTCGTCCGTAAAAACTCTCCATTGATAAATGAACCCGTTCCTGTTCCTGAAGGACGAAGCGGATTCTGTTCCAGGGAGGTCAGCGTAGCATCATTAACTGTATAAAACCCGGTTGCCGAAGGCCGTCCGTCTTTATCCAAGTTAACGTCACCGGCTAAAAAGAAACCTATGAGTGAAGATTGGGATTCTTTTTTACCCTTGATTAATGGTCCCATCACATTAAAACCAACCCTGTTGTGACCAAAGGCATCCAAAAACTCGGATGTTTCAAGTTCTAAACCGGCGCCAAACTCCCGGGCAGGCCCCTTGGTGGTTACATTGATAACCCCTGAAGTGGCATCCCCATAACGGGCGGGAACACCGCCGAGGATAACGTCAACTTGTTCAATGGCCGACTGTGGTACGCTGGAGTTACCAATTACCCGGATACCATCAATATACATAGCGGTTTGATCGGTACGTGCACCACGGACACTCCCGCGTTCCCCATCTGATGAAAACACACCCCCGACAGTAGTGGCCACGGCATCAGCACTGCGGTTTGGCATCTTTGAAATTTCTTCAGCGGTGATGGTCGCCCCTGAAGCCGTTTGATCTTTGTCGATCAATGGAACAACATAGGAGGTGATTTCTACCTCAGTCAATGTTTCGGCAGTTGAAGTCAGCTCAATATCATAAAACCTGATTTGGTCACCTCCGATGAGCATTCCCTGGATCATGACCGATTTATAACCAACATAAGTCGCTTTCAGGTCGTATTGACCCGGGTTGATTGGCTTAATCTGATAATTTCCGTCAAAGTCGGAAGTGGCACCTCCAACCTGGGACCCACGATTCTCGAGCACGATATTGGCAAAGGGAATTGGTTCCCTGGTTTCCTTGTCAATCACTTTTCCCTGTAATGCGCCCGACTGACCGAAGAGGATTACGCTCGAAGTCAGAATCAAACCAACTGTAAGGAGTAAATTTTTTAGCATACCTTCAATTTTATATTCAACTAAAATCCTTTTATTCTTAAAAATCGGTAAATTTAGCAATATTTAACTATACCAATATTCAATCTTAATTAACTTTTTTTATTAAACAGCTAGAAATAGCGCCGGTTTAACACCTCTGAATAAATCACTGCCTTTCTTAGGTTGAAACCTCCACGTTTTCTATACTGCTGTTTATCAATTATATTATTGTGTATTACAGTTTGAGAACCATGTTTCCCAAATTCTCTTTTCGTATAGACTACAGAAGTTTCATATTCGTTGCTTTCTTCAACCTGATCATCATAAGAAAAAAGAGGTGGATTGTCAACAGGTACCTCTTGTTGCACAAAATTCCTGGGTTCGTTTTTAATATAAGGAACTGACTCAACGGCAGGTTCAGGATTAAATTCATCCATCAGCGTGTCCAAAAATGATTTGCCGGAACTCTTTTGTGGGCTTTCTGAGCGGCTATTTTTCTTTTTCTGTCCTTTGTAAACAGAAAAAACTAACCAAACGATACCAATAATAATGTATAAATAGTCGCCTAATGAAGCAAATACAACCATGCTTTACGTTTTAAAATAAGGTGTTAAAAATAGTTAATTATTTTAAACAACAGGCAGGTTTATTTATATAGTTGATTGTTTGGTCTTATTTATAATAAAAACACTTAACCATGGCCTGTTTGCAAGAGTTGAATAGAATGGATAAAATGAACAAAACTCCAAATGGGATTAAAAACTATTTAAGATTCAACAGTGCTTTTATCTCAAAAAAGGTGATGATCATGTAATAAACAAAAAAGGTGATGGCAAAACTGATGGCCTGGTCTTTATTAAACCAGGAGAAAACTGCGATGATCAGAGTATAAAGGAACAACTTTCCAAAATTGATTAGCATTAATGTATTTGTAAACCTGCTTATCCGATTATAAAATTGTTTAAGCAATTGCCAGTATACATAGTTGGTAAAGCAAAACATGAAAAGCAACATCCAGGGCCAATAGTTCGAAATGCCAATCACAGGAAATACAGTTTGTACAATGTAGCTGGCCACACCAACCAAGAGGATGATTAGAGTAAAACTTTTTAAAAATCTGAGAAACTCACTTTTCACTGGTTATTTGTTTAATTTTTCTTTGATAATCCGCGCATGGCGTAGAGCATGGCCCCAATTACCGAACCAACGGTCAATATTAATGTAAAAACAGGGAAACCGGTTTGAAGCCAATCATCCAGGGCTTTGCCACCGAAAGCTCCTGCCACGATCATCACAATCATTTGTAGAGCCAGGCTGCTGTACTTGGCATAAAACTTTAACTGGTTGTCTCCATTATTCTGTTTCACCTCATGTTTTGTTGGTGGTGTCGACTTCTTTTATCATCTTCCCCATTTGGCATTCGCCAGAAAACAAGGCACCTGGCTCCACTGAGAGTTGCTTGGTATTGATATTGCCCTCGAATTGCGCATGTTGCTTCAGCATGGTAAGTTCTTCCACCTGGATGTTTCCTTTCACCTTGCCTGAAATATCAGCATGCTTACATGACATTTCACCTTCTATTTCACCCGTTTCCCCAATTACAATGCGGCCATTAGCGGTAATAGTACCCTTTAGTTTGCCTTCGATCCTGAAATCACCGTTGCTTATCAGATCACCAACAATACTGGTTCCCTGAGCAATCATGTTAGGAACCTGGCTCTCGCCGTTTCCGGGTTTTGTTTTTTTCACAGTAAGCATAGTATATGGTCATTAATTCTATCGCTGTGGATAATTTTCTTGCCAAAATAATTCGTAACCTTCCAGGTTTTTATCCTTATAAAATAAGGGGTAATTTTCCAAAGATATGGAATAAACCTTATGATCGTTGCTATTAACACCGGAGGTTACATAAGTGTCGTTTTTTAAAGCCATCAAATAATTACCTGCTTCTCCTTCGCTATCGAAATTTCCGATTGTCACCAACGAACGGTCGTTGTCGAGCATGAGGCTTTTAACTTTGAGCTGTTTAAGTTCAAAATATTTTTTATCAAAGTCGGATATTCTGATCTTCAGTGCGTTGATATTTACATCAGGAGAAAGAATTACCATCATGACGAGGTGGGTAGTGGCAGGGGCATACTCGTAAGGTGCCATTGCCACCATGGTAGTATCAGTTGCTGTAACCGATTTTGTTCCATAACCCATTCCGTATTCCTGTTCCAGGGTTCTCATTACCGAACGTACTATTGGACCCACCGGACTCGTTGGATACTTACCTGCAATGTAATAAAGCGAAGAATACAAACTGTCCGGAACATCCACCACGCCCAACGACATGGCCCTGAGAAAAAGAAATTTAGGAATCAACGAGGTATCGTTTGGATAAAGCTCCATCCCTTTTTCGGCATAAGTAATTGTCCTGAGATATTGCTCACTTGTATAAGCCGAGTAGGCTTTCTCGTAAAGTGCGGCAGCTTCATTTTTTTGTAGACTGAGCTTGACAAAATAATCAGGGTCATTTATTACATTGGCATAGATGCTTTCAGGATAATTCCCCAATATCAGACCTTTATAGAAGTCGGATTCTTCAAAATTTCTCTTGCTCTGATAAATCTTGTACAAAGCATACCAGGTTTCAAGCCGGTAGTTGTTGTCAGGAAATTTTTCCTGAAAATCGACATACGTCATTAAGGCGCTGGAGGTATCCCTTAATTCTTCCAAATACAAGAAACCCAGTGAGTGAAATGCCTCCACCATCATACTGTCAGAAACCTGCCTTTGCTGCGTGGTCCTGGGTATATCTGCCAGATAGTATTCACGTGATCTGGGGCTGCCCTTTTTGGCCACGACCAGGCTATCATTGGGGTTACTGATTGTATCTTCGGTTAACTCGGTTTCGAAGGTTTGCATCACTGGCTTTTTATCTGTCAGGCGCCAATTGTCAATGAGTTGCCGGGTGCCCCATTTTTTTTGAAACTCGGTCCTGCCAAAGCCCAGTGCGGCGGCATTATAGAAATACCATTTTCCGGTATTCAGGTTAGGATTTTTGCTGCCGCGATTTGGATCGATAAACGCGATGCCTCCTTCTTGCAGTTCTTCTTTTTCGGCTGCCAACCGTTCTTCCTCCTCAATATATTCCGCAATCATTTGGTCGACAATTGCAAAGAGTTTTGTGGTGTCGAGTGCAGCCAGATGTTGGAGGCTGTCCTGAAGGTCGATCACCTGAATGTGAACGACTATTTCCGACAGGATGCCGGCCCTTGTTTTTATCTTTTCGTAATCAGGGAAATCCTTTGGTAAGGAGGAAACAGCCGTGTCGTAATAGGCCTGTGCATCCATATAATTACTTTGATCAAAATACAGGTCAGCAAGTTGAAGTGAGGAGGTGGTCTTCTGTGCGTTATTGGTCATGCTGCTGCTTACGGATTTCCTCAGGTAAAATACAACGAGGGTGTCTTTGCCGTCTTTTTTGGCAACCTGGGCCAGGGCATAATATATTTGATCAAGATAATCTTTGTTTTTGGTTTCCTTGGCCATTTTTGCCAACACCTTATTAATATACTTGCTTTCGCCGGAACCTTCATCGTAACATTGTGCCAAATTCATTTTCGCCTGAAAAGCCATCTGGTAAGGAGGATTGCGTTTAATGACCTTTGAAAAATACGAAGATGCTTTGCTGAAATCCTGATTCAACTGACTAATTTGACCCAGTATAAAATTAATGCGCGTAACCAATTGTTTATTGTTGTTTAATTCCAGGCCCCGTTGCAGGTAAGAGGATGCCATTTCGTAATTTTCCCGGGCAATGTAATAATCGGCATATACCAATGGAATGGCATTGTATACCTGTACCGGAAAATTACTTTCTTCCAATTTGCTTTGTAACAAGTTAAGAGTGGCTTCTGCTTTCTCGTAGCGTTCTGTTTCAAGATATGTTTTGGCCATCCAAAGCAAGGCTTCATATTGAATGGGGGAATTTGAATATTCTTTGGCTACATAATCAAATACACGGCGGGCACTGGTAAAATCCTTTTTATAGAAGTGGGCCAGTCCCATCATAAAGTAGCTTTCGCGAACCCACTTATTGAGTTCTTTACCTTTAAAATACATGCTGTGCCGCTGTATTCCGATGGATGCTTTTTTGATGGCGCGATCCATTTTTGGGTTAAGGGCCAATGCATCCTGCTGGTTTCCGTAATTATATACCCTTAATATGTGGTTGTATTCCTCTTTGATCGATCTGTCCAAATCGCCAGCACCCTCTTCAACACTTACCATCCCATTCCAATACACGTTATAATGACAGGTAAGACTGTGATAAGCCCTGCGTGTAAAGGTGTTTTTTTTTGTGGAGCAGGATGCTCCAATAAGCAGCAAAGCTATGCCCGCTACTATAATGATCCTTTGATATTTACCAAGTTGTATCAACTACTCAATTTTTTTCTTTATAACAGATAAATGGCCGTTTTATTACTTCTTTCGGTGGAAATTTCGATGCAAGTATAGACATTATCCTGATGATCTGACAAGTATTTACACTCATGAATCAATTCTTTCTAAAGAGCTGCTCCGGCCATTGGCAAAAATAGCCAGAGTTTATCTAATTTCCACGGTTTTATTTAAAAAGGTGATCCATCATAAATTTTACTCAATATGGTTGGCCTTGGTTTACGGAAAAATCACCCTTATAACCCAATACCCCCGATCCATCCCCTTTTCATATTCAACTTGATCAAAGTCATTTTAAACCGGCTTTTATTACCTTTGCACATATTTTTAGTTTATGGGCAAAAATAAAAAGGTGACCAACAAATGGTTTAGGAACCTGCGGGCAAAATACCGGTTTGTAATTTTAAACGACAGTACATTTGAAGAGCGGTTTACCTTCAAACTTAACAGGTTAAATGTCATGATTTCGTTGTTTAGCCTGGGAATCATTTTTATCACACTTACTTTTTTTCTGATTGCCAATACCCCGATCAAACAATTAATACCCGGGTATCCTGATGTTGATCAGAAAAAGGAACTTTACCGACTCAATATGATGGCCGATTCGCTACTAAGCGAAATTGAAATCCGTAATAAGTATTTTGAAAGCTTTAAAGCCATTTTGAACAATAAGGTTATTAAAGACGAGTATGGTGCACCAGATACAAGTCATGTCCGATACGATACCATTTCAAATTTAAAATCAGAAGAAGATAGTTTGCTAAGAACAGAATTTGAGAACCAGAGTTTGCACAACCTTTTCTTTAATGATGGAAGTCAGCGGTTTGAATCTTCCAAAACCTCTATTAAAAGTTTTAATTTCTTCTCGCCTCTCCAGGGTGTCATTACCTCCGACATGGACATGGCAGAGAAACATTTTGGAATCGACATTGTTTCCTCTTATAATGATGCCATTAAGGCCACGTTGGACGGATCAGTTGTCTTTGCGGCCTGGACACTGGAAACCGGTAACGTAATCGTGCTTCAGCACGAACGCAACCTGATTTCGGTTTATAAGCACAACGCGGTGTTGTTAAAGGCCGAAGGGGATCATGTCATGGCCGGTGAAGTCATTGCCATTTCTGGCGAATCAGGAGAACTGTCCACCGGCCCCCACCTGCATTTCGAACTTTGGTACAATGGGTCACCCATCCAGCCTCAGGATTATATCATATTTAATTAATCTTACGGCAATATTACAAAGGTATATGCAAAATGAAAAGAAAAACCTGGCCATATTCGGGTCAACGGGTTCGATTGGAAGACAAGCTCTGGAAATTGTAAAGGCCAACCCTGAGTTGTTTTCGGTGGAGGTGCTGGTAGCAAACAACAACGCCAAACTGCTCGTTGAGCAGGCCCGGATATATAAACCGAACGTGGTGGTGATTGCCAATGAAATCCATTACCACAAAGTGAAAGACCAACTGCAGGATGAACCCATCAAAATATACACCGGGCAAGAAGCTGTTTGTCAGGTGATGGAAATGGATTCGATTCAACTGGTGATCATGGCGATTGTTGGTTTTGCGGCACTTAAACCTACCATTGCAGCAATTCGCAACCATAAAACCATCGCTTTGGCCAACAAGGAATGTTTGGTGGTAGCAGGAAGACAGATGGCCAAAATGGTTGTTGATTACAAATCGGGTATTATTCCTGTTGATTCTGAGCATTCAGCCATTTTTCAGTGTTTAGTGGGTGAAGGCGACAATTTGGTAGATAAAATAATACTCACGGCATCGGGAGGCCCCTTTTACAAACTCCCTCTTACAGAGATGGCAAAAGTAACACCAAAGATGGCTTTGCATCATCCCAATTGGAAAATGGGAAATAAGGTGACCATCGATTCGGCCACGCTCATGAATAAAGGTCTTGAGGCCATGGAAGCCAGTTGGCTATTTGGTGTGGATGCCAAACATATTGAAATATTGATTCATCCCCAAAGCATCGTTCATTCATTTGTGACCTTTGCCGATGGTTCAACCAAGGCCCAGTTAAGCCAGCCTGATATGCGGTTGCCCATTCAATACGCCATGACGTTTCCAAACAGAATACCTTCTTTGGTGAAGCCCCTCGATCTGGCAAAGGCAGGAGCACTTACTTTTGAAGCGCCCGATGTGAAAAAATTTCGTAATCTTGCACTCGCTTTCGAGGCTCTGGAAACGGGAGGAACCCTGCCTTGTGTATTGAATGCTTCCAACGAAGTGGCTGTTCAGGCGTTCCTGGAGCAAAAAATTGGCTTCCTGAATATTTCTGAAATTGTGGAAGAATCGATGCTGAGTCATGTTCTGATTGCCCAACCTTCGATAGATGAGATTATTGAAATAGATAGAATAGCTCGTTTAAGAGCAAGTGAAATTGTTAAAAGATATTAAAAAGTAACATGGAAATTTTAATTCAAATACTTCAACTACTGCTCAGCTTATCCATTTTGGTGGTAGTGCATGAATTCGGGCACTTTTTTGCTGCAAAAATATTTAAAACGCGTGTCGAAAAATTTTACCTCTTCTTTGATCCATGGTTTTCGTTGTTTAAATTCACCTACAAAGGAACCGAATATGGGATGGGCTGGCTTCCATTGGGAGGATATGTTAAAATTTCGGGCATGATTGATGAGTCCATGGACAAAGAGCAAATGAAACAACCCGCCCAACCATGGGAATTCAGATCGAAACCAGCCTGGCAACGACTCATCATCATGCTGGGTGGCGTAACCATGAACGTAGTATTGGCCATCGTCATTTACATTGCCATGTTGGCCAGTTATGGTGATGAATATTTGCCCACCTCCGAAGCCAACAAATATGGTGTACGACCCGATAGTCTGGGCATGGAAATGGGGTTTATGCCTGGAGATAAAATTATGGCCCTCGACGGTTTATATGTGGAAGATTTCAGCAAAATTCCCATGAATATTGTGCTAAACGAGGTAAAAGTTGTTGAAGTTGAACGAGATGGAAAAATTATTCAGGTCCGTCTTCCTGAAGGTAGTTTGAATAAACTGGTGAATCATAGAACTCCTATTTTCAGTGTTCGGATTCCTTTTGTTGCCTTTAAATTTGCTGAAAACTCCGTTGCCAAAGAGGCGGGCATGTTACTCGGAGACACCATTTTTGGTATTAATGGTATGAATATTAAGTATTTCAATGATTTCAGGGAAGAAATACAAAAGCATAAAAATGAAGCAGTTACCATCGCCGTAATACGCGGATCTGATACACTTTCGCTTCCGATGACCCTGGATGAAAGTGGTATGTTAGGTGTTTTTCCGCTGGGGGATTTTACCCAATTCTTCAACTTCAGCAAAAAGGAATATTCCATCACACAAGCTATTCCTGCCGGATTTAATCGCACCTGGAGTGGTATTGGCAACTACCTCAAACAGCTTAAACTGCTGTTCTCTCCCGAAGTGAAAGCCTATGAAGGTGTTGGCGGATTTATCACCATTGGGAGCATTTTCCCCACTTATTGGCATTGGGAAAGCTTTTGGAGATTAACGGCCTTCTTATCCATTATGTTGGCAATTATTAATGTATTGCCCATTCCGGCACTCGATGGTGGTCATGTATTGTTCCTGTTGTATGAACTAATTGCACGCCGTAAACCCAGCGACAAATTTTTGGAAAGAGCTCAGGTAGTAGGAATGGTGATCCTGTTTAGTTTGCTCATATTGGCAAATGGTAATGATGTGGTGAAACTGATCGGTAAATATTTTTAACTATTTGATTTCTAATCTCTCGTTTTTAAAATTCCCTTTTACCTATATAACAGGTGCTTAAACAGAAGGGGCTAGCAGTCGGCTAAAGCCAGACTGCAATGGATTGATTCTAAAGTGTTTTATTCATCAACAATGAATGTATTTATTGGACATCCATTGCAGCCGGATTTATCCGACTGCAAGTCGATCAGATTTATTGTTTAAAATTTAAAAAAGCCTGTGAACTCATTCGCCACAGGCTTTAGTTTTAAATGACTGTTGAGTCCCGGAATAAACCCGAATCAAATGATATTCCAACGTTAGTTTTTCAGAACTTTGGTCGCAACCATTCCATTTGTACCGGTGATGGTAAGAACATACATACCGGGTTTCAAAGAAGAAACGTCCAGGGTATGCGATTCATTTCCTGCCAATTGATCAGTCATTACTGTTGTGCCCATGATGTCCGTTAGTTTGTAAACCGCATTCTCACTTTGTCCTGAATAAGTAAATGTCAGGGTGTTGGAAACAGGATTTGGATAAATTAAAATTTTATTTTTATCATTTACAGGTGTATTTTCATCCACTCCCAGCCATTGATATCCAAAGTAAGTGGGGTTTTTATAATACTCCGTTTTTACCTCATCCACATAAGTCATCAGCGTTTCAACGGCTGTTTCATTATCGGCATGGAATGCTGCCACATAGGCCACGTCTATCATTTCGGTGGTTTCCGGCTCAAAGGTAAACGGTCCCATTACACTTAATCCTCTTCTGTCACCCGGCACATTATTAACAGTGACCTCGGTCCAGTCAACAGGTCCAAAAGGCTCGACACCGCTTGTTCCCCAGAAACATGGATCGGTTAAACCGGGATACATAAAATTGGCTGAAGGGCCATAGGCTCCGCTGTTTATATGTCCGCTGCCACCATATTCCATGGTGGTGCCATCACGCCAAATGCTATTCAGATAATTATAGTAATCTTCAGCGTTTTGCGGATCTCCCTGAGCCTGTGATGTATTGTTAAAATAAATGAACTTTTTCATCCCATAGCGCTCATTATCTGCGATGCCGTCACCAAAATCAACCCCATTGATACTTTCATCGCATTGATTATCTGGATCATCCAGGCTATTGGCATCCAAGAAGGGTCCGCCCAGAATTACAATTCCCTGGGCTGGTACATTGTCACCATAAGTTCCGGCACCGCCCTCTCCATCAATTGAGTCTCCGTTATAGCCATAATAGGTGCCGCGGGCGACATCGCATCCCACATAATCATCACCGGCAAAACCCAAATCAAAATCGGTAAATAAACCAACATAGGTGTCGTGATAGGTGTTGGATGATCGGTTGATGATTTTATAGCTGAAGAAAACCGCATTGTTCATCGAAATGGATTCATCATAATAGAATTCATAAGCCATTCCATGGATTTCAAGCCCCAGAGCTTCACCACCCGATTCAGTATGATTACGCAAATCGTTAACAATAAAATAGATGCATTGATCGCCGCGAATCAAAGGATAGTCTCCCGCCATTGGATTATACAAGTTATCCCCATCGGTATCCACAAAAGGAGCCAGATTTTCTGCCTGATTTAATCCGGTATCACCATGTGCCGGCCAGGTGGCGATATCATTGATCATCACATAGCCTGCATCCGAGTAATGATTTTTGTGGTAAAGCAGCTCTTCCCCGGTTAATTTCCAAACTTTTTGATATTGTACTACGGTGGAAAGGTCAATACTCAAACCAGTACCATCACTGCTTAAGGGTCCGGTCCAGTAATCAAGACCTGATTGTCGGTAACGCTCAGCAGCTAATCTCAGAGAATCAGACTCATCCAGCCCACCAATCCACAAAGTTGAGTTAAAAATGGTGTTGAGTCCGCTGCCTTTTGGAAATTCAAAAACAGGATCATTCAATCCATTAGAGATAGGTTCCGGCCAGAATTGTTGTCCACTGGCCTGAATTTGGGCACGAATATTATTGATGTCCAAATAGTTTATATAACCTGAGTTATTTATATCAATAAATACAATTCCCTGACTTTCAGGACCTGCTAAACCATTTTCATCCATTAATATATAGCCGAATCTAAGGGTATCAGTAATGTTATAATATGAATCATAGTCAAAATAATAGGTAACGGTACTATCAGTGAAAATTAATGAATTTGGAGCCGATCGAACTTTAAATGAAATGCCATCCGGATGGGTATCGTTTGCAACCACATTGATGGTGATGGTATCCCCCAAGCCAGACAGTGCATAATCGTCATTTGCTATAGGTACGTTTTGCGAACATAAAGCGCCGGATGCTAACAGCGCGAACAAGAATAATAAATTATTCTTCATAACTATCGTTTTAAATTACTACCTGGCAGGTACTTACCTGATGTTTCTAATGGCAAGACGAAGCTAAAAGTGCTTTGGTTGTCCCCCGCCTTATTAATTGGAAGACAAATGTCAACCATTCAAACGATTTTATAATCAGGGGTAATAAAGAGTAATAAGGCAGTAATTTGCGAAATACCTTATAAAGTAGTCACATGCTCTCGTTAGGCAAAACTGAAGGGTTGACTTTATTCTAAAGTTTAGAGCTTTATAACTTTAAACGAATTTGATACCAGACCTTTATGGATGGTTAAAATATACAATCCTGATTTTAAGTTTGAAACATCAATTATCTGCGATCCGGTCTGATCCAACCAATCCGAAATCAATACCCTTCCCATGAGATCGGACAGGATATATCGGGATTTTCTAATATCCGGGTTATACGAAATGGTTATCGAGCCTGAAGAAGGATTGGGATATATATTTAGTGGGTTGTCTTCATCTTCCGAAAATGGTTCTTTCACATCCAGCCATTGGTAACCAAAATACGTGGGGTCTTTGATGTATTCGGCTCTCACCGAGTCAACATAGGACAGCATGGTTTCAACCGCCGTTTTGTCATTTTCCCTAAAGGCTGCAACATAAGCTATATCAACACGTTCCATTGAACCTGGTTCAAAAGTAAAGGGACCCATGACGCTTAATCCCCGGCGATCGCCGGGTGAGTTACCGGCCGAAACCTCGGTCCAGTTTACCGGACCAAAGGGTTCGACTCCACCAGTACCCCAGAAACATGGATCACTCATCCCAGGAAACATAAAATTGGCAAACGGGCCAAAAGCACCACTTAATACATGTCCATTTCCTCCGTATTCCATTGCAGTTCCATCTTTCCAGATATTCTTTAAATAATTATAATAATCCAAGCCATCTGTAGGATCTCCCTGGATTCCAAGGCTATTGTTAAACCACAAAAACTTCATCATACCATATCTCTCATTGTCTGCAATACCGTCACCAAAGCCAACACCAGTGATACTTTCATCGCATTGCGGTGCCGGATCATCCAACCCATTGGCATCCTGCTTTGGCCCACCAAGAATTACAATTCCCTGGGCAGGTGTATTATTTCCATATGTTCCTGCCTCCCCATTTCCATCAACTGAGTCGCCATTATAACCATAATAAGCCCCTCTGGACACATCGCAGCCAACAAAATCATCGTTTGAATTGCCAATATCGATATCGGTAAAAAGACCAATATAAGTGTCGCGGTATGTATGCGCAGATCTATTGAAGATTTTAAAGCTATAAAATACAGTGTTGTCAAGTGGATTTGAAATCCCGTTATTATATTCGTAAGCCATGCAATGAATTTCGATACCAAGCGCTTCTCCTCCCGTTTCCAAATGCGGCCTCAAATCGTTGATGATATAAAATATACATTGATCACCCCTGATAATTGGATAATCCCCTTGCATTGGATTATAAATGCTATCGCCATCTACATCAACGAAAGGAGCCAGATATCGGGCTTGATTTTTATTTTGATCACCATGAGCAGGCCATGTGCCAATGTCATTCTTAATCTGATACCCACTATCCCGATAATGCAATATATGGTAGACTATTTCATCGGTTGTTAGCTTCCAGACTTTTTGCCACTTTACTGCTGTGGAGGCATCAACAAACAGACTATCTCCAGCGGTGCTAAGTGGCCCAGTCCAATAATCCAACCCCACTTGCCGATAAAGTTCTGCAGCCAGTTTTAAATTATTCGATTCATCAAAACCTCCAACCCATAACGTTGAATTATAAATGGTGTTTTTTCCACTCCCTTTTGGGAATTCAAATTCTTTGTCATTTGTATTGCCATTACCCGATATCGGCCCTGAAAAAAACTGAATACCACTGGCCTGAACACGCGCCCTGATATTGTTATAATCCAAGAAGTTATAAAACTTATTGTTCTCAATCATGATATAAACATTACCAAAGGATTCTTCACCCGTATTACCGTTTATATCCTGCAAAAAATAACTAAATTTAATGGTATCAGCAACATTACAATATTTATCATAATCTATTGAAAAAGTAATAGTACTATCAGTATATAAGGCAGGGACTGAAATGCCGGAAATTTTAAAAGAAAGTCCATCCGGATGAATATCGTTTCTAACCACATTCATGGTTATGGTATTCCCCAGAACGGAGCCTAGATAATCATCATTCGCTATAGGTGCATGCTGTGACCACATTAAACGATTCATTCCCAGTATCAATATTAAAATTAAATTTAGGTTCCTCATCACAGTATTAATTTTGTCAACAACAACACATTACACCATATCCATCAGGCCTCAAAAAGCAAAATGATCAGTTTTACTACCTAATTAAGGTAACGAAACCTCTTATTCGTTCTCTCGTCAGAAATCCCGATTCATTGTAAAAACTATAAGTTGCATACCACACATACGTTTCCCCCATTGGGGATTGACCTTCGACCCGACCATCCCAACCTTCTAAAATATCATTGCTTTTGTATACAACTACACCCTGTCGATTCACGATCGAGATTGAAAACTCCACTGTACTAATATTCCCAATGGCTTTAAAAACATCGTTCACTTCATCGGCATTAGGAGTAAACGCATTGGGAAACTGAAGTAAAGGAATGAGTTCTCTGACAAAAGCAGTGTCGGTAATAAAGCAACCGTTTTTTCCAACCTCCACCCAATAATCGCCGGCCTGATAAACAGACAAATATTGGTATTCACTATCATTATTCCATTTATAAAAATCAAAACCATCTCCGGCATCCAATACCAAATTACATTTTGAACAAAATATTGTATCATGAGGAAGAGAGGAAACCGGATTGGAAAATATCTCGATTCGCCGATGGATTATAACCTCATTTCCACAATGATAAAGCCTGGCTTCGACATCATAAAAACCCGTTTGCGGAAATTCATGATAAACTGAAAAATGAGATCCTGTAATATAAGGGTTTAGCAAAGTATCTCCAAAATTCCAATGGATCGAGTCCATATTATCAATCTGGTTAACAATAAAATGAGCTGTGTCGCCCAAGCAGGTATGTGACACTGTCAAAGTAGGTTGATAAAAATTTGACTGAATGAAACCAGGTAACGTCATCAACACAGTTCCCTGGGTAAAATTAACACTTTGAAATTGAAAACCACACCTTGTACCTTTTTCGTTTGGTTTATCAATAGAATTCAGATAAGACCGGTTATTACAGGCAATATATATTTTGCCGTTGGGAGCCAATTGCAAGGCAAAATTGTTGCCCGTTGCAATGTTGACCTTTGAACTGTTCAAAACCTCCATGTCAACTGATTCCAAATCGTATTGCCAAATACCATAATTTACCCCTCTAATGCTCATATATAACAGCGATCCATCAGGTGAAAATTCAACTCCGTAACAATATGTATTTTCTTCAATAATACCGATCTGAATGGGGTGACTTATGATTCCAGTATGGTTGTCCAGGTTAAAAACTTCAGCCAGCAACGTATCATTATTTATCGGTACCACAATTTTATTTGATGCGGGAGAAATTTTAAGGTAACCAAAATCAATTCTTGGATTAGACCCTGTTTGGCTAGTAACAGGTATCGTATTGATTCCCGTTGATGTTAACAGGTAACAGTTAAAAACATTGCTCTTCCCATGTGAAATAATCCAAAAATCATATCCATTACAATGCGGAACAGCAGCCATTTTTTCCAGTACATTGGTCGATATGAAAATATTTTTTTGTGTTAACCTTCCAAATCCGTTTTCAAGATCCATATCGATTATTGAGTAACTTAATCTATTAATACTATCTGTATTAACAACTGTAAACAAGTAAAAAACGGAATTGGAGAGTGGCAAAGGTACGATCACACAATTTGGATTTATTGTCTGACCACCCAGTAGTGAATCGCCATTAGCCATGACCACATGGTTTTTGTTCCAGACTTTATTTCCGTTGGTATAGAAAAGCAAATTCCCCATGTTGTCGCACATGCTGGCACATCCGGCTTCCGCCTTCATCTCTCCATCCGTTAAAACTACCGGATTACCCGCGTTAAAATCAAGTCCGACCTGATCGCCAAAGTACCAAACCATTGCATTTTTCTGCCCAAAGACAGAAGCCGCTACCGATAGTAACACATACAATGTAATCAAATACTTCATTTTCAAAATCTACTAACTGGCAAGATGAGTCTGTTGCCACTAAAACATCACGTTTACACCAAAATTAATACCAATTGTATTGAAACGTTGTTTTTGCTGATATGTTACGGTGAAAACAGAATTCAGGTTTTGTTTATAGTTAGGAGAAACATATAGGCTGAGCTTATGGTTCAAATGATAGTAAATGGATGCATTGGCAACAAAATTAACCATGGTTTTGTTCACGGCTTTGGCTTCAACCATTTCATTGTAGTTGTACAAATCAGGGATACTGATTTTTGAATAAGTGAGAAAACCTACCGAGGCTCCGGCGTTTAACTCGATGGTAAACCTGCTTGTACTGGTGGAATAACCAACTAACAATGGGATTTCAAAATATCTCACCTGGTTTTGTCCTGAATTATCTCGGATTTTGTCATTGTAAACTTTTACCCAACTACTGTCAATTCCAGAAATAATAGGGATTCCAACGTCAGGTGGGTCGAAAACCCATACCCAGGTTGTATCGTAATCAAAATAACTATCTTCAGGAGAATATTCCTGGTAATGAAACTGATACGATCGTTTTTGATTGTATACAGCATAATTGATTCCGGTGGTAAATACCCAGTTCTTAACATGAAACCTGAGGTCTGTACCCAACGACCAACCCGGCGAGGCCGATTCGTTGGCATTTCGATAATCTGTGTATTCAGCATTAACACCCGAAATATGGGCACTTGAGAACGAAGGTCCACCATAAAAGTTCATCGAAAACCATTTATTTTTCATGGAGGTTGGAATCGGTCCAACATATCGGTTGGCACCCATTAATAAACTGTCAGGGTTTAAGGTAAGGTCAATGTTCATCGGCAGGCTGGTCATTCCCGAAAGGAATAAGGCATGCTCCATCCTGGTGGTTTCATTGCTGAGGGAATTATCTAATTGAATCAGTTCGTTAACATCCTCTATTCCTGCCCCAAAGGAATGGATTCCGTGGCCTGACAGGTTGGATCGTTCTGCATGCTGATATTCGGATGCAAGCTGTTCCGACTCAGAAGTAGATTCAATTGCATACAAGGCATTGTTTTCATTTTCAATATTATAAGCCAGCATCACTTCTGATATATGATCAGAATCCCGGGCTATTTTGGTAGAAGTACCGGAACTATTGGATAAACTATAAAATCCAACTGCAGAGGCACCCAATAAAAGGACGATGGAGCTTAGTCCGATAAACCATTTATACTTCATCCAGAACAAAGTCCACCGAAGGTTTTCCCACACCTCTTTCCCGGCTTCTTCTTTGTAACCGGAGAGGCTGTTTTTATAAAATTCGTCTATGTATTTATAATGATCATTCATTTTGAGCATATTTTAATCTCGGTAATGTGTTTAACTTAGCAAGTCTTTCAATTAAACTCCGGCGGGCTTTCAGCAGTTGCGATTTGGAAGTGTTTTCGGAAATGCCCAGTTGGTCACCAATTTCTTTGTGTGAGTAACCTTCGATGGCATACAGGTTAAATACAATGCGGTACCCTGGAGGCAGTTGTTGCACCGTATTTAATATATCCTTTAATTCGAGGTTATCAGGAATTTCTGTTGTCAGGTATCGTTCGCCGTTGAATTCGTCGAAATTGTGGTGGTAATAAAATTTGTTGCTTTTCCTGAAATTATCGATGGAAACATTGATCACAATGCGTTTCATCCATCCCTCGAAAGAGCCTTTTCCGGCGAAAGAACCAATATGTTTAAATATCCGGATCATGCCCATTTGCAGAATATCTTCGGCTTCTGTTTTGTTTTTTGCATAGCGCATACAAATCCCCAATAAGGTGCTGTGGTAAGTGTTATACAGCAACTTCTGGGCTTTGGAATCCTTTAGGACGCAGCGCCTTATCAGTTCGACTTCAGGTATATTCATAATTCCTATCATTCAGACGTGATTTTCATATGAAAAGTTGTATGCCTGAAATTTTGTTTAAAAATACAACAATAATCTACACAATTGTGTATTGATCAGAAGAATACCCTGGAAAATAAAGTGATTTCTTTTCAGCTGTGGCTTACAATAAAAAAGCCATCAACCCCACATAAATGTGAAGTTAATGGCTTTATCTTATAATCCTGTCTGGAAAATGTCTTTTTCTATGCGATGGCCAAACTCAAGACAAATAACGTCATGCGTTATTCAAACTGTTTTGTTTGCTTGGTATGCAGCAATCTCATGAATACATGCAAATTTCAGCAGAAGCAATATGAATGGGGATTAGTCTCTATGGTAACCACCACCGCCGCCGCCACGGTTATTTCCGCCGCCGCGATAACCGCCACCGCCGCCACCGCCGCCGCGTCTGTCATCCTCACGTTTTTCACGTGCTTCGTTCACAACAATTGGGCGTCCCAAAATTTCTTTGCCATTCAGGCTCTCGATAGCTTCTTCTGCTTCGTTGCTGTTTGGCATTTCAACAAAACCAAAGCCTTTACTTTTTCCCGAAAATTTATCTGTAATGATACGGGCAGAGGTTACTTCTCCAAAGCTTTCAAAATAGCCTCTCAATTCGTCTTCGCTTAATCTAAAAGGAAGACTTCCAACAAAAATATCCATGATGATCTAATTAATAAATTGAAATATCGGTCAAAAGTAACATTTATTTAATGGAAACATACTTAAATTAAAAAAATAACAAAAAATTAATGAAACAATCTTACTCAAACACACCATTCTAGAATAGTAAACCTACTTTTTCAGGATAATACGGAAGGTGGTACCCTTGCCCGGGGTAGAAGATTTAACAAACAATTTGCCCTTGTGATACTGTTTAATGATCCTTTTTGCCAGAGAAAGCCCCAGTCCCCATCCCCTTTTTTTGGTGGTATATCCCGGGTTAAAAATCATTTTTTGTTCCGTAAGAGAAATTCCTTTGCCTGTATCCGTAATATCAATAACTACTTGCTTTGGTTCTTCTTTTAAATCAACCGTAATGGTACCCGTTGTATTCATTGCATCAATGGCATTCTTGCATAGGTTTTCAATCACCCAGCTCATCAGGGCTGCATTTACCGGAAGCAGTATCTTTTTGTCTTGATCGATGTGAAGGATATAAGTCACTTTTTTTGAAGTGCGCAGTTTTAAGTAATTAATGCTGTCGAGTAAAATCTGAACGATATCGTTGTTTTTAAGTGTCGCCTCTGAACCGATTTTTGAAAAACGCTCAGCAATCACCTCCAAACGGTTCACATCTTTTTCAATCTCAGCTGTGGCATGGGCTATATTGGTATCATCTAATTTCAACAACTCAATCCAGGCCAGAATCGATGAAAGGGGAGTGCCCAACTGATGAGCCGTTTCTTTCGCCATGCCAGCCCAAACACGGTTTTGCTCCGACCTTCGGGCATAGCTAAACAGCAGGTAGGCAATGAGGGCAAAAATGGCAATAATGAGGATTTGTGCCAATGGAAAAAACCGAACGATGGTTAGTAATTCTGAGTCCTGGTAATAAATATAGGAGGTCCCCTGGTCTCCAAAACTCACCCTGATAGGTGTGTTTTCATTGGCCATCTCATCCAGTTTCTCCTGAACATAAGCAGGGTCGGTCATCCTGATATCGTTCAAATTTCCAAATTGGATTACTTTTTGCCGGGTACTGTCGGTAATAATTACAGGTACACTTGACGAATTCAGTGCCACTTCCGACATAAAAGAAGTGATATAGTCGTTGAGCACATTCTTCAACTCGGTAAAAAAATGTGAATCACGGTAGTACAGGTAGTGTTTTTTATAAGGAAGAATGGGAACCATAAGTGGCTTATACACCGTAAATTCTTCTTTGAGTTGCCCTGTTAGGTATTTTAGGGTATCCTGATGGGGTGATAGATTTCTTGAATCGAGAATTTTGCCTGTGGCATCTGCCAGGATAATGGGTATGCTGGTGTTCTTTTCAATAATTTCAATAAAAAAGGTGAGATCCTGGTCTTTTGATGGCTTGTCGCTTAGTACCTGTTTGTAGACATCAGCCAGCAACTCTACTCTCCTTCGTTCCTGGGTCTGTAACTGACCAAAAAATGATTCGGTATAATCCACCAGCTCTGCTTTACGGTGTACGGCAGCAGCCCATAGGTTTACATTTTTTCTCTCTTCATTGGCGAACTTCCCCACCAGCAAATTGGTAAAAAAAATTGAAGCCCCTATAATCATGAGGGCCAAAACAACCAAAAGCGCTTTCCAACGCATCTTCTGAGTATATATGTTCACCGGTAGTCAGATTAATAATTCACAAATCTATAAAATTGTTTGCGAGTTCAACGCTTTAAAACTGAATAAATTGCACAAACGGACGGTAGGTTTCCCCGGAATAATGCCCTTTTATACTGACCGCTGGCGCACACCTTCTGTAAAACAACGTACAGTTTAATCACCTGAATATTTGTTAAATGTTTGAATTACAAATTTATCTGAACGGTGGCATAATTCCTGCTAAAAAGTTTCGTTATTGTATTTCAACACAATCATCCATTCATGATCGATTTAAAAAACATACATAAAACCTACCAGATGGGGAATTCCGGTCTTCATGTCCTGAAAGGTATCAATCTGAAGGTGGCACAGGGAGAATTGGTTTCAATCATGGGTTCCTCCGGATCAGGTAAATCAACCCTGCTCAACATCATTGGTATCCTCGACAATTACGACCAGGGAGAATATTATCTGGACGGAACGCTGATGGCCAATCTGAGCGAAAGCAAAGCAGCCTTTTATCGCAACCAGATGCTGGGATTTATTTTTCAATCCTTTAACCTCATTCCCTTTAAAAATGCTGTTGAAAACGTTGCCCTTCCACTATATTATCAAAAAGTAAGCCGGAAAAAACGCAATATGATCGCTCTCGAATACCTCGACAGGATGGGCTTGCGCGACTGGGCCGATCACCTTCCTTCAGAATTGTCAGGTGGTCAGAAACAGCGACTGGCCATCGCGCGTGCTTTGATTGCCAATCCAAAAGTGATTCTTGCTGACGAACCTACCGGCGCCCTCGATTCTGCCACATCGCAAGAAATGATAAACCTGTTGAAAGAAATTAATAAACAGGGCATCACCATGATCATTGTAACGCATGAAACCGATATTGCCGAACAAACCGACCGCATCATCCACATAAAGGATGGAATTATCGAAAACAGTTACAATAGCGAAGACCTTCGATCGATGGTTCTGGCTGAAGTTGAAGCGAATAACACTTAACTCTTAAACCCATGTTTGACCTGGATAAATGGCAGGAAATTTTTAATACCATCAGCAAAAACAAATTGCGCACCTTCCTTACGGGATTCAGTGTGGCATGGGGTATTTTTATGTTGGTGCTCCTGCTGGGTTCGGGTTATGGTTTAGAGAATGGAGTCAGGAAAGATTTTGAAGGTGATGCAGTTAACTACATTTCAATCAATCCGGGAGTTACAAGTCAGGCCTATAAAGGCATGAAACCTGGACGCAGATTGAGGTTTACCAATGACGAACGTACCACCATGAGTACATTGTCCTATGTGGATAAAAGTTCAAGCCGTACACAGATATGGAGAAATAACCTCATCTCCTATGGCAACGAGTATGGCACATTTGATATTTTCGCTGTAAGCCCCGAATACCGGTACGTGGAATCACTCACCATGACCGAAGGACGCTGGATCAACGAAAACGACATCGATGAGTACAGAAAAGTGGTGGCCGTGGGCAGACTGGCTTACGAAGCCTTGTTTAAAGGAAAACCAGCCGTTGGGGAATACATGACCGTTAGCGGTGTGCCATTTAAAGTAGTGGGTATTTTCGACGATCCGGGTACAGATCGCGACTTACAACGGGTGTATATTCCCATCAGTACAGCTCAACGCGTGTTTAATCTTGGCAACAACATCAACAATGTATGCCTGATGCTGGGCGATGCCAGTGTTGGCGAAAGCGAAACGGTAGTTCAGGAAATTAAAGACGTGCTATCCGATCAAATGAAGTTCGACCCCAACGACCCGCGTGCGTTATTTATTTACAACAGCATCGAAAACTATCAAAAATTTATGACCCTCTTTGCCAGCATACGGTTGTTTATCTGGGTGATCGGCATTGGAACCATCATCGCCGGCATTGTTGGTGTAAGCAATATTATGATGATCGTGGTAAAAGAACGAACCAAGGAAATTGGTGTACGAAAGGCGCTGGGAGCCACTCCCGGATCTATTATCGCACTCATTCTTCATGAGTCGGTACTCATCACCGCAGTAGCCGGATACATGGGACTGGTAGCAGGAGTAGGACTGTTGGAACTGATTTCCAAATTCCTGCCGGATGTGGGCTATTTTGCCAATCCCGAAATCAATATTGGGGTAGCCATCGGCGCCACCCTGATTCTCATTATTTCGGGTGCCATGGCAGGATATATGCCGGCCAGAAGAGCGGCAGCAGTTAAACCGGTTATCGCTTTACGCGATGAATAAAAACCTGAAATTATGACACTACTCGATCGCGATAAATGGCATGAAATTTTGTTTGCACTCAGACAAAACAAGCTCCGTACCTTTTTCACCGCTTTTGGCGTGTTTTGGGGAATCTTTATGCTCATCATCATGCTGGGTTCGGGAAGAGGTTTACATAATGGTGTAAGTCAGGGAATGGGAGACTTGGCGACCAATGCCATGTTTATGTGGACGCAAACCACCACAAAGCCTTACAAAGGGTTCCCCCGTGGGAGAAGATATAATTTCAACAACGATGATACCAAGGCACTCCGTGACAACCTTCCTGATCTTCAATATATTGCTCCGCGGCTCCAGGTTTTTGGAGGAAACGGAACCAACAACAATGTGGTTCGTGGCGATCGTACTGCCAGCTACAGCATTCAGGGCGACTACCCCGACTACTTCCTGATTGACCCGGTAAACCTGATTGAAGGCCGGCTGATAAACGACCTGGATATCGAAGATAGGCGTAAAGTGGTTGTGATCGGTACCCGCGTTAAAGACGAAATGTTTGAAGACAATGAAGACCCTATCGGAGAAATGATCAGAATTCAGGGTGTTTATTTTAAAGTAGTCGGAGTGCATTCATCCAAAAAAAATGATAACCAGGCCGAACAGGAAAACGCCCAGATTTTTATGCCTTTCAGCACCCTACAACAAACCTTTAATTACGGTAATATAGTCGGTTGGTACAGCATGACGGCTGTTGACGGAGTACCAGCATCAAAACTTCTCGAAGACGTAAAAGCATTGCTCAGGTCACGACATTCCATTGATCCCACCGACGACCGCGCCATTGGGGCATTCAATATTGAAGTAGAGTATACCAAAATGAAAAACCTCTTTACCGGCATTGATGCCCTCATTTGGTTTGTGGGTGTGTTCACTTTGTTGGCCGGAGTCATCGGCATCAGCAACATCATGCTGGTAGTGGTAAAAGAACGAACGAAAGAAATTGGGATTCAACGTGCATTGGGAGCCACTCCGCTGGAAGTAAAAAGCCAGATTGTGATCGAAACCGTATTCCTGACTACCATTGCCGGTTATATTGGTCTCACACTTGGCGTTGGTTTTCTGGAACTGATTAACTTTGCCCTGGTGAGTTCCGGATCTACGGGAGAAATGTTCTCGCATCCCGAAGTCGACTTCAATAAAGCCATTGCCGCATTGATTTTACTGGTGGTTTCGGGGGCCGTGGCAGGACTGATTCCGGCGCAACGGGCCGTTTCCATTAAACCCATTGATGCTTTACGTGATGAATAGTAAGTTAAAAGTTTAAAGTAAAAAGTTACTGCCTCCCGAAAGCTTTCGGGAGTAGGCAGAAAGGTTAAAATTAAATGACATCAAATAAATATCCCGCTTGAATATGAAAACATTCTTCAAAATCCTAGCCGCCGTAATTGTTTTGGGCATTTTTGGTTATACCATTTATTTCCTGTATCAAAAGTCGCAAACCAAACCCGTTGTTTACGAAACCTCAAATCCCGTTATATCGAATGTAATTAAGAAAACCACAGCTACAGGATCGGTAATTCCACGAAAGGAAATCGAGATAAAACCTGTTGTATCCGGTATTATTGATGAATTGTACGTGGTTGAAGGTCAGCAATTAAAAAAAGGCGATTTGATTGCCAGAATTCGGATCATTCCAAATATGATCAACCTAAACAATGCAAAATCCGGCGTTGAAACAGCCAAAATAAAACTGGAGGATGCCAAACGGAATTATGACCGCCAGCTTGAATTACTCGAGAAAGGCGTGATCGCTAAAGCCGATTACGAATCCTACGAGATTACTTATAAAAATGCCCTCGAAGACCTGGAGACTGCAGAAGAAACATTGCAGCTTATCAGGGATGGACAAATTCAGAAACAAAGCAGTGAAACAAATACCCTTGTTAAATCGACCATAGATGGAATGGTGCTGGATGTGCCTGTCGAAATTGGCAACCAGGTCATCGAATCGAACAATTTTAATGCCGGAACCACCATAGCTTCTGTAGCCGATATGGGTGAGATGATGTTTGAAGGCAATATCGATGAATCGGAAGTAGGAAAAATTAAAGAGGGAATGCCACTGCTATTGACAATTGGAGCTCTTGAAAACGTGACGTTTGATGCCGTTCTCGAACAAATATCACCGAAAGGTTCAGAAGTCAATGGAGCCGTACAGTTTAAAATCAAAGCAGGTGTAAAACTACAAAGCGATCAGTTTATCCGTTCGGGTTACAGTGCCAACGCGGATATTGTTCTGGCACGTGTCGATAGTGTGATGACGCTTTCAGAAGGGCTTCTCCAGTTCGATGACTCTTCCACGTTCGTGGAGGTTGAAGTCCAACCACAAATTTTTGAAAAACGAACGGTTGAGACGGGTCTTTCGGATGGGATTAACATCGAGGTTGTTTCAGGGATCAATATGGAGGATAAGGTAAAAAAGCTCAAGTAATCATCTGATATTCAAGACTGATAAAATAATATCGCCCACATTGAACAAGTAGATTTCCGATGAATATTACTACATGTTAATCGGGATAGGCAATGCGGGAGTGGTGAATATTCAGCAACTTCTTTTTCAAAACCTTTATCACTTTGGTAATTTCCTTCATGGTGATGTTGGCATTCATAAACTGGTTATCGGTCATCAGAGAATGAATAATATTGTCCACCAGGTCGTTAATTTTCTGTTCGTCGGGCTGGGCCAGGCTTCTGGATGCTGCTTCTACCGAGTCGGCCATCATGACAACAGCGGTTTCGCGTGAAAAAGGAGCCGGTCCATGATAGGTAAACTCTGACTGATCGACTTCCATTCCCGGGTTTAATTTCTTTTCAAGGCGATAAAAATACTCCACCCGTCTGGTTCCATGATGTGTTCGGATGAAATCAATGATTTTTTCAGGCAAACCATGCTTTCGGGCCATTTCGATGCCATCCAGCACATGATCAATAATTACACGTGCACTTTCTTCATAGCCAAGCTCATCATGTGGATTATAACCGGAGGTCTGGTTCTCAACAAAATACAATGGATTATTCATTTTCCCAATATCATGGTACAAGGCTCCGGTGCGGGCCAATTGTTCATCTCCGCCAATTTCGTAGAGGGCCTCCGAAGCCAGATTGGCCACCTGTAATGAGTGTTGGAAAGTGCCGGGCGCCTTGATACTTAAATCGCGCAACAACACATTGTTTGTGTTTGAAAGTTCGAGTAAGGTAAGCTGCGTGATGAGGCCGAACATTTTCTCGTATAAAAATATAAGTGGAAACGCCAACAGCAATAAAATAGAACTGGCTGCAAAATGGCTTATCATGCGCCTCGAAAAATTGTCAATCGATCCTTCCTGAGCCAATAAAATGCCGGCATACACAACCATGTAGGCTAAAAACACCATCATTACACCCCTGAATAAATCAGAGCGTTTACTGAGTTTCTTCACCGAAAACACGCCAATCAATCCGGCAATGCACTGGGTATATAAAAACTCAAAACTATTTGGGGCATAAAACCCCACTAAAATCAGGGTAATGATATACACCACGATAGCAATTCCACCATCCAGAAACGCTGAGATAACAATGGGTAAGATGGCAAAAGGAATCATGTACGACCAATCGGGATATAGTTGAAAAACGAGGTAGGTGGTCAGGATAAAAATCATTTGAGTGAATAGGACCAGGACAATATACTTTAGCTCATAGTAAAATTGGCCTTTAAAAAACCGAATGAACAGATATTGCACCAAAAACAACATCACGATGAGCAGTGTCATTCCCGACAAAACATATTTCCATGAGTCGGTGGAAGCCATGTTTTTCTCATATTCGTTTTTCAAAGAAATGAGTACCTGATATTTTTCAGTCGATACCAACTCCCCTGTCGAAATAATCAATTCATCTTTTTGCACCAACCCTTGATTTAAAGAGATATCCTTTAACAGCTCTTTCTGCTCAAGCAAGGTTTTTGATTCATCATAAAATACATTCTGAAGTAAGGACTGCGAAATTACCTTTTGCAAGAGAGAACTATCAGAAGTGTTTAGTTTCTTAATTCGGATTTTAGCATAATCATTAGCTGATCGGATGTCGTACAACTGGTCTACGGCAGTGGCTGCAACCTCGTTGCCTTTTATCAGCCGAATACGATATGAGGGATCCTTACCTTCAATCACCGGATCATAACGAATAATACCCTTGTTTTCAATCGACTTAAATAAATCCAACAAAAAAGTCTCCAACTGTATTGAGTCGGCAGCGTGACGACTTCCGGACTTTGAAGCCCATGCCAGGCTGTAATTCAGCATTAATTGCTGCAATCCGGTTTCAGTTACTTCTTGATTAAAAGCAAAATAGGGCATATAACCGGCCAGCAAAACAGCTTTTTCATCTTCAATTTGCTTTTGGCTTTTTTGGATTGAAAAATCGAAAGGAGCAATCAAGTCCTTGTGATTCCATGGCTTACCTACCTGAAATTCATATTTAAAGATGCTCTCCTTAGGACTGATCCATACCACAATGGCAGCAGCCAGAATAAACAATACGATTTTAAAAGTTTCGTAGTAATTATGTTGTAGTTTTGATAAAATTGAGTTCATTTGGAGCGTAATTAGCGACTACAAATTTAACTAAAAGGTTGAACCTGAAAAACATTTTATTTTATGGAAGTATTTGGTGTTTGTAATCAGAGTCTGGCAGCAGTCAGAAAACAGCCCGGTGAGCCCAATGAGATGATAAACCAATTAATTTTTGGCGACTTATTAGAAATAAAAGCCAAAGTAAATAGTTGGTTGCTTATCGAAAGCATGCACGATGGTTACGAAGGCTGGGTTGACAGCAAACAAGTTAAGCAAATAAATAACACTGAATACCAACTACTTGTCAATAGCTCAAAAGCATTTACATCCTCCATCATCACTAAAGTTGACCTCACTCATGCGGAAGGTTACAGGTACCTGAGCCTGGGCAGCAGGTTGTATCAGGTAAAGCAAAATACATTTAACAACCTGGAGGGTGAGGCCGTTTATACCGGAGAAATCATAACCAACCCGTCGAATGGCAGTGGTGAGCAGGTTGCTCAAGCAGCTCGTCAATATCTAAACGCACCTTATCTATGGGGAGGACGCTCGGTTTGGGGCATAGATTGCTCCGGGCTCGTGCAGATGAGTTATTTGCTGAATGGATATTCACTTCCACGTGACGCTGGTCAACAGGCACAAATAGGTGAGACAGTCCATTTTATACACGAAATCAAGGCCGGCGACCTGATTTTTTTTGATAATGAAGAAGGGAAAATAGTCCATGTTGGTATCGCTTTGCCCAATAAAAACATCATCCATGCCAGTGGTCAGGTACGAATCGACACATTGGATCATCAAGGGATCTTTCAACAGCAGACTCATTTGTACACACATCAACTCCGGTTAATAAAGCGGGTGATTACCTAAACCAGCAAAAGGGTAATGGGGTGAATGATGTATTACGCCTATCCTGTACTCTATCACTCCGTTACTCAGAATTCAATTTTTTATTTTATAAAATCAGTTTCCTGTTTTGCAAAACGCCAGGCTTTGATCGCCATAAACAGAATCAAAATAATAATTAAAGTATATCGTAATAATATCACCATTTGGCACGTTTTATGATATAAAGATTTCACATTAATCATAAAAAACAGAAAAATGGTACTACCAACAAATTTAAAACACGTAGCAACAGCTACCGAACATGCCCAAGTATTAAAAGATCACGAAAACGTCATGATTTGCTGTGGCCGCATGGGTCCCATGTGTCTTCCAGTTTACGATATCATGGGTGATATACAGGAAGAATACAAGCATGTAGAATTTCGTGACATGATGTTCGACAGTCCTGAATCAGCTGTCATCCGCAACCACCCGGCCTGTCGCAATTTTATGGGAATTCCTTTTACCGTTTATTATAAGAATGGCGAATTGGTTGCCGCTACCAGCAGTATCCAAAGCCAAGGTCAGGTAACTGCCATTTTAGACAGAGAATTTAAAGCCTAATAAATTTTCCGCCCTCTTTTCGGGGGCGGAAAAATAATATGATCATGGAAGAAAAAATTGTTGATGTAATCATCCTAGGTGGTGGTGCAGCCGGACTAACCGCGGGCATGTATCTGGCCCGGGCCAAATCCAGCGCCGTTATCCTGGATTCGGGAACCATTGGCGGACAACTTGTATTAACCCACGAAGTAGCCAATTATCCCGGTATTGTAACCACATCCGGATATCAGCTTGCTACCACCATGCGCCAGCAGGCTAAGTCGTTTGGATGCGAAATCAAATCCAATATCACCTTGTCGGAACTGAACCTGGAGGGCGAATCGAAAACAGTGGTGGTAAACAACAACATCCGGTATGTGGCCAAGGCATTGATCATCGCTACGGGTGGTCGTTCGCGGATGCTAAACATTCCGGGCGAAGCCCGACTAAAAGGCAAAGGGGTTTCGTACTGCGCTACCTGTGACGGTGATTTTTTCCAGGATAAGGAAATATTTGTGGTGGGAGGTGGCAATTCTTCGCTTGAAGAAGCTGTTTCATTGACAAAATACGCCTCAAAGGTCACCATCATCCATCAATTCGATCATTTTCAGGCTTTTGAGCATGCCATTGAAGAAGCCAAAAAAAATCCAAAAATCAACATCATCCTCCAATCGAAGATTACTGAGTTTCTGGGCGATGAAAAGCTGGAAGCCATCCGCTATCAAAACCTGGAAACAGGAGAAGAATTTCATCAACCCATCGATGGTGTGTTTATCTTTATCGGCTATGAAGCCAATACGGATATGTTTCACGGCAGTTCATTAAAACTCAACGCAGGCAAAGAGGTCGTGGCCGATGAACTGATGAAAACCAACCTGCCGGGAATATTTGTCGCAGGAGACAACAGGGCGAAACGATACCGGCAAATTACTACAGCTGTCGCTGATGGAACCATCGCAGCGTTGTCAGCACTTGAATACCTGAGTAATTAATGCGTCTGGTCTAAAAAGGTACTAGAACATTTTCAGCCACTTTTACCCCTAATCCCCTAAAGGGGAAGTGGCTGAAAATCAGTTATCCCTTTAGGGAATGGGTGAAAACTGATTTTCAATTATTTTCATGACTCACCTTATATATACCTGACTCATTAAACTCATTTTATTCGTAATTACACCTGGCATGCACTATTTGTAGCCTTTCTAAAAATGAGGCAGTGCATGCTTTTTTTTTGTTCCTCCGTTCCTCCATTAAAAAAACAAAATACATTTGCAGCGACAATTGATTCAGGGCAGGGTGAAATTCCCGACCGGCGGTGACAGTCCGCGACTCCCGTTCCGAAAATTTTAGGATGGGACTGATCTGGTGAAACTCCAGGGCCGACAGTAAAGTCTGGATGGTAGAAGCGATTGTTGTTGTGATGAGTTGAACTGATATCAGTTTTGGTATCGGTTGCTTGTTATAAGGCTATAATTGATAGCACCTGCTGTTTTGTCAGCAGGACCAATCCGCCCTGAATCGATGTCAGGGTTTTTTTATTGTTTCAACTTAAAGTAATAGAAATGAAAAGGATTGGATTATTTATTGTTAACTTATTGTTAATCACACACACACTTCAGGCACAACATTCTATTTCGGGCATTATTCAAGAGGCAGAAACCGGTCTCCCCATCGGGAATGTTCAAATTATATCACCCGGTTTGACCATCGGTACCACCAGCGATGCTGATGGCAGCTTTTTGCTGACGACAGACAAAAACAACATTCACCTGACATTTCATCACCTCAGTTATAAAACATTGTCGAGGTATATTGTGCTGCATTTGCAGGAGATGGATCTGGGAATCATTCAATTGGAAAGACTACCGGTTAACCTGGATGAAATCAACATCACCGGCGGAATGGTTACCGAAAACAACTCGCCAATAACCATTTCAACACTCACCGGCAAAGAGATTCAAACCCAATTGGGCCATCAGCCATTGCCATTGTTGATGAACAGCATTCCTGGTATCTACAGCTCACGTACCGGCGGGGGAAGTGGTGATGCCGAATTGAGTATCAGGGGATTTAATCAGCAAAACATTGGCATCTTGCTAAACGGAATCCCCATCAGTAGCATCGAAAACGGGCTGGTTTACTGGAACAATTGGTTGGGACTGAGCCACGCCATTGCCGAAATTCAGGTTCAAAAAGGACCTGGCGTTTCCAATGCAGCCATCAATTCAGTGGGTGGAAGTTTAAACATTGTGACCTCAAATCCCAAAGAAACACCGGATTATTCATTGAGCTATCGGGTAACTTCTTTTGGCAACCAGGAAGTTTCGTTTTCAGCCAACAGCGGAATCATGGAAAACGGTTGGAATGTTGCCTTCTACGGCTCTTATCTTCACGGAGACGGGTACATCGATGCCACCAATGTTTCGGCCTGGTCGTACTTTCTCACCTTAAATAAACAGCTTAACGCTAAAAACAAACTGACCATTACCCTGTTGGGAACACCCGAAATACACGGCCAGAGGACTTTAAAACTATCCGATCAGGAACACCGGTATTATGGCAACCTGTATAATAAGGACTGGGGTGGATTGAATGGTAAAATAAAAAATGCTTCCGAAAACTTCTACCACAAACCCGTTTTGAGCGCCAACCACAATTACACCCTCAACAGCAAGACCATTTTAGCCACTGCGGTTTATTTCACACCCGGGTATGGCGGTGGAAACTGGTCGGAAAGCTTCCAATACGCCCCTTCGGTTTTTGAATTCAGAAATGAAACGGGTCAGATTGACTGGCCGGACATTTATAACAACAATACAAATAACCCGGGTAGTTCGGTGTTGGAGAACGGGGACACCATTTCGGGCTATTCAATCAATGTTGGAACGCAATACCTGGCCAGCCACATTCAAACCGGACTGATGTCGACCCTCCGGCATGCCGTCAACGATCGGCTAACCCTGACAGGCGGTATTCATTACAGGTATTTCAACTCATTTGTACGCGAGCAAATCACCGATTTGATGGGAGGCAAGGTCTTTATTGATGATTATTCATGGGCAGAGGATGGCGTTGGCGGAAGAAACCAGCTTAACTACGTCGGAGACATCATCAAAGTCAACAACTCGAGCATTGTAAATTTTACAAGTGCCTATTTACAGGCCATTTACAATTCAGGACGGATAAATGCGTATGTTTCTCTGGGTGGCAATAACAACTGGTATCAACGTGTGGACCGTTACAATTATGTGAAAAACCAAAAAAGTGAAACGATCGTTAAACCCGGCTTTGATTTACGGGGAGGAATCTGTTACAATTTTGGAACCCACCATGAAGTATTTGCCAATGTAGCGTTCATTTCACGTGCACCTTACTTTAAATATGTTTTCGGGAATTATACCAATGTTCCGGTTCACGACCTGAAAAATGAGCAAATCAGCACGGTGGAAGCCGGTTATCGCTTTCACAATCAAAGCATTAAATTTGAGGCCAATGCTTACTATACCGATTGGGGGAACGTCTCCATGCTTTCGAATGAGTATATTCAGTTGGAAAACAACACCCAAAGCAGGGCCATGGTGAATGGTTTACATGCCATCCACCAGGGTGTTGAATCGATGCTGGATGTGCAACTCAATAAAAACATGGGCATCGGGTTGATTGCCTCTTTTGGGAATTTTGTTTGGCAAAATGACATCACCGCCACCTTGTTAAATAGTGACAATATAGTTGTCGACACCATCCTGGTGATGGCCAAAGGGCTCAAAGTGGGAGGCACCGCGCAACATCAACTGGGGGCAATATTTACTATTAAGGTATTAAAGATAATTGACATGAAACTGGAATGGATGTATTACGATCAGTTGTATGCTTCTTTCGATCCGGTGAACCGGACCAATCCCGACGACCGGGTGCAACCCTATCAGATTCCGGCTTTTCACACCATAAATGTATATGCAGGAATTCACACCAAAGTGCTCAACACCCCTTGTTTACTACAGCTAAATGCGTATAACCTACTCAATTCCATTCATGTAGTAAATGCCCAGGATGGACCGGGTCATGATTTAGCGTCCATGACCGGGTTCTGGTCGTTTGGGCGGACTTTTGATATCATGTTAAAATTCAGCCTTTAAAGCAAAACAGTTGCATTGGTTCTTTAATAACTTATTAACAACACACAATATTTATCTGGTTGTATTTGTGCATATTACGCAATTTAGAGGGGCATAATCACAAAAATCAATAACAATTGTTAATAATTATTAATAATGGCTTAATACAGCTTTTGGGTAGAATAGATATTTTTACTTCAAATATTAATAAAATCTATTTCATTTGAAAAACCAAAAAACTAAATGTTTATGAAAAAATTAAATTTACTCTTAACATTTTTCCTTACTGTATTGTTTGCCGGTGTATCATTCTCACAAGGAACGGTTACAGGGAAAGTGGTTGATGCCACTTACAATGAGTCGCTTATTGGAGCCACTGTTGTATTAAAGGGGACAACAACGGGAACAGTAACAGACATCAACGGAGCTTTCAGCCTAAAGTTAGCTGCTGGTTCTTATACCATTGATGTCAGTTATATTGGATACGAGTTACAGTCATTTCCGGTAACGATTGGCGACAATGAAACACATAATCTCGGAAAAGTAAAACTAGCATCCACTACATTTGCTTTGGAAGGGGTGAACATCATGGCTGACCGTGCTAAAGAAAGGAAAACTCCTGTTGCCCTTTCCAACATTTCAAAAGCCGAAATCCAACAGCAATTAGGTTCACAGGACTTGCCCATGATTATGAATATGACCCCCAGTGTGTATGCTACCCCACAAGGTGGAGGAGCCGGTGATGCCAGGATGGTTGTTCGTGGTTTTAACCAGAGTAATGTGGCCATTATGATCAATGGTGTTCCTATTAATGACATGGAAAACGGTTGGGTATATTGGTCCAACTGGGATGGTGTTGCCGATGCTACTTCCTCAATTCAAATACAACGTGGTTTAAGTGCCATCAACCTGGCAACACCTTCTGTGGGTGGTACCATGAATATCATCACCAGCCCGGCTGAAATGAGAGCAGGTGCCACTGCCAGATTGGAATATGGATCGGGTAACTTTATCAAAACAACCTTTAGCGCTCATACCGGATTGATCAATAATAAATTCGCTGCCAGCGTGGCTGCAGTCCGTAAAGTTGGTGAGGGTGTTATTGACAAAACATGGACCGACGCCTGGGCATATTATGTTGGCTTGAGTTACAACGTAAATAAAAATCACCGTCTCGAAATTTATGCAGTGGGAGCTCCTCAACGTCACGGACAAAACCTCTACAAACAAAATGTGGCAGCCTACAGTCATGAATATGCCACCGAATTAGGTGCCAGTGACAGTACTTTGATGAAATTCCCTGAAGCCAGCTCAGGACGTCTGTACAATGAAAACTGGAATGAGGTAAATAGTTCTTATAATGCAAAACAATATTGGAATGGTAAAGAACATGACAGATATGCTACTGATTTTATGAATGAAAGAGAGAATTACTACCATAAACCTGTTGCTAATCTGAACTGGTATGCACAATGGAGCAAAAAAATCTCACAATTTACCACTGTTTATTATTCAGGTGGAAAAGGTGGCGGAACAGGGACCTATGGAAAAATGCAGTATGACCGCACCGGACCATCCCAAATTGTTGACTGGAATGCTACCATTGAGAAGAATTTGGATCCCACTTACACTAATAAAGGAATCCTACGCAATTCTGTAAATGGTCAGTGGACGATTGGAGCAATTACAAAGGTTAAAATAGACTTTTCCGACCACTTCAAAGGCCAGGTTGGTTTGGACTGGAGAACAGCCGAAATTGAGCACTTTTATGAAGTTAGAGATCTCTTAGGGCTTCAGTCTTACGTTTTTAAAGGAAATCAATTTGATACGGACGCTGGCATGCAAAACAAGGTTTTAGGTGATAAAGTCAATTATTTCAATACCAATACGGTTGATTGGTTTGGTGGTTATGCACAAGGTGAATATACCAACGGCAATCTGACGGCCTATGGCACATTCGGTTACTCCATGATCAAGTATTCGTACCTCAATCATTTTAAAACGGCCGATACTTTAAGTAATGGTGACCCTGATGTAAATAGCGGCGAACTAAAATCCAATACTGACTGGATTAACGGCTTTCAAATTAAAGGTGGCTTACTCTACAATTTTACAGAAACCTTTAGCGCTTTTGGTAATTTTGGTTATGTAAGCAAAGTGCCAATTTTTGATAATGTAATTGATGATAGTGATGGGACTGTTGCAAAAGATCCACAAAACGAGAAATTTATTTCTTATGAATTAGGTGCAATTTACAAAACCACCAATGATAAAGTGAGCATTAAAGGTAATTTCTACTATACTACCTGGCAGGACAGAACTTTCACCACTTCTGTCAGACTTACCGAGACCGAAAACGGGATTGCTTTTATCAAAGGAGTCGACCAACGTCATATTGGATTTGAGCTGGAAGGCAAGTACCGTCCAATTAACTTCATCGGATTTGGTGCCATGGCTTCCATTGCTAACTGGACCTACATAAATGATGTGAACGCCACCGTTAAAAACTATGATGACGCAAGTGGTAGTTTTACTACAACAGAAATACATGCATACATAAAGGATTTGAAAGTAGGCGATGCACCACAAACCGGGCTTGCACTGTGGACAAATATTTATCCTGTTAAAGGACTCAATATTCAATTCATCTGGCGCAACCTTTCAAACCATTATGCAGATTTTAATCCTATCTACCGTCAGGACAAAACCGACACTGAACAAGTTTGGAAAACTCCTTCTTATTCTGTTTTTGATACACACATCAACTACACTGTTCCTATGAAAGGGAGAGTTGAGCTGGATGTATTTGCCCATGTCTTTAATATTTTCGACACTTTCTATATTCAGGATGCAGTTGACAATAGCCAATACAATGGATATTACGGATATGACAAACGTTACTCACATACTGTTAATTCCGCAGAAGTCTTCCTGGGCGCACCAAGAACCTTTAATGTTGGGGTAAAAATTGGATTTCATTAATGGTCATCACAAACTATTAAAAAAAGCCTCCAAACCGGAGGCTTTTTTTTATCCTGATGGCTTATTTTTCAATCATTACAAATCATAATACTTTGGCAATCATGAAATTGAAAATCACAAATAACCTCCTGTTCATATTTTTGTTGAGCATGGTTTCTGTTAGTTGTTCCTCTGGTGATCATAAAAAGGAGCAAACCTACCTGATCGTGCTGTCGCTTGATGGTTTCAGGTGGGACTATCCCGACCACGCAAACACACCTACACTCGATTCGCTGTCCCAGGTTGGCGTGAGAACCAATATCATTCCCTCCTATCCAACCAAAACATTCCCAAATCATTATAGCTTGGCTACCGGATTGTACCCCGACCACCATGGTATTGTGCTCAACGGGTTTTATGCTGTAGATCTGGGAAAACAATACTCCTTGGGAGATCGCCGGGCAGTTGCCGATGCCAACTTTTATGGAGGTGAACCCATTTGGAACACCTGTGAAAAACAAGGAGTGAAAACAGCCACCTTATTCTGGGTCGGATCCGAAGCACCCATCAACCACTTAAGACCAACCTATTGGTCGGCTTACAACCAGAAATTGTCCTTTGGATCACGCATCGACTCCTTGTTTAATTGGCTTTCTTTACCGGAAACCCAACGTCCGCATCTGATCATGTGGTATTATCATGAACCCGATCATACAGGCCATCAATTTGGGCCCCGTAGTTTGGAAACGGTTGCCGAAGTCGAAAAGCTCGATCACTATTTAGGCATGTTTTTTAAACGCATGAGACAACTCCCGGATTATCATCAGCTCAACTTTATCGTCACTTCCGACCATGGCATGGGCGAAATTTCACCAGATAGACAAGTCATTCTCGATGAAACAATCGACACTTCCTGGTTAGAGAGATTTGATGGATGGAATCCAAACTGGAATTTCAAAGTAAAAGCTGGGTTGATGGAGAAAGTTTACAGCAACTTAAAAAAAGTATCCCATGTGAAGGTGTATCACCGTGACAGCATCCCCGGTCGGTTGCATTATGGAAGCAACCCCCGGACATACGACTTTACTTTGGAAGCCGATTCGGGATACAGCATCTATTGGTCGTGGAACATCAGTGATGGTTTGGGTACCCATGGCTACGACAACAGGAACCGCGACATGCATGCCATTTTTTACGCCGCTGGTCCTGTCTTTAAAAAAGGATATCAGGCACCTGCCTTTGAAAATGTGAACCTGTATGAACTGATGGCCGAAATTCTGCACATCGCCCCTGAAAAAACAGATGGAGAATTGGCCAATACCGAAAGCATGCTCCTTCCAAAATCAAGGCCTTAGCCTACCTTTTCACATCATACACTAGATCATCGCCCACCTTTGAGCGAAGATTAGTTAAATAAAAAATAGAGCTAAGTGTAGATTCGTGCCAAAGGCAGACAATTGAAATTACGCTTTTATATCATGATATTTTTTATCTTTGTTTTATGTCAGAAAGTGAGCCTCAGTCAACGAATTTTGATTTATTACTTATTCTAAGACCAAATGCCGGGCAATTTGTTAATGGCATGCTAGACATGGCAGATGCGGTTGCAAGATATACTGAATTACAGAAAGCCATATCTGACAAGGAAATTGGTGAGAATAATACTGGATCTGGAGAAAAGACTGATAATTTGGGGCAATCAATTAAAGAGACTTCGCAAGGACTTGATCCTAATGAAAAAATAAATGTATTTTATTCCGAAAAAAATCCTTGGACTATGAGTTCTGGTACTGGGTCTCAAGTAATGCTTAGAAAAGACTCATTAAAAATTGTGACTGATTGGAAAAAAAACAAAGGACGTGAAGTAGTAAAAAATTAATTATCATGAAAAAGTATAAAAAATTATTTTATTTAGTGATATCATTTATTCTCTTGTCAATATTTGCAAATATCTTTTTAATGATAAAATTAGAAGATAGAAATATAAGATTGGCAAAATTGAGCATGCAACTTGAAGATATTTCAGGTTATTATAATTTCAGTGGTATTTCATCAAGCCTAATTACAAATTGTGGGACACTGACCGATTCAGGGATTTTAACTAGTCAAGATACAATACTAATTAAACCTTTACTTACAGTAAATTATTCTTCAGTTATTGATGATGAAAAAAGTATACCTGATGTTATACTATATGAATATTCATTTGAACAAGCAGACTTTGTATTTTATGATTCAATTAAATATTCTGATGGTAATTATTTTCGATTTATTCCTAAAAATAAAGGGGTAAACTACTTATTCGGTAAGATAGTATTACCAAAAGGAAACTCGAATTTAATATTTGAACAAATGTTGCCGATAATTGTATTGGATAAAAGTGTGAATAAATCTAATGATGGTCAGAAACTAGATGTAGATCAACTTTTTGAAAAGTTTATTTCATTCGTCAATAAATCTAAATAATTTAAACAATATCGTCCTATAACTACCGCCCCTCCGCTGCCTCCTTCCGATAGCCATCGGAATGTAACTGGTAGGACTTTATATTAATCAAAATTTAATATTACGTCTTTAAATAGTGGAATTTATATTGCAGCTGATTATTCAGGCAATTGCGTGGTTAAGACTCTTCGCCTCGTCCGTGGTTCATGCCTCCTGCCTACGGTAGGTTCACCTACCGTAGGCAGGTAAACCAGCAGACAAGTGAAAATACGCTGAGGATGGGTCAAACAGTTGAAGGAAGTTTAAATTTTTTAAAGCTAAACATCCTTCAAAAAAATGTAATAAACAGAAAAGCCACTCGCCGCCTCTTTGAGTCCAGCTATGAAATTTACAGGAGCATAAGTGCTGTATAAGGCGTAGTAATCTATAGCGTTTTCAATTTCCTTTTGGGCAAGGGGTGAAACGATGATTTTATAAACCATATTTTTTATTGAGTTGGTTGATGGAATCTTCGGCAGATAGATACGTTTTTTCATCTTCCTGCAAGCGTTCGTCCAAAACGGCTTTCATATCTGCCGTAAGTCCAAAATCGTTGTCATCCTCTTCCACAATGATTGTTATAGGCTTTGATTTAAAGGTCGCTTTAATGGCATCCAATATATCGGTGCTTACTTCCTGTGCCGATGTTAAATGATATGTCGTGTACATAATCTCTTATTTTAATATTTGTAAATTTTGTTCGGAAAAGGTTTGAAACTTTTGCTTACGAAGTCCGGTTATTTTACTTCCATTGTTTAACATAGTTCACAAAAGTATTGTGTTTGCTAATAGTTAACGCAAATATAGTGAATAAAGGTCTACAAATAAAGAAAGAATTATTTTGCAGAATAATCAGGCAGTTCCACTTTTATTGCACATGTTACACTAATAAAAAATCTACACATGGAAACAATTTAGATAAACCAAAGGGCTGAAATCCTGCACACCGCCCCTGAAAAAACAGATGGAGAATTGGCCAATACCGAAAGCATGCTCCTTCCAAAATCCCGGCCTTAGCCTAACCTTTTCACATAATACACCAGATCATCGCCTTTATCGTAGTAGTCTTCGAACTGGGCTTTGAGTTCGTATCCGTTTTTTTCGTAAAACATGCGTGTTGGAGTATATTGTTTACGGCTGGCGGTTTCCACATATATGCCACCACCTTTTAATGCTTTGATATCTTCTTCCGTGGCTTTTAACAATTGTTTGCCCAATCCCCGGTTGCGGTAATCGTGGTGGGTGGCAATCCAATACAGGTCGTAGCTGTTTTTGGTGCACGGGATGAGTCCGTAGCATGAATAAGCCACCGTTTTTCCATCCACTTCCAGAAATATGAATTCGTAACCACTTGCTTTCCCTTTTTCAAGACGCTCTTCGGCCAACTCGGCTGCTACATCTATTTCTTCGTCATTAAAAAAACCGGTGGAAGTAACTATTTCTCTGATGATCTGTGGGTCAGCGGCGGTGACTTCTTTGCGTAAGGTAATGGTATTCATATAGATTACTTTTTTGGTCGTTGAATTAAAATCAGATGATTACCGATGAATGGGCATCTTCAATAATACGCGTGAGTACATTGTCAAACGAAAATCCTGCCTCCATGGCTGCAGCATAAAATCCGGCATCGGGCGAAAGACAAGGATTGGCATTAATCTCCAAAACAAACGGATTGTTTTGTTCATCCACACGAAAGTCGATGCGTACATAACCTTTCAGGTCAAACAACTGCCAGCATTGGTGACAAATATTGCTGAGTTTTGCTGCCAGATCAGGCGTTTCCTGCTCTATACCGAAACGGCGGTTGGTGTGTTTGTATTCAAACGAATCTTCATCCCATTTGGCTTCATAGCCGATGATGTGGGGTTTGCCTTCCGGGAAGCTGTCGAACACGATTTCGGCCATCGGCAATACTTCAGGTCCGTTTTTTCCTCCCAATACCGAAATATTAAATTCCCTTCCTGTAATAAATTCCTCAAAAAACCACGTCCGGTTTTGGTTTTCTGACAAAAACGCGTTGATTTTTGCCAATTCTCCCTCCAACACATTGGCATCCGAAATACCTACCGAAGCATCTTCCCAAACGGGTTTGGCGATGTACTTTTTGTTGGGATTAAACCGACCGGATTGAATGTCGGTAACCAATTCCGGTGTTGGAATTCCGTTGGCCAGTAACAGTTTTTTGGTCAGGGTTTTGTTGCTGGTGATATACATGCTTTCGGAACCACATCCCGTAAAGGGTATTTTAAGATGTTCTAAAAGTGCCGGTGCCCAATGGATCAACCTGGCATCCTGCGCCACACCTTCCACCAAATTGACCACAAAGTCAGGCGAAAGCCCGGTGATTTGCGCTACAGCAGCCTGTATATTGAAGTCCATCAACACACGTTCGCTCTCAATTCCAAGCTGTTCCAGAGTTTCCTCTACCAAACAGGCTTGTTCGAGGACATCCAATTCATCTTCGGTTGGATCTGATGAAAGCGCATTGATTAAAACGATGGCTTTTTTCATCTCATTGGATTTTTACCTTTTGAACCGCAGAATCCATGATGCGTTTCATCAATTCGGGATATTGTATGCCGTTCAAACGACTCAGGATCGGGAGGTCAGAATGGACGGGATGCATCCCGGCAAGTGGGTTTACCTCCAGGAAGTTCGGAACACCGTTTTCATCCATCCGGATGTCCACACGTCCGCCGTCTTCGCAACCCAACAGCCGGAATACATCCAACGCCAGCTGTTCGCAGGAATTTTTTGTCGCCTCATCGGTTACGGACTGATATTCTATCACTTGCTTATAGTCTTCCTTGTTGGCATAGGAATAAAGTCCCTTTTCAGCTTTTGCGAGCAGCAGAATTTCCATGGTGCCGGTGGTTTTAGCGTTCGCCCCTGTGCCGGTAATTCCGGTAGTAAACTCGCGTCCGCTCAGATAGGTTTCCAGTAACACGGGTTGCTTAAACTCCTTCAACAAGGAGGAACATCTCTCTTTTAATTCTTCCGTATTGTTGATGATGGATTTTCCATTGATACCTTTGCCTGTTCCTTCCGCCACGGGTTTGGCAAATAATGGAAATGCCAGGTTTACGTCAGGAAGGTCACTTTCGTGATGAATCAATGCAAAATCAGGTGTAGGTATTCCGGCATCCCGGATAACACGTTTGGTGAGACTTTTGTCGAGGGTTAATGCCAATACCAACGGACCTGAAAACACATAAGGAATTTGATAGGCATCAAGCAGAGCCGGAACCTGGGCTTCGCGACCCAGGCCATACATGCCTTCGGCAATATTGAACACCAGATCCCAACGTTTGCCTGCGGCCAGTGCATCCACCAGCTGTTTAAGGTGACCAATCCTTTCCGTATGATAGCCCAGCTGTTGCAAGGTTTGTTCGATGGCTTCGATGGTGTCTTCTTTGTCGAATTCGGCTGTTTCTTCTTCAGAAAACCCCATCTTCAGGTATTCCGAACGCAAATCATAGGTCAGTCCTATCGTCATCTTATTAAGATCAAATTTAGAATCATGAAATGATTTTCAATATAAATCGTGTAAACGATCTGTTAAGTTATGAATAATCAGGATAGCGATAGATCTTGTCCTCATAGTTGCGCAAGATGACATCCCCGTTTTCTTTTGCCACGAGATACTCAGGAAGCAATGGAATTTTTCCGCCTCCTCCCGGGGCATCAATCACATAATGTGGAATGGCATAACCTGAAGTAAAACCCCTTAGTTTTTTAATTATTTCGAGTCCTTTTTCAACGCTGGTGCGAAAATGCGCTGACCCCGGAATGGGGTCGCATTGATACAGGTAATAAGGTTTTACCCTGACTTTTAGCAATTCATGTGTTAATTTGCGGTATACCTCGGCATCATCGTTTACTCCTTTTAACAATACAGTTTGACTTCCCAGGGGAATACCAGCATCAGCCAGCCGGATGCAGGCCTCACGGGTTTCAGGAGTCAACTCATCGGGATGTGTAAAGTGCAGACTCATATAAAGCGGGTGGTACTTTTTAAGCATTTCCACCAATTTTTGAGTGATGCGCATGGGCAACACCGCGGGTATTTTGGTTCCCAACCGGATCATTTCCACATGGTCGATACTACGCAATCCGCTGAGCAGGTATTCAATGCGTTCGTCCGAAAGGGTAAGTGGATCACCCCCGGAAATAATCACATCCCTGATTTCGGTGTGCTGCCTGATGTAATTAATGGCCCGGTCGATTTGAGGTGTTCCCGCATGCATCTTGTCCTTTTTCGACACCATATGCGAACGGGTACAATACCTGCAGAATGCCGAACAAAATCCGGTAACAAGGAAAAGTACTCGGTCTGGATAACGATGAATAATAAGAGGTACAGGACTGTCGTGTTCTTCGCCCAAAGGATCAGATTCTTCGCCCGGGGACATCACCAACTCATCAAGGGTAGGCAACATGGTCCTACGCAATGGTTGAAGGCTGTCCTGACCGGCAATTAACGCTATATAATAGGGCGTTATGCGAATGGGCAAGTTGAGCGACTGTTCTTTAAATCCTTTTTCTTCAGATGAAAGTGTCAGCACTTTTTCTAACGATTCAAACGAAGTGTAACTGTTGCGAACCTGCCATTTCCAGTCCGACCATTTGTCGTTGGAAACTTCAGGAAAATAGATACTCCTGAATTGTGAAGACTGCTCAGATACTGGAAAATACTCAGGTTCAACGTTTGTTGTTTTAATTGCATGGCCATTGGTGAGAAGGCTTGCACCTCCGGATTGTGGAGGTTCGTCAATATCCTCCTGAACAAAGGAAGATTTTGACATGAGCGTGTTTTTTGGTTTCATCTCTTTTTAAGGCATTTAATTGATTCTTTTACCTTAGTTTGCACCAGTTATTAATTGTTTATAATGTGGTCAGGTTCACTTTGAACATAATGCAATATTATATCTTTTTAAAACAAAAACTACATCTTAAAAAATAATTATTAACTTTTTTATGGTAAGATTTTGCCAGCTTATATTCTTGTAATTGAAATCGTTACAAAATATTTGTTATTAACGGCTGATCATTTTTGCTAAAAGACCAGTTGGAACCTCATTTCAAAAATTCCGGACTGGCCCAAACCTACCACTTCAGACGAAATATAGTTGGCAGAAATGCGTGCTACAGGGTTAAGATACCAGTTGGCTCCAAAGGTAATATCATTCATTTTACCCCCCTGTAATTCACGGGCAAACAGGGCTATTTCTGAGTACCTGAGTAATAATTCCAGGGCCCCGAAACCACCATTTTGACCATAGTTTTTTCTTGGGGTAATATGACCAAAACAGGCCGATCCCATGCTGTATTCTTTGTGTTCACCGGTGAGTATCCAGCTGAAACTTCCGTACCAGGCATAGGATTTTTCCAGTGTGGGATCTGTTTTGATATTGATGGCGTTGAGGATGTATTCTGATTGAAACGAGAAACTGTGATACACAACTACCAATTCGGTTCCCAGTTTATCGATATTGTCTACATTCTCGAAATCTGCGGTCAGATATTTGGGGCCCAAATGGGCCTCGGAGGACGAATAGTAAGTCAGTTTATCATCACCCTGAAATTGATGTGAGTAAGAGAGTCCCAGATGAATCATTTGGTAGCTGTTTCCATTTTTTAAATAAGGTAAAGCGGTCAGTCTTCCTGTCAGGTGATATTCGTCGCCCAGGTATTTTCCTTTGCCCTGTGAATTAAAGAAATATCCTGCATAAGCCGATATCCGTTTATTGGCCCACTGATTAAATACCATGAAACCCAGGCTCCGTTCCGGTGTGAAGGCATTGGTTAACGATCGTCCGATATAATTTTTATTGTTTGAGCTTGTCAGCATCTCAAAACCCAGGGGTTCCTTGAAATTCCCCACCTGAAAATTTCCTATTCCGGGGATTTTTGTGAAGCGGATATAAATGTCTTTTGGGGCAGCATTTCCATTGGCAAAATCAAGTTGGAACTTATATTCAATGTTGTTGAAAAATTTACCGGAAGTATAAAGCCGGATTCTTCTGAATTCTGTACCATTGTTCGCATCAAAGTGTTGATCCAGCGAATCATCCTGATGAATAAACATCACATCATACTGGATACGACCCCCTATTTTAATCTGAAACTGCTTGTCGGCACTTTCAATTTTCAGGGCATTGTCCCATTTTACGGTATAGGGTTCTTCAGTTTGTGAAAAAAGGCTTGTCGCGATGAGGATGAGCAGAGGTAGAAAAATCTTTATTCGCATCGATTCGAAAATATTTTAGCGGGCAAATTTAACACAATGTTAATATAAACTTAACATTGGTTCATCAACTTTTACTCTTTTATCCATTCTGCTGAAAGGTGTACCAGAGTTAAAATAGTTGGTGCTTTGGGATTGTAATACCTTTATCGTTATTTATTCAACATAAACAGGGCTTGCATTAAAAATAATGGTATTCTTGCAAAATAATACCTGAATGTAGTATATAATGAAACTGTCACATACTTCGGAATATGCCCTGCGCATTTTAAGTTTCATGGCCAAAGAGCCCGAGCGACTTTTTTCGGCCAGATATCTTGTGGAGCATTTGAACATATCCGACAAATACCTGCGCCGTATGATGACCAATTTAACCAAGGCAGGTTTTATAAAAAGCACGCAGGGTAGAGGAGGTGGTTATACTTTTGCCAGAAATCCCGGACAGATTGCTCTGGCCGACATCATCGATTCGTTTGAAGGGTTGGGGCACTATTTGGGATGTGTGTTGGGTTTTGAGCAGTGTTCGGATACGAACCCTTGCGTAATGCACACCGGCTGGATTCATGTACGTCAGCAATTTGAAAGCACTTTTAAAAACACTACCCTGGCAGATCTTAATTTCGACCAGGTAAATAAATATTGATTTTGATTCAACTTAAACTCCGGAAAAATGAAAAATAATGAATTTGAAAAAGGAAAGAAATTTTCTTACAACAACAGCATTGCTTATGCCGACAAAGCCGTAGTAAGCAAACATGTCCTAAAAACGGAAACCGGCAACATCTCTCTTTTTGCCTTTGATCAAGGGGAGGGATTAAGCGAGCATACCGCCCCTTTTGATGCGGTGGTGTATATAGTTGATGGTAAGGCTGATATACTCATCAATGGACAATCTAATCTTCTGGAAGCCGGCGAAACGATTATTATGCCAGCCAATATTCCTCATGCATTAACAGCCATCGAAAAATTCAAGATGGTGCTTACGATGATTAAAAAGTAGTGGTTGTTTCTTGTGAAGGCAACTTCCCGGTTATTGCAACCGGCAGAATCATCTGTGATAATTGGGTGGAGGGTAGCAGGCTGGTGGTGACAGTAATGTAATCCATGTTTAATATCATCAGCTTCAGAACTGACTTTACTGTTCACCGCACATCTTAGGGCGATTGATGGTATTCTTTCCCGTGCATGTTTGATAAGGCCAATTACTGTTTATTCCCTACTTTTGTCGAGGCAATCTGCAAGGCAACAGATTAATTTATTCGTATGAAGAAATAGGCTTTTACAATATGACGATTGCTTCACTTTTTACAATTTAACAGCACTATGCAAAATCAATCAAAAATTACCTGTCCCAACTGTGGCTCCATGATAGATGTTCAGGATGCTTTATCGCATCAACTTGAGGAAGAAATCAAAAGGGATTACAACATCAGGCTGTCGAAAGAAAAGGAGAATTATGAACAACAAAGCAGGGTATTAGCTGAGGAAAAGACTGCTTTTGAGGAAAAAAAGAAAAAGGAAAACGAACTTTTTCAGGAACGATTTGATATTAAAATAAAGGAGGAGAGAAAACTTCTTGAGATAAAACTAAAAGCCAAAATGCAGGAGGAGCAGGCTGATCAGATAAGGGATTTGCAAAAAGAACTTGACGAGAAGTCGGAAAAAGTAAAAGAACTGAATAAAAGCAAAATGGAGATTGCGCGGTTGCAGCGCGAAAAAGCAGAGTTGGCCGATTCAATCAACGCGGAAGCGCAAATTACACTCAACAAGAAACTGATCGAAGAGAAGGAAAAAATCCGCAAAAGCGAACAGGATCGGAATGAAATGGCCATTAAGGAACTTCATAAACAACTGGACGATCAAAAGCGGCTGACTGAGGAAATGAAACGCAAGCAGGAGCAAGGCTCAATGCAAATGCAGGGCGAAGTGCAGGAATTGGCCATTGAGGAATGGTTGGCGGGGAAGTTTCCATTAGACAGCATCGAAGAAATTAAAAAGGGGGTCCGCGGAGGCGATTGCATTCAAACGGTGAACACCAGGACCAGACAAAACTGTGGAACTATTTATTACGAAAGCAAAAGAACAAAGGATTTTCAGCCCGGCTGGATCGAGAAATTCAAAAATGATATCCGCGAACGCGGGGCCAATTTGGCCGTATTGGTTACCGAGGCCATGCCCCAAGGGATGGATCGCATGGGTTTAAAGGATGGAATTTGGATATGTACCTATGAAGAATTTAAGGGTCTCTGTGTTGTGTTGCGCGAAACCATCATTCAAATTAGTGATGCCATAGGTTCTCAGGAAAACAAAGGGGAAAAGATGCACATGTTATACGATTATCTGACCAGCAATGAGTTCAAGTTGCAAATAGAAGGAATTGTTGAAGGGTTTACCTTAATGAAATTGGATTTGGAATCCGAAAAAAGATCCATCACAGGGCATTGGAAGAAAAGAGAGAAACAAATTGAAAAAGTATTGCTCAACACCAATTTTATGTACAATTCCATCAGAGGAATCGCCGGAACGGCCATACAGCCCATCAAAGCCCTCGAAATGCCGGAGGTTTCTGAAGAGATTGAAAATTAACTTTAAACCCAACTGAAATAACCGGGACGGCTTATTATATGAAGCGTTTATTTTCTTAAGCGAAATTGCTTTTTTGATGTAATTTATGTCCTTATCTGCGAGGATTACTTTTATTCATTATCAATCTAATTGTACTGATGATTGGTTTTTGAAAAATTTTAATCGTAATTTAGCAAAAAAAATACCATGTCCGAATTTTGTTCTCAATGCTCGCCGAATTTTACTGTTGATGATATCAATCTTTTTGAAATAGCAACTAATTTGAAACCAGGACAATCTGAAAGTTTTAATTGTCAAGGATGTAACAACAGGACCCTGTTTAAAGACGAGGATGGCAATATTTATTTGGGAAAGCTAATAGATGGGATTGGTAAGCTATTGCCAGTAAAAATTGAAGAATTAAAGCGCGTCTGATATTAGATCGAACCCCGCTCAACACATCTTGTGCGATACAAGAAAAGCCGCTACCATTTTAATATGATAGCGGCCTGATAATGAGGTGGAGAATATCGGAATCGAACCGATGACCTTTTGACTGCCAGTCAAACGCTCTAGCCAACTGAGCTAATCCCCCAAAGCATAAATACTTTTTTTTTAAGTATTGAGGGTGCAAATGTAGAAGTTTTTACAAATATCCTCATAATTTTGTGGCAAATTTATGAAAAGATTATTCGTTGCTGTAAAAATTACCCCTGATGAGGCCTTCCGTCAGACCTATTCGTTATTCAGGCAGAAGATGGTCTTCAGTCGAATTACCTGGGTTGAGCCCGATGTGATGCATCTTACTTTAAAATTTTTAGGAAATACGCCGGAGGACAAAATCCCTTTCATCGGCCAGGTACTGACTGAAGTAACCCAAAGGCTTCCTCCCCTGGATTTTAAATTAGTTCACCTGGGTATATTTGGGAGTTCATACGACCCGCGCGTTATTTGGTTGGGTTCCTCTGATCCCGAGAAACTGTCCGAACTTGGCCATGCCATCATTGATGGCTTGCACCAGGCAGGTTTTCATCGGGACCGACAAAATTTTGTCCCTCACCTAAGCCTGGGCCGTATTAAAAAAGTGGAGAACAAAAAATATTTTCAGATGATCATCGATGAGTTTCGAAATCAGCTCTATATGAAAGGTACAATTGAAGAGGTGTTATTATTTAACAGTATACTAACCTCTTCCGGGCCGATTTACCAAAAAATCAATGCATTTAAATTAATTTAGTTTTTAGTTCAGCCTGATTGCAACGTTTTCACAACAAAGCCTGTCAATAGGGCAACAATTAATGCCAAAATGTAGTTATATCACAAGAATTTTATACTTTAGCCTTTCATTAATTATCGAATTGAAACAACTCTTTTTAAACATATCTATTCTCATTGTTTTGCTTGTGCCTGTAGGCATGCATGCGCAACAAGCACCTGCTTTTACACACTACCGTGATGCGCAGATGTTATACAATCCGGCCTTCGCCGGTATGAGGGAAGGGATTTGCGTCAATGGCATTTTCCGCCAACAGTGGGCTGGCTTCAAAGACTATGAAAACGGCAAAAATGCAGCTCCGGAAGATTATCTGGTGACAGTTGACTCGCCCATCAGGTTTCTACATGGAGGTTTTGGCGGTGCCATTATACAGGATAAGGCCACCTATAATTGGGGCGATATCAGTTTAGTACTGGCTTATTCATATCATGCAGAACTTGCTTTTGGAACTTTAGGAATTGGATTGGGAGTCAATTTGATAAACCGCAGCATCGATGGCAGCATGTATAGGCCCGTGACGGATGGTGATCCTGTTATACTCGCCTCCTCTCAGGGAGATATGCGTTTCGATGCCAACGCCGGTTTGTATTTTAAATCGGCCGACCGGTATTATATAGGGGTTTCTATTAACAATTTATTGAAATCAACATTTGTTAAACTTGATCCGGAGGGTAACGGGGAAATTTCAACCGACCGCACCCTGTATTTAATTGGTGGCTACAATTTTTTTCTTCCAAACGATCCACGTTTCGGGATAGAGCCTTCCTTTCTTATTCAAAGCGATTTAGTTTCAACACAATATAATTTGTCAGGCATCGTTAATTACAATGCCAAGTTCTGGGGAGGTCTCAACTATCGCTTTGGTGAATCCGTAGGCGTATTGGTTGGGATACATTTCAAGGACCTGGGTATTGGATATTCTTATGATGTGAATACCATGAGTTTAGGCGTACCGGGCAGCCATGAGATAAGTATTAGTTACTGCTTTAAAATAAAAGGTGATAAATCGAGGACCAGTTATAAAAATACAAGATACCTCTAATCGAAAATGCAAAAACAGCATGATTGTGTGAAATGGTCGAGTTATTTTTTTACTTTTGGCGCCTCTGAAGAGAAAAAGTTAAAAAGGAATAATCGCAATAAATCAAAATTCTAATAATGAAAAGACTGATTTTATACCTGTCGGCTATTGTGTTTCTGGGTAGTTGCAGCAACTCAGGAAATGGCGAACTCGTTGGAACCCGCAAAAATTCCAAACCATTTTATCAACCCGACCCTTACGGGATGGTATTTGTTCCGCAAGGCAGCTATACCATGGGTGCCGGTGATGAGGATCTTACCCACAGTAACCTGATTCAGCCAAAAACAATTTCCGTTTCTGCATTTTTTATGGATGAAACCGAGATTACCAATGATAAATACCGCATGTTTGTCAATTGGGTACGCGATTCCATCGCCAGGACCATGTTAGGTGATGTGCGTCCTGAAGATTACCTGATTGAGGAAAATGAGAAAACTGGTGAGGTTTATGATCCTCCTTATCTAAACTGGAAGACTGATATCGAGTGGAACAGTAAAGACCAGGACGTACGAGATGTGCTTGAAGACATGTACCTTCCGGAGCACGAAAGGTTTTTCCGCCGTAAAGAAATTGATACCCGTAAATTGATGTACGAGTATTACTGGGTTGATCTCCATGCTGCAGCAAAAAAGGATTTCACCGAGGATGCCGATTTCAGGAATGCAGGTTTGGCCAACCGCCCTCAGGGTCTGCGCGACCGTTCAGTCTACGTGCGCAAGGAAACCATCGGGGTTTATCCCGATACCCTGGCATGGATTCACGACTATACCTATTCATTTAACGATCCCATGACCGAGAAATATTTTTGGCATCCTGCCTATGATAATTATCCCGTAGTCGGAGTAAACTGGAAACAGGCGCGTGCTTTCTGTGTTTGGAGAACAGAATTTTTAAATTCTCACCTCAAAAGTAAAAAAGGCCAGGTGGCTTTAGCCGAATTCAGGCTCCCGACAGAAGCAGAATGGGAATGGGCAGCACGCGGTGGCTACGCCCTGAACCCTTATCCTTGGGGAGGTCCTTATACAAGAAACGAAAAAGGTTGTTTCCTGGCTAACTTTAAGCCTGAAAGAGGAAATTATATTGGCGATGGCGGTTTAAGAACGGTTGTTGCCGCTCACTTTCCGCCCAACGACTGGGGTTTGTATGATATGGCCGGTAATGTAGCCGAGTGGACAAACAGTGCATTCGACCCATCTTCCTATAATTTTACCTGGGACATGAACCCAAATTATACCTACACAGCCAAAGAAGATGACCCACCAGTAATGAAGCGCAAAGTCATTCGCGGAGGATCGTGGAAAGACATTGCCTATTATCTTCAGGTTTCAACCAGGGATTTTGAATATCAGGATACCTCAAAATCATATATCGGTTTCCGGACAATTCAACCATATCTGGGACGAAATAAGGGAGATAATCCAAATAAAGCATCTAGAATTTACAATTAACAGTTCAACCATAGTCAACAATTTAAAAGTAAAAGTCATGGGCGTATTTAGTTTTGTTAAAACAAGGAAGTATAAAAAATTTATGAGTTTTGTATACGGGTGGGGTGCATCAGTTGTATTAATGGGTGCATTGTTTAAAATTAACCACTATACCGGTGCAGATGAAATGCTTATCGTAGGATTGTCTACCGAAGCAATTATATTCTTTTTCTCCGCTTTTGAGCCCCCATTTATCGAGCCTGACTGGAGTTTGGTTTACCCTGAATTGGCTGGGATGTATTCAAGTGTTAAAGATCAGGAACTTAAAAAAAGCAAGTCACCTTCCGAACGATTGGATGAAATGTTGCAAAAGGCCCAAATTGATCAAAAAGCAATTGAACGTCTTGGGGTAGGCATGGAAAAACTTTCTGATAATGCCAGTAAACTTAATACCTTTACCAATGCTGCCGTTGTTTCCGAAGAGTTTTATACCAATATGAAAAAGGCTTCGGGATCAGCTCAACAACTTGGAAATGTGATCGACAAAGATGTAGAAGCAGCAGGAGGTTATGCCACCAATATGCAGAAAGTGAGCGTTGGAGCTACTATTCTTGCAAATGCTTATGAAAATGCTGCCGACAGCATGAAGCGTGATGCCCTTACAACAGAAGTATTTGCAGGTACAGTTAAAACAGCCACTGAATCAGCACAAAGTTTGGCCGATAGTTATCAAAAATCAGCACAGCTTTTGGCAAAATCAGTTTCTGCTCTCGATTTTACTGCTCTTGAAGGAGGCGCTTACAACGAGCAACTCCGCAAAATTGCAGAGAACCTTACAGCCCTAAATGCAATTTATGAAATTCAGTTGCAAGGGACTAATAAAGCTGTCGAATCTTCTGAAAAGATGAATGGAACCATTGCAGCATTTCTTGGTAAGCTTGAACAATCAGCTACCTCCACAGCCCAGTTCTCAAGTCAGATGGAAGCCCTAACGCAACGTATGAGTTCGCTGAACAAAGTTTATGGCAACATGTTATCGGCCATGAATGTGAACGGTTAGCAACTGTCGTTTGTATTAACGGATTTTTCCATAAAAAAAATTAAAAAATGGCTGGATATAAAGAAACCCCTCGGCAGAAAATGATCTCCATGATGTACTTGGTACTCACGGCATTGCTGGCGCTTAACGTTTCGAAGGAAATCCTGGATGCGTTCCTCATTGTGAACAAATCCATGGAGACTACCAACGAAAGTGTAGCCGCAAAAATAGATGAAGCGTATGCCAAATTTGAACAGCAATACGATTTGAATAAAGTTAAAGTTGGACCCAATTGGGAGAAAGCTCAGCTGATGCAAAAGGAAGCTGATATTTTCCTCGATTATCTCGATCATCTGAAATTTAAATTGGTACTGGTTGCCGAAAGAAATAAAGATTCTCTTGAAATCTTAAACCTGTACTACAAAGATTCAATAATAAACGGGAAGCAACGCAAGGTATTGGACCTTCGTGCAGTGGGCAGCAAGGATAAATACAATGAAACCACCAATTTCATGGTGCGAACCAAAACCAAAGGTGAAGCTTACGTATTGTCGAAAAAAATGGATGACTTCCGACATGTTGTTTTATCTGTGATGGACTTACCTGAAAATTCTGAAAAAGTGGGTTTAACGACAGAAGGAGGTGATTATCGCAATGCCGACGGAGTACAACAGACCTGGGAGTGGCATAACTTCTATCGTACCATACTCGCGGCTGACGTCACCATCGTTAATAAAATTATTGCCGAAGTACGGTCTGCCCAGTTTAATTCACTCAATTATCTATATAGCCAGGTAAGTGAGAAGGACTTCAAATTTGATAACGTAGTAGCCAAAGTTATTCCTAAGAGCACCTATGTTTTCAAAGGTCAGAAGTATGAAGCGCAAGTTTTGGCAGCAGCCTACGATTCTAAAACAAAATTGGAAAGTCGTGTGTTGCAAGGTGTAGATGCGGTAAATGAAGGAAACCGAAGCCGTGCCATGAATATTAAAGGAGACGGAGTCATTAATTTGGAATTTCCCACCAATGCTGAAGGGCCTCAAAAGTTTGCCGGAGAAATTATTATGCGCGACCCCGTTACCGGTGAAATTAAGACTTATCCTTATGAAGGAAAGTATATTGTGGCACCACCTGCTCTAACGGTGGCCCCATTAAAAATGAACGTATTGTATATCGGCGTCGATAATCCTGTTTCAATATCATCACCCGGTTTGCCACAGGAGATAATCCGTCCCGTAATCAGTACCGGTATTTTGAAAAGAGATCCCAAGAGCCACGATTGGATAGTCCGCATCGACAAGAAACCTACAGGTAAGGCGATCGCTAATGTCAGTGCTACTGCGGAAATTGATGGGAAAGTCATTCAATTGGGTTCTTCCGAATTCCGTGTAAAGCGGGTTCCGGACCCGATCGCTGAAATAGCCGGACTAACCGGTGGTTCCATCGACAAGAACGTGTTGCTTGCAGCTGCGGCCATTATTCCTAATATGGAAGACTTCAACTTCGACCTCTACTTCACAGTAAACTCCTATACTTTTGGAACCATCGTCAATGGCGATTACCTTCCAAAAAATATTAAAGGTAACCAATTTACTCCTGAGGTAAGTAATATGATTAAAAACGGGAAATCAAAGCAGAAATTTTTCTTCGATAATATTCAGGCTACTGGTCCTGATGCAACAATCAGAGCTTTAAACCCGGTGAACTTAGAACTTAAATAATTTTATATAATGTACAGGATGAAAAAGTTAGTTGTTGCCATATTCGCCATGTCCATGTTGCTGTCGGTATCCTCAGTGGCTCAGATCATCGACGAAGCCCCTATCGACGGGCTGTTTCAAGATGAATCATGGAGCGTGGATGTAAAGCCGATTGCCTTTCCAACTATTCGCAAGGCCGATGTGATGTGGTCGAAACGAATCTGGAGGGAAATAGACTTTAGGCAAAAGTTTAACCAAAAATTCTATTATCCACTTGATCCGCAACAAAACTGGAAATCTTTTATCATGGTTCTCCTGGATGCCTTGAAAGAAGGTGGACATTTTACAGCCTATGATCTCTCGAATACCGATGAGTTGCTCGTGCCTATTACTTACAACGAGGTGGTGGGTCGTCAGACAGATACCCTTCACCAGATGGGACGAAGACCATACCCTCCTTACGAAGAGTACGATACAGTTATCGTTACCACCTTCGAGCCTTCCAAAGTGATGCGCTTAAGGGTTAAAGAGGATTGGTATTTCGACAAACAACGGAGCCAGATGATGGTTCGCATCATTGCCCTGTGCCCGGTGATGATTAAAGAACGCGATGGACAGGAAGTAACCGAACCCATGTTTTGGATTAGTTATTCACAGGCACGTGATGTGTTTGCAAAAGCACTGGTGTTTAACGAGTTTAACTCGGCCATGCGCCTTACTTATGATGAACTTTTCTGGAAACGCTTGTTCGACAGTTATATCTATAAAGAACAAAATGTTTATGATCGCCGAATCAATGCCTATGCGCAAGGTTTGGATGCCCTATTGGAGTCGGAACGAATTAAACAGGAAATGTTCCAGTTTGAAGAAGACTTGTGGCAATATTAGGATGTCACCTACAACTCTTAAAAAAACCCCTCTTTCCGGAGGGGTTTTTTTTTCGACCGGTCGGTTGAGCGCCCTTTAATCAATTATCTTTAACTTTGCTGTCAACGATAGATCCAACTATGATTGACCTGTTTGCAACTCAAATTACTTATCTTAAAGGGGTGGGGCCAAAAAAAGCGGAGCTTCTTCAAAATGAGCTGGGCATCGCTACTTACGAAGATTTGCTCACCCATTACCCCTTTAGGTACGTTGATAAAAGCCAGGTATTCGACATACGTGATGTGGCCAGCGATCAGGCGTATGTTCAAATCAGGGCCACCGTAACTTCTGTTGAAGCCAGTGGTGAGAAGCGGATGCGGTTTGTCGTGGTAACTGTTAAAGATGCAACCGGTACCATCGATTTGGTATTTTTTAAAGGACTTCGTTGGGTTGTAAATCATTTCACCCCTGGCAAATCATTCTATATTTTTGGTAAACCCTCTGTTTTTCGTAATAAATTTAATTTTGTTCATCCCGAGGTGGAAGATGATGATGGCAAAGTTGTGGCCATTACCGGACCAAGGCTGGAAGGTATATACAGCACCACTGAAAAATTGAAGAATGTGGGCCTGGGATCTCGCGGATTGGGTTTTCTCATTAAAGAATTACTCAATAAGGGAGTGAACCAGATCGAGGAAACGCTTCCCGAATATTTGATCAGCAGGTATCAATTGATGAACCGCCGCCCTGCCATGATCAATATTCACTTTCCTGAAGATAGTGATAAAATCTCACCTGCTACCTACCGGTTGAAATTTGAAGAATTGCTGTTTATTCAACTCGACATGCTTTTACAAAAAAAAGCGCACCGACGTAAGATGACAGGGCATGTTTTCACTAAGGTGGGCCCTTTGTTTCTGGAGTTTTACGAAAAGTATTTACCCTTTGAACTTACAGGTGCACAAAAGCGGGTGATTCGGGAAATCCGCATGGACCTGAAAAGCGGCACCCAGATGAACCGTTTGTTGCAGGGTGATGTGGGAAGTGGTAAAACCCTGGTCGCGTTGATGATCTTCTTGCTGGCCATCGACAATGGATTCCAAACTTGTTTGATGGCACCAACAGAAATTCTGGCTAACCAGCATTTTAACAGCATTTCTTCCTTCTTAAAGGACATGGATATTGAGATAGCCCTGCTTACCGGGAATACTAAAAAAGCTCAACGCACCCACATTCACAAACGGCTTCTGGATGGCTCGATGAATTTGCTCATCGGCACCCATGCTGTGATTGAGGATGTTGTTCAGTTTAAAAACCTGGGATTTGTTGTGATAGATGAACAACACAGGTTCGGAGTAGAACAACGGGCTAAGATGTGGAAAAAAAGTGAACTCCTGCCGCATGTTCTGGTGATGACGGCTACTCCCATTCCCCGGACGTTGGCTATGACATTGTATGGTAACCTCGATGTGTCGGTGATTGATGAACTGCCTCCGGGTCGGAAGCCTGTTAAAACGGTCCATTATTTTGAGTCGAAGCGACTGCGTGTGATGGGTTTTATGAAGGAACAGATTAAACTCGGCCGACAGGTTTATGTAGTATATCCTTTGATTAATGAATCGGAAAACCTGGACCTGAAAAATCTGATGGATGGATTTGCGAACATTCAGCAAGATTTTCCACTTCCACAATATCAGGTGAGTGTAGTGCATGGCCGGATGAAAGCCGATGAGAAAGAATATGAAATGAAGCGGTTCGTGGAAGGTAAGACCGACATTTTGGTGTCAACAACGGTTATAGAAGTCGGTGTGGACGTCTCGAATGCGACGGTCATGATCATAGAAAACGCCGAACGCTTTGGTTTATCGCAGTTGCATCAGTTACGCGGCAGGGTTGGCCGTGGTGGCGATCAGTCCTATTGTATCCTGATGTCGGGTAATAAACTTTCTGCTGAAGGTCGTAAACGCCTTGAAATCATGGTGAGCAGCAACGATGGCTTTGAGATCGCCGAGGCGGATTTAAAACTCCGTGGCCCTGGCGACATGCAAGGAACCCAACAGTCGGGCGTTTTTGAATTGCGCATCGCTAACCTGGCCCAGGATGGGGAACTTATCATGTTGACCCGTAAAGTAGCAGAAACAATAATTGAAAAAGATGAGCAACTCGCAAATCCTGAAAACGGGCTCCTGCGCCATCAACTCCTGAAAATCAGAAAACAAAAGCGTAACTGGAGCCGCATCTCCTAAAAATCACCACCCAATGGTTAATACTACCACATTGTCATTCGAGTGACATTGCTTGCCTGATTTTCGTATTTTTGCATGTTCAAAAAAAAGTACGATGAAGATTTCATACAACTGGCTAAAACAATACATTAATCTGGACGTATCTCCCGATGTAACATCAGACGTGCTGACAAACATTGGGTTGGAAGTGGAAGGAATGGAACAATTTCAGTCCATAAAAGGAGGATTGGCCGGTGTGGTGGTAGGTGAGGTAATCACTTGTGTAAAACATCCAAATGCAGATAAGTTGAGCTTAACCACCGTAGATATTGGTTCCGGTGAAATGTTGCCCATAGTTTGTGGTGCACCCAACGTGGCTGTAGGCCAAAAAGTGTTGGTGGCTACCGTTGGAACCAGATTATATAGCGGTGATGATTCTTTTGAAATTAAAAAGTCGAAAATAAGGGGAGAAGTTTCCGAAGGAATGATCTGTGCCGAAGACGAATTGGGCCTCGGTACCTCGCATGAAGGCATTCTGGTATTGCCTCCGGAAACACAGACCGGAACTCCGGCTAGCGACTATTTTCAGGTTGAGCAAGATGTAGTATTCGAAATCGGACTGACCCCTAACAGGGCCGATGCAGCCTCGCACATCGGTGTGGCACGTGACCTGGTTGCCGGGCTTAACAGGGAATACAATACGGGGAAATATCAATTGACCATGCCCGGGGTGGATGACTTTACCATCGATAATCACAACCTGGATGTTGAGGTGGAAGTACTCGATTCGGAAGCCTGCCCAAGGTATTCAGGTGTTACTTTATCAGGTATTACCGTCAGGGAATCGCCCGATTGGCTTAAAAACAGGTTGATGCGTATCGGGCTCCGGCCTGTGAACAACATTGTGGATGTAACCAACTATGTATTGCACGAAACAGGTCAGCCTTTGCATGCTTTTGATGCGGAAAAAATTGCCGGCAGTAAAGTGGTCGTGCGCAAGTTGGAAAACAACACCCTCTTTACCACACTTGATGGTGAAGAAAGAAAGCTGAATGCCAACGATTTAATGATATGCGATGTTCATCAGGGCATGTGCATTGCCGGAGTGTTTGGCGGGTTTTCTTCAGGGATTTCTCCGCAGACCACCCGTATTTTTCTGGAGAGTGCTTGTTTCGATGCGCGTCATATCCGTAAAACATCAAAACTACATGGTTTGCAAACGGATGCTTCGTTCAGGTTTGAGCGCGGTGTCGATCCAAACATAACGGTTTACGCTCTCAAACGGGCCATTTTGTTGATGAAAGAAGTCGCGGGTGGCCAGGTTTCTTCAGAGATAAAAGACGTTTATCCTCAGCCTGTTGCCCCAAGAAAAATAAAAATTTTCTTCACGCATGTCGATCGGTTGATTGGTAAATCCATCGAACGGAATATCATCAAAAGCATATTGATTGATTTGGAAATAGGAATCCTGGATGAAAATGAAGAGGGTCTTTTGCTCTCGGTTCCGACCTTTAAGGTGGACGTTACACGCGAGGTAGATATCATTGAGGAGATTCTTCGGGTGTATGGTATCAATAACATCAGCTCCGACGGGAAACTTCATACCTCTTTAAATATTCGTCTTAAACCCGATGTTGAAACGATTCAGCAGGTGATTTCAGAGTATCTGGTGGCACACGGCCTGGTGGAAATGATGAACAATTCATTGACAAAGTCCGGGTATGCCAATTTAAGTCAGGAAATTGATGGGGATTCAACTATTGAACTGTTAAACCCATTGAGCAAGGACTTGAATGTGATGCGGCAATCCCTGTTATTTGGTGGTCTGGAAGTAATTGCCTATAATATTAACCGGAAAGAGAACAACCTGAGGTTGTTTGAGTTTGGTAATGTATATCGCAAAAAGAAGGACTATGATCCTGCCCGGGGTGTAAAAAATTATCATGAAGAAAAACACCTGTTGATCATTGCCAGTGGCAGCAGAAATGAGGAAACCTGGAATTCCAATCCACAAAAAATTGGGTTCTACGATGTAAAAGCATGGGTCGAAGCATTGATTACCAGGATTGGATTGGATAGGAAACGAATTACTCTTGAAGAGCCATCTCTTGGCGATTTGAGCGATGAGCTTCATTATAAAATGGGGGATCAACTGCTGGCACGTGTGGGATGTGTCGGGAAAAAACTATTGCAGTCCATGGACATCAAACATGAGGTGTTTATGGCTGAGATCAATTGGACTTTAGCGCTCAAACAGGTCAGGATTAATAACCTGGTTTATTGTCCGGTCTCAAAATTCCCGACTGTAAAACGCGATTTGGCGTTATTGCTCGATAAAGAAATTAAATTCTCACTCTTGAGAGAGGCCGCTTTTCAGACAGAGAAAAAGTTACTCCAATCGGTTACTGTTTTTGATGTGTACGAAGGCGACAAAATCCCCGCGGGCAAGAAATCCTATGCCTTATCGTTTATCCTTGAGGATACTGAAAAAACCATGACTGATCAGGTGATTGAAAAAACCATGGGTAGAATACAGCAAACGCTGAAACATCAATTTAATGCAGAATTAAGATAATCAAAGGCTTGTTGTTTTTGTTCGGACAGATTATTTAATTTTATAGGTTCAATTATTAGCGCTGATGGATATACAATCGATAAAACAAAGATTCGGGGTTATAGGAAACTCACCCTTGCTCAACCGGGCCATTGATGTGGCCATTCAGGTTGCTCCAACCGACTTAACAGTTTTGATATCAGGAGAAAGCGGTACAGGTAAAGAGGTTTTTCCAAAGATGATCCATCAGGAAAGCACACGTAAACACGGCCATTATATCGCTGTAAATTGCGGTGCCATCCCGGAAGGAACCATTGACTCGGAACTGTTTGGTCATGAGAAAGGATCGTTTACCGGTGCCCATGAATCGCGTAAAGGGTATTTCGAGGTGGCCGATGGAGGTACTATTTTTTTGGATGAAATCGCGGAGCTCCCTATATCTACTCAGGTTCGGTTGCTGCGCGTACTCGAAACAGGCGAATTTCTTAAAGTCGGGTCGTCTAAAATGGTTAAATCCAATGTCAGGGTAGTTGCTGCCAGCAATGAGGATATTCCCAAAGCCATCGAACGGGGAAAATTCAGGCAAGACTTGTTTTATCGTTTAAACTCGGTACCCATTTTTGTTCCGCCCCTGCGCGAAAGGAAGGATGATATTCATTTGTTGTTCAGGAAATTCGCTGCAGACTTCGCCGAAAAATACCGCATGCCGGCGCTTCAACTTACGGATGATGCCATTAAGGTGCTTCGTGATTATTATTGGCCGGGAAATATCAGGCAGTTGAAAAATATTACCGAGCAGATTTCTATCATCGAAAGAGAGAAAGAGATTAGTGCCGAATCATTGGCCAAATACCTTCCCGGAATCCGAAATTCAAGCGTGCCGGTGTTGTACCATAAAACCGACGAAGAATCTTTTTCGGAAAGGGAATTGCTTTACAAGGTGTTGTTCGATATGAAACGGGATATGGCCGAGTTGAAGAAAATCGTTTTGAACCTGGTTGAAAAAGATGGTCATCATGCTGATTTTGAACAAACAAAAGCCTTGTTAGTTAAAGACTTTGGACAGGACCTGCTGGCACAGGAGAAAAAAATCATCGATCAGATGGAGATTTCCCATGCAAAAGAAACCGACCTCGAAGATGATGAAGACTATGAACAAACCGAAATTATTGAAGAATCTTTGTCGCTTACTGACAAGGAGCATGAGATGATAAAAAGGGCCCTGGAGAAACACCGTGGGAAGCGAAAAAACGCGGCTACCGAACTGGGCATCTCCGAACGCACCCTGTATAGAAAAATCAAAGAATATCATATTAAATAAATGGAACTATCTAAAAAAAGTTTTGCGTTTCTTTGGCAACCACTTCTACTTGTGATGCTGGTGATGGGTCTTTCCTCCTGCGGGGTATATTCCTTTACAGGTGCTTCTATTCCGCCGGAAGCCAAAACGGTTTCTGTCCAGTATTTTTCTAATCATGCATTGCTGGTTGAGCCTACCCTGAGCCCTATTTTTACGGATGCCTTGCGTGATAAATTCACCGGACAAACCAACCTGGCCATGCAGGAACGCAATGGCGATTTGGCCATGGAAGGTTCTATCGTGGAATATAAAACCACCCCGGTGGCTATCCAGGGAGACCAAACATCTGCCTTAAACCGGCTAACCATTACTATTGAAGTCAGATTTACCAATAAATATGAGCCAGAGAAAGATTTTGATACTAAGTTTACCCAATTTATCGATTACCCTTCAGGCACGGATTATAATGCTGCGAAAACTGATTTAATTGACCAAATTACCGAAATGTTGGCAGACGACATTTTCAATAAGGCGGTTATTAACTGGTAAACAACTGTTTAAGCGGTTGTCGGACTGATAATAAAAAGGAATATGAATAAAGACGAGTTTATTGGTTTTATGCAACAGCCCACGAAACTGGACAGCCAAACGCTTTCGGGGCTTACAGCCCTCGTTAATGAGTTTCCCTATTGTTCTACGGTTCGCATTTTATTGTCGGTAAATCAATACAAAGAAAAAGATGTGCGCTACGAAACCGAACTGCGTACCACCGCTGTTTATTCCGGTGACAGAAGCATCCTCAAAAAGCACATCGATCGGGCCGGACAATCGAATGTCAGGATCGTGTTGCCTGATGAAGAGAAAGCGGAGGAAGTAAAAAAGGCGGAAACGAGTTCGCCATTAGAGGATTCAGTGGTGCCTGAAAAGGCTGAGAAAATCGCATCTGTCGATCCCGAAGGGCCAAAAGCGTTTACCCTTCAACGGGAGGAGCCTGAAATGCCTGCTGAGAACATTCCGTATATCGATATGGAAATCCAGGAACTCAAAGAGATTATCAATCGGCATATTGATGAACTGGAGCAGGAAACTCATTTGAAATCTCCATCCCATGTGGCAGTCGAACCAGAGAAGAAGGTGGATGTTGTTAAGGAAAAGTCAAAGGAAGAATTGTTGGACGAGTTTATAAAAAACCAGCCCAGTATTACCCGTCCCAAAGCTGCTTTTTTCAATCCGCTCGAGGTTGCCAAAGAAAGTATCGTCGATCAGGAAAATATTATCAGCGAAACATTGGCCACCATATACTACGATCAGGGGCATTTGCAGAAAGCAATAAAAATTTATCAGAAATTAAGTTTGAAATATCCGGAAAAAAGTACTTACTTTGCAGCCCTGATTCAAAAAGCAGAAAAAGAACTAAATACTTAAAAGTTAAACTGATGTATATTTTCGTTTCAATATTAATTTTAGTGGTGAGTATTTTACTCGGACTGATCGTTCTGGTTCAAAATCCAAAAGGTGGTGGCTTGGCAGCAAATTTTGCCTCCGGTGGAGCTCAATTTATGGGCGCACGTCAAACGGCTGACTTTCTCGAGAAAGCATCCTGGGGACTGGCCATTGCCTTGTTGTTCCTTAGCTTAACCGCTACCATGATTATCCCTCGCGATTTTGGAGTTAAAAATCCAAACCAATCTGAAATTATTGATCAGGTCTCCGGTCAAAAGTCAACCGCTCCAATCGACTTCCAAGCTCCTGAAAAAGACACACCAAAAGAATAGAACACAAAATACTGTTACTTTAAAATGTCAGAATGTCATAAACGTTCTGACATTTTTTATGCCGCTTAGTTTGGCACAAAATATGACTGCATTAGGTTCACTGATCATATTATATAATAGAAACCATGAAAAAAATTAACATTAAACCTTTGGGCGACAGAGTCGTTATTAAACCTGCCCCGGCCGAAGACAGAACCGCTTCTGGAATCATCATCCCTGATACTGCAAAAGAAAAACCACGACAAGGTGTTGTTGTTGCCATTCCTGCCGAGAACAAAGAAACCCCGATCACGGTAAAAGTGAACGACCAGGTGCTTTACGCGAAATATGCAGGAACCGAAATCAACATTGAAGGGGTCGATTACCTGATTATGAGTGAGAAAGACGTACTAGCGGTTATTTAATTGAAATATTTAAACTAACATAAAAATTTAAAAAAAATGGCAAAGGATATCATATTTAGTAATGAAGCCAGAGAAAGTCTGAAAAGAGGCGTTGATGCATTATCAGACGCCGTAAAAGTTACTCTGGGACCTAAAGGTCGCAATGTAATTATTGAGAAATCATATGGAGCGCCTCAGGTAACCAAAGATGGTGTTACCGTGGCTAAAGAAATCGAACTCAAAGACCCCATCGAAAATATGGGCGCTCAGATGCTAAAAGAAGTAGCTTCGAGAACCAACGACATTGCAGGTGATGGTACCACAACCGCTACCATTTTGGCCCAATCTATTTTTGGAACCGGATTGAAAAATGTGACTGCCGGAGCCAATCCAATGGACTTGAAACGAGGAATCGACAAAGCAGTGACTAAAGTGATTGAGTCGCTGAGAAGCCAGACTGAAAAAGTGGGTGACAATAACGACAAAATCAAACAAATTGCCTCAATTTCTGCCAATAATGACGAATACATCGGCAGCCTGATTGCCGAAGCCATGAGCAAGGTGAAGAAAGAAGGCGTGATCACCATTGAAGCAGCAAAAGGTATCGAAACCTACGTTGAGGTTGTTGAAGGAATGCAATTCGACCGTGGTTATATTTCTCCTTACTTTGTTACCGACACCGAAAAAATGGAGGTGGTTTATGAGAATCCCATGATTCTGATTTACGACAAGAAAGTATCGGTGATGAAAGACTTATTGCCCGTACTCGAAAAGGCCGTTCAAACAGGTCGTCCCTTTATCATTATTGCCGAAGATGTTGAAAGTGAAGCCCTGGCTACTCTTGTAGTAAACAGGCTGCGTGGCGCCCTTAAAATTGCTGCTGTTAAAGCTCCCGGCTTTGGCGACAGAAGAAAAGAAATGCTCGAAGACCTCGCTATTCTTACCGGAGGTACCGTGATTTCTGAAGAAAAAGGGTACAAACTTGAAGACGCTACCCTGGAAATGCTGGGTGAAGCCGAAAAAGTAACCATCAGCAAAGACAACACCACCATTGTGAGTGGTAAAGGGGATACCAAAAATATCAAAGCCCGTGTAAACCAAATCAAGGCCCAGATTGAGACCACAACTTCCGATTACGACAAAGAAAAACTACAGGAACGCCTGGCAAAATTGGCCGGCGGTGTGGCAGTGATCTATGTAGGAGCCGTAAGTGAAGTGGAGATGAAAGAGAAAAAAGACCGCTTCGATGACGCACTGAATGCTACCCGTGCCGCAATTGAAGAAGGCACTGTTCCTGGTGGAGGCGTCGCGTTTGTTCGTGCTATCCCTTCTTTGAACGATGTTGTAGTTGAAAACGAAGACGAGGAAACTGGTGTTTCCATTATTAGAAGAGCTCTCGAAGAACCCTTGCGCCGCATTGTTGAAAATGCCGGTCTCGAAGGCTCTGTGGTATTGAATAAAGTGAAAGAAGGAACAGGCGATTATGGATTTAATGCCAGAACCGAAGTTTACGAAAACCTGAAAGCTGCCGGTGTCATCGATCCTACGAAGGTAACCCGTGTGGCACTTGAAAATGCAGCCAGCATTGCCGGTATGTTATTAACTACCGAATGTGTACTATCGGAGCATAAAGACCCGAATGCACAAGGTCCTCAAATGCCTCCCATGGGTGGCGGCATGCCCGGAATGATGTAAGAATCATTCTTTTTATAGATATAAGGTCTGGCTTTTCAAGTCAGGCCTTTTTTGTTTGGGTTATGTTTTTATCTTTGTTTTATATTGGAAAGCTATCAAAACAGGAATAAAATGCAACATGTTTTTTACTTTCCGGGGAAGGAGTAGGTTAGGAATTACTTACACTCCATAAAATGTTTAACTTGAAAACATATGAGAACAATACACTTTTTTTTTCTTGCATTATTGTTTTTTATCTCTGGAATTACAAAGAGTCAGGATATTTCGATCGGATTGAAAGATGGAATTTCATGGACAACCATTAACGGAAGGTGGGATTATAAAAATCTAAAAAATTCGCAAATAAAAAATATTACCGAGCATAGTTTTGGTTTGATGCTTAATTATAAATTATGCAGCCACTTTGTTGTACAAACAGAAATCAACATTGAAAGAAAAGGTTTTGATTTTAAAGTAAGTAATGATTATAATGGTCTCGGTTATCATGGTAATTACCGTTTGAAATATTTAAATATCCCCATTACTGTTCATTATGAACTTGGGAAAAATGTTAATTATTATATTTATACCGGCATATACCTTGCCAGGTTGTTAAAGGCCGAAAACTACACCTCCATTAGTTTATCTTATCCTAGTAGTTATAGACACCTTGATGAAAGTTACGACCCGACTGATGAATTCAACAAGTCAGTTCTTGGTGGTATTGTTGGCCTGGGAATAAAAATACCTTTATGTGAAACGGTCCAATTTATTATTGACTCACGGTATCAGCTTGATTTGACTAAAGCGGCAAAAAATACTGAATACAGCTACGATCCAAATCAATATCTTTTAGAAACCCCAAATAATTTTCAAAATGTTTATACCCGTTCCTTTACAATGAGTGTGGGTGTTTTATATAAAATACCGAATAAGAAATAAAGTATGAATCTTTAAAAATTAACGTATGAAACACCCCCACTAAGCGTAGTATATAGAAATATAACTAAACTGCGCTGAGGGAGCAATTATACCAGTTCCAGCTAAAAATGAAATCATTAAACGTGCACTCAAAATGAATTATCACCCATGATAAGTGAAACATCGGTATGGTTTGTTAATCTGTTTGTCATTATAAACCTTTCCATTATATTCATCATCCTGTGGTTCAGGAAAGATAACGTACTTTCAAATCGCCTGTTTGCACTTGTAGTATTTATTCCAGCCCTTACTTTCATAAGAAACACCTTCTATTTCGATCATATACTTGATAAATATTTTTTTGTACTTATACTGGCATCATTAAGTTGTTTGTGGGCACCCATACTGTATTGGTATGTAAAGCTTACGTTAGGAATGAAGTTAAGATTCAGAAAAATTGATTTCGTCCATTTCATCCTGTTTTTTCTGGCTCTATCATATTATACATATTTAGGTTTAAATCCGGTTGAACGCAATCATTTTTTTAATGCTCTCTACAACAGTAATAGTAAAGGCCTCATTTTAAATATCATTTTCGGCTATGCTCAACTCATTCAATTTTTTGTCTATCTCATTGCATCCATTCGCCTGGTCAGAAAATCAATCATCAAAGAGAGAAATTATTTTTCCAACGAAGGAAAAACCAAAGCACGATGGTTGCTTGAGCTCCTGATTTTATTATTCCTGCTTGATATTGTTTGCATTGTGATGTATTTAGTGATTAATAACAATCTTGTAGAAGTATTCTATATCCCTGTAATGTATAACCTGTTTTATGGTTATATTGTTTATCAAAGCTTTAGGCATGCTGCAATTTTTAATCAGGTCGTTTTTATCGAATACCAAAAGCAGATAGAACCGTTATTGGATTTTTCGGAGAATAACTTAAAATCAACTGCAACTAATAAATATAGTTTGCTCGATAAACAAAAGTTTGATGCGTATGCCGAAAGAACTATTTTGCATTTCGAAACGTACAAACCATACCTTGATCCGGAATTAAACATCACGAAACTTTCGGAACAAATAGCCATACCAGTGCATTATATTTCAGCTGTTATTAATGAAAAAATGGATAAATCGTTTTTCGATTTTGTCAACCACTACCGGATTGAGGAAGTAAAACAACACCTGAAGAACAAGGAACACGAGAAGTTTTCACTGGAAGCAATTGGGAACAATTGTGGGTTTAATTCCAGAACTTCGTTTTTCCGCGTTTTCAAGAAACATACCGGAAAAACCCCAAAAGATTATTTAAAAGCACTTTAATCAACCACCTCTTTTCTAAGTTGGCACTGCTTATTGGTAAATTGGTACTCATTGGAACCTATTTCCGTATTCCATTACATAAATGCCACATACATTTGCCAATCTATTTCAATGCAATGTAAACCTTAAAAATCAACCCTATGAAAAAATTTACCCTCTCCTTTTTTTGTGTATTTGCCATGTTGCTAAGTTATGCGCAACCAAATTTCACAAGTGCTGATATGCCAAACATTGGTGATAATGACACGGTTATGTATCTGGTTTATTATCCTATCGAAAACGACCTCGATACCGAAACCGGCAATGGTTATACCTGGGATTTTTCATCATTGCCTTTTAGCATGTACCCAAATTTCAAAAAAATCATCACATATCGCGAAAAAACCCATTATGTGAGCCAACCATTTGTAAATGCTACCATCGAAGAATATATTTACGATGGGACAGCAGGTGATGTGAATCTATATAGTTACAGCAACGATACATTGTATATTCATCGGTTAGGACCTGTGGTAACCGGCACACCTTTTATTCCGGCCTTACCTCATATTGCATTCCCGCTTTCGATGAATAATTTATCTGTATTAACGCACAATTATTATTCAAATACCACGCTTCTAGGTGAAAGAAAAACAACGGTTGTATATGACGGGTTTGGTATCTTACAAATGCCTGATAATAAATCATACACAAATGTTTTTCGTGTAAAAATTATTGAAAGAGACACATCGTTTATTTATAATAATTCAATCACCTACACAAGCTATATCTGGTACAAACAGGGTGGGCAAATACCATTGTTACGACTGGCATACACAGGTAGTTCAAATCTGTACTTTGTTTTTGGAAGCAAGTCCAATGGCACTACGAGCGGAATTGATGATGTAAATTTCCAATCGAATTTCAATATTTCACCAAATCCTTCTAAGGGAAAATTTGAAATTTCCACCTCGGGATTTGTACCTGATGCAATAGAGATTTTCAATATGCAGGGAGAGAAAGTTATTCAAAGCAAAACTGCATCAGAAATTGACCTGTCCGGTGCCACAAAAGGAATGTATATAGTCAAAATCACGGCCGGAACGTATAAATATTCAAAAAAAATAATTCTTGAGTGAGATGGATTTATTGGTTAAAAAGGAGAACAAATCTCTATAAGGCCTGAAACCGGATAAAATGATATGATTTTGTAACTACAACAAAATGAACAGAATAACAATTAAACCTAACCATTAACGAAAATGAAAAAACGATTTAATCTCATGCTTATTATAGTCATGTTCAGTAATCTGATCATTGCACAATCGAATGATGCCAATAAACTTGAAATTGTAGTAGGAGGCTCTTTTGCAAAACCAAAAATTATTCCAGCCATGGATAAACTTGCATTGGCACAAATTACAATAAATTATAAACTGACGACCACCGAAAAAAGTGTTGGTCACGAAAAAAGTACAAGGGCTACTTCAGGTGCGAAAATAACAGCCTATTTGGAAACAACCGACGGAGAACTGACTACTTCTGATTTCCAGGAAATTACCAACTATTTCTATTCCTATTTTCAAAAAAGATTAAAGGAAAGTGGCATTGACACGATTGCCTGGAATACAATAGTTGCAACAGATTTTTATAAAAATGCTGATGAGAAGGATAGTGAAGGGGAAGAAGACAGACAAGGGAAAAACGGAAATGTTTGGGTTAAATGCACAGCCCATCAGGGAAATATATTATATGGCGGAGCCACTCCATTTGCCTTTGGAAAAATAAAAAAAGCTTCAAGATTTTGTGAAGAAATTGGTGCCCCGGCAGGTTTCTTTCATATCACTGTCGATTTTGCCGACATCATGGTTCATGTAGGTATCAAAACAGAGGGTTCAGGGCTCTATTACTATCAAACAAGAACAACCAAAACCGAATGGGCGGTTAAATCAGAAATGAAAGTAGTTACATCAATACAGGGCAATTCCCTGTTTTGGAACAAAAAAAGTCAAAGCGAAAGTTTGGTTCAGAAAGGTGACCTTGAAGCTATCGGTAATTACCATGATGCCATCAATGAAGATGCTTCAAGGTTAAAGAATTGGTACAGTTTTTCGAAACTCTGGGCTTTTAGTAAAGAATTAGATCCAATAGTGATTGAGACTACGAGGGCAAAATACAAAGCTGCCGCTAAAAAAGCACTTGAAAAATATGCAGATGCCTTTATCGCAAAATGCAAAGGATAAAGCAAAGGATTGAAATCAAAAACAATGATAAAAAGAACAAATTTTACATTTTATTCGTGACTCTATTTCAACTTATAGCTGTAGATTTTGTATTGGGTTTGTAAGCAATTTTGCGTGGTTTCGTAAATATGGTGGTCGTTGATCAAACCACAATCAACGCTATTTACACCATTTGCTCCGGGGATAAGGTGTATTTAATACCTTCAGCGGATAGTTCAATTCTTCTAACTTCTAACTGAAACAACCAGTGTTACTACATCGACCCCTTATCCGAAGAGATCACTGATTTCATTAATATGCCATTATATGATATCTCCTCTGTTGATTACCGAATTACAGGAGGATTGTTTCCCCCGAAACAAAATCAAAAAGCCCCGATCATTTTCTGAAAGGGGCTTTTTAATGGTTGATAAAATTGGATCAACAGGATGTTTGGCGATTTATTTAATCACCCCCATATAATGGATGGTTTCTTTTTCGGTAACCAAATTCAATACCTACACGCCTTTTAATAGTCCGTTTACATCCACACTCAGCTGGTTTTCGCCTTTGGTTACGCTGTATTTATTTGTAAACACATGAGTCGTACCAAAAAATCCATCATTCGGAAGATAACTAATTACTTTGGGATTGACGAAAGGAATATAGGAATTTCCGTTTGCCCCTAATACTTGCAATACATGATAAATCAAGTAAAAAAGACTCTTTAGACACTCTAAACTTTAGGTGCTAAGTAGTTACGAAAATTTAATTTGGTCAATATTATATATGTAATTATCTTTATATATATATTTGCGTGAATACTGAGGTCGAATATTTAAATCCAATTCAAAAATCTGCATTATGAAAAAGCATCTATTATTTATCTCAATCAGCCTATTGGGATCTTTGGTTTCATACGCTCAATGGCAGCCGGATGTACGTCTGACCAATAATCCTTCACCCTCCAATACATCGCTGAATAATAGCTGGTGTGTAGCCGCAAGCGGCGATACGGTTCTTGCGGTTTGGGATGACCAGCGTGATGGAAATTATGAAATATACTTTAAACGCTCTACCGACGCAGGCGTTAGCTGGGGCGAAGATACACGGCTGACGAATTCTGCTTATTCATACGATCCTTGTATAACAATAAAAGGTTCGGTTGTGCATATTGTATGGCAGGAACTGCACGATGGCTATTATGAAATATACTATATACGCTCAACTGACGGAGGCGTAAGCTGGGATGCCGATACAAGGCTAACAACCAACACTTCAGATTCATGGAATCCATCAATCGCCGCTAACGGTTCCTTGGTGCATGTGGTTTGGGAAGACGAGCGGCAGGGAAACTCCGAGATTTACTACAAAAACTCAACAGATGGAGGGGTAACCTGGGGTGCTGATACACGACTGACAACCAACCCCTATGATTCGTGGAATCCTTCTGTAACAGTATCTGGTTTGCTTGTTCATGTTGCATGGTACGATTTCCGCGACGGAAACTGGGAGATTTACTACAAGCGTTCTGCTGACGGAGGTGTAAGCTGGGGAACAGACACAAGGATGACCAATAATTCACATGTTTCGAGGTATCCATGTTTAGCATCTTCTGGTTCAGTGGTGCACTTGGTGTGGCACGACGATCGCGATGGAAATTATGAAGCATATTACAAACGCTCGGAAGATGACGGTACAAGTTGGAGCGCTGATACCCGGGTGACAAACGATGCTGCCAATTCCATGTTTCCATCCATTGCCATATCCGCATCTACTCTTCATTTGGTATGGTTCGATACCCGCGATACACCAAATGTTGAAATCTACTACAATCAATCAACTAATGAAGGATTAAGCTGGGGAAACGATGTACAACTGACTGACTCTCCATTGTCGTCGTACCCTTCAGTGGCAGTCTCCGGGTCGGTTGTTCATGTGGTATGGCAGGATATGAGGGACGGAAACAATGAAATATATTACAAAAGAAACCCGACAGGTGATCCGGTTGGCATTAATGAACCTGTTACCGACCGGAATACAATTCAGATTTCACCAAACCCTTTCTCAAATGAAATTAGCGTCAGCAATAGTTCAAAAGAATCTTGTGAAATCATTATTTATGATATTACATCAAAAAAAGTAGCGTATAAGAAATTTACCACCACAACTAAATTAACCACATCGCAACTTGGAAAGGGAATTTATATTTTCGAAGTGAGAAACAAAAATACAGTACTCAGGAAAGGTAAGATTATAAAAGATTGATGATAAACTACGGATATCTGATATACTCATAGAATATATAAAAGATGCTGGTAACTAATTTACCATTGAGTAGTAAAATCCAAATTTGAGATATAACACTCGTCCGCCTGACTACGGTAGGTAGGCGTTTCGTGCCTACATGCCTCCTTGCCTCCTGTCTTTCGCAGTTTCACCTACCGAAGGTTGGTTCACCTTCCGAGGTAGATTCATCTACCGAAGGTAGATTCATCTACCGATTTATCTGCCGAAGGCATGGAGACAGGTAAACTGGCAGACAAGTATAACGCGGATGCAACAACTAAAAAAATCCACAAAATCGAGCAATAACAGAATCAATTTTTTCTTAGACCGGGTAAAAGGATAAACCCCCTGCTGTAGACAGTGTTCTTCCGTACTGAACGGACAAAAAATCACCGGAAAAATAGTGGTTACGAATGAAATGGATTGAGGTATTACATCAATTTTGGATAGTTTGTATTCCCCCGAAATCAAAATCAAAAAAGCCCCGGTCAGTTGCTGACCGGGGCTTTTTAATGGTTGATAAAATTGGATCAATAGGTTGTTTTGGCGATTTATTTAATCACCACCTTATAATGGATGGTTCCTTTATCGGTAACCAAATTCAATACATACACACCTTTTGACAGTCCGTTTACATCCACACTCAGCTGGTTTTCGCCTTTGGTTACGCTGTATTTATTTACGAACACTTGCTTACCGGAGAGGTCATTCAGACTGATTTGAAGATCGGCCTCGTCTTTTGCATTAAACGAAACGTTGATTTTATCCTTTGCAGGATTTGGGAAGACACTCACTGTACCTGCTCCAAAGATTTCATCAATGCCGCTGTTGTCGATTACGGTAAAGTAAATTTTTGCTATAGAAAAGAGGGTAGGGGCAGCTTGATAGGTAATTCTGTACTCCATGGAATCGGTTCCATAAAATCCTTGGTTGGGAGCATAAATAATGACATTTGGATTGGAGAATGAAGTAGAAGAATTTCCTTGTGTTGATTGTGTTTCAACACTAATTGAAACAGGAGCCAATAACAAATCATTTTCCAAAACAGGAACAACAACACTTTGAGAAATAACGGTTTCGGCTTGGTCGTCAACAGCTGTAGGTGGCTCGGTTAGCTCGAACAGAACACCATAGTTTTCGGTAAACCGTGGAACAAATTGCTGGTAATAAACGTTGGCCAGAGTGCCATCATGAACAACTAAAGTATTTTCGTCGTTCTCGTTATCAGCGGCCGCGCTCCAGTTATGCGATCCCGTAAAAATAATTGGATCTGATGCAGCTGCACCTTGGTCAACGATCATGTATTTATGATGAAGAATCCCTGCTGAAACATCGTCGAAGGTAACATGAGTATTTAGTGATTCGGCCAACATGCTATTAACAGTGGTATTGTTGTTGCCTTCAGCATTGGTAATTACATTTACAGCAACTCCGGCTGATTTCCTTCCAACAATGGCGTCAGCCATTTCAATTCGGGTAATAAGCATGGTAGCGATGCTCAAATCATGATCTGCAGTATTGATGGTTTGTACAATTTTACCGTTCACACCGTCCGAAGGACTGAAATAGCATTCAACACGTTTGCCTGCAATTTTAAATTCGTGGGGTGTGTTATTTCGTTTGGTTGAGCCGAAACGTGCCAGAGCAGCGTTTGGTAAATCTCCATTGGAACCCCACATTTCTTCAAATTCTATTTGATAAGTGCGGGCAAGACTTTGGTCCTGAATAATAATCACATTGTTGGCATCCAGATTGATTTGGCCATCGGTAAAATTGGTAGATCCTGTCCACACGAGTGGGTCATTCGCGTCGTTTGATTCAGCATCAAAAACAATGAATTTATTGTGCATAATTCCTGGACGCTGAGAGCTGCTGGGGCCAATCAATAAATGAACCGCAGTACCAGCCAATTCGTCAATCCCCAGATTGGCTGTCGTTCCACAACCAATAACCCTTACCCGAACACCTCTGTCAGCAGCAGCAATCAAGGCCACACTTATATCACTCATACCACTGTTGTTAAAGTTGTACATGGTAAAATCGATGGTTTCTTTGGCCCGGTTGATATAGCTGATGATGGTATCATCGATGAGATCGTGAAGATAAATGGCATTTTCTCCGGTTGAGTAGGAATTGTCAACAGGACTGTTGAAATAAGCGATCATGTTTCCGGTTGAGTTAGAGATGGTAGCAAAGGGCAACACGGCTGATTTAGCGGTGTCACTGCCACTGACTGAGAATGCTTGTACCCATGTAATGGCGCCAGCTTCCAAACCTGCTAAGTCAATTTCGTGGGCAGTTGACCCACCGGTAGCGGAAACGCTATTGGACATGAACAAATCTTCTGTTGGACCGTAATACATTTCAGTTGAACCCACAATGTTGGTATTCCATGTGAAGTCAAGTTCAGACTGGGTAAAGTTGGTATTGATTAAGGCATCAACAAAGTAGATAGAGCTGGGTATGAAGATGTCGATCAAATCACGTGGAAGTAGTTGATAGCCCTGATTGGGGTTTGTGTAATCAAATTGAGAACACAGCGCCGTTAGGCTAACGGGTGCACTAGGAATAATGGTTCCTACAAAATCCTGGCCATTCTTGATGTAAATATAACCGGTTTCACCATTGGCGGTAAATGTGTATTTTTTATTTCCGGTGAATGTTTGGCCGGCATCATTAAAGAGAACATTATTAACCATAACCAATTGACCTTCGTATGGCTCTGAAATTTGAGCAGGAGTCAGTACAATAGGTTCAGGCACAGGATTTCCTGTGGATAATACGGTAACATTGGTAATGGGATCAATTTCAAGCAATTGGTTGTAAATTTTCAGTGTACCCGTTACTGAAATGGAGTCACCACGGTTAGCCACGCTTACAGCAGAACCGTAAGCCGCGATGCCGGCGGTTTCATCCTGAAAATATCTGATAATGCCAAGTTCAGCACCATTGGTGGCGATACCTTTAACCGTTACAACGGCGCCTTCACCCATTTGTCTCGCTTCGAGAATGGTGTTTTGGGCATGGCTAAAAGAGAATATGCCCGTGATTAGAAAAGTGATGATTAGTAATTTTTTCATTTTATGTGTATTATTATACTGATTATTCGTTATTTAAAGGGCCATTTGATCCATTAAAATTTAAGGCTGGAAAAAATTATTCTAAACCTATTTACAAACTCATTCTTAATGACACAACAAACCGCCGGCTCATGCCCATAAAAACACTGGCAGAGTTTACATCAAAATTGCTGGATGCCATACCTAAGTAGGTGTCATTATTCTGAGCATCTGTAATATACTTATCATCAAGGGCATTCAGCACACTACCCCTCAATTGGAATCCCAATTTTTTAAATTTCCATGAATAACCTGCATGAAAATCTACCATATAGTAATTTGGAATCTTCCATGATTGTTTGGGATCACCGTTTGAGTCAAAAGCCCATGGATTTAGTTCAGGATCATAATCGATGGGGTTAAACTCGGCATAATGTTTTCCGAACCAGGTAAAGTCCCCAGAAACATAAAGCCCTTTAATGATTTCCCATCTTAAGCTTTCTCTGTTTTGGAATTGAGCCGCATCGCCAACATATAGGCCTCTTGCGTCAAAAGGTTTTTTGCCAACCAAAATGTTGTTGTCATTATAAATGAGTGCAGTATCTTTTGATGTCCACTTCCAGTCTCCTAAAGATAAGATGCTCTGGAATTCAAGGTTATCCGTAATCATGAATCCCAATTCCATTTCTATACCCTTGTGCAATGCATTCATGTTATTGATATTGGCCGTCAGTCTGTTGGTTGGGTCATCTGGATCTGGAAAGGTAGTGTTTCGGTCTGTGGGTTTATTTTCCCAAACGGTGTAATAGGCATTAACATTTAATGCAAACCTCGAGACTTCATAGCTATAACCCAATTCGATGGCTTTAACATGTTCATTTTTTATTTCCAGAAAAAGCTTGTTGTCGTAATCAAATACATTGTTAAACCTCTGTGCTTTTGATAAATAGCCCAAATTCATGAACACATTCATTTTCTCGTTTAAGTTGTAATTTACTCCTCCCTTAAGTGTAAACCCGGGTAAGTATTTCCAATCGGATTCGTTCGTTTTTAATCCTGGAGAATTCCTGTCATATACGGATCCATTGTAATTAATCTCAGTATCATAGGCAATAAGAAAGGTTGTGTCGCCCACATCAAGTGTTTTGGGAATAAAATAATCAATGCGTTTGTATCCTGAATACGAGCCAGTTAAATTAATAAAGGTTGTAAGGTTACCATTTTGGTATTTTAGTTGTGCAAATAAACCACCCCAACGTACCAATGCATCATTGTAGTACCCTATTTTGTCGTTATTAAATTTTCGTGTGGTGTCATTATCCTCATTTTGATTTCCGGAATCAAGGAAGTAGTTTCCTCCGAACAGATCTTTCACTTCGCGATAATGCTCTCCTTTATATGTTCTGAGGTCAATACCTCCGGATAGTGAAAACGATTCACTCAGTTTGTAATCAAATGTCGAAAGTAAACCCAGCCAAAAATGATTATTGACCGCGTTACGAAGGATCCCTGTGGATAATTTATTTTTGTTAAACCCATTGGGGATATTCATGTTGGAGTTGTATGGTTTCTGAAGGCTTTGTTGATTTGTAGTGGTGTCGGTGGATGGAGTTGGGGAAAAGGATCCTCCTCCACCTGTGCCAATCGACAAATAAAGCACATTGGAAATATATAGTTTTTCGTTTACACTCCAGAAATCGCGTAAGCTAAACTGTGGTTTGTGATAATAATTGTTGGCCGTACTCACAGCCTTTGCTTCAGGATATATGGTGTCAGTATCGGTAATATATGCCCTGCTTAAATATCCCCAGTTCGGATTGTAGCGAAGCCCCATATTCACCGGGATTCCGCTTGATTGTAGCGAGTCAATATATCCTGCATTCATACCAATTTCTTTTGCATAATCGGTATCATAAGCAGAGGCTCTTTTTTTATAGCTTCTTTGGCCGTGTTCTTGTGGAGCACCCATGGCCGTTAAACTCAAGACATGTTTGCCAATTTCTTTGTCAACGCGCAGAAAGTAGAACCAACCTTTGGTGTATGTTTGATCTACCCAACCATTTCCTTGTTTATACGATCCGGCAAAGGTCACTCCCCAGCCATCCTTCATGCGCCCGGTTGTCATGCCCAATGATGTTCTGGTAAAACCACCTGCAGCAAATTCTTGCTTGAGGCTGATCCCTTTTTTTGCATCAATCCCTTTAGTGGTGATATTAATAGTACCTCCTATGGAAGGAATGGCCAATTTAGACATACCAAGCCCTCTTTGTACTTGTGTGCTGCGCATCACTGCATCCAGACCAAACCAGTTAGACCAATACACCCATCCATTTTCCATATCATTTACGGGTATCCCATCCAGCATCACGGCCACGTTTCGTTGGTTAAATCCGCGAATGTTGATGCGGGCATCACCATCACCACCACCTGAAGCCGTAGCATAAACGCCTGGTGTTGAATTGAGTATAAGTGGAATGTCTTGCGCTGCCAGTTGTTCCTCAATTTTTGCCGGACTAATATTTGAAAAAGCAACCGGCGTTTCTCTGGTTCGCGCAATATCACCTACCACCTCAACCTCGGTTAGGGTTACAGTGCTTAGTTCAAAGTTGACAAATACATCCTTTTGGCCAACAACAATGCTTTTTTGCTGACTCACAAATCCAACATAGGAAACCGATAGCGTATAATTTCCTGGTTCCAGTTTTAATTTGAATTCACCATTGATGTCAGTAACTGTTCCTATACCGGCACCATATATAACATTTACACCAATGAGCGGTTCACCGATGTTAATATCTGTTACAACACCACTTACACTTCGTGTTTGGGTAAAAGCAATTATCGATATAAGCAGTAAACCAAACGAAAGGATAATTTTTTTCATTATATCTCGAATTTGAGGTGATTTATTTTTTTGATAAAGTCACCAAAGGCTTTAAGTAGTACTACTTAAAGCCTTTGTAAGTGATTTTCTATCAACAATATATTATTTTACCAGGAGTTTTCTGGTTTGCGTTGATGCGTTTTCGAAGTTTATGTTAACAAATAATACTCCTTTAAAATCATCTTTGATGGTGAAGTTGCCTTTAAAGGTGTTGGCTCCCAATTCAATTTTTTCAACAATTCTACCGGTAAGGTCAAACATTTCAACAGAAATGATGGCCTGATCAGATTCGATGGTAAAGTTATTGTCATTGACAGGGTTCGGATAAACATCCAAATTAACAACAGGTTGATTTTCATAAATGCCAATACCTGTGCAATCACAATAATGTGCTCCCAAAGAATCAAAAGTGTTTTTAGGAATCGAATCCCATTGAACATCTACCACAAAGTATGGATCCGGGTTTTCGGTAACACCGTAAGTAACATTTGTTTTGCGAATTAAAGTATGATCCTTTGTCCAGGCCAGCCAGAATAATGGACCTACGTTATAATTAGAAATAGTATAGGATGTTGGTACTCCGCCACTGTTATAAGTAATGGTGGTATCATTGATGTTTCCCCAACCATTGTCAGCGCTGGTCATTGGGGGGCCTATTATAGCGAAAATATCAATAATTTGTCCATTTGTTTTTTCGAGTGTTACTGCATCATTTCCATTGAAATACATCATTTTGTTTATTTCATAAACAGGACATAAAAAGATATCCGCTTTTTCCTGTAAAGCTGCATCAACGGGAACTTCCTGTCCGGTTCCAGCAGGGTCGCGTTTGTCGAGAACAACAACGAATGTGCTTTTCGATTCGATAGTTCCGGTTAGTCCAACTGCATTGGGTTCAAATCCCCCATTGGAGTAACGTACCAATTGGTAGGCACTGAGGTCGATGGCGTTTGGAGTAGGGTTATAAATCTCGATGGCTTTGTTGTTGCCCGAACCCTCAACATATTCCGAAATGAAAAGGTTGGAACACTCTTGGGCAAAGCTAAACGTTGCAAAAAAGGCTACAACTAATAAAAGTAAAAGTTTTTTCATGGTTTTTATATATTATCAATTAGTGTTTTTATTTTGTTACAAAAGTAACAACAAATAGTTACTTAATGCGATATGTTACCGATTATTAATATTTGTAAACATTCTGAATAACACTGTTTTTAAGAGCTTCCAAATAAAAAGTGGGGTGTAAATATAACATTTTTTTCAGAGGTATGGTAAAAGGTTGTTCAATACTTATTGTTAAAGCATCTGAGAGAAACAGTGCTGCCTCTTATTCCCGACCCAAGGTGATGTCAGACAAAATAGCTAGTGCTTTTTTAACCGAGCCAACATGTTCAAAACGAAGTGTTAAGCTTTCTTTCACCTGCTTCATCACACAGGCTTTGGGGTTTTCCTTTAAAAATCCCAATACTTTTCCAAAGGCTTCCGACTGAAAATATGGAGCATCCTGAGCGCCTGTAAAATACCCCGACATCCGGTTGTTTTTTAGGTATAGCTTAACAAACCCAATCTTTTTGGCGAGCCAGCGCAAGCGCATCGAATCCATTAAGTCGTGTAAAGGTTGTGGCATTGGACCAAACCGGTCGACAAGCGATTGTCCAAAGTTGATCAAATCGGTTTCATTTTCCAGGCTGTCCAGATCCTTGTATATGCTTAACCTTTCGGTGATGTTGGTGATGTAGGTGTCCGGAATCAGAATTTCCAGGTCGGTTTCCATCTGACATTCGTGCACCCGTTTATTGGTCGTTATTTCATCCTCGTACATCTCGCCAAACTCGGCTTCTTTAAGTTCCTGCATGGCTTCGTCCAGTATTTTCTGGTACATCTCATAACCGATGTCGGAAATAAATCCGCTTTGTTCGCCCCCCAGGATGTTTCCTGCTCCACGGATGTCCAAATCCCGCATGGCAATGCCGAACCCGCTTCCCAGGTCCGAATGTTCCTCCAGGGCCTTTAAACGTTTGCGTGCTTCCTGCGTGAGCGATGCCACAGGTGGTGCCAACAGATAACAGAATGCTTTCTTATTGCTTCGTCCAACACGACCACGAAGCTGGTGCAGGTCGCTCAATCCGTAGTTTTGTGCATCGTTGATGATGATGGTGTTGGCGTTGCTGATGTCGAGACCCGATTCGATGATAGTGGTCGACAGCAATACATCATATTCTCCATCAATAAAGTCGAGCATAATGCGCTCCAGCTTTGAGCCTTCCATTTGTCCGTGGGCAACGGCGATGCGCACACCGGGGATAAATTTATGCAGCATTTCGTATACATCCAGGATGTTGTTCACCCGGTTGTGTACAAAAAACACCTGACCGCCACGCGAAACTTCGTAGTTGATGGCATCGGAAATCACCTCTTCGCCAAACGACCTGATTTCAGTATGAACGGGATACCGGTTGGGCGGGGGGGTGTTGATGATGCTTAAATCGCGGGCTCCCATCAGTGAAAACTGTAAGGTTCTGGGGATGGGCGTGGCGGTCAGCGTCAGCGTATCCACATTAACACTCTTCTGGCGGAGTTTTTCCTTGGCTGCCACGCCGAATTTCTGTTCTTCATCCACAATGAACAGGCCCAGGTTCTTAAATTCAATGTCTTTGCTTAAAATCCGGTGGGTGCCGATGAGGATATCAATTTTTCCTTCATGCAGTCTGTCGAGGGTTTCCTTTTGCTCTTTGGCGCTTTTAAACCGGTTGATGTAGTCTACCGTAACGGGAAAATCTTTTAGCCTGTCGCCAAAGGTTTTGAAATGTTGTAAAGCCAGAATGGTGGTAGGAACCAGCACAGCCACCTGTTTGCTGTCGGTGACGGCCTTAAAGGCCGCACGGACAGCAATTTCCGTTTTGCCAAAGCCCACATCACCACAAACCAATCTGTCCATGGGGTAGGAGGCCTCCATGTCTTTTTTGAAATCAACGGTGGCTTTTATCTGGTCGGGCGTATCTTCATAAATAAACGAAGCCTCCAATTCATTCTGAAGATAGGTATCTGGCGCAAACTGAAAACCGCTCTCCGACTTACGCTGGGCGTAAAGTTTGATCAGATCGCGGGCGATGTCTTTAACTTTTTTCTTGGTCTTGTTTTTCAGGTTGCTCCAGGTGGCCGAACCCAGTTTGTTCAGGGTTGGCGGAGTGCCGTCTTTTCCAATATATTTTGAAATGCGGTGCAACGAGTGGATGCTCACATAAAGCAGGTCGTTGTTTTTGTAAATCAGCCGGATGGCTTCCTGTTTTTTGCCGTTGTTGTCGATCATCTGAAGTCCGTCGAAACGGCCTACGCCATGGTCGATATGGGTGACAAAATCACCCGGGGTGAGGTCGTAGAGTTCCTTTAGGGTGATGGATTCTTTCCTGCCAAAGCCTTCGCGGAGTTTAAACCGGTGATAACGATCGAAAAGCTGGTGGTCGGTATAATACAGGATTTTCAGGTCTTCATCAATAAATCCCTGGCTGATGCTATGGTTTACTGCGGTAAACCGAACCCTTTCTTCTTCCCGTTTGTGGGCTTGCAAATCTTCAAAAATGCTGTAAAGACGTTCGGTTTGTTTTGGATTGTCAGAAAAAATCAAGCTCTGAAAACCTTCCTCGTGCTGTTGGTGCAGGTTTTCGATAAGCAAATTAAAATTCTTGTTAAACGAGGGTTGTGGCTTTTGATGAAATGCAAATCCTTGTGAATCGTTAAACCGATCAGCACCATTATATTGTATGGTGGTTACAGAAGTAATTTGTTGCATAAAATGCTGTCCATCCACAAAAAGATGCACAGGATCGGGTTTGTTTTCCTTATCTTCAAGACGGTCGAAAGAGGTGATGGCTTTTTGAAATTCTTCTTCTATCCGCTTATGTGTGAGTTCAATGTCATCAAACCAAAAAAGGGTATTGGCCGGAACATAATCCAGAAAATCGACCCTTTCTTCCTTGATCATGCGGTCCTGCACATTGGGCAGCAGGGTGATGCGTTGCAGGTTTTGAAGTGATAACTGGGTGGCCGGGTCGAAGGTACGAATGGATTCCACTTCATCGCCAAAAAACTCAATGCGATAAGGATGGTCGTTTGAAAAAGAAAACACATCCACAATTCCTCCACGGATGGCAAATTGCCCTGGTTCGGCAACAAAATCAACTGCTTCAAAGGCAAATTCACTGAGCAGGTCAACCAGAAAGTCCAGCGAAACTTCCTCTCCCTGTTTTAGTTTCATCAGGTTTTTAGCAAGATACCGTTTGGTAATCACCTTTTCGGCCAATGCCTCTGGATACGTTACCACGATGGTTTTTCGGTCGTCGTTCATAAACCGTTTCAGCACCTCGGTCCGCGAAAGCTGGTAAGAAGCATCGGTGTTTTCGGGCTCGTATGGACGTTTGTACGAAGTAGGATAGAAAAGTACTTTTTTCAGGTTGTAGTCGGTATCGCTGTCGCTGAGAAGCCGCTCCAGGTCGTTGTAAAAGTAAGCAGCCTGCTCTTTGTTGGGAACCACGAAAACATGTTGCTGTTTGCCACTATGTTCAAAAATTCCGGCAATAACAAAGGCAATCCCGGAACCGCTGATCCCCGAAAGTTGAACATGTACCTGGGTTTGCCCAATCTGGTTATAAAGTGCTTCCACCGATGGATGGTGCGCAAACTGAGCTGATAAATTAACCGACTTCATGAAATTGTAATTGGGCGCAAAGGTAGAAAAAGTGGGGTAAGCGAATTGTTTTAAAGCAACCTTTTAATCCAATCTTAAAGTACTTCAAAAAGTATTTGTACGTTCCTGCAATAAAGAAGGCTGTAGTTTGTTTTTGTACATTAATGGTAGATTTTGAAACTATTGATTTTTAATTCATCAATAAAAACCTATTTTTGCTTAACACGATTTAATTTCACATAAGCCTAAAGCACATGAAAATATTGGTTACCGGCGGCACGGGATTTATTGGCTCTCATACCGTTGTAGAACTTCAAAACAGGGGGTATCAGGTGGTTATTGTGGATAACCTCTCCAATTCGGATGCTAAAATTGTAGATTCAATTGAAAAAATCACCGGAACAAGACCCACACTGGAGGTGTTTGATCTGGTGGACAGGGAAAAAACTGCCGATTTTTTCAAACGTCACAACGATCTGAAGGGAATCATCCATTTTGCGGCGTTCAAAGCGGTGGGCGAATCGGTGCAATTTCCATTGAAGTATTATCGCAACAACCTTGATTCGCTGGTCAATATTCTGGAGGCGATGAAAGAAAACAACATTCCCAACTTTGTGTTTTCTTCTTCCTGTACAGTTTACGGTCAGCCGGAAGAGTTGCCAGTTTCTGAGAAAGCACCTATTCAAAAGGCCGAATCGCCTTATGGAAACACCAAACAAATTTCAGAAGAAATCATTACAGATACTGTAAAAGTAACTGATATTCATGCCATTGCTTTACGCTACTTTAATCCTATTGGTGCCCATGAAAGTGCACTGATTGGTGAACTCCCGATCGGCGTTCCAAATAATTTAGTTCCTTTTATTACCCAGACAGCCATTGGTTTACGTCAGCAGTTAAGTGTGTTTGGTGAAGATTATAACACCCACGATGGAACGGCGGTACGCGATTATATTCATGTGGTGGATCTGGCCAAAGCTCATGTGGTGGCCATCGACCGGATGGTAAACCATAAAATGAAAAAACCATTGGAAATTTTTAACCTGGGAACAGGCATTGGCTACTCCGTACTGGATGTAATCAACGCTTTTGAAAAAGTCTCAGGTCTTAAGCTGAATTATAAAATTGTAGCCCGCCGTGAAGGAGATATTGAAAAAGTGTGGGCCAACCCTGACTTTTCGAACCGGGAACTTGGCTGGAAAGCAGAAAGTAACTTAGAAGAAATGGTGGATTCAGCATGGAAGTGGGAGCAGGCCTTTCGTGGGAAGACCATCAAACCCGAATAATAACCCGAAAAATAGTACACATGAAAAAAATATTGATTACCGGTGCTGCCGGATTTATAGGCTCGCATGTAGCCCGCCTGTTTGTTAACAAATATCCTGATTACCATATTTTCAACCTTGATAAGTTGACTTATGCCGGCAACCTCGAAAACCTGAAAGACATCGACAAAAAACCCAATTATACATTTGTTTTGGGTGACATCGTCAATGGCGAATTCATTCTGGATTTGTTTAAGAAGCATCAGTTTGATGGCGTTATCCACCTGGCTGCCGAGTCGCATGTGGACCGTTCTATCGAAAATCCAATGGAATTCGTCATGACCAATGTGATTGGCACAGTGAACCTGCTGAATGCAGCCAATGCCATTTGGAAGGGAAACTATTCCGGCAAGCGGTTTTATCATGTTTCCACCGATGAAGTGTATGGTTCACTGGGCGATGAAGGCTTTTTTTATGAAGATACTGCCTACGATCCCCATAGCCCGTATTCGGCTTCCAAAGCCAGCTCCGACCACTTCGTGAGGGCTTATCAGGATACCTATGGTTTGCCGGTTATCATTTCCAACTGCTCCAACAATTACGGGCCCAACCAGTTTCCCGAAAAGCTGATTCCCTTGTTTTTGAATAACATCCGCAACAACAAACCCTTGCCTGTGTATGGCAAAGGCGAAAATGTACGCGACTGGCTTTATGTGGAAGACCATGCCACCGCTATTGATGTGATTTATCATCAGGGAGCCAACGGCGAAACCTTTAACATCGGAGGTCATAACGAATGGAAAAACATCGACCTGATCAAGGTGATGTGCAAAGTGATGGACAAAAAACTGGGCCGTGAACCCGGAACCAGCGAAAAATTGATAGCTTACGTTACTGACCGTGCCGGTCACGATTTGCGCTATGCCATCGACAGCACCAAGTTACAAAACGAATTGGGTTGGAAACCCTCACTTCAGTTTGAAGAAGGCATCGAAAAAACCATCGACTGGTATATGCAAAATGAAGAATGGCTTAAAAATGTAACCTCGGGTACTTATCAGAAGTACTATGAAAAGATGTATAAGGATCGGTAAGGGGGCGTCCACCCCAAACCCCTGAAGGGGCTTTGGATTGTTGTTTCAATAAAACTAATAGTAGAAAAGTTGTTTGTGAAACACAATAAATTTAATCAATAAAAAAAATCCAAAAGTCCCCTATAGGGGAGTAGGGGTAAAAAGCTCAATTTGTGGTTTTGTTTTTCTATATTTGCTAGGTTCTGATTTGCAGTAAGTCGTCACCCCAAACCCCTGAAGGGGATTTGGATTGTCGGATCCATGAAAGTAATGGTTGATAACGTATCCTGTAAAAACAATAATGCTTATCAAAAAGATAAATCCAAAAGTCCCCTTTAGGGGATTTAGGGGAGGGGTTCGAGGCCAATTGTTTAGTGAAGTAGCTTATAATTCTAATACTTATGAGCATAGGGAATAATGTTTCAATGTTTTACAATGCGAAACCTCATATTTTTGAGAATGCAAAAATATTGAGAAAGCATATGACCTCATCCGAGCAAAAATTGTGGAACCATCTGAAAGGAAAGCAGATTTTGGGATTGCGATTCAGACCACAGCATCCGATAGACACGTACATCGCTGATTTTTATTGTCATCCTATAAAGCTCGTCATTGAAGTAGATGGTGGTTACCATATATTATTTGACCAAAAAGAATATGATATTGAACGAGAAGCAGTATTAATTGAGATGGGAATAAAGGTGGTTCGTTATACCAATGATGAGGTTGATAAGGATATTGATAATGTAATCAATCAAATTAAAGTGATTTGCCTTGAAAGAAAAGATTTGATTGAAAGTCCCCGCTAGAGGATTAGGGGTGAAAAAGTCCCCTATAGGGGATTAGGGGTGAAAAAGTCCCCTTTAAGGGATACCAGCCCTCGGTAAGCAGGTAGAAAAAAGAGTAGGGTAAAACTTCCTTCATGCGGTTAGTATTTTGAAAACACATTAAAAAAATAAAAAGATGAAAAAAATCAATTTCCTAATTGGATTGCTCATGGTGGTAAGCCTTGCCTTTGTTTTTGCCTCCTGCAAAAAAAACCAAAACACCGTCAACGAAACTTCTTCATCCATTGATGATGCCCTTGCCGAAAGAATTTACGACAACGTAAGCAATATAGCCGATGAAGCTTATTCCGAAAAATCAGGTACTTTGAAGTCGACTGATGTAAGGCGATTGTTTCTTGGCGATTGTGTTGAAATCTCGCTCGATACCGTTTCTGTCCCCCATGCCCTGATCATTGATTTCGGTACAGAAAACTGCCTGTGCAATGATGGCCGCTACCGCAGGGGTAAAATCATCGTCAGTTTCACAGGCCGCTACAGGCATCCTGGCACAGTGATCACCCATGGCTTTGATGACTATTATGTCGATGACAATAAAGTTGAAGGTACCAAAGTGGTCACCAACATGGGATTCAACGAAGCCAATCACATGTATTATCAAATTGAAGTGGTGGGTGTTATATTTCTTGCCAATGAGGGGGGTACTGTCAGCTGGAACTCATCCCTGATCAGAGAATGGGTGGAAGGACTTAGGACATTTACGCTTTGGGATGATGTGTATTTGATTTCAGGTACTTCAAGCGGAATCAGAGCCAATGGCGAAACCTGGCAAAGAACCACCATCACCCCGCTAAGAAAAGAACTTGGATGCAGACATTTTGTTTCGGGAATTCTCGAAATTACTCCTGGTGAAAGACCAGTAAGAATACTTGACTATGGCGATGGTGAGTGCGATAACATTGCCACCGTTACAATCAACGGACAGGTATTTACTATTTATTTGCCTTAAATAGTTTCAGTTACGGACAAGTGGACAAATGGCATCAACTTAATTTGCCATTTGTCCACTCCGATTTTAATCATATTTTTGCTTTTTACCATAAAGGAAAATCTTGACACGGGAAGAGTTTAAATCTATTTTCGACAACAATTTCGATATCGTGAGAAACTATATCTATTACCGGTGCGGAAATACTGACCTGGCCACTGAAGTGGCGCAGGAAACTTTTTTAAAACTCTGGGAGAAACAAGACTCGTTTAAAAGCAACAATGTAAAAGGGTTACTGTATAAAATATCGGGTGATTTATTCATCAGTCATTACAGAAAACAGAAGACCAGGCTGAATTACCACCTACAGGTCAAATCCGAATCTGTGCAACAAAATCCTGAGGAAATCATGCAATTTGAGGAATTGCAGAAAAGTTACAACAATGTGTTACGTCTGATGCCTGAAAAACAAAGGGTTGTTTTCCTGATGCATCGGATTGATGAACTAAAATACCATGAAATGGCCGAACGGCTTGGCTTAAGTGTTAAAGCCGTTGAAAAACGAATGAAACTGGCCATTGAATTTATTAGAAAAAATTTAAATAATTGAATGATAATAATCTACATATTGACCATAGGCTAGACGATAGCAACTTTGAAGACTTTTTCAACAAAGTGGAAGTTCCCTATAACAAGTCCGCCAAAGAGGTGTGGGAGCAGCTTTCCAAACAACTGGATGACAATAAGGTGACAAAGCGAAGCCAGATATTTATGCGTCCCTGGATGTACGTTGCTGCCATGCTCCTGGTTTTGTTTGGTGTGCTGTCGGTAATGAAATTTTACACGGTGAAAATCCAAAGTCAAAAAGGAGAGCACCTGGTTTATAATCTTCCTGATGGATCCAAAGTCAGCCTGAATGTACAATCCGGCTTTACCTATCATCCCTATTGGTGGCGATTCAGTCGTAAAATAAACTTTGAGGGAGAAGCTTTTTTCGATGTCCAACAGGGAAGTGTTTTTCAGGTGCAATCTGCAATAGGGAAAACCATTGTAATGGGAACCACCTTCAATATTTTTTCCCGTAATGGAACCTACCGGGTGAACTGTGTAACAGGCAAGGTAAAAGTGGTTTCTCCCGGCAATGAGGAAGCCATGCTGTTGCCTTCCTTCTCGGCTGAAATCCTGCCTGATGGGAAGATCAATGTTAGTAAGTTCAGCAACAAGCTTAAAGCCACCGACTGGATAGACAATATATTTAGTTTTACTTCCGTTCCCTTAATCCATGTTTTTGGTGAGGTTGAAAGGCAATATAATATTGAAATTGAAACAACCGTTTCCCCGGATTTAATTTATACCGGTCATTTTCAAGGGAAAAGAGAGGTTGATGAGGTTCTTAATTTGCTTTGTAAACCATTCGGATTAAAATTTGAAAAAATTTCCGAACGAAAATACAGGATTAACTAAATGTCCGGATGGTAAGGAAATCAATCATTGCCTCATTTGTTGTGATCGTTTTGACGTGCGGTAACCTACTTGCGCAGAAAATTGTAGTATCAGTACATGACCAACCTTTAAACCTTGTTCTTGCCAGGCTTATTAAAGAAAACAATGCCAGTATTTCATTTAACGACAGTGGTTTATCCAGTTACCGGGTTACGGCCAATTCGACATTCGATTCTCTGGAAGAAGCAATTTCCTTTTTAATCAATGACTTACCTCTCTCCTACGAGATGAGGGGAGTAGTACTCGTTATTTTTCCAAAAAAGACTGAAAAAGAACATAAAAAATGGATCCTCTCGGGCAGGATCATCGAACGAGGAAGCGCCGAACCGCTTCCTTATTCTAATCTCATGGTCGATAACCGGGGGATTGTTTCTGACCTGATGGGGAATTTTTCGGTTAGTTCTGAAACCGACAGCCTTTTCAATATTAAAATTTCCCATTTGGGTTATTACATCCTCGACACACTTGTTGCAGGTTCTTCGCAAATGAACTTCGAATTGGTTCCTTCCAGTTTTGGGCTTTCGGAGGTGGTTATTGAAAACAGCCGCGTTGAGCGATCGGGCCAGTTTGGACAAAAAGCCGGTTTAATCAAACTAAACCACCGCATCGCCGGATTTTTGCCCGGCTATGGCGACAACTCGGTTTTTAATTTGCTCCGGCTTCAACCCGGAATTCTCGCCTCGGGTGAACAAACCAGCGAACTCATCATCTGGGGCAGTTACGAAGGCCACAGTAAGGTAGTTTTTGATGGATTCACCATCTATGGTTTAAAAAACTTTAACGACAACATCAGCTCATTTAACCCGTTGATGGCCAAAGATATCGAAGTATATAAAGGAGGTTGGGATGTGACCATGGGAGCACGTGTGGGTGGAATAGTGAATATTTCAGGTAAGCTGGGAAACATCAATAAAACCTCCTTTGAATTTGTGGCCAATAACATGACCCTGAATGCTTTAATCGAGATTCCAATCGCCAAAAAAGGTTCCCTCATCCTGGCTTTTCGTCATACCTATTATGATCTCTACGACCCCAGTGATTTATCGGTTTTAGTTAAAAGAAACAACGATGCCGATACCACTAACGATGCAGATGTGGTCATAAAACCTGATTATAAATTCAGGGATATAAATGTAAAATATGCTACACGGATTGGGAAAAATGAAGACTTGTTTTATGTGAGTTTTTATGGAGGAGTGGATAACTTCTCTTACCACATTGATGAAATTTTCAGGACATCTCAACTGCTTAAAAACACCAGCGAAGAGAACTCACAAAGCGGAGGATCTGTTTTTTATGGAAAAAGGTGGAGTGCGGTGGCCAGAAGCCACTTTTCTTTCAGCTACTCCTCGCTCAGATCAAAATACTTTAACGATTTCAGGTTGGTTTTTCCGCAAATAAGTAAAGTAAATCAAATCGAGGACAAAAGGACTGATAATAGGCTTACGGAGGCTTCCCTGAAAGTGGACAACAGCTTCAGCCTGGGCAGCAGGCAAACCCTCGAAACCGGAGCAGAAATCATTTCAAACAGGGTGGCATTGGTGGAAGACACCTTTGGTGTGAACTACCTCAACATGCAAAATAAATCACCCCGGTTGAATATGTATGCGCAAGACGTCATCGCGTTGGGGAACAGGCTGGGTATGAAGGTTGGAATGAGGCTTATTTATGCCTCACTGCTCAAAGAGGTATTTTTTGACCCCAGGCTGTCGATGTCATATGTGGTGGATGAAAAATGGAAGATTAACCTGGCTTGGGGGAAATATCACCAGTTTATCACCCGAAGTTCGGTGCTGGATGAACAGGGAAACTACAAATACCTGTGGACTGTTTGTGACAATGTGGAAGTCCCTGTACTGTCGGCGGATCATTATGTTGCAGGTACCTCATTTATTTCATCTGGATTTACCTTCAGCATGGAAGCCTATTTAAAAAACACGGATGGATTGACACGGTTTATCAGGTCAGAGGCCCACGATATTCAAGATATTTTTTATGGAAAAAGCCGGAGTTATGGGGTTGATGTGGTGCTCAAACAAGATGTTCGGTTGCATTCGTTCTGGGTTTCTTATTCCCTGAGCAAAACCGAAGAGTTGTTTACCTATTTCCTGAATGGAAAATACCGACGTGCCCCGCAGGATCAGCGCCATGAGCTAAAGCTGGCCGGCTCGCTTAATTTTGATCCCTTCTTTTTTTCTGCCGACTATGTGGTTGGTTCCGGTTTCCCGGATTTCGTTTATAGTCAGCAAACAGGAAGTGAATCAACAACATACCATAAGACCTACAGCAGACTGGATGTTTCGGTGGTGTATAAATTTTTGAATCGCAAGCTGAAAGGAGAGGCCGGTATTTCGATTTTAAACGTGTTAAACCATCAAAACTTTAAGCTCGAAAACTTTGAGCGCATTCCAGCCGGACAAACCAGTACCATCAATATCTATGCGGAGGCTATTCCGTTTACACCTACTTTGTTTTTAAAGATTTATTTATAAATTATACAACAGGTGGTATTTTGTCTGTTCTGACGGGCTTCAACTAAGTATAATCCTTTGGGGATATGCGGGGCGGGAATCCATACACAGCTTTGGAAGGGCTGATTTTCACCAACTATCGTTTTCTCCCACACCGGTTTCCCCGAAAGCGAATAAATGGTTACCTGAATATCATCAGCACCCAAGGTTGAATTCACGTTGATTTGTACTTCCCTGCTAAATGGATTAGGGGTAGCCGAAATGGTGAGGTCAGAGGCTGGTTGCTCGCTTACACCACCTTCGATATGGCCCAGAAATTTGGCAAAATCAAGTGCCACATAGCCATTTCGGTGCGATTGCCAAACCGCGTAAATCCAAAATCCCATGATGCCATCGTACTCACCCCAATATAAATTTGGATTGCTGTTAAGTACCCCATCGTTGGTCAGATTGGTGGTGTCGGGGGCGTTACCGTATTCACTAAACGACCCATAAATCTCGGTGTTATTATCCTCTCCGGTTGCATATAGCAACACATGGGGCATCCACTCATTTTTTACTATAATATCCCACATGATGTACGATGGGTGCTGAATGTTGGGAAGGTTGCAGGTATTCAGTACAAACTCATAAGAATAACTAAAACCATGAATTTGGTTATTCGTCACCCAAATTACTTCCTCTCCGGAACTAAACTCTGATTGATCGACAGTGAGGTCGGTATTATTCCCTGTGGTTTTAATGGGATAGGTTTCGTCCCAATACCAATTCCCTGTACCAAAGCTGTACTCATAATTCCGACCGAATATATGAAGGGAATCGCCCACTTTCCTTTGGAAAGAGGCATTATTGCTCCCTATTACCAAGGAAGTATTTTTCAACGAATCCAGTTTGGTAATTTCACTGAGCATAAGTTGGCCGTTTTCAATATCGGGTTGGGTTATCCAGACACATGAATCTTCGACCCATCCAAGATGTTGTTTCCGTGTAGAAATAGTCATGCTGTGTTCGGCTGTTTCCGTGAAGGTAAGCTGGGTTATTTCAGAAATGGTTAGATCGTTATTAAGTTTGGCAGCATAAATATTGGTATCGCCATCCATGTTGGAGAGATAGAGAATAAATCCCTCAAAATCATTGGCATAGGCAGAAACAAAAACAGGATTGTCATGCATCTCATTACCCGTTAACACGGGAATTTCAGGATCCATGGTGGTGAGGTTTCTGTACCAGATATCGGCATTGCAGGTATCGCATACTCTTTTTTCATATAAAACACCAAACTGTTGGTTGTCGATCAGCCATCCGGTTGGATTGCTGTTAAACGAAGCTGAATCTGTGATTGGAATGGCAGGCCCCCATTCGTAAACACCTTGCGCCTGAACTTGAAATAGAACTGACAAGGAATAAAACAGACCTGTTATCAATAATGCTTTGGTTTTCATTGTGAATTTTTTTTGATGGTTTAAAGGTATGATTTTTTTTGTTGATTGACTTAAAAGAATCAGGAATTAATTATCTAATTAAATATTTTCAAAATCATTTGAATAATTGGAAAATTATCCCGTATTTTGCACTCCCTTTTTGAACACCAATTAAACTAAGGAAAGATGTCAAGAATTTGTGAAATTACCGGAAAGAAAGTGATTACTGGAAACAATGTTTCTCACTCTAATATTAAAACAAAAAGAAGGTTTCATCCCAATTTGCAAACCAAAAGGTTTTTTATCCCCGAAACCGGTGAGTGGGTAACTCTGAGAGTAAGCGCCAATGGGCTTCGCACCATCAACAAAAATGGTATCAGCATCGCTTTAAAAGATGCCGCAGCCAAAGGATTTTATAAAGCCTGATCTGAAAATATATTCAAAAAAAAACTGTACCGGAATCCGGTACAGTTTTTTTTTGGCTGTAACTTTCAATTACAAATTGCGTTTGATTAATTCGGCAATGCTGCTCGACAGGTTATCGAAAACCTCCTCACGCGAACCATCGGCATTTACCCGGTGGTATTTGTTTTGTTTCTGATAAAATTCAATCACAGGCTCGGTTTTTTCGCGATATTGTTCAAGCCGGTTCACAATCAGGTCGGTACTCAAGTCGTACAACCTGGCGGTTTCAGGGCTTTGAGCCCTTGCCGACAAGCGTTTCAGGGCATTGAGTGTGCTGATTTTTAGTTCGATCATCGCCGACACGCGCATGTTTTCCCTTTGAAGTAATCCATCCAGAATATATGCCTGGACGATGGTACGCGGGAATCCTTTAAAGATAAAGCCGTTGGCATCGGGATGCGTGCTGATTTTTTCAGCGATCAGTTTAATGGGGATTTCGTCCGGTACAATCTCTCCCTTATCCATGTAAGGTTTGGCCAGTTTGCCCAAATCGGTTCCATCTGCAATTTCTTTGCGTAGCATTTTCCCGGTAGAAATATAGACCAAATTGTGTTTTTTGGCAAGCATATCGCCTTGGGTACCTTTGCCCGAACCGGGTTTGCCAAGCAGTACGATGTTAGTATATTCTTTTTCCTTGTTGGTTTCAATTATTTCAACAAGGTGGTTAAAAATCTCATCCAGGGTGCCTACTCCATTAAGCTTGAAGTATTTATTCTGTTTTTCATAATAGTCGGCAACAGGTGTGGTCTTGTCTTCATATTCCTGTAATCTGAACTTAATCACTTCCTCCGAATCGTCCACCCGGTTTGATGTTTCCGCTCTCAGCATTAACCTTTCGGTGAGTTCTTTGTAAGGCACATCCAAACTCAGCATCATGTGTAAACTGGTGTTCAGTTTCAGGAGTAAGCCATCCAAAATATAGGCTTGCACCACAGTTCTGGGAAATCCATCGAACAAGATACCACGGGTATTGGTATTCATCGTAATTCTTTTTTCGATGAGTTGAACAATCATTTCATCCGAAACCAATCCGCCTTTGTTGATAATGTCTTTTGCTTTTTTTCCTAAATCAGAACCCTCTTCAATTTCTACCCTGAGTAAGTCACCCGTGGAAATATAGGTGAGGTTGTATTTTTCGAGTAGTTTTTTCGATTGCGTTCCTTTACCCGCACCGGGAGGGCCAAATAGTGCAATGTTCAGCATGATTTTTTGAGTTTAGGTTCAACAATTTTATAGATGTCTTTCGTGTTACGTCCCAGACCGTTGTAGTCCAAGCCAAATCCCACGATAAAATCATTGGGGATTTGAATGCCGATGTAATCAATTGTAAATTCTTTTTGAAATGCAGATGGTTTAAACAACAGGGTGGCAACTTTTACCTCCGCAGAACCCATGTCATTAAGTCGTTCAAGAATTTTTTCCATGGTAATCCCCGTGTCGATAATGTCTTCCAGGATAATAACCGACCTGCCTTTTACTTCTTCATTAAAACCAATGAGTTCACGTACCTGCGTGGTCGACTGGGTACCACTGTATGAGGATAGCTTTACGAAGCTAATCTCGCACGGAATATTGACTTTTTTTAATAAATCGGCTGCAAACATGAACGAACCATTGAGAATGACCAAAAAAAGAGGGGTTTTTCCCTTAAAATCAGTGTTCAGTTGTTCGGCAATACGCGTAATGGTTTCATCAATAGTGGCGTAGGTTATAAAAGGTTCAAACTGTTTGTCGTGTATCTGAATAGTGTTCATCTCTGGTAGAATCAGTACTTTAATAAAATGATTTCAATGTATTGAAATAGAAACCGACAAAGATAACACAACGGGTTCATTATCCTAGCCCTAATTTGTTATTTTTGCCAACTCTGTTATCAAGAAAAGATTGATTTATGAAAGCAATTGTAAGTATCATTATGGGCAGCACATCTGATTTAAAGGTGATGGAAAAGGCTGCTACATTTTTTGATGAAATGGGAATCCCATTTGAAATCAATGCCCTCTCGGCGCACCGCACCCCTGAAAAAGTGGAGCAATTTGCAAAAAATGCCGAAGCAAATGGCATTAAAGTAATCATTGCCGGAGCAGGAATGGCCGCTCACTTGCCGGGGGTAATTGCTTCCATGACTTCGGTTCCTGTCATCGGAGTCCCCATCAATGCCACACTCGATGGTATGGACGCATTGCTGGCCATTGTGCAAATGCCTCCAGGGATTCCTGTAGCTACCGTGGGTATTGATGCAGCATTGAATGCAGGAATCCTGGCCGCTCAGATGATGGCTATTGGTGATCCGGTACTTCTAAAGAAATTGCATGCTTATAAAGAAGCATTGAAGGAAAAAATTGTGAAAGCCAACGAAGAACTGGGTCAGATTAAATTCAGGTTTAAAACCAATTAGTTTATCGGAAGTTTTCTAACCAGCAAAAGCCCGTCGCGTATCGATAGAATGACCTGTTCCACACGCGGATCTTCGGCCACCAGTTTGTTAAGCGACACAATACCTGCCGTTTCTTTTTCCAGGGCCGCCGATGGCTTTATCACCTTTCCACTCCACAAAACGTTGTCTATCAGGATAAATCCACCTGGATTCAACTTCTCATAAGCCATTTGATAGTAGTCCGCGTATTGCTCTTTATCGGCATCGATAAAGATGAGATCAAATGCAAATTCCAGGGTGGGAATGACGCTTAAAGCATCCCCGATGATCAGTTGTATTTGTGAAGAATAGGGTGATAAAGCTATATTCTTCCTGATGACTGCCTCCATTTCCTCGTTCACTTCCAGTGTGATGAGTTTGCCATCGGACTGCAACCCTTTGGCCAGGGCCAATGCCGAATATCCGGTAAATGTACCGATTTCAAGGACGTATGTTGGCTTGATCATCAAGGAGACCATTTCGAGAAACTTTCCCTGCACTTTCCCTGACAACATGCGGGGATAATAGGTGGTGAGCTGTGTTTGGCGGTTGATGGCGTACATCAACTCATCTTCATCGGTAGTATGTTGTTCGATGTAAGCCGCTATTTTTTTGTCGATCATGCTTATTTGCTTTGGTAAGTGAGTGTGCTCTGCTTGTTATCGTCCAGAACTTCATTGGCTACATCCATCACCTGTGCAGCGGTAATTTGGTCCATCTCCTGAAGCAATTCTTCAATCGACTGCACCTTTTCGTAAATCAGGTGCGATTTGGCGATGCCCAGCATTTCATTTAAAAACGATTCGCCACCAATGGCCACCTGACCTTCGATTTGCTTTTTTGCCCTGTGAAGCTGTATCGTTCCCAGCGGTTTTTCGCGCATGATTTTAAACTCCCTTCTGATGATTTGGAGGCTTTTTTCAACCATGTTTTTTTCAGTTCCGAAGTACACACCAAAAACTCCTGTATCAGAATAGGGCTGATAATAGGATTCGATGGTATAAGCGTAGCCGTATTTTTCGCGCAGCGACATGCTCAACCGGCTGTTTAACGTGGGGCCGCCAAGCAAGTTGCTTAGCAGGAGCATGGTAAACCGCTTTTTGTCGTTTTGGCCATAGGCCTGGTTTCCAATCATGCAATGCGACAAATGCGAATCTTTTTGTGTGTTTACCTCTGATGGTTGATAATCCTGAAACGGGATTCGTTCCGGGTGCAGGTCGCTTGGCTTGAAATGACCAAAATATTCTTCTGTCCAGCGGATGAGTTGCTTCATGGGCAGATTTCCCACCGACGCAATCACCATCTGATTGGTGCTATAATTTTTTTTGATGAATTTAAACAGGTCTTTTCTGGTAAAGGAAGTCACCGAATCAATATCACCAAGGATGTTTCTGCCAAGCGGATGTCCATGAAAAATCTGGTTTTCGAAGTCATCAAAAATAAGCTCCGAAGGGCTGTCGTTATAAGAATGAATTTCGTCGATGATGACTTCTTTTTCTTTTTCGAGTTCTTTTTGGGGAAATACCGATTGAAAGGCCACATCGGCAAATAATTCAAGACTTTGTTTGTAGTAAGGATTTAAAAACGAGGCGTATACACTTGTTTCTTCTTTGGTGGTAAAGGCGTTGAGGTCGCCGCCATTGTTTTCGATACGGCTGAGCACATGGTAGGCTTTTCGCTTTTTGGTTCCTTTAAAAATCATGTGTTCCATAAAGTGCGCCAGGCCACTTTCGTTTGGCGCTTCATCGCGTGAGCCGGTATTTACCATCACACCGCAATGGGCCACCGATCCGGGTATGCTGCGGTGAATCACCTTGATTCCATTCTTAAGTGTATGATATTGATAGCTCATCAAGTAAAATTTTGGCGAAGATACTAAGTATAGTTGAAGTTGCGTAGGTGAGAACAGGGCAAAAAACAATACCTTTGGTTGCTGATAACCAACTGATAGTTCAAAGTTATGTACATCACATTAAAAAAAATTAAAATAAGGTACAACCTGATCTTGTTTGCCCTGAACTTTATATTTGTATTTGTAATCGGGCTGGTACCCGAAAGCGATTGGATTAATGAACTGTATAGTTTTGGCGTTTCGGGAATATTTTTTGCATCCATATTAAGTGTAAGCGACAAGCACATAAAGTACTTGTATGTTGCCATTACAATCACCGTGCTTACCTGGATTACTACCTACCTGAAACTCGATGTTTTACAGCACATTACCTCCATGGCATCCCTCGTCTTTTTCTTTTATATCATCGTTCTTTCGGTGATTCAGATCGCGCAAAGCCGCCATGTAGGAGCATTGGAATTTTTAAAGGCCATCAATATTTATTTTCTGTTTGGGATTATGGGAGCTATTGTATTTAGCACCATTTTCTTAACAAACCCGGAGTCCATCAGTTTTAATAAAGAAATCCATCACGAAACCACCACCTTTGTTTATTTCAGTTTTGTGACCATGACAACCGTTGGTTTTGGCGATATTACACCGGTCTCACCGATTGCATGCAACATGGCTATTTTTTTGAGTTTTGCCGGACAGCTCTATCTCACCATGATCGTCGCGTTGTTGGTGGGTAAATACATTACCGGAAACCAGCTGATGACTCAATCGCCTACTCATTCCTTACCTTCCGTTCCAGAGATTAATGCTCCAAAACCAATCTCACCGGAGGAGGAACATAAAAAAAACGACCCGGAATAACCAAATCGTTTTTTCAATAGTTAGGGGTTTTGATTATTCCCATCCCAGGATTGCCCGAAAATCGAATTCTTCAGGATGGGCAACAAATGCCTTTGCTGCTTCATAATCACCGGGTTCGATAAATTGCAAACCATATTGTAACACAAGCTTGGTTTTCTCCGAATCCATGTCTACTAAACGGGGTTTTACTTTTCCGAACTCGTCGGTTACGTCATCCAGATAAAGCGGCGTAATGTTGCCAACACTATCGGCAGTGACCATACAACCCGTACGGCCTTCCTCGAACAATTTTTTCACTCCGATACCCAGCATACTGCAATAGAGCAAGTCGTAAGCCACCGGTTGAACGCACCTGAGCTCGTAGCCCAGTTCTACCGGGCGACTCTTCACTTTCAGTCCGATCTTCTTCAGCTTATTTTGAAGCAGGATATTAAAAATGTGCGCCTTGCTCACATTCCCCAGCTCAGGGTGACCATGATCGTCGTAGGTAAAGGTAATGCCTGAATGATTGATTTCTTCATCGCTCATAAAATGAAAAACACCCTCACTCACAATCGAGACGCCATATTCAACACCTGTTATCTTTCGTTTTATAATGGCAGAAATGAGCAAGTTTGTTATGCGATCGAGCGTAACCCTTACTTTATTAAACATTTCGGGGATCACGATCATGGGGAACTGACAGGCAGCACCGATTCCAAAGGCCAGGTGGCCTGCTTCGCGTCCCATGGCCGAAACGATGAACCAGTTGCCACTGGTACGCGCATCTTCGTAAATGGTTTTCGCGATGCGAACACCTTCCTGCTTGGCGCTTTGGTATCCAAAGGTTGGTATACCAACAGGTAATGGCAGGTCGTTATCGATGGTTTTAGGTACATGGATATTCTGGATGCTCACATCATGATTGCGTAAATATTTAGAGATCCGGTTGGCAGTAGAAGCAGTGTCGTCACCCCCAATAGTGACCAACAAAACGATGTTGTTTTCGACAAAAAAGCGGGTCGAGAATTCATCATCTTTGGGTTTGTGACGACTCATTTGCAACGCTGACCCACCTCGCTTGTGAATGTCGTCGGCAAATTGGAAATCAATTTCCTGAACTTTGGGATTTTCGGCAAATAGTCCTTTGTAACCTTCATGAACACCCAATACTCGGTATCCTGTTCTTAGGAAAACCAATGCCACTGAGCTGATTACCGAGTTAATTCCGGGAGCGGGTCCACCGCCACATAAAATTGCAATAGATTCTTTCATCTTGAGTTAATGGATTTAGTCTGAGCCGGCAAAGATAACAAATGGCCTGCTTTATCCTGAATTACATTAAATAATTGATGAAAAAGCTGTACAGATTATTTTATTAGCACCTGAAAAGTTGACCGGCTCCTTTGTTCAAGGAATATTTCCTTATCGGAGGTCACAAAATCAATGAGGAACGGGGTATAATGCCTCAGGGTGATTAATTGTAAACCTGAATTGTATTTAGTTTCAAATTCTTTTTCAAGGTCAACCCTCAGCTGTTTCAGTTTTTCCTCATGATAATCAAAACAAACAGAGAAACTTACCGCTGAATGCTGCATCATGTTAATGTGAATTTTATTTTGACTAAAAGCCGCAAAAATCCTGGTGAGATTTTCTTCGGCTATAAACGACAAATCCCTGGTGCTTACAGAAAGCAAAACCTGGTGATCCTTTACAATGATGCTGTGTGTTTTTTCTTCTTCGGTCGGCTGATTCGAAATACAGGTTGGAGTGATATCGGGATTGTAAAACGAACGCACATAAAGCGGGATATTCAACTGCTTCAGCGGTTGAATGGTCTTTGGATGAATAATGGTAGCACCGTAAAAAGCCAACTCGATGGCTTCATGGTACGACAAAAAATCAAATTTGATGCATTCAGAAAACCGGTTGGGGTCGGCATTCATCAGGCCGGGAACATCTTTCCAGATGGTTACTTCGCCGGCATGGAGCAGGTTTCCCAGAATGGCGGCAGTAAAATCTGAACCTTCACGGCCCAAGGTGGTGATATGGCCCATAGGGTCGGCGCCAACAAATCCCTGGGTTAACACCATCTTCTTCGCCTCAAGCACAGGTTTTACCTTGCTTTCGATATTGGCCCGGGTCGATTTCCAATCGATTCCGGCGTGGGTGTGGTTGCTGTCGGTGGCAATAAGAGTGGCCGCATGAATTCTTTGTAATGGAAGTCCACGTGCGATGGCAGTTTGTTCCACCAAAACACTGGCCACCTCCTCACCAAACGATACCACACTGTCGTAAGCCTGAAATGTATCCGGATATTGTTTGTTCAATGCCTCCCAAAGCCTTCGAAATTGTTCTTCCAACTCGTTAAAAAGCAATTCGTTGTGATCAGGGAAAAGTTCCGTAACAAGTTGTAAGTGTAAATGTTTGAGATTGAAGAATTCCTGGTGAAGCACCGGGATATTGTTCTGATTTTTCAACCGGATGAGTTCTTCGAGGGCATTGGTAGTTTTGCCTATGGCCGAAACCACCACCACCAGGGGCTCGCAACCATATTCTTCCATCAACGTAACTACTCTGTTTATTCCGGCTGCATCTTTCATCAATGCGCCGCCAAATTTAAATACCCTCATCATGACCTATGTGATTGGTTCCTAAAACAAATTCCGGCATGTTCTATTTCTTTTCTTTGATCAGGCCTTTTCTAAAAGCCGCGAGCAGCATCTTCAGATCGTTAATTTGAACCTGCAGCAGTTTGCCAACATCCGTGTCTTTCACCCTTTTACGGTGAGTTGTTGACTCAATAAACACCCGGTTCGAGATAATATCTTTTTCCTCTTTAATGGCCTTGTCTTTCGACTCGAATGCATTGTGTTCGACCAGAACAAGGCCGTATGAATTGTAAATCAGGGTATAACCCGAAACACCCGTAACAGCTTGATACGGAATTGACATGCCGCCGTCAATTACGAATAACCTGCCATTGGCCTTGATTGGATTTTCTCCTTTTTTAACTTTAACCGGTACATGACCATTCACGATGTGCGAATTTTTTGGGTCGAGGTCAAATTCCTTTAAAATTTGATTGCAATATTTCTCCTGTTCAAAGGCCAGGCTATAATATGGATTTTTGTCTTCGGTGTGAGTTTCTTTGTCAGCTATAAAGTAACGTTCAAAGGTGGTCATTTTTGTCTTTCCGTAAAGCGGAGAGAGTGGTCCGCACCAAAGGTACCACATGTAATCAAGGCACGAATCATCGGCATTTTTCATGGTGCTTTGATAATACCCTTTTCGTGCAATCCGGTCGAAGTTGTCGCAGAGCGCTTTGCCGGAATAGGCTGTTCCTTCGATCTCAAAGGTTTCAAAATCGCCTTTTTTGGTCATGGGAATACACCCGTGATAGAGCAAGTTTGAATTGTAGGTCAGATACATGCTTCCATGGGTGTATAAAAAATTGATGTGCTGTTGCAGACGTTGACTGCTACGCATGCTGCTCCTTAGTTTTTCCATCACGATTTCTTCTTTTTTGGTCAGCTTGAATGGATCGGAAGGTGTGATGGTCGGGAAATTTTTATCGAGCAACTCATGCGTTTTATCCCCAATGGTAATGGTTCCGTTGGCGTAATCGATCCTGTCGAGTATTGTTCGATCCTGCATGTTGAAACGCGGGTTTCGCATGATAACTTGTCCCTCCAGTTTAAACTGGATAATGGATATGGCCTTCTGCATTTGTTTTAACAGTTCAAAATCAGGCCCTTTTGCTTCCGTCTTAATTTCGAAACGGTCACAAGGATCATTTTTATAGGTTTCCATGGCGAATTTTGCCAGCGGGAAAATGTTGATGCCATAGGCGTCCTCCAGGGTATCCAGGTTGTCGTAGCGCAGCGAAATGCGCACCACATTGGCAATGAGTGCCAAACTACCCGAAGCTGCTCCCATCCAGATGATGTCGTGGTTACCCCATTGAATATCTACCGAATGATAGGACACAAGCCGATCCATGACCTTTTCGGGATAAGGTCCGCGATCGAAGATGTCACCAATAATATGGAGGCGGTCGATGAGCAGGCGCTGGATAAATTCACAGATGGCAACAATAAATGCCTCTGCACGTGAAATGCTGATAATGGAATTGATGATGGCTTCGTAGTACTCTTCCTTGCCTTCCCCGCCTTCGTTTAGCAACTCGTCGATGATGTAGGCAAAATCTTTTGGCATGGCCTTGCGCACCTTCGATCGGGTGTATTTGGAAGCGGAGGCACGGGCAACTGCCGCCAGTCGTTGAAGTGTAATACTATACCATTCGCTGATGTCCTCTTCTGTTTTCATCACCAGCGCCAGCTTTTCTTTGGGATAATAAATGAGGGTGGCCAGGGCGTCTTTTTCTTTTTTCCTCAATGTTTTAGCGAACACCTCTTCAATTTTCCGCTTTACCACCCCTGAAGCATTTGCCAGCACATGACTGAATGTTTCATACTCACCATGTATATCCGAAAGGAAATGTTCGGTTCCTTTTGGCAGGTTCATAATGGCCTCAAGGTTAATAACCTCTGTACTGGCATCTTGTAAATTTGGGAATGTTTCGGCCAACAGTTTCAAGTATTTGAGTTCGGCCTGTAGTTCGGTGGTATCGTACTGTTTTTCAACGGTTTTTTTCATCGGTCTGAAGGGTTGTAAGATGTGGGCACAAAGCTACAAAACCAATTTGAACCTGCAACCGGCTGAAATTGAAATCAAGCGATTAATCTAAAATGATTCCTGATAGGGTTCAGGGTCTAATGTTGAGTGTTTAGTGTTTAGGGTTTAAGGTTTAATGCTAAGTGAAACAAATAAACACTAAACACTAAACACTAATCAAATAAACACTAAACAAATAAACAATTATCTATCTTTATATTTATTTCCCCTGTGTGGGCTGTTTTTAAGATAAGCAATTAGTCCCAGGGTTTTGTTTCGGATACTTTTAGTACGTGATAAGAGATCGTCTAACTCTTCTGTTGATATAAAACCTGCGTCAAACGCACGATAGGATTGTGATCTGCATTCTCCATTTGATGCTTTTGCTACATATAGAAATTGGATGAATTCTTTATGCCCATCTCTTTCGAATCCTTCAGCCACATTATCCATTATTGAACCGGAAGAGGCGTTTATCTGAGCAATAAATCTTAAATCTTAATTAAAAGGTTCTCTCCTGGTAAAGGCTCTGACCAATTTTGCTAATTCTCTGGCCTCTTTCCAAATTTCAAGATCTTCAAAAGAGGAAAATGTCATGGTTTTGTGTTTAAGGTTTAGGGATACAAATAAACACAAAAACAATAAACAAATAAACATTTAAACAACTAAACACTAAACACTTAAACCTTCCTCACGCCGCCATTTTCTAAAATATATTTCTCCCCACTTTCGGGGCAAACAGCAATTCCTTCTTCATTAAATGTTAGCCTATGCCCGAATTCGCTCATCCATCCCATTTGTCTGGCAGGGTTTCCAATGACAAGGGCATAGGGAGGAACCTCTTTGGTCACCACGGCTCCGGCTCCGATAAAAGCGAATTCGCCAATATCATGACCACAAATGATGGTGGCATTGGCTCCAATGCTGGCTCCTTTTTTAACTGTGGTTTTGGTATATTGACCACGGCGGTTTATGCCGCTGCGCGGATTTATCACATTGGTAAAAACCATGGAAGGCCCCAAAAAAACATCGTCTTCGCAGATCACGCCGGTGTAAATGCTTACGTTGTTCTGAACCTTCACATTGTTGCCCAATATTACTTCGGGTGAAACCACCACATTCTGGCCCAGGTTACAGTTTTCTCCCAACCTGCAATTTGACATGATGTGTGAGAAATGCCAGATTTTTGTTCCTTTTCCTATTTGGCAGTTGTCGTCGATAACCGCTGTTTCGTGTGCAAAGTATTCTTTTTCCATGGTTTGAATTGTTAAAAAAGAAGGCCGATAAAAAAAACCGGCTTTCTGCAAAAGTGCAAAAAATCCGGCTTTCATGCTGGTTTTTCTAAATCAATATACTTTTTGAAACATTGCATTTCCGGAAGCCATTGAGATGTGGTGGAGTAGGACTTAATGGCAGGCTGGGGCAAATTGATCGTTAGTTGGGTGTTTGCTGAATATTCGAGAGGCAATTGTGCTTTTTTATCAATAATTTGAAATCAAAGATTCATATGGAATATTCATTTTGTCATGAAGGTTTCTAATCATTTTTAATGTCAATTTTCTTTTTCGACTAAATATTTCTGATACACGACTTTTATAACCGATGATTTCCGCCAATTCTTGATTGGTCATGTCCATTTGTTCCATTCTAAATTTGATTGCTTCAATTGGGTCAGGTGCTTCAATTGGATAATATTCATCCTCAAATTTTTCAATAAGAATGGATAATAGTTCAGCTTCATCCCCTTCATGAGAATCAATTGGAGCATGAAATATTTCTTCAAGTCTTTTCAGAGACTTATTATAATCTTCTTCTGTTTTTATCACTTTTACGTCCATGATTTCTAGATTTTATTAGCGTCAATACCTGCCTGCCGACAAGGCAGGTTGTCATATTCTGAATGAGTTCCAATAAAACGAATAAACACCCATTGTCTTTCGTAATTTATGTCAACAACAAGTCGGTATTTGTTTCGGCAAATATTAAAAACCACTCTACCTGATTTTAAAATGCTGGCTTTAGAATACTTAGCTTTTATTTCTGTTGGATTTTTCCAGTCAGCTTTCGAGGTTTCTTTATGCCAAGTTTTTAATTGGTGCTCTGAGTCACTGTAATTCTCCCAAAATTCTCTAAGTATTTTCTTTGCTACAATTCTCATTCAGAATATTTTTGACAAAGATAATGAAAAAATACCAAATTGGTAACTAATGAATTCTTTTTCTATTTTGAGCTGTGTCTTGCATGATTGCTAATGGGCAGCATATGCTTTTTGGCGGACTTTCAAAGACATACCTTTCTGTCCACAATGATTTTTATTTGAAACTAAAATGTTCATACCTGCCTGCCCTGCCTACCTGCAGGCGGCAGGCAGGTTCAGACTGAAATCCGCCATAAAGTATGATGCATTGTTGCCCACAGTTTCTATTCTGACAGGATTTCTCCAATTCTATCAATAAATTCTTTTGATTTCGGATATAGTTTCAATACAGTTTCTTCGTCATAGTCAAAGAAGTCATTATAGTCACCTTTGTGTCTTTTTTCAAATAGTTCTGTGTAATGCTTTGCCAATTCCCGTTCAACTTTACCTGTTTTAACAAAATGTTCACCAAATTTCTGTCTAATTCCGGCATGGGTAGAGGCTTCAATTTTATGTTGGACTAATAGTGCACCAACAGCATAAAAACAAGCGTAATAAAGTCTGTTAATAGCTGTGTTCCAGAATTTGTTGTCTATGTGCGTTTTCACTTCTTCAATGGTCTCAAGCGCACGGCCAAAACGGTATTTTATATAATCTTCAGGCTTGTATTCTGTCATAATAATTTTCCTTCACGCATCACATTTTTATAAAAAGGGGTGAATCTGTATTTCGAATTCCATTCCTTTTCACTGTAAATCATAGGACTAATGACTTCACCGATGTCGAATTCAAGGTCATAAAGTGGGGAAGTTATTCCTTGTTCAACTTCATAAGATATTCTTTCTCTATTAAGCAAAATCAATAAGTCCCAGTCCGAGTCACTTCTCGCAGTTCCCTTGGACCTTGAACCATACAAATATATTTTAGCAGAAGGCTCTTGCTCTCTGACAATTCTCTTTATTTGTGATAGTATTTTGTTTTCAACATTATTCATGTTTCAAATGTAATCAAAAAGAATTTATTCTGTAAGCGAAGTGATTTTTTTTCTGCAATTGTGGGCAACATCCGCATAGAGTCAATTGACGCTAGCTTATTGTATATTAATTTGTTTTACTTCGTAATTGCCTGATTTAAAGACTATATAGCGCCTCCGACCCGCCGGTTTTTTTTCAACCCGGCGGGTCGAAATAAAAAAAACCGGGTTTCTGCAAAAGTGCAAAAAATCCGGCTTTTATGATGTTTGTCTAAGCTTAGTTCCCTACATACTCAAGAACGGTTTCCGTAATTTCTTTTAAGGTTTCTTCGGTGAGTTCGGTATGAATAGGCAGCGACATCACCGTTTTACTCAGTTGTTCTGTAACCGGGAAATCGCCTTCTTTATACCGCGGATCGAGATAGGCTTTCTGCATGTGCAACGGAACTGGATAATAAACAGCACAGGCAATCCCTTTGTCGTTCAGATGTTTCATCAATGCGTCGCGGTCAACTCCATTCAAAACAAGTGTATATTGATGAAAAACATGCGTGGTAAACGAAGCTGTTTTTGGATAGGCAATTTTATCTGTTTTCGAAAAAGCTTCATTATAGTAATTAGCGGCTTTTAAACGCGCTGCCCCATACTCATCCAGATGGCCGAGTTTAATATTCAGAATGGCAGCCTGGATGCTGTCAAGGCGTGAGTTTACACCCACCAAATCGTGGTAATAGCGAACCGTCATCCCATGGTTAACAATCACACGCATTTTTGCTGCCAGTTCATCATTGTTAGTAAAAATGGCTCCGCCATCGCCATAAGCGCCCAGGTTTTTTGATGGGAAAAACGAAGTACAACCAATATCACCAATGGTTCCGGCTTTTTTTACCGTACCATCCTTACAGGTAAACTCGGCTCCAATAGCCTGCGCATTATCTTCAATTACAAACAGATGATGGGATTTTGCAATCTCCATGATGGCACTCATATCAGCACACTGACCGAAAAGATGTACCGGGATAATGGCTTTTGTTTTGGATGTAATTGCATCCTCAATGGCCCGTGGATCAATGTTGTAGGTTTCCGGATCAACATCAACCAGTACCGGGGTTAACTGTAGTAAAGCGATGACCTCGGCAGTTGCAATAAATGTGAAAGAGGTTGTAATGACTTCATCTCCAGGCTTTAAATCGAGCGCCATCAAGGCCACCTGTAAGGCATCAGTGCCGTTGGCACAAGGAATTACGTGCTTTACTCCCAGGTAACTTTCCAGGTTTTTCTGAAATTTTTGTACAGCCGGCCCATTGATAAAGGACGCGTTGGATATTACCTCAAAGATGGCTTCGTCCACTTCAGGTTTTATTTTTTTGTATTGGCCAACCAGGTCGACCATGTTGTGTTTAATCATGTGTATTTTCTTAATGTTAATAAATTCACAAACAGGGTGCAAATATAGATAAAGTAAGCTAATTGACCAGATGAAACATAATTTTTCCCCGGAAATTCAGTTTATACAGGATCACAGCAAGGAGTGCTGATATTCAGTTTATATTTGCAACAAAATGTTTGAGTTATGCTTCATAAGTTTGGTATATTGGTTTTCATGGCGTTGATTTGTAAGGCTTCCTATTCTCAGATAGATGCTACCGACTCAGTAGTGGCGGCATTTATTCCTTCCATAACCTATTCGTACCAATTCGCAGGAGGCGATTTGGCCAAACAGTATGGAAATAATTCTACCATTGGTGGAGGTTTTAAGTATAAAACCAGCCACAACTGGCTTTGGTCGCTGGATGCCAACTTTATTTTCGGGAACAAAATCAAAAATGCGGATTCTATTCTGAGAATGGTTTTCACAAATGATGAATATATCATAGATGGTAATGGGACCTATGCATTGTATACTTTGTACGAAAGGGGTTACAATGTTACTTTTTCGACAGGTAAAATTCTCCCTGTGTTGAAGGTAAACCCAAACTCAGGATTGATGATTACAGCCGGGGTAGGATTTTTGGTACATCGTATGAAAATCGATAACCAGCACAAAACAGCTCCGCAAATTGTGGATGACTATGCCAGGGGATATGACCGGCTTACCGCCGGATTTTCGTTAAATGAGTTCATCGGCTATTTTTACATGGGCAATTCTAAACTGCTGAATTTCTATGCAGGTTTTGAATTTGTCCAGGGGTTTACAAAGAGTCAACGCGATTGGATTTTTGATGAAATGAGAAAGGACAACAGCAACCACCTGGATTTGTTTTACGGAATTAAAGTGGGCTGGATACTGCCCATTTATAACCGTGCCCCTGATAAATACTACTACAACTAAGTATGACCTGGTTTTATCAACTTTTTATTTATTTCTATTCATTTGGTGCACACCTGGCCGCTCTGTTTAGTCCAAAAGCCAGGCGATGGGTGAGTGGTCGCAAGCAACTTGTTGCCAGGATTAAGCGAGAAGTGGTTACCAGCCAGCCGATTGTGTGGTTTCACTGTGCCAGTCTGGGCGAATTTGAACAGGGGAGGCCTGTGATTGAAGCACTTAAAAACGAGTTTCCGGCAATAAAAATACTGCTTACTTTTTTTTCTCCTTCAGGTTATGAAGTAAGAAAAAATTACGACCAGGCTGAATGGGTGTATTATTTGCCAATCGACACCAAAAAAAATGCCCGTGAGTTGGTGGAACATTTACATCCGGCTTTGGTGGTTTTCGTTAAGTATGAGTTTTGGTTTAACTATATCGATGCTATTTACCTGAAAAAAGTCCCCATGGTCTTTTTGTCTGTAATCTTCAGACCATCTCAACACTTTTTTCAATGGTGGGGAGGGTGGTTCCGCAAACGACTTCATAAAATCACTTTCTTCTTTGTGCAGGATGAACTTTCAGCGAAATTACTTAAAAAGGCAGGAATTCATCAGGTAGAAGTGGCCGGAGATACCCGTTTCGACCGGGTGATGGCATTGTCAGAAAAAGTACGGAAATTTCCACAGATTGAGCTTTTTAAACAAAACGCTACCTTGATAGCCGGAGGAAGCACCTGGCCTGTGGATGAGGACCTGTTGCTGGAAGTGTTAAAAAACACCTCTCGTGATGTAAAACTTTTGCTTGCCCCGCATCTGGTGGATGATAACCACATTGTTTCCATCCAGAAAAAATTTTCCGCATTTAATCCCGTATTGTTCACCAACATGTCTGATGTGATCGACGAAAACAGCAGGGTCCTTGTGGTGAACACCATCGGTTTTTTGTCACAACTCTATCCGTATACCGATTTAGCTTACATCGGTGGTGGATTTGGCGTGGGCATTCACAACCTGCCCGAAGCAGCCGCTTATGGGATTCCCGTTGTTTTCGGTCCCAATCATCTTCGATTTAAGGAAGCCATCGATTTAAAAAACATAGGAGGTGGGTACGCCATTTCCTCCGAGAAAGAAGGTGTAGAGGTGATTTCAAATTTGTTGAACAACGATAATGAAAGAAAAACAGCAGGGGAGATCGCTCAAAACTATATTCGCCAACACACCGGGGCGACTTCTAAAGTGGTGAAAAAAGCAGGTGTTTTTCTTTCCTGATATGATGTAAAATCGTTCATAATCAGTTCCCCGGTGAACATCTTCCATCTTCCTGGCTTCTTGTTCTGAATCCGATTTACCTCAAAATTTCCCCTTCACTGATTCATTTTGTCTACATTTGCTGCCTTGTTAAAAGCTACATAGCATGAACACAACACGAGAATTACCAAAAATTACAACCCACGTGCTTCAGGAAATGAAGAAAAAAGGGGAAAAAATTGCCATGCTTACCGGATATGATTATAGCATGGCCCGTTTGTTGGACGAGGCCCGCATTGATGTGATCCTGGTGGGAGATTCTGCATCAAATGTAATGGCCGGGCACAAAACCACCCTGCCCATCACCCTCGATCAAATGATCTATCATGCTTCTTCGGTGATGCGGGCCGTGGATAGGGCACTGGTCATAGTGGATTTGCCTTTTGGTGCTTATCAGGGAAATTCCAAGGAAGCCTTAAACTCAGCAATCCGAATCATGAAAGAATCAGGAGCTAACGGTATTAAGCTGGAAGGCGGTCAGGAAATTGTGGAATCCATCGACAGGATACTGTCTGCCGGAATCCCGGTTTTAGGCCATTTGGGACTTACACCCCAGTCGATCAATAAATTTGGTACTTACGTAGTGAGGGCCACTGAGGAAAAAGAGGCTGAAAAACTAAAAAGCGATGCCCGGGTTCTGGAAAAAGCCGGCTGTTTTGGCTTGGTTTTAGAAAAAATACCTGCAAGTCTTGCTGCTGAAGTAACCAAATCTTTATCTATTCCAACGATTGGCATTGGTGCCGGTAGTGAGGTTGACGGACAAGTATTGGTACTTCATGACATGCTGGGTATCAATCAGGATTTCTCTCCCAGATTCATTCGCCGGTATGCCAACCTACACGATGAGATGATTAAAGCTTTCGAAGGATATATCGATGATGTGAAATCGGTAAGCTTCCCCAATAGCAAAGAGCAATACTAAACTGCTTTTTGGCAATTAACTCTTGAATCTTTTAAAACATGACAGACATTCCCAGCCCATGGGCCTTAGAAGGAAGGATACTTTTTGAAGATAACCACCTCATTATTGTCAATAAGCTGGTGTCAGAGATCGTTCAGGGAGATAAAACCGGGGATGAGCCTTTGAGCGAAACGGTTAGACAGTATATAAAAGCAAAATTCAAAAAACCGGGCGATGCTTTTTTGGGTATCATCCATCGGTTAGACCGTCCGGTGAGCGGAGCCGTTGTTTTTGCACGTACCGGCAAAGCGCTTTCGCGGATGAATTTCGTGGTAAAAAACCATGAAATGCACAAGATTTATTGGGCCATCGTGAAAAACCCTCCTTCACCTGAACAAGGAACGCTGGAACATTACCTGGTTCGTAACGAGAAGCAGAACAAATCCTACCCGTATCCCGGGGAAGTACCCGACAGCAAGAAAGCCGTGTTGAATTACCGATTGATGGCCTCAAGCCAGGATTATCATTTGATAGAGATTGAGCTGATTACCGGGAGGCACCATCAAATCAGGGCACAATTGGCAACCATCGGGTGCCCGATTAAAGGTGACCTTAAGTATGGATTTCCACGCAGTAACCCCGATGCTTCCATCAGTTTGCATGCCCGAAAATTGAGTTTTATCCATCCGGTAAGTCATGAATTGATTTCTGTGCTGGCGCCTCCACCTTCAGATAACTTGTGGGATTATTTTCTTAAATCCGTTACGTAGCGCACTATTCAGGCATTGCTGTCGTTATCTTTGCAAATAAAAGTCAATTGAAACCCATTGCCCGGAAATATTCTGATCGTGAAGAAGTACTCAATGTCATTACGCATGGTACCGGACTGATATTTAGTATTGTAGCACTTGTTATGCTGGTAGTTTATGCCAGTTTGTATGGAACCGCGTGGCACATTGTCAGTTTTAGTATCTACGGAGCCAGTTTGGTCGTGCTTTACCTGGCTTCCACGTTGTTTCACGCGGCCAGGAATCAAGAAGTCCGCAACTACCTTAACATATTCGATCACAGTTCTATCTACCTGTTAATAGCCGGAACCTATACTCCTTTTGTATTGGTTACGTTAAATGGCCCCTGGGGCTGGAGTTTGTTTGGTGTCGTCTGGGGATTGGCCATTACAGGGATTGTTCTCAAATTGTTTTTTACCGGTCGTTACGATTTGGCCTCCCTCATCGGCTATGTGCTGATGGGATTGATCATCCTGATTGCTATTGTGCCTTTGTTTCGTAATTTGCCGATCGGGGGGTTATTGTGGTTGATGGCGGGTGGTGTTGCCTATATCGTTGGAGCCTTTTTTTACATTTGGCATACATTACCATACAATCACGCCATTTTTCATCTGTTTGTTTTGTTGGGCAGCCTGTGTCATTTTGTAGCAGTGTTTTGGTACGTGCTATAAACAAACGGGTTACTTATAATCACTAAAATACTTCATAAACTGAAGTCTTTCATATACTTCAGGATTGACACTTTTCGCCTGGCTGAGTTTTCCACGAAACTGGTGCAGGGTTTCAAAACCCTTTTCATCCATCCAGTCAGAGACAAAGGCAAGCACTTTTTCAATATAAGCCGGTCCGTTTTTATAGATGGCTGAGGCCATCTGGACCACAGTGGCTCCGGCCAGTAATTGTTTCACCACCGCTTCGCCATCATGTATGCCTGTGGTGGCAGCCAAATCAATATTAACGCGTTTGGCCATCAGGGCCACCCAACGCAACGAATTGGCCATTTCTACCGGTGAACTGATTACATCAGCGACGGTCATTTTGATGTTGTTGATATCGATATCAGGACTTGTAAACCGATTAAACAAAACCACTCCGTCGACCTTGTTTTCTTCCAAACCCATGATCACCCGACCCAGATTGCTAAAATAGGGGCTGATTTTTACAGCCACCGGAATACGAACGGCTTTTTTCACCTTTTGAAGCACCTGGTAATAGGTTTTCTCGTTGCTCTCACATGAATTTTTCATATTGAATGGCATCACAAAAATGTTCAGTTCCAGGGCATTTGCCCCGGCTTTTTCCATGCGAGTTGCAAAGCTTGTCCATTCCATCGACGACAGACAGTTGATGCTGGCAATCACCGGAATGTGGACTTCGTTCCTTGATTTTTCAATCAAACCAAGATAATTGCCAATTTCCTGCTCCTTCACATGAACATCTGCGTAATCAAATGTTTCGCTGTACTCTACGAACAACCCGCCATGTTCTTCTGCCTTTCGCACCATGTAATCGGCTTCCATCAGAATTTGTTCCTCGAACATCGATTTCAGCACGATGGCTCCGGCACCGTGCTTCTCCAGTTCAACGATTTTATGTACCGAATCGGTGAGACCCGAACTGGCTATCACCAGCGGGTTGCGTAAGTTCAATCCCAGGTATCTTGTACTCAGATCTGCCATGTTTTTTGTGTTGTAGGTTAGTATCTTTTAAAAGCCTCTGCAAATTCATCATCAAATCGCTTCATCAGGTAATCGCATCCGTGGTTAAACAGGCGCTGTGGCGAATCGCTTTCGGTGGGCATAAATGCGATGGGTTGATCTTCCACAATGGGTAGATGTCCAATGATTTCAGAAAACACGTCACCGGCATTTGCCACACCATTTAAGTCAAAATGTTTTCCAAGCGATATCAGTTGATCGAGGTTAGTTTGGGCAATCTTAGGTTCAATTTGGCGATCGAATTGTTGTAGTATTTTTTGCGTATTGGTAAAACTTCCCGCTGATTCTATCGGGAATGATGCAGGTAAGATCAGATGCGCCAGTTTGGCCGTTTCAGTCATAAAATAATCCTGTACAACCATAAAAGGTAAGTCAGCCAGCCATTCCGTTACTTCGGATTTATTTACTGCGGTTCCAACAGGATCTTCACCAAAGATGAGTATATTGTTAAAGGCCTTGCGGCGAAGTTGCTCTTTCATCTTTGGTCGATCGCCTCTCGGGATATCAACACCTCCTGTTCCTATACAGCCAAACGCTCCCATATCGAACAAACCCTGAGCGTTGTTTTTCTCTTTGAGTGGCATCAATCCGCTGGAAGTTTTGCCCAGTTTTCCGGTGATCATGGCCAGGTTATACAACTCACGGCTGGTGTTGACGGTGATGTACTTTTCCGAGAAAACAAGCACGGCATTCATCTCATCATTGTAAGCACGGGCCCATGTTTCGAGCTCATCCACGGAGACTCCGGCTTTGAGGCACATGTCATGTAAAACCGATTCATGAATCGGTTTTACATACTCCTCAAAGCCTGTTGTATTGGCATCAATGAACATCTGGTTTTGCAACCTTTTTTTTACCAGATACATGTTGGCCGCTTTCACAAAGGAGTAATAATCCTTTATGACCAGATGGTTATCCACTTTATGTAATGAGCCTGGATTGGAGTTGGTAGAAATCAATTCCACTTTTACTCCCTTTTTAACCCGGGCATTGTTCACCAAAAAGCCAACATAATCGTGATCTTCAGTAAGCTCGGCACCAAATAGGTAAATCCTGGAAGCACCTTCCAATTGATTAAACGGAACATTTTTTTGTGAGTTGATTGCATATCCGCTACCTCTGCCCATGTAATGGAAGTTGGCAATATAGGGTGTTTTGATTCCCTTTCGTGCCCATTTCTGAATCAGGTACATTTCTTCGTTGGTAAGACGTGCCCCGGCAAACAAAGCTGTTTGTTCGGGGGTGGACGCTTTAATATTTTTCCCGATCAGCTCATAAGCTTCTTCGAAAGTAATGGGTTCAAACGCATTGCCTTTTTTGAGCATGGGAGTTTTAATCCGGGAAGAAGAATTGAGGTAACGGTAACCAAATTTCGCCTTTCGGCCGATACTTCCATTTTCGTTTACCGGACCGGGACGCCCTTCAACCCGCATCACGAAATTGTTTTTGTACGACATTAGGTTCATGCTCACACCTTCGGAACCGTAGTTATCGATGGCTTCCAACGCATTCTCCTTCACGGGGCCCGGTTTAAACAGGAAGTTCTCTGAAATAGCACCTGTCGGACAAGTGTCGATACACAATCCACATGATTGACAAAGGGTATCGGTGAGTTTACTGCCCAGGCTGGGAGCCACATAAGTTTTAAACCCCCGGTTTACTAAACCAAGAGCATTGTCTCCTGCCAGCTCGCTACAGATGCGGACACAACGGGAACAAAGGATGCATTTATTGGAATCAATTTCTATATAAGGATGTGAAAAATCAATGCGGTATTCGTTAAAATCACCTGCAAATTTCTCCTGATTCACACCGTATTCATCCGAATATTTTTGCAGATCGCAGTGTAAAAATTCCTGGCACCCACACTCCAGGCAACGCTGGGCTTCATTCCTGGCCACTGTTTCATCCGCGTATCCCAACTCTACTTCTTTAAAGTTGATGCGGTTATCCGGATTGAGGGTGGGCATTTCTTCCCGTGTTTGGTGAACATAACTGTCGACATAATCTGCCGGGATTTGCTTTTTGAAATGATCCTTTTTGCTCAGGAAGGGCCTTTTGTGAGGAGTCAGTCCTTCTCCGCTCAGGAATTGATGACAGGAGAGAGCCGCTTTTTTCGCCTGGGCGATGGCTTCGATGATGGTGGCCGGTCCTGTTACGCCGTCACCGGCGGCAAATACGTTGGGAATTCCGGTTTGAAGGGTATTTTTATTGGCTTCAATATCGCCCCAACGGGTAATCGCTAGTTGTCCTTCAGTAGCATATTTATTGATGTCATCGATAAAATTCACATCTGTTTTTTGCCCGATAGCGGCAAGAATATAATCCACTTCCAGCTCATATTCAGAACCTTCCATAGGCACAGGACGTCTTCTTCCCGAAGCATCGGGTTCACCCAATTCCATTTTTATCAAGGTGACCGATTTTAGCTTGCCTTCGGCATCTTTGTTTACCTGTACAGGATTGTTCAGAAACAAATATTCCACTCCTTCGAGCTTCGATTCGTGGATTTCGATGGGGTTGGCAGGCATTTCCTTTTCGGTACGGCGATACACGACTTTAACATCGGTGCTGCCGCAACGGATGGAAGTACGGCAACAGTCCATGGCTGTGTTTCCACCACCTACCACCATAATTTTCTTTCCGGTGAAATCGGCAGGCTTGCCGGTTATTTCCATGTTTTTCAGGAAATCGATGCCTGAATACACATTTTCCGCATCATCACCGGGCGTTCCTATTAAGGTGCCCTTTTGCGAACCGATGGTGAGGATGGTGGCATCATAATCCTTTGCAATGTCGGCATAGGATAAATTCACACCCAGATTCTTACCACAATAAATGTTGGTTCCCAATTCGGTAATGGTTCCTATTTCTTTGTCCAGCAGATCGTTTGGCAACCGGTACTCCGGAATTCCATAACGCAGCCACCCACCGGGTTTTGGTCCGGCTTCAAAGATATCACACTGATGACCTTTCTGTTGCAGAAAATACGCTGCAGACAATCCGCCTGGCCCTGCTCCGATAATGGCGATTTTTTTACCCGTTGAAGGTGCTATTTCAGGTTTGAAATGGTTGTTGGAATCCAGATCCCAGTCGCTGGCAAAGCGTTTCATGTAATCGATGCCCACAGGAGCGCCTTCATCCATCAGATTTCTCCGGCAGGCAGCTTCACAGGGTCGCACACACACACGACCGCAGATGGCGGGCAACGGGTTTACTTCTTTGATCAGGGCCACGGCTTCATGATACAATCCTTTGTCGATGAGGGATATATAGCCTTGGACATCCACGTTGGCCGGACAGGTTTGAATGCAGGGGGCCTGGCAGTCGGCATAGTGGTTGCTCATGATCAGGTCGAGTGCTGTCTGGCGCGATTGATGTACTTTTTCGCTGTCGGTGATGATGTTCATCCCGGGCTGGATGCGGGTTGAACAACTGGGATGCAATCCGCGCAGGCCTTCAATTTCCACAACACACACAAAACAGGACGAAAACGGATCCAGTCGGGGATCGTGGCACAGTGTTGGAATTTTAATGTTGTTACGTCGCGCTACTTCCAGGATATATTCACCCTTAGTTCCTGAAACTACGTTCCCGTTTAATTTTATGTTGATGATTTCACTCATAGTTTACTTCAGTTTAATGCGTTGACTAATAAACCCTGATGGCTTCGAAATTACATCCGGCAAAACATTCGCCACACTTGATACATAATTCCTGGTTGATAAAATGAATTTCCTTGCGGGAGCCATCGATACAGCTTGATGGGCATTTCACGGCGCAAACGGTACAACCCGTACAATTTTCAGCAATCACTTCGTAAGTAAGCAGTGCCTTGCAATTGATAGCCGGGCATCGTTTGTCATTGATGTGGGCTTCATATTCATCACGGAAATACTTGATGGTGGTGAGCACCGGGTTGGGAGCAGTTTGTCCCAATCCGCATAGCGACCCGTCTTTGATTTGTTGCGAGAGCTCTTGCAACGATTCGATATCTCCTTCTTTTCCTTTTCCTTGTGTAATTCGGGTTAGAATTTCAAGCATGCGCTTGGTTCCGATGCGGCAAAAGGTGCATTTCCCACAAGATTCTTCCTGAGTGAAATTGAGAAAAAACCTGGCCATGTCTACCATACAGGTTGTTTCATCCATCACCACCATACCACCCGAGCCCATGATGGCTCCTGTGGCATTTACAGAATCGTAATCCACTTTGGTGTCGATGAGTGATTCGGGAATACATCCTCCGGAAGGACCTCCCAGTTGGACGGCTTTAAATTTTTTGTTCTCCTGAATTCCTCCACCCAGATCGAAAATGATCTCACGGATAGAAACTCCCATGGGCACTTCCACCAGACCTCCATGTTTTACTTTCCCGGTAAGGGCAAACACTTTGGTGCCTTTACTTTTTTCAGTACCGTACTTGTTGTAAGCATCGGCACCATGAAGCAAAATATAGGGGATGTTGGCAAAAGTTTCTACGTTATTGATGTTGGTAGGTTTGTTCCAAAGGCCCCTTTCGGCAGGGAATGGCGGACGTTTGCGGGGCATTCCCCGTTCTCCCTCAACCGAAGCGATGAGGGCTGTTTCTTCACCGCAAACAAATGCACCGGCTCCTTCTTTTACGATGATGTCCAGATCGAAACCTTCAATGCCCAGTATATTTTTACCCAGGTAACCTTTTTCGCGGGCTTGTTTTAAGGCGATATTCAAGCGCTTGATGGCCAGTGGATATTCGGCCCGGCAATAGATCACACCGCCGGTAGCATTCATGGCATAGGCACCGATGATCATTCCCTCGAGTATAGCATGTGGATCGCCTTCCAGCAGCGAACGATCCATAAAAGCACCAGGGTCGCCTTCATCTGCATTACAGATAATATATTTTTCGTCGCTTTGGCTGTTGTGTGCAAAGCGCCATTTTAGTCCGGTTGGAAATCCTCCTCCACCGCGACCTCTTAGACCGGAATCAAGCACGGTTTGTATTACCTCCTCAGGGCTGACATGCTCAGTAGCTATTTTCCGGATAGCCTCATAGGCTTGGCGTTGTTCGGCTTCTTCGATGGATTCGGGATCCATATAGCCACAATTGCGCAAGGCAATTTTTACCTGTCCGGCAAAGTAATGCGATTCGTGACCCTGTATCACATCCGACTCCACCACGTATTCCTCAATTACTTCACCATTTCTTATGTGTTTTTCGAAAATTTCTTCCAGTTTCTTTACATCGATGCTGCCATAAAGGTAATGACCCCGATCGTCCACCACTTCCACCAGCGGTTCCTTATAACACATTCCAATACAACTGGTTTGTTTAAGAACGACATCGGTGTTTCCTGCTTCGATCAGTGATTGGGCCCTGGCATATACCTTGCCCGCACCGGCAGCAATGCCACAACTTCCCAACCCGACAATAATCTGTTTTTTCATCTGTAACTCTTTATCTCATTTACATTTTTCTATTTTGATGAAGGCCAAACTCCCTCATAGGGCAGTTACGGTTGGGTTTGATTCCGGCGAAGCTCTTTGATTACCCTGGCGGCTTTTTTGCCATTTAAACTACCGAAAGTTTCATTGCCGACCATCATGACCGGTGCCAGGGAGCAACATCCCAGGCAGGCGACTGATTCAAGGGTAAATAATCCATCTTCGGTGGTATGCCCGTCTTTAACACCCAACTCTGTCACGAGAGCCTCGGTAATTTTTGTGGCATTTTGCACATGACAAGCTGTGCCATGGCATACCTTAATAATGTGTTTGCCCACAGGGCTCAACCTGAACTGGGCATAAAACGTAGCAACACCATACATCTCGTTTAGCTTAAGTCCCATTTCCTCATTGAGCCTGATAAATGCTTCACGCGGAACGTACCCATAAAGGCTTTGAACACCTTGAAGCACAGGTATCAAATTGCCTTTCTTACCCTGGTACTTTTGGATGATCGGATTGATAAGAGAAATGTTGACATCAGGCGTTTCAACTGCTTGCAGACTGATTTTCTTCCTGGAAACTCTCATACGGTTGCACTTAATCTGGTTAAAGTGCGAAAATTACTAAATGTAGAACAACTTGAATGGAGGTTCCCAAAATTTATACTAAGTCTGAATAATGATAGATCCTCTATCTAATGGGGTTTGATGAAGTTAAGCGCTGATCAGATAAATCCGCTTACGGCCGTCCATTTTTATTTTCATGGGTGTTTTAAACCGGATGTGTTTAAAATATTCACCCTGGTAGATTAGTAGTTGATCATCCAGCGTTCTGTAGTTAATATAGCTCGTTGATAGTTCTGGTTGTACGGTGAAATATCCCACGCTCATGCTGGTTACATTGTGAAAAAAGTGAGATCCGGATGAAGCCTCAAGAGGAAAATCATCCATAGCGGTTTCAACAATCACGCGGGCGTTGGAGATCATGTGCCATTTAACCGGAATACCGATCCATCGGTCACGGGTGCCCCATCTTCCCGGGCCTATCAACACGTATTTTCGTTTTTGTTCTATCATGTATTGATTTAGACTTTCAATTTCCAGAGCCATTTCCTGTGTTTTTGTCTTGTCGAATTTGTTTAAATCAACATAAATAACATCGGTAACATCGTCAACAATCCCATTGCCCATTCCCTTTTCCGAATATAATAAGATGGAATCTTTATCCTCCTCTTCCAGATCGATCTGGCATTCCATGGTATTGGAAATAAGTGGTTTTATCTGAAGGATATAAAATGAGGCCCTATTGTGGTCATCTTTTTCCAGATCAACTGCAAATTCAATTTCAACTGCATTGCCCATGGCATCCTTTCCTAACCCAAGTACCAATTCGATGGTTTTTGCCAAAGGGATATAGTTGTATCTCACGACATTTGCGAAATTTACTATGCGTGGTCCGGCCTTTGAGAGTCCGGGGTACATGTTATCGTTTTCAGCATGATATACGGAAACACAATGCTTTAGTGATCCATGACGCTCGGCAACTTCAATATCCAGCTCTGCTAAACCGGCCATCTCACCCTCAAGCAAATTCAGGTTTTGCTTGTTTAAATCCACGGCATAGAAGTTTATCTGGGAATTGCGGAATTGATCTTTGGTGGAATTGATTTCCGTGCCGGGATAGTGTGGTGAAAACCGGTAGGCTTTGTTACCATCAACCACATACCGTCCCAAACCAAGAGCCATAATGGCGAACCCCTCTTCCGGCTTCATGTGGGCAAAAGGGTAAAAATTATACGATTGTGCCACTCCGCTTATATGAGGGTAATAGTAGTTATCGAAGGGATTGCCTACAACTTCCTGGATAACAACAGCCATTTTTTCATCTTCAATTTTATAGTCGATGGCTTTTACATAGCCTTTGGCATTGGTGCTATAAACCGACGCAAACACCAGTTTAATGGCATCAGCAGTTTGTTGGGTTCTGACTTTAATATCCGGATGGTTGTTTGGGAGCAGGTAGGTTTCAAAAACACCTGCAAACGGCTGTGTGAGTGAATCCTCAAACAAACCGGAAGACCGCACTGCAATGGGTTTGGTTATATTCGAAAGCAAACTCTCCAGTTTTGTCATTAAGGCTGAGGAAAGTTCGCCGCTTATAAATTGCTTTTTAAGCAAGTAAAACGATTTTTGAGTATAAACCTCCCCTTCAAGTTGATTATTCTTAATGAACATTTCAAATTCACGCGTTCCAACCACGAAAGTTTTTGGTGTGCGCACCCTAATGTCCGGAATAAACCGGTTGAAATCGTATTTATGGATGAGGGCATCGATAAACGCCAATCCACGACCTTTACCGCCCAAAGAACCTTCTGCCAGGGTGTATACGTTTTCCTCGGTCACTTCCATGCCCGGTTCATAGGGAATCACATTGCCGGACGATTGTTCATTGCGATATTCCTTGAGCATTTGTAGTAAATCGTGCCGTAACTCATGAGCATCCCTGAAATCAGCTACTTTTTTCAGGTTGATGATGCTGGCGGCCCTGATTTCTCCCCTGGCCATAATCCACATGGAGAAATGATCACGGCTGGCATGGTAAATCAACGATTCATCTGAAATTTCTTTCAGGGTTTTTTCAAATTCGCGCATATTGGAAGCACGGGCAATGGTGATGCCATTGATGTCTTTGAATTCAAAATCACCGAAACCCAGGTAATTGGTGATAAAATTCTCAAGGTCCTGATAAAGCGTGTCGGATTGTTTATGAACGAAAAGAGAATTGTGCTGCCGGGCAATGGACTCATAGGAGCTGTCGGACGACTGTAAGATGGCTGGTAAGTTACGAAGTTTTTTTCGTGTATATTCAAGCAGGGCAATGCCTGCATTCTCATCCAAAACGCCGTTTCGATCGAATTTTACATCGGTAACCAAACAGAGCATGTAATCCTGATAATTGTCGATTATTTCGAGCGCTTCTTCGTAATCAGAGGCCAGCAATATCTTGGGTCTTGCCCTCATTCTGAGCACCTTATAAAGTTCATCAGTACTAACGTCATCAATAATCCGTTTGGTTTGTTCCATCAATACCTTGTAAAGGAAACTCAGGTAGCGCGAATAATATTCAGGAGAATCCTCCACCAGCAAAATAACCCTTACCTGACCCAGTTGTGTGTCGTTTTCCACATTCAATTTATCCTCCAACATCTTGATCATGGCGAAAAAGATATTGGCGTCCCCATTCCAGGTAAACAGTTTATCAATATAAGGAATGTTTTGCAAAATCTTATTATAATAGGACACATCGCTGCTGTTGTTCAACAGCAGAAAAATAGGTATAAATGGGTATGCCTTATTGATTTGCTCACTTACTATAAGTGGAACTTTTTTTTCTGCCCCTACCATGTAAATGATTAGATCGAAATGCTTAAATTTCAGCAGGTGTAAGGCCTGGTCGAGGCTTGTGGCTCCCGTAATCCTTGGAAAAGAAGTTAGATTTAAATGTCCGTATTGCCCCAGCATGTGTTCTGTAAAACGCCCCTCACGCTCGATGGCATAAGCATCATACAGACTTGATATCAGTAAAATTTCGCCCACTTTATAGGGCATTAAATCATGATATATATCCCTGTTAAAGGTATTTGCATTTATAAATCGTTGTAAAAAACTGCTGGTGACCTTGCCGTTGGTTTCAGGCGCGGTTTTATGCAGTTGATTGAAGGCTTTTTGGTCGTTTCGCTCTGTGGAATTCAGGAACTGTTGGATGTTTCGTAATAGACTATCGAGTAAAAAATTTTGCTCCAAAGGCTTTAGCTCCTTTTCCTTATATTCCACCGATCCAAGGCAAAGCTGAATTGTTCCCACATTACCGGCGAGCGTGGCAAAATGATGTTGTTGGCAAACCACCTCATTCTCAAAAGCCGGAGAGCTAAACTCCTCATTGTTGAATGTCAGCCTCAAACGAATGGGTACTTCCAACACCAGGCTAAAAGGTACTGTGCTCACTATTTCGGTAAAGGTTTGTTCGATGGTTTTTTTCTGACGCAGGATTCTGTCCACTTTATTGATAATATCAAGCAGACTGATGTAGCGAAAGTTCTGGCCTTTGTTCATTCGTAATCAAATTAATTCACACAAAAGTAATTCGTTTTGTGATAAAGAAAAGTGGAAATGGATTAATCTAATGAATCAGGACATCATAATTTTTTTGTTTATAATCGTTTTATATTACCTGAAAACGAAAACCATCAGGCCAACATTTGCTATTTTCGCCCGATCACTCATGTAGAAAACCATGATTAGAGTTGCCCTGGTAGACGAACACCCCGTGGTATGTGATGCCATCAAAGCCTTATTGGCCGGTGCCGATGATATTGAGGTAACTTTTACTGCCACCTCCAACGAAGAGATGATCCGGAAAAACACCAATGACCCGGTTCATGTTTCGCTATTGGTAAAGTATAAACCCGATGTAAAAGATGCAGAAGAAGTAAAGCAACTCATGCAGCGCTTCCCCAGGATCAAAGTGCTGATCATGTCCATGTACAACGACGAGCCATTTATCCTCAAAATGATCAAAGCCGGGGCAAAAGGCCATCTGGCACGCGACACCAACCGATCGGAGATGCTGGAAGCCATTTACACCTTGCGCAATGGGTTTGAATACTACGCCAAGACCATCACCAATATCTTGTTATCAAGTTATTTGAGCGATAAAGACATCGACAATACCGAAAAAGAAAAACGTCAAAAAGACCTTTCTACCCGTGAGATGGAAGTGCTAAAATTGTTTGCCGAAGGCCAATCGAACCGCTTCATTGCTGAAAAACTCTTTATCAGCGTACGCACCGTAGAGACGCATAAAAATAACATCATGAAAAAAATCAACCTGAAAACCACGGTTGATCTGGTCAAGTTCGCCATTAAGAACAATATTATCAAGTTGGATTAAGCAAGCTGTAAAAAAGTCATTTGTGTTCTTTTGCATCCCTTTCCTCGTTCTTGTTTTTCTATGCAATTACTTACAGCCTACCTGTTCACCAGGTTAGTCAGTACATTCATCATGGTCTCGTAATCACCTCTTTTATTTTTTGTATTGCAATTTAATAAAGCAACATACGCCCTTGCATAATCTTTATCCCGGTAATACACATTGACTTTGTTGAATAAACTTGCCTCATACTTTGGGTAAATGGACAAACCGTAATCTAAGTAATCAATGGCTGCTTTTGAGTTGTTCAACTCAGCTGAAACAATAGCCAGGTTATTTAGAACAGAAATATTATTAGGGCTATATTCGAATGCAATTTCGAGATCTTTTTTAGCCTGTTTGTAATTCTTCATGTTCAAGTCAGCCTCCCCCATGTGTAAATGAATGGGGGAAGAAAAAGCGTCGATAGGTGTAAGCTTATTGAATGCCTTATCACTATATTCGATCATCTTTTTCCAATTACTTACATTTCTATAGGCGATAACCTGGTGAATATTTCGTTCCATCTGAAGCAATGTCCAGGAATAATACAGGGTTGCAGAAACCAAAATAACAGCAAAGGCGTGAATTTTAAAATATTGATTGTTCAGATGATCAGGCGATTTGGAGGGATAATTCTGGTAATATATACCAATAATAGCGGCCATCATGATGGCGATGTACACCTGATGATTGATCCTTTCCATGGGAAAGTCAAAAAAAGCAATGGCTAAATATCCGATGATGCCCGAAAAAACCAATGAGGCGAAGATCAATTTATGCTTATCATTTTCAGTCCTCAGTATTTTGAAATAATAAAAACCTATTAGCATGAAAAGAAGTAAATACATGACCAGTCCTAAGAAACCTTTTTCGGACAATACCCATAGGTAATCGTTGTGAGGACGTCGCCAATTTTGGTAGGTCAAATCATAATTATAAGGGAAGTAAGGCGGGATTTCCAATTTCCAGTTTCCGGCACCAACGCCTGCTATCAAATGGTCTTCCGAAAGGTTTAAGGTAGATTCCCAAATTCTTAATCTCCCTTGATTATGATGCGAATCACTGTCAAAAATGGTGGATACTTTAAATTTAAGTGTCTGATAGGCACCGGTTTTTTGAACAACATAAATGCCGAGAAATAATACCAAAAGGAAGCCTGCAGTAACGATGACAGCTTGTTTTTTTGTCACCAAATTAAAATTCAATTGTTTCTTTACAAGAGTTGAAATAAAAAATAGAGCTAAACTGAAAATGAACGTTGCAATCCAAACTGATCGGGTTTGAAGTAATAAAATATTTAAAACAATCATCACTACGGAATAAATGCTGAGAACTTTCCACCATTTTTTTAAATTAATCATGCCAAAAATAACAAATGGTAGCATGAGAAATAAGGAAATGGCGAAGTGATTCTTATGAGCCATCAGACCTTTGATCTCATAAAGCGCGCCAAAAATATCGGAGTTTCCTTTTCCGGGAATAGTGTCAAAATATTGGTAAATACCGATTGAGGTAGCAAAAATGGAACTCATGACAATTCCCTGGGTCAGAACATCAATCCAATTTTTGTTGTTAATAAAAATTTGAGTGGCCAATACCAGCAAGAAGAAGGTGAGTAAAGTTTTTGCGATATCAAACAGCCCCTCTACAGGAGTTGTAGCAGGGATTATTGTTATTACCGACCAAACAATTAAACCAAGAAAAACGGGAAAAATGGCTAGCCTCAAGAAATTAAGTGAAGGTCGATCCTTCAAGGGCCTTAAGAGGTTGTACAACAAAAGTAAGCCAACGATTATGCCAAGCCCAAGCAATCGTGGAGCCAACGTGGGATCTAAAACCTTCTCAGAGTATACAAAGGGTAAAACCAATATGGTAGTAAAAATCAGCAAATACAGATCAAAAGGTTTTTTAGTCTTTGGTTTAAGTTTGAGTTTTTTATTTCTCATGTTCATTAAAGGTTAAGTTAAATGGAGTTGATAAAGCAAATTTAGAAAAATCAACACACCAACGTTTCCTTTGCGGGAATTATCTATCGACAAAAATTTTCATCGGAATTTCTATTGGCTTTAAAATCAATCAATCTTTTAGTGAAATGCTGTCATTGAAAATAAATCCTGTATAACCTTAAGATTTAAAGTATATTTTTTAACTTGCGCATGATTTATTATCCTGTCAGAACCCCTTTGTCCCCTCATTTTTGAATGAAAAAATTAATATTTCATGGGACTTAGAAGGCGAAGCTGTGTTTGGGAAATAATTACCGATTGAAAATTAATCCTGTTAGGTTCCAAGGTGTAATTAGCATTAATAGAGATAAGTTAACGTTATTAATGAACCTTAACTACATAATATAGAATAAATGCAATATGGTTTAATAATTTTGAAAATTTAGGGAGTTATGTTAAACATAAAAAGATTTCTCTTGTTCTTTGTAGTTCTTTATCAACAAAAGTACATCATAGGACAGCTTGTAAAGCGTGACTTTCAGAACAAATATCTGGCTTCATATATTGGGTTGCCCTGGGCATTTATTCAACCAATAATGAGTATTTTAGTAATTTGGTTCGCTATGACTTATGGACTAAAGGTTGGAAAAATGGAAACAGGACTATCGTTTACTGTATGGTTTATTTGTGGTATGATTCCCTGGTTGTTTATTGGTGAATCTATTACATCTTCATCAAATTCACTAATTGAGTATAGTTACTTAATTAAAAAAACAGCGTTTAAAGTGGCCATAATTCCATTTATAAAAATTTTCACAACATTAATCATTCATCTGTTTTTTATTGTGTTTTTAGCCGTGTTTGCAATAGCTTATGGTTTTTATCCTAATATTTATTGGATTCAAATAATTTACCTACTACTGGCAACCTTTATACTTTTAACAGGAATTGGTTGGCTAACCTCGTCAATCAACGTATTTGTTCGAGACGTTGGGCAAGTAGTCAATGTAGCGATATCAATTTTGTTTTGGGCCACACCTATAATGTGGCCCTATACGATGCTTCATGGAAATATGAAGTACATGGCTTTGTTTAATCCTTTTTTTTATATTATTGAAGGTTATCGATATGCTTTTTTAAATAAAATGTGGATATTTCAAAATGTGGAAATGACCATTTATTTTTGGATTTTCACTTTGACCATCTTTTTTGTCGGAGCCTTAGTTTTCAAAAAACTCACACCTCACTTTGCTGATGTGCTTTAATGTTTTTCAATTTGTAGTCTCGCATAAACCCTATTTAAATACAACAATCGTACAATAACAATGGCATTCAAAACTCAAAACCCAAATAGTGATCTTGCAATAAAAGTATCCTCTCTTTCTAAGGTATACCCATTATATAATACCCCCCGAGATCGATTAAAAGAAGCACTCCATCCTAAACGCAAAAAATATCACCATGATTTTTATGCACTAAAAGATTTAAGTTTTGAAATACGAAAGGGAGATACGGTTGGCATTATTGGGCAAAATGGCAGTGGAAAATCTACCTTGCTTAAAATACTTTCAAATGTCTTATCTCCCAGCGAGGGAAGTTACGTAGTGAATGGAAATGTTTCATCTTTATTAGAGCTTGGAACAGGATTTAACCCTGAACTAACCGGCATCGAAAATGTATATTTTAACGGAACCCTGTTAGGATTTACCCGGGAAGAAATGGATACAAAGATAGAGGATATATTAAACTTTGCTGATATTGGGGAGTTTGTTAAGCAGCCAGTAAAAACATACTCGAGTGGAATGTTTGTTCGCCTGGCCTTTGCAGTTGCTGTCCAGGTTGATCCGGATATCCTAATAATTGATGAAGCTTTGTCGGTTGGCGATGCAAGATTTCAGGTAAAATCGATGAATCGGATGTTAAAGCTCGTCGAAGGAGGCAAAACCGTAATTTTTGTGTCTCACGATACAGGTGCAGTGAAATCCTTATGTAAAAGAGCCATATTATTGGAAAAAGGTAAAATAATAAAGGATGCTGACGCATCTTCAGTAGTTGATCACTATAGTAATATGATGCTAAACGAAATGCACCAAGGAGATGATGACCTTCTAGTTCCAGTATCCGTAGAAATAAATAATGAATTATTAGAGAATTTTGAGGAAAATGAAGTGCCTGTAATGCTTGGGGAAAACAGTATAAATACTGGTGAAATTGATTTGATATCAACTGGATTTTATAATTCGAAAAAACAACGAGTTGAGATTATTACAAGTGAGGAAGATATAACTTTAGGATTCAAAATTAAAGTAAAAGCTGATTTTGCAGACCCCCATTATGGATTTATGATTAAAAACAGACTTGGTCTGTCTGCTTTTGAAACAAATACATATTGTATGAATATTAATACAGCACCTTTGAAAAAAAACGATACAGTATCTGTAGAATTTTTAATGAATTTTAATTTATCTCCTGGTTTGTATTCACTAACATTCGGATTTGCTAATAAAGGCTATGGAAAAGGATCATTCGAAAACTACCCATTCTTAGGTAAGGATGTAGCAATAATAAATGTCACGGAAAATCAAGAATCAATTGTTTATGCTGGATATTATAATATGAATCCGAAAGTAGCAATTAAAATAAATTGATATGGCCGATAGCAATAACCTCTCAACCAAATAGAAAACGCAATGGAATCTTTAATGATTTAATGTGAGATCTCTTCATTTATTTACAATAATATCTCATAAGCAGCATCATTAGCAGCAAAGTATGACCAAACAATTGGGAGTACTAAGTATGGAAAACTATTTAATTCAATAACAAAAATATGATATCGTATGCTCAAAATTTTGAGGATGTAATTCTCGAACGCTTTTTTAAAGATATTGACAATGGATTTTACGTGGATATAGGTGCAGCATGTCCTACATTTCACTCTGTTACAAAGCATTTTTATGATAAGGGATGGAGGGGAATCAACATTGAACCCTCACCAAGGTTATTCAATGATTTAATTAGAGAAAGAGAAAGAGACATTAATCTAAATGTACTAATCACTAATCATGATGGCCATGCCGAGTTCTTTGATTTGGAAAATACGGGATTGTCTTCTATCTATGAAAATAATGTTATTTCTGCTGAAAGAAATCAAAATCAACTAGATTATTTTGGGGGAAAGCTTGGTGGAATTAATAATTTATTGCTTGAATCAAAAAGGCTCACTACTATTTTTGAACAATATGCAAATAATACCGAAATTGATTTTTTAAAAATTGATGTTGAGGGTGCCGAGACAGAAGTCATTGAATCAAACAATTGGTCTTTTTTCCGCCCAAAAGTTCTAATTATTGAGGCTACTATACCTAACAGTCAGGTATCAAGTTTTGAAAGTTGGGATAAAATTTTAGTTCAAGCAAAGTATATTTTCGTCTATTTTGATGGATTAAATCGATACTACCTGCGTGATGATCTGTTGTTTCATAAAAATGTTTTTTCTTACCCTCCTTGTGTTTTTGATGAAGTTTTAAAATACTCTGAATTTCAAAAGCAAGTTCAGCTAACTGACCTTCAAACACAACATCAAGACCTTCGAACACAACATCAGGAACTTCAAACACAACATCAGGAACTTCAGACACAGCATCGAGAACTCCAACTAATAAATAATACCATGCTTACATCTTCTTCATGGCGTATAACTTTTCCATTAAGATTTATTAAAAAAACAGGAGTAAGGACTATAAATAGGATAAAAATTCGAATGATGATTTCTTCAATAAAAATAATCATTGAATTTATCGCAAATAGGTTATTCAATTTTTTAATAAGGATTCAATTCTGGCGCAGAAAAGTACTATTTAATATTGAAACTCCTGGTGGATCAATAGTGAGGCCTGTTGCTAATGAAGTCATATTTACAGGTTGGTGCTTTCAGAAAAACGAAGGTCAGTTACCTGATAAAGTTCTTGTCAAAGTAAATGAAATCTTTTACGAATGTGAAATGCAACCCCGAAAAGACGTTGTCTCATATTTTTCTACAAAGTATCCTGAATTATGGTTACATAATGGTTTTAAAGCAATAATTCAAATTCCCAAAGGTTTATTTCTTGTAAAAATAATTGCTGACTTTAAAGAAATAGGCCCTGTTAAAATTTCAAACAAAATCTTATGGGTTAAAAGCGTAGCAAAGGAGTTACCGAACACAGAACCTATTTTTATTAACTCAGAATTAAACGATTCAAATATTTCTCCAAGGGTAATGAAAATATACAAAGAACTCAAAAATATATATGATTAAAACTAATATTTGACAATCAAACCAAATGAAATAAAATGCGTATTATAATAGATTTTCAAGCTGCCCAGAGTACATCTTCAAGAAATAGAGGCATTGGTCGATATAGTAACTCACTAGTTAAAGAAATTGTATTAAATCATAAGAATCATGAAATATATTTAGTTCTGAACGGATACTTTGCTGAAAGTATAGAATTTATTAGAGAAGACTTTAGAGATTTGATACCCATAGAAAATATTAAAGTTTGGCATGCAATTGAATCTGTTGAATATTATAATGAAGAAAATGACTGGCGACGCAAAGTAATGGAGTTATCTCGTGAAACTTTTATTGCCAATTTAAATCCAGATATGGTAATTCTAACCAGTCTATTTGAAGGTTTAGGTGATAATGCAGTTACCAGCATAGATATTTCTGACAATAAACTCCCTACAGCCTTGATATTGTACGATCTTATACCATTTATCTATAAAGAAATTTATCTCAATAATTCAACAGTTAAAAAATGGTATGAAAATAAACTGGAAAGCTTGCGGCGTGCAGATTTAGTTTTGGCAATCTCAGAATCAGCAAGACAAGAGGCAATTCAACACCTTGGCATTTCTCCAAAAAAGGTGGTTAATATTTCCGGGGCTGCAGATGCTAATTTTCATCCTCTTAATATAGATGAGGAGACAAAATTAAGATTTACAAGAATTTATAGAATATCTAAGCCATTTATAATGTATACTGGTGGGATTGACTATCGTAAGAATATTGAAGGACTTATCCGTGCATATGGAAAATTGCCTAAGACAATATTGGAAAAACATCAGTTAGCAATAATCTGCTCAATCCAGCCTGATGCTAAAAAGGAACTAGAAAGCCTTTCTTTTAGACAAGGATTAGAACCTGGAGATGTGATTTTAACCGGTTTTGTACCTGACGAAGACTTGGTTATATTTTATAATTTATGTAAATTGTTTGTTTTTCCTTCATTTCATGAAGGTTTTGGGCTTCCCGTACTTGAGGCAATGTCGTGTGGCCGTGCCGTTGTAGGTGCCAATAACTCAAGTATACCTGAAGTTATAGGGCGAAAGGATGCACTTTTTGACCCACATAGTGATCATTCGATTACTGAAAAAATACTTCGCGTACTATCAGACGATTCTTTTCGCAAATCCCTTGAAGAACATGGGTTAGAGCAATCTAAATTATTTTCTTGGGAGAAAAGTGCTAACAGGTCCATTAAAGCAATTGAATTATGGGATTCTCAACAATTAGGTAAACAAGTATCTAACTTAACTGGCAAGACACTACCCAAATTAGCGTATGTATCTCCACTACCTCCAGAACGTAGTGGTATTAGCTATTATAGTGCTGAGTTATTGCCTGAACTAGCAAAATATTACAAAATCGATGTAATAACAAATCAATCAACTATTTCTGATTCTTGGATTAAATTAAATTGTGTTATCAGAAGCTATGATTGGTTAATGACAAATAAAGACTATTATGATAGAGTTCTCTATCATTTTGGCAATTCACCATTTCATAAACATATGTTTTCAGCCATTGAAATTATTCCTGGGGTAGTGGTATTGCATGACTTTTTTTTATCAGGAATTATTGGTCATTTAGAGCATATGGGATTAAATCCTCAACTGCTGACACGTTCACTTTATCAAAGCCATGGGTACTTACCGTTCAATAAATTAAATAGTTTAAAAGGTAAAGAAGAAATTATTTGGGACTACCCTTGTAATCTTGATGTATTACAAAATGCTCTTGGGGTTATTGTACATTCGCAATATTCCAGCAATCTTGCTTCACAATGGTATGGAAATAATGCAGCAATAGATTGGTCGGTTATCCCATTATTAAAAACCCCTCCTATATCTAAAGATAAGATTAAAACTCGTGGTAAACTTGGCCTAAAAGTAAATGACTTTATTGTATGTAGTTTTGGGATGCTAACTTCAGCCAAACTTAATAAACGATTGTTAAATTCATGGCTGGATTCTTCACTTTCGAAGGATGAAAATTGTATTCTTGTTTTTGCGGGTGAAATCCATGAGGGCTCTCATGAAAATGAACTTGTAAAAATCATCAAGAATAGTGGAATATCTCATAGAATTAGAATAACCAACTGGATCGATTCAGAAACGTACATAAATTATCTGGTATCTGCAGATATTGGTGTACAATTACGAGCCTTTTCTCGTGGTGAAACATCCGCCGCTATACTGGATTGTTTAAATTATGGATTAGCAACTATTGTTAATTCCAATGGCAGTGCTTCCGAATTAGCAGATGACATCATTTTCAAAATCCCCGACCATTTTAAAGACTCAGAATTAATCAATGCGTTGGAAACTTTATGGAAGGATGAAAAAAAACGAAAGAATATTGCAAACCGATCTCAAGATTATTGTCAAAAACATCATACTCCGTCAAAATGTGCTAAGCAATATTTTCAATCTATTGAATCATTCTACAATGATTCAAAAAAAACAAAAATAGGATTAATACAAGCTATCGGAAAGTTAAATATAAAACCTGTTAATGATAAGGAGATTTTTTCCTTGGCATCTACTATTGCTCAAAATTTTCCGCTTCATCCTGTTCAGAAACAACTTTTTGTAGATGTTTCTGAACTTTGTGTGCGTGATAGCAGAAGCGGTATTCAGCGCGTTGTTCGAAGTATTTTAAACCAGTTACTCAATAACCCACCTGATGGATATCGTGTAGAGCCTGTTTATGCGTTTGTAGATAAAACGTACCATTATGCACGCAAATTTACCATGCAATTTTTAATTGGCGCTGATACAATGTTAACAGACGATCCAATTGAATATCAATCTGGAGACTTTTTTCTTGGACTCGATTTTCAAACAGAAATCGTTTTTAGTAACAATAAGTATATACAAAATCTAAAGAACAATGGTGTATTTGTCTTTTTTGTTGTATATGATCTTCTTCCGGTTTTGAACCCAGAATACTTTTGGCCTGGTCTTAAAGATGGGTTTGAAAAGTGGCTACAAACTGTTTCTCAAAGTAATGGGGTCATCTGTATTTCAAAAGCAGTCGCTGATGATGTGGCAGGTTGGATGAATACGAATATTAATAAACTTGATAAACATTTCAAAATTGGTTGGTTTCATTTAGGGGCTGACATTAGTTCATCTTCCCCTTCAACTGGGCTGCCAGTTAATGCAGATGCTTTGTTAAATGTGATTAATGAATGCCCCACTTTCTTGATAGTAGGTACAGTTGAGCCAAGAAAGGGACATATTCAATCTATTGATGCCTTCGAAATACTTTGGAATGAAGGCAATAATTTGAATCTCGTAATTATTGGAAAACAAGGATGGATTACCGATTCATTCATTGAACGACTTAGTAAACACCCCGAAAATAATAAGCGACTTTTTTGGTTAAGAGGTATAAGTGATGAATATCTAGAAAAAATTTATAATATAAGCACATGTTTATTAGCACCTTCTATTGGGGAAGGATTCGGGCTACCACTTATTGAGGCTGCACAGAAGAAGATTCCAATTATTGCTCGTGATTTGCCGGTATTTAGAGAGATTGCAGGCGAAAATGCATTTTATTTTAATGGAATGAAAGCCTCTGATCTGGCTTCATCAATTAACGAATGGCTAATTTTATATAAAAAACACATGGCACCTTCATCTGAAAAAATGTCTTTCCTGACTTGGGCTCAAAGTGCAGAACAACTAAAAGATGTAATTTTTAATAATAAATGGTTACCACTTGCTTGATGCAAAACTTGGGATAATTGATTTTTTCATTTTTGTACTTATTATTAGATAAATAGAAAATAAATAAAATGTTTCGAAATATATTTAAATGCTTAAAAAAGATATCTACTGTTAAGTTAATTTGGATATGACGGATTATATTTGTATCTTTGCGACAAAAACGACAAATGGTACATTACACAATCAAGTTAAGTAAAAATGAGGTAGAAGAGCTCAATAATATCATTAACAAAGGGCGTCATACCTCACAAGCCTTTCGTACCGCATACATTTTATTAAATTGTGACAAAGGTGAATTTTCGGAGAATACGGAAATAAAGAACTCGGAAATCTGTAAGATTCTCAAAATAGGAGAGAGAACAATAGACCGCGTAAAGAAGAAGTTCATTGAAGAAGGATTTGAAAGTGTCTTAGAAAGAAGGCCATCTACCCAGAAATTCACCAAAAAGGTGGATGGGGATATTGAAGCAAAATTGGTGACACTTTGTTGCAGCAAACCACCAGAAGGTTTTGCCAAATGGTCGTTGAGACTTTTGGCAGATAAGATGGTGGAATTGAACTATGTTGACTACATATCACATGTAACAGTGGGTGAGGTTCTAAAAAAAACGAACTTAAGCCCTGGAAAGTAAAAGGTTGGGTTATTCCACCGGAACAAAGTAGTGAGTTTGTGGCCAACATGGAACATGTGTTGGATATATACAAATTACCGATGGATGAAGCATATCCGGTTGTTTGCATGGATGAATCTCCCAAGCAGTTGATCGAAGAGGTTGCATCAACGCCTATAAGACAAGGGCAGGAAGCCAGAGTGGACTATGAATATATCAGACACGGTATGGCTAATATTTTTATGGCAAATGGACCTTTAAAGGGTAAAAGATTGGTTGAAATAACAGAACATAAAACAAAAAAGGACTGGGCCAAATTTATGAAGCGAATAGCTGACGAAATGTACCCGGAAGCAAAGAAGATACGACTGGTTATGGACAACTTCAAAACGCACAACGCATCAGCATTTTATGAAACATTTGTACCAGAAGAAGCTAAAAGACTGTGGGACAGGTTTGAATTTATTTTTACTCCAAAGCATGGTAGCTGGTTAAATATGGCGGAAATTGAATTACATGTGCTTAACGGACAGTGTCTAAATTGTCATATAGCAACGATGCAGGAAATAACATCAGAAGTAGAAGCCTGGCAAAACCATAGAAATAATAAAACGTCTACGATCAACTGGCAATTCACAAATGATCAGGCAAGAATAAAACTCAAAAGGCTTTATCCGTCAATTTCTAATTAACACAACACTAGTTAATAGGACATCATTATTAGTAAAATGAATATTACCTAAGTCTCAAATTTGAATTATAAATTTAAAAAATATTATATGAAAAAAACAGCATTTATTACAGGAATTACAGGACAGGATGGCGCATATCTTGCAGAATTTCTTTTAAACAAAGGATATAAGGTATATGGAGGCTTTAGAAGGCTTAGTGCCCAGAATTTTTTGAGACTAGATGAATTAGGTATTACAAACAAGGTAACCCTAGTCGAGACAGATATGCTTGATGCAAGTAATCTTGTAAGAACAATTAAGGAAGTAAAGCCATTAGAGGTTTATAATCTTGCTGCACAGAGTTTTGTGGCCCATTCTTTTAAAAATCCCATACTTACTGGAAATGTTACAGGTCTGGGTGTTACCAACTTGCTCGAAGCCATTAGGATTATTGACCCGGATATTCGTTTTTACCAAGCCTCTACATCTGAATTATTTGGTTTAGCAAAGGAGTTTCCGCAAAATGAGAATACTCCTTTTTATCCTCGCAGCCCATATGGAGTAGCCAAATTGTATGGACATTGGATGACGATTAATTATAGAGAATCTTATAATATATTTGCCACCAACGGAATCCTCTTTAACCATGAATCACCACTTAGGGGCATCGAATTCGTTACACGAAAAATTACCAATGCCGTTGCTAATATCCATTTTGGAAAACAAGAATATTTTGATATTGGAAACATGGATGTTAGAAGGGATTGGGGTTATGCAAAAGAGTATATTGAAGGAATGTGGAGTATGTTACAGGCTGATGAACCTGGCACCTATGTGCTTGCCACCGGTGAAAATCATTCAGTACGAGAGTGGATAGAAGTATCTTTCAACTTTATAGAAAAAGAAATTATTTGGGAGGGTGAAGGAGAAAAAGAAATTGGCAGGGATGCGAAATCAGGAAAAATTTTAGTTAAAGTCAATCCAGAATTTTTTAGACCTGCAGAAGTGGAAAATCTGATTGGAGATTATTCAAAGGCCAAGAATGAATTAGGGTGGGAACCAAAAACTACATTTAATAAACTTGCCGAGATTATGGTAAAAGCAGATATTGAAAAAAATAAATAAAGAATACCATCATGAAAATACTAATAACCGGTATTAATGGTTTTGTTGGAACTTACCTTAAAAAAGAATTAATATCCATGGGACATGATGTTTGGGGTTTGGATATTGAAACACATTCCGACAAAACATTCGGGGCAAATCTTATGGATGAAAAAGCTATAGATGCTGTTTTAATGAAAATAAAGCCAGATTATGTATTTCATTTAGCAGCAATAGCTAATGTTGATCATTCAAATAAATCTTTGGTATATGATATTAATTTTAGGGGAACTTTGAATGTGTTGAATTCGTGCATACAATTAAAAAAGATACCCCGTTTTATTTTTATTAGTTCATCACAGGTCTATGGAAATGTTCCTGAAGACATACTCCCTATTGATGAATATTGCCCCGTTAACCCTGTTAATCATTATGGAGCCAGTAAGGCTGCTGCTGAAACTATTGTTAAAACCTTTAGTTATGAATACGGGATAGAATATGTAATTTCAAGATCTTTTAACTCAACCGGGCCAGGGCAAACAGACAAATTCGTTGTCCCAAAAATAGTTAATGCTTTTAAAAAGGGCGATAATACAATATCTCTTGGAAATATTGATACCATAAGGGATTTTACCGATGTTAGGGATGTAGTGAGAGCTTATGCAGGAATAGTTGAGCATTTCAAAAATGGCGAAACATATAATATCGCAAGTAATAAAGGAATAACAATTAGAAATATTATTGATAAACTGATTCATATTTCTGGGAGAGAAATTACAATTGAAAAAAAAGATTTTTTGGTGAGAAATAGTGAAATCCAATCAAACATTGGTAGTGCAGACAAAATAAAACTTGATACTGGTTGGGAACCTCAGTTCAACATTGATGAAACTTTGAGATGCATGCTCACTAACGTATAAACAGTCAATAATTTGTGCCCCATATCTAAATGAAATATTCTAGAAAGATTAACATTTTATTCAAAAGGTCGCTGCATCATTTTTTAATACGGTTTAGGTATTATGATCGCGTGTTTTTTATGTTGCTCAGGTATTTTTCCAGACCAGATTATAATGCTGATGGGTTTAATGTATTTGGCTATTTTTCTAAATATTTAGGACAAAGTGAAGTGGCAAGAGTATTTGTTAATAAACTTATTTCACAAGACGAACATTATACTTTGGTTGATTTTTATGATGGAACCCATAAGCGAATTACCATAGAAGAAGAAGAAAAGTACCTAAAACACTATTATAAAAAACTGAAATATAAAAATAACATTTTCTTCATTGATTTAATGGTATTAAGGGATTTAATGAAGCAAATACCTATATTGTTTCGCAATAAACACAATATAGTAACATTCTGGTGGGAATTTGAAAGTGGTTTTGAAGATAGAATACCTATACTAAATGAGTTTGATGAAGTATATGTGTTTAGTGATTTTATAAAAAATACTTTAACTAGAGTTGAGGATAGAAAGTTCAAGATCATAAAAATAAAATATCCATTTATAAAGAATTGGACAATTGAGGAGAGCCCAATGGCTGTAAGAAATAAAAACTGTCTTGAGAATAAATTTTGTTTCTTTTTCAACTTTGATTATCTTAGTAGCTACAACCGTAAAAACCCTGAAGCCATCTTAAAAGCACTTCATGAAGAATTTCCAACTGAAGAAGAAGTTGTTTTTGTTGTAAAAACCAGCAATACATTGGGATTTGAAGATAAGGAAAAAAAATTCATCTCTTTAGTCAAAGAATATAGGTTAACTGATCGGGTTATAATTAACAAAGACCAGTTAACCAGGAGTGGTCTTATGACTCTCCTTAATTCAATGGATTGTTATATTTCTCTTCATCGTGGCGAAGGCTTGGGGTTGGGGATTCTGGAAGCATTTGCACTTGATAAACCCGTTATTGCAACGAATTATGGGGGTAACACAGAATATATGGATCATCCTTTGGGTTATCCTGTACCATATACCTTAGTTAGAGCAAATGATGATTACCTTGCTTATCGGAATGTAATTAGTTGGGCTGAACCGGATATTGACTATGCTAAGAAATTTATGAGAGAAGTTTATATTCAGTATAAAATGAATAATTAATGTACTTTAAAATAATTAATATAGCAATTAAAAGCAATGGGGGAATAGTGAACACTGTCGTGAAATTATTCAAAGTAGTTAAAGAAGAGGGCCTTATAGGGATTGTTGAAAGATTATTTTATATCAAAGAAAGCAATAAAGGAGGATTTAGAATTATTGAAGGAACTTATATTAATGATTATACGGAATGGATAAAAAGGTATGATACCCTAACGGAAAATGATCTTGAGATAATAAGGATTAAACAATCTGAATTCGTTACAAAGCCTCTGATTTCAATTATTTTGCCTGTATATAATGCAAAGCCACAGTGGTTGATAAAAGCTGTTGAATCTGTTATTAATCAAACATATCCACATTGGGAACTTTGTATTGCTGATGATGCATCCACTGATCCTGAAATTAGAAAGGTACTTTTACACTATAAGGATACAGAATTACGAATAAAGGTTGTGTTTAGAAAGAGCAACGGACATATTTCGGCTTGTTCAAATAGTGCTTTGCAGATGGCCAGTGGAGAATGGATAGCATTGCTCGATCATGACGATTTGCTGCCTGAGCATGCTCTTTATTGGGTGGTAAAATACATTAACAAACATCCTAATTGTAAGTTGCTATATTCGGATGAAGACAAGGTTGATGAAGATGATAAAGGATCAAACCCATATTTCAAGTGCGACTGGAATCAGGATTTATTTTATTCTCAAAACCTTATAAGTCATCTAGGGGTATACAACGCTGCTATCGTTAACCAGATTGGTGGTTTTAAACTTGGGTTAGAGGGCTCTCAAGATTATGATCTCGCGCTGCGGTTTATTGAGCGTATTAATAGAAACGAAATTGTGCATATACCAAAAGTTTTGTATCATTGGCGTCTGCATTCCGAGAGCACCGCAAGATCTATAAAATCTAAGTCTTATGCTTTGGAAGCAGGAATTAGAGCAATTAATGAGCATTTCAATAGATGCGGAAAAGAAGCAAAGGCTGAGATAAATGAAATTAATAACTATAGGGTAAAGTATCAAATACCTCTGCCTTACCCAATGGTAAGCCTTATTATCCCAACCAATAATGGTTTACAGCTTTTAAGGAAATGTATAAACAGCATAATTAGTAAAACTACATATAAAAATTATGAGATTATCATTATCGATAATAATTCGGATGATAAAAGAACACTAAAGTATCTGGAAAAAATACAAATTGATCCCAGAATTCGCTGTATCAGAGATGAAATCCCTTTCAATTTCTCTGCACTCTACAATCGAGCTATTCAGTATGCTAAGGGTGAGTTTATTGGAATGATTAATAATGACACAGAAGTTATAACCCCAAATTGGATTGAAGAAATGATCAGTCTGGCTGCATCGCCTGGAGTTGGTGCAGTTGGTGCAAAATTGTATTTTCCAAACAGAACAGTACAACATTCAGGAATAATACTAGGCATTAATGGTGTAGCAAATCATCCGTTTACTAAAACATCACAAAGCTACTCAGGTTATTTTGGTAGATCTCGATTAATTCAGGAGTATTCTGCGGTTACTGCTGCATGTTTGATGGTTAAAAAGGACATTTATTTAGAAGTGGGTGGGCTGGATGAGATAAATTTAGCCATTGCATATAATGATGTAGATTTTTGTTTGAAAGTTAAAAAAGCAGGGTATAGAAATGTGTGGACTCCTTATGCCGAGTTATTTCATGCGGAATCATCAACCAGGGGATACGAAGACACTCCTGAGAAATTAGAACGATTAAGTGAAGAAACAAATTACATGATGAATAAGTGGTCGGAAATTATTTATAATGACCCTGCATATAGTCCTAATCTTTCCTTAGAAAGTACTGACTTTAGCTTGGCTTGGCCGCCAAGAATTGAGAAATATTAGAATACATCATATCTTCAAAAAGAAACTTCTGAGCAATCATAGGTCGTTTTGCAGTAAAACCAGCAGATTTCAAAAGTATTTTACGGAATAAGCAGCAAAAAACAAGTGATTTTAAGTAAAACAACCGGAGTTAATTTTTTTTATTTTTTTTTAAGGATAATTTGCCATGTTAAGCCAATTGCCAATTCTTAAATCTTATCGCCAACCATTGTAATACACAAATTATTAACAGTATAAATATTCGAGATGCTTTGTGATTGGGTTAGATTATTTTAGATAATCCGGTGATACTGCTCTCAAAAACGGTCATATTGCCACCCTGAGGTTTTGATTTCAAAGAACCTTATGCACAAATGACATTACAGTTTTTATTAAAAAAATTCATACTTTATATTCTGGGCAAGATGGATTCCTAGCATGGAAACATCGAAAGGGAAATGGATCAGAGGTAATATCGAAGTAAAACTTCATAAATGGTAACCACAAAGGAAACAACAACCAATACCATTGATATGAATGGGATTGCCTCTTTAATAGAATCAACCCTTTTTAGACCCCAAATAAAAAGCAATAGGGGAGCAGCAGGGATAAAATAGCGCCCCTGCATATTTGTTATCAAATTAGCACCGGGCTCTGCCCAACTGCAATACATCGTAAACGAAAAGGACAGAATTATAAGACCAATAATGGACAAAAAAATGATCCGGTGTAAGGGCTTGATCTCAATGGCAGAGTTGTTTCCGAAAAAAGCGATAATAATGATTATCCCAATAGCGAACAAGTAATAAATATTGGAAAAATAGAGTTCCATCCATCCTAAACACCCGATGTAGGATTTAATTATGATTCCGGAAAAGATTGAGAATGACTTGAAAATCATAACCATAAAACCCGGTAAATCGGAAAGGATAAACGCAATTTGTTTGGATGGGTTTATTAACGGAATACCAGGAGCTAAACCATATAATTGTTCAATCGGATTTACCTGACCGGATAAATACCCCACTATTAATGATGAAATACCTGATGCCAGTATGCATGCAACCAAGGTTACTGATACCATAGTCAGATATTTATTCAGGCTTCCAGTTTTGCTGATAGGGATGATGAAAATTAAAAAGGTAATGAAAAAGTAAATTGTTTTGGAGAAAGCAAGCAGCATTGCCATCCCTGCAATGATCATGGTTTCTTTAAGTCCAAATCTGCTGTTTTGTGTATATGCAATTTTGAAAATGTAGCTGATCAATAAAAAACTTATACCATTGGTAAAAGCGTCGGCACTTAACGAAGATGCGATGAATATCGACAAGGGTAATAGGGCCAAAGTAAAAAGCAGCCATTTGTTAATGGGGATAATTTTTAATTGCAGTATAAACCATGATAATCCAAAGAGCCAGATTGAAAAGTCGCCCCAAATATAAAAGAATAAGAGGGGGGAGGCTAAACAGTTTTCCAATAGAAATCCCTGTAGCCTGCGGTATGTATGGAATCGGAGAATAAAGAGCTGTGTTTGAAAACAACATAAAAGTTGTTTCATCAGGGTTTACCTTAACCCGGAGGCTTGAATCAATTAAAGCAAATGATAGCTTTTCTTCGGCATGATAGGGAATATTGGAGAAATTGCTTATCAATATCCAAAAACTGGACGGTAATTCACCGCCAAGAATGTTGTTTTTAACTTCAGGCATGAATTTAAATTGCGAAACCTGGTAAGCCCTGAAAAAGTGATTTGTTTCATCCGGTATCTGAAGAGGGCCAATAATGAATATCATTATCAACCCCCAAATGATTGCTATGAGCAAAAACATCCTGTGAGGAATCAGTCCTTTATAAAACTGCTTAAAGTATACACCCATGTCCGATTGCTAATAATTTCCTTGTAACACAAAAATATATTTTTTAAACCATCAGTGCAGAAAATTTCTGATGCAAAAGGGACGGTTTAATAAAACGATCCATCGATTAACAACAACATGCACCTCATTAGCTTCTTTAACCCGGTACTTTTCCATTTCTGCCCTAAGCTCATCAGGGCGGTCATTATACTCTTGTTTAACATGACTTTTTTATGAACGAATGATGCAACTTATTGAAATTCTAATCTCTATGGGGTTAGTTCCAATAATACCAAAATATATAATGTCTATTCTATTATCATAGCAAGAAGACAAACAATAGGGCTCAGACAGTAATTAAAAAACTGCCAGTTTTGAATCCCAATGATTCTTTATAATAGTACTAAGAATTGAAACATTTTTAATGGAAATAATTCTAAAGGGAATCCGCAATAGAAAAAATCAGTTTTACTGGATTTTTTTAGTAGTCATACCATTAGGTATATATTATTTTGAGGTATTTAGCATATCGCTAAATATCCCTATATGGGATGAATACGATCTAGCTCTGGTTTGGATGGGTGATTATCTTGGAGCGTCCTTTCAAGAGCGCTTGACCCTTTTACTCAGTAAGTCCAATGAACATCGTATGGTTCCATATCGATTAGCCGTACTAATAGATTATTTGATTTTTGGAGAAATTAATTTTAGGCATCTGATTATTCTAGGAAATATTGGATTAATCGGATTGGCCTTTGTAATATTCAAATTGAATCCAATCTTTAAAAAGAAACCATTACTTTTTGTACCAGTTATTTTATTGATTTTTATCCCGCAACATGAAATAATTGAATGGGGAGTTGTAGCAATCTCAATAATTTATTTGTACATATTTGTTATTACCTCCTTGTTTTTTTTAAATAAAAAAGGAAATGGGAACTTCACAATATCTATAATTCTGGCAATTATGGCTACTTTTTCATTTGGGAATGGCATGTTTGTGTTCTTTGCAGGATTTATTGTTATGTTTTTATCTCAGCGTAAGTCTACCATACATAAACTAATCTGGAGTATTGTAATGATCATATCCATTACACTCTATTTTTCAGATTATATATTTTTCACAGAAGCTACTTCAAGCCATGGTTTTATAATACGACCAGTATTAAACCTACAGATTTTCCTTACTTATTTTGTGGGTTTTTTGTCCCCTGTATTGAAACACTCCCCTATACTTTTCTCCATTGTTGGCTTGGTAGTTCTAGTTTACCTGGGTTTTCTGTTCTTGTTTAAATGGCAGTATATGAAGAATAATCCGGTATCGATTTCTATCTTGTTTTTTGTCTTATTAACAGGAGCATCTCTGGCAATTTCGAGAGTTGGGTTTGGGATTATTGCTGCAAGTGCACCTCGTTACATTCTATTGCAAGTGATTTTTATTTCGGTATTGTACATTATTAGCATAGACATTTATAAAGATGCAGGGACAAGGGTATTTAATGTTATATTATTTGCCAGTTTTGCGTTGTATGGAATACGGCTATATGGAAATATTCAGCGTCTGAAAATGGATAAAATGGAAAGAACTAATGGCCTTACTTCCTATTTTTTCAATCCAAATAATACATCTCTTGATTATCCAAATCAAAAAAAAGCGGCTTCAATTCTTGATATATCGATAAAATCAGGTTACTATAAACCAGAGGAATTTGTCCAGTTTGACCTAAAAAACAAAGAAAAAAAGTGATCGGGAATTAGTTTATTTGCCATTTAATTTTAATCAATAGCAATACAATTTAGTCCGAATATTAAAATACTATTCATTAATACAATGGAAGATCATTCTGAATACTCGCCAAATTTAAACATAATAGTACCTTTGTTTAACGAAGAAGAAAATTTTGACGATTTAATTCTGCGATTAAAGAAAATATTAAATGAGTCAAAAATTGACATAGAAGTAATATTGATAGATGATGGTAGTACAGATAATACATCATCAAAAATGAGAGAATTGTCATTACAGAATGAAAAATTCCAATCAGTATTTCTTTCCCGGAATTTTGGGCATCAATTGGCACTTAGTGCGGGTTTGAGTTATGTAAACGCTAAAGAGGCTGTTTTGATTATTGATGGCGACCTGCAAGATCCACCTGAAATGATTGGTAAATTCTATGATTTATTTAAAGAGGGGTATGATGTAGTTTATGCTATTCGTAAGAATAGAAAAAGTTCGATATTACTTAAAGGTGCGTATCATATTTTTTATCGTATAATGAAACGGTTTTCTTACATAAACATACCTTTAGATAGTGGAGACTTTTCATTAATTAGCCGTCGAGTAGTCGAACATTTAAACAGTATGCCTGAAGAAAGCAGATTTCTGCGAGGAATGCGATCATGGGTTGGGTTTAAGCAGATCGGTATACCATACAGCAGAGATGAAAGAGAAAAAGGTGAATCAAAATATAACCTGCTAAATTTGATCAGTTTAGCCTTAAACGGCCTAATTAATTTTAGTAAATATCCGATAAGGTTTACCATGACCGTAGGAATTATCTCATTAATAATCTCTTTTATTTATTTTATTATAACACTGTATAAAAAAGTTTTCATTGGGGATGTGCCAATAGGTTTTACTGCTTTGCTGTTTGCAATTATAATGTTTGGCGGCCTTCAACTTATTGCGATAGGAGTGATTGGAGAATACATTTTGCGCATATTTTTTCAAGTCAAAAAGCGTCCGCTTTTTATTGTAAAGGAACGAATTCAGAATTGTGAAAAAATGCAATGATAGTTTTAACTAGACATTACTTTTTTTTGGGCGATAGCAAACAGTGATGATCCCGAGATTGGATTTTTAATAAACATTGTTTCAAGGTTCATGATATGTAATGCTAGTTTGTTAAAAAGGGGATGTGGAATTCCAAATCCTTTTTCAACAATGTTTTTACGGTTCATTTTTAAATAGTATTTGCGTATTAATAAAAGTGGTATCATAGATAAACCCCAATATTTTGTTTCTATAATATCTAATTCCAATTCAATAAACAGTTGTTTTATTTGAGATCGGTTGTACCTCCTATAATGTCCAAGTTCTAAATCGTAATTCGAATATAGCCATTGATAAGCTGGGACCCCAACTATAATTATACCATTATTTTTTAAGTGCTTAAGTGCTGCTGATATAAATTCATTCACATTATCTATATGCTCTATAACGTCCAGCAAAAGTACTACATCATATTTGTCAATTAATAATGGATGTAACTCAAAAATATCATATTGATAAACATTGCCTGGTATTTTGTAGTTTATGTTTTTCAAAGCAAAACTATTAATATCGCAACCATCAATCGATACCCCAAGGTGATCATAAAATTGTTTCATTACAGTTCCATCACCGCAGCCTATTTCTAATATTTTGATGTCACCTGATAGTAATGGCTTTAGTAGCGTGTGTAATATCTTAAACCTCCATCTAAACCAAAAATGATTTGGATCGGTTAATGCATACCAATCATTTGACATTGAAGCAATATGCGAAGGTGATAACTTAATGATATTTTTCAAATTCATTGTAATAATATTGGTAGGTAAAATACTTTACAAGTATAGAGAAATAAATATATAACAACCAAAAATATCTGAGAGGACAAAACTAAGTTAAACCGGACTAAGATTGATAAATAATGCATCAAGACAAATCATATATTGAAATAGACTTTTATAAATTGTGGCGCTACATTAGGTTGACAAGGGTTCAAAAAGAAACTATTAAAAATATACTTTTTTATTCAATGCCATTTCTTTTCAATAGATTTGCTTCTTTTCAATATTGGAAGAATGCACTGATATTCTCTGAAAACAAGAAGTTTATTGTACCAAACCTAAGGAGTGTTGATGAAATAAAACTACCTGTTACCAGAAATGAAATTCCTAAACCAATTGATAGCCTTGCAATTGTTATGCATGTTTTTTATTTGGATGTTTTTAATGATATCCTCTCCATGATATTGCATATGGGGGAGATAAAAATAAAGTTATTCATCACTTGTCCCGAATATCTGAGTAAAGACGTACAACATACTTTATTAAACTTTTCATTCCCATTTTATATTATGTCAGGTGATAATAGGGGCAGAGACATTCTCCCATTTGTAAAAATATTACCAAAAGTATTAGAGGAGAATTGCGATTTAGTTTTAAAAATACATACCAAACGCTCAAATCATTTAAACAAAAAAAACTTATGGGGCACGGATCTATTCGAAAAACTTTTAACTAAGTCGAATTTTGACAATATTAGAAGCGTTTTTGAAAAATATCCTCAAATTGGCATGTTAGGTCCTGCCGGTAATATACTTCCGATGTCTTTATATTACGGAGGTAATGCAAAATTAGTAGAAAGCTTATCTTTGAAAATGGGGCTAAGCAGGAAACAATTAAAGAATTTGAATTTTGTAGCTGGTAGTATGTTTTATGCTCGATCCGTATCGCTACTACCTCTGTTAAATTTGTGCCTAAATGATAATGAATTTGAGTTAGAAAATAAACAGCTCGATAACACAATGGCGCATGCGATTGAAAGAGTTTTTGCGGCAGGACTGATTGTTTCAGGCCAATACTTGGTAGATTCATTAAGTACAGTAGATAAGGTTAGCTGTAAATTAACTTTAAACCATCCATGGTCAATTTGATTTTAAATTAGTTTTACAATCTGTATTTGTAAATGCCTATCTAAATTAATGCGGTTCAATTGAAATGAAATATTCCAGATACATACCATTTATTTCCGGCTTTGGCGATTTATTGATAATGAATATATGCTTTAATTTCGCGTACTGGTATTTTAAAGATTTCGATTTCTATAGCCTAACAAAAAACGCCATTCTCTTCTTCTTTTTTATAAACCTGGCATGGATCATCTCAGCAAATATTTTTGAAGCCTATAAAATTGATCATCATAGTTATAAAAAGGCCATTTTGTTTAATAATACCAAAACCATTATTTTCTTTTTCTTCCTCTTTTTACTCTATTTTCAAGTCCTTTCCTTTAACTATTATACCCGTGATCAGGTTAAATACCTGTTTGTAATATTTTTTGGACTTTTAATCATCTGGAAATTTATTCTGTATTACACCTTCCTCATCTATCGTAAACTGGGCTTTAACTACCGCAATGTAATTATTGTAGGGAATAATGCTACAGCTCATGAACTTAAAAATTATTTTAATAAAAATACCTGGACAGGATACAGGTTTAAGGGTTTTTTTACTCATAGTGCATCAGATATCAATGATTGTACTGATAATTATGATATCATGGAAAATTTCATCGATGACAATAAAATAGATGAAATTTATGTGATGAGCAATGATGTTCATCCCCGCGTATATCCTGTTATTTCCTCCATTTTAAGTAAATATCCCGTTAAAATAAGGCTTGTTCCTGATCTGTCTAATTTTTCGTACCGCAATATCGAGTTTGTTGAATACGGCTTGATCCCTGTGATGAAGATCAACCTGGGACCGTTAAATTTTTGGTATAACCGTTCCGTTAAGCGCTTGATGGATATTTTTATTTCTACATTCGTTATCATCTTTATATTGTCATGGTTAATCCCCTTATTATTTGTTGTCGATCTGTTGTCGGATGCGGCAGGAGTGTTTTTTATTCAGAAACGATCAGGAATCGATAATAAGGTGTTTAACCTGTTCAAATTCAGAACAATGAAAAAGAATGGAGAGGCACACGCTAAGCAAGCTACTGTTGATGACGACCGAATAACAAAAGTAGGCAGGTTTTTGAGGAAATCCAGTATGGACGAGCTACCACAATTTATTAATGTGCTCATCGGTGATATGTCGGTCATCGGGCCTCGTCCCCACATGTTAAAACATACCGACGAATATAAAAACATGGTGAATAAGTTTATGATTCGGCATACTGTTAAACCAGGTTTAACCGGCTACGCGCAAGTAAATGGCCACCGGGGTGAAATAAAAAAGACGGAGGATATTGAGAATCGCATTAAAATGGATGTGTACTATATTGAAAACTGGTCCTTATGGCTGGATATAAAAATTGTTTTTCTCACCATTCGGAATGTACTAAAAGGGGACGAAAACGCCTATTAATCAACTTTGTTGTTTCAGTAATTTCGGATTAGCTGACAAAAGAAATTATTTTTTATACCTGCTAATGACAACATTTTGTATTTTATGGATGTTGTGAGTTATAGAAAACTCCTGCAAACTGATGAATTTAACCCTTGTCGCACAACTTGATGGCAGGGTTGACGGCATATGGGCGCTGTCGTGCGATTTTTTGCTTCCGCCCACGAAATGTAGGCACTGTCAGAGTAATTTAATGCACTGTCGAGCGACTTTTTGCTTCCGCCCACGAAATATAGGCACTGTCAGAGTAATTTAATGCACTGTCGAGCGACTTTTTGCTTCCGCCCACGAAATATGGGCATTGTCAGAGTAAATTAACCCACAGGAGTGATGAAAGTAGCCACCGGAGCGATGAAAGTCAGTCTGGTCAAAGCATTGCGGTTATACAAAATGACCCGCGAAGGAAAAATAAAAAATTTTACCGGTATTGATGCGCCCTTTGAGCCTCCTGAAAATCCAGATGTTGCAATTATGACGGGTAGTCTTTCCATCATCGATTCTGTTCAAGTTGGGCTTGATCATATTTTGCCACTTGTTTCATTTAAACAATCTTGATTATGTATTTAATTAAAAGACATCAAAACAAATTGATCAATTCTGGTTTCCAGGCAAGATTCCTTGTTCCCATTGTATTTTTGCTTCTGGTTGTCTCCTGCGATCCTGCTTCCGGGCCTGATTTCAAAAGGGACAAGGAACTTCGTCTACAGATTAAACCCGTTTTGCTCATTGAAAATGAGTCCATATCACAAAAGGATATTGCTGCTATGATCAATAGCTCAACCATACGCAAAGGGGGTTATGTGGCCATTATCCCAACCTCTGCGATTGCGGAGGATCAGAATGCAAATAAACTGAGCGATCTTTTTTATAATCAGAAGGTAGAAGCCGTGCATATTTTAATTTTTAAACCCCAATCAGCAATTATGAATACCGATGTGCTCACCATTGAAAATGCAACTATTTTATGTCTGTTGGATGGCGATACCGAAAATTTTGTCGGGATGGCAGCGTACCCTGTTCTGAAATCAGCCATTTTAAATGCTTATAAAAAAGGAACTTTGTTGGTTATGAACGGCAAAGCCTGTTTACTGTCAGACGATCCCTATTTTACCTTTGGCGAGAAAACCATTTTAGGGAAGATCGACTAATCTTTTCTCTAAGGGGTAAATCAAAACCCGTTATATTTCAATGAAATACGTTTTCGGATGATTGGATATCCGTTTTCGTAGCAGGGCTTGAAAATTTCATGTGCACGATATTTAAAAATCAGAAATGCAACGAGATACAAATTTAGGTATGATTATGGCGGTTGCGATCCATTATAAATATTTTGGCGTTATGTTTAATTATTTTAAATAAATGATTGAAAATGTTTGCATTTTATTTTAAAATTACTATATTTGCTTTGTTTTTTAGCGATTGTCAACTTCAACCTAATAGTTCTTAATCAATAAATTAGTATTAACCCAAATAATTGTCAAAACTTATTACTCTAATTTAATCCTTTTATCTATGAAAAAATTATTACTTCTGGTGTTCACTGCAACACTTTTGCTGTGCTTAAGCCCCTATGCCATTGCACAAAATGGCATTCAGGTGAAGGTGGCAAACAACGCCGAGCTGATTCAGGCTCTGGATAACCCTAACGTAACATCCATCGAGATTACTCAGGATGGTTATTATGATGAATTATTTCTTAACGCTCCGCAAGGTACGTTGATCTTTGACGGAATCGGAGATAGTAGAGCTCCTGCCAGTTGTCAGTTCTATATTTATACCAGTAATGTTTGCTTTACAGCACCAACGACTGATAATACCGCAACATCTGGTGTTACTGCCACTGGAGGGTCAACCTGCCCGTTGCCAAATGAAGGTTACTGGACTGTTGTAAGTAAACCTACAGGTAGTACCGTTAATTTTATCGATCCACTCGATTCTGACATTATGGACTTTAATGTGGATATGGCTGGTATATATGAATTAAAAAATACATGGTACGCTATTCCTGGAGATGTAACCTCGGCTGTTTTAGGTTCTGCTCAAACTCAGTATTATTTTTATAGTAATCCTGTAATTACTTTGGCGCAAACAACTGCTACAACTGCTTGTGAAACTTATAGTATTGATTGGTCAATAGTTGATGGCGGATTCCCTGGAGGAACAACAGTTAACCAATGGGCAATTTCTGACGGTATACATACACCCGTAACAGGCACATTGAGCCCATCACCTGGTACTGGCACATTTGTTTTTGACCCAACTAGCTATCCGGGTTTCAAAATTTGTGGTGGCTTTACAATGACTGTTACTGCAACCAACGAAGCTGGTTTAATAGACCCAGGTTGCCCAACAACAGAAATTTTTGATTTCTTCATTTATGATACACCAACAGCATACATAGAATCGGTTACCCCGGATGTTTGTGGGCTTGGTACCACAATTACTGGTGGATTTAGTTATGAATGCTCCGTAACACCAACATATAACTGGACTTGTGATGATCCTGATGTATTAATCGGGTGGGTAACCGATAGCGAGTTTAGTTATGCAACTGTTACCGCAACAACATGTGGGATAAAACACTTTACCTTTACTGTAACAAACGGCGATTGTACTACCTCAACCACAACAACTGTTAATTTCTTCGATACACCTACAGCTTCCATTGCTGATGTGGCCGATGTTTGCGGAACATCTGATGTTGCAGGTTTTACCGCCAGTGCCAATCTTTTTGGTACTCCAAATGCAGATTGTCAAAATGGTACAGAATTCGGTATTAGTTGGACAACCATAAGCAAACCCGCCTTAGCAGATGACGGAGTTTTTGGATGGACAACAGATGCATCCTCGCCAACTGTCACTGTAACAACATGTGGTGAATATACATTTATGTATACGGTAACCAACGGTGTGTGTACCACTACTTCAACCACTACGGTTAATTTTTATGATACTCCAGGAGAAGTATCTGCAGGTGCTGATCAAGATGTTTGTGAATCAAGTGGTATTTTTAGCACCCCGCTTTTAGGATCATTTGTCACGCCAAGTTGCGGAACACCAACTTTTGAATGGACACATACCGGTGGTACCGGTCTTGGTACGATTTCTTTTAGTAATGCTTCTTCAATGCACCCAAGTGTTACATCAACTTTATGTGGTGAATATGAGCTTACTTTCTGGGTTACAAATGGCGCATGCACTACCTCCTCTACTACCACGGTTAATTTCTACGACAGTCCAACTGGTGTTACAGCAGGTATCGACCAGAGTGTTTGTGAAACTGTGACGGGATATACTGCTACCTTAGAAGGTGGTTTTAACACTGTTTTATGTGGCACTCCAACAGTAGAATGGACTAAAGTAAGCGGACCCGGTTCTATTATATTCGATCCGATAGATGCTAACACCAATACGGTTGTTATAACTGCAGATGCTTGTGGAGAGTATGTGTTTGCATACTGGGTAACCAATGGAGCTTGCACCACCTCATCTACTACCACTGTTAATTTTTACGATCTGCCCGGTAGCCTGGCTATTACAGCCGACGATAAAGTATGTGGTTATACTACCGACCTTTTGGGCGTTTTTAACGTTGATTGCGATAATGGAGGCACCCCTACCATGGCTTGGTCGGTTACTCCCGCAACCGGTGTTACTTTTGGCACAGGAACTGTAAGCTCAACAACAGTAACAGTTACTACTTGTGGCGAATACACCTTTACTTTCACCGTGAATAATCTCAGTGGTTGTGAAACTTCATCAAGTACAACGGTCATTTTCTATGAAACACCCGACATTACTGTAGCACAAGGTACTCCTGCCGGACCTGTTTACACCTGCTCCGAAGTAACCTACACGGTTACCAACGCGGCTTGTGGGGCTGATCTCTGGGATTACAATTGGACAGTTGCCGGAGGAAGCATTGTTGGTACTACTACCGGAACCACTATTACGGTAGAATGGGGTCAATATAGCGGAGTTGGTGCTGGTACAGTTACCTGTACTGCCAGTACAATTGGATTGATAGATTGTGACGATACTGATGCACTTTTGGTTGATTTAGTTGTTCCCACCTTCGAAGGTCAGGTTAAATACTGGAACCAATTCGAAACCTGCATGCCAACACCATTTGCAACAGATGATTATTCAACCATACCTGAAGACTACTTCTATGTAAGTCTTTATGTAAATTATTCTACATTAACTGATATTTTTGTAGAAAGGGTTACTGTTGAACCGCGTTTATTAGAAGATGAGGATGGCAATTTACTTGGTGATTATTTGTCGTATTTTGATTTCGATCTTCTTACAGACACCTATGGTTGCCTAGCTACTTACTACGTTAAAGTGTGGGATGGTGGATTTGAATATCAACCTGGTGCTCCAGCTGAAGAAAAAACGCTTGGCAATAACTATACCTACAACAACTGGGGTGGTGTTAACGCATCCGATGCTTATGCTATTTCTCAAATGGGTGGACTCGATAATACCATTAATACAGCTTTCCCTTGGGTAGGATTAACAACAGATTCACCTAAATACGGATACTACTCAAATGATATTGCTAACGTTAATTCATCTTTGACACCAGCTTTATCAAGTGGAGTTAGTGCTCTCGATGCTTTAACAGCGGTTTATCGTTCTGTTGGCATATTGAATACCTATCCGAATAGCGGTACAAATACGTTTAGCAAAAGTTGGGCTGTAACCGGTAAAATGGTTACTTCACTTACACCACTAACCTTTAGTACCATTACTGACAGTTATTTTGACGTAGCTAATCCTAATGATATTCCATTTGTCCACAGTGGTGCAGATTACATGTACTTCGATTTGGCTACTAATCATAAATACACATCCAATGTTATACCTTGGGCTGCTAAGGCTAACTATATGAAAATCTTTTATGCAGCGGAAGGTGACATTACTGCAAATTATGTACCAACCAATAGCTTTAAATCTCAATCAGCAATGGAGCTTGTTTACGAAAACGAGGTAGGTACAAAAGCGGATCAAATTATTACTTTACCAATCAGAGTTGATCGTGATGTCCAGGTAAATGCTATTTCATTATTCATGACTTTCCGTAACGACCTTATTGAAGTGTTGGGAACGAATTTCAATAAAGATATGGTAAACATAGACAATGAAAAAGGCATACTCAATATGGCCTGGTTTAGCCTTGACACCAGGGATGTTGTGGCTGATGAAGCATTTGCACAAATTAAAGTTCGCGTGCTTACCGACATTCCGGCCAATACTAAACTTTTTGCGCTAGCTGCTAATACCGAACTTGCTGACGTTAATGCAACTGCCATATCAGATATTACACTGAAGACGATTGGTGTTACCACTGATAAAATTCAATTCAGCGGTACTGAATTGGTGTCAGGTAACTATCCTAACCCATTCGATAACTCAACAACGATTGCCTATACACTTCCTGAAAGTGGACAAGTAAAAATTAATGTGTTAAACAGCATGGGAGCAATTGTTGCAACACTAGTGGAAGAAGTACAAGAAGCAGGTGCTCAGAATTATGTTTATAAAGCTGAATTGAAGCCTGGTGTTTATTTCTATTCCATCACACTTCTTGGAGAAACCAATACTTACTCTACTGTTAAGAGGATGATTGTTGTAAACTAATTCCAATTAAAAAAACTGTTTGGGGTATTTATACCCCAAACAGTTTATTATAAACTATAAGTTAGTACATTGTAAAGATTACTTTAAATGAAACTGCTGCATCAAATAACTCAAATTTCTAAATTAGCCATACTGACAATAGGACTTATGGCATTGCCATTTGGCTTATTAAGCCAGACCGCTTTGAAAATTGGGAGTTATTCGGGTTGTAGTAATTCAGAAATATTAATACCAGTAGAGATCGAAAACTTTAGCAATATTGGAGCTTTTACAATTTATTTAGCAGTAGATAGCAACAATATGGAACTTTTGGGCTTCGAACATTTAAACGAAGTCCTCTCTGATGGTAATTTCTATGGAAGCGAAAATATAGAGAACCAATACATTACCTTGAGCTGGTTCAGCCCTGCTGGCATTACCCTTGAAAATGGTGTGTTGTGTGATATTAGAGTGCTTTTGAAAGATAATTCTGTAGAGTTTAATTTTGAGGAATCTTGTGAAATTGCGAGAACCGACTTAACTATCGTTGATAGTGTTATATACACCAATGGTAGATTAATTGCATTAAGTTCTTTTATTCCTGATCCTATAACACAATCGCTTGCTGAAAATAGTAATGCTACCATTGAGCTAGCTGGACTGCCAAGCGAGATTACTTGCCAATGGCAACTGAATGCCGGTAATGGATGGATTGACCTGAATGAAAATCCCCCATATTTTGGCGTAAATACTTCTGAACTGACAATCAGTGGAGTTAATGCTTCAATGAATGGCAATAATTACAGAGGGCTTTTGTCGAATGGTGAGTGTATTGAAGGATCAGTAGTTAGTGAGCTTTTTATTGCAACCAGTGGAGTTGGTGATCATGACCAAACGGGTGCCGAATGTTACATGCGAATTAATCCCAACCCGGCAGATGATTATTTTAATTGTGTCTTCAATCAAAATATTCAAAATGCTAAGTTGATATTGATAAGTATGGATGGAAGTGTGGTACTAAAAAATAAAATTGGTAGTATAATTGCCGGGCAGTCGCTTTCTTTGAAACTGGAAAGCATAGCATCCGGATTGTATGTGCTAAAATTGTTTAATAATGACCAGCTATTGTCAAATTCAAAAGTAATGGTGCAATGATACATTATAGTTTTTTGGAAGTTTCTTATTTAAACAATTAAATACTCGAAAATATGTTAAAAAAAATATTACAACTCATAGTGGTGCTATTGTTCACTGCGTCGGGTGTAATGGCACAGACAGTAGACATTCATGAGGTTACAGTGTCACCAGGAGAAATCTCGGTACAGATGGACATGAACGGTTTTACTGACAACATTGTTGCTATTACATACTGGATTGAATTCGATTCGGATTTGATGGACTTTGTACGCATTGAAAATGAACAGCTTGCCGGTTCTTGGACTGCAAATTACAGTGCAGTTGTCGATAAATTATCCATACAATATTTTGCTAGTGGATCTGGTTCTCCAATAAACGGGAAGTTACTGGATATCGTATTCGCTTACAAAGGGGGGTTCTCCTCTGTAATTGCTTTTGATGAAGCAAATTGTATGATAACAAAAGCAGGTTTAGGAGAGGTTAGTGCAACATATCTACCCGGTTCAGTTACACAACTTGGCAGTGAAGGTACAATAAGCATGGCTCCTTTAACTGAACCAATTGGCAATACTGTAACAATGCCGGTAACTATCGATGGAACTGAGCCATTCACTGGTTTTAGCAGTGTTAATGCCATTACGCTAATGATAGCTTACAATCCAACTCAACTTGATTACGCTGGGTTGATAAATCCCTATATGTCGGGTTTTGTAGCCAATGCTGCAAATGGAGTTCTAACTGTTACATGGAGCGGTGCTGCTCAGAATTTTGCAAATCTACAAACCCTTTTCGAACTGCAGTTTGTATATAAAGGAGGCAATGCCGATGTAACCTTTATACCCGGTTGCGAAATTGCAAACGCCACTTTAATATTACCAGTAACTTATGTTGATGGTAGTGTTGATCCGGCAGCTGCAACTGCTGAACTAAACATTAGTGAAGTAGCTGGTGTAACTGGTAATACGGTGAATGTTCCAATAGTTGCCTCCGGATGGACCGGTATTCAATCGGGACCTGTAACTCTTGAAATTAATTTTGATAACTCAAAATTGACCTATACAGGATACTCAGCTCAGCAGCTAACAGGTTGGGTAGTTAACTCCAATTCAAATGGGCATGTTTCGATGCAATGCTCAAATGGAGTTGGTACAGCTATTACCGATGGTGCGCTGGTAACACTTAACTTTATCTATTTAGGAGGAGGTCAGGCCGTTATTGAGTTTGCTCCGGGTTCAGAAGTGAAATCAGTTAACCTGGTGACTATTCCGGTTACCTTTAATGATGGGTTTGTGGATATTGGATACACTGTTGATGGTCAACTTACTTATAATGGCGATGGCGCTAGGAAGATTTTTCCTGCAACTGTATATCTGAGAGATCAATCAACGGATCTTATAGTTTACACAACAACTACTGATTCTAATGGTGATTATGAATTTACCGAAGTATTAGCAGGATCCTACTATCTTGATGCTACGACTACAATTGATGGCTCTCAGGCGTATGACATTAGTGATGCCTTTGATATTGCCTTTATTGGTTCAACTTTGACTGGTTTGCAAGCACTCGCAGCAGATGTTGATCAAGTTGGAGGCATAGATATTACTGATGCTTTTCATGTTGCAAATAGTTGCCCCACGATAAGCCCATCGTATATAAAAGTCAGTGAATGGATAGCTCCTGAATGGATTTTTGAAAATACCAATGTTTTTGTTGTTAATAGTAACATTACTCAAAATTTTGGAGGGATATGTTCTGGAGATGCAAATGCTGTGGGGTTTTTATGGTAAGAATATAATTGTAATAATTTAAAAAAAAAATAGTATGAAAAAAATAATTATATTTTTAATGATGTCATTACTTTTAATAGTAGGAGTTAATGCTCAAACTCCAACGCTAGTTACGACAACCTCACAACCAGTTATAGGTGCCATTGATGTGCCTATTACTGTTGGTGATATTGGAAGTGTTTACACATTAACTGTTTATTTGGAGTATGATAATTCAGTATTATCTTATACTGGTGAAGGTGATTTATCTGTTCCTAATATAGTTGTTAGTAACTATTCTCCTACTTGCTTGAAGATTTTAGTAGGGACATTCCCAATACCAACAATTGTTCCTGATGGGTTGTTGTTGAATATTCATTTTACCTATAACGGCGGTTATTCAAATCTAACATTCTGGACAACTACTTATGGTTCATTTCCATCTAATAAACTTAATACAACGCCCTATGGAACATATAATTTTACCAATGCTGATGTAACCAACGGTGCAGTGCAAGGGTACTATGACAATACCATAAGCGGTGGTGCATGGGGTACTGCTGCCAACTGGTCTGCTTTGAAAGTACCCAATGCATGGGCTAATGTTTTTGTTGCTTCAGGTTCTGAAACAACCATTGCTTTGGCCGCACTGGCTAATAATTTGACAATTAACCAAGGTGGAAAGTTAAGTCTGAATGGTACTACCCTTGATGTAAGCGGCGATTTCTTAATTAAATCCAATGCAACAGGCAATGGCTCTTTTATCAATAATGGTACCCTGAATGTTACGGGAACCACTTCGGTAGAGAGCTATGTTACTGCCGGCCAATGGCATGGTATTTCAGCACCAGTTACCGGATTAACCGCTTTGGATCTGTACCTTGGAGGAGCTCCTGATGTGTGGATGAAATCGTACAATGAGGAAACTGACACCTATGATTATGCTTCTGATTTCGGCACTCCACTTGGAGACATGAAAGGCTGGATGATGTGGATAGGTGGTGCCGGATCAAATACCTATACATTCAACGGTTCATTGCGAACAGGCCCCGAAAGTTCCGCTGTAACTAAAAATGGTAATGGCTACAACTTCGTAGGGAACCCTTACTCCTCTGCCATTGACTGGCTTGCAGGGGGTTGGACAAAAACCAACGTGAACAACGCGATCTTTGTTTATAATGGGACTGATTGGGCGACATTTATAGGCGGCGTTGGGGTTAACGGAGGTTCACGATACATCGCCATGAACCAGGGATTTTTCGTGGAGGCTAGTGCCGCAGGTACACTTGCCATGACTAACGCAGTATGTGTTCATAATTCAGTTGGCTTTATGAAAAACCAGATGGAGGTTGGAAAAATTGTACGTCTGCAGGTGGAAGATGCCGGTTTGATTGATGAAGCCGTTATTCATTTTACCGATGGTGCCACTATTGATTATGATGGCGAATTCGATGCACACAAATTCTTTAGCTATACACCTGGTTTTCCTCAGTTATATTCCACGGCAAATGGCTTCATGGCTATTAATTCACTGCCTTCTGAATATAGAGAAAGCATCCCCATGGATGTTAGAGGTGCCAACGGAAATGAACTGACCATCTCGGCAACAGAAACCGGTGGTCTCGATAAGCTCTATCTGAAAGACGAATCTACAGGGAACGTGGTTAATCTGAAAGATGAATCCTATTCCTTTACTTATGACGATGCTATTACGGATAGGTTTACCATTTTGTTCAGCATCACCGATGTAGAGGAAAATCCACTTTCAGGTGATGCCAGGATTTTTGCTTCCGATCATACCATCCAGGTGGTATTGCAAGGCATGGATCAAGCCAACATCTCCGTGTACAATTTGCTTGGACAAGTTATTGATTCACGTCAGACCTCTGGAACAGTAACCCGTATACCTGTTCAACAATCAGGTTATTACCTGATCAAGGTGAGCAATGGTACACAGGTTTCTACCCAAAAAGTGTTTATTAAATAATTTGACAACCATAAAAAATAGAATAAGATGAAGAAAAAATTAATACCGATAATCTTGACAAGTTTCTTTTTTGTGTTGTCATTTGTTGTTATGGCTCAAACTCATGCCCCTGCATCTGGAGAACCCACCGATCCGGGTGGAGACCCTGGCACTGGAGGCGACCCTCCAATTGGAGGCGGTGGTGCTCCCATCGGAGGAGGAACTCTCATTTTGATGGGTCTTGGAGCTGCTTATGCCGGCAAAAAAGTCTATACCCTCTTTAAAGAAAATCAGGAAGCGTTGGAAGACTAATCTCCTGAATTGCTTAACACTTCAAAAACCCGGGTTAATTGTTAACCCGGGTTTTTTATCTTATGCACTTTTTTTAAAAAGTCTTCAAAAAGCTTGATGGAAATTTAAATAAATTTTTAACTTTACACAAAACTCAAAATCATGACTGCAAAATTAGGTTCTAACAGGTTTAACAGATGTATTGTTATCAATTCATTGGTCTATTTTATCATTGCCTACTATTTGGTTGTTTTCTCGTTTAATATTTTTTCATGTTTTCTTACCAGTTGGCTGGGTTTTGATGTGGAGCTTTATTATTACGGGTTTACCCATTCGGGTAAAAAGTGGACCACTGATTATATCCTTCTGGTTTTTTTTGTAGGCAATGCTTTTACCCTGGTTACAGCCGTTCTATTCGAGTATTTGTACCGGAAACAACGCAAGTATTTTAGAGGGGTCAAGCTATTGTATTTGTGGATTTATTTGATCTCGCTCATCTGGTTTGTGGGAAATATCATCATTGGTGCGTTTTTCAATTTTGGAATAGGAGCAGCTCTCAGGGCCTATGGCATCCCCTTTTTCCTGCGGTTAATATTGGCCATGATTGCTGTTGCGGCCTTGCTATTCTTCGGATATAAAGCCCAGAAGCACGTTTGCGTGTCAGCAAATTTGTACCTGCCAAAATTGTCGGGAACCAATGTAACCAGTTTTTTTATCAATCAAATGGTTCTTCCCATCCTCTTAGGCCTGGTGGTGATTATTTTACTCAAAATACCTCACCTGGGCATGTATTATTATGTTGATATATACCTTCTGTTATCCTTTGTGTTTTTTATTGGGGGCCTGTTTTATCAGCATAAGTCACTTAATTCCATCCGGTTTAAAACACATAGCGATGATAAAAAGCAGTTGAAGACAAAAAATTGTGAGCTCTCCTATTTTCCTATGGTCGTCATGGTTATTATATTAGCTTTGGTCAGACTGGGTTTAATGAATGGTATTTCATTTTAATCGGTCATGACCGGTGTTTTTATATACTAAGTTTGTATTTTTGTCCATCATCTGTTCCGCAGTACGTTTGGGCATATGCATTCGGAAACAGATTGAAAACTTATCAGTTTTTCAGAATTTAGGCTTTATTAATCAACCAGAATAATCGGGTAAATGCGCATTCTATTCCTTGTAATTGTTTTTTGTTTTGTAACAGCCTGGTCGGGCAACGTTTTTGCACAAAACAACATTTTCCGGAATTTACCAACGGATGCTCCATTAATTGATATACATGATGCTGTGGTGGCTCCCGGAGAATTGTACCTTCAGGTAGATGCCTTAAATTTTACCGGAAATCAGGGTCAGGTAGCGGCTATTACATTGCGCATAGAGTTTGATACGCTGCTGGTTGAATTTCTGGGCATACAAAATATGTCGATTCCGGGTAGCTGGCTCGCGAATTTCAATGTTCTATTAAACGAAATCACCATCACGTATACGGCCCCTTTTGGCACAGGCCATGACCTGAATGGAAAATTGCTGGATTTAAAGCTTAAGTATATTGGAGGGTTTTCGGCTGATTTGGAATTTAAACCCGGATGTGAAATCTCCAATAAGAACCTACAAACGATCACGGGAGTTGTATACGAGGGAGGGACTATTAGTCAAACTCCTCCGGTTGGAAGTGTTCAGCAGGATTCGGTGGTTGTAATTTCCAATGAGATCTTCCAAATGCCCCTGATTGCACAGGGAGCTGGTTATGATCTGGTGAATAAAGTGTTTTTGCGTGTGGGTTACGATAGCCTTCAGCTTCAATACAATGGTTATGTGGAATCGGCAATATCAGGTGTTTCTGTTAGTAATACCGGGGAGGTGTTAATTGTTGCCTGGCAGAACGATATCCTACCGATCAATTTTACCGAGGCAGACACCCTCTTGTTTTTAACTTTTAAGTATGTGGGTGATACCAATACCGTTACGTCCTTACTTCCCGGTTCAAAAGTTTACAGCAATGGCGTGGTGGTTGCGTCGGCATTTTATAATGGAGTAGTCCGCTCCCTTTGGGCTGTTGAGCTGCTGAACAATCCTGATACAGCTGGTATTGCTCTGGGAGGAGGAAACTATTTCATTGGTGACACGGTAACCATTACCGCCATACCCGAACCAGGATTTTACTTTACCAACTGGACGAAAGATACGGTTGTCGTGTCTGACGATCCGGTGTACACCTTCATAAAATCTACATCTAACGATACCCTGATTGCCGGTTACCTTGCTAACTCATACGAGGTTTTTTTAGTTGCCATACCCATTGAAGGAGGAAATGTATTGGGATCGGGGAGTTATAGTTATGGATCAATGGTTACGGTATCGGCCAATGCCTCAACAGGATACCATTTTATCTGCTGGATGATCGATAACGTTATTGTTTCGTATGAAGCAGATTATACCTTTGTTATGCCTCCCCATGATGTCAACCTGAATGCGGTCTTTGGAATTGATGTTTACACCATTTCTGCTGTGCCCAATAACCCGAATTACGGAACTGCATCAGGAAGTGGAGAATACTCATTTGGTGAACCAGTTACCGTGGTTGCAACCTCCTTTGACGAATACCGGTTCATTGCATGGACCGAAGGCGGACAGGCGGTTTCGTACGATTCCATGTATACTTTTATTGCCAGCGCGAATCGAAATTTAATAGCTAACTTTCAATACATCACCGATTGTTCGGCTCCCGTTGGATTGTTTGCGGATAACTTGTCAGAAACCAGTGCCCTGCTTTTTTGGTTGCCATCGGGAATCGAGCAAGAATGGGAGCTGTTATGGGGAACTACTGGTTTCGACACGATTACCGGCGGAGAGTTGGTTAGCAATTTAGTTGAGACGTCCTATCAGCTCGAAAATTTGAATCCCGGCACGGGTTATGATTTTTATGTCAGGGCAGTCTGTTCTGATTTGGCCGTAAGCAGATGGTCCGATCCAAGTACATTTACTACATGGTATGTGGGAATAACCCGACACCAGGAGCCCGGAACAACAAATGTTTATCCCAATCCCGTAAACCAGGTTCTTCATATTATTTGCCATGAAGACACTTATGGGATTTTAAATTACACGGTATTTAACACTGCCGGATTGCAGGTGATGGACAGTAAAACGGAACCGGTAAATGCCCTCTCGATACCCGTAGGACACTTGCCCCCCGGTGTTTATATTTTGCGGCTCGTTGTCGACAAGGCCCTGGTATCGAAAATGTTCATTAAGCAATAATTGCTATCAATTAACCTTTACCTGGTAAGTTTTCAGGCATGTTCAACGATCTCCAGATGAGATCCTTCAGCTCCATGATCTTATAGTTGGTAATGGAAGATATAAAAATATGGGGTATGGTGGCTGGCAGGGAAGGTGCGATTTCGTTGATTAGATCCTCATCGAGCATGTCTGATTTTGAAATGGCTAATATTCGCTGTTTATCAAGCAGTTCAGGGTTATATTGCCTCAATTCATTGAGCAATATCTGATATTGTTCGGTAATGTCATCCGCATCTGCCGGAACCATAAAGAGCAGGATTGAATTTCGTTCAATATGCCGTAAGAATCTCAATCCCAACCCTTTTCCTTCATGAGCACCTTCAATAATCCCCGGAATATCGGCCATAACAAACGATTGTTGATTGCGGTAAGCTACCATTCCCAGATTAGGTACCAATGTTGTAAAAGGATAATCAGCAATTTCGGGACGGGCAGCCGACAGTACCGATAACAGGGTAGATTTTCCCGCATTTGGAAATCCTACCAGACCCACATCGGCCAGTATTTTCAATTCAAAAACAATGGATGCTTCCAACCCTTCGTCTCCGGGCTGGGCAAACTTAGGAGCCTGATTAATGGCTGTTTTAAAATGCTCATTCCCCTGACCACCTCGTCCTCCGTGCAATAGCACGATTTGTTGACCTTCGGTAATGATCTCGCCCATCATTTCACCTGTTTCGTTGTTTCGGGCAATCGTGCCCAAAGGCACCTGAATCAATATATCCGGTGCGCTGGAACCGGTTCTTTGCTGTTTTGCTCCATTTCCACCGTGTTCGGCCCTCAGGTGACGGGTGTATCTTAGATGAAGCAATGTCCACATCTGGGCATTTCCAACCATGATGATGTCGCCACCTTTGCCTCCATCGCCTCCGTCGGGACCACCAAAAGGAATGTATTTCTCACGCCTGAAATGTACCGAGCCGCTGCCACCATCGCCTGAACGACAGAAAATACGGACATAATCAACAAAATTTGATGTCGCCATAATATGATCTTATTTCCAGTTCTTATAAGAGAACATTCATTTGCAAAAGTGTTAAATATAGTAACATGGAACGAAGATCCATGAAGATTTGATCATTTGTTTTCATGTGATCTGTTTATTCGTAAGAATTGGGCGAAGCGAATGCGGACAAATTATCGTACTTTTGTCAGCATAAATCTACGGTGTGAATTTGCTAAGAACTCTGTATTTTGTTCAAAACAATAAGATTTTCAGGATTGGAAAAAACTTCGACTTATGCAAAAAGGGAACCCGGTAATTGAAAAGGACAGGAAAATCAGGGTGGGGATTACCCATGGCGACCTGAATGGAATTAATTATGAAATTATTATTAAAACACTGGACGACAACCGGATATTGGAATTGTTTACCCCGGTAATCTATGGGCTTTCCAGGGTACTGTCGTACAATCGCAAAAACATGAATGCTGCTACATTTAATTATAACCTCGTCAGAGATGCTTCATTCGCGAAAAGCAACAAGATTAACCTGGTCAACCTGAACGACAGCGAGGTAAAAATTGAATTTGGAAAATCTATTAAGTTGGCAGGGGAATATGCATTTGAAGCGTTGAAGCACGCGGTAACTGACCTTAAATCGCACAAAATAAACGTCGTAGTAACAGCGCCCATTACCAAAGAGAACACCAGATCGGATGATTTTCCATTTCCCGGACATACCGAATATTTTGCAAGCGAGTTTAACACGGATCAGTATCTCATGTTAATGGTCTCCGACAATTTGAGAATAGGAACTGTAACCGGTCACATTCCATTAGCAGACGTAAAGGAGAAAATAACAGAAGAGATAATTACCTCCAAAATTAATGTACTACACGAATCATTGATAAGGGATTTTGGAGTTTCACGCCCAAAGATTGCCTTGTTGGGCCTTAACCCTCATGCTGGCGAAAATGGTCAGATTGGTCACGAGGAGGAAGAGATCCTTATTCCGGCCATGATGAAAGCAAAAAAGAAAGGGAAGCTTGTTTTCGGACCTTTCCCGGCGGATGGTTTTTTTGCAGGAGCCTATCAAAAATACGATGGAATCCTGGCCATGTACCACGACCAGGGATTGATCCCATTTAAGACGCTCTCTACCGGACGGGGAGTTAACTTTACCGCCGGGCTACCGATTGTGCGTACCTCCCCTGCTCATGGCACAGCTTATGATATTGCAGGTCAGGGCATTGCCTCTCCCGACTCTTTGCGTAATGCCATGTACCTGGCAGTAGATATTTTCAACAATCGGCAAAATTTTGACGAAGATACCAGCAATCCGCTCCATAGTGGTTTATTGCAGGAATCGGGCAATGGGAAAAACAAGGAGGATAGTGATGAAATTTCCCGGATGCAGGATTAAGTTCCGGCAACCATCTTTCATTTACCTTCAGTACCGTCTAATCTTACGATTGTATGCAGCATAGAAAATATACTGGTATAGAAATTGCAAACATCCTGCAGGCTAAGTTGGTTAGTCCAAATCCTGAAGATATTCAGGTTTATGATATTTTAATCGACAGCCGGCGGCTGATTGCGCCCGAAGGAGCCATTTTCTTTGCTTTGCAAAGTAAACGCAACGACGGCCACCTTTATATTGGTAGTTTGTATAAAAAAGGGGTGCGCAATTTCGTGGTAACCCGTCTGAATGATGAACAGGAAAGTTTTCCTGAAGCTTCGTTCTTTGTTGTAAACTCCACGCTCACCGCGCTGCAACGCCTGACATCGGAACACCGCAAGCATTTCAACATCCCTGTTATCGGCATTACCGGAAGCAATGGAAAAACCATTGTAAAAGAGTGGCTTTTTCAACTGATGCATCCAGATAAGAATATTGTCCGGAGTCCGAAAAGCTACAATTCCCAGATCGGCGTTCCCCTGTCGGTTTGGCAGATGAACGAAACCCATGAAATGGCTTTGTTTGAAGCCGGGATTTCGGAACCTGAAGAAATGCAAAAACTACAGCCCATCATTCAACCAACCATTGGTATTTTTACCAACATCGGTGGAGCCCATGATGAGAATTTTATCAACCACACCCAGAAGACCGGTGAAAAATTAAATCTCTTTACCAAAGTCGATACCCTGATTTATTGTGCCGATCACAAAGAAATCAAGGGATCCATCATCCGATCGGGTATTCTCAGCAAGATTGCCACCTTTTGCTGGGGCAAAGAAGAAAGCTGTAACCTCATCATTACCAAGGTGACAGTTAGTGAAAAATCAACCACCATTTCTGCCAGTTACCTAACCAATAACATTGACATCAGAATACCTTTTGTTGACGAAGCCTCCATCGAAAACTCCATCCATTGCTGGGCTACCCTATTGCTGTTGGGTTACGAACAAGCTATCATCCAGGAGCGCATGTTGCTGCTGGCCTCTATCGCCATGCGCCTTGAACTCAAAGAGGGCATTAACAACTGCACGATCATTAACGATGCCTACAATTCGGATTTTAATTCGTTGGTGATTGCCATTGATTTTCTAAATCAGCAAAACCAACACAAACAGAAAACGGTGATCCTGTCGGATATTTTCCAGAGTGGGCTTAACGAAGTTGAACTTTACTCAAATGTTGCGTCGCTGCTAAAGGAAAAAAATATCCACCAGTTGATAGGAATCGGGCCGGCCATCAGGCGGCAATCAGATAAATTTGAATCTGGCTCACAGTTTTTTGAAAGCACTGAAGACTTCATCAGGAATTTTTCGTTTGCCGGAATCTCGGGACAAACCATTTTACTAAAAGGTGCCCGTGTTTTCGAGTTTGAACAATTGAGCAGGATTCTTCAACAAAAAGCCCATGAAACTGTTCTTGAAATCAACCTGAATGCCATCATCAACAACCTGAATAAGTTCAGGTCGAAACTGCAGCCCAAAACGCTGGTGATGGCCATGGTAAAGGCTTTTTCGTATGGCGGTGGTAGTTTCGAAATAGCCAATGTGCTTCAATACCACCAGGTGGATTATCTGGCAGTGGCCTATGCTGATGAAGGGGTGGAACTGCGCAAAGCCGGCATCGATTTGCCCATTATGGTGATGAGCCCCGAGGAACATGCCCTCGACACGATGATCAGGCACCAGCTGGAGCCTGAGATATTTAACCTTCGGACCCTCAAATTATTGGAGAAAGCCATCAAACGCAATGTTATCCCCCAAAATAAACCGGTTAAAATCCACTTAAAAGTGGATACCGGGATGCACAGGCTCGGGTTTGGAATGGAGGAAATTCCTGAAATCATTTCTACCATTAAAAAGAGCCCCCATTTGTACCTTCAGTCGGTTTTCTCTCATCTCGCTGCAAGCGACAAACCCTCTTTCGATGAATTTACCCGCGAGCAAATCAAGCATTTAACGCTGGTAAAACAAATGACCACAGGCCAATTCGACCATAGGATCCTTTTTCATCTGGCCAATTCGGGAGGCATCAGCCGTTTCCCGGAGGCTCACTTCGACATGGTTCGCATTGGCATCGGCATGTATGGCATCGGCGACATGGAGATGCAGTTGGACAATGCAGTCAGGCTGAAATCGGTGCTGGTTCAGATCAGGGAGGTAAAAAAAGGGGAGAGTGTAGGTTACAACCGAAGCTGGATTGCTGAAAAGAATACACCTGTAGGCATTGTGAGTATTGGCTATGCTGATGGTTTGTTGCGTGCCTTGGGAAACCAAAGAGCCAATTTGTTCATCAACGGTTATCCGGTTCCCATCATCGGCGATGTGTGCATGGACATGTGCATGGTTGACCTGACCGGCATCGATGCGGTGGAAAATGATGATGTAATCGTTTTTGATGAAGAACACACGGTTAGCCAGCTTTCTGAGATTGTAAAGACCATCCCATATGAAATTTTAAGCCGGATCTCACGCAGGGTGAAACGAATTTATTACCACGAATAAACCGGGAAGATTGCTTTTGATTTATCCTGCGTGAGGATGAAATAACTCGAAACCATTCACATATTTTGAACTTTTCGAAAGCCTGAAAGGCAATGCATTGGTAACAGCGGCAGCCTTTTTATCTAAGTCGGCATTGTATTTAAGCTCAACAATAATATTGGCTGAGCTAAATTTCTCCAGAAAATGATCGTTTTGATTTCCAATGGCATAGTATGACAATTCATGATCGATGGTCAGCCGAAAATGGTGATCGAAACTCAGATAATACTCCCTCAGATAGCGGTTGAGCAACGCAGGTTTCAAAAGTGCCAGAACTTCTCTTACCCAATCCGGGAGAGTTGACTTGCGAAAAACCTCCTGCAAACTTTCACCCGAAAAGGCATCACCAAAGGTAAACGGATGAAGAATAAACGACAGTTTGTTACCCAACATGCCTTCACGGGTTTTAAATTCCAACACAGGGGTATGAACTTCACCTTTCAGGTCGCCATACCAGCGTATCCGGGCCTTTTTGCGGCTTCCCTTACCGGAAACATTGTCGAAATAAAAATCCATTTCGGTTGTATCGAGGTAGATATTGTTGATGTACCGGGGATAATGAATGGTATGAAAAGCAGCCGGATGATTTCTCACAATCTGTTGTATATCCCAATGATAAAACTCGCCTTGTACAAACTTACGCTCATACCTGGCGGTGTTTTCATCAAATGGAGGAAACAACATCATCTGATTGCAATTGTTTAAAAGGACTTGCTTTCGATGAAAGAAATCCGTACGTCATCGCCATATTTGGCCATTTCGCTTTTAAACGACTGGAGTTTCTCGGGTTTGGGCGAATTGACTACAAACGAGGCTTCTACCACCGATTTATTTTCATCATACCGCTTTAAGGAGTTCTTTCCAAACTGCCGATTCACGCTTTCGACTATTTGCGACAATTCAACGGTGCCAGCCTTTGCAGTAAAATTAAGATAAAGATTCTGGGATGTCCCTTTGTAGGACAGGAGGTGCCGACCCCAAATAATGACCATGGCTACAGCAAAAGCACTGACCACAACCAGTGTTTGGTTGGCACCCAGGCCCAATCCAAGTGAAATGGCGAAAAACAGATAGGCCAGTTCTTCCGGTTCTTTTATGGCAGCTCTGAAGCGCACAATGGAGAGTGCTCCGACCAAACCCAAAGACAATGCCAGTGAGGATTTTACAATGGAGATAATTAACATGGTGGTGAAAGCAATGAGCAAAAATGTTCCTGCAAACTGCCTTCTGTTTGAGATGGTTCTGCCACACCTGATGTAAGAAAATTCAAGAATAATGGCCAAAATGATGATAACACCTGAATTTACCAAAAAATCAGTCAATGACACCTGTTGTTCCTGCGTGATTAAAAATTTTTGGAACAATCCCCATTTATCGTTCATGTTACTTATGGTTTAAGTTTTCTTTAAGAATTTGCAAAGGTAGAAAAAAGTGTAAATAACGGCATCATACAATGTTACAAATGCCTTGATGAAGGGTTGTAAAAATACCGAATAAGTTGGGGAATGGACTTTATGTTCAAGAGAATTGGATAAACTTCCATTACCTGGCTTTTTTATGGTTCAAAAAGCCAGATTGCATCTAGTGTTAACATGGAATTAACTCTGATATTATTCCCAATTGCCTTTTGTTCTATTGATTCCATACACTGTTTATGATTACTTTTAGTTCATGTAGGCGCAAAAATAAGTAAATATCAGGAAAAACAATTTTAATGGATATCGTTTCGAGACTTATTATCCACAAATGCAACTACCATGTTGGCATTCGCAAGCTAATTTGGATGGGCAACTAATAATACAGAGATACAATATCAACAAACCCGCCATCAGGTTAAACTGTTGGCGGGTTTGTTGGTTTGATGATTTTAGGCAAAATGCAATAAAAAGCCTTGTGATAAACTCCTGACAGAATCAGGCTAGAGTGGGTTAGCTACAACTAAAGTACCGTAAAGGGTATGAAAAGTCAGGCTTAGGTCATCTTCATCTGTTTGCCCTGAAAATGTGACGGTGAATACTTTTTGGGCATCCAGGATATCTTTTAATTTATCAAGCTGTCCCGCTTCGTTGGTTAACGAAAATACACTGCCTTGAACAAGCGGTTCGTTAGTAAATACCCAATGGGCACTTGGCATATCCGTTGCTGTAATATTCAGGTCAGCTGTAATTAGTACGGCATTTTTATTAATCCAGGTAATGGTTCCTGTGGCTTCTTCAATCGTAATCGATTTAATCTTATCGGCATACTCGGCAAACTTGTCGTTTGAGAGGGGATCGATTGTTGCGGATTCACTGAATACCCCGTTAATTCCGGCCTTCATGGCATCAGGAGTAACTACAATATCCATATCTGCTTCGTAATCGGCACGAAATGTTACATCAAGAAGGTCCTTGGTTGCATTACATGCAGGAAACACCATGCTTGAAAGCATGAAAACGAATAATAAACGGCTTAAATTTTTCATGATTTTTAGTTTTAAATATTTCTCAGGTTTAAGTAGCAAATATAACACTAAAAAGCATAAAAAGGGAGGTTAATTATAATAATTTTAAATAGCCGTCCTTCTGAATCCTGATCAATAAAACAAATTAGATGCATCTTTCACAGAACCAGGTATTTCTGTACCATCTTTTATCACCATGGAGCCCACTTCGATCAGCATTTCTGTTTGGGCGTTTTGGATGGCTGATTGGTTGAAAATAAGCCTTCCGTGTCCGAATTCCGGTTTTTTCTGCAATAGGACCAACCCATAATTACAATCGAGCACCTTTGTTCCGGTTACCTCAACGATGGATAAATCTTTGCTTGCGATTCCGATATTGCATCTTCTGATGTTGGTGTTTTTTACGGTAAGATGCGACAATTCACCACCGCTAATTCCTTTATCAGAAGCTTTGTCGATGGTTACATCCTGAATGGTGATGGTACTTCCCGAAAAATCGATGGCATCGTTTCCGAGGTTGGTAAATTTACAGTTAAGTACCAATCCATTGCTGAAGTCCGAATCAAAGGCATCGCCCCAGATGTAGTCGAAGGTAACATCTTCTGTCAAAAACTTTGAGCGTATAATATTCAACCCGTCTTCGCATTGATTTCGGTACACCACCGAATGTATCATATCCACATCTGATTCGTAAAAGGTAACAGCTCCGGTAAGTACCCATCCCTTGTAATTCAATGTGTTGAGGTTTTCGAACCGGGTATATTCCACGTGTGACCGGCCTTCAGCCTGCAACACCGTAAATCCATTACCGGTAAAATCGGAGGAAGTGATGACGATAGGTGCATCGGGAGTACCTTGCATGATGACGGGGGAATAGGAAATAAACATGGCATTTTCAACCAAATTCATCACCGTTCCGGGTTCAAAATGAACCGTGTAACCTTCTGGAATTATAAATGGTTTATTGATCACCAGGCTATCATTCTTGATGTAGATATTATGTTTTACAATCCTTTCAATAAAAGGGTTGTTCGCCAGATCTATCTGCTGAAAGAGTTCTTGTTGCGGAGTTATTCCTGAGGGATATGGCCAACGATGGATAGGTATTTTAAAAATATCCTCTTGGTTCTTTAGTGTAAAAAAAACAAAATTGGAAACAGAATCCACTGTTAGATTCCTGACCACACCGTCTAATCCCTGAGAATAAGCCTCTATACTTGGCTTTGAATCGAAATAATTAAAGATAAATTTATCCTTTATGCTTGTCCCCACGAGTATTACTTCCTGCGGATAATAATTATGAATACCGATCACCATGCTATCACCCTCATGCGATTCCATGTAGGCATTCACAAAAAATTCAGGGGTGTTTTCAAAGGTACTGGTATCGGTATAATGTTGCTTTTGTATTTCAGGCCGCCCCTGGATGGTATCCAAATATAAGTTCAGCTTTACCGTAAGTTCCGGTAAATAATTTCTAATACCTTCGGCACTTCGCCTAAAAAAACTGGTGTCGTAACGATAGCGAACAAATTCAAGTTTTAAGAGTGAATCGTAGTGACGTTCTTCATTTGACAAAGAAAAAAGTATAGAATCGATGGATTTTTTATTGCTAAACTCTGCCAATTTATCCAGGTATTTTCCCACAAAAACCGAATCACGAAAAAAATCAAAATATAAATATTCTTCTTCCTTTAAATAGGTTGAATTCATAACAACGTTTGCCTGATTGTCACTGATGCTGACATCCGTTGCCGGTAGATCTGTGTACCCATCAAACGCAATTGGTTCCAGTTTGTTTAATACCGGATTGTAATAAAACCGCTGATTATGCCAGACCATACCATGGCGGGCATGTGTTAAATCGAGCATCGCAAAATAAGCAGCCAATTTATCAATATCAAATATCTGACTGGCAGGCATCAGATGCGCTCTGTATTGATACATGAGCTTTTGAGCAGTAATAAATTGACTAAATAACACTGGTGAGTCCTGAACTTTCCCTTCCCCAAATGGTTCAATTTCAGCTGCCTCAAAAAAAGGCAGGGTTTTCCAAACTTTTTTCTTGATAAGAATTTTTTGAATCTGCCACATAGCCTCTTCCGAAAACTTCACTATGGGTCCTTCGCGGCGATTATTGCTTTCTACAATTTGTTTTTCAAAATGTTCTTCCCAGGCATAGAGACCTTTTGATTGATTGTTTACGATGAGTGGTACAAACCCATATCGGGTGGTCAACACATCTTTACTTTCATAAAGTTTATGAGCCATCCATTCCATCATAAAATCACGAGCCTCGGGCGTTTGAACAGAGAATGTTCTCAAGCGATTCCATGCGTTTCCTTTACCTACTTTAATCCGGTACGACCACTTATCACCCCAAAGGTGATCAAGCCAATCGCCTTTCAACCGAAGCTTTACCTTCATCATTTTGGAATCCCCATACACAAATCCCTTCACCCAATCATTGTCGGAGCTTTGCAAAACACCTTCACTAATTGCTTCTCTCCGTTTGTTGTATATTTTAAGATAAGCAAAAGTATCCATTTCAATTACAAGAGGTTGCTCCCGATAATTGGGATAATCAGGTCTTTTCAGCCTTTTTACCACCAGGTCATCAAAAAAAACGGAATCAGTTCCATTATTCCACACATAAAACATTAAATCCTGATTTGAAAGAAGAGGAGAGGTTAAAACATCCAATTGTAGTTTTACCCACCCATTCGGTGTGCTATCAACAGCAGATGTTGTGGCCTCGTATAATAACTCAGTGTTATCAGCGGCAACAACAAGGGCACCTTTTCCGTTTTTGGATTTCCTCCACACACTTACATTAAAATACCAATCCGGATCCACACTATTTATTTTATATCCCATCGCAAAAGCCTGGGTCTTTGGAATGGTAAGTGCAGAATACTTTCCTGAATGAGCCTCCAAACTGCTTTGCGTGATTCCATTGGCAAAAAAGACAGTTGAGTCGTCCTTTGAAAGATATAAATCCTTCCCGTGATTTCTCATTTCGGCATTACAAATTACAATTTTTCCAGGTAAAAATTGATCTGGTTGTTTACAGGCAGATTGAAAAAAAACTACCGTACCAACGAGAAAGACTATCCCTATATAAGTATATTTGCTATTCCAATTCATGCTTACTGATTATTGACATGATTTACAACCGCAAAGATAGATGAATTCAAACCAACCTCAAATCAGGAAGAAAACATTACTACTTGCCTTTATTGGCTTAGTTATGGTTCATACGGGTATCTCACAAAATAATCCCGGGTTAACTTTTGGGGGTAGCAACAACGACAATGGTTATGCACTATGCCTCACTCAGGAAGGTGGATATATCATATCAGGTGCTTCAAGAAGTTTTACCAGCAATGCCGATGATATTTACTTGAATAAAATTTCTAACTCAGGAAACCTGATATGGTCAATGACTTATGGTGGTCCTCATCAGGATTTTGCACGATCAATCATATCTATTGATGGAGGTTTTCTACTACTTGGTGATGTTTGGGATGGCGGTGATCCAAGGACATCAATGTATCTGTGTAAATTGGATTTGGATGGGAACAAATTATGGGACAAACAATTTGGAACTGGATACGATGAAAAGGGTTTTAAGGTCAAACAGGCAGCCAATGGCGATTTTCTACTTCTCGGATATAGTCGTGGTTACGACTTGGTGGGCGATGTATTTTTAGTGAGAACTGACAATCTGGGCAATGAACTTTGGCACAACAGCTATGGATACGACCGTGAAGATTATGCCATGGATATTCTTGAAAATGAGGACGGAACAATCATGATAGCAGGCACCAAAAATGGCTTTTTTAATGATGTTCATGCAGATTATGAGCGCCATGACGCAGATATGTTGGTTATCAAGGTGGAATCTGGAGGTCAGGAAATCTGGAGACAGTTATATGGTTTGGACAATCATGATTTTGGTTATTCAATCAAAAAAGCTCAGGATGGCGGATATTATCTTTTTGGCTCATCCCAAAGTTACGGTGAAGGCAGTTTTGATATGTTACTAATTAAAATAAACGAAAGTGGAGTTGAAGAGTGGCACCAAAGCTATGGTGGCCCTGAATATGAGTATGGGATGTCTTTGGATTTGAACCAAAATAATGAACTGTTTTTGTTCGGAACCACTAAAAGTTTTGGACAAAATAGCAGTGCCGATTTTTATCTGATAAAGTCCGATGATCAGGGCAATGCACTGTGGGAGATTACAATTGGCGGTGATAATATTGATTATGGTTATTCTGTGGTAGCCACCGCAGACAGTGGCTGTGCTGTTGTAGGCAGCTCACAAAGTTTTGGCTCAGGCATGTTTGATGTTTTGTTTGTTAAAATAGATAAAAACGGGCTTATCGAGAACCTGATGAATGGTATTGATACATTATTGGATAATCAAATTGTGATTGCTCCAAACCCGGTCAGTAATACCGGGCACATCTTATTGAACGAAGCAAATATGACCGCATCAAGAACCCTGGAAATAAAAACAATCAATGGAAGCCTGATAAAAAAATATCGGCTTACTGCACCTGATTTGTCGTTCAATGTTATGGGTCTTCCGGCTGCAATTTATGTTTACACACTTTATTCTGATGACCCCTCAGCACAGGTATTTAGAGGTAAATTAATTGTCCGCTGATTTTTAATGGATCAGTAAAGAATCCAGATTATGAAACCCATAATCAAGTTGTTTATTTTCAATATTATAATTAAATATCAAGACATTATTATCAGGTTCATTGTTATAAAGCCCGCATCCTAAGAAATGGATGCCCTCATCCGAGTCCATTTGAAATTTTTTTGGACCAGCCCCCATATCTCCCATCACGCATATAACTTCAATTCCACGTTGTTTTACCTCCAATAATTTAGGGTAAACGACCTGAACAAAATTGGTGTTTACGGAGTCACAATTGGCATTCCAGTACCTTAGATCGCTTTGTCCATAAACCCCTGGTGGTGGCAAGCCAGGCACATCACGCCATAAACCATGATGCATGATCAAAATTAAATACCTGGATTCCTGAATGGTATCACAAACATTTGTAATAATACTGTACTCATTATCAATATCCTCGCAATTTGTAGGCACCAAATTGGTATTCAGAACAATTCGGGTAATTCCATATGAGCTATAAGCATAATAGGTGGATCTGCCCGTCAATTCTTCATACCACTCCCAGTTGCCATTTCGGGCGTCATGGTTTCCGAGTGTCCAGTGCGTTTCAGGATTTCCCAGATTAAATAAACTATCGATATATTGCATGGTAGAGTAATTCAACATGGCTTCGGAACACACATCCCCGCCAAGCCAAATACCTGCATAGGGAGTTTTATCCAATTGCTCAAGGCGATAATCGACTTTGTCTCCTGCTGTAGCTGGTTGATAACAATGCCCTGCAAACAGAAACTTAACTGTAGACTGAGCTTCTATTGAAGAACTGAATAAACAAAGTAAAAGTGCAAAAATCAGATGTTGAATGCGCATGAATGAAGTTCTTTAGTTTGATAGAATCTATTACAAATACAAAAATACATTTAAACTATTCAGAGGTGATAACCATAACTCTAAAAGTAATAATTATTGATGTTTTTCTTAACAAGAATGGCTGCGTTGAATTAATTTTTCTTTAAACCAAATATAAGCAATCAATAAGTTTACGCTCCTTACTAATTGACAACAAAATAAAATCAAGATACAAAGATCCGGGAATTACAAGATATCTCTGTTAATATAGAAAAATTATGAAAGCCCTTTCTAATAGAATTACTATTTTTGCTCAGAAAATTAATAATTACAAACCATTACCTGTCTATTAAGTATCTTTATTTACAACATTTAGTACACCGAAATACAGAGCGATTGCACTTGGATTACCTTGAGAAAATAATCCCAAAAGTGCTTAACTAATACTTTTATTTAAGATATCTAAAAAAATGGAACAAAAGAAACCAGACAGGCTGTATTACCCTCAATTTGATGCCATTCGATTTTTTGCGGCATTTCTAATTATCATTTATCATTCCTATATTGCCTGGGTAGGCTGGTTTGGTGTTCCTGGAATTTTGTCTATTGGTGATTACAAGAACCTCTCTGCCTTTGGAGGACATGTCGATAAACTCATTCGTAACATGCCAATGGGAGTTGACATATTCTTTTTCATTAGTGGCTATTTATTAACCATACTATTAGTAATGGAAAAACAAAAATACGGGAAAATAAACATTCCAAAATTCTACATTAGACGCGGACTCCGAATCTGGCCACTTTATTTTTTTCTTATTGCAATCACACCATTCATAATCAACTGGCTTGATGAAAAAAGTCCAGAATACATTTGGACCATTTTATTTGTTAATAATTTCCAAACCATTAAAACCGGCATCTGGGAATTTCCTTTTGCTCATTTTTGGTCAATTTGTATCGAAGAACACTTCTATATTTTCTGGCCTTTAATTATTGGTTTTGTTCCTATTCGTAAAATGATACCAACTGTTTTAATCCTTATTGGGGTAAGCTGGACATATAAAATTTATACCTATATCTTTCTGGTAGGCAATTGGTATGAGTTGTATTTAAATACTTTAAGCAGAATGGATGTTATCTTACTCGGAGGTTTGCTTGCGTTGATTTATATACGTAAACCGTTTGTTTTCAAATTAGATGGATATATCCAATTGGGTCTATTAGCAATTTTACTAATAATCCTTTCTTTTGATAATGCATCGGATATTTCAAATATGTTTAATGGGGTCTTGCGCCGTCCGGTTTATATAGTTTTATTAGCTATACCTATGATGGACTTGATGTTTAATCCTTCTCGAATAAATTTCTTTAGCAAAAGAAATCCTGTCCTCTATCTGGGGAAAGTCTCCTATGGGATATATATGTATGGAAATATCCTGGTACCCATCGTTATCAAAAAAATAATTATGCCATATGGACTCTATAATATTTACATTTATTTTTCTATTGTTCTAGTACTTTCGTTATTAGTACCAATCATAAGCTATGAACTGATTGAGAAACCATTTCTAAAGCTTAAGCAGCGATTTGCTTTGGTTAAAACAAGAATTTAAATTTCGTAATTTACCAGACTACAAATCGCAGCGATTCAACTATAATCCCCTTTTGATGAAACGAAACAAAATAAACCCCTGGTGTATAATTTGAAAGATCTCTTGTACTTGTTTCTTCGGTAAGCTCAAACTCATCAACCACAACGCCGATGCTATTGACAACTGCAACCGTGTATTTATGATTTAAAATGTTAGTGACAGAGGTCTGAATTTGAATAAACTGATCTGCAGGATTTGGAAATACTTGAAACAACTTTGAGGTTGATTGTTGATCGATTCCGCTATTAACATCCTGGAAACCATAGGAAATGAATCCATTTCTATTAAATTTTAACCAGGCATATTGAGGATTCTCGTTATCCATGATGCAGAATCCAATATAAATCGGCGTGGTATCAGCAGGATCCCACCACCAATGACCATAATTATGTCCTGATCCTGAATTCGGGTCATAATACCAATCAATAAGTACCGACTGATTATTCGTCCAGTTATAGCCCTCACCTATGCTTTCATTTTCTTTTAGTAGCTCAATCCAATCCTCATGATCGGGATGATCGCAAATCAGCACCTTGTTATCTCTAAGCGGCACTGTCTTATACACAATTCTGAATAAATAGGTGGATTCTTCATAAGTGAAATAAAAAGTGTAATCCTTTACCCCATCCCGGTTTAAATCCACTTCCACACTTGGTTCTACCCAATGAGTGGGTTTGGAAAAAAGCGTATCACACAGGTGATAATTGATGCCCTCTTCACTAGCTTGTCCCGCTCTGATTAAGTTATGATTCTGAAGAATAAACTTGCGCGACGGTTGGGATAATGCACTGGTTTTGGAAAAATTGCCGTCAGCCAAAGACAGAACATAAGCTTGATAAAATATCCCCTCCTGAATAATACTTCCACCTACAACCTTTTGACTGACATCGAGTGTTGCCAAAACAACACCATTTTGAGGAGCAACCGCTGTATAATATTCACCTGAAAGGGATAGGGCTGCATCAACATCAAAAAGCAGGCTGTCTGAGGCTAAAGTTACAAATACCCTGTACTCACCAATCAGATTTTCATCAGCAACCGGCGGGAAACTTACATTAATATCTGCCGTTGAATGGCTGTTTCCATTGTCCCATGCCACAACATTGTCAACTGGCATCGAAAAAGCTTCCAATTGAAATGTTGGAGATGGAATTGACAGTACATTATCTCCCGGAATACCACTTTCGGCTACATTCATCATGTGTAACCTGTAATCCAGGTACTTATCTATCAGATCACCATCCTTGTCAGTGGACTCTGTTGTCAGATAGAATTGAACATAGGGGCATTCATCAAGGGTATCGATCATGATACTGACATACCGATCTTCCGGAAGATGATTCATTACTTCCAGTTCATACGCAGAAGAATCATCTGCCTTTGCAAGCACCATCCTGTACTCAGAAAAAAGTGATTCCTGATGGGCACGGATAAAGGATGCACGGATGTCCCGGCCATCAAAATAATTAAACTCATCCCGCCCGAAAACAGAGGTGGCTTCCGGGGGCAACCCATCACCCGCAATAATGGGTACATTTGGTTGTGACTGACAGGCATAATCTACCGCCCACAGAGTTCTATCAGCGTGTCTTACCATTCTAATCCAACTGTAGTACAATTGTCCTCCTTTGCGGGTACTAACCCCAATAAAACCAGTACAGTTATAGGCAAAAGGTTGACTAATATATTGTTCTGTAAATTCCCAACTAAGATCTGAATTTATTGTGTCACCTTCGTTGAAACGTGCAGCATACCCATTTGTAACCACAACCTGGCTCATCCCCAATGGATCAATCCACAGACGAGAAAAGACACCCTCAGAAGAAGGAAATTTGATAATTAAGTTGAAATCAACCGCCCCGTTGTTGTCGATATCCGGACTCCATACCTGATCGACTCCAAGCACGAAAGTTGGGACGTTGGAATTATAAATCACCTGTGCAGTTATGGGATAAAAAGTGGACAGGAAAAATCCAAAGGTGAGGAATGAAATCACAGTTTCCTTTCTCTGATAAAAAAACTGTTTATAAACTGAGTTTACTGTTTGTTGGTAATTTTTCATGATGATTGTATTATAATTATCCTGATTAAGCTGAATCTAGCAATAGACAAATATAATAAAATCCATTGCCTTTCTTTGAGATAAATGCTATTCTTTAAAAGCAATAAATGAATATTGAGAAATAAAAACAATTGTTCTAGTGCCATTAACTTTTGTTGGGATCCCTCAATCTTAAAATTAGCTAATCTCATAAAAAATAAGTCATTAATGATTTTTAATGCAAACAATGCAAATGGATATAGAATAAAACATATGGATCAATCTAAAACCTGTCGACTCAGCCATTTCAAAATCGAAAAAAACACCAATCAAAACTCAATTAGTTTATATTTTAAATGACACCACCATTGCGAAAATAAAATCTCAGGTCTGGCATAAGGATTACAAGGGGAAAATTGAAGTATATTATTAACTTATCCTAACGAAATAGTGTTATACGGAATTTTATTCTATTAAGGATAGCGCTATATTTGCAAGGATAGCACTATATTTGCAAGGATATCACTATATTTGTAGCGAGCAGAATAAAAGACACCATACAAAACTGAAAATATGAAGTCAAGAATTATTTTATTAATTATCTTTTTTACATTTCTCTTCGCTTGTCAAAAAGCAACCGAGGTAGTTAATACCGAAATTGTTGTGGGAGAAAACGATAACATGACAATTATACAATATGACACTGTAATTATTGGTGATTATAATTCTCCTGTTAACTTTAATATTGACCTAAATAATGATGGCGTCGATGATATTCAATTTGAATGTGAAGAACAAGGATCACCATATGTAGGACTTTTACCCTGGGCAAAGATTAACGTATTAAACAATAATATAGGGGTTTTTGGACAAAGCGCCATTGATACAAATTATTTAAATATCACCAGTTATATTAATATAAATGCAGATAGCTCACTTTTAATTAACACATATTATAGATATACCTGTATCAGGAGGGATACCGCTGATCAAATTCAAAATATTACTCCTTCATCTCGAATACTTCCCTTGAGTAACAGTGATACAATCGACATTAGTGATAATTATGTAATTGACAGTGTATATATTGCCGAGACAGGAGCAACTTGGTTATGGAAAGAAGAAAATCATGGTGATACTACCATAAGATATTATAAAGCAACCTCTGATGATTGTTTTATTGCATTTCCACTTGAAACAGAAAGTTTTATTGGAGTAATGTTTTTGAATGAAAAAAAATTAGGTTGGATAAAATTCAACCTTTTAAGTAAAAATACAATCAAAATATTGGAAAGTGGAGTTCAAAAATAGTTTGCAGCGGACGACAAACTATAATGGAAAATAGCCACAGCTATAACATAAGCTTTTTTTAAGAAAAAATATATTTCAAATAAAATTAATCTATGAGAACATTAACAATTAAAACACATAAAGAGACTTTACAGAGTTTATTACTTGATATAGGTTCACTGGGTTTTATTTACATGGTTCCAACAATCTCTCATCTGTTTAGTCTGCCAATTTATCTAATTGAGCCAATGCGGTTAATGCTAATATTTGCACTTGTGCATACAAGTAAAGCAAATGCTTTTATAATTGCGTTATCGTTGCCAGCTTTTTCCTACTTTATATCAGGGCATCCCGTACTACCCAAAATGATCCTGATAAGTCTTGAGTTGCTTTTAAATGTATTACTATTCTATGGATTGGTGAAAAAATTTAAATTTCTTTTCCCATCAATATTCCTTAGCATTCTATTGAGCAAAGCAATATACTACCTGATAAAATTTGAGCTTATAAACCTCGCGATTCTGGACACAGAATTATTTTCAACTTCTATTTACCTGCAATTGATAATGACATTAATATTTAGTTTGTATTTGTACGCCTTTTATGATCGGTCTAAAATATCGTAGACTCCTTATCCCAAAATATTATGCAATATATAAATACTAAGTTCTATTCGATTATAAGAAAAACAAACTGGAAAAAAATTGGTCTTATCTTTCTTGGATTTATCGCTTTTTGCTGGTTTCTAATCAGAGTAATTCCAAAACCAAGCAGAGCTGCTTATCCATGTCAGCGTGCCGCATTTCCTCTTGCTTCGGCTTTTGTTATCTGGCTCACCGGGTTATTCACGTCTTCTTTCCTATTGTTAAAGTCCAGAAGAAATCTTAGTAAAAATAATCTGGTTTATGCATTTGGATTTATTATTTTGTTCGTTACATCTATTGTGTTGTTTCCTATAGTCAATCCTTATAGTAAGCTATTTGCAAAGAATACAGTAGACAACAAAATTGTAAACTGGGATGGAAACAGAAGAGTTGCCTCACAGAATAGCAATGTAATTACCACTTTCGATGAAGTGGGGATGGTTAAATCTACTAAAAGTGATGCCTCTGATCTGGATTTTGAAGAAATTGAATCTTTGGTAAGAAAGTCTGTTGAACTGGCCGGAGGAATAAGTGATTTGATAAGTAACGGTGATTATGTAGTGTTAAAACCAAACTTAGTGGAATTACCGCAAACTCCAACACCTGAATTTGTTGAGGTATCCGGAATAGCAACAGATTGGCGTGTTGTAAGAGCTGTAGCCAGGATGGTGCGGGAATTAAATCCTGATGGGAAAATATACATTATTGAAAGTTCTTCGGCCGTTTCAACCAGAGAAATTTTAAACTATTACAAATATACTTTGGAAAACATTCCCGAAGTCGATCAAATAATAGCATTAGAAGATAGTTGCGGAGCCTTTGAAAATTACGAAGATATTCATTTAGACAAAGTTTTCCTGAATGATACGGTTAGACTTTATCCTGACAACATGAAGCCAAACCAGTCTCCTGAATTTTATATCAACAAAGTTTATAACAATGCTGACGTTGTCATTAGCATCCCTGTATTGAAAAACCATAAAGTTGCAATCATCACCGCTGGTATAAAAAATGTTGCAATTGGCATGACTCCTCCAAATATTTACGGAATGTCTGAGTCATTTTTTGGCAAGTGGACCAAAATAGACCATGGTTACGAAAACTTAAATAAATGGATACATGATTTTTACCTGTGTAAGCCTGTGGACTTGGTTGTAGTAGATGGCCTTCAGGGATTTGATCATGGTCCAACCGGGCTTGATGGATTGACCATCGAAGAAATGCAGCACAACATGAGACTAATTATCTCAGGTAAAAAAGCATTGTCAGTAGATGCCGTATGTGGCCACATTATGAGTCTTGACCCTACTTTTGCGAACTATATGATCTATTTAGATAAGGAAGAGTATGGGGTTGGAACTATTAATTCAAAATTTATCAGAATTAACGGAGAACACGTTTCTAAAGTCAGAGAGGTATTTCCTCATAATGAACAGGTTGTTACCAACGCCATTTATTCTGATTATGAACCACCAACTATCAACATAAAATCCACGAAAGTTGAAGGCAATAATGTCATATTCGATATTGAGAGTGATGATGACTTAAATAAAGTGGAATTAAAAGTAAATGGGGTTTTGCTTCATCAAATTTGTATTGATAACTTTTCCAATACTTCATTTGAAGTAAATGAGGAACTTTTGCCGATCGATAGCCTTACCCTGGTAGGTTATGATAGATTTTTCAATGAGACTAAGATATCAATAGATTATTCAGCTATTGATGAATCTGAAAGTTTTATTGCCTGTCTGAATCAAAACTACCCTAATCCATTTTCAAGTACGACCAGTCTAAGCTTTGAACTAAGGACATCTACACATGTAACATTGTATGTGACTGACCTTAAAGGAAATATTGTTGATATGATCGTAAACAAAAAACTTCCAACTGGAAATTATCAGTACATCTGGGATAAAGATGTTGCATCAGGCATCTATTTATGTAATTTGGCATGTGATGGGAAAAAGCTTATCAAAAAAATGCTTAAGAAATAACATTTTTTAAGCCAAATGCTTTAAATGCTATTACATTTTGAAAACAAGAAATTATTCTACTACTTTCGCAGCCTTATTTGGGAAAAGTACTTTTACAAGAATCGAACCCTGTGGAAATTTGCTTAATATTCAATTTTTCGATTAAAGATCACAAGAACTTGTTCCAGGCTGAACTCTTTAAATAAATTTTCCAGATGAGCTATTCCAATTAAAATAATGAATGTGTCCTATATGTCTTTTGAAATGAAAAAAATAAGCTTAAAACAATTTGACCCATCCTATTGGGCAATATTGTTTAGTTTGTTTGTTGTCATTTACGTTAATTTTCAATATTCTGTCTGGGAATCAAATAACAGGGTAATTGTTAGCGATGTGAGGTTATATTACGCTTATTTACCTGCCACTTTTATCTTGAACGATATAAAACTTGATTTTATCAAGAAAGGAGAGAAGAAACTGGGAGAAGGATTTTGGGTAAAAAAAAGTCCAACGGGCAACTATTCTATCATTTATAGTTGCGGAATGGCAATTCTATACTTACCCTTTTTTGTTGTAGCACATTTTTCGGCTGAAGTATTGGGTTATCCTACCGATGGATTTTCTGTACCCTACAGATTTGCGTTGGTTATGAGCAGCATTTTTTATATGATGTTGGGAGCTGTATTTCTCCGAAAGTTTTTGATTAATTATTTTTCGCAGATTGTGGTTGGATTAACTCTTGTAATCATTATTCTGTCAACAAATCTATTGTACTACGTTTCTTTGGAAGCACCTATGACACACGCCTACAGTTTTGGCTTAATAGCGGTATTTCTATATAAAATTGATACATGGATAGACCATCCTTCTGCAAAAAGCACCATAATTCTGGGGCTTTTGGTTGGAATAATTTCTTTGATAAGACCAACTAATATTGTTATTGTGATATTTTTTGCACTATGGAAAACAACCACATGGAGCGGATTAACGGAAAGAATCTTGTCCCTTCTTAAAGAATGGAAGTATTTAATTCTCATGCTTGCAATGTCAGTAATAATATGGTTGCCGCAAATTATTTATTGGAAATATGTTACTGGAAGTTACTTCTATTACTCATATCCTGATGATCAGGGATTTTTCTTTTTAAACCCACAACTGTTTAATACGCTTTTTTCCTGGCGTAAAGGTTTCTTTATTTATACTCCTGTGATGATTTTTGCAATCGTTGGAATAGGTTGTCTTTATAAAAACAGAAAATACTTTTTTTGGCCCGTATTGATCTATACATTGATTACCTGGTACATAATATCCTCATGGTGGAGTTGGTGGTATGGAGGTAGTTTTGGGTTGAGACCATTTATTGATTCATACGCGGTTTTTTCCATAGGTTTAGCAGCTTTTTTAACCTGGCTTATAAAAACAAAATGGATCCCAAGATTAATACTGAGTTCCTTGTTTATACTTTTGACATCACTATCTGTATGGAATTTTCTCAAGTATTATGGAGGATCAATCCACTGGGTTGCAATGACGAAAGAAGCTTACACTGACTCCTTTTGGCAAAAACATCCCACAGCTGAATTTTATAAAAAAATTCGATTCCCGGATGACAAGCTTGCCAGAAAAGGAATATATAAATATGCAGATGAGACCAAAGATACTTTGGTAAAATAAATGCTGGTTAATTCAGTATTTTCTATATGCATCTTGATCTTTATTTATTAATCTACTTGTCTTTGAGAGTTAATCTTTTCTTTATAGTTTTGCGACCTACAAATTCATAAAAATGCCGCAAAAACTCTCCATTCTCATTCCTGCCTTCAATGAAGCCAAAACCATTGATAAAATCCTCGATAAGGTATTGGAAGTTACTTTAATTGGCGGAATAGAAAAGGAATTGGTTATTGTGAACGATTGTTCAACCGATAACACAGCTGTCGTAATTCAGGAATATATTCAAAAACACGAACATGTACTGATCAAATTGTTCGAACAGCCTGTAAATATGGGAAAAGGTGCCGCCATTCACCGGGGAATTAAAGAAGCAACCGGCGATTATATCATCGTTCAGGATGCCGATTTGGAATACGACCCCGAAGAGTATAATTTGCTGTTAAAGCCTATTTTGGATGGATTTGCTGATGTAGTATATGGTTCGCGTTTTATGGGTGGAAACCCTCACCGTATCTTGTTTTTTTGGCATTCCATCGGGAACAAGTTCCTGACCATGTTGTCAAACGCCTTTACCAATTTAAACCTGACCGACATGGAGACCTGTTACAAGCTATTTAAAGCGGATACCATCAAATCGCTGAAGCTAAATGAGCCCCGTTTTGGCTTTGAGCCGGAAGTAACAGCCAGAATTTCAAGAATTCCCAATATCCGAATATATGAGGTCGGTATTTCCTATTATGGACGCACCTACCAGGATGGGAAAAAAATTGGATGGAGAGATGGCCTTCGGGCTATTTACAGCATTTTGAAGTATAATTTATTTAACAGCATATAAATCAAGCCAAAACCCAAATAGTATGATGGAGTCCCGTATCACCAGCCGCATTATTTATTTTTTTTTAGCGTTAGGCCTGGTCGCGGGAGTAATGGTTATATTGTATACCCAAAACAGTTATGGTGGCGGAGATAACTTCTCGCATTACAAATTTGCCCACTGGGGTTGGAAATACCCAAACCTTTTGTTTAACCACTGGGGAAAACCGGTATTTACATTGCTGGCTTCCCCGTTTGCACAAATGGGTATCAATGGTGTCAGGGTTTACAATTTACTGATGGGTTTTCTCACTGCTTTAATAATTGGTGAATTGGCCAACCATTTTTATTTTAAAAACCGGGCCGTGGGTATACTTCTGGTTCTGTTTACCCCTGTTTATTTTATCATGATGTTCACCTCGCTAACAGAAGTGACCTTTAGTTTTTTTCTGGCATTGGGTGTCTGGTTGTTTTTTAAAGAAAAATATATTTTATCAGCTGTCATTTGGTCGTTCCTGCCCATTATCAGGTCAGAAGGATTTGTACTTTTTCCATTGTTCATCCTGGTCTTTGGTCTAAAGAAGCAATTTTTTGCATTGCCATTACTTTCCGCCGGATTCTGGCTGATCAGTTTCTTAGGAAATTTCTTTTACGATGATTTCTGGTGGCTGATAACCAACATGCCTTATGTAGGAAATAATGCCCGGGATATATATGGAAGCGGACCATTACTCCACTATATTCATCATACCGAAGGAATCCTTGGCTATCCCCTGGCAGGCCTGTTCGTTATTGGTTTTGGAGTCATGTTGCACAAATGGGTGACCACCGAAAGGAGAAAGCTGACCTCCTCATTGTATTTCCTGATCCTGATTCCCGGGTCGTTTTTTACATTTCTGGCGGCACATTCCATCGTTTGGTGGCTTGGCACAGGAAGCTCTCTCGGGCTGATACGTGTAATGGCTTCTGTAACACCATTGGTCGCCCTGACAGCCCTGCCGGGATTTAATTTTCTGGAATCCAGGTTGAAGGAAAAAAATAAAGGGGTTGGCCGTGTTTTTGTTGCAATTCTGCTCGCAGCGATTGTTTGGCTGGGTATCAACTCGCATTTGGGAGGATTTAGGGTTTCACGCGAGGATCGTTTAATGGATCAGGCGGGGGACTTTATTTTGAAAAACAAATTGGACAGGTTTAAACTCTATTATTTTAGCCCGCACCTGATTGGCAAACTTGGCGTAGACCCTTTTGATCAATCATTAAGTAAAGAAGGACTGCCCGACAAACAAAACCCTGCCCGCTTACTGCCTGACAGCAGTATCATTGTTTGGGATGCTCATTTTGGTCCCAATGAAGGTGGCATTCCACTGGAAAAACTTAAACAAAACGACCAATTGATTTTATTGAAGGAGTTCCAGCCTGAGGAACCTTTTAAAGTCCTGGGTGGTTATAATTATGCCATTTGTATTTTCCAGAAAATACCTGAATCAGGCAAAACAATAAATAATTAAAATGGGGTATCCAATCATCTCCCGTGCTGATTTTCAATTATTTTCATGATTCACCTTATTAGACCTGACTCATTAGTCAATGGGTGGAGCGGCATCCAAGTATATTAAGTATTGGTTTTGAGGGTGTATTTTGAGGTGCAGCGCACCGAAAATATTTATAGCCAATTTAATACCAGTAGATTCAAGGTGCGGAGCACCGCAATATTGATCATACGTTTAAATAAATAGGAAAATAGGACGGTGCGCTGCACCTTAAAAAGTGTGTTTTGGCCTTTCTATAAATATTAGCGGTACTCCGTACCTGTTGATTTGCAACTTTAAATCTTATAACGGGAGATGATCGGATACCCCATTATAATTAATGTAGATTTTATCCCCTACGTGAAACACGTAATCTCCTAGGCAATCCCCGTAATTACGCAGTGTTGCTGTAAAAGCCGCCTTTTTTCTTGTTAAGTTTGAAGCATCAAATCTGATTGTTTAATCAAACTTATAAAAAATGTCAAACGTATATGAACAAAAGGTAAACGACTTTATGGCTAAAGTCATTGCCAAAAATCCAGCTGAAGTTGAATTTCATCAGGCTGTTCACGAAGTAGTGGAAACTATTATTCCTTTTATCGAGGAAAATCCACAGTACCGCGAAGCAAAGATCCTCGATCGCATTGTTGAGCCGGAACGCACCATTATATTTCGTGTTCCGTGGTTGAACGACAAAGGCGAGGTACAGGTAAACCGTGGCTTCCGAATTGAAATGAACAGCGCTATTGGACCATACAAAGGTGGACTCCGTTTTCACCCGACAGTAAACCTGGGTATTTTGAAATTTTTAGCGTTTGAACAGGTATTCAAAAACTCACTCACCACATTGCCTATGGGCGGTGGAAAAGGTGGTTCTGACTTCGATCCCAAAGGAAAATCAGACAACGAAGTCATGCGCTTTACCCAAAGCTTTATGACTGAATTGTTCCGCCACATAGGACCAAACACAGACGTACCTGCCGGTGATATCGGAGTGGGCGGTCGTGAAATTGGATTCCTATTTGGACAATACAAAAGACTCAGAAACGAATTTACCGGTGTTCTCACAGGTAAAGGCATGGAATGGGGTGGTTCACTCATCCGTCCCGAAGCAACCGGCTATGGTGCCGTTTATTTTGCACAGGAAATGATGAAAACCCGTGGTGAAAGCTTCAAAGGCAAAACGGTTGTGATCTCAGGTTCAGGAAACGTTGCTCAGTATGCTTGTGAAAAGGCGACCGAATTTGGAGCAAAAGTCGTCACCCTTTCCGATTCATCAGGATTTATTCACGATCCAAAGGGAATTAATGCCGAAAAACTGGCTTATCTCATGCAACTAAAGAATATCAAACGTGGCCGTATAAAGGAATACGCCGTTAAATATGGTGTTGAGTTCCATGAAGGAAAACGTCCCTGGGGCATTAAGTGTGATGTGGCCATGCCATGTGCAACCCAGAACGAAGTGAATGAGGAAGAAGCCAAAGCCCTCATCGCCAATGGATGTTTTGTGGTATGCGAAGGAGCTAACATGCCTTCTTCACCCGAAGCCATCGAGGTATACCAAAACGCTAAAATCCTTTACGGGCTTGGAAAAGCATCCAACGCCGGTGGTGTTGCCGTTTCTGGTTTGGAAATGAGCCAAAACAGCATGCGCTTCAACTGGACCCGCGAAGAAGTGGACGAAAAATTACATCAGATCATGAAAGATATTCACTCTACTTGTGTACTTTATGGTAAAGAAGGTGACTATATCAATTATGTAAAAGGAGCCAACATTGGTGGTTTTGTAAAAGTTGCCGATGCCATGCTTGCACAGGGTCTGGTATAGTCAGAAAAATCAGTTGTTTTTTTAACAGAAAAAGCTGCCCGAATGGGTGGCTTTTTTTTGTTTGCCCGGGATTAAAATCCCGGGTTACAATTTCGGCCATCCCTACGGGATTGGGACATTCGCTACAGATCAGTGCCATTGGCACGACCGATATTGTATCGTTGGAATTTATTCCATCGTTCTGCAAACAACATTGCCAAAATGCCCGGGATTAAAATCCCGGGTTACAATTTCGGCCATCCCTACGGGATTGGGACATTCGCTATAGATCAGTGCCATTGGCACGACCGATATTGTATCGATGGAATTTATTCCATCGTCAAACAAACTACAAGCCCAAAAACCCGGGATTGAAATCCCGGGTTACAATTTCGGCCATCCCTACGGGATTGGATCGTTTGCCACAGATCAGTGCCATCGGCACGACCCATATTGTATCGATGGAATTTATTCCGTCGAATATGACAAATAAACATTTTTGCTAACTTTGGTCATTATCCTAAATCCATACACATGGCAAACACTTATCATCAAATACTTGTTCAGGCGGTTTTTCCAGTAAAGTACTGGGATGCCATTCTGGAAAAAAGCTGGAGAGGAGAATTGTTTTCAGTAATTGCAAATCTCATAAATGAAACAGGATGTCATACCATTATCATCAATGGTGTAGAGGATCACGCCCATTGTTTTTTTGGGCTAAAACCTTCAGTTTCTGTTTCAGATGTAATGAAAAATGCCAAGGCAAAATCATCAAAATGGATCAATGAAAGCGGTATCTTGGAACATAATTTTGAATGGCAGCCAGGGTTTGGTGCATTTTCTTACAGCCGTTCTCAACTGAATCATGTGTACCAATATATTTTAAATCAGGAAAAACATCACGAAAAGCAATCCTTTTTTGATGAATATATCGAGTTTTTAGACAAATTTGAGGTAGACTATGATGAGAGGTATCTTTTCAGTAAATTGATTTGAGATAGCTGTTTGCCCGGGATTGAAATCCCGGGTTACAATCTCGGTCATCCCTACGGGATTGGGAAGTTTGCCACAGACCAGTGCCATCGGCACGAACGACATTGTATCGTTGGAATTTATTCCGTCGACCTAAGAACAACAATACCACATTGCCCGGGATTAAAATCCCGGGTTACAAGATCGGCCATCCCTACGGGATTAGGACATTCGCCACAGATCAGTGCCATCGGCACGAGCCATATTGTATCGATGGAATTTATTCCGTCGCAATTTCGTTGCCCCCCCTAAAACGAAAACCCAAACAACATTTCGAAAGCTGTGTTATGATCATCCAGCCGATAACTGCTACGAACTCCTAAAGTAATCTCGGGCAACAATCCCAAAAAATGCCAGTCGGTATAAAGCTCTATCCCGGTGGAGGCAAAAGTTTTATTGATGTGGTGAAAATCCTGTCCGCTGGTGATATCGTAAAAAAGATGCGTGCTGATTCGTTTTAAATAAATCACCGCAGGTATATCCCAATCGGGGTAAGCCACCGGAAACGCATAATCTGCTTTCATGACGAACATTTCCGTCAATGAAATCCCGGTATATCCTCTGGACGAATTCAGCAGATTGCCGTAGCTGTAATTTCCGTTTTCCATCTTTTGATATCCGGTGGAAATTCTGATTCCGTGATGTTTCATGATGCCGGGAATATAGGATATGGAACTGATTGCCAGTTCGCTGCTCACCGAATCAGAAAAAGGAGTGTGCCTGAAATTCACCACAAGACCCTGTCCCCATTTTGGATACAAATCGCGTAGGGATCGTTTGTATTGGATGTACCCGTAAAATACATAATTCAGAGAGGTGACCTGATCCTCACGAAATCGAACCTGAACATCCTGATCCATTTTCAACAATTTTTCGGTAATCCCCACCAAAGGTTGAATGCCTTTCACCCATCTGCTACTTGTAAAATTCAATGGCACAGAAATTTCTACCGCCAGATTGGTTTCGCTCCACCGGGCTTCCTGCACCTGATGCTGATTGTCCGTATACGGTTGTTTTCTTCTTCCTGTTTCTGCTGAAAGGTTAATTACCGGATACCAGCCAAGGTAATCAATCCCGGCCTTGAGCTTTCCGGATTGTTCGTTTGGATCGTAATAATATCCGGCATAGGCTGTGGCAGTACTCAGTACATTCTGTGAAAGCAAGTTAATTCCGGGAGAAAATGAATAGTTTTGCAGATCAATGGCGGTAAGTCCCCAACTGTGGAAGTTAAACAGATGGCCCAAGCGGCTGTATTTCTTAACAGGATAAACGGAATCAGGCACGGTGACATCATCCAGATTAAACTGATCGGGCGATTGCAACCGATCTATAGGATAGCTTACTTGAATTTCAGCCAGATTAACAGGTTGATACAATTTTTTGGTCAGATTCAGGCTGGCAATCCTGTAGCCATCTGCGGTATAATCCACATAATACACACTATCACCTGATGGTGAAAATGCAGGATCAGAGACTCCATACCTTGAGGTGGTGAGTTTCCTTGTCACTCCCGTTGCCAGATCAAGGCTGTACAGATTGCTTGTTCCATCATAAGCCCCTTTGTATACCAGATTTTGATGGTGCAAAATCGGCTGGCTGATATTGATAAAGCTAAAGGGCACCAGTATCTCAATATTTCTATGTGCTATTTCAATCCTGATTACAGCCATCCCCTGATCTCCCAAAGCCACCATCACCAGCGACTTGTCATCGTCAGCCCAGGAAGGGAACATTAAAAACCAGTTTTCAGGTGTGGCGATATCGGTCACAACATGACCATCATGACCATCAATCAGCTGAAGATAATATTTGCTTTGCTCATCCGCCCGGATGGCGGCAATGGTGGTGGCATCATGCGAAAGCACCGGGGCAAACAAACTTGTTTTTTTGGTTAACCGACGTGTTTTTCCGGTATGGGCATTCCATATTTTAATTACTGAATAATCGCGGTTTGTCCATCGGGGATCGAACTCTTTTTCATTCCAGACCAACAGGCTGTCGTTGCCTGAAAGTGCTTGCATAAAATCAAATCCTGGAGTTTTAAGAATTCGTTCTTTTCCGGAAGCATCAATCAGTACAAACCGATTGATGTCGTCCATGCTCATTTTTTCTGCCACCATTTCTCCGCTTTTCAGCGGAAATGCAAACCTGTAATTGGTAAAATCGACAGGATTGGGTTGATGAATAAACCCGGGATTTGCTGGCGAATCCCCATCAGCTTTCCATTGTTTTTGTAAATCACCAATCACCTTTTTATAATAGCCCACCTTACCTGTTTCGGCAAGCCGCCTGATTCCGGTTGAAAAAGGCACCAAAGTAAATGGCTTTCTGGCCACCTGATTCAGGGTTTGATCCCACAATTCATTTCCATATTCTAAAAAACCGTGCAACACAAGTTGGTAACCCAACGTATAGTGATCGGGAACGTAATCCCGGTACGAACCGTATTGGGCTTTGTCGTATGAATACACTTTTTTCTGAGCAAGCTGAGCCTTCAAATCCATTGTAAAATCAGGGGACCTTCCACGACCACTTTTACTGTTAATGGTTTCACAAAATACGGCATCCCCCTCAATAAACCAAAAGGGCAAAAAACCTCCTATAATGATACCTATGGCCTGGTCACCAAAGGCCACATGCAACCCTTTGGTGAAGCCCTGCCTCAGCTTAAGCATCTGGACAACATGCCGGTATTCGTGCAAAGCCAACTGTTTTGGCCACCTTTGTGCATACGTAACCTGATCGGGCGTATGGTAAAAATTGGCATGAAAAGGGGTAGGCGAAACCATGGCATTTGAAAGGGTGCCGCGGTTGTGCATCACAATTTTTATGGTGTGTAATTTCGGGAAATACGGTGTGGAAACCGCTTTTCGAGAAAGTTCAATCAGGTTGGCATATTTTTGGGCAAGTTCAACTACTTCGGTTGGAAAAATGATCGTAGCCGATGTTGTTTTTAATTGTTTCCAATGAACAGAAGCCGGATCCTGACCGTTGACATAAAATTGGGATTTTCCATCCAAGACCACGAGGAACAATAAAAATCCAACGCCATATTTTACCAGACTTTTCATGGCGCAAAGATATTGCAAGAATGCGTATCAGTAAATGTTACTGATAGAAACTTCATTTTGTAGGTGTTTATCAATTTAAAACCAATCTAAATAGAATTATTTATGTAGTTTTGCATCCTAATTCATACTAAACAGTCGATTGTCATGAAAATTACTGGTAATACGATAGCCGAAGTGGCTTATAAAATAAAATTGGATGATCAACATGGTGAAATGATTGAGTTTGCTGACGAGCGAAGCCCACGTTCCATGATGTTTGGTTATCAAAAGATGATTCCTGGTTTTGAAACCCACATGGACGGCATGGAACCAGGCCAATCATTTGAATTCTCACTTAGTCCTGAAGAAGCCTTTGGGAATTACAATGAAAACCTGCTCATCAATGTTCCCAAAACCGCTTTTTTTGTCAATGGCAGCTTAAAGGAAGACCTGCTTTTTCTTGGCAATGAAATAGCCATGATGGATAGCCATGGAAATCCTGTAAACGGCAAAGTACTTGAGCTTACAGAGGAAAATGTACGAATGGATTTTAATCATGGCCTGGCCGGGAAAAATCTATTTGTAACAGGTCAGGTGATCAGTGTACGTGAAATTACCGAAGCCGACCTGGCTCCTCAAGGAGGTTGTGGATCAGGGTGTGGATGCAGCAGTAAAGAGTCCAAAGCCGAAGACTCGTGCTGTGGTGGTGGTGGCGGACATCATGAACATGGAGGTGGCGGTTGTGGCTGTAGCACGAAAGGATCGCACCATGATCATCACCACGATCACAAATATACTGAAGATTGTCCCGCTTGTGGCAACCCTGCCGAATTGCGTGGCAAGGGCCATGGCGATTGTCAGTGTGCGTAATATTTGATTAATCATTAAACCCTGCATAACATGCGGGGTTTTTTTATTTCAGGCCTTGTTTGTGTTTCTTTATTTAATTTTCATCGCCACAAGTCAAACCTGCTAATTCTCTATATTTGCAGTCAATTCAATACTCCCGGAAATGATTAATGCCAAAGCGGAATTGCTCAAGCAGGGTTTTTATGATAGTGATGCTGCGTTTATTAACCTGATGAAAAAGCGCATCCACCATGTGCTGCTTATATCGAGTGTTTACGATGCTTTTATGCTGGAGGAAGATGGCCGTATTGATGAACAAATTTTCCAGGAATACACTTCTCTGAGTCTGCGTTATCCTCCTCAGTTCTACAAGGCTACCACACCTTCAGAAGCTTTACTTGTGCTGAAAGAAGAAAAGATCGACCTCGTGATCACCATGCTCAGCACAGAAAAAAGTGATACCTTTTCCCTGGCCGAGGACATCAAAAAGGAGTTTCCGAAAGTTCCTATCGTGATGTTGACTCCTTTTTCGCGTGAAACAAGCCTGAAAATAACCAAGCTAAAACATGAGTCCATCGACTACATTTTTAGCTGGCTTGGAAACGCCGATATTTTGTTGGCCATTATTAAACTGATTGAGGACAAGATGAATGCTGAATACGACGTGATGGAAATCGGTGTTCAGGTGATCATTTTGGTGGAAGATAACATCCGCTTTTATTCCAGTTATCTGCCCATCATGTACAAAATCATTTTTAAGCAGGCACAAACTTTTGTGTCGGAAGGACTAAATGAGCACCAGCGAATGTTGCGTATGCGCGGTCGTCCCAAAATATTGATGGCCACAAATTATGAGGAAGCGGTTTCTATTTACGATAAATATAAACACAATGTGTTGGGTATTGTTTCGGATATTTCGTATCCCCGCAATGGTGTGATAGACAAGGAAGCCGGATTCAGGCTGAGCAAGAAAGTAAAAAAAGACAACAAGTATACGCCCGTGTTGTTGCAGTCGTCTGACCCAAAGAATCGCTGGAAAGCAAAAGAAATCAGGGTTGGGTTCCTGGATAAAAACTCGAAAAGCCTGACATTCGATTTACGAGAGTTTATTAAGGAGTATTTCGCCTTTGGTGACTTTGTTTTTAAAGATCCCCACATGGGACTTGTGGTGGGACGTGCACGCGATTTGAAAGACCTTCAGGAAAAAGTGTACAAAATCCCCACTGCTTCATTGAGGTATCATATCGAACGCGATCACTTTTCAAAATGGTTGCGGGCCCGAGCTCTATTTCCATTGGCAGAACTTTTCAGGGCATTTAAATCAGACGATTTCATTGATAGTGATGAGACTAAGAAGTTTATTTATGATTCTATTTCCGAATTTAGGATGGCCAAAGCCCGGGGGGTCATTTCTTCTTTCAATCGCGATAATTTCGATAAATACTTTAGCATATCACGCATTGGTCAGGGTTCTGTTGGTGGTAAAGCGCGTGGATTGGCCTTTCTCGATTCTCTAATCAACAGAAACAAACTATATCATCATTTTGATAAAATTGAAATAGCCATCCCTAAAACAGTGGTGTTGGGAACCGATGTGTTTGATGAGTTTATGGATCAAAATAAACTGTATCAGGTTGCTTTTAATAACGACCTTTCGGATGAGGAGATTTTGGCCCGGTTTTTAAATGCAAAACTGCCGCAGCAGGTTTATGGCGATTTATTTACTATTTCAGTAGCCATTTCAAAGCCAGTGGCTATCCGCTCCAGTAGCTTGCTCGAAGATTCGCATTACCAACCTTTTGCAGGAATATACAATACCTACATGCTTCCGCTTATCGATCATGATCGAAGTCAGATGTTTGAAATGATGGTCACTGCCATCAAAGCAGTATACGCCTCTGTTTATTATCACGACAGCAAGGCCTATATGACAGCGACTTCCAATATGATTGATGAGGAAAAAATGGCCATTGTCATTCAGGAAGTTTGTGGAACCGCTTATGGCAATCGGTATTATCCAACTTTTTCGGGTGTGGGCCGCTCCATCGATTACTATCCATTGCCTCCTTGCAAACCTGGAGATGGTACGGTGAGTCTGGCCCTGGGACTGGGAAAATATATTGTGGATGGTGGTCTTTCACTCAGGTTTAGTCCAACCTTTCCGAAAAATGTTTTACAAACTTCAACCCCTGACATGACCCTGAGGGAGACCCAGAAGGAGTTCTTCGCGCTGGACCTTAACCGAATCACTTTTGTGCCAACTCCCAACGACAGCGCTAACCTGCTTACACTCAAGATAAAATCGGCAGAGGAAGATGATGCCATACGTGACATTTCATCTACCTACGATATGCATAACCACGTGGTTCGTGATGGTTATGGTAGTAGCGGAAAAAAGTTGATCACCTTCTCAAATATACTCAAACACAATAGTTATCCTATAGCCGAAATTTTGCAAAAGGTACTTAAGCTCGGCGAGCAGGAAATGGGGAATCCGGTTGAGATTGAATTTGCCGTGGATTTGAACACGCGCAAAGGCGACAAGGCTACTTTTAACTTGCTCCAGATCCGTCCCATTGCCGTTAAAGAAGAAACGCTCAACCTGGAATTGAGTAAAATTAACCGGGAGAATACGCTGATCATTTCACAGTCAGCTCTTGGAAACGGAACCATTGATGATATTTTTGATGTTGTTTATATCCGGCCAGAGCTGTTTAATGCTGCGAACAACCAGAAGGTGATCCCTGACATTGAGCAAATTAACAATGACTTTTTAAAATCAGGAAGGAACTACATTTTGATAGGACCGGGCCGATGGGGATCAAGCGACCCATGGCTGGGCATACCGGTGAAATGGCCACAAATTTCAGCAGCCCGCCTGATTGTGGAAGCGGGTCTTGACAAATACCGCATCGACCCAAGTCAGGGAACACATTTTTTCCAAAACCTGACCTCTTTCAGGGTGGGGTATTTTACCATTAATCCCTTTATTGACGATGGATATTACGACCTGGGGTTTTTGGATGCCATGCCTGCCGTGTTCGAAAATCAGTATATCAGGCATATTCATTTTGAACAACCTCTGGTGATCAGGATTGATGGTAAACACAACCTGGGGGTGATAGAAAAACCAGTTCTCCCAACAATGCCAGGGGAAGAAAGTCAGTCGGTTAATATAGAAAAAAGTGAATGATTCGGGAAGGAATGTATGATATGAATCCCATCGTTACCCAATCGAATATGGCCGCAACATTTTGAGCTTAACATGATACTCAAATATTTCCTCCCGATTTATTTCTCGTAATAGCTGATTGGGTTCAGCAGTTTATCAAAAACATAATACTGGAGAAGTACAAAATCATCACCCCCATTTATCAATCCGTAAAATCGGTCATGATCCATTGGCACCAACTGATCGTAAGCCGCTTCCACCAATTCTTCAGGAACGGAACCCTTTTTGAACATTTTTATGTAGGTGGTGTCGTTGTTGAAATCGACCACGGTGAGTTCATATAAGCCGGGGGATTGAACGATTGAGTCGATACGGACTTTGGGGATCAGGTTATTCATCCTGGTTTCGTAGCGAACATCTGTAAAAGAAGTTAACAGGTTCAAAACCTTTAAGGTATCATAGTTATCAACACGGCTGTCATCTGTCAATCGCCGCAGATCGTAATGCCCGGATGCATCTATTACTTGTAGTGAAAACCCTTCTTCAGGCTTTTCTATCATGTTAAGCCGGATGCTTTTAATGCTTGAGAGGGTTTGCTTAAATACTTCATGGCTTTTCCAGTTATCGGGATCAGGAGAGAATTGTGCCGAAAGGTATCCCCTAAATCCTGGAATATAAGTTATGTAAGGTTGTGAAGCTCCTTCCATCAACATATAAGTGCCCAGGTTGTTGGAGGTTGCGTCACCAACATAAAATACCCTGGTGAGTTGCTCGTGAGGAAACAGTTTTATCTTATTGAACCAATTAATGTAATATACCTGCTGATAAACTTCTACCTTAACCCCGATGGAGGCCATCCGGCTAATCACGTTGTCGAAACTGATGGTTGAAACAGGTGATTTTACTTTTATCCTGTTCAGGGTAGCGAGCAATGACTCTACTCCCTGTTCATTGGTTTTGAATTTTCCATCCAGCAACCATCCTTTTGAGGTTCGTTGCAGGGTGATCGAATTGAGTCCTTTATCTGCAATAAACAGCTTGGTAACTGATGCTGTGTCAGCTACCGAAAAATCGGCTTCATTTTCCTTTAAAGTTGAATAGTGGTTTTGTGCCAGCAAATAAATGGCAATGGCAGCCAGTACCAACAAAACAATCAGGTAAATCCGGTTTATTTTCATAATCGATGTTTATAGTGCATATTTTCTTTTTCGGAGGTAAATTAACAAAAGACCTGTAAGGATGACGATTAAAACAGGTGCCAGCACGTTAAAAAACTGCCACATCATTTTTGATTCATTTACTTTGGCTTTATCCAGCAACCGCAGTTTCATTTCCCTTGAGCGAATGGAAATCAAGCCAGGACCTTCTGTCAGATAATTAATCGCGTTCAACACAAAATCTTTATTTCCAAAGGTTTCACGTGTGTATTGGTCATATCCCAGTGGCAACGGCTTCCCCTGCTGAAACTGATTTATGATTAAATCGCCATCCGAAACTACCAGCATCGCGGTAGAGACGCTGTTTTCTTTAAATCCGATGCCTTTGTCGTTCATTATTTCGGGAGGAATCCGGTTGCGGAAATCCGATAAAAAATTGCCTTCGAGCAATACGGCGATTACCTGTGGCGGAGTGGTGTATTGCCGGGGATCGGGTTGTTCGCGCAGAATAGACAAACTGATGAGTGCCGGGACCTGTTCGGTACGTGAGTAGGGTGAAGTTGAAAGCAGAACGGTTTTTTTTACATTTTTTGTCGTCAGCGTGTCGATGCTGCTCACAAATTGTGTTTTAATGGCATTCAGGTTTTTACCAATGGGATGTTTGGTGGTGGGTGTAACAATCGGAAAATAATACCATGGGAAAAATTCAATTTGTGGCTGGTTGCCCACCTGGCCTGTGCGGATAGGAATGGAGGCGGCACTTAAATCCATGATTAAGTCGTTGTTAAGGCGCACCCCGTATGTAAATAGCTGCGATTGTATATCCAGTTTTTTTTCGATGGCCACCGTGTTTTCTGATCCGCTAATGCTGTCCATGCTGGCTAACACCGGATCAAGAAACCACAATATTTTGCCGCCATACATCAGGTATTGATCGATGATAAAGCGGTCCTTGCCCGAAAACATGGAATCGGGTTTTGCAATGATAATGGCTGCATATTTGGGGATGATTTCCCATTTTTGGTTTACGGAATCAATTAACGTGCGGTTAACCAAGGCATTCAGGCTGCCTTGGATGCGAATCCTTTCTACATGATAATTTTCGTTTAGTGTTTTTGTGAGGTCGAAAGTCTCCTGGTCGTCTAGTTCACCTTGTCCTTCGATGAAAGCGATGGAAGGTTTCTTCAGTCGGGTAATTTTGTGGATGGCACTGGCGAATTTAAATTCCAGGTTTTCGATTGAATTATTCAATACAGCTTCGGGGGGGATGTTCATCTGGGCATCGAGCAATTCAATCGCTATTTCATTGTTGCGGTACGAGGCCAATGCTCCCGGAAAAATCACCTGTTGTTCCAGCCCGCTTTTTGTCTTCACTTGTAAATTGGTAGGTTGTAGCCCTTGTTGCACAAGCAATTGATAGGTGGCATTTCGCTCTTGTTGATTTTCGCTGGCCGACGGATTAATAAACTCGTAGGCAATGTTTTTGTTATAGGCCCTGAATTCATCAAGCAGCTCCTTGGTTTCACGTTTTAACCTTTTAAAACCGGCTGGAAATTCTCCTTCCAAAAAAACCCTGAAATAGACTATGTCATCTACATTTTTTAATAGCTCGCGGGTTTCAGCCGAGAGGGTGTAGCGTTTTTCGTTGGTCAGGTCCACACGCGTAAAAAGGAAAGAACTGATGAAGTTGCCCACAAGAATGATCCCGATAACCAGGAGAAGTTGCGACCACGATTGACGAACGATTGAAGATTTCTTTTCTTTCATGTTACACAAACTATTGGTTACCATTTTCTTCGCGCGAGCGAAAACTTGGTTAAAAACAAAAACAGGGCGATGGCACTAAGAAAATAGACTACATCGCGTGTGTCGATCACGCCACGGCTGAGTGAGCTGTAATGAGCGCTGATTCCAAGGGAGCGGATCAAAAGGTCGACCGGACCAAATAGTTCAAAAGAATAAATCAGTTCGAAACCCAGGTATAAAAAGGCACTCAGCAGACCGGCTATCACAAATGAAGTAACCTGGTTATCGCTGATGGAAGAGGTAAATATCCCGATTGAGGTGAAGGCCGCACCTAAAAACAGCAAGCCGATATAACTTCCCCAAATACTTCCCGAGTCGATGTTGCCCTGAGGAAAACTAAGCAGATATACGGAGATGTAATATAATAAGGTTGGCAGCAACGCGATAACCACCAGTGTAAATGACGCCAAAAATTTGGCCAGTATGAGCTGCATGTCGGTTAAGGGTCGGGTAAAGAGCAATTCGATGGTGCCGCTTTTTTTTTCATCGGCAAACGACCTCATGGTGATGGCTGGCACCAGAAAAATAAATACAAATGGCGCGATGACGAACAATCCATCGAGGTTGGCATATCCATAATCGAAAATATTGAAATCGTTTGGAAATACCCAGAGAAATAGACTGATGGTGACCAGGAATACCAGAATAATGACATAGCCCATGAGGGAACTGAGAAAACTCCGGATTTCTTTAAAATACAATGCTGACATCCTTATGGTATTTTATTAGAGTCGCAAAAATACTATTTTTTGGGAGAGCAGACAGGATTGAATTTGGAGAGAATTCGCTTTGTTAACGTCTTTTAGGACTTCATGGTGCAACGTTATTTTATTATTTTTACCAGGATAAAAAATCTAACTGTTTATGAGCTTCAATTCAAACCAGAATATACTACAAGAAGGCATCCAGGATGTGCTAGAAAATGCGCAAATACGGAGGGGATAAAAAGTTTGAGTATGATGAAAAGCAAGTGGCACATTCAGCTGTTGTGTGCATTACCATTAGCGGGATGAACTACAAAATAAAAGGGAAATGGGATGAAAAAATGACAGGTAAATAGTATTTAATCACAGTTACTTTTATTGTTCCAACTCATCCGGGTCAAGGGGTTGTTCAAGCCACTCTTTTGCGTACCTTTGCCGCCCCAAACTTATTTCTATGATTACTATTTCTGACTTGGCCATTCGCTTTGGAAAGCTGCCCTTATTTGCTGATGTTAATTTAAAATGTACTTCCGGTAATTGTTATGGTGTTATTGGTGCCAATGGTGCCGGAAAGTCTACTTTCCTGAACATCCTTTCAGGTACCCTTGAAGCCACCCGTGGATCAGTCACCCTGGAGCCTGGTGAACGGCTTTCTGTACTCAGTCAGGATCACTTTGCTTTTGATGAGTATCGTGTGCTCGACACGGTGTTGATAGGGCATGAAAAGCTTTGGAAGAACATGCAGGAAAAAGAGGCACTGTATGCCAAATCTGATTTTTCTGAAGCCGATGGCATGAAGGCCGCTAAATTGGAAGAGGAATTTGCCGATATGGATGGCTGGAATGCCGATAGCAATGCAGCTGAACTGCTTAGCGGACTCGGAATAAAAGAGACGTTGCACCCCATGCTGATGAAAGATGTAACCGGGAAAGAAAAAGTCCGTATCCTGTTGGCCCAGGCGCTGTTTGGTAATCCGGATAACCTGTTGTTGGATGAGCCTACCAACGATCTCGACCTGGAAACAGTGCTTTGGCTCGAAAATTATCTGGCCAATTTTGAGAACACGGTCATCGTGGTTTCGCACGACAGGCACTTTTTAGACAATGTATGCACCCACATTATTGATATCGATTATGGCCGTATCCGCATGTTCTCCGGAAACTATACCTTTTGGTACGAGTCGAGTCAATTGGCATTGCGCCAGCGTTCGTCTGCCAATAAAAAGGCAGAAGAGAAACGCAAAGAGTTACAGGAGTTTATCTCCCGGTTTAGTGCCAATGTGTCGAAATCACGTCAGGCTACCAGCCGAAAGAAAATGCTGGAAAAGCTGAATATTGATGAAATCGAACCTTCCAACCGCCGTTACCCCGGAATTATTTTTAAACCCGAACGGGCAGCTGGCGACAAAGTTTTGCTGGTTGAAAATCTGAGTTTCAGGCTTGAAGACGGCACGACGTTGTTTTCCGATGTAAATTTTCACGTGAGTAAAAACGATAAAATTGTTTTCTTGTCGCACGACAACCGCGCTGCCACTGCCTTTTTTAAGATCATTGGGGGCGAGTTGGCTCCTCATACTGGTACTTATGAATGGGGTGTAACCATTACACCGGCTTTTCTACCCATGGACAATACCGGTTTTTTCAACAAAAAGATTTCCCTTTTCGATTGGATTGGTCAATATTCGGATGATACAAGTGAGAATTTTTTACGTGGTTATCTGGGCAAGATGCTCTTTTCAGGGGAAGACGGAGCCAAAAATGCCATGGTGCTATCCGGAGGTGAACGCATGCGTTGCATGATTGCCCGTATGATGCTATTAAACCCCAATGTACTTGTTCTTGACCATCCCACAAACCACCTTGACATGGAGTCCATCCAGTCGTTTAACAACAACATGAAAACCTATCCAGGCAATATCCTGATGGCTTCACACGACCATGAATTTATTGAAAGTGTCTGTAACCGGGTGATTGAACTCACCCCCAATGGTATGATCGACAAATACATGGACTTTGAAGAATACCTTGCCGATGAGAAAATAAAACTGCAACGCGAGCAAATGTACCGGTAGTTGTGAATGGGTATGATGACCCATTAAAGATCTGAAAGCACCAACACGTGCTTGCAGGATTTATACTTTACAGATCGTATGTCTCAATACCAGCTTTCTGAAGAATGGAATAAACAGACCTTTATTTATTTGATCTACCGCACTCAGAGGTGAACATAATTGAGTTCGGTCTAAAAAGGTGAATCATGAAAAGTGATTTTCAGCCACTTCCCCTTTAGGGGACTCTTGCCTGCCGGTAGGGAGGAAGGGGTAAAAGTGGCTGAAATCGTTCTATTACCTTTTTAGACCAGGCTCATGTTTGTAATGCGAAATGCCTTACCTCACCAAAATCCGTTTCACCTTTCCAACTTGTGGCGATCCCAATCTCACAATATAAGCCCCAGGTTTGGCATATGATAAATCCAAATGGTACTGATACTTGCCATTTACATTGTGCACCCTGTTCTCAACCAGTTTTTGACCAAGTACATTGTGCAGGTTGATCATGAGGGTCTCGTTGATAGTGGTACTCTCCAGTGAGATGTCAAAAATATTGTTTCCAACGGTCTTTATCACCATGTCAGCATTGTTGAAAGGAATAGTTTCCACACCGATATGCAGCACCAGGTTTACTTTGTAGTCTTCGGTTTCTCCATAAGTGGTTGCATAGCAGGCATCTTCAGGAACCGGGCCGTTGAGGCTTGTTTTAGCCCTCAAAATATGTTCTCCCAGGTTAACGCCATCAGGTATGGTCAACGACATGGTTTCCACATAATACCCATTCGTCATGCCGGGTGCAATTTCGTAATTGTCTACAACCACCTCCTCTGTTTCGAACACGAAATTATCGTTCAGGTCGATCCATACTTTAATGTATTGACTTCCATAATAGGTGGCGATGGTTAGTTCGTTGATGCTGTTATTCTCCAATTCGGTTGAAAGTTCGGTATAATCTCCATACCCTTTTGGTGAACAATCGGTGGCCGTGTCGATGGTTCCCAGTTGGAACAGAAAAATTCCGCTTCCTGTGTGGCAATTTGATTGAGGCTGGCACAAGGTGTTGATTACCTCAACGTGAGTGGTGTCGTTTCCATCAAAAGCATCGCCAGGTAGCGAGGTGTAGGCAGCTAACTGATAGGCTCCAAGCGCCATCATATCGCCGGTTTGTGAAAAGGTGAAATTGATTGGTGAAGCTGGGGTCAAAGGCCCCGGGACCTGTTCGGTTACCAATACATCATTCAATTGATAGCTTACCTCAAAATTGGTTTGATCGGCTGTACCGAAGTTGCTGAGGGAAACTGTAATGTCTTCTTCGCTCGTCAACCCACTACCTGAAACGGGTGAAATGACACCGGTGACACCGATATCGTCAGGAAATAAATACAGGACACTTTTCGTGATGGTGTCGTTTGAACGGAATTCATCCCCTGCCAGATTGGTAAAAGATTTTATGGTATAGGTTGAGCCAACAAGACCCAGGTTGGCTGTGGTGTTAAACGTGTATTGCATGGATGTACCCGTTGCCAAAGGCCCCGGTATGATCTCACTAACCACCGCACCACCATCCAATTGATAACTCACGGGAATGTTTATCTGTTCATCTTCACCATAGTTAAAAACCGTGATGGAGATGGGTTCGGTTTCCGATAAGGCACCATCCACAGGTTCGTCGATGCTAACCGCTCCCATGTCCTGTGCATAGTTTGAGGCAATTTGAAAAACACCCACCACATCGGTTCTCTGGTTATTAATAAAATACTCAGCGATATGCCAAAAGGTCTTGTCGTTGGCCGGATCAACCGATATCTGGACATAGTCGGCAAGCCTGTTTGATGAATTATTGGACAAGCTCTGCGCGATAAGGGTTTCATCAACAGTCATTTGTCCCAAAGGGTCAGAGGCATATCGTCCGGTAAAATAAATGGCAATTTTTTCGGCAGAGCTAACAGTGGTATATCCCATGCCTATATTTCCTTGTCCGTCCATTACCATGCTTCCTGAAAAAGCATGTTTGTTGTTATATGGGGAAATATAGGTTCCCTCCTGATAAATTGTCCATGGATCGCCATCGTTGTCCTGACGCATTTCAAACCAGCGAATCCCTGCCAGTTCAGCTCCTGACCCATCTGTGTCGACCACAAAATTAAATATCGCTGAATTGTAACCCGGGAACCTTCGGTATTGAGCCTGGTTCATGATGGTTGCCTGAAGCACATCCTGATCGGGACCGCCTGGCTGGGGAACATTACTAAAAGAACCCCCATCAAACACAGATATAAAAGGGGTGGTAGGTATTTCCATGGGAGCAGAAATGGTCGAGTTGGCCACATCTGTCCAATCCACATTCACAGTCCACAATTTTAAATGGTCGGTCGAAACGCCACTCCAGGCATCATCTTGCATATAAACAACCGTTGCATTTCCGTCCGGTGGCAGGTCGCTATTGGTCACATTAAAAAACTGCGGGCTATAAAACCCTGAAGTTGAGATTCCTGTGAGAGGAAATCCTACAAATTGAGCCGCATTGCCCAGGAGCATTTCGGCACGTTCTATCGCAAAAACTTTATTGTTGGCGCCAATATTGGCTGTAACATAATACGCATCCGACCAAACAGAGAATTTGGTGTAGTCGGGAAATTGGCCGGTTCCAAAACCGGTGGTGTAAATATACCAGCCATCGTTTACGGGGTCGGGTCCCTGGCAAACGGCTACGTTAAAACCGTTTGGGTTATTATCAAATTCGGTGATCACAAAACGGTCGGCTTCTGCATCATAAAATACAATTGGATCGCCAGTATTATTGCCCGGGAATAAGGTGCTTAAAGAGGCCGTGGGTGTTAACGGGTTACCTGCTTTATCAAAGATTCTAAATCCCACGTTCCATCCGCCAACAAAATGGTTTGGTCCAATAGCCCCGGTGGGGTCAGAAGGGGTGTAAATGGCAGTATTGGCGTCAAAAACCAGTAATGGATCTTTTGCATCACGTTTAATTGATCGTAACTGATTTTCTACCAAGGCATCGCCTCCAACAGGAAGTCCTTTTCCGGGAACTGTGATGTTAGCTCCTCTTCTTTTGGGAGGACCCGGTTTAGTGGTTTCATTGGGATCAACACCGATAAAAGTACCATCCATAATTTGCCGGGCAATACTTGGCACCAGAATAGGTTTCTGGATCATTCCAAAAGTCCCGGCTTTTTCACCTCCACCGTTTTGTGCGAAGAGGGTAGGAGCGTGAGATAGGGTTGCGATTAAAAGGAAAAGGAGTCGAAATAGTTTCATGATCGAAATTATGTTTAAAAAGGGTGATGAATGGATCATTAATAAATGATGAAATGGCGGCTAAAGTAATTATTATTATATAATAGGTGTACTTGTTGATTCAGGTTAACCAAATATTAACAAAAAAAATCGAAGGTTGTAATCATTCAGGCCAGATGATTATTGATTTAAGAATACATTGGCTTTTTTTTAGATCAATATGACGGTGCGCTGCACCTTGAATGTAACTATATTATTTATTTTGTCTGAATAGCAGTTTGTTAGAGCTTATTTGCGACTGCAAGTTACCTCATTTTCATCATTTAACAGGACCTATTTGTATTGCAGAATCAGATAATCAAAAAATGATCCTTCAGCAAATTGGCCGTTAAACATGAATGAACTGGCATGATTCCCACCAGGTCTCCCGGTTTAAAGGTAAGCAATTCCTTTTCAGGCATGCTGATTAAACCATGTTCCTGTGAAAGTGAATGCACAAACGCGCCGGTGATGGGATCGCCCCACCGCAGGTTTTCATCCAGCCTCACCACATAACCATACAATTGAAATCCCTGATCGGCTTCGATGTGTTCTTTTGACAAATGAACGGCTCCCCCATAAATGGCCAATTCTTCACGCTCCTTAAGGATTGAAACTACCGGACAGGCCGTAACTACCGCGATATCACCCGGAGAACATGCTCCCAGGTGGAGCTGCATCACATCGTTATAAACAAAATTTCCCGGACGGATTTCATCAAATCCATGAAAATGGGTGGCCAAATTACATGAAGGCGTGTCTCCATATGAAATGATAAATTCGGGGTAAAATCGTTCATGGTGGTGTTTTAAGGAAATGAGTTGTTCGCGCGATTTTTCCATGATGTCAAGTATTCCATCCTTTTCTCTTGCCTGATACGTGTGGCCGGCATGGGTAAGAAATCCACCAAACGTTAATTTTGGAGAGGCAGCAACCTCTTTTAGTATGTCATCTATTTCAGGATCATGGGGTAACAGTCCGGTACGGTGATAGCCCGTATCGATTTTGATCAATACAGTCAGATGGTTTGAAGCCTGTTGATCCAGAAAACGGGTGGTGAATACCGAGTCAACGAGCAGGTTCAATTGAATTTTTTTCGCCAATTGGTTGATTTGGCTCATTTCCAGCAGGTTCACCGGAAAGGCTATGGTGATGTCCTTCCAGCCCTGACCGGCAAACTCTTCAGCCATCGAAACGGATGAAACGGTGATCTTACTTACCCCTTCCTGCCTGAAAAATTCGGCCACCTGAAGGTTTTGATGGGTTTTAAAATGGGGACGGAAAACAACGCCGCCTTCATCGGCTTTCTGCTTCATCCTGCGGATGTTGTTGAGGACTTTGTTACTGTCGATCAACAGGGTGGGTCGTGTTATGGATTTCATCGGGTGATTAGTATTTTCGTGACCAGTTGTTTATTATTTTGAGAACAAACCGCCAGGTAAAGACCGGGATAAAGTGAGTTTGGCAAATCTATTTTAACCCGGGCACCCAGGCGTATCTCGATATATTTTGTAAAAAGAATCCTTCCCTGAAGATCCATTAGCCTGAAGTATAGTTTGCCGGACAGGAGTGATGAGAGATAAAGATGGTCTGTCGCCGGAATGGGACCAATTTGTATGTTGTCGATTGTATTGTTTTTTGATATCCATGTGGTGATGGTATCGTATGGACAAACCGTAAGATTGTGCCCGTCAAGATAGCGCTGCTTGGCTGGAATAGTACCTGAACCGATTGGCATGGGTAAACCAATGGAAGGCCAGTCGCCGGAATGCCAGAACGCAGGTTGCTCCTCTAAATAGTAACTCGAATCAGGCAAATCGTCTGTTCCGGCAGGCGTGGTGATTCCTTTAATGTTGTTTCCAAATTCAAAATGATCTTCCCCTGTTAAAAAATACAACCCAAACAGCAATTCGCTATTGGTGACTTCGTTGCCCACAAAGTTTTGGCGATTTGTCATGAGTGTGTCACTACTTGTCATGACAATTCCGTACAGTTCCGCCCGGTTTCTAAAGAAGGTATTTTCAGGTCCTGAGGGCCCCCAGTAATGATCAATGATCAGGTTTTGGACGATGTTGCCTTCAAATAAATTGGCGTAGGCATAATGCCCATGCAGGCTGATGTCACCCGAAAAATCGGGAATGGGTTCCGTTCTGAAAGGTTCGATAGAATAGTTATAGGCGATGACATTGCCATTTGAGCCGGTCTTCACCATCATGGCATGGCGTAGTTTTCTGAAAATATTGTTTTGAACCAAACATTCGCTGCTGTGTGTGGAAAAGGTGACACCATAACCCCGCATACCTGTTCCGTCATAAGTAAAACCATGATGGAAATAGCAACCCTCGATGAGCAGGTAGGCCGAAGCGTTCACGTCGATGTGACTGCCAACACTGCTGTCGCTTTCCACACCACGTACCACGCAATTGGCCGCATAGCTAAAGCTGATATTCGACCCGGCTCCTTCGTCCGGGGCATCCAAACGTTTGATCTTTAAGCATTCAACACCCGCATTCTGGATGGGTTCGATGGGACGTACCTGCGGGTTGAGTTCCGGCGAATAATCGATTCGTAACGGACTTTCAAGAGATAGTTTTGAACCGGAAATTTCGATGATCCGCGTAATTTGCCCGACAGAATAATCGGCCCAGGAGATGGGAACCACATCCCAATCACCATTTTCTTCGCGTATTTCAATGGTTTGTCCTACTGTAAATGAGGAGGCGTTTTCCACCTGAATCCAAGGGTTGTCTTTTTCAAATCCTGCTGTAATAGGTACAAAATCTGATGATTGTCCTTTTTGGATGTTGATGCAGTTAATGGTCTGATGTCCCAGCCGGAACATCAAGGTGGCAGAGTCGGAGCTAATTCCCTGAAGCAACGTGCTATCGAATAATCTGATGGAAGAGGTGAAAAGATAGTTCCCTGATGGGAAAAAAACAGCTCCCAAGCGGCCATTGAGTGAATTGATAGCGGCCTGAACGGCGGGCTGATCGTTGGTGAGACCATCGCCTTGCGCTCCAAAGTCTTTTACATTGATTTGTTGATCAGGATTGATAAAATGATGGTTTGCAACAACATGGTGCCAGTCAACACGCCGATTCTCCGGTATTACCTGAGAAAAGGCAGTGCTAATTGTTGTGAATAAACCAACCAAGCATAATATCTGCTTCATGCGATCGTTTCTTTTTGGTAAAATTAATTAATTTTATGCCCAAAATCAACGTCATGAAAAACCTGACTTTATTTCTGTTTGTCCTTTTGATTGCTCTATTTTCTTCTTGTAAACAAGGAAGCCGGCAATTGGTAACAGAGAAAATCCAATACGATGTCAGCCTGATGTCTCCTGATCCCACCTACGATTGGTGGATACAAAATTTGGTGGGACCGCAACGGGAAAAATTGGTAGATATGATGATGCAAAGTGCTTTGGAAGGAGGAGTTCAGGCTTATGATTATTTTAATGAACCCATAACTCCATTCGACATCAAACAGATGTTATCTGATACAACAGTGGTTACCTTTCGACGGATTGAACCTCCATACGAACTTTTTGACTCATTGGTCATACATACCATTGAACGTGAAGACATCCAGCGCATCCGGTTTATGGAAGAATGGACCATCGACCCCGCTACCCTGCAAATGGAGAAAAAGATATACGGAATTGCACCCATTGCCCGCCGCATCGATGCTCAAGGCATTGAACGCTGGCAACCCTTGTTTTGGCTTTATACCGATAAAGACTTTATCAATCAATTGAAAAACTAACAACATACGCAAACCAATACTGCCAAATGAACCAATACTTTAAACTACCAATCCAATGAAAATTATTTCTCTCTCAGACGTAACCACCACCAAAGTCACCATGGAAGGTGCTTCAGGTGCAACCAAACAGATACCTCTTGCCGCCGAAGACGGTGCCCCCGTATATGCTTACCGGGTTTTCTCCCTGGAGGGTAAAGGGTTTACTCCTTACCACCAGCATCCCTACGAACACATGAACTATATTATTGAAGGCGAAGGCTTTCTTGTAAACGAGCAAGGCGAACAACAGTCCGTTAAAAAGGGCGACTTTGCCATGGTGCTTCCCAATGAAAAACACCAGTACCGCAATGCTTCTGCCAGCGAAAAGTTTGTGATGATTTGCGGAGTGCCGAAGGAGTTTCAGTAAGATATCTTCCTATCCGGTAACTTAATCCTTTTCCAATTTTCAATGAAGACCTAGCCATTGAACCGGCGATGATTTGGTCATTGTAAAAGGTATGTACTCGTTTTTGTTTTTCATTTTGAACTCCAGAATGTCTCCAGTATTCAGGTTACCGATTTGCATTTTTTGTAGTAAAATTCCCCGGAAATGGTTTGTCTGACTATTTTTGATACCTTTGAGACAGAATCACAGCACTGCAACAATAAGTATTACAGCGAACACATTTTTTGAGGATTAAAATAGACAAGGGATTGTTTGTGAAGAATGGCAGTGGAAATTGGAGTGTGAATAATAAGGAAATAATAACTATACCAAGGATAACACATACATTATGTCTTTATCAGGAGAGCCTCAAATACTTTTACCTTTAAGGACCAGGAGTCGTCTCCACAGGCCTGCTGACATACAAATTATGTCCTGATACATTATAATCGGTGAGATGTCCTGAACTGTTGTATGTTTTTTCCACATTGGTCTCACTTCCGGTAATGGTATTGAAAACCAGTATGCTGCGATCGATCACCCGGATGTAACCCGGGTCGTCGCGTTGCAGTTGTCTGTTAATTTCATCTTCCCTGGAGCCACTCAACCGGTCTTTAAATTTGTTCACCTGATTGCCGACAATTCTTGAAAACAGGCTTTTACGCCCGGGCCTAACTTCTCCGGCATCAGCCAGCATCATCGTTTGAGGTTCGAAATCAGGGATGCTTAATTTTTCAAAATCGTAAATATCAACCAACTCGGTGGTGAGGGGCTTTTGGGGCAGACTGGTCATGGCCAAAGGCTGGTTTTCGATGGCAACCACTCTTCTGACCGGAGGTTTAGCGTTGGTTGCCGGTTTCGATTCAGAAACATTTTCTTTAACCGGGGGTTGTTTTTTCCGTGGAACGATTAATTCAGAAGAACTGCTTTTGTTTGGAATCACCCTGGTGGTGCGATAAGCATAGGATTGAAGAATAATCTGGTTGCCTTTCGGTACGGGTTGATTTCTTAAAAAAAATGAAATCGCAAGAAGAAACGCCAGTCCGGCTGCCACCGATGACACCCGGGTTAGGGGGATCACTTTTCGTTTTTTCAACGAACTTTTTCCGGGAAATAAAATCTTTGTGTCTGGTTCAAGACGGAGTTTCTGATGCAGTTCGAACTCCTTGTGCAACATCGGGTTGATCGATAAAAACTGATTCAGGTGTTCGGTTTCTTTGTTGTTCAGGTCATTTTCAGCGGAAGCGATAAAATAAGTTTCATAGTTGGTTTCATCAATGCCGGCAACCTTTATGACAGGTATTTTTTTTAACTCTTGTTTAAAGTCGGCTTCAATGATAAGGGGTTCCAGGGTGGCCAGTTCGAGCCCTTCGAATTCGTCTTTCAGGTCAGGATGCTGGTCGAGAAAAGCAAGCAAAGCGGTTTCTTCAGCCTTCGAAAGCTGTCCATCGAGGTAGTCGATCACGAAAACTTCGTAATTCTTTAAATCGATCAGTGGTTGCTTTTTCATGACTAAAGTACGGTTTCGGTACTGATTAAATATTGTTTCAAACTCAAGCGTGCCCGGTAGATATACACTTTTACCTGTGCTTCGTTCAATCCGGTTATTTCTCCTATTTCTTCATAGCTGTAACCCTCGTAATCGCGCAGCAGCACAACGGTGCGCTGGATTTCTGAAAGCCTTGATAAAGCCACGTCAAGCACTTCTTTCAGGTCGCTGTAACCATGTTTTACCGGTTCACTTTTATGCTCATGGCCCTCCATGCGTGTCATCCTACTGTTTTTGCGAAAGCTGTCGATCATGGTGTGGTAGGCCGTGGTGAACAGGTATGATTTTCCTTTTTCCACCTGTACCTCATTCCGCCTGATCCACAACTTCATAAATGATTCCTGCACCAGATCACGCGCGGCTTCGGTGTCGCCCGTGTTTTTCAGCAGGAACCGGAAAACTCCGTCGCTGTGTTCATCTACGCAGTTGTTATATTCACTGACAGTCATGCGCTAAAAGTAAAAAACTTCCATAACACCTGTGACGGATAAGCATGGAAAATGTTACAGGTTGAGAAGAATATTTTTAATCGTTTATACACCGCCTCTTCAAGCGGTCATTTCCCTGAGTTTTGTTTCCAGTTCACTTAAGGAAACTACATCAATTTTGGGTTTCATGGCCCAGCCTTTTTTTATTGGGGCTGCCACGAAAGAGTGTGAAGGGTGAATATCCTGGCAGGCATAAAAGTAGCCTTTTGAAAGTATTGGGGCGACTGAGGCTATACATTCGATGGTAAATACCAGTTCTTTTATTTTCATCACAAAATCTACCTCTGCACCATTGCTCGTTCTATAAAAATAAAATGAGGCTTCAGGAAATAGTTCTTTCATGTTTGACAAAACAATTTGTTCCCAGATGCTACCAAATGAAGGATGACCTGCCATTTCCTCAAAATTGCGCAATTCCAATAGGGTGGAGGTAATCCCGGAATCGGTAATATAAATTTTAGGTGCTTTTACGAGACGTTTTCCCAGATTTGAAAAATATGGAGGTATTACGTCAACCATGAAAGTGCTTTCCAGTAAATCGATGTAATTTTTAACAGTGACAGCGGAAACACCCAAAGATTTAGCCAATTTGGAGTAATCAGCTGTTTGACCGTTTAAATGAGCCAACATTTTCCACAGTCGGTGCATGGTTGCCGGAGAAACTCCCCTCCATTGCAGTAAATCGCGTTCTAAGAAAGTAGAAATAAAGTTATTGCGCCACTCATAGGATGTTTCACTATCTTGTGCCAGTGCACTTCTTGGAAATCCTCCATGAGCAAAATATTTCTCAAGTGAATCAAAATCCTTTATCTCGTCCCACAAAAATGGCATCAACTTTTTGTAGGTAATTCTCCCTGCCAACGATTCTGAACTCTGTTGCAGAAGTTCTCGGGAAGCTGATCCAAGGATTAAAAATGATCCATTCGCATTCCATTCATCTGAAAGACTTCTGATCACTGGAAATAATTCAGGTTTGCGTTGAATTTCATCTAAACAAATCAATTTCCCTTTTTGAGTAGTAAAAAACCATTCAGGGTCTTCCAGTTTTTGTAAGTCAGAAGGACGTTCCAAATCCAGGTATATACTGTTTTTGTTGCCTTCGATTATATGTTTAACTAATGTTGATTTTCCGCTTTGACGTGGTCCTATCAATGCGACAACAGGATTATTTTTTAGTGCTTTTAAAATAGTTGCTTCTATTTTTCGCTGGACATACATAGGTATACAAAATTATCATCCATGCAAATGTAAAATATAAATTTGAATTTGCATGGTTAATAGTAATTTTGTTTGCCTTTTTTAAGAACTTAACAAGCAAATAAGTCAAATAGTGTTATTACAACACCCACCAATATGCATATAATATTACCCGTGATAATCCGTACAACCCGTGTCACCCGTGTTCTATAAATCCTAATCGTTTAGCTTCAGTACCACAAGAAACGCCTGTTGAGGAACTTCCACATTGCCTACCTGGCGCATGCGTTTCTTTCCTTTTTTCTGCTTTTCAAGCAGTTTCCGCTTCCGCGTGATGTCGCCACCATAACATTTGGCCGTAACATCCTTGCGCACTGCTTTGATGGTTTCGCGGGCGATGATTTTAGCACCGATAGCCGCCTGGATGGCGATATCGAACTGTTGTCTTGGAATAAGGTCTTTCAACTTGATGCAGATTCTCCGGCCAAAATCATAGGCATTATCCACATGAATCAAGGCAGACAAAGCATCAACAGGCTCCGAATTTAACAGGATGTCCAGTTTTACCAGTTGAGCAGGTTTATAGCCGGTGATGTGATAGTCAAAGGAGGCATATCCCTTGGAGATACTCTTGAGTTTGTCGTAAAAATCGAACACAATCTCTCCCAACGGCATATCCACAGTCAGTTCTATCCGGCTGGTGGTCAGGTAGGTCTGGCTTTTTAACTCGCCACGTTTGTCGAGGCAAAGCTTAATGATGGGGCCAATATAATCAGTTCGGGTAATAATCTGCGCCCTGATATAAGGTTCTTCGATGTGGTCGATGTATTTCTGCTCGGGCAATCCGGATGGATTGTGAACTTCTATGATTTCTTTTTTGTTGGTGATTACCCGGTACGACACATTGGGCATGGTGGTTATCACATTCATGTCGAACTCGCGTTCGAGGCGCTCCTGGATAATTTCCATGTGCAGCAAGCCCAGAAATCCACAACGAAATCCAAAACCCAATGCAAGTGACGATTCAGGTTCAAAAGTCAGCGAAGCATCATTCAACTGAAGTTTTTCCATGGATGAGCGAAGTTCTTCATACTCTTCGTTATCGATGGGATAAATACCTGCAAACACCATGGGTTTCACATTCTCGAAACCATCGATGGCCACCTTACACGGGCGGTCCACCTGGGTGATGGTATCGCCTACTTTTACTTCTTTTGAGGTTTTTATGCCTGAAATAATATATCCTACATCCCCTGTTCGCAATATATCGCGTGCTTCGGGTTTAAGCCGCAGTACTCCAATTTCGTTGGCCTCGTACTTTTTGCCGGTGTTCACAAATTTCACCTGGTCACCTTTGCGTATTTCGCCGCTAAAGATTCTAAAGTATGCGATAATGCCCCTGAAATTGTTGAAAACAGAGTCGAAAATCAAGGCTTGCAAGGGTGCGTCTTCTTCTCCTTTGGGAGAGGGAATCCGTGTGACAATGGCTTCCAGAATTTTATCAACGCCGTATCCTGTCTTGCCGCTGGCCTCGATAATATCCTCATAATTGCAGCCTAATAGGTCTACAATCTGGTCTTTCACTTCATCGGGCATGGCATTTTCCATGTCCATTTTATTTAAAACCGGGATAATTTCCAGATTGTTTTCGATGGCCAGATAGAGGTTTGAAATGGTTTGTGCCTGTATGCCCTGGGTGGCATCAATTACCAGCAAGGCTCCTTCGCAGGCAGCAATCGAACGTGAAACTTCATAGGAAAAATCCACATGGCCGGGAGTATCAATCAGGTTGAAGACGTAATGCTGGCCATCTTGTTCGTAATCCATTTGGATGGCATGACTCTTAATGGTGATACCGCGTTCGCGCTCAATATCCATGTCGTCGAGCACCTGGGCTTGTTGGTCACGCCCTGAAACAGTACCGGTGAGTTCCAGCAGCCTGTCGGCTAACGTGCTTTTACCGTGGTCGATATGGGCAATAATGCAAAAATTCCTGATCTCTTTCATGGGCGCAAAAATACGATTTTAACTGATTGGTTTGGTACTTTGTTATTGCCCGGTGAAAAGAAATATAAAGGTATTGACATATCTAATCCACCCTTTGTTATCGCTGATGATGTCGTTTTGTTTCGGCTTGTATCTTGTTTGGCAATTTCATCGACCTGATTCACCGAAGAAAACCCCCTGTTCGCCGAAATGTTGTTTGCCAGGTTTGCATTACACCCTACATTTGCCTCTGAAATCAATTAAAAATCAGAATTCGAAATTCAATCAATAAAAAAAATGGAAACTTCAAAAAGACTTTATCGCTCCTCAACCCACAAGGTAATTGGTGGTGTTGCAGCCGGGTTGGCTGATTATTTTCTCATCGACCCCGTATTGGTCAGGGTTTTATTTGTTCTGGTGGCATTTTTTGGTGGCGGAGGTGTACTGATTTATATAGTACTTTGGATTGTTGTGCCTATTCAGGTGAGCAATCCTAACGACATGTATCGTCATGCATCCACTCACTATAAGAGTGCCGAAAATACCGGAGTTAAATCGGATGAAACGTTCATGCCGATTGAAACTCCTCGGCAGTCGAATACGGGACTTATTGCCGGCATAGTACTTATTTTTATTGGCTTATTATTTCTTATTGATCGCCTGATGCCGTGGTACAACATCACTTCTTTGTGGCCACTTATCCTGGTAGCCTTAGGCGTTATTATTATAAAACCAGACTTATTTAAAAACTCTAAAAACCAAAGCAATGAAATTTAGAAATATTTTTTGGGGAATTATCCTGATCTTTTTAGGGATACTGTTTACACTTGAAAACCTAAACGTCCTCGACTTCGACTGGTACAACATGTGGCGCTTGTGGCCTGTGATTTTTATCCTATGGGGAATCTCCATCCTGCCCATAAAAGACATAATTAAAATTGGGTTTGTCGTGGTGGTACTTGTAGGAAGTATTTATTACATGTTGAACGACAATGTTCGCTGGCGAATGGAAGAAGACAACTACACGGAAATTAATTCGCATGCAGTCAATCAGGAATTTCAGGTTCCTTACAACGACACCATGACGATGGCCTCACTTGATATGGAAATGGCTGCCGGTTCATTTACCTTGTACCAAACCAGTGATCAATTGGTGAATTTTGTCAAAAGCGGCTCGTTGGTTACCTATAAATATATTGTAAAGCAAGAAGATACCATTACCGAAGTGCGAATTATGATGGAAGACGGCGTACGCCTCAATTCCAAAAAGAATAACCGTGTCGATGTTCAACTCAATTCAATTCCGGTTTGGGACATGGATTTTGAAATAGGCGCGGCAGAAGTGGATCTCGACCTGAGTCCTTTTCGGCTGAAATCGTTTCGTCTGGAAGGCGGAGCTGCTGACATCAACATAAAACTGGGTGATCAATACCCTGATACTTATTTAGAAATTGAAGCAGGTGCTTCCTCCATCGAATTAAGAGTACCCGAATCATCCGGGTGTGAATTGAAAATCAGCACCGTGCTATCAGGCAGGACCATCTCGGGTTTTAATCAGGTAGAACATGGTTTGTATCGTACAGGAAATTTCGACGAGGCCACCCATAAAATCTATATGGATGTAAATGCAGCCGTATCGAATTATTCGGTGATTAGATATTAATACCAGAAACCTGAAATACAATATTACATGTGGGCTTGGCGGCGTTTTCAAAAGATTTTGAAAGCGCCGTTTTTTTCGTGCGCCAGGAGAATGCTTTCAGTTTTATTTAATGAGTCCGATCTAAAAAGGTAATAGAACGATTTCAGCCACTTTTACCCCTCCCAGCCTGGCGGTAGGCAGGAATCCCCTAAAGGGGAAGTGGCTGAAAATCAGAACTCCCTTTAGTCCCGATGTCAATATCGGGAGGGGTTCATTCTGATTTTCAAATATTTTTATGATTCACCTTTTTAGACCGGACTCATTTAATTATAAAAGCATAAAAAAAACCTGTTTTGCATCACACTTTTTGGTTACTTTGCACGTTTCTTTGAATAAACATAATTTGCGATTATGAAAATTAGATACCTTCTTGTATTTTTATTTGTTTTTTGCCTGTCGCTCACACAAGTTTCATTAAAAGCCCAGGAGGCAACCGTTCGGGGGTTTTTGTATGAGGAAGAATCGGGCGAACCTGCCATTTTTGCCAACGTGGTACTTAAAGGAACCAACTTTGGCGCTTCCACTGATGTAAACGGGTATTTTTTAATTTCAAAAATCCCCCCCGGCGACTATACACTCATGGTCACTTATCTTGGATTTGATACCATCAGCGAATTGATCTCCTTGTCAAAAGGAGCATTGCTCAATAAAAAGCTGTTTGTAAAAAAGGGATCTTTTAATCTGGAGACGGTAACGGTGAGTGCCGAACGCACGGAAGCCCGGACAGAAACCAAGATGTCAGTGGTCAAGATTTCGCCCAAAGACATCAAGCAAATTCCAAGCGTGGGAGGCCAGGCCGACTTTGCTCAGTATTTACAGGTAGTTCCGGGAGTTGTATTCACAGGCGATCAGGGTGGGCAGTTTTATATCCGTGGGGGATCTCCCATTCAAAACAAGGTGATGCTGGACGGGATGACCATCTACAATCCGTTTCATTCCATCGGGTTGTTTTCAGTTTTTGAAACCGATTTGATCCGCAACGCCTCCATTTATACCGGTGGATACAATGCCGAATATGGGGGAAGAATTTCTTCCGTCATGGATATAACTACCAAAGACGGGAACAAAAAGCGCATGTCGGGTGTGTGTGGAGCATCTACTTTTGGTGCCCGTGCAATGGTTGAAGGCCCCATAAAAAAACAAAATTCACCCGACGAGGGAAGTGCTTCTTTTGTCTTGTCGTTTAAAAATTCATATCTGGCAGAAAGTTCAAAGGTTTTATACGAGTATGTGGATAAAGACGGGCTCCCGTTTAATTTTGCCGATATTTACGGAAAAGTAACCCTCAATGCAGCCAATGGCAGCAAGATAAGCCTCTTTGGTTTTAATTTCACCGACAATGTAAGCAACTATAAGGCTATTTCCGATTTTGGATGGAAATCGTTTGGTGGAGGTTCGAGTTTTGTGGTCATTCCCGGAAAAGCACCTGTACTCATCGAAGGAATTGTGGCCTATTCCAAGTACGAAACCAAGGTAAAATCAACCACGCTTAACGACAGAAAAAGTGCGATCAGCGGATTCAATGCGGCCATCAATTTTACTTATTTCATGGGTAAAAATGAATTAAAATATGGTGTTGAACTCGAAGGATACCGCACTGAATATCTGTTTAAGAATTTTGTGAATACGGAAATTAATCAAACCGAAAACACTACACAGCTTGGCTTATATGCCAAATACAAGTTTATCGTGAACAAGTTTATTTTTGAACCGGGCTTTCGCCTGGAATGGTATGCCTCTTTGGCCGAAGCCAGTCCTGAACCCCGGTTGGCCATTAAATACAATGCCAACGATTGGTTTAGGTTGAAATTTGCTGGTGGCGTCTATTCGCAAAATTTTATCGCGGCCTCATCCGATCGTGATGTGGTGAACTTGTTTTATGGATTTCTCTCGGGACCAGAAAACCTGCCTGATCAGTTTGATGGAAAGAAAAGAACCAGCAGGGTTCAGAAAGCCGATCATTTAATTCTCGGTGCTGAGTTTGATCTGAGCAACTCCGTAAGCCTGAATGTGGAAGGATACTACAAATATTTTCCGCAGCTTACCAACATCAACCGAAATAAATTGTACAACGAGTCGGAGGCGCCTCAGGGAGCTTCTGAGGTGGAATATAAAGATTTTATCCTTGAAAAAGGAAATGCCTATGGAATGGACATGGTGCTGAAGTATGACTATAAAAAGGCATATGTGTGGCTGGTTTATTCACTGGGGTTCGTCACCCGCCAGTTTGAAGACAAATATGGTGAGATGGTCAGCTATACGCCTCACTTCGATCGCCGCCACAATGTGAACTTTGTATTTTCTTACATTACCGGTCCAAAACTTGAGTGGGAATTTGGTGCTCGTTGGAACCTGGGAACAGGCTTTCCTTTCACCCAGGTGCAGGGATTTTATGAATCACTCACGTTTCCGGATGGCATCAATTCAAACGTTGGAACCGAAAATGGCGATCTCGGTGTGATTTACGCCGATTTATACAAGGGCCGACTGCCGGTTTATCACCGTCTGGACATAGATGTAAAACGGAACTTCTTCCTGAGCGCCAATACCAAACTGGTGGCCGACCTGAGTGTGACCAATGTGTATGACCGTAAAAATGTTTTCTATGTTGACCTGATTACCAGCAAGGTGGTTTATCAGTTGCCCTTTATGCCCAGCTTTGGTTTGAGCTTGTATTTTTAAGATATTTCAAATCGATTATCCTCTTTTTATCCCGGGAGCTTCCGTTTCCGGGATGATTTTTGTCAATAATCAAATCCAATCCGGGTATGAAATCACCTTTGAAAGAAAAGGGAGTAAGACGTTTTAAACAGGAGTTAGGTTTCAGAACGACAAAACAGTTCTCATCCTTTTACCTCATAAATCCTTCAATTTCATCCGGTTCAATTGGAATATTGGCCATCAGATTAATTGGCTCGCCCTCGGTAACCAGGATGTCATTCTCAAGGCGGATACCCAGGTTTTCTTCAGGGATATATATTCCCGGCTCGCAGGTAAGCACCATTCCCGGCGAAAGGATGCTCTCTTTTGGGCCAACATCATGCACATCGAGACCAAGAAAATGAGCCGTGCCATGCATAAAATATTTTTTAAATAAAGGAGATTTCAGATCTTGAGCCTCCAATTCAGACAAAGTAAACAAACCCAGACCGATCATTTCCTGTTCCATCAGCTCCTCCGTTCTCCTGTTGATTTGGTTGATGCTGTTTCCGGGCACATACAACTTGATGACTTCCCGTTGTACACGCAACACCACCTGGTAACAAGTACGTTGCCGATCAGAAAAATGTCCGTTGACAGGGATGGTACGGCTCATGTCAGCGGAGTAATTCGCATATTCGGCACCCACGTCCAACAACACCAGATCCCCGTCCTTGCATTCCTGATCATTCTCTATATAATGCAAAATGCAGGCATTCTTCCCTGAAGCTATAATGGGCTGATATCCATGACCATTTGCCCGGTTGATGGTGAATTCATGTTCAATTTCTGCCTGTACTTCCATTTCATTCATACCGGGTTTGATGGTTCTTAGTATCCTGCGAAAGGCTTTGTTGGTGATTTCGCAGGCTTCCTGAATCAACTTGATTTCCTCCTCCGATTTGATCATTCTTAATTGAGTGATTAATGGAGCTGCCCTATGATAGGTATGTAATGGAAAACTTTCTTTGAGAGCCAATCCAATTCGCTCATTTCTGTCTTTAACTTCACTAAAAAATTTAGGATATTCATTAAAATTCAGATAGATATTTATTGCCCAGGCAAGCAATTCGCGTAAAACCAGGTCATAATCTTCAACAAATCGAATTTGATCGACACCTGAAATTGCCCTGGCTTCTTCAGCAGTGTATTTATGTCCTTCCCATTGAGCCATGGTCTCATTGCTCCTGATGATGAACAAGACTTCCTGTAGCTGAGCATTGGGTGCTCCCGGAGCTATCACCAGTATGGTTTTTTCTTGTTCTATACCGGTTAGGTAGAACAGGTCCGACTGTTGACGAAAGGGAAAAAACTGGTCGCCGTTTCGTGGATACTGTTCGTTGGAATGAAAAATCGCCACCGATTTATTCGAAAGCAGGTTGGCAAATCGATTCCTGTTATCCGAAAAAAGTTTTGAGTGAATGGGTAAATAGCGCATAAGCTTCATAGTTTAAGGTTACAAATCTAATTAAACCTCTGATTTAACCGGCACATCGCAACCAGTTTCGGACACTATTTAACATTGTTAAAAATAAACAGTATGCCAAAAATCCGTTGAAAAGTTTCATACTTTTGTTGCATAATTAACACCTACGTTTACAAAAATCACATAAAAAGCGTAATTATGAGTAAATTTTATTCTTCGGTCACTAAGAAGATATGGATGTCGTTTATGGGTTTATTCCTGATGACATTTTTAGTTGTGCACCTGAGCATCAATCTTTTACTGGTTTTCGACCCAACCAAAAACCTGTTCAACGAAGCATCCCATTTTATGGGGACCAATCCTTTTATTCAATTATTTCAATGGGTTCTGTTTGCAGGATTTGTAGTTCACATCATCCTTGGCCTCATTCTGCAAATTGAAAACTGGGTGGCCCGCCCCAAAGGATATCGCGTAAAAGCGATTTCGGAAGATTCTTTTTTTAGTAAATACATGATCCACACAGGGGTCATTATTTTCATTTTCCTTTCCATTCACTTCGTGAATTTCTTTTTGGTCGCTAAAGGCATTATCGGTGAAATTCCCAAAACCCAAATCGACGGAAAATCCGTTGACGATATGGGCGCCCTGGTAATTGCCCTGTTTCAAATGCCTTATTATGTGGTTGGTTACCTAATCGCGCTCTTGATACTGGGTTTTCACCTCGATCATGGATTTCAATCAGCATTTCAGTCGCTTGGACTCAATCATCCAAAATACACACCTTTTATTAAAGGGTTTGGACATTTCTTTGCTATCCTCATTACCCTTGCTTTTATGTCGATTCCGCTGTTTATTTACTTTTCAAAATAAGATATTATGACAAAGCTAGATTCAAAAATACCGGCCGGACCATTGGCCGAAAAATGGACCAACTATAAAGCACACCAAAATCTGGTCAACCCGGCCAACAAACGAAAAGTGGATATCATTGTCATTGGTACCGGATTAGCCGGGGGTGCGGCCGCAGCAAGCCTCTCAGAACTTGGTTTTAACGTGAGTGTATTTTGTATTCAGGACAGTCCACGCCGGGCTCACAGCATTGCCGCCCAGGGTGGGATCAATGCCGCTAAAAATTACCCAAACGATGGCGACAGTGTCTATCGTCTGTTTTATGATACCATCAAAGGAGGTGACTACCGTGCCCGTGAATCCAATGTTTATCGTTTGGCCGAAGTGAGCAACAGCATCATCGACCAATGTGTGGCACAGGGAGTTCCATTTGCACGCGAATACGGTGGACTGCTCGACAACCGTTCATTTGGTGGGGCTTTGGTTTCCCGGACATTTTATGCGCGTGGTCAAACCGGTCAGCAGCTTTTGCTGGGTGCCTACAGTGCGTTGAGCAAACAAATAGGCAAAGGTGCGGTTAAGATGTACACCCGTCGTGAGATGCTTGACGTGGTTAAAATTGACGGACGGGCCCGTGGAGTGATCGTACGCAACCTGGTTACCGGAAAGCTGGAGCGTCATGCTGCCCATGCTGTACTATTGGCCACCGGTGGTTATGCCAATGTGTTTTTTCTCAGTACCAATGCCATGACTTCTAATGGAAGTGCTGCCTGGCGGGCTTATAAAAGAGGTGCATTTTTTGCCAATCCAAGTTTTGTGCAAATTCATCCCACCTGTATTCCCGTTCACGGCGACTACCAGTCGAAGCTGACGCTGATGAGTGAAAGCCTTCGCAATGATGGCCGCATCTGGGTTCCGAAGAAAAAAGAAGACGCTGAAAAAATACAAAAAGGCCAGTTAAAAGCCACCGATATTGCTGAGGATGACCGTGATTATTATCTCGAACGCCGTTATCCTGCTTTTGGCAACCTGGTTCCCCGTGACGTGGCTTCCCGGGCCGCCAAAGAGCGCTGTGATGCCGGTTTTGGAGTGGGTTCCACCGGATTGGCCGTGTATCTTGATTTTAAATCATCCATCGCCCGGCTGGGCAAAAATGTGATCGAAGCGCGCTACGGGAACCTCTTCCAGATGTACGAAAAAATTGTAGATGCCAATCCATATGAAACACCCATGATGATTTACCCTGCCATCCATTATACGATGGGCGGAACCTGGGTGGATTATGAATTGCAAAGCACCATCCCCGGCTTGTTTGTGGGTGGTGAGGCCAATTTTAGCGATCATGGAGCCAACCGTTTGGGAGCTTCGGCTCTGATGCAGGGCTTGTCCGATGGTTATTTTGTATTGCCTTATACCATGCAGAATTATCTGGCCGACCAGATTACAGTTCCTCACTTTAAAACCGATTCGGCTGAATTTGAAGCGGCTGAGAAAGAAGTGCAGGAGCGCATTAACAAACTCCTGGCTGTAAAAGGCGATCATACTGTAGATTCGTTCCACCGCCGTTTGGGTCTCATTATGTGGGACAATGTGGGCATGGCCCGCAACAAGGCCGGCCTGGAAAAAGCCATTGTAGAGTTAAAAGCTTTACGCAAAGAATTCTGGCAACAAGTTAAAGTTCCCGGAACAAACGATGGTTTGAATGTGGAACTGGAAAAAGCCTTACGGGTGGCCGATTTTCTCGAATTGGGTGAGTTGTTGGCTTATGATGCTTTAAACCGCAACGAATCGAGCGGAGGTCACTTCCGTGAAGAATACCAAACTCCTGAAGGCGAAGCCCTGCGTAACGACACAGAGTATATGTACGCCGCTGCCTGGGAATACAAAGGCGATGATCAGGAACCGGAACTTCACAAGGAACCCCTCATCTATGAGAACATCGAAGTGAAACAACGTAACTATAAAACTGCTTAATTAACATAAAATACCGGAACAATGGATTTAAAACTTAAAATATGGAGACAACCCTCCGCCCATGCTGATGGTAAATTTGTTGACTATCAGGTGCATGAAATTTCAAAAGATGCTTCTTTCCTCGAAATGCTGGATATCCTCAACGAGGAACTGGTAAACAAAGGAGAAGACCCTGTGGCGTTTGACCACGACTGCCGCGAAGGCATTTGCGGCATGTGTAGTTTGTTTATCAATGGACGACCTCACGGTCCCGATAATGCCATCACCACCTGTCAGTTGCACATGCGCAGGTTTAAGGATGGAGAAACCATTACCATCGAGCCCTGGCGTGCAAAACCTTTTCCTGTTATTAAGGATTTGATGGTTGACCGGAGTGCTTTCGATGAAATCATCCAGGCCGGTGGATTTGTAAGTATTGCAACCGGTGGTGTCCCCGATGCCAATGCCATCCCCATCCGCAAACAAAATGCCGATTTGGCCATGGATGCCGCAGCCTGTATTGGATGTGGTGCTTGTGTGGCAGCCTGTAAAAATGCATCGGCTATGTTGTTTGTGTCGGCGAAAGTATCGCAGTTTGCCCTGTTGCCACAAGGCAAGGTAGAAGCCAAAGAGCGTGTACAAAAAATGGTGGCCAAGATGGATGACCTGGGATTTGGAAACTGTACCAACACCTATGCCTGCGAAGCGGAATGTCCAAAAGAAATTTCTGTTACCAACATCGCCCGCATGAACCGTGAGTTTTTGGTAGCGAAGTTGTCGTAGCAAACTTAACCCTGCAAGGGTTAAAACCCTTGCAGGGTTACACCTTCGGTAGGTAAGACTACCGAAGGCATTAGGCATGAAACGCAAACGAGAAACGGGGACAAATAAAACAGGTTATATCCTTATTTAAAATCCGGGTCCTCTGGTCACGGAAACCATTTCCTGTAAATCGCCACGTAGGTTCCATCTGTTTTCGCGGCATCCAGCGCATCCTGCCACTGATTGACAATTGATGCTGAAGTACCTTTTGAAAATGCTATATAATAATCTGAGGACATCAGCACAAAGGCAGGTGTTACTTCATTATATTGATAACCAGATGCTTTAAGTATGTCAGGAAAGGTAACATCGGTACAAACGGCGGCATCAATTTGTCCAGACATGAGCTTTTCGACCATCACGGCCGGATCACCATCGGAAACCAGGTTTGTAAAACCATTCTCACGCAGATATTGATCAGAAAACCAGGAACTGACTGTGCCAACCGCGTTTAAACTCCTGGCTTCATCCAGGGTGGTGATTGAAATCCCCGAACCTGCCTTGGTGTAAAAATAAGTTGTATTGGTACCTATCGGACCAACCCAGTGGAACAATTCCTCGCGGAGTTCTGTGCGATCCATCGTGAAGAGGCAAAAGTTTGGATTATTCAGGGCTAGTTCATAACCATTGCTCCACAACGAAAGTTTTATTTCACAAAAGGAATGATTTCGTTTCATGATTTCATTCACAACGTCAGTGCCGAATCCGGTGATTTGTCCAAAACTGTTCCGAAATGACAATGGGGGATATTGTTCCGTATAAATTTGTAAGATCTCCGGGGCATCTGGTGATTGCATAAATTTCTGATAAAGTGCCTTCAAGGTGCCATTTAATTTCAAAGCATCAATCTCGTGCTGAAAATCAGCCACTACGGCATCGGGTGTATTTTTATTAAAGGCAAAATAAACCAAGTCGGTTCTGATGGTAAGCTTATCGGTAACATCGTATATCGATTGATTCAAAGCGTTTAATGCTGCTTCTGCAGTGATCTTGTCAGAAGGGTAAAGATCAATTTCACCTTTCAACAATTTATTAAAGGCATCGATGTTGTTTTCGCAGTAAACAAGATTGGTAAATCCCTCTCCAACCAGGTATTGTTCTATCGAATAATCTTTTATCACGCCAATAGTGGCAACCAACTTCGCGTCTTCCATCGAACTTATGAGGACCTGATTTTGTGAAGAAGCGTAAAATATCCAATCGAGGGAGGCATAAGGGCCCGCCCATTTAAACAAGTCCTTTCTTTCGGTATTCAGGATTGTTGAAAAAAGGACCGTGTTTTCATTGCTTTGAACCAATTCAAACCCTTCGGCCCATGGAAGTACTTTCACTTCATACGGAATTTCCAGCCGATTGCATATCTCTTTCAACAATTCGGGCGCCAGTCCGGTAAGTACTCCATCCTCGGTGTAATTGAGAGGCTTGTATTCCTCGGTTAAAAACTGAAACTGATATTGATAATTGCCGCCGTTTTTATTTGTACAGCGCGCAAACAGAACTACCATTACCGGCAACAGCAAAAAGAATAATAAGGTTTTCTTGTTCATGATGATGGTTATAGGATTGATTTAACGAATGTTGTGTATTCTATACGTTGTGGTTTGAGCTACCTTCTAAACCGGGTTAAATGTATTTTTGAAATGCGTAGCCATTTTAATTTATGCGTCAAAGTTAGGCTTTTTGCTTCAACTCAAATAAGTGGTTTAACGACATAATCGAATGAAGATGCTTATAGAATGAAATTTCCCGTGGGTCACGGCTCATTTATACCTGCCGGCACACACCACATATAGTTTTCCATCGCTGCCGGTGGTTAATTTGTAATACGTGGTCTTATAGTATAATCCGCTCTGGTCGGGTTTAGTATAAATATAATCTTCCCAACCGGTACCATGAGCAAGTGCCCCACTGACGATCTGATCGCGGAAAGGTTTTCCGGCAGCATCCGTCTTTCCTCTGAAATTTACACCTACCAACAGAGGATTGGTCGCATGTGCTACCATGGTCACGGCGGTATCGTATGCAAAAGCATATAGTGAAGGGTTTATGAGATCATGATAAGGAGCCTCTCCCGCGTTGATTTTATCCAGGGTAGCAACGGAGTTCTCTTCGAGGTGCTGCGAGGTTGTACTCACAAGATCAATCACCATTTGTTCTGTAATGTTATCCTCCACATGCTCAATGACCTGATATTTATTGAGTATCTTTTCATACACACTGCTCCCGTCTTCAGTTTTATCCAGTTTAAACTCATCCAGCACAGCCTGCATATAATCAACCAGTTCGTTGGAGATACCGGGATTGAATGCGTAATACAACTGTGTTACCTGTAAGTCATAAACGATATCGAAATCATCAGGATTGTAACCCATTGAGACCACTGCCAACCCATGGCCAATCTCCGAATAGGCAATACATTCAAAGGATTGGTTAGTCAGTCCTGCATACAAATCACTCATGCTGTTCACCTCGACGAGCATTGATTGCGGAACTCCCAGGTTGAGTAACAGTGTTATATTGCTGTATCCTGCTATCACACCGATGGTATGCGTCGCCAGGTCGGCAGCATTGGTAATGTTGAGTTGCTGTGATGATAAAGCAATTACCACGTCTTTTTGGGGTGCTATCGGCCCGACCCATTTAAACAGGTTTTCCCGTTCAGGAATCCTGACAACTGAAAACAGCATGGTATTGGGCTGATTCAGAGTCCTCTGATATACGGTGTCCCATTCATTTATTTCCAAAGAAATGTCGGTTGGTTCGATGTTCATTTTGGTGAACAATCCATGAAGGATATCTGCCGAAACACCATAAATCTCTCCCTCATTCTCGTAATTAAATGGAGGATAATTTTCTGTCAGATAGGAAATGGCTTTCATTTTGTCGGAATAATCCGGAGAGTCAGGGGTGTTCTTTTGGCAGCCCGACAACACAAATAGTCCAAAAGCCAAAAGCATCAATACGTTTAAAAAAATTATTCTTTTCATGCTGTGATATTTATAGGACGTCATTTTAAACTTTATATCTTGATTTACAATGGTTAAAAACCAGGGTAGCTAAATAATTACCAAATTTAACTATATATATGGATGTTTCAATCATCTCCCCGGATTATTATTTTCAGTAATGAGGGTACCTGCGATTTGGATTTAGAAGTGATTACTTCCCGACCTTTCCCTTGCAACCTCATCCCTTTTATCTATCTTTGAAGCCTCACAAAAGATGCCATGCAGTTTGAACACATCGTTGGTCAGCAGGAAGTTAAAGAACGGTTAATCACCAGTTTCCGTGGTGGGCGTTTGGCTCATACCCAGCTTTTTCTGGGACCGGAAGGCTCCGGGGCATTGCCACTGGCCATTGCTTTTGCTCAGTTTGTCAATTGTAAACAACCCACCGAAACCGACAGCTGTGGTGATTGCCCGTCCTGTAAAAAGTTTCAGAAATACGCCCATCCTGATTTGCATTTTTATTTCCCCACCACCACTACCGACGCCATTAAAAAAGAACCCAAATCGGAGCTGATGCTCACCGAATGGCGTACCTATCTGTCGAAAAACCAGGGTTATGCCACCCAAAATAGTTGGTACGATTTTCTGGGCGTAGGCAATAAACAGGGCACCATTTATGTACGCGATGCGGCCGATATCATTAGCAAGATGGCCCTGAAAGCTTATGAAGCCAGGTACAAAGTAATTGTTGTTTGGATGGTGGAGAAACTCCATGAATCGGCATCCAATAAACTGCTGAAAACCCTGGAAGAACCACCTGACAATACATTGATTTTGCTGGTGGCCGAGCGTTTTGAGTTGTTATTGCCTACCGTACGTTCGCGTGCTCAACTGGTAAAAGTGCCCAAGATAACTGACCCGGAGATTTTTCAATGGCTGCAGGATAAGTATTCAGATGCTACTGCTGCTCAATCGGTTACCCGACAGGCCAATGGAAACCTCAACGCGGCACTCGAAATATTAAACAATGTGGATGAATCACAATCAAATTTCATCCTGCTGAGTCAATGGCTCAGGCTGTGTTATAAACCGGGGAATTTCGTGCCGCTTCACCAATTCAACCAGGAAATGTCAAAACTGGGACGAGAGCGACAAAAGAGTTTCCTGAAGTTTGCCCTTGAAAGCATTCACAACAGTTTAGCCATCAATCATGGCAATGCACAATTGGTAAAGAGTACCGGAGAGGAGTTGACCTTTGTGCAAAAGTTTGCACCATTCATTAATAAAGCCAATCAGATAAAAATAGTCGGGATACTCAACCAGGCCATCTTTCACATCGAACGCAATGCCCATGCTGCCATTTTATTCACCGACTTGAGCTTTCAAATGGTAGATTTGATAGAGGCTGGAAAGAAATTTGTAAAAAACACGCAGTAATCATTTACCCTATAAAAGTGGAAACCGAATTCTTTCAACAGTTTAAAACTTTTATTACGAAGAACAAGCTCGTTTCGTTCAACGACAAAATTCTTTTGGCCGTGAGCGGGGGAGCCGATTCGGTAGTGATGGCCCACTTGTTTAAAGAACTTGAATGTTCTATTTCCATTGCACATGTCAACTTCCGGTTAAGAGGTGATGAATCGGATGAAGATGAGCGATTTGTTCGGGAGTTGGCCCATCAATTGAATATTCCGGTTCATGTGAAACTTGTTGACACAAAAGCCTTTGCCTACGAACATCACTTGTCAACCCAGGTAGCTGCCCGCGATCTTCGTTACGCGTTTTTTGATGAGCTCTGTCAGGAGAATGGATATACCCGGGTAGCACTGGGTCACCACCTCGACGATCAGGTGGAAACATTTTTCATCAACCTGATGCGGAGGTCCGGATTGAAAGGCCTTGGTGGGATGCCTCTGGCACGTGATAAATTCATCCGACCTCTGTTATTTGCCCGCCGCAGTGAAATTGAACAATATGCCCGGCATCAGGGGATTGCTTTTCGCAACGATTCCTCCAATGACGGAGACCTATACTTGCGTAATAAAATTCGCCACCACCTGGTTCCGCCTTTGGAGGCGAACTTACCCGGATTTTCTGAAGCCCTTGCCTCAGGCATGAATCTTTTGAAGGAAGATGCGGAACTCATTCAGCAGGTGGTTGCAGAAAAAAAACAATCGCTTTTCGAATTGAAAGGGGAGGAGAACCACATCCCTGTAAGTGAATTAAAAAAACTGCATCCGCTTTATTCCTGGCTCTATTACTTGTTGATAGAATTTGGTTTTAATTCTGAAGTTCTTCAGGCGGCTACAGAGGCCATTCTCAATTCCGAAAGTGGTAAATTGTTCGGGTCACACACCCACAGGTTGGTGGTCGATCGATCGGAGGTAATTATCGTACCTCTTGCTCAAAATCAGGTGGCACAAGCCATTTTGATTGATGTTGATCAAACGGAAGTCCAATTTCCGGTGCATCTCCTGCTGGAAGTGATGGAAAACTCCCCCCGGCTGACCTTACAAGTCTCAAACAACATGGCGCTGTTCGATCGTGACAAATTGCATTTTCCTTTGTTGCTACGCCCATGGCAACAAGGCGATCGGTTTGTGCCATTTGGCATGAAAGGGTCGAAGCTGGTCAGTGATTTTTTGATCGACCAAAAGATAAGTGTGGTAGAAAAAGAGCATGTTTTTGTTCTGGTTTCCGACGATGAGATTATATGGGTGGTGGGACATCGTGCCGGCGGGCATTCCTCAGTAACAGAGAAAACGCTTAAGGTGCTGAGAGTGAGTTGCAGGTGATTTTATTGTCATCAGTAAGTTGGTTTGATTTATATGGGGTATCCGATCATCTCCCGTGCTGATTTTTGATGATGTTTTCAGACGAAATAGGCTCAGCCGTTACCCACTGCTCAATAAGTCTCTGGAACAATAGCCCTCTACTTTTTGATGTTCATCGATTATACCTGAAATTAATTTGTTGGATATTTCATCCAACAAAGCTAATTATTACTTATGGGAGATGATCGGATACCCCACATATTTGTATACTTATAAGTTTTTTATATTGGATTTATAACCCCTATCCCCTCCCGAAAGCGTTCGGGATTCCCCACAAGGGAAAGGTGATAATTTATTCTAATTTGAACCATTAAACCTTAATAAAATACACTTATAAGACTAATATACAATGTTTTATCACTCCTCACCTTTGGGGAGGAGCAGGGAGGAGGGGTGAGTTGAGTGAAGTCAGATTAGAATGATTGAGTGCTAAAACGGAACCCCATATTGATATTTTAAAGGTTCTTCAGTTTTTTTTGATTTTTAGTAGCAGACTCAATATTCGATATTTATCAATAACCTGTCTGTTGTAAAAAGATAACATTAGCCATAGATTGAAAGAACCAGATCATCAGACCCTGTTCAAGTCGTCAAACCAATCCAATTGTTGGTTATCATCTATCAATTTCTTCGCTTTCCTGCAACATTATTTTGTTAAAGGTTGTCAAAGGATGCATATCTGAGCAAGTGACTATAATAAATGATGTTATTTTTGCAAACTAACTATTCAGAATAAATTAAGATTGAAATGAAGGGACGATTAATAAGTTTATTGCTGTTATTTTCGCTTTTTTCGCACCTGCAGGCTCAAATATTGGAGCCTGTAAAATGGAGTTTTTCTTCAGAAAAGGTGAGCGAAACGGAATATGACCTGGTGTTCAAGGCTACCATCGATATGCACTGGCACCTGTATTCACAAGATATTCCCATGTCGCCACCTGCCACCACCTTTAGCTTTACCGATAGCCGGGATTATTCACTGCAGGGACCGGTTATGGAAGAAAGTAAGGTGATTGAGGAATACGACCCCAATTTTGAAATGGTACTTAAATTCTTCGCCGAAGAAGCGATTTTTAAGCAAAGGGTAAAAATCGACGGAACCGGGCAGGTTACCGTTTCAGGATATTTAAACTACATGTGTTGCGACGACACCAAATGTCTGCCACCCGAAGATGTGGAGTTTAGTTTTGTCCTGAATCCGCAGGAAACAGCTACGGTGACGGCAGAAAAATCAGACGGTGCCGACCAGGAAACAATTTCCGCATCCGGTGGTGACCTTGAAAAATACAAGACCATGTCGTTGTGGGCGTTTTTCTTCGTAGCACTTGGCGGCGGTTTTATTGCCTTGCTCACCCCTTGTATTTATCCAATGATTCCCCTCACGGTTTCTTATTTTATGCACGGCAGCGAAAATAAATCCAAATCAATCTCAAAGGCCATTGTATATGGCCTCTCCATCGTGTTGATCTATGTTTTTGCCGGAACAATTGTGGCCGTGACGCTTGGAGAATCGTTCACCAATTGGTTGAGTACCCATTGGTTACCCAATATTTTCTTCTTTTTATTGTTCACGGTTTTCGCGGCCTCCTTCTTCGGGATGTTCGAGATTGTTCTGCCTTCCTGGATGGTAAATCGTTCTGATAAACAAGCGGATAAAGGAGGTTATCTGGGTGCTTTTTTCATGGCTTTTACCCTGGTGTTGGTTTCGTTTTCCTGCACAGCTCCCATCGCCGGATTTATTTTGGCCCTTTCCACTCAGGGCGAAGTCATCCTGCCCATTGTCGGGATGCTTGGGTTTTCGTTGGCCTTTGCCATACCGTTCACCATTTTTGCAATTTTTCCTGCAGCCCTCGACAATCTTCCAAAATCAGGCGGATGGTTGAACGCTGTGAAGGTGGTTATTGGTTTCATCGAACTGGCCCTGGGATTAAAGTTCCTGAGCGTGGCCGACCAGACCTATCACTGGGAAATTCTCGACCGCGAAGTATACCTGGCCCTTTGGATCGCCATTTTTACCATCATGGGACTCTATCTGCTGGGAAAGATTAAATTCGCCCACGACAGCGAAGTGAAATACCTGGGTGTGCCACGTATGATATTGGCCATCATCACCTTCAGTTTTGTGGTATATTTGATTCCTGGAATGTTTGGCGCACCCTTAAAGGCCCTTTCGGGATGGACGCCTCCCATGACAACCCACGATTTTGATTTAAACGGAGTCATCCGTGATAACGTAAAACTCTACTCGGTTTCGGGAGAGAGCAATCAACCTGTGGAGATTTGTGAAAAACCCAAATACAGTGAGTCGTTGCGTCTTCCCCTTGGACTGGAAGGATATTTCGACTTCAACCAGGCCCTGGCTTGTGCAAAAGAGCAAAACAAACCCCTGTTTATCGACTTTACAGGCCATGGCTGTGTAAATTGCCGCGAAATGGAATCCAACGTGTGGTCCGACCCGAAAGTATTAAAACGCCTTCGCGAGCATTACATCGTGCTGGCCATGTACGTGGACGACAAAAAAATTGTGCTGCCCGAATCGGAATGGTACACTTCCGATTATGATGGTAAACTGAAGAAGACGCTTGGTGCGGTAAACTTTGACTTCCAGAAAACAAAATTTGGCGTTAACGCGCAACCATATTATGTTTTGCTTGGTCATAATGGGCAGGTGTTGGCACAGCCAAGGGCTTATGACCTTGATATAGATGCTTTTGCTGAGTTTCTGGATCTGGGTGTAGAGCATTTTAAAAATGGGAAGAGTGTTGCTCAAATAAACAAATAGAGCATGCGACCATTTAAAAGGTTGGGTTGAAGTTGCAAGAAAGTAATGAGTTTATATCATCGATACAGGAAAAGTTATCATTCATCCATTTATATAAATAATTATTATTAAGTTTGACCCCTAAATTATTTTAAAGTATTGTTAAACAAAAAGTAGAATCATGAAAAAAGTGTTACTTATTACACTCACCTTGCTGGTGAGTATGTCAAATTATGGTCAGGATAAACGGCTTCTTAACCGTTTTGATGATACTCATCATGCCAGAGCGTTTTCTGTCGAGGGCCAAATTCCGGATTACACTGGATTGCAACCAAATGAGTATGTAGCCGACCGGGCCCAGGACATTATTTTTGGCAATTCATATTATGATGTGCAAACCAACTCAGCTATGCCGCGTCATCTTTATCTCTATCCGGATGGAACGATGGGTTCTGTCTGGACCATTGCACCTACAAATGCTGCTAACTGGCCTCAAAGGGGATCAGGATACAATTATTTTGATGGTTCATCCTGGGGGCCCCAACCCACCGCACGTATCGAAACAGTGAGGACCGGATGGGCAAATTACGCTCCCTATGGTGAAAATGGTGAAATTGTGTGTGCTCATTCAGTAAGCAGCGATGGATTAATCTTTAGCTGGAGAGCAAATAAAGGTTCTGGTGACTGGACCTATTTTAATCTTGTCGGCCCTGCTGGTCACGAAGATATTTTGTGGCCAAAAATCCTAACAACAGGCGATAACCATGAAATTATTCATGTACTTGCATTGACAACTCCAACCGGTAATGATGGTACTATCTATGAAGGAATTAATGGAGCATTGCTTTATTCCAGGTCAACTGATGGTGGACAAACATGGGATCCGGAAAACATAATGATAGATGGGCTTACTTCAGACGATTACGTAAAAGGAAGTGGCGATTCATATTGTTGGGCGACTAAGGATAATGTGATAGCTTTTGCTGTAGGGGGTGGACTTACTGATGGCATGATTTTTAAATCAGCAGATGGTGGAGACTCATGGGAAAAAAGCCTTTTCTTTGAGAGCCCTTATCCTCTCAACGATGGGAATACACCATTTGATGGCTATTATGGTGGCGACGAGGCACTGGATCTTATTTTTGATGATGAAGGAAAAATGCATGTTTCATTTGGGAGAACCTATTGGAGTTGGTATGAGGCTGGTCCATATGTAACTTTTAGTTATGGTGTCGATGGTCTCATATACTGGAACGAAGATAAGGCTGTTCTTGATTCAACAATACTGGGTGACCCCGATGCACTCGAAGCTGCCGGTTGCCTGGCTGCCTGGGTTGTGGAAGGCCCTGGACCTGGTGATACCTTAATGAATCTTACACCTTATAGAAATGGTATGACCAGTGCTCCTCAAATGGCATTTCACAGGGATGCAAATAATATTCCGATTGTAACCATATTTTATACCAGCTATGATTGGAAAAGAGTATTTGATCCTACCAACGAAAAAAAAACGTATCGTAGTGTATGGATGGTTACCACTGAGGACAATGGTAGTACATGGAGCTCCTTTACGAATCTGACAGGCGATATTTTCCATAAGTTTAGCGAGTGTGTTTACCATTCCATTGCATACTCACTTGCCGATGACACCTATCATTTGGTATTTGAAAACGGGATTTCTCCGGGAACTTCAACCGGAACTTCACCTGACCACCCAATTCAGGAAAGTAAAATGGTATACCTGCCTGTTAGTCCGCTTGCTGTTGATGTAAATGAGGTTTCAGTTCAGTCGCTCGAAATTTCACAAAACTATCCAAACCCCTTTAGTGGAAAAACTTATATTGAAGTAATACTAAATGAAGCTTCGAATGTAACACTGGAAGTATATACTTTGACAGGACAAAAAGTAGCCATGAGTGATTATGGTTTTAAAACTACAGGCTCGCACAACCTGACCATTGATGGCAGCCAGCTAACTACCGGTGTTTATTTCTATACCGTTACAGCCGGCGAAAGCAAAGTAACCCGCAAAATGATGGTTGATTAGTGCCAAATGCTTGAACTAATGAAAAGGCTTCTTTCGGGGAGCCTTTTTTTGTTATATAGTTTTTATGAAACATTAGATTTTTTATTTGTTTAAATGAAAGAATCCCCTATCTTTGTAGGTGTAAAACAGCTTTAGTTAATTTTTCTTTTTTACTGTCGTTTTCTACACAAAAAAGTAATATGTTCTATTTAATTGAAACCAAACATGGCTTTACCTAAATGTGGCTTCTTTTTTATCGAAATAAAAAGAAGCCACAAGATGAATAAACATATGTAAAGGGTAAATCTATTTCCCTTATGTGGAAATTAAATTATTAATTATTAAAACTTATCATTATGTCAAAAAACAATTCCAAATTCTTATCATTGGTACTGCCTATTTTCTTGGTTTCATTCCTATTGATGTCTTTCCTGCCAATAGAAAGTGGTGAGGAAATAGTAAAAATGAAAACTGTTGAAAAAATATCGGAGCCTATAAATTGTATACCTTACGCTAATTGGGATCCGGTTGAGTATGAAGTTGATATGAATTCATCCGGTGTCTATTATGTACCCTACTACGATCTTGTCGGTGTAACCGGGGATCCTCAATGTTATGTGCCGGCTGGTTGTGGTTATGTGGATATTGATCTATACACAGAAGGGTTTCAATGTGCTAGAAATGGATACGGTTTTACAGCTTATGCGTCAGACCGTTGTACATATATCGCTGTTCGTTCTACACTTACACCAACTCAAAGTGATCCTGTAACACATACAATAAACTTTAGAGTGATGGATGAAGATGGAAACGTTTCTGGTGAGGGTGGAAGAACACTATTGATTAAGTGGCGGCCATTTGTTCCAACTTCTGTCCAAGTATCTCCATGTCCGAGTATGTAGCTGAAAATTCTTTTAATTTAGAATCAGACTGTTTCAGAATGAAAAGGTTTGTATTTGATATTTGTAGTAGCATTTCCTTTTGATCATTGAGAAACCAACTAATAAAGTAATCTAGAATAAGCCTCCAACGTAAGTCTGGAAGTTTCACCGTAGCCGGACAAAAAGTAGCCATGAGTGATTATGGTTTCAAAACTACAGGTTCGCACAACTTGGCCATTGATGGCAGCCAGTTAACTACCGGTGTTTATTTTTATACCGTTATAGCTGGCGAAAATAAAGTAACACCTAAAATGATGGTTGATTAGTGCCACATGCTTGAACTAATGAAAAGGCTTCTTTCGGGGAGCCTTTTTTTGTTTTTTAAATTTCATCAATTTTGGATAATATAGGTTGGTTAGTGGTTTAGACTAAGGCGTTTTAGGATATTATTTATAATTGCTGTATAGAAATATTTGTTTTTTTGCACAATGCAACCATTTTCGATTGGTATGGTCATTTTAATCATGGTTCTTTTAGTAAAAAATCTTGTTTTAAGTATTGTGATCAACACATATTTTGTTCATATTTGCAAATCAAAAGGAAGAGAAGAATTGTTCTTGTTTTGTTTTATATAATTAATTAATAATAATTTAATCATGAAAAAAATTCTACTTATTGTATTTGCGCTTGGTTTTGTAAGCGTTAGTATTGCTCAGGTGGCTCAGATTAAGCCAGAAGCTTGGTACAAAACTGCTAAAGGGCCTGTTAACAGGCTAAAAATTGCAGAACAGGTACCTACCTATACAGGTGTGGTAAATCCAACAGTTGCCAATAATAGCAGAGCTATGGATCTTGTTATTGGAGAAACATGGTTCGATTTGGCTTCTAATTCTACCGTTCCAAATAGGATATTCTCTTTTGACGATGGAACGATGGGTGCTGTCTGGACAAGGGGAATGACAAATCCTTCCACTTACCCTGACCGTGGTACGGGCTATAATTATTATGATGGAACCAGCTGGGGTCCTTATCCTACCGAACGTATTGAAGGTGTTAGGACTGGTTGGGCAAGCTATGCTCCTTATGGTGCCAATGGAGAAATAGTCTGTACACATACTGGTAACATAAGTACTGGTTTGTTATTTAGCTGGCGTGAAAACAAAGGTGAAGGTACCTGGAATTATTTTAATTTGACAGGTCCTACCGGGGTTGATATTTTATGGCCAAGGATGGTTACATCTGGTGAAAACCATGATATTATTCAAGTAATTGCCGCAACAACCGATGTGTATAATGGTGGTGCAATTTATGAAGGTCTCGATGGTGCTTTGTTGTATTCACGTTCAACAGATGGAGGTGCTACATGGGATCCACAAAATATGGTACTTGATGGTTTAAGTTCAGATTACACAAATTCATGGTCTGCTGATGACTATGCCTGGGCAGCTCCAGTTGATAATACCATTGCCTTGTTTGCATTTAGTGGATTTAGAGATGGTGTTGTTATGAAATCAAATGATAATGGTGAAAACTGGGAGCGAATTGTTGTTTATGCCAGTTGCCAGCCGTTTTATGAAAACACAACTATTATGCCTGACTTTGGTGGTGGTGATGGTAATAATGCTGTTGCAATTGATGATGAGGGTATTGTTCATGTTGCCTTCGGAAGAAAAGTTTTTGTAAATGAGGATGGGGAAGGACTTGCTTCATATTATTATTCCGATGGATTGGTTTATTGGAATGAAACTATGCCAGCTTTGGATACTGCTATGATGCAGTCATATATTAGACCCGATGACTGGACTGACTGGACTACCACTAATCTGTATCAAAGTGGAAATTTGGCTGGCTGGGTGCAGCCTAATGGCGAAGATACCATTGTTGGTGTTGTTACCAATTCATATCCTAGCGGACTTTCAAGTATGCCACAATTGGTGGTATTCCGTGATGATTTAGGAAACAAAATTGTTCAGGTATTCTACTCTTCCATAGCAGTTGGTTACACTAACAATGATTATACAATGAATTACCGCCACATCTGGGGCCGTTTTACTGAAGGTGATGGAATTTGGAGTCCATTTACAGATTACACATCTGACATTTTCCATAAATATAGCGAATGTGTATACCCTAGTGTAGCTGCAAAAACAGTAAATGGTAAATTTCATATGATTTATCAATCAGACGGGGAACCTGGTAGTAGTATGTATCCAACAACTCCAGCGCATACTGCTAATTTGAATACTGTAGTCTATTTGGCTGTTACGCCATTGCCTGTAGATGTGGATGAAAACCCTGCCCAGGCACTTGAAATTTCACAAAACTTCCCAAATCCATTCAATGGACAAACTTATGTTGAGATGTCATTAAACAGAGCCTCCAACGTAAGTATGGAAGTATATACCATCACCGGACAAAAAGTGGCCATGAGCGATTACGGATATAAAACTACCGGATTGCATACCATCGCCATTGATGCAAGTCAGCTCAATACCGGTGTTTATTTCTACACCATTACTGCAGGCGAAAGCAAAGTAACCCGTAAAATGATAGTTGAATAATCTTTAATTGTTACAATAATGAGAAGGCTCCCGAAAGGGGGCCTTTTTTTTTGTAGTCAGGTGCAAAGAGCGGGCCAGCTGGGGGAGTATCTGGAGCGGTGCTCAAGAATTGATAAATTGCGCACCGTTGGTGCTTGTCTGTTTCAAAATCACTAACGATACCAAAGCCTCAAAGGGGCGTCATCCACTTGCTGTGAGCGCAGCTCACAGCAGATAGTCCGTTATATCCGCTCTATCAGCGCTCCCAGTTGCTGCAACCGACCTTCAATATTCTGGTATCCCCGGTCGATTTGTTCAATGTTGTCGATGATGCTGGTGCCTTGGGCCGACAAGGCGGCGATCAGCAAGGCTACCCCTGCCCTGATGTCGGGCGAACTCATTCGGATGCCGCGTAAAGGGGTGGAATGATTTAAGCCGATTACCGTGGCACGGTGCGGGTCGCAGAGGATAATCCGGGCTCCCATATCGATTAGTTTATCAACAAAAAACAAGCGGCTTTCAAACATCTTTTGATGAATCAACACGCTGCCTTCTGCCTGGATGGCAATGACCAGTACAATGCTGATTAAATCGGGTGTGAACCCGGGCCAGGGTGCATCCGCAATATTCATGATCGATCCATCGATAAATGTCTCGATGGCGTAATGTTCGTGTTTGGGCACCAGGATGTCGTTGCCTTTTTGTTCAATGGTGATGCCCAACCTGCGAAAAGTGGTTGGTATGAGACCCAGGTTCTCAAGTTGTACATTTTTAATGGTGATCTCCGACCTTGTCATGGCGGCCAAGCCAATAAAACTACCCACCTCAATCATGTCGGCAAGCATGGTGTGATTGGTGCCATGAAGCCTGTTTACACCATGGATGGTAAGTAAATTGCTGCCTATTCCTGCGATGTCTGCCCCCATGTTGTTCAGCATCTTGCACAACTGAACCAGATAGGGTTCGCATGCCGCGTTAAAAATGGTGGTTGTCCCTTGAGCCCTCACGGCTGCCATCAGGATATTGGCTGTTCCGGTAACAGAGGCTTCCTCGAGTAACATATAATCCCCCACAAGTTGTTTGGCTGTTACCTCATAGCTTTTTTTGTCAGGATGGTATAAAAAGGTTGTTCCCAATTTTTGCAGGCCAACAAAATGGGTGTCAAGCCGCCTTCTGCCGATTTTATCGCCGCCAGGTTGAGGCAAGGTTCCTTTTCCGAACCGGGCAAGCAAGGGTCCCAGAAGCATCACGCTTCCACGGATTGAGGTGGCTTTTTTATAAAAGTCTTCCGTTTCGAGGTAATCCATGTTAACACGGGCCGCCTTAAACAACCAAGAGGAACCATCGGTTTTTGTTACATCCACTCCAAGTCCGGCGAGCAATTCTATCAGTCTGTTCACATCACTGATATCGGGCACGTTATGCAGATGGACTTCCTCATCGGTAAGTAAAACAGCACAAAGGATCTGTAAAGCCTCGTTTTTCGCTCCCTGGGGAATGATTTCTCCGGAAAGTCTTTTTCCGCCAGTTATTTTAAATGATGTCATAGTACACAAATCTTAAACGACCAAAGTAAAGACGTCAACTCAAGCTGCAAACAGGTTTTTGGATGACAAGAAAGCTGTGCCGGCTTAATCGACAGGTTGTAAAATAACAAAAAAACAGCCACATAGGGACTGTTTTTTTTCAATTATTTATTTATTCAGGCAAATGCCGGAACGATTGGTTCGAAGGGGTACCTATTTGGTGTATTTTTTTTTGGTGTTGCTTCCAAAACCTTTTTGTGGTTTCTTCTTCATTTTATTGACAGGTTTGTTTTTTACAACCACTTCGCTCACACTAATCAATGGGGTCAGTTGATTAAAAATCAGTTTGCCGTCTGACATTTCTTCCAGGTGTTTTGCAATGGTGGCATCGCTTACCGATTCTCTGTTCCAGGTAAGGTACGAACGTTTTAAGTAATTGGCGATTGATAATATCAACGCGTCTTTTTCTTCGCCATCTTCAAATTCGTTGCTTTTGGCAATAATATTTTCGATGGTTTTTCCATAGTGCCTCAGGCTTATTTTTTTGTCGCTGTATTCAATCCTGTCCGGTTTACGCATCAGGTTTTCTTTCACAGGCTTTGGATAAGGGCTGTCGACATCAAGTTTGAAATCGGCAATCATGTGCATGTGATCCCACAGGGTTTGAATATAATCACTCGATTCTTTGATGTCAGGATTCATCTGACCCATAACACGCACTACAAATTGAGCCGACTTATTGCGTTTTTCACGATCTTCAATGCCAACGGTGTATTCAATCATTTTTTGGATATTCCGGCCGTATTCGGGGATTATCATGTGTTCGCGGGTTGTGTTATAATCCATTCCTATATTAGTATGTGATTTGAATCAATTAGTTGCCTTAACAACAAAGGCTGCAAAATTAATACTTTATTTCGCGATAATCTAATGTGACGAAGTTATTATTTTTTTGTGAATGATTTTTATACCTGCTAATTATGTACTTTTGCACCGAATTTCGAGGCAGCCTGCCAAACTTCAGTTCGAAGGAAGTTTGTAAACTTTATTCACAAATAAATGTTTACAAATTTGGTAGTTAGTGAAATAGTTTCTATTTTTGCACCCCAATTTTCAAGGCTTTTGATTAAACGGCTTAAGAAACAATTAATTAGATGGATACATTAAGTTATAAAACAGTTAGTGCCAATTCAAACACCGTTACCAAGGAGTGGGTGTTGATTGATGCTGAGAATGAAGTACTGGGTCGCTTGGCCAGTAATGTTGCCAAACTGCTACGCGGGAAGCTCAAGCCAAATTTCACTCCTCATGTGGATTGTGGCGACAATGTGGTAATTATTAACGCTGAGAAAATCAGGTTAACAGGTGATAAACTCAACGCTAAAGAATATATTCGCCACAGTGGATATCCTGGTGGCCAACGGTCGAAAACCGCGCGTGAAATACTGGCGACAAAGCCTCAAATGATCGTGGAAAAGGCCATTAAAGGGATGTTGCCAAAAAATAAGTTGGGTGCCCAACTTTACCGCAACCTGTATGTTTATGTTGGAAGTGAACACAAGCAGGAAGCCCAGAAACCAAAGAAAATAAATATTAATACAATCAGATAAAAAACCTATGGAAGTCATTAATTCATTAGGCAGGAGAAAAACTGCAGTAGCCAGGGTTTATCTTCAGGAAGGCACCGGGAAAATCACCATTAACAAGCGTGATTATAAAGAATTTTTCCCTACAGCTATTTTGCATTATGTTGTTGAACAACCTTTTCAACTGACCGAAAATTTAGGTAAGTTCGACATCAAAGCAAATCTGGATGGCGGTGGTATTACCGGTCAGGCCGAAGCCTTGCGTTTAGGTATTGCCCGGGCACTCGTCAAACTTAATCCTGAATATCGTCCGATTTTGAAGAAAAACGGATTGATGAAGAGAGACCCACGTATGGTTGAACGTAAAAAACCCGGCCAGCCTAAAGCACGTAAGAAATTCCAGTTTAGTAAACGATAGATTTCAATTACCACGGAATGTGTTTAGTATCCAAATTGTTGAAATTCCTTTTCATAATACAGGACTATTCAGCAGTTGAGTTTAGAGAATGTAAACAAAAATAATCAACATGGCAAAAGTTAGTTTCGACGAATTACTCGATGCAGGTGTACATTTTGGTCACCTGAAAAGAAAATGGAATCCGGCAATGGCTCCTTATATTTTTATGGAGCGCAATGGAATTCATATTATTGACCTGTACAAAACACAGGCAAAACTTGAGGAAGCTCAGAACGCCCTCAAACAAATGGCTATTTCAGGACGCAGAATACTTTTTGTGGCCACAAAAAAACAAGCCAAAGTAATTGTTTCTGAAATGGTTAAAAATATCAACATGCCCTACGTTACTGAACGTTGGCCCGGTGGTATGTTAACCAACTTTGCTACCATCCGCAAAGCAGTACGTAAAATGTCGAATATCGACAAGATGGTTACCACCAGTTCATGGGGGAACTTATCGAAAAGAGAACGCCTGCAAATTACCCGCGAACGTGCCAAACTTGAGAAAAACTTAGGAAGCATAGCGGATATGAGCCGACTTCCGGCTGCCATCTTTGTTGTAGATATCAACAAAGAGAAAATTGCTGTAGCTGAGGCCCGCAAATTAAACATCCCTGTATTTGCCATGGTGGATACCAATACCGATCCAAACCTGGTGGATTTCCCTATTCCTGCAAACGATGATGCTTCAAAATCAATATTTATTATTTTAGATGCCGTTATCCAGTCAATTATTGAAGGTTTGAACGAAAGACGATTGATCAGAGACAAACAGGATGAAGCTGATAGTGAATTGGATGATATGCAGGATGATGACCTGAAATCAAAATCTGATAACCTAAAGGTAGCTGAAGAAGAAGCAGATAAGAATGCTGAAAGGAAAGCCAAGTTAGGAGTAAAAGAAGTCGCCAAACCAAAACGGAAGCGCAAAGAAATTACAAAGAATTAGAAATAAAAATCTTCTGAAAAAAATTAATCATGAATATTACTGCCCAACAGGTAAATGAATTAAGAAAAGTAACGGGTGCAGGTATGATGGATTGCAAGAAAGCTTTGATTGAAGCTGAAGGCAATATGGAAAACGCCATCGACGTGTTGCGTAAAAAAGGACAAAAAGTGGCCGCAAATCGTGCTGACCGTAGTGCCTCTGAAGGTGTTGTACTGGCGAAAACCTCTGCTGATGGTAAATTCACCGGAATCGTGATGATCAATTGCGAAACGGACTTTGTTGCAAAGAATGCCGATTTCATTGGATACGTACAATCTGTTTTAAATGTGGCTGTTGAAAACAAGGCCAAAACTGCTGATGAATTGTCAGCCATGTCGTTAAACGGTCGCACCGTTGGCGAAACCATTGTGGACCAGACCGGCGTTATTGGAGAAAAAATCGAAATTGGTAAATATGCCTGCGTTACTGGCGAAAGTACCTACGCGTACATTCATCCCGGAAACAGAATTGCTACCATCGTCGCTTTTAACAAAGCTGGTCAGCAACTTGCACAGGCCGGAAAAGATGTGGCCATGCAGGCAGCGGCTATGTCGCCTATCGCACTCGACAAAGGTGATGTGACCCAGGATGTAATCGACCGCGAAATTGAGATTGGAAAAGATCAGGCCCGTCAGGAAGGTAAAGCTGAGGAAATGCTTGAAAAAATTGCTTTGGGTAAACTGAATAAGTTTTACAAAGAAAACACCTTACTCAACCAAACATTTATCAAGGATGCCAAGAAAAGTGTTGCAGAATACCTGACTGATACCGAAAAAGGTTTAACTGTAACTGATTTCAAAAGATTTGCATTGGGAGCGTAGACCTTCCAGTGATAAAAAAGGCCCGGCTTCAACCGGGCTTTTTTTATGCGATGCTGATTTTTAACTCAACAGTTTCTTTACAATTCCCGAGATGGTTTTGTTGTCGGCCTTTCCTTCAAGCCTGGCTGAGGCAGCACCCATTACTTTACCCATGTCTTTTATAGAGTTGGCCCCGGTTTCTTTTATGATGAGAGCTACAAGTTCTTCCACTTCCTGCGTGGTTAATTGCGCCGGCAGGTAGGCCTCAATAATGGTGGTTTGATACAATTCATCTTCTTCCAAATCAGGTCGGTTTTGCTCCTTATAGATGATGGCAGCCTCCTTGCGTTGTTTTACCAACTTTTGTAGAAGTTTTATTTCAAGCGTTTCCGGGATTTCACCGCTGGTCACATCTTTCCCTGTTTTTAACAGAAGCAATTCGGCTTTGATGGCACGTAGCGCATCCAATTTGCGTTTGTCTTTAGCAAACATGGCCACTTTGATGTCATTGTTTATGAGTATTTCAAGATTCATTTTAGTGCCTTAAAGGTGTTAATCAACGTTGTCGTGAAGAAACGAGTTGTCAGATTTGATGACGGGTTGGTTTTTCCCGTCTTCACCGAGTGTGTACCTTGATACATTGGATTCAGATGAATGGATAGTTTCGCCCAGTTCAACTTTTTTACGCAGATAGGCCGGTTGGTTTTCCAATTCGGCTAATTTTTCAGGTGAGCGTAAATTGATACTTAGATTTTTAAGTTTGTTAATTCGCTCATTGGCATTTTTTGAAATATTTTCTTCATCTTCATTTGGTGAGGGAGCGTGCTCGATGATTTTCTCAGCTTCTTTTTCTGGTAATGAAGAAATGGTATGGCCTACACTTAAATATGGATTCGGACTCTGGCGGATTAAATTGATGGGATTTTTGATTGAGGTGGACATGGTGCTCTCCGGGGCCTTTTCAGCTGAGGTTGAAAGGTCCATGTTATGAACAACTTTTTGGGTGGGTGCCTCAATGGTGGGTTCAGTTTTTGTTTCGGCTAATGGATTGATTTTTTTTACCAGTTTGATCTCCGATTCAACCTCTGTATTGTCTTCTGTAAATATTGTTTGTTGTAGTGGTTGTGGTGGTTTTACGTTGAACGACAGTCGATTTTGTCCAATGGTCCCAATCACCGTGTGTTCTGCTTCCACCTGAGGTTTTGTGTTTTCGAAACCGGTGGCTATTATGGTGATACCAATGGCTTCACCCAGCGTTTCATCTGAACCGGTACCCCAAATAATGTCGGCGTCTTCACCGCTTTCTTTTTGAACGTATTCGGTGATTTCGGTTATCTCATCCATGCGGATGTCTTTGGTTCCGGTCATAATGTACAGTAAGATGTCTGTAGCGCCCTTCACCTCATTGTCGTTGAGCAATGGTGAATTCATGGCTTGTTCAATAGCCCTGATGGCACGATCTTCGCCTTCGGCCCTGGCCGAACCCATGATGGCCTTACCGCTATCTTTTATTACTGTTTTAACATCTTCAAAGTCAACATTCACATATCCGGTAACCGTGATGAGTTCGGCAATACCTTTTGCGGCAGTTGTTAATACATTGTCGGCTTTGGCAAAGGCATCTGAAAGAATGAGATCGCCGAATTGTTGTCGAAGCTTATCATTGCTGATAACTAATAACGAATCCACGTATTTCTTAATTTCGGCAATACCCAGTTCGGCCTGTTTACGGCGTTTGCGGCCCTCGAAATTGAAAGGTAAGGTCACAATACCTACCGTTAGAATCCCCATTTCGCGTGCCAGCTTGGCAATTACCGGCGCCGCTCCTGTTCCGGTACCACCGCCCATTCCTGCTGTAATAAACAGCATTTGTGTGGTTTCATCCGATAGCAACTCCTTTATTTTATCAAGAGAGCCTTCTGCTGCCAATTTGCCTACTTCCGGATTCGCTCCTGCACCCAGTCCGTTCTTGTTACCAATTTCAATTTTTATAGGCACGGGACTCGACTCCAGCGCCTGTACATCGGTGTTGCAGATTGCGAACTCAACTCCTGTAATACCTTGTTTAAACATGTGGTTTACAGCATTTGATCCACCACCGCCCACACCCAGGACTTTAATGATGGACGGATGTTGCTTTGGTTGAAAAGTAATCATATAAGATTAGAATTAATAGTGTTATAAAAATAGTTTATTCAAAATTGACGGGTAATACATCGTTCAGTAGTTTTTAACAAACGAAAGTTAATTGCTTAGGCCGACGTATCATTTTCAAACCAATCCTTAATGGTGTTTAAAAAACGGGAAGTACCGGAATCTGTTTTTGGCATTTTGGGTTTTTCCTTCTTTTTGCCCTTTTTTTCATCGGGCACCTCCTCAGGTGTAATCAGGTCGCCTTCTTTTCTTTTTTCATAGTCGTAGCGCCTGATTCCTTCAATAACCAATCCAATTCCGGTGGCGTACATGGGGATGGCCATTTCATCTGCTACATCGTTGGCCAGATGCTCATTTGGATAGCCAATACGTGTATCCATTCCGGTGGTAAATTCTGTTAGTTGGTCGATGTGTTTAAGTTGCGCGCCTCCTCCGGTGAGTACGATACCTGCAATCAGTTTTTTTTCAAAACCTGAGTTTTTGATTTCAAAATATACATGTTCAATGATTTCTTCCATGCGCGCCTGGATGATAAAAGCCAGGTTTTTAAGCGTAATTTCTTTTGGCGACCTGCCACGTAATCCGGGAATGGCCACTACTTCATCATCCCGGTTTTCGCTGGCCAGGGCCGATCCAAATTTTACTTTAAGCTCTTCGGCATGTTTTTTTATAATCGTACATCCTTCTTTAACATCCTCGGTCACTATATCACCACCAAAGGGGATCACGGCGGTGTGCCTGATGATATTGTCCTGAAAAATAGCCAGATCGGTGGTTCCGCCGCCGATATCCACCAAAACTACGCCGGCCTCCTTTTCTTCTTCACTCAACACCGCTTCTGCCGAAGCAATCGGTTCCAGAATCAAATTAACCATTTCGAGTCCTGCCTTCTTAATGCATTTATAAATATTTTTGGCCGCAGCAGTCTGCCCGATAATGATGTGGAAATTGGCTTCTAACGTACTTCCCAACATGCCAACAGGTTGTCTCACGCCTCCTTCGTTGTCGATGATATATTCCTGCGCGATGACATCAATGATTTCTTCACCGGGCGACATGTTAAGTTTATACATGTTTTGATTCAGCCGATCAATTTCATTGGTGTTAATTTCCTTCTCAGGATCTTCGCGCATGATGTTGCCTCGGTGTTGGTAACTCTTAATGTGTTGCCCTGCTATGCCGACGTTCACATATTTTATCGAAACGCCCGATTTCTCTTCTGCCGCCTCCACTGCCTTACGAATGGACTGTACCGTGTTTTCGATATTGGCAACAACCCCTCGTTTTACCCCGATGGATTCGGCTTTCCCATAACCGAGAATCTCAATTTTCCCGTATTCGTTTCTCCGCCCTACAATACAGGCGATTTTGGTAGTTCCTATGTCGAGACCGACGATAATTTCAGATTCCATATGATTATTTTTTTGTGCAAACTATCTGGTTGTTAAATGTTAAATTTATGATCTGGTAGTCATTCCATCCGCTTCGCAGGCTTAGTTCCTGATAGAAAGCCCTCAGGTTCTCAAATTTTTGATCCATGTTGGCCATGCTGCCAAATTTGATGATATGATCGCCAAGTTCAGGAACCAGTTCCCATTCACCAATACTGTTGTAATATAACTGCGCGATTTGAGCATTTAAAAATGCATCTTTACGGATGTAACTGACCAGAGTAAACAAGTCGTAAAGCGGAGTGTTGAAATAAGCACTGTCGTATACAGTGTTCAATTGTTTCTGTTTGAGATCGCCAAGATAGCCATTCGCGATCATCACACGCGGTGCGTAATTCTTGCCGATCGGGAAAAGAATGCCGTTTTCGTCCAAATAGTAACTCTGGTTGTTTTTTTCGTAAACCCGAACTACGGGGATTCTTTCTTTCACGTTGACAAACACTTCTCCCTCTAAACCCAAATAACAATCAACACGATCAATATATGGGTTTGATTTCAACTTTTTTTCGATGGATTTTTCACTAAAATCTGCCAGGCGATAATTCAGCAAAGCGCCTTCGGTATTGATTGTCTTTTCCAAATCCTCTTTCTTTAGAAACCCTTTACCATCGTTTCCGCATACCCTTACAACCAACTTGTTGACTTTTTGATTCGATCGCTTCATGTAGCTTGCCCCGACTAAAGCCAACATCCCGCCAATAAGGAGCACAACTACCGATATGGAGAGTAGTTTTTTTAGCATGGTTTTAGTATTTGTTCGATGGGTGTAACCAACTGTCCTATATCACCGGCCCCCATGGTTAGCAAAACATCGAAATCATGGGTTTTAATAAAATCAAAGAGATCGTCTTTTGCAATCAGGCTTTTATCCTTGTGATTCATCTCCTTCAGAATATTCTTTGAAGTGATTCCGGCAATGGGCTTTTCCCTTGCAGGATAGATGTCCAGAAGCACAACCGTATCAAGTGGTTCAAGCGATTTGGCAAACTCTTTGGCAAAATCCCGCGTACGACTAAAAAGGTGGGGTTGGAAAATCCCCAGTATCTTTTTATTGTCGTAAAGGGTTTTAATGGCGGCGATGGTCGACCTGATTTCTTCGGGATGATGGGCGTAGTCATCAATATATACAAGCCCATCGGTGTTGATCCTGATATCGAACCTGCGTTCAACTCCCGTGAAAGTATTCAACCCGTTTTTAATTTCTTCGGCATTTAAGCCAAGTTGCAAGGCTACACCCACCGCGGCCAGCGCGTTTTCGATGAAATGGGCGCCGGGAACCTGCAAGCAAATGTCGTTGATTTTTATATCAGCATGTTTGATATCAAAAACAAATCGATGGTCACGGATACGAACGTGGGTGGCCTGTATGTCGGCTTGATTATCAATTCCATAACTCAGGCACCTGTTGAAGTGAGCAAAATGTGATTTAAGCCTTGATTGAAATATAAGCGTTCCATCAGGGCTTACCTGCCGTGAAAATTGCAAAAATGCCAGAATCAGGGCTGCATGGTTTTCGTAGATATCCAGGTGGTCGGCATCCATTGAACTGATGACTGCAATAGTCGGGTGAAGCATTAAAAACGAATGGTCGAATTCGTCGGCTTCAACAACAAAGAATTCGGTTTTGTCAGATAGAATCAGATTGGTTTGATAATTTTTGGCAATGCCGCCTATAAAAGCAGTTGTATTTCTCCCCGCATGATGCAATAAATGAGCCACCAATGCGGTGATACTGGTTTTTCCATGTGTACCGGCGATGGCAATGGTGGTATACTCCTGACTTATTTTACCCAATAGGGCGGCCCTTTTGATCAAAGGCATTCCTGACTTACGGCAGAAAACCAATTCGGCATTATCGGGGGGTATGGCGGGAGTGTAAACCACCATCTCCGGGTTCGAAGGAATTCTGTTGACATCTTCCTGGTAATGAATTTCCAGCCCTTCGGCTTCCAGTTGTTTCGTAAGGATCGACGGGGTCAGGTCGTAGCCCGAAACCAGGTAGCCCAAATGTTTGAAATACCTTGCCAGTGCACTCATGCCGATGCCGCCAATGCCCAGAAAATAGATATGTCGTACTACCCTGGTCATTTTTCTGTTTTTTGGATGAGTGAAATCACTTGGTCTACTATTGATTGTGTGGCATTTGTATGATCAAAATGGGCCAGATTTTTGGTCATTTTCATCCGCTCATCCACATGCTTCATTAGCCTGATTATTTCAGTAGCAATCAATTCATTAGCGGCTGATTCTTTCACCAATATGCCGGCATTTTGATCCACTAAAGTCTGTGCATTTCGTGTTTGGTGATCCTCAGCTGCGCTGGGCAACGGAATGAAAATGGCAGGTTTTTTAACGGCGACAATCTCAGCAATGGAAATGGCGCCTGCACGGGAAACAATCAAATCGCAGCTGGCATAGGCCAGATCCATGCGTTTAATAAAGTCTTTTACGACAACGCGTTTCTGACTGTCAACATCAGTGGCTGTATCAAGGGCTTCTTTATAACCGCTTTTCCCTGTTTGCCAAAGAATTTGAATGTCATTCTTAAGTAACAGTGGTAAGTTATGAGCGATGGCCATGTTGATTTTCTGTGCTCCCTGGCTTCCGCCAATAATAAGCACCACTGGAATTTCCGGTTTAAATCCGAAATATAAACAGGCCTCTTCCCTGCCAGCCTTCATTAGCATGATTTCCTTGCGGATGGGGCTGCCTGTGATCGTAATTTTATTTTGCGGAAAGTAACGTTCCATATCAGGATAGGCCACACAGATGGAGTCAACAGTTCGTGAAAGTATCTTGTTGGTTAGTCCGGGATATGAGTTCTGTTCCAGAATGAGGGTAGGTATATTTTTCTTGGAAGCCGCACGCAGCAGGACCCCGCTGGCATATCCCCCCGTACCTATCACCACGTCAGGATTAAACCGTTTGATGATGCCTCCAATTTTTAATGTGCTTATCATCAGTTTCAATGGAAACAGGAGGTTGCTGAAAGTCAATTTTCGTTGCAATCCGCTTATCCATAAGCCAATAATGGGATACCCGGCATTTGGGACTTTTTCCATTTCCATGCGCCCGGAAGCACCAACAAAAAGAAATTCAGCCTCAGGCAACCTCTTTCTTAGCGCGTCTGCGATGGCAATAGCAGGAAAAATATGACCTCCTGTTCCTCCGCCACTTAGCATGATATGGTATTTCCTTTTATCCATTAACTGTTTGATTGACAGGTTGAACAAGTGCGTCCGCAGCTATTTGGTCATTTTCTTTACTCACGCTCAGTATGATGCCAATGGCTAAACTGGTGAACCAGATGGAAGTTCCTCCCATACTGATCAAGGGTAGAGGTTGTCCGGTAGTAGGAAGCAGCCCCACGGCCACTCCCATGTTGATCATGGCCTGGAAGACCAAAGAAAATCCCACACCGATGGTGAGAAACGCTCCAAAAGTACCGGGCGCTTTGGTGACAATTTTTACAGATCTGAAAAATAAAATCAAGTAGAGTAATACAACAAAGCTACCACCAACCAAACCATATTCTTCCACAATAATGGCAAATATAAAGTCTGAATAGGGGTGGGGCAAAAAATTTCGTTGGGTACTGTTGCCTGGCATCTTACCAAATATTCCACCAGTGGCAATGGCTATCTTGGCTTGATCGAGTTGGTAGTTTTCACCGCTGCTGCCATCAATATAGGAGGTAATGCGATTTTTCCAGGTGCCAACCCGTCCCTGTTGTCCTTCGGGAAGGGCGAATAGGATGGCTATTCCAATGGACATCACCACCAGGCCAATCCCGATCATCCCCAGTATGTACTTTATTTTAACGCCTCCTATAAATATCAGAACCAGACTTGTGACAAACAACAAAGCCGCGGTCGAAAAATTAGCCACAAAGATGAGCCCTGTAACAAGGATTACCGGAAGCATCAAAGGCAGGAAAGCAGATTTAAAGTCTTTGATATCTTCTTGTTTCTTACTCAGCATGCGTGCCAGGTAAACAATCAAGGTAATCTTTGCCAGGTCGGAGGTCTGAAACGTGAGACCAAAGGGCAAGGGCAAAACCCTTTTGGCATCATTTAAGTTGAGGCCAAAGAGCAGCGTGAGAAGTAGCAGCGGTATGGCTACGTACAAGGCTACTTGGAAAATCCGAGAATAATAAGTGTATTTTAACCGATGTGCCAGATACATGAAGAGCAGGCCAAATAACAATATCAGGGCATGTTTAAACATATAGTATTCGGTATTGCCTCCCTGGTATTTGTAGGCCAGTGTGCCGGTTGAGCTGTACACAGCCAAAAATGACAGTAAACTGAGTAAAAAAACGATTACCCAGATAACACGATCCCCTTTTATTTTTCCAAATTTCGATCTCATGTTATAATTTATTCACTGCTTTTTTAAACTGGTTACCCCGGGCTTCATAATTTTCAAAAAGGTCGAAACTCGCGCAAGCGGGCGATAGCAAGACAATGTCTCCTTTTGAAGCAATTTGATATGCTTCAGCAACAGCTTCTTCGGCCGATTCAGTATCCACAATGTAGGGTACGATATCTCCAAAGGCGGCATGAATAGCCCGGTTGTCAAGTCCAAGACAAATGATGGCTTTCACTTTCTCTTTTACAAGATTCAGGAGGGCACTGTAATCGTTGCCTTTATCAACACCCCCTACGATCCAAACTGTAGGCCGGTCGACATATTCCAGTGCATACCAGGTAGCATTTACATTGGTGGCCTTTGAGTCGTTGATAAAGGAAATACCATGAACACTTGAAACATATTCAAGTCGATGGGCAATGTTGTGATAATCAGACAGGCTAAGTTTCAGGGTTTCATTCCTGATGTCCATCAGCTTGGAGGCAACTCCTGCTGCCATTGAGTTGTAGGTATTGTGTTTTCCCTGTAATGCCAATTGTTCTAGTGTCATACTCACTTGGGTTTTATGATATTTGATGATTATTTTATTCTCTTTAATAAAGGCACCGTTTTTTAACGGATTGGTTTTAAGCGTGAAAGGGATTAATTGAGCCACACATTTTCTGTTGCTTAGTTCCCGGTTTAACACAGGATCGTCTGCACAGTAAATAATGGCATCTTCCGGTTGTTGGTTTTGTAGAATCCTGAGTTTGGAGGCAGTGTATAACGCGAAGTTATTTTCATACCTGTCGAGATGATCGGGTGTAATGTTGGTGATAATGGCAATGTTGGCTCTGAACTTTACCATGCCGTCCAACTGAAAGCTGCTTATTTCAAGCACATATACATCAAACTGGTTTTCGGCCACTTGCCAGGCAAAACTTTGTCCGATATTGCCTGCCAAACCTACGTTGAGCCCGCCATTTTTTAAGATGTGATACAACAAGAGCGTGGTGGTTGTTTTTCCATTGCTGCCGGTAACACAAATGAGTTTGGCATTGGTATAACGTGAAGCAAACTCGATTTCAGAAATGATGGGAATCTTTTTCTCGCGAATGGCTTTGATTATCGGTATATTATCCGGAATGCCGGGGCTCTTAACCACTTCAGTGGCCTGGAGTATCCTATGAGGCCGGTGTCCGTTTTCTTCAAATTCAATTTGATGTTTTAGCAAGATTTGACGGTATTTCTCACTCACGTTCCGGTTGTCGCTCACCAATACATCAAGACCCTGTTTTTTAGCAAGTATGGCAGCGCCCACCCCGCTTTCGCCGGCGCCCAGAATTACTATTTTTTGATCGTTCTGCATTCGTGGTTGATTGCTATCTGAGTTTTAATGTGATAATCGTGAGTACTGCCAAAAAAATTCCAATGATTAAAAACCGTTGAACAATTTTAGGCTCAGGGTATCCTAATTTTTGAAAATGATGATGCAAAGGCGACATCTTGAAAATCCGTCGGCCTTCACCATATTTCTTCTTCGTGTGTTTGAAATAGCTTACCTGAAGGATGACCGAAAGGCTTTCTGCAACAAAAATCCCGCAAAGGATGGGGATAAGTAATTCTTTTCGAATGATGATGGCAAACACAGCGATGATGCCACCAATGGATAAACTGCCCGTATCGCCCATAAATACCTGTGCAGGATAGGTATTAAACCAAAGAAAACCTACCGTGGCTCCTACAAAAGCAGCGATGTAAATAGTGAGTTCGCCCACATTGGGCAGGTACATGATGTTCAGGTAATCGGCGAAGATGATGTTACCCGATACCCAGGCCAGCAAGCCAAGGGTTAACCCAATTACTGCCGATGTGCCCGCTGCCAGACCATCCATTCCATCAGTCAGGTTGGCTCCATTTGAAACCGACACAATGATAAATATGACCAATGGAATAAAAATAAGAAAAGCCCATTTTTCGTAACCTGTTCCCAACCAACTAAGCAAACTGGCATAGTCGAATTCATTGTTTTTAACAAAGGGAATGGTCGTTTTAGTGCTCTGGAGTTGCTCGTAAGTAAACTTGGAGGCAGGTCCGGTCTGCTCAAGCGTAATGTATATTTCTGAAGCAGGTTTTGTTTTTTCGCGTACAATAACCTGTGGGTTAAAATACATCACCAATCCCACAATGAGCCCAAGCACTACCTGTCCAATAATTTTGTAAATACCTTTTAATCCTGTTTTGTCCTTTTTAAATACTTTGATGTAGTCATCAGTAAAGCCAATGGCTCCGAGCCAAACCGTTGTAAACAACATCAGAAGGATGTAAATGTTTGACAGATCGGCAAATAATAAAGCAGGTACCAATATGGAAGCCAGGATGATCAGTCCTCCCATGGTGGGTGTTCCTTGTTTCTCCAACTGTCCTTCAAGACCCAAATCTCGGATGGTTTCGCCAACCTGTTTCCGGTTGAGAAACGAGATCCAGCGATTTCCAAACAGCAAGCTGATTACCAATGAAGTAATCAATGCCATGGCGCCTCTAAACGACAAATAAGCAAATACTCCCGCTCCGGGGATATTAAAGGTGTTGTCTAAATATTGAAATAATGAATATAACATAGCTAGTTTCCCTTCATTAGTTCTTCTATAATTTCTTTATCATCAAAATGATGGCGAATCCCATTTATCTCCTGATATTTTTCATGACCTTTTCCGGCTACTAAAATCAAATCTCCCGGTTGTGCCAAATTCCAGGCAGTTTTAATGGCTTCCTTTCTGTTGACGATCACCATGGTTTTTTGCTTTTTTGAAGCATCGATGCCGGCCAGCATCTCATTTAGAATTTGGTCCGGGTCTTCGGTGCGCGGATTGTCGCTGGTGAGGATGACTTTGGTGCTTAACCTGGAGGCAATGCCCGCCATGATGGGACGTTTGGTTTTATCGCGGTCACCACCTGCGCCCGTAACAGTAATGAGCTGCTCGTTGCGTGTGCGCATTGCATTGATGGTGTTCAGCACATTTTCCAATGCGTCCGGCGTGTGTGCATAGTCAATAATAATGGTGATGTTGTTAGCTGATTTCAGCACTTCAAACCTGCCTTCTGCACTCTTCAGCCTGCTTAATTCTATCAGTACTTCCTCCTTTGATTGATTCAACAATAGGGCTGTTCCATAAATGGCCAATAGGTTGTAACAATTAAAATCTCCGGATAAGAGTGAATACACTTCATTTCCATCAATTTTGAGGAGCATGCCATCCATGTGATTTTCCATGGCCCTGCCTTTAAAATCAGCCGGGGTTTTAATGCCGTAGAACATTTTTTTTGCTTTGGTATTCTGGAGCATGATTTTTCCGTTTTTATCGTCGGCGTTTGATAAAGCAAATGAGGACGATGGCAATTGATCGAAAAATTGTTTTTTGGCTTCCAGATAGGCTTTAAAGGTGAGATGATAATCCAAATGATCGTGAGTGAGGTTGGTAAAAACACCTCCTGCAAAGTGCAGCCCAGCTATTCTTTCCTGGTCGATGGCGTGCGAGCTTACCTCCATAAACACGTATTCACAACCTGCATCCACCATCTCGTTAAGCAATTCATTTATTGTAACTGCATCGGGCGTTGTATGCGTGGAGGATAGTTCGCGGTCGCCAATTTTGTTGGCTATGGTCGACATCAATCCTGATTTAAAACCAAGCAGGGTGAAAAGATGATACAATAAGGTGGCGATCGTGGTTTTGCCATTGGTACCTGTGATGCCAACCAGGTGCAGTCTTTTGGATGGATTGTTGAAGAAATTGGAGGCCATCATGCCTAAGGCAAAGGAAGGCTTCTGAACACGAATGTAGGTAATGTCAGGATGTAACTTTTCGGGGAAATAGCCACATACAATGGCTTTTGCACCGGATAGAATGGCTTTCTCAATAAACTGATGACCATCTACATGAGTTCCTGCAACAGCCACAAACGCAGCACCGGGCATTACTTTTCTCGAGTCGAAAGCAATGCTGCTGATTTGGACATTCAGGAAGCCTTTGGTTTCCATCACCCCGCATGCGTAGATTATGTCTTGTAACTCGCTCATTTAGTTAGATATTTGATAATTCAAGATTAATGCGCATGTTGGGTGTGATGGAACTGCCGGAATTTATTGACTGCGACCTGACAACACCCCTACCCGAAAGGGTTATACCAATACCCATATTTTCGAGCAGATACACCGCGTCTTTAGCTTTCATGCCTTTTACATTCGGTACCGTTTTCCCTGAAAATCTTACCGCGTTAAACTCGGTCATGCCTTTTTTTTGCATGGTAACAACCCACTCTTCGTCACCCATGCTGTCCAAAAACGGGATGTTCAGACTGTTGTAAATCATGGAAAGGTCTTTAAAATGCAAGGGTCTTTTCACAAATGCATTGGTGATACTGTCTATTGGTTGCGTGTTGGCTAATTCCAGCGAAATGGAGGTGGCGAAGATGTTGTCGGCTATTTCTTTAAATATGGGTGCGGCAACACTTCCTCCGTAGTATTTTCCGGCAGAAGGGTTGTTGACCACAACAATGCATGAATATACCGGGTTGTCGGCCGGGAAATAGCCCACAAACGTGGCATTGTAATTTTTTTTGTTGTACTTACCCTGGACAGCTATTTGGGCAGTGCCTGTTTTCCCGGCGACTTTATAAGGGCAATCTTTAAAAATGATTTTTCCTGTTCCACGTTCAACTACTCCTTCGAGTAAGGAACGTGCCGACAGAAGTGTCGATTCAGAAACCACTTTTGGATTCAGGACTTGAATTTCAAAATGCTTTTTCGAAACGCCACCTTCCATAATGTCGGTTACAAAATAGGGCTTTACCATCACCCCATCGTTGGCGATGGAGTTATATAAAGTAAGTGTAATCATGGGTGTAACAGTCAGTTCATATCCAATGGACATCCAGGGCAATGAGGTGCCATACCATGTTTTCTTATTGGAAGGATTTTTAATATTTGGTTTTCCTTCACCTTGTATTTCAAGATCGAGTGGTGTGTTCAGATTAAATGAATAAAGCCTGTTGATGAATTTTGACGGCTCATCCTTGTAGGCATTGTTGATAATTTTCGAGATTCCTACGTTAGATGAAAATTCAAATGCATCACGGACCGTGATTCTGCCATTCCCAATTTTATGAACGTCTTGCATGCCGCGGTTATAATAGCTGGTGTATCCATCTCCTGTAACCAGGCTGTCGGTAAGTTTTACTTTTTTGTCTTCGAGTGCTGCCAGAATGGAGGCCAGTTTAAACGTCGACCCGGGCTCAATGCTTTCGCCGATACTATAGTTATAAATTTCTTTGTAGGTACCGTCAACACTGTCGTAACGCAGGTTGGCGTTGGCGCGGATTTTTCCTGTTTTCACTTCCATCACCACGGCACATCCCTGAAATGCCCTGTTTTCGAGCAGCGTTTTAAGTAAGGCATTTTCAGCTACATCCTGCAAGCGGACATCTAATGTGGTTACCAGATCCAATCCATCAATTGGTTCAACTTCATTTTCATCATGAATCGGTATCCAATCCCCCTGGTTTATTCTGCGCATCACTTGCTTTCCATCGCTGCCGTTTAGTATTTCTGTAAAGGATCCCTCGAGGCCTACAAACAGATTTTCCTCTTTAATGACATATCCAATAGTTCTGGCTGCCAATTCATTAAATGGATGGGCCCTCTGCGTTTTCTGAATGGTGATCAGTCCTCCACGGTTTTTACCCTCCCTGAAAACAGGCAGTTTCCGAATTTGTTTCAATTGATCGTAAGTTGTTTTTCTGCTGATCAGCAAATAACGGTTGCCTTTTTTGCGTGCTTTGATAAGGTCTGATTTGATGTCCCTGGCCGGTTTGTTAAGAATTTTTGACAGACCTTGCGCCATGGAATCTACCTTGGCGTTGAAGGTGGCCGACGAAATGGCCGGATTGGAAGCATCGAACCGTACTTCAAAAATAGGTACTGAGGTAGCCAGCAGACTTCCGTCGGAGGCCAGAATATTGCCCCGGTTTGCCTCAATATTAAATACCTGGAGTTCTTGTGTAAAGGCTTTCTCAGCTAACTCTTCACCTTCTTTTAACTGGATATATACAATTTTGCCGACAATGGCCAGTCCAAACAATAGCACTCCGAAATAAACCAGATAAACCCGCCACAATATGTCTTTGTTAATATCCATGTATTTTGATCAATCTTTTTTGTTGATGATGATGGTTTTAACGGGCTCCGTGTTTTCTTTGATGCCGGTTTTTTCGAGGCGTTTTGAAATGTGTGACTGTTTTTCAATTTGAGTAAGCTTCGATTTTGCGCTGATGTATTCGTAACGCAACTCTTTCACCTCTCTGCGAAGACGGTTTATTTCGCGGATTTTGTTTTCTGCCAGATAATTATTGGCTATGTAGATGAAAGCCAAGAAAGCCACGAACAATAAAAAGGGCATCATACTGAAGTTGCTCGCTGAAAGAAAATCACCACCCAGAATATCTTTGGTCGTCTTGCCAAAGCGTCGTTTTCCTGTCGAAGGTCTTGGCGTGACTTCAACAACCGGCTCCTGTATTTTTATGGTATTAGATTTTGGCATGGTTATTTTTTTTCGGCGATGCGTAACTTGGCACTTCTGGCACGAGGATTCTTCTCCATTTCTTCCGTTGAAGGAATTAATGGTCTTCCGGTAATGTTGATCATGTCGACCAGCACATTTCCGAAAAAATCTTTTTCGAGATGGCCTTCAAAATTGCCTGATTTAAAGAAATTCTTTACCAACCTGTCTTCGAGTGAATGGTATGAAATCACCACAAACCGGCCTCCTGGTTTCAGCGATTTAAATCCATCTTCCAAAAGCGTTTTTAATGCTCCCAACTCATCGTTTACTTCAATTCGCAATGCCTGAAAAACCATCGCCAGGTATTTATTGAGTTTATGTGCCGGGAAATACTGTTTTACTACTTCTGTGAGTTCTGTGGTTGTTGTGATTCTCTTTTGTTCGCGTGCTTTCAATATACCACGCGTGATATAATAGCTGTTTTTGAGTTCACCATATTCTTTTAAAATGGTGTTCAATTGCGATTCAGAATATCCATTCACAATTTCTTCTGCCGTGACAGAAGAACTTTGGTTCATCCGCATATCTAAGGGAGCATCGAACCGGGTTGAAAAACCACGCTCACCCACATCAAATTGATGAGAAGAAACGCCTAAATCGGCTAAAATGCCATCTACCGGTTCATCATGATATAGTTTTAGAAAGTTGGTGAGGTAACTGAAATTGTTGTTTACGAACAGAAAACGCTCATCCCGGATGAGGTTGTTTTTGGCATCGGGATCCTTGTCAAATGCGATTAACTTCCCCGTGGTAAGCCTCGAAAGAATTTCACGCGAATGTCCTCCTCCACCAAAAGTTACATCTACATAGGTTCCCTCCGGCACTATACGCAGGCCTTCGATACTCTCGTTTAATAATACTGGATTGTGGTACATGTAATCTTTATTCAGTTTCTAACTCACCCATCACTTCTTCTGCCAAATCGGCAAAATCATCCGGGTCAAAATCGACTGCCTTTTCATAAGCCTCTTTATCCCAGATTTCGATGCGGTTTACAACTGATGTAAGTACAACTTCTTTGGTAATACCCCCGTATTTCATTAAGTCTTTAGGTAAAAGCATCCTGCCCGTTCCGTCCAACTCAAGGGGTTTTACACCAGCCATAAACTTTGTAATAAATTCCGCGTTTTTCTTTTTAAACATATTGAGCTTGCTCACCAGGGCCGTTTCTTCCTGCCAATGGCTCACAGGGAATACTTCGAGGCACTTCTTGAAAATGCTGCGCTTTATGACAAAACCCTTCGAAACGGATTCTCCCATCTGCGTTTTAAACTGTACGGGAAACATCAATCTCCCTTTTAAATCCAGTTTACACTCGTATGTCCCTAATATATTGATCATTAAAAACTAAGAATTATGGCGTAAATGTACTAAGTATTTACCACAATTAGACATTATTTACCACCTTTTACCACATTGTTAAAAAAAAGTTGCGTTTTTAACAGGAAATAATTTTTAAATAATTCGTAAAAAGTTAATAAACAGCAATATAATACTCAGTATCGGCGGTGACCTAAACTTATCAACAACAAACCTTCCTTAAAAATGTTAATAACTCACACTATAGCTGCACCCAACTCATTGGTAGTTTTAACCTGGTATAGGATTGATTACACGATAACAAAGTGATTTCTGATTGGATATTTGAAAGCTTTTATTGAGAAATTTCAGGCTTTATTTTAGGACATCGTTCGCTTTGCCTGATGGGAAAGATTCTGTTGGAGAAATGAATCAAAAAAATGAGACTCTCCATAGTAAGAAATTTTAGAAGCATCGCGGAAAAAGTGATTAGGTGGAAATCATTGCATTCCTTGAATTAGATGACCAGGAATTTCATCTTCATCCTATCCGGCAACGAGCTTAGGATTGCTATCTTTGCCCTGATGGAACGTGTAACACTTTTTGCAGAGGTATTATTGCCGATTCCCGTAGCTGGCACATTCACCTACAGGGTTCCCTTCGATTTGAATAATGAATTGGCCGTCGGGCAACGTGTCGCCATTCAGTTTGGTAAACGCAGGGTGATGGCCGGGTTGGTCAAAAATATCCACGAAAATGTCCCAACGGGACACATCCCCAAATATATTCTATCCATTCTCGACAATGACCCACTTGTATTGCCCATTCAGTTTAGGTTTTGGCAATGGATTTCGGAATACTACCTGTGCACCGAAGGAGAGGTGATGGCTGCTGCCCTGCCTGCAGTATTTAAATTGTCAAGTGAGTCGAGAGTCGTTTTACATCCTGGTTTTGTACCTGATCGTGAAACACTTGGAACAACAGAGTATCATATTACCGAAGCATTGCTTCAGAAGAACAGATTAACCATCGAAGAGCTGACCGACCTGGTCGGCATAGCCAAAATTCTCCCAATTCTTAAAAGCATGATTGAGCATCACCTAATCGTGATGGAGGAAGAATTATCGGAGGCTTATAAACCTAAAATCGAGAAATTGGTCCGTTTGGCTGATTGGGCCATGGAGGAAGATAGCCTTCGTCAGGTGATGGACGATTTAGGAAAACGTGCCCACAAGCAATTGGAATTGTTGATGGCCTTTATTGGTTTGGCAGGATTTCCCTTAAGTGTTAACAGTCAAATAAATCAACAAGTCCTTTTGTCCAAAGCTGGTGTTTCATCGGTCATTTTAAAAACCCTGGTTGAAAAAACAATCCTGGTGGTGGAGGAGAAGGAAGTAAGCCGGATTGAAAAAGTTGCTTCAGTACCTGATGACATGGTTCAGTTAAGTCCGCATCAGCAGGAAGCTTACAACATGATTCTTAAAGAAATGCTTGAACAGCGCGTAGTTCTTTTGCACGGAGTTACCTCGGGAGGGAAAACAGAAGTGTATATCCGTTTAATGGAACGTGTTTTGGCCGAAGGAAAGCAAGTGCTTTATTTATTGCCCGAAATTGCACTGACAACCCAAATTATTCATCGATTACAAAAATATTTTGGCGATCGGGTGGGTATCTACCATTCTCGTTTTGGGAAAAACGAACAGGCAGAGGTTTGGCTTGGACTTAACTCAAATAAGCCCGGTTACCAGCCCGGTATTATTCTGGGGCCCCGGTCAGCGGTCTTTTTACCATTCGACAATCTCGGGTTGATTATTGTTGATGAGGAGCATGACGCCAGCTATAAACAATTCGATCCCGGTCCGCGTTATAACGCCCGGGATGCCGCCATTTATCTGGCTTCACTTCATGGTGCTAAAGTGCTTCTTGGTTCTGCTACGCCCTCTATCGAAACTTTTTACAATTCCAGCATGGGCAAATATGGATTTGCAACCCTGACCGAGCGTTACAGTGGAATAAAAATGCCTGAAATTCTCGTGGTGGATATGGGTGATCAACAGCGCCGAAGACTGATCAAGTCACATTTCTCATCCGTCTTATTAAACGAAATTGCAGAGGCCATCAATGAAAAAAAACAATCGATTTTGTTTCAAAACCGCAGGGGCTTTTCTTTGCGCCTGGAATGCGATACCTGTCATTGGGTTCCTGAATGCAAGCATTGTGATGTAACCCTTACTTACCATAAAAAAAGCGAGTTGCTCAAGTGTCACTATTGTGGATATTCTACCTCAGTACCACCAATTTGCCCCGATTGCCGGGGGACTAACTTAAAAATGAAGGGATTTGGTACCGAAAAAGTAGAAGAAGAATTGGCCATCCTGTTGCCCACTGCCAAAATTGACCGGATGGATTTTGATACAACCCGGTCGAAAAATGCATTTCAGCGAATCCTTCAAAAATTTGAGGACCGTCAAACCGATGTGCTCACGGGCACTCAAATGGTAACCAAGGGTCTTGATTTTGATCATGTTCACGTTGTAGGCATATTAAGTGCCGACAGCATGTTAAGCTATCCTGATTTTAGGGCGCATGAACGAAGTTTCCAACTAATGGCGCAAGTGAGCGGGCGTGCCGGAAGAAAGGGCAGACAAGGGAAAGTGATTATCCAGGCCTGGAAACCACAGCATGTTATTATTCAGGATGTGATAAAAAATGATTACCTGGGTATGTATAAACGACAGATTGCCGAGCGGCAACAATTTCAATATCCGCCATTTTATCGTTTAATCATGGTCAGGTTGAAGCACAAGGATCCGGAATTGATTAACGAGGGAGCTGCCAGTTTGGCGGTTGATTTTCGGAAGAAGTTTGGCAAGATGGTCTTTGGACCTGAATACCCGCTGGTTTCAAGGGTAAAAAACTATTATATCAAGCAAATCCTGGTGAAATTTGCCCGTTCAGAAAATAGTTACCGGGTGAAAGAAGAATTGCAAAACTCACTTGAACAATTCAGAACCGTGAAAAAATTTCGTCCCATCATTGTACAGTTTGATGTCGATCCGCAGTAGATAAAGTACATTTAGTTAAAAGTGAAGAACATAAAAAATGCCACCCGACTTTGAAAGAATCAAAAAGGGTGGCATTTTCTTTAACCGGCAGCTTTACTGACTGATCACTATTTTTTTTGTAAAAGTTTGGTTGTTTAGATTAATCTTAACAAAGTAAACTCCTTTTTCAAAGGATTCAGCGTCAAGTTTAATATTTTGATGGCCTGCATTCAACGTCCCGGCATAAACCTGAGCAACTTGTTTTCCGAGTAAATCAAACACAGCGATATCGGCTTTTGAGGCACTATTCAGTTTAAAGCTAATGTTGGCTTGGTTAACCAATGGATTTGGATAAATACCAATGTCCCCGGCATCAATGTTTTCATCAAGTCCAACCTGTGAGTCATACATAAGTCCTGCAATCGACATATCAGTAAAGGCTGGTCCATCCCACAATACGTTGGTGGCATCGTCGGTGATAAGGTAAAACCCGCCTGACAGGCCGTTGCCTGAAGCATCGTGAAGGGTTAAGGTATAACATCCGTCAGTTGGGAAGGTAAAAGGTTCAAGATGTAATCCCATAGTACTATAAGGGCCACCTTCAGCTATTGCTGATCCGCTTTCATCTACAATACTCCATGTAATGTCCTGAGGGTCACCCAGTGTTTGAACTCCAAAGTAACCTGTTTTAGGATAGTATTGCGACTGTTCGAAAGTGGTATTGTATTGATCGTTTTGGGGCAATTCATCCGTATGTCCTGCCGGATTTGCACAGGAGATGCTTAATGTGTTTTCAGTTGTTACATCAAAAGTGATTTCCGGTAAGGTTACTTTCGCAGTTTCATTTTGTGTTAAATTTCCTGTCCAGGTATAAGTAGCCGTTTCTCCTTCATTGATTTCGTAATTGAAATCAAGGCTGGTCAGGTTGTTCACTCCATAATTTTTTATTTCTACAATGGGGGCCATGGAACCATCGCAGGCGGTTTGAGGGTAATAGGCGGATAGAATGGCAGCATCATAATCATTTGATTCGATGGTCGTAATACTTCCCATTATACCGCTAATTGCTTCCTGGTGGTTCTCAGTTACAAAAGCAACGATGTCCAGGTTTTCGAGCACAACGTCCACACCTGTATAGTCTTCAGGGATTTCATAGGTAAAAGTACCGGAATAGAGCGACCCGGTTGTGGTTTCATCGATTTCGACACCCCATTGGCCGGTGAGCAGGTGACGAAGCATGTGTTTATGGACATAGTTATTTCCCATGTTTCCTCCGGTTTGAGGTCCAAGTACGTTGTTTTGCAGAATGGCCACATTTAAGAAATTGGTAGGAAAAGGGCTGTTGTCGGTGTAATACACTTCTACCTCAACCACCAGTTGCCGTGTAGAGGTAACAATAATGGATTCAATTCCCACATTGAGATAACTGGGTGCGGCCATCACCTGATTGGAGGCGGATGTCCAATAATTTCTACTCATGGCTGTTCCACTTCCCTGCGACCAGCCTGAGAAAAGGTGGCGGTTTACGGTTCCTGCCGGATACCCAACTAAACCTGACTGACCAGCGATGGCATTGCCCCATGGAGTTCTAAAATCGGGTTCTGAGCCAGAGGGAACGGCATAGCTTCCCTGATGAATATTAATAAGGATGACATCGTCAGGATGGGCATTGTAAATGGCTTGCGCAATGGCATGACCATCAGGGCAAAACACACAGTGGATTCCTGTAAATTCTTCCAGGACAACATTTTTATTTTCAGGATCAGTACCCACAATTGTTTGTGAAAAAACAAAGGTACAGGCCATTATAAATGACACAATAAACGTAATTTTCTTTTTCATAATAATAACGATTAGTTTAATTCCTTAGTAATTAATTGATTAACCAGACAGCAAAAGTAGCGATTTTTTTTATACTATGATGAATCATGTATTTTCCTTAGGACAGTACCGGAATGAAAAAGGTTGTATATAAATTGTTATGATCTATTGTACCAAAAAAGAACCTGGAAACTTTAACATCCTTTTGAGCAACCTTTGCGATATCTTGTTTGTCTTTCTTGCTGGTTCAAGGCAAACGATAACTAAATTATGATTGTAATCTGTTTGGTATAATCTTTGTACCTATTAATTGTTTTAAAATAATACTCATCATGAAGAAATTAATACTTTCAATCTTTTTTATAATCGCCACGGTATTGTATGTCGATGCGCAAACATTCGAGTTAACCTGGCATGGAGAAGTATTGGGGGACACAGTTGTTATTTCTGACGTTCCTACAGCTAACGACATGACTTTCGATCCAATCGTGACCAATCTTTCGAATAGTAACATCAAGGTAAAAGTTCGCAGGAATGAGATTTCTATCGTTGACAGTACAGCTAATTACTTTTGTTGGGTGGCTTGCTATGCACCATTTGTTAATGAGTCGGGGGAATTTCATGTAATGGCACCAGGTGCTTCAACTGATCAGGATTTCTTCTATGCGCATTATACACCACTTAATCAGTCCGGCACATCTATTATTGAATACATGTTTTATAATATGGATGATGAAAGCCAAAACCTCAAAGTTGTGGTGAAGTATAAAACTTCGGTACAGTTATTCAAATTAACCTGGGATGGCGAAACACTGGGCGATGTGATTAGCATTGTTAGTGATACTTCGGTTCCTGAAATGATCTTTAACCCCATCGTGACAAACAATACAACAGCCGCCATAAATGTGAAGGTACGCCGGACAAATTTGGATGTAGTTGCGGGCAGCGAGAATTATTTTTGCTGGGTGTTGTGCTACGAACCTGCAAATGATATATCGTCCGAATTTTTAGAAATGGCTCCCGGAGCCTCTTCCGGCCTCGAGTACTTTTCAGGGCATTATACTCCCCTTGGCCATTCAGGAACTTCTGCCGTTGAGTACATGTTTTATGATATGAATGATGTATCAATCAATCAGAAGTTTATTGTAAAATATACCTCTTCACCAACGGCCATTGATGAAAGCATCCTAAAAGGCGTTCACTTTTCGGCCATCTATCCAAATCCTGCAATCAACTTTGTTAGCCTGAATTACACGTTGGTTCCCGGGGTTAAAAGCGCCAGTATCAGAATTTCAAATATATTGGGTACTGTGGTCAGTGAAATGAACCTCAATTTAAATAGCAACAGTACACGTGTTGATGTTAGTCAGCTTGACGGAGGGATTTATTTTTACTCCGTGATCCTCAATGGCGAGCGTCTGAGTACAAAGAAGCTGGTTATACGATAATATAACAATAGGTATTTATAAAAAAAAACCGGTTTTGAACCGGTTTTTTTTGTGCAATGCAGTTTAGGTTTTTTTCTTTTTTAAAGCTTAAATGCTGCCTTAACCTGATCGATATAATCTAACTTTTCCCAAGGGAAAAAGGTGACGGTTTTCTTATAGACATTCACTCCGTTTCTGTTTTCAACAAAAGTTGTGGTGTTATCCTCATAATATACTTCGATCTCTTTATCATACGTCTCGCGACCAAAATGACCATAAGATGCTGTTGGCACAAAAATGGGATTCTTTAGCCCAAAACGGGAAACGATGGCAAAAGGTCTCATGTCGAAAACACTTTCTATTTTCCGGGAGATTTCTCCATCTTTCATCATTTCGCCATGTCCGTTTTTCACGTGAGCGGTACCATAGGTATTTACATAAAACCCAACAGGCTTATCAACACCGATGGCATAGGCCACCTGAACCAGGATTTGATCGGCCACTCCGGCAGCTACCATGTTTTTGGCTATGTGGCGAGCGGCATAAGCGGCTGAACGGTCCACTTTTGAGGCATCTTTTCCCGAAAAGGCTCCGCCACCGTGAGCTCCGTGTCCGCCATAGGTATCCACAATAATTTTTCTTCCGGTAAGACCGGTATCCCCGTGAGGGCCACCAATGACAAACTTTCCGGTGGGATTGACCAGCAATTTCAAATCATCTGCAAATAATTTTTGAACGTTCTCAGGGTACTGCGATTTTACTCTGGGGATTAAGATTTTAGCACAATCTTCCTTGATTTTAGCCTGCATCTTCACTTCTGTATCAAAATCATCGTGTTGGGTCGAAATAACGATGGTGTCGATGCGCGATGGAGTGCCGTTGTCATCGTATTCAAGGGTCACCTGTGATTTTGAATCCGGGCGCAGGTAGGTCATTTCTTTCCCCTCACGGCGGATTTTAGCCAGTTCAAACAATAAATCGTGTGCTATTTCCGTGGTCAGCGGCATCAGGTTTTCCATTTCCTTGTTGGCAAAGCCAAACATCATGCCCTGGTCACCGGCACCTTGTTCTTCTTCTTTCTGGCGGACAACACCCTGATTGATATCGGAGGATTGTTCGTGTAAAGCGGATAATACGGAACAGGAATCCGCATCAAATTGATATTCAGCTTTCACATAGCCAATCCGGCGAATCATTTCGCGGGCTACTTTTTGTAAATCTACATAAGCCGTGGTTTTAACTTCACCGGCAATCATGGCCAGTCCTGTTGTTACCAATGTTTCGCAGGCCACTTTTGAATTGGGGTCCTGGCGCAACATTTCGTCCAGTACCGCATCTGATATCTGATCGGAAACCTTATCGGGATGACCTTCAGATACCGATTCAGAGGTAAAATAATATGACATATCGTTATCGATTAAGATTAAACAAATTCGGGAAGGTCTGTGTGATTGGCTGGGTATTTTTGCTTTAGCATTTTTTTACCGTGGTTGCAATCAATCAAATCTTTCCACAAGCGTTTTTTAAACGTGGCGCAAAGATAGATAATTAATTGTTATGATAAGTGAAGTAAAGTTAAAAGTTAAAAGTTTGAGCCCACTCCGAAAAGTATGTGTTCATTGATTTTCAACTCATTTACCCCTGACCCCTAAAGGGGGATTCGTTGAAAATCAATGAACTATCTAAAGTCCCCTTTAGGGGATTTAGGGGTATTTGACTTTTCGGAGTGGACTCAAGTTAAAAGTTGAAAGTGATTGGGCAATTTCATTTATCCTGATGCACCTAACTTTAGCTCACTTTTAACTTTAGGCACTTTAAGTACTTCCCTAATCCTGCGTCAGCCGGTGGAAAACATCTTCCATCTTGCTCGAATCCTGGGCCAATGCCAGCACATTGTATCCGTTTTTTACTGCGAATTTGAAAATATTTTCACGTATATCTTTGCCTTGTTCACCCGTGATGAGCCAGGTATTGCCTTTCAGTTTTTCAATTTTTTTTGCTCCGGCGATGTCTTTAATATCAATACTTGCAAGTGTTTCCTTTAGCTCAAGCCGGTATACGAACGATTGTGTGGCATTTTTTGAAAGATTCGAAGGGGTGTCGTCGGCCACTATTTTCCCGTGATCGATAATAATGACCCGGTTACACAAGGCCTCCACTTCCTGCATGATGTGTGTACTCAGGATAATGGTTTTTATTTTTCCCAAATCGGCAATAATGTGCCTGATTTCCACCAGCTGATTGGGATCAAGTCCGGAGGTGGGCTCATCCAGTATTAAAATTTCTGGATCGTGGATAAGTGCCTGTGCCAGTCCAACGCGTTGGCGGTAGCCTTTCGAGAGCTCGCCTATTTTCTTGCGGCTTTCCTGTCCCAGTCCGGTCAGGCTGATTACATCGTCCACAGCCTTTTTAACATTGCCTTTCACAGGATAGCTGTTAAACACAAATGTCAGGTATTCGCGCACATACATGTCAGTATACAGGGGATTTGTTTCGGGGAGGTAGCCAATGTGTTTCCTGATTTCGAGCGACTGCTCCTGCACATCGAGTCCGTTCACCCGGGCAGTACCCGAACTTGGCGGGATCACGGTGGTGAGGATTTTCATCAGGGTGGATTTGCCGGCACCATTGGGCCCCAGCAATCCAACTACTTCTCCTTTGTTAATGGATAGACTAATGTTGTCGAGTGCTTTTTGCTGACCGTAATATTTGGTGATTCCTTCTATTTTTACCGTTGACATGGGTGCGATTTGATTAAGTTTTTGCAAAAGTAACTTTTTAGAATTTTAATCTATATCTTTGGCAGATCATTCATAAAAACAAAATTATGAAATCAAAACTACTTATTCTTCAGCTTCTTATTTTGCCCTTGCTTTCATTTTCACAAAGCTATTATGAAAAAACAATTGATTTTGGGCAATTCGATCACCCAACCGCAGTGGTAACCGATGATGCAGGCAATGTATTTGTCTGTGGCTGGTTTGAGGATGAAAACCTCGAAAATCAACATGCTTTTGCATTTAAAGTGGATGCAAACGGACAGGAAGTCTGGCGAAATGTTATAAATGATTCTTCCAAATTTTACAACCTGTGTATCATGGCCAGTGGTGAAATTGCGCTGGCAGGAGCGATGGCACAGCATTGTTTTCTTCAGGTAGTAGATGCAGAAACAGGGACGGAGACCTGGTCCTATGAAGAGGATGCAACGGACGGGTTTTGGTTTGGAACTGTAAACGAAATGCCAGCAGGTGCTTTGAGCGAATTGGTTGCTGCAAAAACAAAGGACGCAACGCATATCCCTGTTATATATAATATATCCAGCAGATTCGGAACGGTAAAGGAGATAACTTCATGGAAATATGAATTGGTTGACGCGATCGGACAATCGTTTATGCAGTCGTATAATTATATGTGGTTTGGAGTGAATGATGTAGCATTTGCTTATGATAATTATAATAATTTCAGAATGGTCTGGTCGTTTGGTGCCAGCTATAATGCGGGAATGGATCGATATACGCCTGATGCATGGTTTCTCACAAGAACCTTTGTTGGTGATTCTGGCGTAAGTTCCATTGGTCTGTTGTCGACAGACTTTATAAATGGTGGAATTGTCGGCAATATGTTTGAATTAGATTATCCCGGTACCATGGTTTTGGGTTCCGGAAGTCTTGGTTTTGAGAAAATTATGATAACGGGTTCTATTAACGGAGATTTGGCCCTCTGGTTGGTAGGTACCGACCTCAATTTGCAAAATGAAATCACCTATCCCAATGAAAATGAACGGACCGGAGTTGATGTGGTAGGGCTTGTTTCAAACGACCTCTTAATGATGGGTTATGAGAACAGTCTTGATGGCAGTTTCTCCGATGTGTTTTTGATGAAACGCGATGCCAATGGAGGCGTGGTTTCTACCAATGAAATCATTGCCGATGAAAGTGTGCAGATTTATCCAAACCCGGCTACTGACAGGGTCTTTATAAGAAATGACTATAACCTGAAAGTAGAAGTAGATATTATTAACAGTGTAGGTCAATTAGTCAAGAAGATTACTATTTCCAATCAATATGTTTCTGTGGAAGACTTACCAACAGGGTATTACTTAGCTGTTATAAAAATTGATGGAGTAAAAGTTGAACAGGAAAAGCTGATCGTACAATAAGTATTTTTAAATATTTGTAAATCATTCATCATTATCTGGCGCGCGTTTTGTCAACGCGTGCTCTTGCCAATGTCCCCACTCATTGTGATAGCTTCAAAGAGAAGGTAAAGTGATAGCAATACCAACCCTTTCCCAACTATCAACAGCCTGGCAAATCTCAACAGCAGGTTTTTTGTCCGATGGCATGAAAAAATACGGTGGCTTTCTTGTTGGGTCCTTCAACTTTACCTTGAATCAGAAGTGTTTTCGTGTTTATGGAAAATGGATTATGAAATAATTGCATTAGTTTTGTTACTCAGGTTTAGAATTTTCAACTTTTTTTTACAGTATCATTGTTATTATTTTTCTCTTTGATACCTTTGGAGAAATCTTTATGTTTACACCCACATTTATAAGTAATTTAAAATAAGACACCATGGGACCTTTCCTTGTTATTATCGCCATCGTTATCGTTTTCATTCTCTTTTTCATCGCAATTTATAACCGTCTTGTTCGGTTGCGAAACAACCGTGAACAGGCCTTTGCCGATATTGATGTACAACTTAAACAACGTCATGATCTTATCCCGCAATTGGTCAATTCGGTAAAGGGATATATGCAGCATGAAAAAAGTGTGTTGACAGAGATTACTGATGCACGATCTCATGCCATGAAAGCATCTTCCATTGATGAGAAGATCGCTGCAGAAAACCGCCTGACCACTGCTTTGCAAGGGTTTAACATTGCTGTGGAGGCCTACCCTGATCTGAAAGCTAACCAAAACTTTTTGAACCTTCAGGAGGAGATCTCGGATATTGAAAACAAACTCGCTGCTTCACGACGTTTCTTTAACTCCGCTACCAAGGAGCTGAACAATGCCGTGGAAGTATTTCCAGCCAACCTGGTTGCCGGAATGTTCGGATTCAAACGTGAAACGATGTTCGACCTGGGAAGTCAACAACGTGTGAATCTTAGCGAGGCACCGGAGATTAATTTTTAGTTTGAAAATACACCAAAATTTCTGCCCAAGATGAAATATGTCGGTTTGCAATCGCAGATATGGAGCAATAATATCAAGTCTGCTCTACTGATGATTTTATTTCCTTTAGTCTTTTTTATACTGGCATGGATCTTTTTCTACATGACCTCTGACGCTGAAAACAGAACTGTTACCAATACCTTTTCTCAATTTCTGGTTGCCTTACCCTGGATTACCCTGGTTGTCACTCTTTGGTTTATCATTGCCTATTTCTCACATTCGTCGATGATCAACCAGGCGACAGGTTCAAAGCCCCTGGAGAGAAAAGAAAACAAAAGAGTATATAATATCGTCGAGAACCTTTGTATTGTTGCAGGGATGACCATGCCACAAGTCAATGTGATTGAGGACGATTCGCTTAATGCTTTCGCCAGTGGGATTAACGAAAAAAACTTTTCAGTGTCTTTATCGCGTGGGATCATCGACAAACTAAATGACGAGGAACTTGAAGCTGTGGTTGCTCATGAATTAACGCACATTCGAAACAGAGATGTACGGTTACTCATCATTTCCATCGTTTTTGTAGGTATTTTTTCTTTTATCACTGAAACCATGATGCGTTCCTTAAGGTTCGGACGTGGCAGCGGTGGCAAGAAAAGCGGTCAGGCACAAATCCTGATCATGGTGTTGGCATTAATTGGTTTGCTACTGGCTTCCGTGTTTCGGTTTGCCTTATCCCGCAAACGGGAATACCTTGCCGATGCAGGTTCCTCGGAACTAACCAAAAACCCCCTTGCACTGGCTTCGGCACTTGAAAAAGTTTCACAGGACGCCACCATTGAAGCGGTTAAAAGAAAGGATGTAGCACAGATGTTCATTGAAAACCCTCAATTCGAAAAAAATAGCTCATTTTCTCTTTTTGCCACTCATCCACCTATTGAGAAAAGAATTCAGCTATTGCGACAGTTCTGAGTTTGTACCATGAATTCATGTTGCTTTAGCATTCCCAAAATAGGTTAGTTGCGATTGATCCCCTCAGCAAAGAGAAGCTATTGTTATAGCAAACCCTACCCATTCCCAACTACCACCAGTTTGGCAAATCTCAACAACAGGTTTTTTTGTCCGACGGCATGAAAAAATACGGTGGCTTTCTTGTTGGGTCCTTCACCTGTACCTTGCACAGGAAGTATTTTTATGCTTATAGAAAATGGATTATGAAATAATTGTATTAGTTTTGTTACTCAGGTTTAAAAACCACTCATATTTTTGGAGATGAAAAAAGAAAAATATATATTCTGGCAGGATGAGGACATGTTTATTGGTTATTTGGAAGAATTTCCTGACTATTGGACTCAAGGCATAACCATCGATGAACTGAAAGTTAATCTGAGAGCTTTATATATTGATTTAACCAGCGGCCATATCCCCCAAGTGCGTAAAGTGGATGAATTGGAGATTGCATGAAACGAAGGATTTTGATAAAAAAGATTGAAAATGCCGGAGGTGTTTTAATCCGGCATGGGGGAAATCATGATTGGTATCAAAACCCAAAAACGAAAATGTCACAGCCTGTTCCCAGACATAAAGAAATAAATGAATTCCTTGCAGCTCATATTTTAAAAATGCTGGAATAATATTCATATGGAAAATGTGCCACCTGATGATTGTGGTATAGAAACAGACATAGAAAGACAAAATTATATTAGTTGCTATGCTTACCAATGTTCCCACTCATTGTTTATAGCTACAAAATGAAGGTAATGCTTTAGCAAACCCTACCCATTCCCAACCACCATCAGCTTGGCAAATCTCAACAACAGGTTTTTTTGTCCTACGGCATGAAAAAATACGGTGGCTTTCTTATTGGGCCCTTCACCTTCAATGGAAATCACCTTGCCCAGTCCAAAACTCACATGTTCCACTTCCATACCTACCTGGATATTGCCATCCGTTGGCTGGCTGGCCGATGGGGCAGAAGGTGTGTTTTCTGCCCTGTGCATGGGCTTTAAAGGACGTTTTGTAAAACTGGTATTAAACGAATCCGAAAAATTTCTTTTCACCGCCTGTTTATTTAAACCCGATTCTTTGGGTTTGTTATAAAGTTCGGCATTAATTTCCTCTAAAAAGCGACTGGGTTCGGTAAATGTAAAATTCCCCCAGCGGTAACGACTTTCGGCATGGCTAAGCGTTAAATGACTCATGGCCCTGGTGATGGCCACATAAAATAAACGCCGTTCTTCTTCAAGTTCCGAACGCGTACTGATGGACTGGATGGATGGAAACAGGTTTTCTTCAAGCCCCACCACGATCACATGCGGGAATTCCAGTCCTTTTGAAGCATGAATGGTCATCAAAGTGACTTTGTCTTTGTCTTCATCCGAATCGGTGTCAGCATCGGTGAGCAACGCCACATCCTGCATAAATTCGCCCAGCGATTTTTTAATGGACAGGTCTCCTTCATTGGTCTCCACTGCTTTCTCGGTAAACTCCTTAATTCCGTTGAGCAATTCCTCAATATTTTCAACCCGGCTGATTCCTTCAGGGGTTTCTTCGTCCTTGTGCATCTTCACCAGGCCCGAAGTTGTTGCAATGTAACTGGCTATCTCATAAGCATCTTTAGACTTGTTCAGGGCCATGAAACTCTTGATCATGGTGATAAAATCGCTAATCTTCCGGGCAGTTCCGCTATTGAGTGCCAGCCCAAATGAATTTGGGTCCTCTGCCACCTGCCAGAGGCTGAGTCCATTCTCATCACCGGCCACCATCATTTTTTCGAGGGTTGTTTTACCGATTCCCCGTGCCGGAACGTTAATAATCCGATGAAAAGCTTCATCATCGTTGTTGTTGATTACCAATCGAAAATACGACAACAGGTCCTTTATTTCTTGTCGGTTGTAAAACGACAGGCCCCCATAGATTCGATAAGGGATGTTTTTCTTCCGCAAGCCTTCCTCTATGGATCTCGACTGGGCATTGGTTCGGTATAAAATGGCAAACGCGTTGTTTGGCAGCTGATTGTTCATTTTCTGATCAAAAATAGCTGCAGCCACCAGGTTGCCTTCTTCGTTGTCACTGGAAGCTTTGATTAAATCGATGCGGGTTCCGGCTCCTTTATCGGTCCAGACAGTTTTTTTTATCTGTTCCTTATTAAATGTAATCACCTGATTGGCTGCCTGTACGATGGTGTTTGTCGACCGATAGTTTTGTTCCAGTTTAAAGAGTTTGATATCGGGATAATCCTTTTTCAGGTTCAACATGTTGCTGATATTGGCTCCACGAAAGGCATAAATGCTTTGAGCATCATCGCCTACCACACAGATGTTCTCGGTGTTGGCAGCCAATCGCTTGATGATCAGATATTGTGCGTAGTTGGTGTCCTGGTACTCATCTACCATGATGTACTGGAATTTTTGCTGGTATTTGTAAAGTATTTCCGGGAAACCGGCAAACAGCAGGTAGGTGTTAAACAGCAAATCGTCAAAATCCATGGCATCGGCTTTTTTCAGTCTGGCCTGGTATGCACGATAAATATCTTTAATCATGGGTTTCCCGGAAGCCTCGTCAACAGTTTGAACATCGGGATTGTTGGTGTATTGGTCGGCATTCATCAGCGACGATTTTGCCATGGAGATTCTGCCGGCCACAAAGGATTGGGCATACACCTTGCTGTCGAGTTGCATATCGCTGACAATCTGTCGGATAAGTCGTTTACTGTCGGTGCTGTCGTAAATGGAATAATTGGATGGATAGCCCAGTAAATGACCATCAATGCGCAATATCTTCGAAAAAATGGAGTGAAAGGTTCCCATCCACACATTTCTGCCTTCGCCATCACCCACGAGTTTAAGCACTCTTTCCTTCATTTCGCGGGCGGCCTTGTTGGTAAAGGTCAGTGCCAGAATATTAAAGGCATCCACCCCTTTGGAGAGCAAATAGGCTATTCGGTAAGTAAGTACACGTGTTTTTCCCGATCCTGCGCCGGCGATGACCATCACTGGGCCCTCGGCCTGCACTACAGCGTCATATTGTTCTTTATTGAGTTGATCTAAAAAGTTGCTCACAGTTTTTTCTTTTCGATGCAAAAGTACATGTTTCATATGAGGGATTGGCGAGGATAACTAACTCAGGTTAAAATTCGCTACTTTTGATGCCTTCAAATCTATGGTGTACAAGGAAAATAGAATTACAATATTTTTACTGCTGATTCTTTCGACAGCGGCCATTTTGCGCTTTTGGGCTTTTCCTGACATTCCTTTTATGCACGATGAGCTCAGCGCCATGAGCAGGTTGCAGTTTCAGAGCTTTTCGGATATGATCAGGTATGGCGTGGTTTTAAACGATACCCATCCTGCCGGAATTCAGGTATTTTTATACTATTGGGTACAATTGGGCGGTGAATCTGAATGGTGGGTAAAACTTCCTTTTTTGCTCAGTGGAGTAGCCTCCGTTTACCTGATATTCCTGATTGGGCGGATCTGGTTTGACGAAATCACCGGGTTGCTTACGGCTTCCTATGTGGCTACGCTTCAGTTTTTTATTATGTACAGCCAGATTGCCCGGCCCTATTCAAGCGGTTTGTTTCTAACCCTGTTGATGGTGTATTTCTGGAGTAAGTATTTTTTCGGGCAACCCAAAAACCGCTACCTTATATTATATGTGTTGTTTAGTGCCATGTCGGCCTACAACCATCATTTTAGTTTGTTGTTTGCCGGTTTGGTCGGAATTTCAGGTTTGTTGTTTGTCAAAAAGAATCAATTATTAAAATATTTCCTGGCAGGACTGGGTATTTTCGTCCTTTACATTCCTCATCTGTCAGTTTTCTTTCATCAGCTCGAACAAGGTGGTATCGGTGGAGTAGGAGGATGGTTGTCGGCACCAACACCTGAATTTATCTCCAATTTTTTTAGTTGGGTAATGCATTTTTCATGGGTTGCAGCAGGATTGTTGCTGGTAGTGGTTTTCTTTATTTTGCTGAAATCAGGCAAAATGAACCCGGTAGCACTTCCATGGCATAAACGCACTTTGTCGTTGTTCTGGTTTGTTGTCCCGTTCGCCAGTGGGTATTTCTATTCCACACTGGTGAACCCAATCCTGCAATTTTCGTTGTTGATTTTTACCACTCCATATTTAATACTGTTTGTTTTTAGCTGGCATAAAACCTTAAAAACAAAGCAATTGGCCGTTGTCCTCCTGTTGGTTATTTCGGTCAACAGCCTGACGTTGATTTTTGGTCGTCATTACTACAGGGACTTCTATTCGCAACCTTATGAGGATTTGTTCAAAACGGCCCTGGTGGATCAGGGCAACCGGGATGTGTTTATCATCGACGATTGCATCCCATACATTCATGGGTACTATTTTAGGAAGTTTGGCAAGGAGTTGCCTTATTATACCAAGCGAAACCGGGAATTTTACTGGGATGATTTTAATAAAATGCTCAGTAGAATTAAGCAACCGTTTGTGGTGGTGGAGGCGCTCACGGGGGAGGAACTACAGCTGGTGCGTTCCTATTTTCCATATGAGTTGGAATACCGGCACGGATTTACGCATGAAATATATGTATTAAGCAAAGATCCGGCTGACCGGGATTCGGCAAATTCAAAAACACTGGTGTTGTTCAATCAGGACACCCTTATTGGAACTTTACGAATAAAACCGGAATTGGTGGTATTCGATTCAGTTTTACAACGCAAACAACTGATAATGACTGCTGATCAGGAATGGGGTTTTTCTACATCTTTTGTTTTAGACAGCATTTCCAAAAGTGGGTATGTTATAATGGAAGCCAGTTTGGGAGTTACACCATTGGATAGTTTGGGTTCCGCCTTGCTTACCGGATATGTTACACGAGGGGAAAAAGTGATTTACTGGTCGGCATCTCCATTTCGGCGGTTTGAGTTTGATAAACATCGACCAACCACCGTTTTCTTGACCATTGATATACAAAGTGCCCTGCACAACCACCTCAACACGGACGATGTGAAGATTCATTTTAAAATCTGGAATAACAAAAAGCAAGGGAGCTATATTATTGATTGGATGAAGATTAACCTTCATAAAGGCAATCCGGAAAGATATAGTTTATATTACAGGTAAACTGATAAAACCGCACTGTTATTATAATTTTTAGTCAGTATTATCAAAATAAGCACCTGAAATCCAATAAAATAAGTAGGTATTTAATTATTTATTAAAAATAGTTTGTTGAAAAAGTTGCAAAGAATAAAAATACGATTACCTTTGCAGCCCGTTTCAGATATGAGAAAAAAGTAACTGAAACAGATATAGTTAAAGGAACCTGACAAGGTAAAACGATATAGGTTTCCGGCGCAACCAACACTTGATGTTAAATAATTACAGTGTTGCGTAGTTTTAAAGCCCGCTGGTATATCCCCCCTTGTCAACTTTCTGAAAATTATTAAAATAAATCGAGGTTTGTATAAAATGATTTTATACTTTTGCACCTCCAAAATTTTGAGGACTTAAGTTTAATAATTAAACGTTAATATGCCGACAATACAACAGTTAGTTAGAAAAGGACGAGAGAAACTTATTGATAAAAGTAAGTCACCTGCTCTGGATTCATGTCCCCAACGCCGTGGAGTTTGTGTGAGAGTTTACACAACCACGCCAAAAAAACCTAACTCAGCTATGCGTAAAGTAGCCAGGGTCAGGCTCACCAATGGAAAAGAGGTGAATGCCTATATTCCGGGTGAAGGACATAACCTGCAGGAACACTCCATCGTCATGATTAGAGGCGGTCGTGTGAAGGATCTTCCAGGTGTTCGTTACCATATCATCCGTGGAGCTTTAGATACTTCGGGTGTAGATGGCCGCACACAACGCCGATCGAAATATGGTACAAAACGTCCAAAAAAGAAATAATAGTATAACAGTTTTATAAGCTTGATCACATGAGGAAAGCAAAACCAAAAATACGAATCACCCTTCCCGATCCTAAATTCGGTGATGAGCTGGTTACAAAATTTGTGAACAACATGATGTATGCCGGTAAGAAAAGTACTGCTTACCGCATATTTTATGAGGCAATGGAAATTGTTGCCGAACGTTCAAAAGAAAATCCCGTTGATGTTTGGAAAAAGGGCCTTGCCAACGTTACTCCTGCTGTTGAGGTACGGAGCCGCCGTATTGGTGGTGCTACTTTCCAGATTCCTTCAGAAATCCGCGCAAGTCGTAAAATGTCAATAGGAATGAAAAACCTGATCAGCTTCTCCCGTAAACGTCATGAAAAGACCATGGGACAGAAACTGGCCGGCGAAATATTAGCTGCTTATAAGGAAGAAGGATCTGCCTTTAAAAGAAAAGAAGATACACACCGCATGGCAGAAGCCAATAAAGCATTCTCACATTTTCGGTTTTAATTAAAACCAACTAAAAAAAGCTACGCAAACTAATGGCAGTGCAAGATTCAAATAGCAAATTAAGATTCACCCGGAACATTGGGATTATGGCTCACATCGACGCCGGTAAGACTACTACCACCGAGCGTATTCTGTTTTATACAGGCCGTAATTACAAAATGGGTGAAGTACACGAAGGGGGCGCCACGATGGACTGGATGGTTCAGGAACAAGAACGTGGTATTACCATTACTTCTGCCGCAACTACAGTATACTGGGAATTATTTAATAAAAAACATAAAATCAATATTATCGACACCCCCGGACACGTTGACTTTACCGTGGAGGTAGAGCGCTCATTACGCGTTTTGGATGGTGCTGTCGCCCTGTTTTGTGCCGTTGGTGGTGTGGAGCCCCAATCGGAAACAGTTTGGAGACAAGCCGATAAATATAAAGTACCTCGCATCAGTTTTGTAAATAAAATGGATCGCGCAGGTGCCGACTTTTTTACAGTGGTAGAACAGATAAAAACCAGATTAGGAGCCAATGCAATCCCAATTCAGGTGCCTATTGGTGCCGAAGAAGATTTCGTTGGCGTTGTCGATTTGGTAAAAGACAAAGCTTTTATATGGGAAGAAGGAAACAACGGTACTAAAATCGTTGAAATCCCAATTCCTGCTGACATGGAGCAAATCGTTTACGATTACCGCATGCGCCTCATCGAAGGGGTGGCTGAAGAAAGTGATGAACTTCTTGCAAAATTTCTCGACGATCCTCATTCAATTACCGAAGAGGAAATGATTGCTTCCATTCGCAACGCTACCCTTGAAATGCGTATTACACCCGTTATGTGTGGATCCGCCTTTAAAAATAAAGGAGTACAGATGTTGTTGAATGCCATCATCGAATTCTTGCCCAGTCCACTGGATGTAGAACCTGTTGTGGGCATTAACCCCTTTACAGATAAAGAAGAAATTCGCCAACCCGATCCCAACGAAAAGTTTTCGGCTTTGGCATTTAAAATTGCTACCGATCCTTTTGTGGGTCGTTTGTGCTTTTTCCGGGTCTATTCAGGAACCCTGCATGCAGGTTCCTATGTTTACAATGTAAATACAGGTAAAAAGGAGCGCATCAGCCGCATTATGCAGATGTTCGCCAACAAGCAAGAACCCATGGATAAAATTGAAGCCGGGGATATTGGAGCTGCTGTTGGATTTAAAACCATCCATACCGGCGACACGCTTACCGATGAAAAATGGCCTCTGATTCTTGAATCCATGACCTTCCCAAAACCAGTTATCAGCATCGCTATCGAGCCTAAAACGGCCAAAGAGATGGATAAAATGGGAATGGCTCTTGGTAAATTGACTGAAGAAGATCCTACTTTTATTGTCAATACAGATATCGACTCAGGTCAGACCATTATTTCAGGTATGGGTGAACTGCATTTAGAAATTTTGATTGACAGGCTTCGCCGTGAATTTAACGTTGATTGCAATGTGGGTAACCCACAGGTTTCTTACAAAGAGGCTATTACGGGTTCTGCCACACATAAAGAAGTATATAAGAAACAAACCGGTGGACGTGGTAAATTTGCTGATATTCAATTTGAATTAAGCCCTGCCGATGAAGGTGTTGAAGGCCTTCAGTTTATTGATGACGTAAAAGGAGGTCACATTCCTAAAGAATTTATACCCCCCATTAAAAAAGGATTTGAAGTGGCCATGCAAAATGGTGTATTGGCCGGATTTGCGGTTGAAAGCATGAAAGTTCGTCTGCTTGATGGATCGTTCCACCCCGTAGATTCTGATCAACTTGCTTTTGAAATGGCTGCAAAACTAGGATTTAAGGCGGCTGCCAGAAAAGCCAAGTGTGTGCTTCTTGAACCGATCATGAAAGTTGAAGTAGTAACCCCCGATGCTTACCTTGGTGACGTTACCGGAGATTTAAATAAACGCCGTGCCATGGTGGAAGATGTTGCTGCTAAAATCAACTTTCAGATAATTAAAGCCAAAGTGCCTTTGTCAGAGATGTTTGGTTATGTAACTACGCTTAGAACCTTGTCGTCAGGAAGAGCCACCTCTACCATGGAGTTCGACAGTTTTAAGCAGGCACCTGAGTATGTTTCTGAAGAGGTGATCAAAAAAGTTAAAGGAATAATTAGCTAAAACTATAAAAAGTGAGCCAGAGAATTAGAATAAAACTGAAATCGTACGATCACAACTTAGTTGATAAATCAGCTGAGAAGATCGTAAAAGCGGTAAAATCAACCGGTGCTGTTGTCAGTGGGCCGATACCGTTACCAACACATAAAAAGGTATTCACTGTTAACCGTTCCACCTTTGTTAACAAAAAGTCAAGGGAACAGTTTGAGCTGGCTACTTTTAAAAGATTGATGGATGTATATAACTCCTCATCAAAAACCATCGACTCCCTGATGAAACTGGAATTGCCCAGTGGAGTGGAAGTTGAAATCAAAGTATAACGATTAACGGTTTAAAGAATTGTAACAATGTCAGGATTATTAGGTAAGAAAATAGGGATGACCTCCATCTACGACGCGAATGGGAAAAATATTCCATGTACCGTTATTGAAGCTGGTCCATGTGTTGTGACTCAGGTACGCAGCAAGGCCGTAGACGGCTACGATGCTATTCAACTGGCTTTTGACGATAAGAAAGAAAAACATACCCCCAAACCCATGCAGGGACATTTTGCTAAGGCCAATACAACACCTAAGCGCTTTGTAGCTGAATTTACGCGTTTTGAAGATCCCAAAAAGTTTGGTGATGTATTAACCGTGGATGTTTTTAAAGAAGGCGAATTTATTGATGTGGTAGGCAAATCCAAAGGTAAAGGATTTCAGGGAGTAGTTAAACGTCATGGTTTTTCCGGAGTTAACGATGCTACGCACGGTCAGCACAACCGCCTTCGGGCTCCCGGATCAATTGGTGCTTCATCATGGCCTTCCAGGGTATTCAAAGGAATGCGAATGGCCGGTCGTATGGGTGGTGCCAGGACAAAATTGATCAATTTGCAGGTGATGCAGATTATTCCTGAAAAGAATTTAGTTGTAGTAAAAGGAGCGGTACCCGGTCCGAATAATTCATATGTAAAATTAGAAAGATGGAGTTAGTTGTTCATAAGATCAGCGGAGAGGCTACAGACAGAAAAGTTATTCTGGATGATTCCATCTTTGGAATAGTGCCCAGCGACCACGCCATTTATCTTGATACTAAACAGTATTTAGCTAATCAGCGGCAGGGAACTCACGATTCCAAGGAGAAAAGTGACTTAACGGGAAGTACCCGCAAAATCAAACGCCAGAAGGGTACAGGGACCGCACGTGCAGGTAGCATTAAAAGCCCTATTTTTAAAGGAGGAGCCCGCGTTTTTGGCCCTCACCCACGATACTACGGGTTTAAGTTGAACAAGAAAGTAAAGCGTTTGGCACGGAAATCTGCGCTTACTTATATGGCATTAGACAATAACATTCTGGTTTTAGAGGACTTTAATTTGGAAACCTCCAAAACCAAGGATTTCAGAAAAATACTAAATAATTTAGGTGTAGATAATAAACGTACCCTGATGATTATTGATAAAACTGACGAAAACATTTATTTGTCAGCACGCAATATCCAGAAGACTAAAGTTATTCGTGCCGAAGGGATCAATACCTATGAAGTACTGTATGCCAACAAGATTATTTTAGTGGAAAGTGCAGTAAAAACCATCGTTGAAGTATTCGCGAACAAATAAATTTAAAGAGATGGGCGTAATATTTAAACCGGTAATTACAGAAAAAATGACTGCCAAGGGCGAAAAGCTCAATCAGTTTGGATTTCTTGTCCAGCCAAAGGCCAACAAGTTACAAATTCAAAGTGAAGTGGAAACCCTCTACGGTGTTCAAGTAGTTTCTGTAAACACCATGAATTACTCAGGAAAAAGGAAATCACGCAATACTAAATCAGGCGTTATCTCCGGTAAGACAAAAGCCTTTAAAAAAGCTATCATCACTTTAGCTAAAGGAGAAACAATTGATTTTTTTAGCAACATTTAGAAGTAATGGCACTGAAAAAATATAAACCAACAACACCCGGTCAACGCTTTAAGATTATAAGCGATTTTGACGATATTACAGCTACCAAACCCGAAAAAAGTTTGATAGTTGGTAAAGTCAGCACCGGAGGACGAGACAACCAAGGTAAAATGACTATCCGCAATGTAGGCGGTGGCCATAAACAAAAATACCGCTTTATTGACTTTAAACGTGATAAGGAAGGAATTCCCGGCACAGTTAAAACAATAGAGTACGATCCTAACCGCACAGCTCGTATTGCGTTAATCAATTATGCCGATGGGGAAAAGCGTTATATCGTAGCCCCTCACGGACTGAAAGTAGGTCAGGAAATTCACAGTGGAAATGGTATTTCACCAGATTTGGGAAATACACTATACCTGAGCGAAATTCCTTTCGGTACAGTGATTCATAACATTGAACTGCGTCCGGGTCAGGGAGCAAAAATGGCAAGAAGTGCCGGATCATACGCTCAGTTGATGACACGTGAAGGTAAATTTGCTATTTTGAAATTGCCTTCAGGTGAAACCCGAATGATTTTGCAAACTTGTAAAGCCACCATCGGAATGGTTTCTAATGTGGACCACGGACTTGAAAAATCCGGGAAAGCAGGCCGCAGCCGTTGGTTAGGTCGTCGCCCAAGAGTTCGTGGTGTAGCCATGAACCCTGTCGATCACCCAATGGGTGGTGGTGAAGGAAGAGCTTCCGGAGGTCATCCGCGTTCGCGTAAAGGTATCCCCGCTAAGGGCTATCGTACAAGGGCTCCCAAAAAAGCTTCCTCTAAGTATATCATTGAAAGAAGAAAGAAATAATTACTGAGCGTAAATTGAATCTAATATGAGCCGATCGTTAAAAAAGGGACCCTACATCGAACTTAAACTCGATAAAAAGGTAATGGCCAATGTGGACTCCGGTAAAAAAACCGTGATAAAAACCTGGTCGAGAGCCTCAATGATTTCTCCCGATTTTGTGGGCCAGACCATAGCTGTGCACAACGGTAATAAATTTATCCCTGTGTATGTTACCGAGAACATGGTAGGACATAAGCTGGGCGAATTTGCACCAACCCGAATGTTCAGAGGACATGCCGGAAAAAAGAATAAAGGTAAAAAATAAAGTGTAGTATAATGGGATCTAGAAAACATATCAGTGCTGAAAAGCGTAAAGAAGCACAAAAAACGTTTTATGTAGCTCGTCTGCGCAATGTGCCCACTTCACCAAGGAAAATGCGCCTTGTGGCCGACCTTGTTCGTGGAATGGATGTTGAAAAAGCATTGCCTGTATTGCAACATATGCCAAACGAAGCTGCAGGACGTTTATACAAACTCGTACGTTCAGCAATTTCTAATTGGGAAGTGAAAAATGAAGGTGCCAAGGTGGAAGACAACCATCTGTTTATAAAACTACTCAGTGTCGATGGCGGAAGAATGCTCAAACGTGTTCAACCGGCACCTCAAGGTCGTGCTCACCGCGTTAGAAAAAGATCAAATCATGTAACCCTTGTTTTAGACAACAGGTTAGTGCAAAAGAATGAAGTTAATCATACCGAAAACAGCGATAATTAGATAATAATGGGACAAAAAACTAATCCAATAGGACTCAGGTTAGGCATCATTAAAGGATGGGATTCATACTGGTACGGTGGCAAAAGCTTTGCAGCTAAACTCGTCGAGGATGATCAAATTAGAAAATACCTGAATGCACGCCTGGCAAAGGCCGGTATCTCGCGCATTATGATCGAGCGTACCCTGAAGTTGGTTACCGTTACTATTTTTACTGCACGTCCGGGTATCATTATCGGTAAAGGCGGTCAGGAAGTGGACAAGCTGAAGGAAGAATTGAAAAAACTGACCGGAAAAGAAGTTCAGATCAACATCTCTGAAATTAAACGTCCTGAGTTAGATGCACACATCGTTGCTTCCAGTATAGCTCGCCAAATAGAAGGTCGTGTTTCATTTCGGAGAGCCATTAAAACTTCTGTTGCTTCCACCATGCGTTTAGGTGCCGAGGGAATTAAGGTGTTGATATCAGGTCGTTTGGGTGGTGCTGAAATGGCCCGTAACGAACAATACAAAGAAGGACGTGTTCCTTTGCATACCTTGCGTGCAGATATTGATTACGCGCTGGTTGAAGCCCATACTACTTATGGAAGAATCGGAATTAAGGTTTGGATATTTAAAGGTGAGATTTACGGAAAACCAGAATTAGTTGCTGTTACCGTGGGTGGAAGTAACCAAAGAACCGCAGCACCTGCAAAAAATACCAATGCAGGTCGTCAAAGAAGAAGAAGGTAGCAGAAGCACAGTACTCATTTTATAAAGGATAATAGGCATGTTACAACCTAAGAAAACAAAGTTCAGAAAGCAGCAAAAAGGCAAGATGAAAGGTAACTCCGGAAGGGGTCACGAGCTGGCTTTCGGAAGTTTCGGAATAAAAACCATGCAACAGGCATGGCTCACAGGTCGTCAGATTGAATCTGCACGTCAAGCTGTTACGCGTTATATGAAACGTGAAGGTCAGATTTGGATCAGAATTTTCCCCGATAAACCCGTCACCAAAAAACCCGCAGAGGTTCGTATGGGTAAAGGAAAGGGTGCTCCTGAATATTTTGTGGCCCGCATTACTCCCGGCCGTATCCTTTTCGAAGCAGAAGGTGTGCCATTACAGGTTGCAAAGGAAGCTATGCGCTTAGCAGCCCAAAAACTACCTGTTATTACTAAGTTTGTTGTACGTAGAGATTTTACTGAAGAAAATTAATTGTAAGATGAAACAAGAGGTCGTAAAAGAGTTAAGCACTGCTGATATTATCGAAAGACTTGAAGAAGAAAGGAAACGCCTTACGCGTCTGAAGCTCAATCATGCGGTTTCTCCATTGGAAAACCCAAATGATATCAAAGCCAACAGAAAAGCGATTGCCCGTTTGGAAACCGAACTGAGGATTAGAACTATAGCTGAAAAAAATAAAAAGTAATCATACGATGGAAAAGAGAAACCTTAGGAAAGAAAGAACCGGCATCGTAGTGAGCAACAAGATGGATAAATCCATTGTGGTTCGGATAGAGCGCCGTGTTAAACATCCTGTTTACGGCAAATTCATCAAATTGTCCACCAAGTTCATTGCCCACGACGAAAAAAATGATTGCAACATCGGTGATACCGTGAGCATTATGGAAACCCGTCCTTTAAGCAAAAATAAGAACTGGAGACTAGTAGAAATCATTGAAAGAGCTAAATAACCATGATACAACAAGAATCAAGAATGGCTGTTGCAGATAACAGCGGAGCAAAAGAAGTCCTCTGTATCAGAGTACTGGGCGGAACTAACCGCCGCTATGCCTCCATTGGTGACAAGGTGGTGGTGGCAGTAAAGAGCGCTATTCCATCGGGAACCATCAAGAAAGGTGCTGTTTCTAAAGCTGTGGTGGTTAGAACTAAAAAGGAAATTCGCAGAAACGATGGATCCTATATTCGTTTCGATGATAATGCTGTTGTATTGCTTAATACCGCCGGCGAAATGATGGGTACCCGTATCTTCGGACCTGTTGCCCGTGAACTACGCGAAAAGCAATATATGAAAATTGTATCACTGGCACCTGAAGTGCTTTAACCAACCAAGGAGATTTAGTTATGGCTAAGTTGCAAATAAAAAAAGGGGATAACGTAAAAGTCATTGCCGGTAACAACAAGGGACAGAATGGCAGGGTTTTGGTCGTGGATATCGAAAAGGAAAGAGCTATTGTGGAAGGCGTAAACCTGGCATCCAAACATGCTAAACCCAGTGCTAAGAATCCTAAAGGTGGAATCCTGAAACAGGAAGCTTCTGTACATGTTTCAAACCTGATGATCATGGATAAATCCGGAACACCAACCCGTATAGGATATAAAGTCGATGAAAAGACCGGAAAAAAAATTCGTATCTCAAAAAAAACAGGGGAGGCTATTAAATAATGAATGATCAACCTAGATTAAGAAAAAAGTATAGCGAGGAAATTATCCCAGCTTTAACCGAACAGTTTGGTTATAAAACTGTTATGCAGGTTCCCAGGGTACTTAAAATTGCCCTGAACCAGGGCATAAGTGGTGCCCTGACTGATAAAAAGATGATTGAAACAGGTATCAACGAAATGACGGCCATTACAGGTCAGAAAGCAGTTCCTACCATTTCAAAACGTGACGTGTCGAACTTTAAACTTAGAAAAGGAAATGCAATCGGCGTGCGGGTAACCCTGCGTGGCAAAAAAATGTACGAATTCCTCGACAGATTAGTTGCTGTTTCACTTCCCCGTGTCAGAGATTTCAACGGGGTTAGCGATAAAGGCTTTGATGGCCGAGGAAACTATTCATTTGGAATTACCGAGCAGCTTATTTTTCCTGAAATCGATATCGATAAAGTTTCAAAAATTAATGGTATGGATATTACCATTGTTACTTCTGCAGAAACCGATGCCGAAGCTTATGCACTCTTGAAAGAATTTGGATTACCGTTTAAACATCAAAAAATATAATTACTCATGGCAAAAGAGTCGATGAAAGCGCGTGAGCGTAAAAGACAACGAATGGTTGAACAATATGCCGAAAGGCGTGCTATACTTAAAAAGGCTGGTGATTATGAGGGGTTGCAAAAAATACCCCGCAATGCTTCACCCGTTAGATTGCATAACCGTTGCCAGCTTACCGGCCGACCGAAAGGCTACATGAGACAATTTGGTATCTCACGTATTAACTTTAGGGAAATGGCACTTGCAGGCTTGATCCCGGGTATAAAGAAAACCAGTTGGTAAATTAACGAATTTAAAAGAATTGTCAGATGATAACCGATCCAGTTGCAGACTATTTGACCAGAATCAGGAATGCCGTTGCAGCCAAACACCGCATGGTAGAAGTTCCTGCTTCGAATCTAAAAAAGAATATTACCAAAATCCTTTTTGAAAAAGGATATATCCTGAATTATAAATTTGAGGATAACGACGTACAAGGCAACATTAAAATTGCCCTGAAATACCACCCGGTAACTAAATTACCCGCTATCAGAAGCCTCGAGCGCATTTCAAAACCTGGACTTCGCCAGTATAAAAATGCCACCGAACTTCCACGCGTAATTAATGGTTTAGGTGTTGCTATCTTATCTACATCAAAAGGTGTGATTACCGATAAGGAAGCCAGAAAACTGAACGTGGGTGGCGAAGTAATTTGTTATGTAAGTTAATAGAGGAGAAAGATCAATGTCACGAATAGGAAAATTACCAATTAGTATCCCAAAAGGAGTCGAAGTGCAGGTTTCGGACAGTAATCTGGTTACCATCAAAGGAAAACTTGGGCAACTTGAACAACAAATGGATTCCGCCATCACCTTAAAGGTGAAAGATGGGCAAATAGAACTGCATCGTATTTCTGAGGAACTTGACCATAAGGCCAAGCACGGGTTATACCGTTCGCTGATCCACAACATGGTTATCGGAGTATCAGAAGGTTATAAATTGGTTCAGGAATTAGTTGGTGTAGGATATAAAGCCGAAGCAAAAGGGCAAATTCTCGAGTTGTCTCTTGGATTTTCGCACCATATATTTATGGAACTTCCCAAGGAAGTAAAAGTTGAAACATTGGCTGAGAGAGGTAAACTCCCACAGATCAAACTCTCCTCTATCGATAAACAGCTGCTCGGACAAGTGGCTGCTAAGATTAGATCACTGCGCAAACCTGAACCTTACAAAGGCAAAGGTATTAAGTTCCAAGGCGAGGTGTTGAGGAAAAAGGCTGGTAAAGCTGGTGAAAAGAAGTAAAATTCTCATACTTAACAGGTTAAAACGTTAAATAATGAACACAAAAAATAAAAAAACCTATCGCAGATTGCGGATCAAGATGAGAATCAGGAAGACCGTTATTGGTACTCCTGATAGACCAAGAATGAGCGTGCATAGAAGTAACAAACAAATCTATGTTCAACTGATTGACGATAGCACTGGGAATAGTTTATTGGCTGCATCATCACGCGAAAGCGATGTTGCTGAAAATAAAATTAATAAAATCGGGCAAGCTGCAGCCGTTGGAAAGAAAATTGCTGAGAAAGCCCAGGCAGCCGGTATCACTACCGTAGTTTTTGACAGAAATGGTTATTTGTATCATGGCAGAGTGAAATCGTTAGCTGAAGCTGCCAGATTAGGGGGACTAAAATTTTAAGGTATTATGGCGAACGCGAACATTAAACGTGTAAAATCCAGCGAAATTGAATTTAAAGATCGGCTGGTGAGCATCCAAAGAGTAACTAAAGTAACAAAAGGGGGCCGTACTTTCAGCTTTTCAGCTATCGTCGTCGTAGGTAACGAAAACGGTGTGGTTGGTTATGGCTTGGGAAAGGCAAAAGAAGTTACTTCTGCCATTGCAAAAGGTATTGACGATGCCAAAAAGCATTTGATTAAAGTACCGGTAATGAAAGGTACAGTTCCTCACGAACAGATTGGTAAATACAGTGGTGCCAGGGTTTATATACAGCCTGCTTCAGCCGGTACGGGTGTTATCGCCGGTGGTGCTATGCGCGCCGTGCTCGAAAGTGTTGGAGTTACTGATGTATTGGCAAAGTCCAAAGGGTCATCAAATCCTCACTCTGTAGTTAAAGCTACCATTGATGCTTTGTCTAAACTCAGAGATCCCTTTACGATAGCCCAGGTTCGCGGTGTTGAATTAGATACAGTATTTAACGGATAAGAAAAGAATCGACACGATGAAAAAAGTGATAATTACTCAAACTCGTAGCGCTATAAACCGCCCTAAAAGGCAAAGGCTTACGCTTGCAGCCCTTGGTTTAAAAAAGCTGAACAATCCCAAAGAACATGTGGCTACTCCACAAATCCTTGGTATGATTGATAAAGTAAAACATTTGTTGAAAGTAGAAGAAATTTAATAACGATAACGATGGATTTAAGCAATCTTAAACCTGCAGAAGGTTCTGTAAGGAACAGAAAAAGGATAGGACGAGGTCAGGGTTCCGGACATGGCGGCACTTCTACTAAAGGTCATAAAGGTGCCCAATCAAGATCTGGTTATAAACGTAAACCCGGTTTTGAAGGTGGACAGATGCCATTGTATCGTCGCGTACCTAAATTTGGTTTTAAAAATATCAATAGAGTCGAATACCGGGGTGTTAATATTTGCGTCCTGCAAAAACTGGCTGAAGAAAAAAATCTTGATGTGATCAATCAGCAAGTGTTGATAGAACATGGCATTGTAGCTAAAAAAGATCTGGTGAAAATATTAGGCATGGGTGAACTCAAGGCCAAACTTGATGTAACGGCTCACAGTTTTACAAAAACTGCTCAGGTTGCCATTGAAGCGCAAGGTGGAACAGCTACTAAAATTTAATTTTGAATGAAAAAGTTATTCGAAACCTTACGGAACATAAATAAGATTGAGGAATTAAGAAACCGCATTCTTTACACCCTTGGAATTATTCTGATTTACAGATTAGGATCCTTTATTACCTTGCCTGGTGTGGACCCCAATATGTTGGCTAACCTCCAGCAACAAGGTAGTGGTGGGTTAATGGGGTTACTGAATATGTTTTCAGGTGGTGCATTTTCCAATGCTTCTATTTTTGCATTGGGTATTATGCCCTATATTTCTGCTTCCATTGTAATCCAACTGTTGGGAATGGCTATTCCTTATTTCCAACGTTTGCAACGTGAAGGCGAAAGTGGACGTCGCAAAATTAACCAGATAACCCGTTACCTAACAGTCATTATTGTTGGTTTGCAGGCTCCCGGTTATATAGCTAACCTGGTATCGCAACTCCCGGCAGAGGCTATTACACCTTTCAGTGCTGCTGTTCCAACTCCTCCATTCTTTTTTTGGCTGAGTTCAACCATCATCCTGATTGCAGGCACACTTTTTGTCATGTGGTTAGGTGAAAAAATTACGGATAAAGGCATTGGCAATGGAATTTCCCTAATCATTATGATTGGTATCATTGCCCGACTACCCGGCTCGCTTGTTCAGGAATTTGTTTCTAAGATGGGAGCCCTTGGTGGAGGACTCGTATACTTCCTTGTAGAACTGGTAATACTTATGTTCGTGGTTCTATTTACCATTTTGTTGGTTCAGGGGACACGACGAGTACCCATTCAGTACGCGAAACGAATCGTTGGTAACAAACAATACGGAGGTGTTCGTCAATATTTGCCCTTAAAAGTAAATTCTGCTGGTGTAATGCCAATCATTTTTGCCCAGGCCATTATGTTTCTGCCCATTACTCTAATAGGTTTTGCACAGTCAGAATCATTATCCGGATTCGCGGCAGCTTTTGCTGACTATACCGGGTTTTGGTATAATTTCACTTTCTTCATCATGATTATTTTGTTTACCTACTTTTATACTGCCATTACGATCAACCCGAATCAGATGGCCGATGACCTTAAAAAGAACGGTGGTTTTATACCTGGCATAAAACCTGGTAAAAAAACCGCAGAATATCTGGATAACATTTTATCGAGAATTACCTTGCCTGGTTCCGTTTTTCTTGGTATTATTGCCATTATGCCGGCATTTGCTCAAATAGCAGGAGTAAACAGTGGATTTGCACAATTTTACGGAGGAACTTCACTGCTTATTTTAGTAGGTGTTGTACTCGATACATTGCAACAAATTGAAAGCTATTTATTGATGCGTCATTATGACGGGCTGACAAAATCAGGTCGCATTAAAGGACGGTCATCAACATTTAGCATGTAAAAATATTTTCGTTAGATGATTTATTTTAAAACTGACGAAGAGGTTGAATTATTAAGACAGAGTTCTTTACTTGTTGGAAAAACTTTAGCTGAGGTGGCCCGCATGCTGCGCCCCGGTATTTTAACCATCGATTTGGATCAGGTTGCTGAAACCTTTATCCGTGATCATGGGGCCGTACCAGGGTTTAAAGGATATGGCGGATTTCCGGGTAGTTTATGTATATCCATAAACGACGAGGTGGTTCATGGCATTCCGGGAAAAAGGGTGATTAAAGAAGGTGACATTGTTTCAATTGACTGTGGAACCATATTGAATGGGTTCTATGGAGATTCGGCGTATACGTTTGGTGTTGGAGAAATTCTTGTTGAACATGCAGAATTATTGAAACGAACCAAAGAATCATTACTGCTGGCCGTTGAACAGGCTGTATCCGGAAAGCGGATCGGCGATATTGGAAGCACTGTTCAGAATTATGTTGAAGGGTTTGGATATTCCGTTGTACGCGAATTGGTGGGACATGGGCTGGGCAGACATCTTCACGAAAAACCTGAAGTACCTAATTATGGACGAAAAGGTACCGGCATAAAGTTGAAATCAGGAATGTGTTTGGCCATTGAGCCTATGGTTAATCTGGGTGTGAAAGAAATCTCCCAGGATAAAGATGGCTGGACAATACGAACAGCAGATGGGAAACCTTCTGCGCATTTTGAACACGATGTAGTCGTGAGGGATGGCAAGTCTGATGTTCTGTCAACGTTTGAATATATTGAAGAAGTAATTAAAAAAAATATGAACTTATATGGCTAAACAACAGTCGATTGAGCAAGATGGTACTGTAGTCGAATCTTTGGGCAATGCCATGTTTAGGGTAGAACTCGAGAATGGTCATGTAATTACAGCTCATATTTCCGGGAAAATGCGTATGCATTATATTAAAATACTTCCCGGTGACCGAGTGAAGTTGGAAATGTCACCATACGATTTATCAAAAGGGAGAATCACATTTAGATATAAATAGTAGCAACAATGAAAATAAGAGCATCTATCAAAAAAAGAACACCCGAGGACATCATTGTACGTCGTAAAGGGAGATTGTATGTTATTAACAAAAAAAATCCCAAGTTTAAACAAAGACAAGGGTAACCTGGGGTCGTATTAAAATTAAAAGATAAATTATGGCTAGAATTGCAGGAGTAGACATCCCAAATAACAAGAGAGGTGAGATCGCGTTGACTTATATCTACGGTATAGGTCACAATACGGCTCAGAAGATATTAACCGAGGCTGGTATCAATTGGGATACAAAAGCTCAGGACTGGACGGATGATGAACAAAATACAATCCGTAATATTATAAGTGCCCTTAAAGTAGAGGGGGAACTGCGTTCAGAAACCCAAACCAATATTAAAAGGTTGATGGATATCGGAACTTACAGAGGAATCAGGCATCGTCTGGGTTTGCCACTTCGTGGACAAACTACCAAGAACAACGCCCGTACCCGTAAAGGACGAAAGAAAACCGTTGCTAATAAGAAGAAAGCTACCAAATAGTAAATAAATTTTATATCATAGTCTAGTTACAGAATTATGGCAAAAAGGACCAGAAGTACAAAGAAAAGAGTTGTGAAGATCGACCCCATTGGAAGGGCCTATGTTCAAGCATCGTTTAATAACATTATTGTGTCATTAACCAATGAGGGTGGCCAGGTGATTTCTTGGGCGTCTGCTGGAAAAATGGGATTCAGAGGCTCCAAGAAAAACACACCCTATGCAGCTCAGATGGCAGCTCAGGATTGCTCTAAAGTAGCCTATGATCTTGGATTGCGCAAAGTGAAAGTGTTTGTTAAAGGACCTGGCTCCGGAAGAGAGTCGGCCATCCGTACCATACATTCTTCAGGAATTGAAGTGACCGAAATTATGGATGTGACCCCATTGCCACACAATGGATGCCGTCCCCCCAAGAGAAGAAGGGTATAATCACTAATCGCAAACGTTTAACGACAAATTATCTAAAAAATGGCAAGATACATCGGACCAAAATCCAGAATCGCACGCAAATTTAATGAACCGATTTTCGGAGCGGATAAATACCTTGATAAGAAGGCGTTTCCTCCGGGGCAGCATGGCGCAGCAAAAAAGAGAAAAAAGCAATCTGAATACGGTATTCAGCTTCAGGAAAAACAAAAGGCCAAATATACCTATGGAATTCTTGAACGTCAGTTTCGTAATATTTTTAAACTTGCTTCGCATAAAAGAGGAATTACTGGTGAAAACCTGTTGAAATTCATCGAATCACGTCTTGATAATACCGTATACAGACTTGGTATCGCACCCACCCGCTCAGGAGCCCGACAACTGGTGTCGCACCGTCATATTACCGTTAACGGTCGTGTTTTAAACATCCCAAGTTACATGTGTAAGGAAGGTGATATTGTTGGTGTACGCGAAAAATCTAAAAGCCTCGTAGCTATTACAGAATCGCTGCAAAGCGCACATAAAAGCTATAGTTGGCTGGAGTGGGATCGTCAAAAGATGCAAGGAAGGTTCTTAAATTTGCCTGCACGTGAGGAGATCCCTGAAAACATTAAAGAACAGCTCATTGTTGAGTTGTACTCTAAATAACATTTACTCATTTACTGATTATTAATAGCTAGAGATATATTATGGCAATTTTAGCATTTCAAAAGCCCGATAAGGTTGTGATGAACGGCGCTGATGAGTTTCACGGGATATTTGAATTCAGACCCCTGGAACCTGGTTTCGGAATCACCATTGGCAATGCCCTGAGAAGAATTTTGCTTTCTTCGCTCGAAGGATTTGCTATAACATCTGTCAAAATTGACGGTGTTGTTCATGAGTTTTCTACGATTAAGGGTGTAGTCGAAGACGTAACCGAAATCGTACTAAATTTAAAAAAAATCCGCTTTAAACAGCAAATTCAAAACGAGAATAGCGAAAAAATCAACATCATCATTGGTGATCAGGAGGTATTCAAAGCTGGCGATATCAATAAGTTCCTTTCGGTTTTTCAGGTGCTGAACCCTGAAGAGGTGATCTGCCATCTCGACCCAACGGTGAAGTTAAGCCTTGAACTAACCATTTCCAAGGGAAGAGGTTATGTTCCGGCCGAAGAAAATTCCGATCCGGAAGCCTTGCTTGGTACGGTGGCTATTGATTCCATTCATACTCCTATAAAAAATGTGAAATACCACGTCGAAAACTACCGGGTTGAACAAAAAACGGACTATGAAAAATTGGTGATTGATATTTTAACCGATGGCTCAATTCATCCTAAAGATGCATTAAAAGAAGCGGCTAAAATTTTAATTCATCATTTTATGCTGTTTTCTGATGAGCGCATTACTCTGGAAACAGAAGAAAGATCAGTGAATGAAGAATTTGATGAGAATACACTCCACATTCGCCAATTGCTAAAATCCAGGTTGGTCGACCTTGATCTTTCAGTTAGGGCATTAAACTGTCTGAAAGCAGCTGATGTAGAAACCCTGGGCGAATTGGTTGCCTACAATAGAAATGATTTATTGAAATTCAGGAATTTTGGAAAGAAATCGCTGGCTGAATTGGATCAGCTTGTCGAAAGCAAAGGCCTTGAATTCGGTATGAATATAGCAAAATTTAAATTAGATAAGGATTAAGCGAGATGAGACATAGAAAAAGTTTTAATCATTTAGGAAGAACCCCATCACACCGTAAAGCAATGTTGTCGAACATGGCAACTTCCTTGATTATGCACAAGAGAATTACAACCACGGTAGCTAAAGCCAAAGAGTTGAGATCGTATGTTGAGCCGTTAATTACCCGGTCAAAGGACGACACGACACATTCACGTCGTACGGTGTTTAGTCTGTTGCAAGACAAGGTGGCTGTTGCAGAATTATTCCGCGAAATAGCTACTAAAGTAGGAAACCGTCCGGGTGGCTATACCCGGGTGATCAAGCTTGGTAAGCGTTTGGGTGATAATGCTGACATGGCCATGATGGAATTAGTTGACTTCAATGAGTTGCTTCTATCAGAAAAATCAGGTGCAAAGACCAAGACAACACGTCGTCGTCGGACTGGAAGTAAACCGGCAGCAACTGTTCCTGTTGAAGATAAAAAAGTAGAGGCTCCGGAAGCTGAGGTTACTGAAGAAGAAAAATCTGAGTAACAAGCAGTAAATGGGCGCAATCGTTTTAAATGATGATAAACTTTACGCCTGACCAATAAAGCTTGACTTTTGCAATAATAAAGAGGTGTTGGAATTTTCCAACGCCTCTTTTGTTTATTAGGGCAGTTTATTTTATATACTTTTGCATCACAATTTTTAAATTAAAGTTATGAGTCAGATACAAAGTATTCATGGGAGACAGATCCTTGATTCCAGAGGAAATCCAACTGTAGAAGTTGATGTATATACTACATCAGGTATTGTAGGCAGAGCTGCTGTTCCATCCGGGGCATCAACAGGTGTGCACGAAGCCGTTGAATTGCGTGACGGTGATAAAAAGTTTTTTCTTGGAAGAGGGGTGTTAAAAGCAGTTCAGAATGTAAACAATATTCTTGCAGAAGAATTGAATGGTTATTATGTTACGGATCAGGCCGAAATTGATCAGCGCATGATCGAAATTGATGGTACACCTAACAAAGCCAAGCTTGGGGCCAATGCCATTCTTGGGGTTTCATTGGCTGTGGCACATGCTGCGGCTCAGGTTACCAGCCAACAGTTATTTAGATATATTGGAGGCGTTAATGCCAGAACCCTGCCTATTCCAATGATGAACATCCTAAACGGGGGATCCCATGCCGACAATAGCATCGATTTTCAGGAATTTATGATTATGCCCATTGGTGCACGTAATTTTACCCAAGCCGTTCAAATGGGGGCAGAGGTATTTCATCAACTTAAAGCAGTACTTAAGAAGGCCGGACATTCAACCAATGTAGGCGATGAGGGCGGCTTTGCACCCAATCTGAAATCAAATGAGGAAGCAGTCAAAGTAATTCTTGAAGCCATCGACAAAGCCGGATACAAAGCGGGTGAAGATATTTTTATTGCACTCGACCCTGCTGCATCCGAATTTTATTTAACGGATGAAAATGTATATCATTTAAAATGGTCAACCGGTGATAAATTAACACCTGCTGAAATGGTCGACTACTGGGATAATTGGATAAAAAAATACCCCATCATCTCAATTGAAGATGGCATGGCGGAGGATGACTGGTCTGGTTGGAAGCTGATGACTGACAAGATGGGCAAAAGAATTCAGTTGGTGGGCGATGATATTTTCGTTACCAACACGAAAAGGTTACAAGAAGGCATTGACAAAGGTGTTGCCAACTCCATTCTAATAAAGGTAAACCAAATTGGTACCCTCACCGAAACCATTGATGCGGTTAACCTGGCAACACGAAATGGTTATACTTCCGTTATGAGTCACCGATCCGGTGAAACAGAGGATGTTACCATTGCGGATCTTGCAGTGGCATTGAATACCGGGCAAATTAAGACCGGATCAGCAAGTCGCACCGATCGCATTGCAAAATACAATCAGCTAATGCGGATAGAAGAATTATTGGGAGAAACAGCTGTTTACCCTGGCAAAAGCTTTAAATATCTGAAATAGGAATTGAATAAATCATTTTGTAAAGCTTCCTTACCTCCATTTTGGGTATGGAAGCTTTATTTATTTGATGAAATTTGAATGGTTAAAGTCAAAAATAAGGTTTGGGAGGATCAAATTAACGGGTCTGAATAATAATTTTCACCTTTTCTTAATTCATTTCCTTTATTAACCCATTGTTACCCAGCCCCGGAAAAAAATAATGAAATAATATTTTAGAAACCACTTGTAAAGAAGAAAAACAAGTTTACTTTTGCACTCCCAATTCAACACATACCTGCTAAAGGGATGTATCCAGAAGCGGGGAAGTTCATAAAAAAATTAGCGGGTAATGCAGAGGGAGACTTCCCATAAACAAAGGGAGGTTGGGTTAACTTTTGGGATGAAAAAAAAGATTTATTTTTTTTCTTAAAAAGTTGCACAGGAAATAAAAAGCATTACTTTTGCAGCCCCGTTCGAGTGGAAAGATTGATGAGGAAGACGAAGGGGAAAAAGAAAGAAAGAAATTCCGGGTAAAACCGGAGCGTTCATAGACATAATGAAGCCAAGCCAAGTA